>Ga0315336_1000175_pt1 | contig 263198 bp, 254 predicted proteins | sample ASW5metaG_FD_204512 | JGI IMG/M metagenome (GOLD analysis project Ga0315336, IMG submission 204512) | Ammonia-oxidizing marine archaeal communities from Monterey Bay, California, United States - ASW #5 | ecosystem: Environmental > Aquatic > Marine > Intertidal zone | place: USA: California... | reverse complement strand
CAAACTCGCAATCGGATTTTGATTATAGAAGATGTAAATGAACCTTTATATAAACTGGATGGAATGCTATGGCAATTGAAGGCAGCCGGAAAGTTTAAAGGGATCCGAGGAATAGTTTTTGGAGAGATGATCAACTGCAAACCCCAAAAGTATGGCGATGGTAAATTTGAAGATATTCTTGCCGACCTGTTTCCAAATCCTAAAATCCCTATCATCACCCATTGCCCGGTAGGTCATGGTAAGGAAATTTGGACACTCCCATTCGAAACTCAGGCTATTCTCAACGCCTCGGCGAAATCTCTTGAATTGAAAAATTGTGGTGTTAAGTGAGGCGGATGCAAATACCTCTTTCTTTCAAGTAACGTTTGGTATCGTAAATGGTAAATTCTTTAAAATGAAAAATAGAGGCAGCTAGGATAGCATCTGCTTTGCCATCCATGATTCCTTCATATAAATGATCCAGTGTTCCAGCACCTCCAGAAGCTATTACTGGGATGGTAACGGACTCTGAAACTGAGCTATTTAAATTCAAATCGTAGCCCGATTTGGTGCCATCCCGATCCATGCTAGTGAGAAGGATTTCCCCTGCACCATAGGCTTGCATTTGCTGCGCCCATTTAACCACATTTATAGCTGTCGCTGTTCTGCCTCCATGGATATAGACCTCCCAGGATAGAGTTGTACTTTTTTTATCCAAAAGTAAATATGGGTGTTTATCGGCCCAACCCGGAATAGATGGTGGATCAGTGACAGATTTAGTCTGCTTAGCATCAATGGCTACGACGATGCATTGGCTTCCAAAACGCTTCGCTGCTTTTTGTACAAATGCGGGGTCCTTAACGGCAGCCGAATTAATAGCCACCTTATCGGCCCCGGCTTTTAATAGATTTCGAATGTCATCCAAAGTGCGAACGCCACCCCCTACAGTAAGAGGCATGAAAACTTTTTCAGCGGTACGTGCTACGACATCTAAAATGATGTCACGCTTTTCATGAGAAGCAGTAATATCTAGGAAGGTGAGTTCATCGGCCCCTTCTTTTTCATAAGCTGCGGCAATTTCAACAGGATCGCCTGCGTCTCGCAAATTGACAAAGTTAACCCCTTTGACCACGCGGCCATCTTTAACATCAAGGCAAGGGATAATTCGTTTAATCAGCATAAATGTTAGATGAGACTTTTTGCGTCGCTGTACGATAAGGTTTTGTCATAGAGTGCTTTTCCGATAATTACTCCCTCTACACCACAAGATTCAAGCTTCATTAGATTTTTTATATCTTCAAAGCGACTGACTCCGCCGGAGGCGATAACAGGCAATTGAGCGGCTTCCGCAAACTCTTTTATACTTTCAAGGTTAGGGCCTTGAAGCATTCCATCCCGACTGATATCCGTAAAGATGAACCCTGCAATGCCGTAGCCTCGCATTTTGATTGCAAGGTCGGTCGCCTTTTGGTCAGAAACTTCAACCCAGCCTTTAACCGCAACCAAACCGTCTCTAGCATCGATACCGACAATTATTTTTCCTGGGAATTTTTTGCATGCTTGTTCCACAAACTCGGGTTGCTTTTGGGCAATCGTTCCTAAAATAACTCGGTAGACCCCAGCGTTGACATATTCTTCTATTGCGGAAAGAGTTCGAATGCCGCCCCCTACTTGAATATCAACGGAACTGCTATATATGATTTCCTTTACGATCTTTGAGTTTTTTGGCGAACCTTCAAAGGCTCCGTCCAAATCAACAACGTGAATTAGTCGAGCGCCTTCTTCATCCCAATGATCTGCCATTTCTTTGGGATGGTCCGAATAAATTGTTTCCTGATCGGCTTTTCCCTGAGAAAGGCGTACACATTTGCCATTTTTTATGTCTACTGCGGGTATAATTTTCATCAAAGCTCTAGAGGTTTATTTTTTCTAGGGATCTATACTAACAAATTTTAGAGATAACCTTGCATTATTCTAGTCATTAAATCTTCACCTGATCACTGATATATAAACCAAACTAATTTGTTCCTGCGATTACCAATTTTACTCTAGGCGTTATATAATCTTCTTCCTTAATCTGGGTTTTCTTCAACACCCATTTTATTACTTGCAATCAGGATTTTAATATGACTTGTAAAGTGGAAAAATCGGATTTGAAAGGGGTATTGTTAATCCAACCTACTGTCCATACCGATTCACGAGGCAGATTTTTTGAGAGCTTCCAAAAAGAAAAGTATAAAGAAATAGGGATAGAGGAAGAGTTTATTCAGGACAACCACTCTGTTTCCCAAAAAAATACCATTCGTGGCCTCCACTATAGAGTTGCCCCGGAGCAATCCAAACTGGTACGGGTAATCAGAGGTGAGGTGTTCGATGTGGTGGTAGACATTCGTAAAGGATCTCCCACTTTTGGTCAGTGGAGAGGTTATACTTTGTCAGATACTAATCATCTTCAAATTTATATCCCTGTGGGATTTGCACATGGATTTTGTGTTCTCAGCGAAATGGCTGAGTTTTTATACAAAGTTTCTGAGTATTATTCTGCTGAAAAGGAAAAAGGCATTATGTGGAATGATCAAGACATTGGTATCGACTGGCCAATTTCAAATCCTGTTCTCTCGGAAAAGGATAAAACCAATCTTACATTAAAAGATTTGTAGTTAGAAATGGGGATAGGCTTCCTAACTAGGTCTTCTAAAACCGCGCATTTGCGGGATGGCACCGTCAAAGGCATCTTCGGTAGCAGGTGGATCTGCTTTTTTCTTCTGTTCGCCTCTTTTCTGCGCAAGATAAACCACGATGTCGGGGTTGACTTGGTTCTCTGGGCACATCTTTAAATGCTGACGGAAGAACGGCATGTTGTAAATAGGATCGTTATATAGTACACCAAGCTTGTAATGATCGAACAATCCTTGTAGCTGACGCGGTCCTACCAGAAACATGAACCCTTCGAGCAGTAATGCTTCTGACAATGCCGTCAACATGCTTTCGCAGGCTTCGCGATCCTGATGGTACATGAATGGAATCCATTTAAAGATCAAATCATATTTTTGGCTATACGCATGGCGAATATGTTCTTGCTCTTCCAGGAACGAAACCCTTTCCAAATTATTCAACTGATCCCGCGAGGCAGCGTAGTTCCATAGGAGTTGCGCATTTTTCTGTGCGAACTCCGGATCGCTGTATAGCACGGTGTACGTTCGGTCTTTCGAACTGTCGATGCAACCTGCAAGTACAGTGTCAAAGGTGTGGATGAGCACCGATTCCATTTTTTCCAGTTTAGCAGGCATTGCCGGTGCCATTTCCATATAATGAAAAATTTGATCGAGCACCATTGGTTGCATGGAAGACTCATCTATATCTGCTTGTCCTTCGGGATAAAAAGGGACGGTGTATATTGATTTTATCGGGTCAACTTGTGGTGGCTCGCCGTTAAAAAACCATTTCCATGTGAAAGGGTATTTCTGTGCCAATCTAGTTGAATAAGTCTGAGCCCTCAACCCCCAACTGGGTTCAAAATGAATTTCTCTTCCCTGTTCCCCTTCGAGAAGGGTAAACGTCTGATTACCCACACGCACTTCACGTTCGATAGGAGGTTTTCTAACCCCACCACAGTTGATAAAAGGAAAAGTAATCGGATCGTCAAATACTGTGACTTTGTAGAGGTAGCCGTCTTGAGCGGTGATAGCTACCTTTTGCTTTTCACTGAAATATCTGACCGGTGGATATTTTTGCGGAGTCCAGGTAATTTCGTGCGAGGTTTGAGGGTCCATAAAAACGGTTTTGATATTTTTTCCTTCGGGTCCTTTGGGCTCAAAAAATGCCGAAAAAATATTAAACGCTTCCTTGGAAGGGTAGGTCGGTAAACCACGATATCTTAACGGGGCTAGTTTTTTTTCACGCGATTGGTCGTTGTAAATTCCCCAGATGAACTCAAAAACGGCGCCGCCAGTTCCTGGCAGGGTGGACTGGAAAAGTTCCACCACAGGAATTAGGTCAAGTTTTGCCCAGTTGACTTGGAACATGAAACTAATAAATATGGATTTATCGAACGTGCCTTCGTGCAATGCGTAAAGACCATCTTTGGTAAGGCGGATATCATATTTGCCTCCGCCTTGATGGACCATATGATCGGCGTCATAAAAATATTTCACTTCTGATGCTGGTACACGCCAGGCTTCTGCGGCTTTTTCGCGTAGACCATCCAGAGACATATTTTCCCAGCCTTCATGAGGGCTGATATCGATTTGAGTGGAAAAAGTTTTTGCGCGTGGTTTGATGCCCACCCATTGTCTGCAATCGAGTTGCATGCGGGCGAAGGCCAACTGCATTTCGCCGGTATTTTCATCTTCCGTCCATAATGCTTCGTGCAACGGAGTGCCTTCTGGATCAGTGCAGAGAAAACGCTGTCCTTTTTCGTTGTAAAAGACGATATGCTGGCTTGGGAAAACTTTTACTCGGGTATTTACGACTGTGGCCGACTCATTTTCGTACCAAAATTCACAACCATCTTGTTCTTCTATTTTCAGGCTGGGAATCATTTTTTCCAAATTTGCTGCGTAAGAAAGATTGTTGGCGAAGATAAGGGAACCATCCCGAGTCAATGCCTCTATGATTTTTTCAATTTTTGTCACTATTTATCCCTCAGTGGTATTGCCTAACTTGAAAGAATGAAAGGGTGATTATAGTTAGCCTCGTTCCAATCTGTCAACCAATGTGCTTTTTCTTTGAAAAGCAAGCCTTTTGGCTAATTGGTGGAATGATTGACAGTAGCCTTTGAGAACTTTATAATTTGGACTATACAATTAGTGTCAATAACTCATTTAGTTAGAAATATTTAAGTTGTTGGTAAGGCTATTTTATTGCCAAAGCCATTCTTATATTTCGTAGCAAAAGATAAATAATTTAAAAGTCCATTAAAATTTTAAAAGGTGGTGCCCGGTTATGAGTGAAGTGAGTGAAGGAAGAAAGCTTGAGAATCTCGGTTATGAGAGTTTGCAAAAGAACAATATTAGGGAAGCAGAGTCCAGTTTTCTGGCAGCTTTAAAGGAAATGGAAAAAGAGGGAGATGAGACGGGTCAGGCCTATGTGCTCGGGAATCTCGGCAATATCAGTTTTCAGAGCAAACAATTTGACAAGGCCGAAGAGTTTTATACTCGTTCACTCACCTTTATGGAAAAGTTGAAAGATATTAAGGGGATTGAAAGTTCTCTTGGTAACCTTGGAAACGTCTACTTTTATCAGGGCAATTTTGACAAGGCGGAAGAGAACTACCAAAAAGCCATGAAAATTGTGCTGGAGGCCAACGACCCTCTGGGGCAGGGCATTTATAGTGAGTATCTGGGAAACATCTTTCTGAAAAAAGAAGAAGCTGAAAAAGCTATTGAGCATTACGAAAATGCCAAAGAATTCATGTCTGCTGCCAAGCAGGATGAAAGAAAAATAAAACAACTAGACGACCGCATTGAGTCGATTAAAAAATCTCCACAATTTTTAAAGAAAAACGAGGAAGCCCTTGTAGCTAATTTCGAGTCACTTGTCTCCACTGGACAAAAAACTAAAGCCATTGCCAAGCTGCAGGAACTGGAAGAAATATATTTCCAGTGGAAGCGCATGGATAAGGTGGTTGAAACCATCAAGAAAACCATGACTCTTTTAGAGGAAATTGATGATAAGGCCTCTGCTGGTGTTTGTTATGCGAATTTAGCTGGTATATATCTGCAAATGTCGGCCGAGGGGCAACCTGAAAAAGTGAATGATGCGGAAACGTATTTCAAAAAAGCGCTAAAAGTAATTGGTGATTCTGACAAACGCAGAAACTCTTATCTTCTAGGAAGCCTGGGAAACATTTACCTCAATCAAAATAAACTCGAATTGGCATGGGAAAATTTTGAGAAATCTCTCAAAACCATGCAGGAATTGGGCGACGAACTGGGCGAGGCGCGTGGTTATGCCAACCTGGGTAATGTTCGTGGCCTGCAGAAAAACTGGGATGCAGCTGAAGAACAGTATCTTAGTTCTTTGGGGTTGATGGAGAAAAATGAAAATCGACCTGGAATTGCACAGCAATGTGAATCGTTGGGTGACATTTATCTTAAAAAAGAAGAGTTTGATAAGGCTGAAGATAATTTTATGCGTGCCAGTGACCTTTATGAAGAAATGAAAGAGCAAAAAAGTGTTCAGGAAGTGCAAGACAAATTGGTGTTTATTTTTTCGCAGCCGAAATACCTTGAGAACCGCAAACAAGCCATTCGAGAGGAATTGAAAAAACCTGAATCTGAAAAAGATTTAAAACTCAAGTTGATGTTATTGAATGATTTGGGCAACGTGCTGTTTATGTCCAATAACTGGGATGAAGCTGCGGGAGTGGCGCGGGAAACGATTGCTTTACACGAACAATCTGATGACAAGCAAGCGCTTGGTGGAGCCTATGGAAACTTGGGAAGTATCTTGTTGCAGCAGGAAGATTTTAAGGGAGCTGAGGAGAATTATAGTAATGCCATTAAAATCAAAGAAGAAACAAAGGAACAGGGGGATCTCAAAGAATTATATGCCAACTATCTGAATGTTTTGATCCTTGCAGGAAAGATGGAAAAGGCTGAAAAACTGGTTAACAAATCATTGAGGGTAAATAAGGCTGCAAGCAATGCAAATGGTCTTGTTGCGGATTATCGAAATTTAGGAAATATTTGTTTGCAAAAAAGAGACTGGTCTGGTGCCGAAAAAAATTATCTAGAAGCATTGGCATTAAATACCAGTGCGGATAATAAACGGGAGATGGCCGAAGACAATCGAAACCAGTACAATCTCTATTTGCAAAAGGAAGATTGGGGGAATGCGGAGAAATATGCATTGAAATCTTTTGAAATTGCCGAGCAAATCAATGATGTCTTCAATGTCTTGGCAGACAGTCGGGTATTGGCGAAGATTTATGTTGAGAAAAAAGAACGAGCTAATCAGGAGAAATTTTATATTAAAGCTCTTGAAACATCAGAAAAAATCAATGACCAAAAAGAGATTTGCGCTGACCTTAGGAATCTTGGAAAGTTTAATATGGAACGGGGATACCGCGAAAAAGCTAGCGAGGGTTTTCAAAGGTCATTTGAAATTTCGAGTAAGTTGAATGATAAAACTGAAATTGCTGAAGACTATCGCAATCTTGGTAACCTGGCATTCAGTAATGGTAAAAGAAAAGAAGCAGAAGAACTATATTTAAAGTCATTGAAACTTACTCAAGAAGTGGGGGATCAGCGAGGAGCTGGACAGGATTTAACATATTTAGGCAACTTGAAGTTTAAAGATATGAAATACGATGACGCGGAAGAATACTTTGGACAAGCCGCTGAATGTTTTCGCGAAATAAAGAACTGGTCGAATTTAATCCAATTCAATATGACGGTGGCGAGAATGCAGATAGTAGTTGGTCGGTTTGATGAGTTTGATAGATATTTGAAGGATGCGCGAGAAATCGCACGTGATCTCGGGGATCCGGAACCTATCATGGAAGCTATTAAGGCCATGGAAAAAATGAAAGATGAGATCGATAAGAAGTAATTTGCGCCAAATTTTAAGAAATAATTTGATCTGGAAAAGATGCCATAATATTTTAAAATATTGTATTTATTGACTTTAGAGTTTAGGCGTAATCTGGTAAAATAGGGGTTAATAAGTTAAAGTAATTGGAAATCTTTTAGTTTTTCAAAAAAATGCTACCGAGAGTTTTCCTGTGCGTAACTCCTAAACAATAAAGGCCTTTTATCTTGACATAGGCCTTTAAAAGGGGCTAAATTATCTTATTCAAAAGAAATAAAAAGCGGGTAAGTTATGTGCTTTTTTAAGGATAAACGTTTCTATTTTTTGACTTTAACACTTGGTCTGGGTTTATGAAAGTTAGTTATAGCGCTCAGCTAATGGAAGAATCGGTATTCCGGCATCTAAACCACTTGGAAAGATCAGGTTACCGTTCTGATTATGACGAATTCCACTCTCTTGCCGATCCCATTTATGAACTCCCTGAAGATGATAGAGAGATTGCTTTCGAAAAAGTAAATCGTTTATTTTTTCTGGAAAAATTGAAGCTTGGTGACCATGTGTTACGGGCTTTGGAAGCAGTAGGCCTTATTCCAAAAAGAAAACGGACATCAAAAAAATCTGCCCTATTGAGTATAAATCCAAGTAGGGGATTGCAAGGAGAGAGTGTAAATCAGGAGGCAGAACCTGCTGAAGGATTGGAGGAAATTCCAGTAGAAACGGCTGAAGAGGAAATTCCAGTAGAAACGGCTGAATTAGAACTGGCGGAGGAAGCAGTAGAAGAAGAAGCTCTTGAGTCCGCTGACGAAGAAAATCATGAAATCGCTTATGACCTAGCGCGTGAATTTGAAGAGCGCATTAAAGAGGTTATTGTTAAAAGGGCGATTAACAAAGTTGATGAGGGCTCAAACGTTCTGAACCGTGTTTCAGGAAACCCGATTATAGAAATGAGAGTTCTCGCTAGTCGATTCAGTAATCCCGAAGAAGCTTTGGATCTAGATGCTTTTTTAATCCAGGAGTTTATGCATGCGAAGGATATGGTTGACCCCGAGTTTGACTATGAAGACGCATTTATCCCTGGCAATCCTTCGGTGAAGAATCTTATTACATCGCGTTTTCGACTCCTATGGAATATGTATGTTGACTCCCGGTTGGCTCGAATTGGTGTGATATCTGTTCTACCCAAGGAGGCTCGTTTTCGCGAGTTTGACAATTTTTACCGTAAAGTTCCGGATAAGCAAAGACGGGGTATATTCGAAGGGATTTGGGTAACAGATAAGTTCACGCACGAAGAACTTCTCTCCATGGCTACTGATCTGGATACCTTGATGAGTAAATATGTCGACCCTGGGGAAATTTCAGAAGAAGAACGGGATTTCATTCACCTTCAAGGATCGCCTTGCCCATTATGCAAGTTCCCGACATATAATTGGGTGGATGACCCTGAGAGTATTTGTGATGAAATAGTAATTGAAGCGATTCAGATTGATTTCCCAGATTGGGAAAGCAAAGATGGTGGTTGCGATCGATGCATTGAAGTTTATGAATTACGGGCCGGTGTTGGTTAACCTTTGCGGCTTGAATCAATTCAGATCTTGGGCGTTTTTTAATGCTTTTAGATTTCTGAAAAAATAGGGAGATTAAAAAAATGGGAGATGGTACTCAAGCAAATGTAAGTGACCCAATGCTGGCGGTTTTTGGTCAGACCGGCTCTCTGGAGGAGTTGAAAGAAGAGCGAATATCTTTGCAACTGGCAAGAGGCCGTTGTTACGATATCCTTTCTAGTGCATTCAGTTATCCTTGGAACCGAAAATTTTTTCGGCCCAAATCATTATTGGAGCCAATGGATATTGCACTCGTTGATGAAGAAGACTGGAATCACGTTAAGTCTATTATAGAAGGTTTTGACAAATATCTGCCCAAAATGACGGTAAAGCAGGTGCAGCAGGAATATGTGCGGGTATTTGGACATGCCGTATCCATGGAATGCCCTCCTTATGAAATGCAATACGGTACTGAAGGTGGGATCCAGTCGCAAACGGATGTATTGATTCAATTGGGTGGATTTTATGAAACCTTTGGCTTTGAGCAACCTCGGAACAGAACCAAGGAGAGGGTCGATCATCTTTCTATCGAATTAGCTTTCATGTTTTTCATGTGCTTTAGAACTGCATTTGGAATTCAAAACGATCATGAAGAACGAAACATTAATGTCATAACCAGTAGCATGAAGAAGTTTATGCGTAACCATATTGGTCGCTGGGGCCCTTTGTTTTGTATTTTTACTTCGCGAAAGGCGGAGAGGGGACTCTATAAAGATATTGTTGATATCCTGGCAATTTTTCTGCGAAATGAAAACTTGTTGTTGGATATTAAGCCAGTTAAAGTAGAAGAGCCAGAATATCGTTCATTGTCTTATAGTATGGAAAACGACCTGATTGCAAATGCGCCAGCAGAGTGTGAACCGAGGTAATAAAGGTTCTTTGAGGTTAACTTTTAAGTAAGTTGCCCAGATTTTGGGGCGCGAGTGCCCTTGGCCCAGAAGTGAGCATTAATTGGCTTACTTTCTGGGTTTTTTTACCAAATATTCAGATCATCTCTCCTTCCTCAGTACGCAAAAATAAAGGTTGATTTGAAATCCTTCAACTTTTCTAAAGCATCTAAGTAGCAAGCGCTGGGAATAAACCCAGGAGAAACTACTAGTAGGTTTGAAAACTACAAAAGAAAGGTAGAGCTTGGGTTGCAAATATAAGCAAGTTCCCTTTATTTCCTCAACTTTTCTCAGAAGTATAGGGCTTATAGGCCTAAGAATATTCCCTGATGACACGAAGGCTGAGGAAGAATAAAAAGTTTCCAAATAGGGAAATACAGGTTTGCTATGTTTATTTATGACTCCATGATACAAGGCCTTGAACTTCTTGCACGCCGTGAATTGCAAAGTGCTGAAAGTCTATTTTTGAATGTTATCAATGACCCACATTCTCAGCTCGAAGAGACGAAAAGGGCCAGGATTTATTTAAATGATATACGGGCTTGTCAGACGGGTAATAAGAATCTAGATTTTGATAGATATAAAAAGCTAGTTAAAAAAGTTGTAGTTTCTTTAGATTATATAGATGATCTACTTTCTGAAGTTTATTTTTCAGATGCAAGTTCTTACGAAGAGTTAGATCGGCAATTCTCTTCAAAAATCCCTTCCTTAATTAGTCGGCTGAAACAAATAAAAATCAGTGATATATCGGAGCGCGATAAGCTATTCCAAGAGATAGAAAAAAACGGTCTGCAACGGGTTAAGCAAAGACTAAAAGAGAAAAAGAAGTTGACTGGTTCCGAACAGAAACTTAACCCTTTGCGGTGGAAAACGATATTTCGAAAATTTATAGAACAAATTAACCCTATCCTTCTTGAGCGCCATTTGGAGTTGCTCGATTATATTCTCGCCACAGGTGAAATTAAACTTCTAGATTCCCTTAAACTTTCTGTGTTAACCCCAAAATATATCTGGATCATTGAGTCCACTCTGGAAAGTGAGTGGTATTTATTGCGAAGTTATTTTTTTAAAGCAAAATCTGAAATCCAATCGCAGTTTAAGAGGAAAGAAGGTACACGTAAGTACTGGGAAGAAACGAAATATAAAAAAATTAAAATTTTCGAGGCTTGCAAGTTTAGCGAAGCCGATATTCAAAAATTTTTATTCATTGATAAGTTGAGCTATAAAACGCTTGAAGAAATTTTTAAGTTTTCTCAGGAGTTGGGATTGGACTTGAAACCAAGAGATGTGAGCCTTGCTCTGAGAGGCGTTGATAAGGCAAAAGTCCATATTAAAGCGAGAGGCGGGTTTTTAATGGGAAGCCGTAAGGTTTTTCAAAACCAGTTGCTGGATTTTGGGTTTTCAAAGGGCACTGCATACACTATTGCCAAGCAGGCAAAACGTTCTAATAACCATCAAATTAGCGAAAGCTTTCAACAATCATTGCAGGTTATCAGTGATGAAATCGTTTGGTATCGTATTCCTCCGGACTGCCAAAGAATAAAAGCTGAACTCGAAGCCCAATGCGTTAAACACCTGAGCACGGTTCACATCCATTTATTTGAGCGAGGACGGCTCAATAAGCTTTTGTTACAGGCTGGCAAGATTTTGATCCGAAGATATTTTAGTAAAATTTACGGAGACAAGGTTTGCGAATTAAATTGTTACTTTCGCCTAGAAACCATTCATCAGTACTACAAACTAAAGTTTTTTGAGTATCACGATAGTACAATTCCTAGTGTTTCGGAGTTGATCAAGGTCAATCGTAAAAAATTTCAACTTAGATTATTGGAAGGATATAAAACCTTTATTCAGAAAAGGCAGTTGCAAATCCCTTCAACTCTTTATAAGGCGGTAGCAGCGCATAAATCAACGATCGAATGGGAAGATGCATACACCACTCCTGAAGAGAAATTGCTTTTGAGGTTTTGGTTTTTAAGGGATCACGGGGTTATGATAGACCAAAAAATTATTAATTCCGGAGTTTTGAAACCTGGCGAGGATATTTGGAAATTTGTGAAAGGTCAGGGTGAGGAATGCAATAGTTGATTCATTCTATTTTGCATATCTTTTAGGGGCATGAGGTCGCCTTTTTTGGAGGCAGCCGCAATTCCTTTTTTATAGATATCAATGGCTTTCTCATTTTCCGATAACTTTTCCAAGGTTTTGCCTAATAAAAGATAGGCCGCTGAATAGTCTTTAAATTTTTCGACAACGGTGTTTAGGGGGCCGAGGCCTTCTTCGTATCTTCCTGTTTCAAGATAAATAGACCCCAAACCGAAGTTGGCAACTTGGTCTACAGGGTCGATTTCTAAAACTTTTTTGAACATTTCGATCCTTTCTTCCATTTCTTTTTTCTTTTGCTCTTCTTCTTTTTTCTTCAATTTTTTTGCCATATTTTTTTCCACAGCTTGTTCAAACTGCAAGGCCGTGGCTTCGGCTTTTTCGTTTTCTGCATCTTCAATCCGGCCTTGCTTCATGTAATAAACTGATAAATTGGTATGTGCCATAATTTCTTGCGGATTAATTTCGGTCAGGCGTTTCATTAAAGCAATGGCTTCATCAAGCTTATCTTGTTTTGCAAGGAAAACCCCTAAGGCCTCATAAGCCTCTGCATGTTTTGGGTAGATATCAATAGCTTCCCTTAAGATAGAAATGGGTTTATCAAGATTTTCCTGCTTTTTGTACTCTTGTAGAGCTTCGTTTAAGAGCCTTATTGAATGATCTTTTCTTGTGGCTGCCTGATAAAAAGGCAAGAGACAGGTTTGGATTTTAAAAGGACGCTTATCTATAGTGACTTCCATTTCCACATCCGGGCTGCGGTAGTCTTTGTGAATGTATGCCATTGCAATCACTTTGCCAAGAAAGGCAGAGCGGATGGAGCTTTTAACGACCCCAATTTTTTTATCTTTAAGAAAAATCGTTCCATTCATAGGGGGTGAGATTGGTCCATCAAATCCCAAACCCATTAAAGCGAAATTGGGAGCCCCATAGGTTTTAATTCGAGCAATTACTTCTTGTCCTATATAGCAGCCTTTATTGTAGCTGACGCAGCTATGTTCCAGGCCTGTTTCTGGAAGGATATTTTTGCTATCCATATCTATTCCGAAGACAGGGATCCCCGCTTCAATTCTAAGGACTTCTCTCGCTTGTTCTCCGATTTGAGTGGGCGAGATTTCCTTGTCTACATCTAAAATTTTTTGCAAAAATTTATCTTTTAGCTCCCGGGGATAGCAAAGTATGAATCCCTCTTCTCCGGTTAGAGTTTTCTTTATTATGACAAAGAGTTTTCCTTCGACCTCCTGTCGAACTACTGCATTGGGTTTTTCAGGTAGAGACGTGAAAAGTTTTTCAAGAACTAGGGTGCTTTTGGGGCCTTGAAGAGCCAATAAACTTTGTTCGATTTTCTTAAAAGTAATATCTTCTCGGAAATGATAGGATTCCAGATGGTCGTGCAGAGTTTGCGAATTTTCAGACAGGAGCCAGGCGTCATTTTCATCAATACGGTGAATGGAGAAATTGGCGATCAAGCGGGCCTGCCGGTCGGTTACGGCACTGGCCTGGCCTTGTCCTACTTCTAATTGCAATGCATCATTGGTGGTTTGCGTTTGAAGAAATGAGAAAGTCTCTTTGCCGTTAGCGGTAAGGATGCTCCAACCATCCATAAAGAAAAAACCGCAACTCTGCCTAACCTGGTTGATTTCTTCTAGAGTTGTGGGTTGCATAGGCCTAAAAAAACGCATCCAAAAGGGATGCGCGTTTACCGTTTAGGTGGTGGTCTTCGACTTTGAACTGCCGGAGAGATCAGGTGATGGAAAAAGATTCCCCGCAACCGCATGTCGAAGTTGCATTCGGGTTGACGAAAACAAACCCTTTGCCCTGCAATCCATCCTGAAAGTCTAATTGCATTCCTTTGAGGTAGATCATGCTTTTAGCATCCATATAGACATTGAATGCTTCATGCTCAATGGTGGTGTCTCCATCTTCTTTGGGAGTGAATGCCAAGTCATAAGACAGGCCTGAGCAACCCCCGCCCTTCACTGCGAGTCGCAACCCAATTGCCGGATTATTTTCTGCTTTCACCAATTTAGTTACTTCTTCGCTGGCTTTCGGCGTTATTTTTACAAATTCTGTGGTTACGGTCATGAAAATCTCCCTTAATTCACTCTTTGTTCTTCTATTAGATAGTACGAGTAGGTTTAACTATTCTTTAATTATACTTAAATATAGAGCGATTCGTCAAATCTTGAAAATTTTGTATCGAGAGTAGCTCCATAAATACGTTAAATTATCGTTTTCAAATGATTTATGAATTTTTCTAATTGCCTAATGTATAGTATTATATTGAAAAAACAAGGGTAAAACATTAAACCCTTTTGGTAGAATTAGAATCAAACAATTACAGTTAATTGGCTTAAACATCATTTTTAAAGGGAGTTAGATGATTAGTATTCCAGATCTTATTGATTTAGTTAAAACTGCAGTCCCGGATGCTGAAGTGAATGTCTTGGATAAAACGGGGATGAGTGACCATTTTATCATTCATGTCACCTCAGTAGCTTTTGAAGAATTAGGAATAATGGATCGTCACCGCAAGGTTCAGGATGCTTTGAACCCAGCCATGAAGGATGGTCGAATTCACGCTGCAGAAATAAAAACAGCCACCCCATAAGGGTTGGGTGGTTATAAATTTCGTTTATTAAATGTTTTCAAAAAAATAAAGGAGCTAACAATGTCAGAGGCAGAAGATCAAATTAAAGAAGAAATCGCTGCAAATAAAATTATTATTTATGGAAAAGGCACCAAAGAAGCACCGCAATGTGGTTTCACAGTGGAAACGATTCAGTTTTTCAATAAATACGGTTACCCGTTTGAAGTTGTCAACGCGCTCTCAGATCCAACCAAACGTGAGGCTCTCACAAAAATGACCAATTGGCCGACTCTGCCAAAAGTTTTCATCGATGGCAAGTTCTATGGCGATACCGATATTCTTGATGAGATGGAAACAAAAGGCGAAGTTGAGCCTCTGCTCAAAGCAGCATTTGGTGAGTAGTAAATTATAATTAGGAGATTCATTAATCCAGTAATTTAAATTCATGCAACTCGTAGGTCGTATGTAAAAGAGGCTGTAAATGGCTCAAGAAAATATTTAGAGTTGCTCAAAAGAAAAAGGATAACTCCATGCCCGATGAATTAGAAGTAGGTGATCGTGCGCCTAATTTTGAATTGCCCGCTTGCTATGGCTACAAAGCAGGTGCATCCAGCCCATCTGCTGAGGAAAAGGTAAAGATAAGCCTGAAGGATTTCGAAGATAAGAAGTGGGTGGTTTTGGCTTTTTATAGGCAGGATAGTAGCCCAGAAGACACGCGGTTGATGGTCGGATTCAACGAATGGAACCGAAAGTTTAAAACTCGTGAAGTAGAAGTTTTAGGTTGCAGTTGGAATGGTGTGAATGCACATCAGCAATTCATTGAGGTATTCCAGTTTGGATTTACTCTTCTTGCTGATGAACACAAAAAGGTGACGGAGCAATATGGCGTCATTAAAGAAGAAGAGGATCTTGGAGAAATGGTTAAATATATAGAGCGGGCCACTTTTGTTATTGATAAAACTGGAATGATACGAGCTATTTGGAGAAACCCCGAAGACTTGCGCGAACACCCCGCATCTATTTGGGAATTCATCCAAAAAGAAAAAAAGTAACCTGTAATTAGAATTGTTATTTACCGCTGGTTTTCAAGAATAGTGTTACGAATGGAGTTTAAAATTTCCCCTCCATCTTTTTTTTGCAGATGGGTTGTCACGGCTGGCGATAGTATAATCTGGACGGGTCCTGGATTAATTAGGAAGCTACCTTTTTTAATTATATCGCTACTTCCTGTAATGGTTACTGGAACCATGGGACTGTTGGACCGATTCGCAATAAGGTTACTTCCCTTTTTAAAGGGTCCTAATGTCCCATCCTCTGATCGAGTTCCTTCTGGAAAAATAATAATTGAGCACCCTTCCTTGACTTTCTCCACCGTTTCTATAAAAGCCTGATAAGATTTTTTGCGGTCAGATCTAGTGACCTGGATGTAACCCGCTGCTTTCATCGCCCAACCCATAAAAGGAATTTTGAAGAGGCTGGATTTTGCGACCCACCTTATTTGAACTGGCAAATACCCTGATAGGGCAAAGATATCGAAATAACCCTGATGATTCGATACAAATATTTGTGGTTGATCGGTTAGCATATTCTCCAAACCAGTGATTTGAACTTTTACACCATTCCACTTGCAAAGCAAACGACACCAGAGTCTTGCTATATTGTGTGACGAGTCTCCGGAACTGTCAAAAAGACGGGCAATAACTGCTATGGTTCCAAGTGAAAAAGACAAGAAAATAATGAGTACCCAGAATTTTATGGTGTGGTAAAAAGAATTCACTTTTTTCATCGGTTTAAAGTAGGAAGGTAAAATGTCTAAAGAGAGGAAAGTAATATTGTTTGTATGCAGACTCTGGCTGCTCATAATTTTTCTGGCGATAAACTTTGATGATGCGCATGGCTGGGGGTCTCAGGGTCATCGGGCAATTGGCTATATAGCGGAATTTAATTTAGCCTCTGAAACTAAAAAATATATCTTTGAAGAGTTTAACATAAACAATCTAGCAGATGTGGCGAACTGGGCCGATAAGATCAGGCAAAAAAGGAGACAGGAAAGTCCCTGGCATTACACCAATGTCAGGGCAGGTGAATGGACCTATGAGGCAGCACGGGATTGCCCTAATGGAAAGTGTGTTACGGAAAAAATAAAAGAATTCGTTGTTGTACTAGCGAATATTGAAAACCCCTTAGAAAAAAGAAAGAATGCGTTAAAATATCTGGTTCATTTTGTAGGGGATGTACATCAGCCATTGCATTTGGGAAATCGTAAAGACCGTGGTGGAGGGAGAATTCGCCTTTCTTATTTAGGAAGAAAAGTCAACTTGCATTATTTGTGGGATGGAGGCCTGATCGATTGGCGAGAAGAAAGTCTGCTAAAATATGCAAAACGCCTGAATATCAAGTTGGTGGATTCAGAAAAAACGGAATGGCTTAATTCTGACATTAATGAGTGGGCGAATGAATCCAGATATTTGGCTTTAAAACATGCCTACCCATTAGAGAATATGAAATTGTCCAAAGAATACTTATCGAGAAGTAGGGAAATTCTTGACCAGCGCATGATTCAGGCAGGGATTAGACTGGCGGATTTATTGAATCAATTGTTCAAATCTAAAAAATAAAAAGGAGGATTTCTTGTCAGAAACAAACCAAATTTACTTTAAACAATTGTTATCGGGAATCGATATAGGCGTGAGTGACCCTTCTGCTAGGTCAATGGCAAACTTTGTTTACCTGATTGGCGATACCAAAACGCGTGAGTGTGTAGTGGTTGATCCGGCATGGGATATCGACGGTATTCTCAAAGTAGTAGAAGAAGATGATATGAAACTTACAGGTGCATTGGTCACACATTACCATCCTGATCATGTCGGCGGGGAGATTTTTGGAATGGAAATTTCCGGTTTAGCGGAAATGATGGAGAAGCATCCCATACCGGTTTATGTTAACAAGCGTGAAGCTGATGGGGTCAAACAGGTCACTGGGGTTTCCATGTCGGACATGAAGCAAATGGATGGAGAGGATATTATTAAAGTAGGTTCCATCGATATAAAATGTCTTCATACTCCCGGGCATACCCCAGGCTCGCAATGTTTTCGAGTCGCAGATAGTCTTGTTGCTGGTGACACATTGTTTCTACAGGGATGTGGTCGGGTAGATTTGCCAGGAGGAGATAGTGAAGAATTATTTCATACCTTAACGCGGCGTTTATCCAAGATTGAGGATCATATTATATTGTATCCCGGGCATAACTATGGCGGGAGTCCTTCAGGGCAGTTGGGGGATGTACGCCAATCTAATTCCTACCTGCAAATCCAACGCCTAGAAGATTGGTTCTCTATTATGGGGAGATAAAAATTTTTAAAACCCTAAAATAGCATGCTATTTTATGAAAGAAGAACTTAGAAAACAAAGTTTTGAACCTAGTGATCTTATTTTTAGAACTTAAGAATCTTTACAAAATCTTGATATCTTTTTAGCTCTGTATTTAAATAAGAATAAAAAAACTATATTATGATTACGTAGTCTTATTATTATTCATATAGGACTGGCATAATCTGTTTCTCTTAATTTTTGTGATAACTTTTTAGTGTTTGCTCCAATCCAACTTGCAATTATTGATTAAATAGAATAAATTTGTCTCGCTTTTCTTTTTAAATTTGAGGTGAAAATGAGATCCATCTTGTCGATGTTTTCGAAATCCCCTTTCAAGCCATTGGGGAGTCATATGGATAAGGTTCGAGCATGTGTTGATCAAATTGACCCACTTTTCAAGGCACTGGGAAAAGGAGATTATGGGGAGGTTGCACAAATCTCAGAATTGATTGTGAAATTAGAGCACGAAGCAGACACAATCAAGGATGATATTCGCACCCATATGAGGCAAACTGTTTTCCTTCCAGTCGACAAAAAGGATTTTATGCATTTGTTATCCGCTCAGGACGATATTGCAGATGCAGTAGAAGACTTGGCAGTACTGCTGAGGATAAAAAACCTTGATACCCCGGATAAAATTAAGGCTCCCCTTGCAGATTTGGTGGAGCATGTTATTAAAACAGCATATGAAGGCTGTAATTTGATTCTAGAACTTGAAGCATTATTAGAATCTTCCTTTGGTGGAGCAGAAGCCGAAAAAGTAGAAAAGGCCACTAAAGACTTAGGTACCTTAGAGTGGGAGGCAGACCGCAAACAATTTCAGCTAGCGCAACAGCTTTTTTCATTAGGAAGCCAGATTGATGCCTCCGATTTGCTTCTCTGGAATGAAGTGATCAAAAAGCTAGGTGCTGTTGCAGATAAAACAGAACAAATTGGTAAAACTCTCAGAATATTCCTTTCTCAGTAAATTAATCAATCCCTTATTTTTCATAGGCTAAGGAGCCAGGTTTGGATTTAGACACCTTCCTTTTTTCGTTTGCAGTCATAGCATGTATATACATGGCCTGTAATATTGGAGCCAACGATGTTGCCAATGCAATGGGTACTAGTGTTGGCTCCAAAAGCTTGACCTTTAAACAGGCCATTTTAATTGCTGCAGTGGCAGAATTTGCAGGCGCTTTTTTTGTTGGTGGTCACGTCTCCGATACTATTCGGAAAGGAATGTTAGATACCTCCTTTTTTAGTGATGTCCCCTATCAATTAGTATATGGGATGATCTCGGCGCTTTTGGCGGCTGCAATTTGGCTCCATATTGCCAGTTATCTTGGGTGGCCTGTTTCCACGACCCACTCTATTATTGGAGGGGTGCTTGGTTTTGGGGTAATGGCAGGGGGAGTTGATATAGTAAATTGGTCAAGGGTGGGTAATGTAGTATTGAGTTGGGTGGTCTCTCCCGTTATGGGTGGATTGTTTGCTTATCTGGTATTTCAATACATTAATAAAACAATTTTTAGTAAAAGAAGACCTTTAGCTCATGCTAAAGAGCTGTTGCCTTTTATTGTGGCGATAGTATTATTTATTCTTTCGATTGCTATTTTTTATAAAGGTTTAAAAAATTTACATTTACATTTTACATTTCCCGATGTTTTATTTTTTGCTTTGGTGGCGGGGGTCGTAGGTTTCTTTATATCCAAGATACTAGTTCGTTTTATTCCTGATGATGATTCAAAAGATTTTGCGCACCAGTTCAATACTACAGAAAACCTTTTTAAGTATCTTCAAATTGTAACTGCGTTTTATATTGCTTTCGCACATGGATCCAACGATGTGGCTAATGCAGTAGGCCCTTTAGCAGCTGTTGTTTCGATTCTGCAGGGCGGTGCTGTGGAAATGAAGGTGGAAATGCCAACTTGGATTCTGGGGCTTGGCGGGGGATTCATTGTATTGGGTTTAATGGTTTGGGGTTACCGGGTGATGGCAACGGTGGGTGAGAGTATAACTGATATTACGCCCTCTAGGGGTTTTTGTGCTACGTTTGGCGCAGCTTCCGTTGTTTTAATATGTTCGAAAATGGGTCTTCCAATTTCTACAACTCATACTCTGGTAGGTTCCGTAATAGGAGTGGGACTAGCCAGAGGTCTGCCCACTTTAAACCTTGGAATTATTAAGATGATATTTATTTCGTGGATAACGACCATTCCATTTACTGCCGTTATCTCCATGCTGTTCTTTAAGTTGTTTTTAATTTTTATCCCTTAGTTTGAGATATCGAAGGGATTCAATAGTTGGCAGAGAGTGCAAAATAAAAAGCCTCGACTATTTAGTCGAGGTTTTTATAATTTAAGGGGAAATTAAATTTCCTATATTTTTAATTAGTTGTGATTTTGTTTTTGTAAATATTCGGGGAGTTCCCATTCCAACTTATCAATATCGGGATTATAATGGGCCAAAGCACCACAGAATGAACAATACTCAATGCCTACATCATAATCGAGAGTTACAGTGTTTGCTTTGTGCTCACAAAACTTTTTCTTTATTATTGTAGGTCCATCATCTTTGTCCTGAAACCAGCCTTTAGATATTGTTAGGTCTTCCATTAGGCGTCTCTCTTTTCTTGCGAGTTCAAAGGTCACTGTTTTCCTTAACTGCGATAGTATCTCTTATGTTTATGAACTTTTCAAGCCTTAAAATGCAATATAAATAGATGCCAATGTAGAAAAATACTTGATTTGAGCAAATTAGACATATTTACTTTTTCATTGGCAGCTCAATTGAGAGTAGTTTTTAGAATTTTTTCCGGTGTATTGAAGTTAGGCTGGCTTATGTTTTGCCATGGTTGAGTTACGGTCTATAATTTGATATGCCACAAATAAGAAGGAATAAATTGGTGCGGATTTTTTTCTATCTTTTATTATTTTTTTCCAGCTTTCTCATATTTGATTCTCAAACAGTGGTGATTATAGTTTTTTTTGGTGTTTTTGCGCTAGAATATTTTTTAGCACGATCAGAGAAAAGAAATGGTCTTTAAATTTTTGGAATAGGACTCCCTTTCGTGAAATTATCTGGACAAGTTCGCAAAATGAATGTGGAATTAGGAATTCCTATCCAGTATTTTCTATGTCTGAATAAAGAATCTCATTCTCTGAATTCTTATATCGGGAGTAAATTGAAAATCGAATGGCAGGGAATCATTACCTGTATTGAGTGTGGAAGAAAAACTAAAAAGTCCTATGACCAAGGTTACTGTTTTATCTGTTCTCGCGATTTACCCGAAAATGCAATGTGCTCAGTTCGTCCTGAATTGTGCGAGCATGAAAACGGTAATGAAGCGGCGAAAGAGTTTTGGAGAGCCCATTGCAATATTGATCATTTTGTTTATCTGTCTTTGACTAGTGGAATAAAGGTAGGGATTACCCGACATTACAATATTCCTGATCGCTGGATAGATCAGGGTGCTGTTAAAGGTTTGATTGTTGCCAAAGTGCCGGAGCGAATTCTTTCTGGAAAAATTGAGGTTGCTGTCTCCAAAAATTTTGCAGATAAAACCAATTGGAGAAAAATGCTGAAAGGGGAATATGAAGATTTAGATTTATTTAAATTTCGCGAGAAAGCTCATCAATTGTTCCCGGAAGACTTAAAATGCTATGCCCTTGAAAACGAAAAAGTTCAAAACCTAGTTTACCCGGTGGAATCCGTACCGGAAAAAATAACTAGCCACAACCTTGATAAGATCCCGGAATTTGAAGACAGACTGACAGGAATAAAAGGTCAATACCTTATTTTCGAAACCCGAGTCATCAACATGAGAAAATACTCTGGCTATCATATCGATTTTAATTTCGATTAACCGAAATCCGAGAGGATTAAGCAGCTTGGGTCACAATTTTCCCTATGAATGCGGGTTCTAAGCTCTCATTTTTCTCGTGGGCAGGGTTGGGGAGCAACGTTGCCACCTTAATATCTTTTGCCAAGCCAAGTCTCTCCAGGAAGCAGATAACCCACCATGTCATATCGATTTCCCATGGGCGAAGCCCGTGACGGGCAGATTTGGGAAAGGCATGATGGTTGTTGTGCCAACCTTCTCCCCAAGCTAAAAGCCCCACCCACCAACAATTAGTGGAAAGGTCGTCCTTAAGCGGAAAGGTGACATAACCAAATGTGTGGGCTGCGCTATTTACAAGCCATGTGGAATGGTATGTAATTACTAAGCGGACGAAAACTCCCCATACAACCCAGGGAAATCCACCGATCTTCAAAAGGATGAGGCCGAAAACGATTTGGATTATGATGAAGTAATTATCTAAAAATTTATAAAATTTATCATTGCTGAAGTCTTTAGTGTAATCGCTTAGAATTTTTTTATCATCAAACTTGGAATGAGCGAACAACATCCAGGTAACATGAGACCACCAAAAACCTTTTTCTGCGCTATGCGGGTCTTCAATAGTATCTGAACCCGCATGATGCATTCGGTGTTGTCCGGCCCATTTTATGGGGCCATTTTGACAAGCAAGGGTTCCGCAAAACACAACAAAATAGGCCAGCCATTTAGGTAGAGTAAGACCGCGGTGAGTTAAATAACGATGATAACCCAGACAAATTCCTATCGATGCTGTTAACCAGTACATGAAAAACATTAAAGCAACCGCACTCCAAGAGAAAGCAAAAGGAAAAAAGGCAAACAATGCCATCCCGTGAATCACGATAAAGTGAGTGAGAGCAATTGGGTTGAACTTGAGTAAATAACCTGGGGTCGATTCAGCCGTCATTTAAAACCTCTATAATTAAATTATTTTTACCGCTATATGTTATCCTTACTTAAGGAAACTCCTGTGTAAAACTTATGTAATATTCCCATTGTCATGAGTCTAAATTGAATGGCTAATCGAACTTCTCTTTTGGTCTCAGGCATTTGTGAAAAAGGAAGAATATGGGAACTGATCGGCGCAAATATTATGGAGTTATCGGATGAATAAGTTGAGGACATTGTTCCACCCAATCATGGTTTTTATTGGGGTGCAGATTGCTTGGATCGTTCTCATGGCCGTCTGGATAAACTGGTACCTTGAAAATAACCTTTCTATAAAAGAATTTGCCCAAGAACTTCGTCCCGATTTATTTACGGCTGAAGTAGAATGGTTGATTTTGTTTGAAGGCTGCTTCCTTATGCTGCTTATTCTTTCTGGTGTTTATGTTATTTTTGTCTATTGGAATAAACAAAACCGTTTAAACCAGACGCAAAGTAATTTTGTTGCCAGTGTATCGCATGAATTAAAATCTCCTCTTGCATCTATCCAGCTTTATCTTGAGACTTTGAAATATCAAGATGTTTCTAAAGAGGATAGTAAAGATTTTATCGAGACGATGTTATCAGACACGACCCGTCTTTCCGGGTTGATAGAAAACATTTTACAATCTAGTAAAGCCGACCCAAAAAGCATGGAACTGCAGACCCAAAAAATAGATCTTGGGCAATTATTATCTGAGGTGGTAAATGATCACAAACGGCAGTTCGAAGAAAAGAAATGCGAAGTAAAATTACAATTGGAAGCTTCCCCGATATTAGTTTTGGATAAAAAGGCTCTACAAATGGTTTTTAATAATCTCATTGGTAATGCTTTGCGTTATTCTCCTGCGGGTTCTTCACTTAGAATCCATTTACATAGGACAGGAAGGTTTTGGGATGTAGATTTTGTGGATAAGGGAATTGGGTTTGAAAAAAAGGATATGAAAAAAGTTTTTAAAAAGTTTTACAGAGTGCAAAATAAAGATACTCAAAATATAGAGGGTGCGGGATTAGGATTGTTTATCTCCAGTGAAATTGTAAAAAACCATAAAGGCAGACTCAAGGTCATGAGTCCAGGGCGTGGGCAGGGATCTATATTTACCGTATCTCTCCCAATAAGCCGTGGTCTGACTGTTTGATTAAGGTATTTCAAAAAATAAAATTTAATGATTGATGCAAAAAAAATATTGGTAGTAGAAGACGAATCGCATCTTGCGAAAGGGCTTCAGTTTAATCTGGAACGTGAAGGCTATATCGTGTCCTTGGTGGACAATGGCGAATCAGCCATTGAATTGCTAGGTGAGCAAGCCTTTGATTTAATGATCCTCGATATCATGTTGCCTAAGCTAAATGGCATTGAAGTTGCCAAGCGAGTGCGCAATACAGATATACGATTTCCTATTTTAATGCTGTCCGCGAAATCTTCCGACGAGGACAGAGAATTGGGTCTTGAAGCCGGGGCTGACGATTATTTAACCAAACCATTTCATTTGCCAGAACTGTTACTCAGGGTCAAAGGTATCCTGCGTAGATGGGAATGGTATAAAGAGCCAGTTCATGATCAGGAAGTGTTTCATTTTGGTGATATGTGGATCAATTTTGTCAACGGCAGGGCTAAGGGCAGTTCAGGGGAGTTTTATTTGACAGCAAAAGAAGCATTGTTGATGCGTTTATTGGTCTCGCAAAAAGATAATATTGTTAGGCGTGAGGAGCTTTTGGAAAAAGTGTGGGGATACGGTCCGCAAACAGAAACACGTACTGTCGATAATTTTGTTGCTCGCCTCAGGAAGTATTTTGAGAAGAAACCGCAATCACCACGATACATTATTACCCACCGGGAAAAAGGCTACGAGTTTAAATCTTGATCAGACTGGATCTGAAGAAGCTAGGATCCTTTAGCTAAAAAATTCTATTTTCAAACGCTTGCTGAATATTAGGCAAACTCCCTTGTATGCCTTCTGAGGAAATATCTTCAAGGTGAGGGCAGGTCCCTAGGATAGGAATATTAGAAAATTCTTCAATCAGTTCTCCTTGCTTTATTTCAATATCGTTTAGGGCACCGGCTGCATGTCGATTCAATATAATTCCTTTTATTTTTAACCCATGTTGTTTTGCCGCGTTGATAGTTAGCAAAGTATGGTTCAAGGTGCCAACTCGAAGGCGGCTGACTATGATAAGGGGCAGTCCTATTTCAAGAGCTAAATCCGCAACGCTGTATCGGTGGGTTATCGGAACCAATAGTCCCCCTATTCCCTCAACCAGCATCATATTGTGACGCGATTGTAAAACTTTAAATTTCTCTAAAATAGTGGAAGGTTGTATCTGGGTGCCTTCGATTTGGGCAGATTGGTAGGGTGATGCCGGAGTTTTGAGTCGATAAGGGCAGACCTCATCTTCCGCGTCTGTGCTGCTAGAGCTTTCCATAAGAAACTTTGCGTCGGAATTAGCGGAGGAACTACATGCTGAATCCACGCCTGTCTCAATCGGTTTCATGATACCGACATCCATGCCCTGGCTTTTAAATAATGTTGCCAGACAGGCGGTCACCACTGTTTTGCCAATACCGGTATCGGTGCTTGTTATAAAGAATCCGTTCACGGTTTTTTTGAGGTTTTTTTGTGAAATAAAAAACTGTTATAATTATTAACGGCTTCCGTGAAGGAGGCAAGTTATTAATCCATTAATAGGCCGAAAAGGTTATGGGATCCAAAGCTCTAGAAGTGGTTTGTCCCTGCTGCGAAACAAAGTTGCAGGTAGATAAAAAGACCGGTGAAGTGATTTGGGAAGAGAAGAAAGAAAAACCAATGCCTTCTTTGTCCGATATGGTGAATGATCTGGGAAGCCAGCAAGAAGAAAAAGAAAGCCTTTTTAAAAAGAACAGAGCAACTGAGAAGGAGCGTAGTCGGCTTCTCAATGAGAAGTTAAAAGAATCCCTCAAACATGTTGACCGCTCCTCTGAAAAACCTTTGCGTGATTTTGATTTCGATTAGCTAAGCTATCCCTGAATGTTTTTTTATTTTAATTCTGATATTGAAGCCTAATCAAGATTTACACAAGACACATTCTTGTAAGTCTTAATTAGTTTGCTCCATCTATATTCATCGAAAGTGATACTTTCTTCTCGCAGGCAATACTTGGATTGAATCCGAAAAAATAAAAATTAATTTTTATTCAGGCCTGAGTCAGGACTTTGTAAAGCACAAATCCAATAACCCACATTTGCGCCAGATTAACTCCTACACTCAATCTGTGTAAAATATTGAAAGTTTTCTCAGCTTTTTCATTTCCTTTTAATTGCTCATCTCGATAGCGATTTATTCTGGGCATCAACCATAACCATGCCCATAAAAAGAGTATTACAACAGAAATCAAATAAACTGATTCGGAATAGCTCCATAGGGATAAAGCTGCAGCAAGTGTCATTCCTGCCATAGCCTGGCTGTATACTGGGAACGTTTGTCGAATAAACGGCCCTGAGATTTCAGGAGGAAGTTTTGTAAACACCAATGGCGTCATGATGGCTGCAAAAAAGAACATTCCGCCTATTGTCAGGGCTAATAAAAATATTCCAGTAATATCAAAAATTTGTAAATTGCTCATAGTTACCTCAAACAAATAGATTAGCGGGGCATATGAATAATAAGAGTATCAAATTTGCGAAAAATTTTTAGAAAATCTTTAAACCTTTTCTAGATTCTACTTTTATGTATTTCTAATATACATATTATGCCTTAATTCCGCTAGATTAATGGGCCAATAAAGTCTCAATGGTTTTGAGGTTTTAATCAGAGTTTTTAGATTCTCTCTCCAAAGATATCTAGAACAGTTTCTAAAGTTAGTTAGTGGGCCGAGCAAAATATTAACTATTCGTGTTCTATACATCTTTGGGTGAGGAAGGGTAATGAAATGATAAATGCCTATGAATTTTGTGTATCCTAATGTGAGTCAGAAATTAAGTTTAACTTAAGAAATCAAGAGTGCATGGATAGCAAAATAAAAATTGGGGTCAGCAGTTGTCTGATAGGTGAAAAAGTTAGATGGAACGGAGACCATAAGCAGAATTATTATGTTCAGGAGATTCTTGCAAAATACTTTGAATGCGTTTCAGTTTGTCCTGAGATGGAGGTAGGAATGGGTGTTCCTAGGGAAACCGTGGCTCTATACGGCAACCTTGAAAGAACACAGATGATTAGTAAGAAGACCCAGACCGACTGGACTAAACCAATGCAAAAATATATTGAGGACCGCATCAACGCACTAACCCGTGAAGAACTTTGTGGGTACATCTTTAAAAGCCAATCTCCTTCATGTGGATTAGGTAAAGTTCCAGTCCATGCGGAGTTTGGTGGCAATAAAGTAAGGTATGGACCAGGCATGTTCGCCGCTAAGTTCATCCAAAAATTTCCCTTGGTTCCAACTGAAGATGAAGGAAGGTTGAATAGTTCAAGAATCCGCGAAAACTTTATAGTTAAAGTATTTAGTTTTTATAGGCTGCAAACTTTGTATAAAAAGAATTTTTCTTTAGGAGCACTAGTAAAGTTTCATACGCAACAAAAATTTCTACTCCTTGCTCATAGTAGAAAACATTATGAGGCGTTAGGACAGTTGGTTGCTAAACCAAAGGCAATGAGTAAAGAAGCACTCAAGGAAATTTATGGGAAAATTTTTATGGAAGCGTTTACTTTTAAGGCTACACAAAAAAAAAATACGGATGTATTGCTCCACATGATGGGGTTTTTAAAAAAAACCTTAACTAAAGGTGAGAAAGCGAATATTTTAAGCACTATTGAAGATTATCGGAAAGGACTACTTCCCTTAATAGTTCCGGTTACTTTGATATACCATCAAGTAAATAAGTATAAAATCGAATGCTTGATGGGGCAGGTATACTTAAATCCATACCCCAAGGAGCTCATGCTCAGAAATCATGTTTGATATATAGAAACTATAAATTTGAAACAAAATTTGTCGGTCTACCGCTGCTTTTTGCGATTGATCTAACGAGAATGGTTACTAGAAATTCACTCGCATTCCATCGATGGCGAGTTCTACACCTTCGGGTAACTCTTGAGAGACTTTTTCAAAATCGAATTGATGGTTAATGTGGGTGAGGAGGGTTCGTTCCGCTTGAATTCTTTCTCCGACTTCTAAGGCCTGCCTGAGATTAAAGTGAGTCGTATGGTCTTTGAAACCCAAGGCATTCAGGATTAGCAGTTTCAATCCTTTTAGTTTTTTCATAGTGTGTTCTGGAATGCCACTGCAATCTGTTATGTAAGCACAGTCGTGAAAACGAAATCCATTGATGTTCAATTTTCCGTGCCAAATATCCAACGGGATAACTGAGATATCTCCAAATTTATAAGTCTTATCCTCAAGCGTGTGGGGAATTAATTGCGGAATTCCACCACCAATTTGTTCAGCAACACCAAAAATATAACTGAAGTTTTTTTTCAGATTTTCCAGCGTATGCTGATTGCCATAACATGGAATAGCGGTTTTGTTGAAGAAATTGAAACTTCTCAATTCATCGATTCCGTGTACATGGTCCGCATGATGATGGGTATATAGCACGGTATCAATATTTCGAATGTTGTAACGCAGGCATTGTTGCCTGAGGTCTGTAGATGTATCAACTAGAATCGAATGGCCATTTTGCCTGACTAGAATCGATGATCGCAGGCGTTTGTTTCTAATATCTTCTGATTGACAAACTTCACAGGTGCAACATAAGGAAGGAACACCTGTGGAGGTGCCGGTACCCATAAATAAAATTTCCATCAATATAGTGCCGATCGAATAGAGTTTAAGAGAAAACAATGGTGTAGTGCGAGATTCATTGTAAGGAGAGGGCTAAGAAGTGTCAAGAAAGGGCTTTGTTTTTGCTGATTTATGGTAATTGAATGCTTCTAGAAAACTATGGTAGAGTAGGTCACCATATATTACTGATTTTATTTTTAGGAGTTAAACATGTCTGCATTAGTTGCGAAACCTGCACCAGACTTTACAGCACAAGCGGTAATGCCTGATGGCAGCTTTAAAGAAATCAAACTTTCTGAATATAAAGGAAAGTATGTCATTTTATTTTTCTATCCGTTAGATTTTACGTTCGTATGTCCCACTGAAATTATTGCCTTCAGTAAGAAAATGGATGAATTCAAGAAAAGGAACACGGAAGTGCTTGGGGTTTCTATCGATAGTCATTTTTCACATCTGGCTTGGAGAAATACCGACCGTAAAGAAGGCGGACTGGGCGATATCGCATATCCTCTCGTTGCAGACGTTAATAAGAAAATCACTTACGATTATGGCGTTATGCACGAAGCGGGCATTGCGTTTCGTGGCTTGTTTCTGATTGATAAGGATGGCGTGGTGCAACATCAATTGATTAACAATCTTCCGCTGGGTAGAAATATTGACGAAGCCTTACGAATGGTCGATGCGCTTCAATTCCACGAGAAAAATGGCGAAGTTTGTCCTGCTAACTGGAGTGAGGGTTCCGATGGAATGAAGGCTGATCCTAAAGGATCGAAAGAATATTTCGAAAAGAACAACTGAAATTAAGTTAATTACTGGCTTGGAATATTTTCTTGTGGGGCGTTCCCGATAGGTAGCGCCCCATTTTTCTTTTTTTAAGTTTTTTTATGATCTTGCTTTGTAATGATGATGGATTTAATGCTGAGGGTTTGCGCATTCTGCGTAAAGAACTCCTAACCCTGGACGATGTAATGATCGTTGCCCCCGAAACTGAGCAGAGTGCTATGGGCCATGCCATTACTTTGGCCCAACCTTTAAAAATAAGAAAAGTGAAGGAAGATGGAGAGTTCATAGGCTATGCCGTCAATGGAACTCCTGCAGATTGTGTCAAGCTTGCAATCACAGTTTTGCTAGAAGAACCTCCAAAACTGGTTGTATCTGGAATCAATATGGGTGGTAACCTTGGTATATGTGCACTATATTCAGGCACGGTTTCTGCGGCCACCGAAGCGATGGTCATGGGTGTCCCCAGCATTGCAGTTTCTTTGAACACTTATGAAAATCCGGATTTTAAACCGGCGGCAAAATTCACTCGAAAATTTATTCCACAATTGCTTGAAAAAGGTTTGCCCAAGGGTGTTGTTTTGAATATCAATGTGCCTTCGGTTCCCGAATCTGAATTCGCCGGAGTTGCCATAACTCGACAGGGAAAATCACGGGTTATAGAAGAGTTTGATTGTAGGAAAGATCCGCGCGGTAGAACCTATTACTGGTTAGCTGGAGAAATGCTTTTTGAAGAAACGGAAGAAGGCGCTGATTGTGTAATGATTGCTAAAAAGTATATTTCTGTTGCGCCCATTCATTTTGATCTTACTCACTATCCATCCCTTCATAAATTAAAAGATTGGAAGATTGAATTTTAAACTAATCCTAGAGCTTGAATCTAGATATAAATTAAAGCGGAGCTTGTTGGGTGTGGAAGTTAGTGGCTTGTTGAAATTTATGGCCAACTGCGATCAGATTTGACTCATCGAAATGTTTGCCCATCAGTTGTAGTCCAATCGGAAGATTTTCTGGGTTAACAAAACCACAAGGAATCGATATTGCGGGTATGCCCGCTAGGTTGGCAGAAATGGTATAAATATCCGCAAGATACATCTGCAATGGATCATCTAATTTTTCTCCTAGCTTGAAAGCGGGGTAGGGGGTGACCGGAGCGGCAATTACATTGCATTGTTCCAATGCATTTTCGAAATCCTGTTTGATCAGGGTTCTTGCTTGCTGGCCTTTTAAATAATAAGCGTCGTAATAACCGGAACTGAGTACAAAAGTTCCCAGAATGATACGCCGTTTAACCTCGTCGCCAAACCCTTCTTCCCGCGTGTTTTCATACATATTGACGAGGTTTTCAGATTTTGGAGATCGGTAACCGTACTTAACTCCATCGTAACGTGACAAATTGGTACTAGCCTCGGCACAGGCAATTATATAATAAGCTGCGACCGCATAATCGAGATGCGGCAAAGAAACCTCCACCGTTTGCATACCAAGAGATTCCAAAGTGCGAATGCCTTCCTGAACGGCTTTTTCAACTTCTGGTTGCATGTCGCCGATGAAATATTCTTTCGGTATGCCAAGTTTCATGCCCTTGACATCCTGATTCAGCGCTTTTGTGAAATCGGGTAATGGTACATCGGCAGAGGTCGCGTCTCGTTCATCTTTTCCTCCAATCACATTCATCAAAGTTGCGGCATCTGCAACAGATTTTGTGATGGGTCCGATTTGATCCAAGGATGAAGCAAACGCCACCAGTCCGAATCGAGAAACGCGTCCGTAAGTGGGTTTGAACCCCGTTACCCCACAAAATCCTGCGGGCTGTCTAATGGAGCCACCGGTATCACTACCCAGCGCGGCAATGCATTCATGAGCGGCAACTGCTGCAGCCGAGCCGCCACTGGAACCCCCAGGAACCCTATCGAGTGCCCATGGATTCTTTGTTGTGTGGTGTGATGAATTTTCATTGGACGAACCCATTGCGAATTCATCCATATTGGTTTTGCCGACAATCACGGCACCCGCACCATTAAGTCGATTGACTACGGTAGCGTTGTAAGGTGCGACAAATTGATCGAGAATTTTTGACGCGCAGGTGGTGCGACTGCCCTGAGTGCAGATTAAATCTTTCAGAGCGATAGGCACACCGAGCAAGGGGAGTTCTTCTCCTTTAGCGATTCTAGCATCAGCAACTTTAGCTTGTTTTATAGCTTTCTCGCGCATTAAGTGAGCGAAAGCTTTTACTTTGTCTTCAACCGCGTCAATGCGTGCAAACACGGCCTCCGTCAGTTGGACAGAAGATAATTTTTTAGAATGCAGTAATTCTCGTGCCTGCGTGATGGTTGTGCGGTGCATGGGATTAAATTATCTTGGGCACTTCGTAATGCCCTTTACTGTGTGCGGGGGAATCATTTATCGGGTCTTGGTCGGTGAGGGGATTTGTTGCTATGTCATCGCGAAAGACGTTTTCTAACCCTAACACGTGCGCGGTAGGCTCTACGTTTTTTGTGTCCAATTCGTTGAGTTTTTCGATGTATTTAATAATAGTTCCCATTTGATTTGAGAACCGTTTTTTTTCAGCATCGGTCAGTTTCAAGCGAGCCAATTTGGCTACATGTTCGATATCCATTCCGTTCCTATCGTTGGCAGTGGAAGATGGTTAGAAAACTATATCCAGTGGCTAATGGTTAATGTTTTCCGTAGGAGGTCCTGGTCTATTTACTAGGCGTGCCATGTTACTCGGATGCGATTTTGCGGTCTTTTTTCTTTTTCTTTTTCAGCTCGGCCATTTTTTCGGTGGCAGTAATTTTTGATGCTTTGCGCGCCAGCCTTTTGGTTTTCTTTTTCAGTTTGCGAATTTCGCCCGCATCGTCTTTTTTAGATGCCTCTGCCAGATTGGACTGAGTTTTTTTAAGATGTTCCTGTAATTTTTCAACTGTTGCCATGTTGGGTTTTCCAATATTTAAGGGTTCAGGTAGACGGAGGTTATACCATAATGGGACTCATTTAATCAAGGATTCTAGAGGTTTTATGCTTCCCTCACCACCTGTAAATCGATCTGTCGCTTTGAAAGAGTAATGTCTTTAACACGCACTTTCACACGATTTCCAATCTGGAATATGCGGTGGAATTTTTGTCCTATCAGTTTATGCTCCGTTTCTATGAAAAGATAATAATCATCCGTGATACTAGAAACCTTTACTAATCCTTCCACAAAAACGTTTTCTAGTTCAACGAAAAATCCAAAGCTTGTAACTCCCGTAATGATTCCATAAAACGTTTTGCCTATCTTATCTATCATAAATTGCGCCCGTCGAAGGCTTATGATTTCTCTTTCGATGGACATGGCCTGGATTTCCATTTGCGTCGACTGCTCAGATATTTCAGATAACGAAGATTGTAAAGCTTTCTTTTCTTTTTTTGAGCATTTATGTTTCAGATATTTTTTTACGATTCTGTGGACGATTAAATCTGGATATCTGCGGATGGGAGAGGTGAAATGTGCGTAATGGGTAAATCCGAGACAATAATGACCGGGGTCCGAAGGGGAGTAACGTGCTTTTTTCATGGTTCTTAATAACAATGTATTAACTACCCTTTCTTCCGGAGTATCCTGAATTTTTTTTAAAAGGGTATTTAAGTCTTTCGACCGGATTTTTCCCGAATCTGAAAGTCGTAAACCGAGGGAAGAAATGAATTCTTTAAACTCGAAAATTTTTGTTGGATCGGGGGATTCATGGATCCGATGGATGCAAGGAATGTCTTTTTCATATAAGTTAAGAGCAACGGCTTGATTGGCTGCTAGCATAAATTCTTCAATCACTTGATGTGCAGCATTGTGCTCAACAATTTCTATTTGTTTGACTTTCCCATCTTCAATTTGAATGTCAGGTTCGGGCACATGAAAATCAACGCTACCATTTTTAAATCTACGCTTTCTAAGTGTCTGGCTCAGGTGGTACATGTCTGTAAGAGTTTGTAGGAAGGGGTAGTCATTTTCCTTATTACTCCCTTTCTTGAGTAGCCCGGCAACTTCGGTATAAGTGAACCGTCTTCGACTTTTGATAAATGATTTGTGAATTTGCGTTGCTAATGAATTACCCTGATGGTCAAAATCAATGAATACACTTAGGGTTAGGCGGATCTCTTTTGGTTTTAGGCTGCAGGCTTCATTGGATAATATTTCTGGTAGCATAGGGATTACCCCGTCTGCGTAATATACGCTGGTGCCTCTTTCGAACGCTTCTTCATCCAAATGAGAGTTTTCTGTTATAAAATGGCTTACATCAGCAATATGCACGCCGAGACGATACCCATCACCCATAGGTTCCAGTGAAACCGCATCGTCAAAATCTTTTGCCTTTTTTCCGTCAATCGTAAAAGTAAGGAGCTCGGTCAAGTCTTTGCGATCGTCTAACCGGTTTTCTTTTGCCATCATTTTTGCTTCTTTGAGAATTTTGGGTGAAAAACCTTGGCGGACTCCAAATTTTCGCAGAATAGATAGCACTTCGACCTCAGGGTCATTGGACTTACCGAGGATTTCTATGATCTTTCCGACAGGAGGTTGGTGGCGGGTGGGGTAGGTCTCGATTCTCACATCAACGATTTGACCATTTTTAGCGTCTTTCCGATTTTTGCCTGGTATGAACACATCGTGAAAATATTTGGTTTCTGTGGGAATGACCCATCCGTCGCGACCAAAGGTTTCATAGACACCAACTATATTTACAGTATTACGTTGCAGGATTCTTATGACGCGACCTTCGGGGCGACCAGGCTCTTTTTTAGATTCTACTCGCACCAAAACGTGGTCTTGATGCATAGCTTCGTTCATGCTTTTCCGATGAATAAATACATCATTGGTATCGTGGTGTTTGTCGGGAATCACGAATCCAAATCCGTTTGGATGCCCATGTAGTTTTCCGGTGATTAAATTCATTTCGTCCGGAAGACCATAACGACCGCCACGGATCTTTACCAGCGTCCCTTGAGTCGACATTTCTTTGATTCGATTGCGGAATTCACGGTGTTCCGCATCCGTTACTCCCAAGTGTTTGGAAAGCTCAGAGATTTTCATAGGACGGCGGATTTTTTTCTTCAGCAAAGTCAGAATTCGTGCGTCAGTGAGTTTCATAGGGCTAGGTCGAATAGAGAATGTGAAACCATTGATATCCTATAACAAAAGCAAATACAATGTCGAGATAGCGTAGATTTTTGTAAACGCTTCACCTATAATCCCCACAAGGCGGGGGAAAAATGTTAGTGGGTTATTAAAAGGTAGTGAGACTTATCAGATTTAAGAGTATAGATCTATTGTTTCTCATGTTAGTGAGTAAAGGAGAAAGATGAAGGTCCAGGTAAGTTGGCTGAAAGAATATACAGATATCGAAGCGCCTGTGGCAGAGCTGGGCCATATTCTTACTATGGCGGGTTTAGAAATTGAGAGCCACGAGTTGCTCGATGAAGAAAAAGGCGATGTTTTGGAATTGAATGTGACTCCTAATCGGGGTTACTGTTTGTCGCATTTGGGTGTGGCTCGTGAAGTTTCTGCATTGATGAAGAGGGCTTTTGCTCCTCCCGATGCACTGGCATTTTTGGAGAAAAATTGGGGAAAGATACCTATTGCAAACAGTTTAACGGTAGAAAACCAGAAAGAAAATTTATGCCCTCGCTATTCGGCTTTGGTAATTGAAAATGTCAAGCCTGGTCCTTCTCCTAAATGGTTGTGCGATCGGTTGCTGGCAGTTGGTTTGCGACCCATTAATAATATTGTTGATGTTACCAATTTTGTGATGATGGAGTACGGCCAACCTCTGCATGCTTTTGACCGGGAACTGCTCTCTGGAAATAAAATCATAATTCGAAACGCGGAAAAAGGCGAACCATTTACTAGCATAGATGGTCTTGAGTTTAAGTTGGAAGCAGATGCTTTGGTTATTGCCGATGCGGAAAAACCAGTGGCTCTTGCTGGGGTCATGGGTGGAGCCAACAGTCAGGTTACTAATAGCACTAGAAATGTGGTCTTGGAAAGTGCGTGCTTCGATTCTGCTACGATTCGAAAAAGTTCAAAAAAATATGGTTTACGATCAGATTCTTCCTATAGATTCGAAAGAGGTGTGGATATGGGAGGTGTCATCACCGCTCAGGCTCGTGCAGCTTGCTTGATTAAAGAACTAGCAAAGGGGAATATTTGCAAAGGAAGGATTGATATTTATCCAAAAATTCGAGAGAACATTCGGATATCGTTGCGAGTATCACGTGTTAACCAAGTGCTGGGTGCTGGTTTTGGTGCAGAACAAATCTGTGAAATTATTTCTAGGTTGGGATTGAAGGTCAAAGGAGAACTAAAGAACGAAACTTTACAGGTAGAAGTGCCCGGTTTTCGTCTCGATCTGACACGAGAAATAGATGTGATCGAAGAAATTGCCCGAGTCGATGGCTTCGAAAAGGTTGCAACAGTTTTTCCTATTGCTTCCGTTCGCCCTGTACCAATCACGGCCAAGCAAACTTTATTGCGGAAAGTTAGGGATGTGCTCTGCCATATAGGTTTTTCTGAAACGGTTCATTTTAGTTTTGTAGAACGCGAAAAAGGCGAAGAATATTTGCAATCCTTTGCAACGACCAGAGATAAAGTGATTTCGTTGAAAAATCCTTTAAGTTCTGAAAACGATACCATGCGAACTAGTTTGATACCTGGACTAATGAAGACCATATCAAATAATTTGAGTAAAGGGCAAAAGCCTCTTAAGCTTTTTGAGATTGGAAGCGTTTATTTTTCAGATTCTGAAGGTAACCGAATTGAAAAAACAGTTTTGACGGCTGCAGTTTTGGGTCCCTATGAGTTTACTCCATGGAAACCTCGTGGCAAGGAATATGATTTTTATGATTTAAAAGGAGCATTTGATAAATTATGTTCTCAATGCGGGTTACAGGTAGATTTTTTGGCAGAAGCAGAAAAGCCCTTTTTACTACCGGGAAAATCAGTAAATTGCAAGTCTGACGATAATGTTCTGGGCTTTTTGGGTGAACTCTCACCTGAAAAGACAGGGGTTATCGAAAAAGTTTTCGTATGGGAAATGGATTTGCAGGCGATGGAGGATTCGCTCCCCTCCCGCACTCGTTTTCAGAACATTGCCAAATTTCCAGAAACCTACCGTGATATTTCCATTCTAGTGGATCGACAGGTTACTTCGCAGCAAGTTTCGGATCTAATTTTAAAGACGGGTCAACCTCTTCTAAGTCGAGTTGAGTTGTATGACCATTTTGAAGGAAAAAAAATTCAGTCTGATAAAAAAAGCCTTACCTTTGCTCTTTCTTTTCAGTCCAAAGATCGAACTTTATCCGATGATGATGTCAATCCACTGTTTGAAACTATCGTTCAAACGCTGAAGGCGGAGCTAGCCGCATCTCTAAGAGACTAATTGTTCTTGTTTAACCCCCATTGACACCCTAATTTTGGGGTGCTACGATTCTGTTATGTCTAAACCCGATATGGAACAGTTAGAAGCAGGTGTTTCAACTTTAATTGACGTGTGCCGCCGACTTAAAGATGAGAACGAAAAGTTAGCTCTGCAGATAGAAAGTTTGATCCAGGAAAGTGAATCTCTACTAGTGAATGAGAAAGAATCCATTAAAAACAAACTTGAACGTCTCTCTAATCTAGAAAGGGAAAACAAAAATAACGAAAATACCAAGAAGCAGATCCACGAAAAGGTGGCTAATTTATTGGAAAAACTAGAAAACTTTGATTTAACCTAATTTGACGATGGCAAAAATAACTATTTACGGTAAGACCTATAGCTTGAAAAGCTCTTCGAGTGAAGTCAGCGTAGAAGAGGCCGCCGCTTATGTCGATGCGAAAATGCATGAATTGGCCAGGGCGGGAAAAAAACCCCCTTCTTTGGATCTGGCGGTACTCGCAGCTCTTAATATTGCTCAAGAATCATTGCAGTTACAAAAGCAGACTCAGGTTAAGGATCAAGACCAGGAAGCAAGAATAGAGCAATTGATGGACGCGTTGGAGAATGAGCTACATAATTTTGAAAAATAAACGGTTGTCCTAAATCACATAGCCCTTGAGGGCGTTTTGCCGTTGTGTTAGCATGTGACCAAATGAAGTTAGTGTCTCCCTGTTGTGGTCGAGTAAAAATTTCATTTCTTGAGCCAACAGTTCGTAAAAGGGGTTGATGAATCAACTGCGGTGTGCAAGCCCTCCTCTAAAGGTCGGAAGCCTAAAGTAGTTTACGGATACCCCACCTGTCCTTGACAGGTTCAAAAAATAGTTTTTGCACGGGCATGGACGGGGAGACTTTTTTAATTGAGTTCCGAGCTTCGGGGTGAAAGCCAAACGAGCCTGAATATATATGTCCCAGGTTTTGTTTTTAAAGGATTCTGGGTTTATTAGTGGAGCGATTATTTTGAACGGAACGTATGTCTAGTTTCGTTTTTTACATATTTACTCAAAATGACCTAAGGGTAGCTAACCTTATTTTATCTCTCCTGTCAGGCCTGGTAGTATCAGGTGACTACCTGACTTTGCTATTCACACCTAAAGCTTCTTAATACCCCCGGTTAATTATATGGGGTCCGTCTTTTATTAGTAAGATTGGCTGGAATATGGCTTGTACTAATCTGAAATTAGATAAGGTGGCCGTCCGAAAGATGATGAGCCAGCGTAGAAATGATCTGAACGCGGAAGAGATTATTGAGTTAAGCAGGAAGATAGAGGAAAATTTGTTTTCCTGTGAGGATTTTTTGAGTCGCCAACATATTTTATATTACCTCTCGTTTGGAAAAGAGGTGAGCACGGATGCTATGATTGTGCGTTCTTTATTGTTGCATAAAAAAGTTCATGTTCCGCGGATCAAAAAAAATGGGAAGGAAATGGAAATTTGCGAGATCAAAAGCTTGGAAACGGATTTTGAGCTCAATAATTTTGGAATTAGAGAGCCTTCTGGGACCTGTATCCATATCGTTTCGCCCAATAAGATAGACGTTGTTGTCACCCCTGGGTTAGCATTTGATTGTTCTGGTGGGAGGATAGGTTCTGGAGGCGGTTATTTCGACAAATTGTTTGAGGATTTGCCGGATAATTCTCTAAGTATAGGGATCGCTTATAGTTTTCAAATACTGGACTCCTTGCATCAGGATTCATGGGATAAAAAGGTGCAAAAAGTTATTACCGAAGAAGGGGTTTTAAAGGGCTAATATTTTCACAAGGTCTTTAGCGCCTTGTCATTATAAAGAGGTATTTAAATGCAAGTTTTTAACACTATAAAAATAGATTTTATTCCCTTTATTCTTGGGATGGCATTTACGTTAGCGTTGGGTTATGCGATAGGTTATTTTTTACGAAAGTTATTTACAGAATATCAAATCAAAGAAGCGGAAGTGCGCCGCCAAAAAATTATCAAGGAAACGGAAAAAGAAGTGGAAAGTCGCTTCAAATTAGCTGAAATCGAAGCGAAGGAGAAATCCTTAGCCCTTAAAAGTGGTTTAGAAAATGAGATGAAGGCGAAACGCGATAGCCTGAGTGAACTGGAAAAAGAACTGGAGAAAAAAGACAGAGGATTAAGAAATGAAATTGAAAAGTTTCAGTCGTGTGAACAGGAAGTCAAAGCTAAATCTGCATTGCTGGATGAAAAGGAGAAAGACGTCGAGCAACAAAGAAACGAATACCAGAAATTGGTTGCAGAAGAACTGCGAAACTTGGAAGTGATCGGTTCCTATACTGCAGAAAAGGCGCGTGAAGAGGTAAAGAATAAAATTATTGATGAAGCCAAGATGGATGCGGCGCGTGAAGTAAAGAAAATTGAAGACAAGGTAAAATCGCAAGCCGATGAAGAAGCCCGAAAACTAATCACCATGGCGGTACAAAGACTGGCTTCAGACCACGTCGCGGAGACAACCGTTTCTGTTGTCGAATTACCGAGTGATGATATCAAGGGTCGTATTATTGGTCGTGAAGGGAGAAATATACGTGCACTTGAACAGGCAACAGGAATTGATTTGATCATTGATGATACTCCGGGTGCTGTTGTGTTGTCCGGTTTTGATCCGATTCGTCGGGAAGTTGCACGGCGAACTCTTAATCATTTAACTCTCGATGGCCGTATTCATCCTGGCCGAATTGAAGAAATGGTTACAAAATGTAAAAAAGAAGTGACCGAAGAGATTCAGAAAGCGGGGGAGCAAGCGATTGTTAATGTTGGGATCGACAATGTACACCCTGAAATTGTCAAGCTTCTTGGTAGACTAAAATATCGTACTAGCTATACGCAAAACGTTCTCAACCATGTTCAGGAAGTAGCGTTTGTTTGTGGGGCCATTGCGGTTGAGCTTGGTTTAAACGAAAACATGGCAAAGCGTTCAGGGCTATTGCACGACATTGGTAAGGCTATTGATCATCAAACGGATGGCACTCATACTTCTTTAGGGGTTGATATTGCTAAACGCTATGGTGAGCATCCGTTCGTGATAAATTCTATTGCGGCGCATCATGAAGATTGTGAAGCGGAATCTCCCTATGCTGTTCTAGTTGCTGCAGGCGATACGATTTCTGCATCGAGACCGGGTGCGCGACGTGAAATGTTGGAAACTTATGTTAAACGAATGACGCAACTGGAAGAAATTGGCGATTCATTTAAGGGTGTGCAAAAAACTTTTGCAATTCAATCGGGCCGCGAAGTTCGAATTATTGTTACACCAAGCGGAACTGACGATCAAAGTGCAAATATCCTTGCACGTGATGTGGCGAAAAGAATTGAAAAAGAAGTGACGTATCCCGGTGAAATTAAAGTTACTGTGGTACGTGAATCTCGATTTACGGAATTCGCTAGATAATATATTGTTGTTCTCTAAATATCCTGTTTGGACAAATACTGTAATTTAAAACCATTTCCCCAATACCACTCTATAAAGAATTAAATTTCTCATGGAAGAATTAGGACATCTGATCAAGCTGAGGCATGAAAAACTTCAAGACCTGAGAGGGAAGGGAATTGCCCCTTACATCGACAGGTTTAAAGTTGACACCACCATTCAGTCACTGGTAGATGATTTCGCTTTAGAAAGTAAAGAAGAATTAGACGAAAAGGACCATACTTGTATAGCAGCGGGTCGCATTATGACACGGCGTAAACATGGTAAAACCACTTTTGTAAATATTCAGGACTCCACCGGACAGATACAGGTTTTTATAAATAAAAATGCATTGGGTGAAGAAGCTTATGAATTATTCGGGAAGTTTGATATCGGAGATATCATTGGGGTTGAGGGAAGAGTATCTAAAACAAAAACGGGTGAGTTGACCCTGTTTTCAACTAAGACTACTTTATTGTCCAAATCTTTGCTGCCCCTTCCGGAGAAGTGGCATGGATTGAAAGATGTTGAGTTGCGTTACAGACAACGTTATGTCGATTTAATTGTTAACCCAGATGTTAAAAAAGTTTTCATTCTACGTAGCAAGATTATATCTGCTCTTCGTGATTATTTAAATGATCGAGATTATCTCGAGGTTGAAACTCCCATGATGCAGTCCATCCCAGGGGGGGCAACTGCTCGGCCTTTCAAAACCCATCACAATGCGTTGGATATGGACCTTTATCTTCGGGTTGCACCAGAGCTTTATCTAAAGCGTCTAGTGGTAGGAGGAATTGAAAGAGTTTACGAGATCAACCGAAATTTTCGTAACGAGGGTATCTCTACCGAGCACAATCCCGAATTTACCATGGTCGAGTTCTATACCGCATATGCTGATTACAACGATCTGATGGATTTAACTGAAGACCTATTCCGCTTTATATGTGAAAAGGTTTTTCCTGAAAATAATTTTAAGTTTCCATATACCAGTATTGTGGATGGAGAATCCGTGACCGAGATCATCGATTTTTCTCAGCCCTTTCGGCGTTGCACCTTTCGACAATCCTTGATTGAAATCGGCGGTGTTGCAGAAGAGCATTTAGATGACCCACAAAAGACCGTAGCCTTTGCTTTGGAAAATAAAGTGGTGCTGGAAAAAAAAGATAACCATGACAAAATCCTGGCAAAATTGTTTGATCATTTTGTTGAACCTAATATGTCGCAACCCACTTTTATTATAGACTATCCTTTAGCATTATCTCCTCTTTCCAAGAAAAAGGAAGATGATCCTGATTTGGTCGAACGATTTGAACTGTTTATTGGTCGCAAGGAAATAGCCAATGCGTATACTGAGTTGAATGATCCTATTGATCAAAAGAAGAGATTTGAAGGGCAGGTAGCAGAACGTCAAGCGGGTGATGATGAAGCGCATTGGATGGATAATGATTTTATACGTGCCCTTGAATACGGTATGCCACCCACGGCTGGAGAAGGAATTGGTATTGACCGGTTGGTTATGTTGTTCACCGATAGCCCTTCTATCCGTGATGTGATTCTTTTCCCTCAATTAAAAAAAGAGTCAGGGACCAGTCCTTGATTCACCCCTTATATGGCCTTTGAACTTTTTATCAGCCTGCGTCATCTCAAAGCCAAACGTGAGCAAAAGTTTATTTCCCTCAACACTTGGATATCCATTGGCGGTGTGGCTTTGGGAGTGATGGCGTTAATCGTTGTTATTGCTGTAATGTCCGGTTTTGGAAAAGATCTTAGAGATAAAATTCTCGGAACAAACAGTCATATAGTAGTGACCAATATTACCCGGTCCGGAATGGATAATTTCGAATTTGTTTTAAAAAAAATAATGGAGGTTAAAGGAGTAAAGGCTGCGTCGCCCTTTATTTTAAATCAAGTGATGCTGACTTTTGGTGGCAATTCTTCAGGGGTGGTTGTTCGCGGGGTTGACCCCAACCGAGAAGCAATGGTTTCGGATCTTGAGAAGAACATGATTCGAGGTGACATAGGGGTGTTGAGAAAAAATAAGAATGTTGCTTCAGGTCCTTACCGTGAAAAGATAATTTTAGGGAAGGAACTGGCGCATAAACTGGGTGTGCAAATGGATGATGCGGTGTCAATGGTTGCCCCTGCATCCCATTTAACTCCTATGGGGCTGATTCCGAAAATCAAACTTTTTAAGGTAGTGGGTTTGTTTGAATCTGGAATGTTTGAGTATGATTCCAGTCTGGCTTTTATTTCTATCCAGTCAGCGCAAAAGTTTTTTTCGATGAAGGAAAAAGTGAGCGGAATTGAAATTCGCGTAGATGATATAGATCATGCGGATAAAATTGCAGCATCCCTGCAAGAAAGTCTTGGTTTTCCTTATTATGCAAGGGATTGGATGCGGATGAATAAAAACCTTTTTTCGGCTTTGCGGCTTGAAAAAATTGTGATGTTCATTATTTTAATTTTAATCATTCTAGTGGCAGCATTTAATATAGTTAGCACGTTATTTATGGTGGTCATGGAAAAAACTAAGGAGATAGCAATCTTAAAGTCGATGGGGGCATCGCGTGCCAGCATAATGAAGATTTTCAGTTTTCAGGGATTGATAATTGGAGTAACAGGGACATTAATTGGCTGTATTGGGGGTTTTGCCGTTGTTCCAAACCTCAACGATATAGTGGGTTTCATTGAAAATTTATTTGGAATAACTGCTTTCCCGAGTGATGTGTATTATCTCGATAAACTGCCTTCCGAAATTCAATACTTGGATTCATTTCTCATAGTTGTGTTTTCTATAGCCATTTGTTTTTTAGCTTCTTTATATCCGGCGTGGCGAGCTTCTCGAATGGACCCTGTGGATGGTTTACGTTATGAATGATGCCGATGAAATGAACCAAAAATGCCTTATCGAAGCGATAGGTGTAGATAAAAGCTATACGACCAAGCACGAGATCATCCATGTTCTTAGTGAGACGTGTCTTAAAGTATTTTCAGGAGAGGTCCTAGGAATCGTAGGGGCATCAGGTGTGGGCAAAAGCACCTTGTTACATGTTCTTGGAGGGCTGGATAAACCAGCAAGGGGTCAAGTATTATTTAAGGAAGAGAATATTTACAAGCAAGGGAATTCCTTTTTGGAAAAATTCCGTAACATTCACATTGGATTTGTTTTTCAGTTTTTTAATTTGTTGCCCGATTTTACAGCCATAGAAAACACCATGTTTCCCGCTTTGATTCAAAATAAAAAAGTTTCGATTGCAAAAGAAAGAGCAGAGTATCTTTTGATCGAGGTTGGAATGAAAGACAGAATGAATCATAAGCCAGGAGAACTTTCGGGAGGTGAAAGCCAGCGTGTTGCTTTAGCAAGAGGATTGATGAATCAGCCGGATTTGTTATTAGCCGATGAACCCACTGGGAATCTCGATACCTATACTAGTGATCAGTTGATCGAGTTGATTCGCAGGCTTAATAAAGAATTCAATCAGACTTTTGTTCTCGTCACCCATAGTCAAAGAGTTGCAGGGCAGTTAGATAGGGTGCTGGAGTTGATTGATGGAAATGTCAATTCAGTCAATCAAAGCCTTATAATTTAATTTGTTAAAATAAATATTTATTGAGAACTGTTGTGGAAACCTGGAAGGGGGAAGCATGAAGCTGGAACAAGTTGCTTCATTAGTATCTGGAAACTTAGAAGGAGAGGGTTCTATAGAAATTAACGGAGTACGTGGTGTTCAGGATGCTAAAGAAGGGGACATCACCTTTCTTATGCAAAAGAAATATCTTGATGTATTAAAAAAGTCTAAGGCATCAGCGGTTTTTGTAGTCAAGCCTGTCGAAGTTTCAATCCCACAAATCGTGGTCGCAAAACCTGAGCTGGCCTTTGCTCGTTTAGTTAAAGAGTTTCATCCGGAACCTCGACCACAGCCTGGAATTCACTCAAGCGTCGTGATTGGTAAAAAAGTGGTGCTTGGTGAGAATGTGACTCTTTCAGCAGGGGTTTGCATAGGGGACGATGTTTCTATTGGGAATGATGTGGTTTTGTATCCGAATGTAGTGATCGGCAACGATTGTAAAGTTGATGACCATTGTACGCTGCATCCTAATGTTACTCTTTATCGCAATACTGAAATGGGAAGGCATGTCATCGTACATGCCGGAACGGTGATCGGTGCTGATGGATTTGGGTACACACTGGATGAAAAAGGCTGTCACTATAAAATTAATCAGTTTGGACGGGTAGTAATTGAAGATTTTGTAGAAATAGGTGCTAACAGTTGTATAGATAGGGCAGCTATGGACACAACACTTATTAAGGCGGGCACCAAAATAGATAATCTCGTGCAGGTTGCTCATAATTGCACGGTCGGCAATCATTCCATTTTAGTTGCTCAAGTAGGTTTGGCCGGCAGCTGTAGGCTTGGTCATCATGTGGTGTTGGCAGGACAGGTTGGCTTGGCCGATCATGTGACTTTGGGAGACCAAGTAACCGTGACAGCAAAATCTGGGACCTTTCGTGACTATAAAGATAATGCTGTCATAAGCGGATGGCCGGCTGTCCCTACAGGTACATGGAAACGGTATGTAGCAACTTTGCCAAAGCTTCCCGATCTTGCCAGAAAGGTAAAAGAGCTAGAGTCTCGTTTAAGAGAAATTGAAAACGGCCCTAATGATATGTAAGATAGTTTTAAACAATTACTCCTAATTTGATCCACACCACTATGAACTCCTGAAAGATGAAGCTGTCTTTATATAAATTAAAAATAATAATTTGTTTTCTTTGTTTCTTCACCTTGGGATCAGCATCCCCAAAGATGACCGGGGAAGAAATTGAAAGATATATACAAAAAAAACTAAAGCGTAATGATCGGGTACTGCGGATCAATGGCAAAAACCTGGGCGATGAAGGCGTTGCCCACCTAGCGCAGTCTTCTTTGTTGAAAACGGTCTCTGTCCTTATACTTTATAAGGGTAACTTTGGGGATGAGGGTGTGCGTGCATTAGCTGAATCGAAAAACCTCAATCAGCTTATTGCCCTTTATTTAGAGAACAATAATATCACCGATCAGGGTGTTAAATATATTTCCAAATCGCAACCATTATCAAGTTTGAAAGTTTTAAATTTGTATCATAACCATATATCTGATATTGGAGCAGCTTCGATTGCTGAGTCGGACACTCTGTCGAAGTTGGAAGATTTGAACCTGAATTACAATAAAATACATGGTTCGGGTGCTATAAAACTCACTCGCTCGGAAAAATTAAAAAACTTAAAAAAGATTCAATTGACTTATAATCCAATTGAAAATTCAGCAAAGGATGCATGGAAACGTTTTCAATTAATGGAGTGGTTTAAAGACTTGAATCGAATGAACCGCTTAAATGAGGTGGGTGCGGGTTTAATTGGAGATTTGGGAGTTGATGTTTTATTGGAGTCCCCATTTGCTAGTAAATTAGAAATATTAGATTTAAAAAATAATGACTTATCAGATAAGGCGGTGATTGCACTTTCAAAATCTGAGAAGTTAAAGCAGTTGGTCTCACTGAATCTTTCTCAAAATAATATATCCGATGTAGGTGCTAAGGCTCTGGCTAATTCCAATAGCCTGGGAAAACTAAAAAAACTGGATTTAAACTTTAACCGGATTGGAGATGAAGGTGCCTTTGCGATTGCCGAGTCGCCGAATTTTTCCAGTCTGGAATCATTGAAGTTGGGCCAAAATAAAATTGGCACGACAGGGGCACAGGCGTTGAATAAATCCAAGATATTACAAAACTTGATCCACCCTATTTTCGGTTTCTACTAGAATAAAATTTAGCATGGGCACTCATTAGACCCGAAATTGGCTTTAAGTGAAAATACTTTAAAACATATTTAAATTTTGTAATAACCATGGTTCAGATACTCGATTTTGAAAGAGAAATTTTTGCATTGGAAAAACAGATACACGATCTGGTGTCTCTTTCTTATATGTATGACAGCGTTGGAGATATAACTGAAGAGATTTCAAAGCTCAAAAAGAAACTTCGTAAAATGAAGCACGATGTATATTCTAATCTGAAGGGTTGGGATAAAACCATGGTAGCTAGGCACCCAGATAGGCCTCATATGCTGGATTATATTCAGTATATTTTTTCTGACTTTTTTGAATTGCACGGAGATCGCCACGGAGGCAATGGGCCATCCATTGTAGCGGGACCTGCCAAGTTTGCTGATTTGCCGGTGATGATTGTAGGACATCAAAAAGGTAGGGACATGGAAGAGAAAATTGCCAGAAATTTTGGCATGTCGCAACCATCAGGATACCGTAAAGCACTGCGTTTAATGAGAATGGCAGAAAAATTTAATATGCCCATCATTACATTCATTGATACCCCGGGAGCTTACCCTGGGGTCGATGCAGAAGAAAAAGGCCAATCAGAAGCCATAGCCACAAATATGTTCAGCATGATTCAAATGCGGGTTCCAATTATTTGCGTGGTGATTGGGGAGGGAGGCTCCGGAGGTGCTTTGGCTATAGGCGTTGGCGATCGTGTTTTAATGCTTGAACACTCAGTATATTCAGTGATCTCTCCAGAAGGCTGTGCTTCTATACTTTGGGAGGATAAGAACAAAAACAGACAAGCTGCTGACGCTCTATGCTTGACTGCAAATCATTTGTTGAAATTTCAAATTATTGATCAGATTGTTCGCGAGCCTTTAGGGGGTGCACATAGAAACCATAAACAAGCGGCCATCCGTTTAAAGAAAGCGCTCCGAACAAACCTCTCGGAATTGAAAGAAATCGGTCCTGATGAGCTAGTCAAGTTGCGCGAAGAAAAATTTCGCAAAATGGGTGAAGTTATAGAGATAGGAACTTGACTTGTGGATTTCACAAGGCCAGTTTTATAAGTGAACCTGATATCGAAAAAGGTTTGCGTATTCTGAATCGATGCTGATCAAGGCATCATGAGTTCCTGATTCCACCAATTCACCGTCTCGCATAACTAAAATCCTGTCCGCTCCTTCCAGAGTAGATAACCGGTGCGCGATAGATAGGGTAGTCCTGCCTGCCATTAACTTATTTAATGCTTCTTTAATGTGGTACTCGGTTTTCGTATCCACAGTCGAGGTTGCTTCATCCAGTATAATGATAGGCGGATTTTTAAGAAAGGTTCGGGCGATTGCGATTCGGTGCTTTTCTCCTCCTGAAAGTTTTACGCCTCGTTCTCCAACCTGTGTGTCATAACCATCGGGAAGATTTTTTATGAAGGGATCCGCATGAGATGCTATGGCCGCTTCAATGATCTCCTCTCTACTGGCTTCAATATTTCCATACATTATATTTTCTGCGACAGTCCCATTAAATAAAAAAGGATCTTGAGAGACCAAGCCGATTTGCTCTCTTAAATAAGAAAGCTTTAAATCTTTAATAGGATACCCGTCTAAACTGATTTCCCCGGAATCAACATCGTAAAAACGCATGAGCAATTTTACAAGTGTAGATTTTCCACTCCCCGTATGGCCGACCAAAGCAATTTTTTCTCCTGCGGATAGGGTAAATTCAATCCCACGGATCGCTGGTTTTCCCTCAATGTAGGAAAAGTTCACTCGGTCAAAATGAATCACTCCCCTCACATTAGTTAAGGGAAGAATTGCATTCGGACTTTCCCTTACGTCAGGCACAGTATCAATGATCTCAAATAATCTGTCCCCGGACGCCAAGGCATGTTGCAGCATATGATTAACGGAATGTAATTGATTGATTGGTGTGTAAAAAAGTGCCAGATAACCGACAAATGCAACAAGAGAACCTACCGTTATTTCATTTGCCTGCACAAGTCCGGCTCCGAACAGAAGAATCAAAACCGTTCCCAAAGAACCGAGAAACATCATGGTAGGAGAATAGATAGCCCACATACGCATTACTTTCAAAGTGCCCTCGCAATAATCTCGACTTCTTTTTTCAAATTGTTCGACCTCGTGAAGCTGCCGATTAAAGGAAAGTGTTTCCCGAATGCCTGAGATGGAATCCTGTAATTTAGAATTCATGGAAGCTGCGCGCTTACGTACCACATGATATTGGTTGTGCGCCTTTTCGGTGTATATCCATGCTCCATAAATAAGGAAAGGAATGGGTAGCAGCGCTACTAGAGCTAATTTCCAATGCATATAAAAAAGTATTACCGAAATTCCAATCAGGGTAAGGGTGGCAGTAACGACCTGTTCGACGCCATCAATAAAAATTCTTTCAACATAATTGACATCGTCATTGGCACGCGACATAAGTTCGCCTGTTGAACGGTTTTCAAAATATTTTAAAGATAATTTTTGAAGAGAACGGTAAACTTCCGAGCGCAAATCGAACACCACGTTTTGTTCAACTTTGTTATTAATCACGATACGTTTGTGGTTTGTAAAATTGCGAGTTAAATATACAAGGGCAATTCCAGCAATTGCCCAGTAAACTGGCGTCATATCCGTATTTTCTACAAGGTTATCCACAATTACTTTCGTCAACCAGGGGGGAACTAGATCCAGAAGGGTAGTGGATATTGCCAGAAAAAGGGTCAGGGCAACCTTTCCTTGATAGGGTTTTAAATAGCTTAGGACTCTTAGAAGAGAATTCATGGATTCCAATAATTAAAATTTAGACGAAACAAAGTTAGGACTATAATATTATCCTCTTAGAGGAGAAAAGGATATTAATGAATTTAATACTTTTAAAATTTATAGCTAGATATGGAATATAGAAAACTGGGAGATTTAGAAGTTTCGGTTATAGGTTATGGGGCTTGGGGTATAGGGGGAGCACCCTTCTGGAAAAACGAAGGTGATAAGAAATCCATCGACTCAATTAAAGCATCTTTCGATCAAGGCATTAATATTTTTGATACGGCTCCTGTTTATGGGTTTGGGCACTCTGAAGAATTAATCGGTAAGGCTCTTAAGCCCGTCCGTGAAAAGGTAATTCTAGCGACAAAATGTGGTCTTAGATGGGATAAGGAATCATTGAGTGCGCTTCGAAAAGACGCAAGTCGGAAATCAATTTTGGAAGAGATTAATCAGAGCTTAAAACGATTGGGCACAGACTGGATTGATCTTTATCAAGTGCATTGGCCTGATGTTGAAACCTCGCACCAGGAGACCATGGAGACTCTCCTTGAGATCCAGGAACAAGGTAAAATTCGTTCTATTGGTGTGAGTAATTATTCAGCAGCACAGATAAAAGAATGTTTCCAATACGCAAAAATTATTTCGCTGCAACCCGAGTTTAGTTTGCTGGCTCGAGAAATTGAAAAAGAAACAGCCCCACTTTGCATTGAAAATAATGTTGGAATCATTGCCTATAGTCCTCTTGCTTCAGGAGTCCTTACAGGGAAGTACGACAAAAATACCAAATTCAAAGACTGGCGCGGTAAAGGTATTATTGGTACTTTTACTGGCGAAGGGTATGCCGAAAATATTAGCAAGGTCGACCTGTTAAAAGTCATTGCCCTCGAGGAGGGAAAAACTTGTGGTCAGGTGGCGATAAACTGGGTACTAAGGCAACCGGGTCTTACAACAGCTCTTGTAGGTGTTAAAAACCCAGCACAGATGACAGAAAATCTAAAATCAATAGGTTGGCAGCCTTCGAAAGAAAACTGCGAGAAGATAGAGCAGATTTTTTCTTCGACAGATTAGATAAATATTTTTGTTTCAGCTAGACCAACCCACAGATTGTCTATATATAATTTTATCAAAAGATTTCCATAAAACAATGTGATCAAAGTGGCTACCGCTAGAAGTGGGCCAAAAGGAATGAGATTTTTTCTTGTTTTTTTCTGGACTCCTATTTGAAATAAACCAACGAAAGTTCCTAGAAAAGCACCAATAAAAATAATCAGTAGCACTTTTTGCCAACCCACAAAGGCCCCGGCAGCAGCAATATATTTTATATCTCCTCCTCCCATACCTCCATTGCTCAAAATTGCCAAGAGATTGAATAACCCACACCCTAATAAAAACCCCATAAATGAGTTCATATATCCTATCGAATAACTACCCGCCGCAAGGCCTAGAGCAAGTCCAGGGAGGGTTATAACGTCAGGGATAACCTGATGCTTAATATCAACTACAGTAATGATAACTAAAGCTGGGGCTACCAAGAGGTAGACCAGAAAATCAACAGTAAGTCCAAATTTCAAAAACCCAGCAAGAAGAAGTAAGGCAGTGATAATTTCTATGACAGGGTAAGTGACAGATATATTATTATTGCAATCTCTGCATTTGCCTCTAAGAATTAAATAGCTTATTACAGGAATATTGTCTAAAGCACGGATAGGAGCTGAGCAGGTGGTACAATATGACGCAGGAAAAACAACAGATTGCTTTTTAGGTAATCGATATATGCAAACATTGGCGAAGCTACCGATTGAAAGTCCAAAAATAAATAAGATAACAGCAATTAATGGTTGTGGAAGTGTGTTGATAAGTTCCATTCTACATTAATCTTGATTTAAAGCGGAAGAGGGCTGTATTAATGATTTTCAATGCCACCCGATCCAGCTAGTGTTCTTACCGACTGATAAATAATATCTGATGAGAACCCTTTTCTTTGTAGATATTGAACCAGTAATCGTTTTTTCTTTTTTTCTTCAAAACTTTTTAAAGTAACCCATTTTTTGCGTGCGCATTCTACTGCAAGCTCCATTTCTGGATTTTCTTCATAAAGAGTACTCAAGATACCTTCAATTGTTTCCTTGTTGACTCCTTTGCCCAATAGCTCCATATATAATCGATTTTTACCAATTTTATTTTTGTTAATTTTATATTGACCCCATTGTAAAGCGAACCGTTGATCATCAACGTAGTTAAGCTCCACAAGATAGGCTAGAGTTTTCTGAATCACCGGGGGGGAATGTTCCTTTTTGCCAAGATATTGGCTTAGCTCCCATTTACTGCGGTCTCTATAAGAAAGATACTGCAAAGCATGAGCTTTAGCTTTTTTAAATGATTCAGGATCAGGCATATTGCCAATTAACCATTTTTATCGGCCTTCTTACTTTTATCCGATTTGTTAGGTGTTGCTTCTTCTGATCCTACAAGTCCTAGTTTCAGTCGTAATTGATTTTCGACGTCGTTGGCGATGTCCGGATTTTCTCCAAGAAAGCGTTTGGAGTTTTCTCGTCCTTGTCCTATTCGATTTTCCTTATATGAAAACCAAGTGCCACTTTTTGCGATGATTTCGTTGTCGACGCCAAGGTCGAGAAGGTCCCCCATTTTGGATATCCCCTTACCATAGATAATATCGAATTCACAATTTCGAAAAGGTGGAGCGACTTTATTTTTTACTACTTTGGCACGAGTGCGATTGCCAATTACTTCTTCGCCGTCTTTTAGGGCGGCAATTCTGCGGATATCAATTCGAACAGACGAATAAAATTTGAGGGCGTTGCCGCCTGTTGTGGTTTCTGGGTTTCCAAACATTACCCCAATTTTCATGCGAATCTGATTGATGAAGATGAGGCATGCATTTGATTTCTTGATCACCCCTGCTAATTTGCGCATGGCTTGCGACATGAGCCGCGCTTGAAGTCCCATATGTGAATCGCCCATGTCCCCATCTAGCTCTGCTTTCGGAACAAGGGCTGCAACGGAATCCACCACGATGACATCTACGGCACCACTTCGGATAAGCACTTCCGCGATTTCCAGAGTCTGTTCTCCAGTATCTGGTTGGGAAAGAAGAAGATCATCTAAATTGACACCAAGGTTCTGTGCATATCCTGGATCAAGTGCATGTTCTGCATCAATGAAAGCTGCAACTCCGCCCGACTTCTGGGCTTCTGCAATGATATGTAGGGTCAGGCTGGTTTTTCCTGAAGCTTCAGGGCCGTAAATTTCGGTAATCCGTCCTTTAGGAATCCCACCGACCCCCAAGCAACTATCAAGTGAAATAGAACCGGTAGAAATGACATCCACTCCTTTTTGACTTCCAGCTTGTCCCAGTTTCATAATGGAACCCTTGCCGAATTGTTTTTCGATTTGTGTGAGTGCCAACTCCAACGCTTTATCCTTATCGCCCATTACTCCTCCTTGCTTATTATTATCCGCGGGTCTTTGAAATATTTTCTCATGGATTATACCTTGGATAGTGTGATCCACAAAACTCAATCAAGAACAGTAAAAAATAAAACGAATACTGTTGAAATTTATTGGTTTGGAGGTAAAGAGGGGAGAGTTAATCTAAGCTGTAGCACTTAATTTGGATTCCAGGGAACGTCTATTGGTTTTTCGTCTTTGTTGGGTACTTCCATTTATTACTCCTGAGATCCCCACTTAATTTTATTTTTTTCTACTGAGAGCAAGGTTTACTCTGTATTTTTAGCGCAACGAAATCCGAAACTATTATTTTTTACTTCTGGGGTAAAAAAGCTTCTGTTAAATGTGGGTGCACTCAGCCCACAGCCATAAGATAGACAATCAAACCAGGAACCTCCCTTAAGAACCCTTTTGTCTATGCCATACTCTGCTCGTGCTACGGGATTCCCAGGGTGGGGGAGATAGTAGCTATCGACCCATTCCCATACATTTCCAGACATGTCATTTAAGCCATAAGGGCTTCTTCCTTCAGGATATGAACCGATGGCCTTTGTGCCCGTAGAATGCTTATAAGGATTATTGGATTTATCCAACGACCATTCATTCCCCCAAGGATAAATCAGACCGTCTAATCCCCGCGCAGCTTTCTCCCATTCCTGTTCTGTGGGCAGTCTTTTTCCTGCCCACTTGCAATAATTGTTAGCATCGAACCAGCTCACATAAACTACGGGGTGCTTTTCTTTGCCCTTCGGAATGTTTCCTTCAGGCCAGTGGTAGGGTGCCTCATGCTTTACAGCATCTACAAAATTTTTATAGTTTGAATTGGTTACCTCATTTAAATCCATATAAAAAGCTTTTGTGAACGAGATATGTTCTGGAGCTTCATCATCCCATCGCTCATTAGAACCCATAACAAATTTACCTTCGGGAATTAGAGCCATATCTTTAATCGAACTGCTATTTGGGATTTGTTGTGAGGTTTTATTTTTTGTTGGTACGGTTTGTATCAACGATTTTAAGAGTAGTCCACTATTCACAGAGAAAGCCGATTCTCGAGTAGAAGAAAATTGGGATGTATAATGAATTCCAATATGACAGGTTTTGCATTCAGGCCTAGATAGTTTATCTTGTCGAGATTGCTTAATGTGTTCAGCTTGATGGCAGGTGGACCGGCACTGTTTTTTTAATGCACCAAATTTTTCAAAAGCAAATGAGAAATTTTCGGTTGTGAGAGCGAGAAAAAAGCTCAGAACAAAAATGAATTTTTGCTTATGCTGAATATTTTTTAACATACCTATTATTTATAGAATGATTGCAATTGAGTCAAAAGATTTTTTCGTTTGAATAGGAAAGCTTTATATGAATCAAAATAACTGGAGGATAATTCAAGATTCTTTGGGCGATGGAGTTTTCAATATGGCAAAAGATAGGGCCATTCTTATTGCTTGTAATGAAGGTAAAGCCCCTGCTACATTGCGTATTTACGGTTGGAAGCGGCCCACACTTTCCATTGGTTATTCCCAGGATATATCGAAATATATTGACTTGGAATCCTGTAAGAAAAATAATATTCCTGTAGTTCGCCGTTTTACTGGAGGAAGGGCTCTATTACACCAATATGAATTAACTTATAGTGTGATTGCTCCAATACCCCATAAAGGGTTCCCAGGAAGTTTAAGGGGTGCTTTTGAAAAAATATCCCAGGCTATTTTAGAATCTCTCAAAATCGGCGGAATTGAGGGGGCTGAGGTTGCCGGGAAAAAGAATAGCATTTCAGGTGCTGAATCCAGAAGATCCCCGGCCTGCTTTTCAATTGCCAATCATTGCGAAATTACCGTTGAGGGGAAAAAACTTATTGGCAGTGCGCAACGCAGGCTCCGCTCTGCATTTTTACAGCATGGTTCCCTGATTCTGGACATGAACCCACAATTAACCCACGCCTTATTGAAATATTCTTCCGAAATTGAAAACCATGCAGTATTAGAGTCCCTAATTTTAAACACCACAAACTTAAAACAGGTTTTAAAAAAAGATCTAGAATATAATGAGGTGGCTCAATGGTTTTTGAAAGGATTCCAAAAGTCGTTGCCAGGTAACTGGAGTGAAGGAAATTTAAACTCAGACGAGTTTGGTTTGATTGAGACTTTTTTAATATCTGAGGTTTAAATGAAGTAACTATTGTTACCTAAAAGAGGGTTGTTTATAATTCGCCCATAATTTCCCCGAAAACATAGCTGCTTATGAAGGCCTGTAAATCGATTTATCAGGAAAAGAGCTCCCTCCCTCCCTTTTCGATTAGCACCCTGATTTCTGGGCTACTATTCATTTTCTTTATTTCTGCTTGCGGTGGTGTTCTCAAACCTCATATTACAGGTAATCCGGTTGCAGATAATCCGTCAAGTCAGAGTTTTCGCGATGCTACCGCTCTTTTGCCAATTAAAAAGCTTTCTATTGCACAGGCCAATTTTCTTCTGGCCAATCAAGACTCCTTATCTGATCTTGCGATATTAAATAGATCTAAATCGAAGCTTTATATTCTATTAAATCAAGGGAGAAAAGGGTTCCTGAAAATACCGGCAGGTCAATGGACTCAAAATAATAAAGAAAAAATAAACTTTTTTGCTGCCGCAGATTTGAACAGTGATGGAGGAGCCGACTTAATTTTAATCCTTGGTGACAGTGAAAACCCAAAGACGCAAATTCTTTTTAATAATAAAAAAGGCTATTTTTATTCTAAAGAAGAAGGAAGATATCCGCTTAGACTAGGAATAGAAAAAGTTATCCCTGTTGATCTCGATGGGGATGGTGATAGAGACCTATTTTATTTTGGAAATATGATAAAACCACCAGCTAAAAAAAACCATCAAACTATGGTGTGGATCAATAAGGGAGATGGGAGTTTTGAGAATTTAACCTCCTTATTAATGCCGGCGCTACCTGCTGGTATTCGAGACGTTTCGTTTGCTGATTACGATGGTGACAGAGTGGTAGATATATTTTTAGTTTATGGAAAAGGGCAAAACAGGCTTTTAATAAATAATGGTGTGGGAAAATTTTCTGATCGTACTTCCTCAAGCATACCTCGCATTTTGGATGATAGTATGCACGCCGATTGGGCTGACTTTGATCAGGACGGAGATAACGATATCCTAGTTGTAAATCGATCTATACATAAAAAATATCGGAGATACTCTGGAGAAACCAATTATTTTTTGGAAAATAAGGGGGGCGGGATTTTCCGGAAGCGATCACATAAAATTTTACCTCGCGTTCCCTCTCAAAAAGTTTACCTGCTTGATGGTAATGGCAATAACCATCCGGATGCCTTGATCTTGACTACGAAAGGGGTTTATTATTTGCAAGGATACGGGAAGTGGCAATTCTCTGATGAAACTATTCGCCGTTTACCGCGTTTCAAGAAATTCGACCAAATGATATTTGGCGATATTAATCAAGACAAATTTCTTGACCTGTTTGGTTGGTCTCGTCAGGAGGGTAGGTTATGGCTTAACCGTTTTGATTAAATATCTGCAAACGAAGTATTTAATTTCTATGTTGCTCAGCGCATCCATTGGAGAAGGTATATGTCAAAATTTAAAAAACTAACCTTTCTTAAGGTTTTGACTACCGTAGCTTGGGCGGATGGCGAAGTGAGTCAGTCTGAACTTAATATTTTAAAATCTTTTTACAGAAAGTTTGACCTTTCCAAGCATGAATTGGATGAATTGAAACCATATCTTTATGCGCCAATCCTAAAAAAGGAAAAGGACTTGTTATATCAGCAAATGATCGCAGAGCTTTCCACACCCGCCGAAAAAAACGAGATCGTTGAAGCTTTGGAGAGTATGGTGCAAGTTCATAAAAGAATGAAGGAAGATGAACGAATTCTGGTAGATCAGTTTTCTGAATGGCTTAAAAGATCTTCTTTTACGAAAAGGTCTTTTGGGCGGATTCGAAATTTGTTTCAGAAAACCATATTTGAACACGCTCGTGATCCGAATCCGGATATGGAAAAGTATTTTAAGAGACGTGTCCTAAAGAAGATTGAATTGAAAAGTTCACATTCAGGAGTTGTATCTAAACTCACAGAGGACAAACTGTATTTTATTTGTTTGGTGGGAACCCTGATGGCTTCTATTGCCCACGTAGATAATCGCCTGGATCCAGAAGAAAAGAAAGTTCTTAAAACTTGCCTTGCAGCGCAATTTGAGCTTAAAGGAAAGGAATTGGCCTTGCTTTTTGAGGTAGTGGAAGAACAGGGAAGAAAAGATTTTGATTTTCATGAGATCCTTACTGAAATTAACCGATTAACTTCTTACAACGATCGACTGCGATTTATGGAATGTCTTTTTGCGGTGGCTATCGCAGATGGCGACCTTGCGCATGAAGAAACTGAGGAAATTAGGCGAATCACAAAAGCTATGCGAATTCCTCATAATATATTTATTCAAGCCAAGGTGCGCGCGAGGAAAGTCTTAGAAAAATAATAGACCCTTCGACCTTTTATATTAATGAGAAAGGAAAAAAATAGGCATAATATTTAGCTGTTCCAATATTTGTCGCCGTATTTATATAAATAAAGATGGCATGCTTACGAAGGCCAATACTATAAATATTTTGTGGAACTAAAAGTTGTTGCCGACCATGGTGATAAAGGTAAACAAGTTTTTCGTGCCTGTTAATCCCCTTGTTTTTAAGATCTAGAATTAAATTCCCTCAATTATATAATCCATGAAAATTATTTTACAAAGAGTGACACAGGCTTCAGTAGTTATAAAAGGAGAACGCATCGCTGCCATTTCTAAAGGACTCTTGGTCCTTTTTGGTGTAGAAAAACACGATGATGAGGAAAAAGTGATGTTTCTTGCTGAAAAAACACTAAATTTGAGAGTTTTTCCTGATGGAAAGGGAAAGATGAACCTTTCGTGTATGGATATTTGTGGGGAAATTTTGGTAGTGTCGCAATTTACTCTAGCTGGCGATTGCAGTAAGGGACGTCGGCCCGGATTCGATAATGCTGCACCTCCCGATGTTGCTCAACTTCTATATCAAAAATTTGTCGAACAAATTTCACAATCGAAGCTTAAGATTGCGACTGGCAAGTTTGGAGTAGACATGCAAGTGGAGTTGGTCAATGATGGCCCGGTTACTTTTACTCTTGAGCGTTAGTCAGTCTTAGAAGGGAATTGCCCCCCGGGCTAATTCCATTAGAGAAGAAGGAAAGAGACCGATTACAAGAACCGCAATGGAACTCACGGTGACAATTGCCCGCATTCCTATATACATAGTAGGTTCAGGGGCTGATTCATCTTCGTGGAAATACATCATGACGATGACGCGCAGATAGAAATAAACGGATATAATACTGGCCACCACGGCTAAAACGGTAATAAGGATGTAACCTTTTTTGATAGCCGCATAAAATAAAAATAGCTTGCCGAAAAATCCAGCCGTCGGCGGGAATCCGGCTAAAGAAACCATAAATAAGCTCATGGCGGCCGCAAGGAACGGGCTGCGTTTTGCTAACCCTTTAAACCGGTTGATGGAATTACCTTCCAGGCCTTCCCCTTCCATCATAAATACAACAGCAAACGCACCAATATTCATAAATAAATAGACGGCAAGATAAAAAAGTATGCTAGCCATACCTTCTTGGGTATTTGTAACGATTCCGATCAAAAGATAACCGGCGTGTGCAACACCGGAATAAGCCAACATTCGTTTGAGGTCGTCTTGAAAAATAGCTGCTGTATTCCCCACCAACATGGTTAATACGGATGCGCCAAATAGAATAGGCATCCAGACTTTGTCCAAGTCAGAGAAGGAGGTGAAAAAAATTCGAGCGATAACTGCAAAGACCGCAGCTTTTGTCGCAACGGACATGAACCCAGTTATGGGTGTGGGAGCTCCCTGGTAGACATCTGGTGTCCATGAATGAAAGGGTACCAGTGAAACCTTGAAAGCGAGACCGCAGAACATCAATCCCAATCCGATAAAGACCAGCGTATTTTTTGTGTAGGGGTTTTCTTCGGTTAACTGACCAATGAGCCGAATCTCGGTGGTTCCGCTTCCTGCATAAATTAAAGCCATACCGTAAACCAGAACAGCAGATGCGAATGCCCCGGTCAGCATATATTTGACGGCTGATTCTTGAGATGACGCCGTTTCCCAGTTCAGTTCAGTTGCAGTGTTTGGCCCTTCTTTTCCTGTCCCGTGTTTGGCTGAAAACCCACAAAGGATGTAAAGGGAGACGGAAAACAACTCCAAAGATAAAAATACGGTAATTAAATTACCGGATTTAGCCAGAAACATCATGCCCGCAATAGCCATCAACAGCAGTGTAAAATATTCTGCTTTATTTTCATGATCGTCCTGAGGGTAACGAACTGATCCAAAAATTGGGAATAGGGCCATGCCTAAAATGATTAAATTAAATGTGAGGGAAAACCGGTCGTTGATGAGGGCGTGGCTGAATATTTCTGGGTTATTGCTGTTTGTTACTGTTGGAGCATCGATCCAGAGAATGAGAGTGAGAACAGTAGCTGAGCCAACTCCTGCGAAAGTGAACATTGATAGGAAGTTGTTGCGGTTCAATTCCTTTTTTAGCCCCGCGAGAAGAATTGCAAAGGCAGTGCTAAGGATAATAAACTCGGGTCCAATTGCTACCCAGTTCATGTCATCGAAATTGATTGTGAATTCCATACTTAAATCCCTGCATTATCAGTTCTTGAGCAAACTACACCCAGTATAATTAGGGGGTGTTTTATAGCATTTCCAGCCTTTTTGCAACCCTTCACTATTTACGCGACACTGGCTAAGATTTTTTCTTGTTAAGCGGAAGATTTCCAGTCAGAATAGGGAACTTTTTAAAACCCTATCTGCGATTTGGAGGTTTTTTTGGATACAGGAGAGGCACGCGCACACCTGAATTATCTTTTAACGTTAGGACTACGCCGCGAAGAGGCATTTGGCCCCATGGCGCTAAATTTCATCAAGGAAGATGCTTTTGAAAAATCAGGTCTTTTACCTGAGGAACAATTCAGCCTCATAATGGCTACTGTTCAGGCTTTGGCAGAAGAGCCCAAACGCTACAATATGAAATTGGAGATGTTGAAACGGGCAGTAGGCCTTCTCGAAAAAACTTCATTTAATGACCCACAACTTGCCCGACAGCTTGACCAAGACGTTAAAAAAACTGAAGCAGAACTGGGGATCTATAATGAAGCTATGCGCCCTACTAAAAGTGGAGCGCAGGACAAACAAAAACTCATTGTGCAATGTGACGCGCCGGAATATTTTTTGGATATCGCCCAGAAGCGGGCTACTGCCTATTATCAGAATAAATTTGGTTTGAGCAAGGAGTCTAAAACCGCCCAACATTTTGGTGGAGGTGCGAGAAAATTTGACCCGAATAATAAAGATCTGCAAAAAGAATTTCCCGGAGCCTGTGCTCCCTTTATGAACTCCCGGACCAATGCTTTTCACCTGATGATGCCTTTTGATTTAAAAATCAGCAGAACACCGGAAGATCCTTTGGATGCAGGTATGCGCGCCTATTATGCAAAGATGGGTTATTCATTTCCGCTTGGATTTGAGATGGGAAAGATTTGCAGTTATCAGGATGGGGAGATATTGGACATTCCTTTGGACGACCCAAACCTTTTATTTTTATCTGTGTCGAAAATTAAGGAAAAGGAGTTTCGTGCTGCAGATTATCCAGGAACTCCAGAAGTGCCATTCGAATATGCATATCCACGTGCAGTCTTGGAGCGTACAGGGACTTTGGGCCCCTATGTGCAACTAGTTGCTAATTTCAAGATATGGTTCGATGCTTCTCAGGTTTCAATCCTAATCCAGGGAGCTCCAGATCTATATGAGTATGGGTTGCAAGGTGGCTCGGGGATGATGGTACGTAGTCACGCTTCGGATAAGGTACCCGCCTATGCTGAAAACACATCACAATCTTGGCAGGAAGGTTTGAGTTTTAATTTTGCAAATATCCATTTGATTTTAAACTCAGATACCGAATCTGCAATGGTACCTTATAACACCCCACTTTTTACTGTTTACCCTGTGCATCCAATACAGAATTTTCAATGGACCAGCGTATCGGGTACCTAATACTTAGAGGAAAAGAAATTTGAGTCGCTTTAGCCATCGACCTGGGTTTTCATTCATACATAACAAAACCCATTTATGTGTTTTTAATAAGGTGGTAATGTAGTGAGTCTATTGTCATCCACAGGTCCTCCAACAGTAAAATGATATAAGCTTTGATAGTTTAAATCTTTGATGCCAAAAATATGATGTACAGGATCATCAAAAAAACATCCGATTCCGGTGCTGCGAATACCACTCACTTCTGCTTGGAGGTAAAGAACCTGACCAATGGCACCACATTCCCAATAAAGACGTGGATAAAACCAGGGTCCAAAAACTTTTAGGGGTGACTCAAAAGCGCTGATCATACCAAGACTAAAGCAACCATCCCCCGCGATGTCTTGTCCGCAAGATACTCCTGCGGCCATGCGCCTGCAATCGTATTCCTCCAGTAAAAATAAATCCAATTCGGTGGGGCAGCCTTCAGGTTTCCTCCATTTAAAATGTTGATTAAATGTTTTTTTTAATTCTTCCATATGGTTTGGGTTGCGTACAAGAAAGTATAAGCCGCGGGGCAAATCACTTACCCGGTGGACGAATAGTCCCAAATGAACCTGAGTTTCCCACGAAAGCGTTTGGAAAGGCAGCGGGCAGGCGTTCGGAATTGTTTTTATTAAAAATTGGTAAAAGACATCCCGATCTATTCGGGTTTTTTTGTCCATAGCAACTGCACTTCGTCGCTGATGAATAGCCTTTCTTAATGGAAAGGTATCGTCTTTTATGAGATTAGAAAAAAATTCTCTTCGAATTTTATTGGGAAAAGAACTCTCGGTTTTCCTGGCCGAAGCTGCGACCTCATCTATTCCAGACCAATCCATATGACTTTTGCTTAGAATATTAGGAGTACCTTGCCAAGTTAGACCAGAGAATCCTTGTACAAAATCCCGCTTGTTCAAGAAAGTATTTTCTTTTTCACCCGTAGTTAGGATTGCAATTAGGCAATCAGGTACTTCTATTTCCACATCCTTTTTGGAGGGCAAACCTAAAACAGTTTCTAAATCGCTGTGAGTCAAATGATCCATTAAATGAGTTCGCCAACCCAACCCCGAACATGAAATGTTTATCGCCGCCAACGCATGGCCAAGATCATGGTGGCAGTAGCGATAAGCTCGATGACCATATTTCCAGGCTTCCCGCCAGTGAATGGAGCTCAGGCCTACAAAGATAGTGCCTTGAGGTAATTCCATTTTTTTCCACGTCTCCATTGAGAAATGGGTTCTTATTTCCAAGTCATGAGTTTTTGGATTGTAATGAAAAACGGAAGGTTTATCGATCAGTCCCTGCAAAGGACCGCAAACTAGATAGCCTTCGGTAGGATGCAGGTTCCCACTGGAGGGATTGACTCTCAGCGCCCACTTCGTACCTTGAAAAGACTTCCACGCAGATAGGGCAAGACTGTCGAAAAATAGTTGTGAGAGAGATTCAATATTTAATAGTCGCGCGGGAACTCTGTTTGGAATTAGAGATTCGGAGAAGGAAGGCTCCTCGGTTAGAGAAATTTTCATTAATGGTAGTGTTTCAGTTCCTTCGTATCTGCGAAAAGGATCGGGTTGACTGGCCCAATCTAAATGTCCGGGGCCGGGTGCAAATGCATGCTGATTATGTTTCGACGAACGATGATATTGAAAAATTTTGTTTATCATTCTTGGCCTTCACTATGCAGGAGAGGAAAGATGATTCTCAAAAGTCATAAGTCATTTAATTTCTTCAATGCAACCTTCTATATCTTTGCTGATGACTTGCTGTATTTCGCTTTTTAAAGCCTCGTTGAATTCATTTATGCTATTTTCATCACAATTCTCGATTTTCCAATCATAACCATCGAAAGGATTTTCGCATAAAGTTTTGATTTCAGTGATTGCTTCTTCCCGGGAGGTAGATTTTAAGGGGGTTTCCAAGTTGGTGTTTACTAAAATATGACTGACATTTAAATCGTAATGGGCTGTGAACCCATCCCAGAAGATATTTTCATCTGTTTCTTCCTGATCGATTCTCTCTACAATTTTTTCAGTTAATTTGTTGTCAAACTTGTTGATGCCACCATCTTCGCACCCTTCTATTTTCCATTCGTAATCCTTAAACAGATCCTTTTTCTCCACCATTCGTTCCACTTCCTTATTCGCTTCTTCTTTGGTGGTTCGCGATTTTAAACGAACTTCCAAGTTACTGTAGACATGAACGTTTCGAACTATTAACTTAAAATTTACCATTTTTAAAGTCTCTAGCTGACAAGAGTTGAAAATGTGTTTAGTTGTAGATATTGCTTTCAATAGTTAGAGGTGAAAAATTGTAAAAAGATTTAACCTTTTCGGAACTTGACGAGGAACTTTAATTAAGGTTTACTAGTATTCACTTTAATTTTATAAGAAGACCCGACAAAAGTTTAAACATATAAAAAATAGTTTTTAAAATTTTTAAATCTAAATCAATCTAATCACAATTAGTTATGACCAAAAGACATAAGAGGCCAAAGACGGCGCAGTTCCTCAAAGATAATAAGGGTAGTCTTGAAGAATTTGGTAAGCGTAAAGGCGGAAAGTATGTACGCGAGCCATGGATGCTAAAAGCCAGTCCTGCAGGTGAACACACAATGGAAATTGAGGTAGAGGACGACCAGAGTGGAAATTAGCAGATTGTTCCCAGTATTTTTATAAACCGGTCAAACTCTTCTTTCTTGATGTCCCCCATGTTGGCAATACGAAAAATGTTTTCGCTCAGGTTTCCCTGCCCTGCATATATGACAAACCCGTTATCTTTCAATTTGCCATGTAATTTTTCATAGCTCACTCCCTTTGGCAATTTCAGACCCGTCAGACAATTACTTCTCCAACCTTCGGGAATTAAAAACTCCAGGTTGAGTTTTTTGAATCCATCGCGCAAAAATTTTGCAGCATTGGCATATCGGTAGAGTCTTCCCGCTACTGTTTCTTCAATTAGCTCCTCGAGTGCAACGTCTAAAGCGTAATGTGCGGGGATAGCAGGAGTGAAGAGTAACTTCTCCATTTCTTGCGCTTCATGATATCGCGTAAGATTAAAATAAAGTGAGCGTGCGGGAATCTTGATGAGTCGTGCTAGGTCTTTTTTGCGAAATAAAACAAAGGATACACCTGGTACCCCTTGTAGGCATTTATTGGCAGTTCCGACTGCTAAGTCGATGGAAGTAAAGTCCACTTCATCTCCTGCCAGACTGCTGATGCAGTCAACTAGAAAAATCTTTCCATATTTTTTTGCCAATTCGCCAATAGATTGCAACGGATTAAGTAGTCCGGTTGTGGTTTCGTGGTGAACCATAGAAACGATTTCAATGTCACTTTGCTTTTTTAATATACTTTCGATATCGTCCAGATATGGCGGTACACCCCAGTCGAGTTTGATAGTGTGGCGATGAAAATTATAAACATCGCAGAGCTTGCCGATTCGCTCGCCATAAACCCCATTTTCAATAACGAGCATCGAACGTTCGGGAGTTAATGAGGATGAGACTGCCATCTCGAGTGCCGCTGTTCCTGACCCGGAAATCAATACGGATGTAAATGCTTCTTCTATATTAAAGGCTTGGAGAAGTTTGGCTCGGGTAGCCGCCATTAAGTTGGAAAACTCTTTTTCTCGATGACAAAGGTCGGGCAAGGTCATGGCCTGCCGCACTTTATCGGTGATATTAACAGGCCCGGGATTAAGTAGAACGGTTCGAGACATAGGTTTTATGGGATAAAAGTTTGAAAGTTCATTTAGGGTCAAGTTTACCTCATGCGGTCACTTGCGTATACCCGGAAAATACATTTTGATCCATTGCTATAGCCCCCCCTCCTGTTTTAAACTCAAGGGGATGCGAAAACACTTTTTTATTATTGTGCTGGCCTATTTGTTATTGGTTGGAGTGCGCTTGGCAACAGCAGGTTATTCAGACCTAACTCTTCCACGGATTATTTATAAAGGAGGCAATGATAACGCTCGGCCTGAGGGGTTGAGGAGTTTGCTTTCCCACGTTGCGCGCCGCACTTCAATCGAGGTCAACCGCGAACCCATAGCATTGAAACTTTCCGATCCGAACCTGTTCAAGCATCCTTTTATTTATTTGGGTGGCGATGAAGCTTTTGAATCTTTCGCTGATAGCAACTTAAAAACTCTGCGGAAATATTTGAGTTACGGCGGATTCCTTTTTATTGATGACAACTCCGCCAAATCTGATTCAGGATTTGACCATTCTGTTCGAAGAATGGTCAAAAGGCTTTTTCCGCAAACACCTTTGAGGAATATTCCTCGGAACCATTCTGTTTTCCGCTCTTTTTATTTGCTCAATACAGTTTCGGGTAGGGCTATTATCAAATCTTATATGGAAGGTGTTTCCATTAAAGGACGCACTGTGCTTATATACTCTGCCAATGATCAGGCAGGAGCCTGGTCACGCAACAAGTTGGGTGATTGGAATTACGATGTCATAGCCGGGGGATATCGTCAACGACAACTGGCGATACGACTTGGGATCAATATTGTATTGTATGCTTTAACACTCGATTATAAAAAAGACATGGTGCATTTGCCTATCATCTTGGAACGGCTCCGCAGGTATCAATCTCCATGAATGAATTGGCAAAAATTTTTGGGTTCGATCCGAAGAAATACGATCAATGGCAGATCAACTGGGCACTGGAAGACCCGTGGATGATTGTCATTTCTCTGGGGTTGATGATGCCCTTGGCACTTTGGTTTTTCTGGACTAGTTTGAGAAGGATAGGCTCCACACCTAAGAAGATTTTTATTTTTTCTCTTCGTATTTTTGCTTTCGTTTTTCTGCTGATGGTTTTGTTGCGACCGGAACTGGAGTTTAAAAAGAGCCATTCCCTAAAAAATCATATCGCTATTTTACTTGATAATAGTAAAAGTCTGTCTATTAAAACATTTCCTAAAGAAATTTCTCGAGTTGACCTTATAAGAAAAACATTGGAGTTCAATAAAAAATATTTTGATCAACTAAAAACAGAATTTAATGTTAAAACTTATTTTGTGTCTGATGGAGTAAAAAAAACCAACTCTGATTCGGAAAATTATCGGCCTCACCGCCCGTTTACAGATTTTAGTCCTGTTTTCGAAGAGCTGGGCAGGAGTTATGAAAACAAGTCGCTTCAGGGGGTATTGTTTTTTTCAGACGGAGCCGACTTGACTGAAGAGTCAGGAGAGATATCACAGGGAATTTTAAACTCTTTGATCAGGGTGAAAGCACCTGTACATACTTTCCAGGCTGGAAGTAATGACCAATTCAAAGACTTAGCCTTGGAATCTGTTTCTGTGTCAGATTTTGGCTTTGTTCAACAACCGATACGCTTGTCTGCGATGATTTTTTCTTCTGCATTGGGCAACCGAAATGTTCCTCTTGTGTTGAAGGAAGGTGATCGTATTCTGGTTTCAAAGATTATTGAGATTCGAAAAGATAAGAAGTACTACAAGGTGGACTTGCAGTTTACTCCGCAGAAAATTGGTAAACGTATTTATACTTTGAATTTACCGCGCTTTTCGGAGGAGTCAATTCTCTCAAATAACCAGAAAGAGTTTGAAATTGATGTGGCGCGGGATAGAGTGCGCATCCTACACTTAAATGGGCGCCCATCCTGGGACTCACGTTATCTGCGTGAAGTTTTAGCGAATAACCCCAGAGTGGATTTGCTTTCCTTTTTTATTTTGAGAAACCTAGGGGATGATGTGGCTGCGCCAACCTCGGAGCTCAGCCTAATACCTTTTCCTTCAAATCTTTTGTTTGACGATTATTTAAGTTCCTTTGACCTGATCATTTTTCAGAATTTTAAGTATGAGCCTTTTATTAATAAAAAATATCTAACAAATATCCGTAAATACGTTGAAAAGGGAGGAGCATTTTTAATGATCGGCGGTGAGCTTTCTTTTCAAGGAGGAAGCTATTCCCGCACGCCAATAGAGGATATTTTGCCTGTAAGTTTTAAAGAAACCGACACCCGCTTTATAGATCAAGAATTCCATTCTAAAATCAATGAGGCTTTTTCCAATCACCCGATATTACGTCTCGAAAAAGATTTGGAGTTGACCCGCGAAGTTTGGGATACCCTTCCGTCCTTGCATGGAGCAAACCTTGGATTAGTCGCTGATAAAGATGCGTATGTTCTAGCAGAATTAGAAAATGCGTCCTATTCTTCCGTTCCCGCTCTTGTTGTCGGTGAGTTTGGTGAGGGAAGAACGGCTTTGTTGGCGACTGACTCTGTTTGGAGTTGGAATTTTCGCAAAGAGGGCGGCAGTAGATATTTTCATCGATTCTGGAACAATATAATTGACTGGTTGATTTCTGAGCCACAAACCCGTCGTTTGCAGTTAAAGTCAGATAAAGATCGCTATCAGGAAGAACAAAAGGTCTTGATTAAATTTAAATTACTAGAAAAAAATTATCAGCCGGCGTCAAATGTTACAGGCAGGCTAACAATTTCTTCCCGAGCGGGTGAGATTATTTCAAAAGATTTGAAGACAGACGAACAAGGAGAACAGACTTTTTCTTTTTTACCCAAACAGGCGGGATTTTATAGAGCAAGTATAGTAATAAAAGAGCTCAGAGAAGAGATCATGTTTAGTGTGTTAAAGGACAATGCGGAATTCGAGAAACCTTTGGTGAACGATTTTCTTTTGAAAAAAATTGCGAGGGTATCTGGGGGGCAGTATTTTGTCTTAGATGGCGCAAACGATTTAAGTGTACTTCAATTTGACAACTCAGAAGTGAAAATTAAAAGTCACAGCCGATCGTTTGCACTTTGGGAGAATTGGTGGGCTTATAGCCTTGTTGTCGGATTATTATTTATCGATTGGTGGTTCAGGCGAAAAGCGGGGTTGAGTTAGTCGAGGATGCTCCGATCATTTCCTAGAATAATATCTACATTATCTTAAACAAAACTTCATTGTTTATCAGGGCTTTATCTAGTAAAATTCCTCTGTGTGCTGGAATTTTATTTCTCCTCTAGTAATAGCATCCCTTGTCAGAAGAAAATTGCATTAAAAAATGGAAAAAACAGTTAAAAAAAATGGATTGAATATACGCGAGTGGGTTCGCGACCGGATTCTTTTCCTTGCGATGGGGATATTTGTGGTCGGTGCTGCAGGCTATATTGGCGCCGGAAAAGTACTGGATGCCCAGAGTATGTGGATGCATCCTGTTCGTGAGTTTGCATTGTTGATATCCCTGGTTGGTGTGATTTCACTTGGTTATGAAATCTTTTTAAGGGAGCTGACCTTTAACGAATATAAAGAAGCATTGCAGGAAATTGTTAATCCAGATGCCGTTCGTTTGGGGATACAGGGTATCTATAAAAACCGTTCGGAGTTAGCGCAAGCCACTTCTTTTGAAGTATTGTTTGAAAATGTGAAGGAGGAGATTTTTATAGGCGGTTCCTCTCTTTTGTCTATTTCGACCGCCAGTCGCGAACTAATTAAGGATAAAGTTTTAAATGGAATCAAGGTCCGATTGTTGGTCATGGACCCTAACTCTACTGTCGTGGAGTTGATAACCCGTCAAGGTGGAGGCCGGCACACGTTTCTAAACGAAATAAAAACATCACTTCTTTTATTGCAAAAACTACATCAGGAAATTGCCGATGCCAATACGCCGAATAAAGGTCAGTTGATCGTTCACAGTTATGAGACCATTCCATCGCACTCCTTCATCTCTATCGACGCGACAAGGTCTTCGGGAATGATCATTGCCGATATCGGACCTTATCTTGGGCGCAGCACGCCACGACCCAGCATGCAGGTGGTCAATAAAAAGAAAGGTATGTTTAGTTATTGGAAAGAGATGAACGATATTATGTGGGAAAGCAGTAAGCCGGTGAAGATGGAAGTCGACGATCCTTCAGCTATAAATTCCAAGACCCTGGTCCTGGCGAGTGGAAACGAAACGGAATTTTATGATTCTGAAAATGACACTTGGCAAAAAGCATCGATCTGTCAAATGGGAAGTGATTGGCGCGGGATCAAAGGCGGTCAGTGGGTTTGGGTTCGTGATGGAGTAACAAAGGAAGAAGCTATAACAGGAACTAAGAAAAAATTTCGTCTACAATTTAATCTGCCACTTGAAAATACAGACTCCATTCGTATCGCAGAAATGTTATTACGATCTGATGATGCTTGTCATATCTCCGTGAACGATGTGCGTTTGGTTCAGGAATATGGTGGTGCCGAATATCCAGATCCTTTCCTCATCGATATAGACCAATACGTCCAAGTCGGAGAGAACACCATAATGTTTGAGTTAGTTAGTTACGCCAAACCGGATGCTAAGGTCCCAGAAGATAACCTTGTCGGTCTCATTTATCGTTTGCACGTCGAGTATTCCTAGTTCTTATTTTGCTCTTCAAAATATTTCTTTTATCAAATTTTGTATCCCTTGGAGCAGGCTCGGAATTATGCATATAGGGTGATTTCTCAGATATCCTCATGAAACAAATAAGCTTGTCAGGTAATTTGGGAGCGATCATCTAATATGCTGATTATTAAGGATTAAATCATTTTTTGTGGCGTTATTTTTCTGCGGTATATCACCTTAAATCAAATATTGACAGGGTAGGGTGGACTGCTATAATCCCGACTCCTGAGGCTTTCTCGTTTGGTTCCTCAGGCTTCAGCTAACATATTATGTTTGCAAGGCTAAAGGGATTTCTCATATGGGGATCCTAGATAGCCATCAATGCCAACGTAATTATAGTAACTTTTCAATTTTTCTGTCGAGTTTGGCAAAGCTTTTTATGGCTGAATATTTTTATATTTCATTATTTGCAGTTGTTGCCCTGGTGGTGATAGGTGCCTTATTGGCATTATCTACTTTATTGGGTCCGCGCAATGCAACTCCCCAAAAATTATTGCCTTATGAGTGCGGAATAGTTCCAACGGAAGAAGCTAAAGGTAGGTATCCAGTACGTTTTGCAACTATTGCCATGCTTTTCATCATTTTTGATGTGGAGGTGGTTTTCATGTACCCATGGGCGGTGGCGTTGGGTGAACTGAAGCTTTTCGGTTTGATCGAAATGCTTATTTTTATAGTCATTCTGGGAATCGCATACGTCTACATTTGGGGACGAGGAGGATTAGAATGGGATTGATTGATCAAGCGGTTGACGCACTTGAAAACGAAGTAAACAATTTAAAGTTGAATATTCAGGATACTGTAGAGGCAATGGATTATGAATACTCCGGCTCCCTATACGATACTGTTTTAACTACAAAATTGGGAAAAGTAGTTGGTTGGGCGCAAAAAAATGCTTTATGGCCGGCGACCTTTGGTCTTGCGTGTTGCGCTATTGAAATGATGGCCATGGCAAATTCTCGTTGGGATGCTGCGCGTTTTGGAGCTGAGGTCTTCCGTGCCTCGCCGCGTCAGGCAGATTTGATGATTGTGTCGGGCCGCGTTTCACAGAAGATGGCCCCCATCCTCAAACAGATTTATGACCAGATGCCGGAACCTAAATGGGTGATCTCGATGGGAGCCTGTGCTTCCTGTGGCGGCATTTTCAATAATTATTCGATTGTGCAGGGTGTTGATCGTGTGGTGCCGGTGGATGTATATGTACCCGGATGTCCCCCTGGCCCCGAGGCCTTGTTGTATGGGGTTATTAAACTCCAGGAAAAAATAATGATGGAAGCGGGCACCGATAAGGCTAGGAAGAGGGTGGCATGACGAGTGAGGAAATCGTTGAGAAGGTAAAGGCAGGCCTTGCTGATCTCATACAGAATACCGATTTGCCACAGGGTGACGCAGTCATTTTTATTGCGCCAGATTCTCTGGAATCTGTTGCCAAATTTCTTAAGAATGATGCGGATTTAAAATTTGATTACCTTTCCGATGTGCGTGGCGTTGACTATTTACTTGAAGAGCGAGAGCCCCGTTTTGAGGCCGTTTATCAGCTGTACTCCATTGACAATCAGCATTCCATTAGGCTTCGTGTGGGGATAGAGGAGGATAATCCCTCTGTTCCGACAGTGTCGAATCTTTGGAAAGGTGCGCTTTATCCCGAGCAGGAATTATTCGACATGTTCGGAATCAATGTTGAAGGACATCCAACAATGGAACGTTTGATTATGCCTAAGGATTGGGAGGGTTTCCCACTAAGAAAAGATTATCCGTTAACAACAGAAACCGTTGCTTTTTCTCATAATAGGGATTTTAAAAGCGAATTGGTTAAATCGAAACCACCGACTCGGTAAGACGACCTCGTGAGTGTAACTGAACAGGGACTGCTGGAGCGCGATAAAGATACGATGACCCTCAACATGGGTCCGCAACACCCGAGTACCCATGGGGTGTTTCGTGTCATCTTGGAAATGGATGGCGAAGTTGTCAAGACCGCTGAGCCTGAGATAGGGTACCTGCATACCGGAATCGAAAAAACTTCTGAGAACAAACGCTATGTGCACGTCATCCCGATGACGGATCGTTTGGATTATCTCAATCCTCCTGGAAACAATCTTGCATTTTGTCTTAGCACTGAAAAACTCTTGGGAGTCAAAATTCCTGACCGGGCAAATGCTCTTCGAGTGATCATGTGTGAACTCGCTCGTATTGCCAGTCACCTTGTCTGGTTGGGAACACATGCGCTAGATATTGGGGCGATGACAGTGTTCCTTTATTGTTGGCGAGAGCGCGAGATGATTCTGGATCTGAATGAGGAAATTTCGGGAGTTCGTATGATGACGAGTTACATTCGCGTTGGTGGAGTAGCACAAGACGCTACTCGATCATGGTTGGATGGCGTTCTTGATTTTATACAATATTTCCCCGCAAAAGTAGACGAATACGAAAGATTGCTCACCAAGAATCCGATATGGTTGGACCGTACAGAAGGTATCGGTGCTTTTACTCGGGAAGAAGCGATCAATTGGAGTTTGAGCGGCCCGGCATTGCGAGCTTCGGGGGTGAATTGGGATATTCGTAAATCGCAGCCTTACAGCGGCTATGAAAATTATAATTTTGAGGTCCCCATTCAAAATAACGGTGACATTTTTGATCGTTACCGTGTACGGATTGAAGAAATGCGACAGAGCCGCTTTATCATTCAGCAGGTTTTAGAAGAACTTCCAGGCGGCCCTTACAAGGATCCGGATAATAAAGTCTCTTTGCCAGACCGCAAAACGCTTCATACCAGTATGGAAGCTTTGATCCATCATTTTAAACTGGTATCAGAAGGAATCAGCGTTCCAAAGGGTGAAACTTATGTGCCGATTGAAGGAGCAAGAGGCGAAGTCGGGTTCTACATTGTCAGTGATGGAACGAATGTTCCGTCGCGTGTCAAACTCCGGGCGCCTTCGTTTATGGCGATCCCGGGAATGTGCAAGATGATGGAAGGTTGCTATATCGCAGATGTGGTCGGCATCATTGGTAGCATCGATATTGTAATGGGAGAAGTAGACCGTTAGATTTAGAGCGAGCGAGGCGATAGGGTAAAAAATTTTAGCCGATTGGCGCTTTTTTTTTGGCCTTTTACTTTTGGTTATGTTCCCTCTTGTAATTGCGTAGGGGAGCCAACAATCATAAATGAATTATGGCAAAGTATAAATTTACAAAAAATCAGGAAAAAAAGATCAGTGGTATTCTTGAGAAGTACCCGGTTAAAATCTCGGCTCTACTGCCTTTGTTGACTCTGGTGCAGCGGTCTGACCAGCTAGTTAGTCCGGAAGCGATGGTTGCGATAGGGGAAAAACTGGATGTTTCTCCTGCTTACGTCCAATCGGTCATGTCCTTTTATACGATGTACCACACAAAAAAAGTTGGCAAGTACATGATTCTGTTCTGTATCAATATTAGTTGCCAATTGAACGGATGCGACAAGCTCCTTGAGCACACAGCAAGAAAGCTGAATATCAGGGTAGGAGAAACCACCTCGGACGAAAAGTTCACCCTCCATCGAGAAGAGTGTTTGGCTGCTTGCACGGAAGCGCCGATGATGCGGGTTAATGATACTTATTATGGAAACCTGACTGAACAGCGCATCGATCAGATCATCGACTCACTGGATTGATTTATGACTCAGATTCTATTTAAAGATATAAATAAAAAAAATCTTCATACGATGAAGGTGTATGAGGAGCTTGGTGGCTACAAGTCTTTAAAAAAAGCGTTTTCCCAAAAGCCCGAAGAGATTGTTGAGGCGGTAAAGGCATCCGGTTTACGGGGTCGCGGTGGAGCCGGGTTTCCTACTGGACTGAAATGGAGTTTTCTTGCCAAGGATGTTTTTCCGCGTTACCTCTGTTGCAATGCGGATGAGTCGGAGCCGGGAACTTGTAAAGATAGAGAGTTGTTGCTTAAAAACCCACACCTTCTCATTGAGGGAATGATCTTATGTTCCTATGCCTGTCGAATAGAAACGGGTTATATCTATTTGCGCGGAGAGTTTCACGATCTCTGTCTAATCATGGATAAAGCTCTGGATGAAGCCTATGCAAAAGGTTATCTGGGGAAAAATATTTTAGGTTCCGGATTTAACTTGGAAATACATACGCATCTGGGGGCAGGAGCCTATATATGTGGAGAAGAATCAGCGTTGCTTAATTCTCTTGAAGGTGGTCGCGGGGAGCCAAGGATGAAACCGCCTTTTCCTGCGGTTGAAGGGTTGTACTCGAAGCCGACAGTCATTAACAATGTTGAAACGCTGTGCGTAGTTCCTTTCATCGTAAATAAAGGTGCAGATAAACATGCGGCTTTGGGAACAGAAAAAAGTAAGGGAACAAAGCTGGTGAGTGTTTCTGGTCATGTAAAAAAACCCGGTAATTATGAAATTGAACTGGGTACACCTACAAGCGAACTTATTTTTAACATGGCCGGGGGAATTCAAAACGATAACAAGCTTAAAGCGTTTATCCCAGGGGGGTCTTCCGTTCCCATGTTGCCAGCGGATAAAGTCGATACTCCCTATGATTATGAATCGCTTGCGGCAGCAGGCACCATGCTGGGTTCCGGTGCGTTAATTGTTATTGATGACAGTATTAATATCGTAGAGGCTACGTTGCGGCTCATTAGTTTTTATATGCATGAGTCCTGTGGGAAGTGCACGCCTTGTCGTGAGGGAACACGCTGGCTCCATCAGATTGTGGAACGCATCATGCAAAACAAGGGGCAATTGGAATATATTACTAAGCTTGAAGATATTTGCGACAATATGGCGTTTAAAGCTTTTTGTCCGCTTGCCGATGCTTGTGTCGCTCCAGTTGTGAGCAGCATCAAGTATTTTCGCTCGGATTATGAAGAATATTTTAAAAATGTTCCTGCTGGTGCATCCAGGTAATAACAGGAAAATATTGAGGGCTTTATGTCTGATGTTACTTTGACGATTGATGGGAAATCAGTCACTGTTCCTAAGGGAACAAAAGTGGTGGATGCTGCCAAACAGGTCGATGTGGATATTCCTGTCTTCTGCTATCACGAAAAAATCGGTTCGCTAGGTTGTTGTCGTATGTGTCTTGTTGAGGTTGAAAAAATGCCAAAACTCATGACCGCATGTACGATGGATGTGGCTTCCGATATGGTTGTGAACACCCTAGGAGATAAGGTTGAAAAAGCACAGAAAGGTGTGCTTGAGTTTACCCTGCTAAATCACCCCCTAGACTGCCCGGTTTGTGATAAGGGTGGTGAATGTCCCCTTCAGGATAACACTTTTAAGTATGGACCGCCGGATACACGAATGGAGTTTCATCGCGCCAATAATGTTAAAGCAACCCCTCTTAGCCCGGTAATTACGATTGATCGGGAACGTTGTATCGCCTGCCAACGTTGTACGGCCTACAGCGAACGCATTGAGCAGGACTGTGGTCTGGTAATGCTAAACCGTGGATTTCATAATGAGGTCAATACGTTCAACAACGAACCGTATGACAATCGTTTTTCTGGAAACGTAATTGATATTTGTCCGGTGGGGGCTTTAACGAATACCGATTTTCGTTTCAAGGCGCGTACCTGGGATTTAACGAACCAGGATACTCTGTGCGCGAATTGTGGTTGCAATTGTAACATCACTTTTGGGACTCGACTTAATGAGTTCATGCGTATTGAAGCGAGACCCAATGATGCAGTAGACGATGGCTGGATTTGTGATAAGGGGCGTTGGGGTCATGATTTTGTAAAAAATAAAAACCGAATAACTGCTGTTCGGGAAAACAATATAAAGGAAACTAAGCCCACTTCCTTGCCAAGTTTTCCGATTGATACGCCGACCGAAAAGGCTGCTGAAAAAGTGGTGGAGGCATTCAAAAAAATAGCGGATGAACATGGCCCTGAAAGCATCGGATTTCTGGGATCTCCCTACGCAACGAATGAAGAGAACTATCTATACCAAAAATTATTTCGACTATTAGGGACAAACAATATCGATCATAAATCGTATCTAGACACTCCGGGATTGCCGATTGGCCATTACGATATCGAGCAGATTGAAAATTCTAATGTCGTTTTATTGATTGCCAGTGACCCAACAGAAGAGTTGCCTATTCTCGATCTGAGAATCAAGAAGGCGGTTTCCCGATGTGGGACAAAACTTCTTTCTCTAAATGATCAGGGTACAGCATTGGATAAATATGCAGATCTAAAATTAAAATATAAAGTTGGCTCGGAAGCCTATGCCGTCGATGCACTTGCAGAAGGTTTAGCTCGTGAGCTAGGAGAGTCGACAGATTTTTCTTCTAACCTTAGGAAAACCGGAATTTCTAAGGATGAAATGAAATTGTTGGTGGAAGCGGTTAGATCAAGTATGAAAATTTGTGTCGTATATAACCCCGCTGCTCTGTCAGGAGATACGGTTCTTCGAGTCAAACGCTTGCTTTCTATGATCACTAAAATTCCTACAATAGAGTGTGGAGCTATTCCTGCAGCCCCAGCTACTAATGCTGTCGGTGCTATGGACATGGGTCTTGTGTCTGATTTTTACCCGGGCGGTGTCTCGGTTTCAGACAGCGAGAAGGTTAAAGAGTTATGGGGGGAAACTGCGACCACGAAAGCTGGACTGACAGCCTTGGAGATGATTGCGAAGGCAAAAAGTGGTGAGCTAAAAGCATTATGGGTGCATCGGTCTAACCCGGTTGTAGATTTTCCTGGGAGGGCTCAAGTGGTTGAGGCCCTAAAGAACCTGGATCTATTAGTGGTGCATGACATGCTGGCAACGGAAACAACTCAACTTGCGAAAATCGTGTTGCCTTCTAATGGGCCAGGTTTTGATGAAGGTACGACCACCAATATTGGTGGCAGGGTTCAAGCTAGAAAAAAAGCTTTAGACTCTAATAGTATTGCCGACTGGAAACTAATCAGTGTGATGTTGAAAAGACTGGGCGATGAAACGGATTACTCGCGAGTAGCGAAAGTTTTGGATGAAATTTCAAAAAAGGTTCCAGGTTACCAGGAAATTAATAGTAAGTTGGTTGGTAAATTGGGATGCAATAGGGAGCAAGTATTGAGTGAGGCGGTCTCTCCCGGCAACCTTAGAAGCGCTGGGAGCAGTAAGGGTAAATTGAGGTTACGTTTGGTGACGTATTTGTTTGCCCACGATAAAATTCTTGATGCTTCATCAAAATTGGCTCACCACTTCAAGTCTTCTTCGGCTTTTCTCAATGAAGCAGATGCAGGGAATTTAGGGGTTGCCGATGGGGATGTTATTCGTCTCTCCGGAAATGGAATAGAAATAGATGCCGAACTCACAATAGATAATCGATGTATGGCTGGGGGCGTGGTGTTGCCAAAAGTTTCTGATGAGCAGGGTATCAATGGATTGCTAAATCTTGATGGCAGTCCAGCATGGGTGGAGATTAAAAAAGTTTGATGGAATTCCCTGGAGAACGATAGTTTGGATTGGATAACTGAATTTTTAGATGAACTGTGGGATTTTATCGTTCAATCATTAGCAGATAACATTCCTTTGATTGTTGGGAGCGTTAAAGCAATAGTGATTGCTGTTGCCGTAATGTCTGTTGTGCCAGGTCTTGTCTGGCTCGAGCGGAGGTTAATGGGTCGTTTTCAGGTGCGCTTGGGGCCCAATCGTGTAGGGCCGTTTGGGTTTGGGCAGCCAATGGCGGATACGATCAAATTGCTTTTTAAAGAATCAATCATTCAATCTTCGGCAGATAAGTTTTTGTTTCACCTTGCACCTGCTGTGGTTGTGTTTACAGCGATTGTTGCATTTGCGGTAATTCCTTTTGGTGCTCCGTTCGAAGTGTTCGGTCAGAATATTGAGTTATGGGGTGCAAATGTTAATAGCGGAATTTTATTTGTTTTCGCTATTTCGGGAATGGGGATTTACGGAATGGTGATTGCCGGGTTGTCTTCAAATAATAAGTATTCACTGATGGGTGGTTTGCGTTCTTCAGCGCAAATGATTAGCTATGAGTTAACTCTAGGACTTTCGGCTTTGAGTATCATTATCCTTACCGGCTCATTAAATCTGGTGGACATGGTGGTAGCCCAGGAAAGTGTGCCTTTTATCCTTATTCAGCCTTTGGCTTTTTTATTATTTTTTATTGCTGGTGTGGCTGAGACAAACCGGGCTCCATTTGATTTGCCTGAAGCAGAGCAGGAACTGGTTGCCGGTTTCCATACAGAATATACGGGAATGAAGTTTGCTATGTTTTTTATGGGTGAGTATATCAATATGGTGACTATGAGTGCTTTGGTAACTTTGTTGTTTTTGGGTGGATGGAATACTTATGGAATCCCAGTTTGGCCGATTGTTGGATTTGCTGTCAAAGTGGTTTTCCTTTTATGTGTTTTTATTTGGCTGCGTTCAACGTTTCCAAGAATTCGTTATGACAGATTAATGACTTTTGGTTGGAAAGTTTTACTGCCTTTATGTTTATTAAATCTACTAATCACCGGCACAATTAAGGTGCTATAAGACCGGGAGGAGCTATGTTCCAAGCTACTTTTGCGGGTGTTAAAAATTTATTGATTGGAATGGGTGTGACCTTCCGCAACATGTTGACCAAGCCAGTCACTATACAGTACCCGGAAGTTAAACGGGTCATGCCTGCGCGGTATCGTGGCCGCCATTTTCTTAATCGCGATGAAGAGGGGTTAGAACGATGTGTGGGTTGTAGTTTATGCTCCATCAACTGTCCGGTGGGTTGTATTCATGTTGTGTCCGCAGAGAATGATCCCGACAATCCGGTTTCCAAAGGAGAACGGTATGCCGAGGTTTATGAGATCAATCTCCTGCGTTGCATCTACTGCGGGTATTGCGAAGAGGCCTGCCCGGTAGATGCGGTCGTGCTTCGAGAGCATTACGAGCTTGCAGATTACGATCGAGAAAATTACATCATGGAGAAGCAAGATCTTCTAGTTTACCCTGAGCCAAATGAGTTCCGAGTCAATATTTTAGGTAATACGGAACGTGTTAACAAATAAAGCGGACTGATTTGGGTTCGTTTGATTTTTAACGCTTCAAGATATTAAATGCAGGATTTTTAGGGAGTGTATGTGTGTTTGATTTAGCAACTGTATTTGAGTTTACGCGCGATACAGTCATTTTTACCGTTGGGTTAACAGCTGTGCTTGCAAGCCTAGGGGTTATTTTATGTTCCTCTCCAATTTACTGTGCGTTGTATCTTATTAGCCACATGATTTGCCTTGCGTTGCTCTTTCTACTTTATAACGCTGAATTTCTAGCTGTAGTTCAGATTATTGTCTATGCAGGAGCAGTCATGATTTTGTTTCTATTCATCATAGCATTACTGGGGGGGAAGAAGGAAGTTCAAGAGCTTACATTTGAACGTTCGATTGCGATTGCCTTTGTTTTTACTCTGCTGGGCGAATTGTATTTGTCTGCAACGGTAGGCCCGACTAAACAGATTGAAGGGAAAATCAACCCCGAATTATTTGGTACTGCCAAGGCGATAGGACTGGAACTATACTCCAAACACCTTGTGGCCTTTGAGCTGGCTTCGGCCTTGTTATTAGTAGCTGCAGTGGGTGTTATTTGTCTGGCAAAGTTTTCTTTTGCTCCTTTAAAAAGGCGATAAGTATGGGTCAGGAGTTTGTATTGCTTATTAGTTCATCAGTTTTTTGTGTCGGAGCCTGTGGTTTTATCATCCGCAAGAACCCGTTGATTATGTTTATGTCTATTGAGTTGATGCTAAACTCAGTGAACTTTCTTTTGATTGCTTATTCCAGTTTTTTGAATTCCTTAGATGGTCAAATTTTCGCTTTGATCATAATGACTGTTGCTGCCGCTGAAGTAGTAGTTGGATTGGCTATAATTCTTACAATTTTTCGCACCCGACAGGAAATGGATGTGGATCATATAAATGCTTTGAAAGGTTAAACTTTGTTCGCAAGCAGTTGGCTCATTTTATTATTTCCTTTGGTTGGGTTTATTTTTCTCAGTTGGTATGGAAATCAAATTTCGAAGATACTGGTTGGATCAATCGGCTGCGGTGTCGTTGGCGCGTCTTTTCTCTCTTCGCTAGTGGCGTTGAGTAATTTGCTTTTTTTGCCTGCGGAAGAGCGGGTAGGCAAAGTCCTGGTGCTGTATCAATGGATTTCATCAGCAAATTTTAAGCTGGACCTCTCCATCCTAGTGGATCCACTGTCTGTTTTCATGTTCCTCATTGTTACAGGGGTTGGTTTTGTAATTCATATCTACTCAATTGGTTATATGCATGACGACCCTGAATATGCGCGGTTTTTTTCTTATTTAAATCTATTCATTTTTTCCATGCTGGTTTTGGTGGCAGCAGCGGACTTCTTTTTCCTTATAGTTGGATGGGCTCTTGTCGGGCTGGCTTCTTATCTGTTGATAGGATTTTACAAAGAGAAAACCAGTGCTGTGCTTGCAGCACGTAAAGCTTTTGTAATGAATGTTATCGGCGATGTTGGTATGGTGATCGCGGCTTTTGTTATTTTTGAGTCTTTTGGGACCTTAAATTTTATCGAGGTCTTTGCTGCGGCACCAGAAACCTTTCGGGTTAATGACGACCAAATTCTTTTAATAACTTTATTGCTTCTTGTTGGCGCATTTGCAAAGTCAGCACAACTCCCATTGCATACCTGGTTGCCTGATGCAATGGAAGGGCCGACTCCTGTTAGTGCGTTGATTCATGCTGCAACTATGGTAACTGCTGGAGTTTATCTCATTGCCCGGTGTCATGTGCTATATGAGTTGGCTCCCTTCACAATGTATTTGATAGCTGCAATTGGAGTGTTAACAGCAATTTTCGCTGGCACGATGGGAATGTTGCAATATGACATCAAGCGAGTGATCGCCTATTCCACTATGAGTCAGTTGGGCTATATGTTTCTTGCAATGGGAATAGGGGTATATAGCCTTGGTATGTTTCATCTAATGACACATGCCTTTTTCAAAGCACTGTTATTTCTTGCGGCAGGGAGTGTTATTCATGCAATGGATGGGGAACAGGATATTAGAAAGATGGGCGGGCTGAGAAAGGTTATGCCCCTGACTCATGGTACATTTTTGATTGGTGCTTTAGCATTGGCCGGGTTCCCGCTCACGAGCGGCTACTTTAGTAAGGAAGCAATTATTCTCAGCTCTTATCACGAAGACATGGGAAATTTTATTTTTTGGGCGATCGCACTCATCACCGCGGGGATGACGGCTTTTTATATTTTTCGAGTTTATTTCTCTACGTTTATTGGTGAAACAAAGAGTCCGGATGCACACCCTCATGAATCACCCACAACGATGGTCCTGCCTTTAATTGTTTTGGCGGTTTTTGCATTGGGCGGGGGATTATTAAGCCCACTGGTAGATGGATTTCTTGCACCAGTCTTTGGTCGCGAGGCCCATCATTTCCATGATGGCTTTCTGGAAATGATCGCACTCATTGCTGGAATTGGCGGTATAGCTACTGCGGCGTTAGTGTACCAAGTAAGTAAAGATCGCATAGAACTGATGAAAGAAGCGCTTGCCCCGTTGTATGATTTGGTATTCCATAAATATTATATCGATGAAATTTATGACCTATTAATTGTAAAACCCACCAAAGCGATTGGGGCTTTTATGGAAGAAAAGGCTGAAAAGCAGGGGATTGACTTTGCAGTCGATGAGATGGGTTTTCAGGTTAAAGAAGTCAGTCGGGGAATCAGTTTTTGGCAGTCGGGTAGGATACGTACATACGCATTAAACATGGTTGCCGGCATGGTAATTATTTTATTATTTGTAGTTTTTCTGTAGATAAAAATGCTATCCCTTATTATTTTCATTCCTCTGTTAACAGCGCTGGCACTGATATTTGTTGGCCGTGATAATACCGGACTGATCAAGATAGCAGGTATCGGTGCAGCCACTTCAACCCTGCTGGTTTCTCTATGGTTATTGTTTGCTTTTGATGTGAGTAATCCGGGAATGCAGTTTGTGCAGACCTTGCATTGGGTTCCTGCTCTTCATATAAATTATCTTGTTGGTATTGATGGAATTAGTTTATGGATGGTGGTTTTGACTGCCCTTTTGGGTGTCATATCCATTTTTATGTCACTGAATCAGAAAAAAGACCTTAGAAATTTTATAGCTCTGATGTTGGCCTTGGAAGCAGGTACACTGGGTGTTTTTCTAGCTTTGGATACCATTCTCTTTTATGTTTTTTGGGAATTAATGTTGGTTCCCACTTATTTTATAATTGGCCTCTGGGGTGAGGGGCGTCGCGTTTATGCCACTATGAAGTTTGTGATCTACACGTTAGTAGGCAGTTTGCTGATGTTAGTAGCTATCCTAACTCTTACCATGGTTCATTATGGAGCAACACATGAAGTGACTTTTGATCTGCGCATTCTTGCTCACACTCATATTGATCCATTCATGCAAATTTGGATGTTTCTATTCTTTTTTGTGGCGTTTGCGATCAAGATTCCCGTTTTTCCTCTGCATAGTTGGCTACCGCATGCCTATATGGCATGCCCCATTCCTGCCTTGATACTTTTAACTGGGGCTATGTCTAAAACCGGCGCCTATGGTTTTTTACGTTTTTGTTTGCCTCTTTTCCCTGAAGCGATTGAAAGCATGGCTTTAGTTATTGGATTCATGGCTGCATCAGGTATGGTTTATGGTGCATGGATAGCTCTTGCTCAAAAAGACATTAAAGCTCTTGTGGCCTATTCCAGTATCAGTCACCTTGGATTCATTGTCCTGGGAATTTTTGCTCAAAATGGAGAAGGTATTGAAGGTAGTGTTTTGCAAATGTTTAACCATGGAATTATAGCTTCTGCATTGTTTCTAATTGTTGGGTTTATTGAATTTAGAATGGGTACGCGAAGCCTTGGAGAACTCCGTGGACTCAGCAAATCCATGCCGGTTCTTTATGGTGTTTTCATGCTTGTCATGCTAGCTGCATTGGGATTACCAGGGTTGAACGGTTTTGTAGGTGAGTTCTTGATTCTAATGGGCGTTTGGACTTCGCATTTATTGGCCGGTCTCGCAAGCATTTTAGTGCTGATGGGTGGGTTATCCATTGTATTTGCTTCCGTATATATGCTCTATATGTTTCAGGGTTCCATGCAGGAAAAACCCACCGTTGAAAATAATTCTGATATTAGCTCAAGCGAATTCAAACTTCTTCTCCCTGCCTGCATTTTGATCTTATTGATTGGGTTATACCCAAAACCTATCATAGACCGTGTATCTCCCTCTGTTGAATCTTTGTTGCATCTCGAAAAAACCGTTAATTTGGAAACAGGCAAAGATAAGGATCATCATTAAGCGGTCGGTTCGTTTGTAAATCACGATCTTCTCTAGCAGTTTTTTGCTCTGTTTGCGTTTAGAAATCCAATCTATGAAATTTGGAGAAAAAATCGTTGAAGGTGTTTTTCTAGAAAGACCAAATCGATATCTTGCGCGGGTGGAGATTGGTGGTAAGGAAACCCTGGCACATGTGCCCGATCCGGGACGGTTGCCAGGTTTGTTGCTTGCTAATCGCAAGGTTAGACTGGTTCATCAACCCAGTGAAAAGCGCAAAACAGATTACACACTTGTTTTAGTTCGACATGGATCAATTTGGGTTTCGGTATTCCCTGCTTTCGCCAATTCTTTGGTATCGAATGCATTAATGGAAAAATCCCTGTCTTTTTTTAAAGGCTATTCCAGTTTTGCGAGTGAAGTTAAAGCGGGTAATAGTAGGTTTGACTTTAAACTGGAGTTTCTTAGTAAGTCTGTATATATGGAAGTGAAGTCCGTTAGTTTGGTTAAGGACGGTGTTGGTAAGTTTCCCGATGCACCCACAAAAAGAGGCCTAAAGCATGTTAAGGAGCTAATAGATTTTTGTGGAAAAGGCTATCGCACGGCTATTTTATTTGTTTCCCAGAGGCAAGATACAATATCAATTACTTGTAACGATGAAATTGATCCTGAGTTCAGTCAATGGCTTCGTAGAGCTGAGAAAGAAGGGGTGGAACTCTATGGAATGAATTGTGATGTGACCCCTACTACTATTTCTTTAAACCATCAAGTGAAGGTGATTCTTTAAAATTTAATGACTTATAACGCTTAAAGTTCAATCTATGATTAAATCTAAAATTGGGGTGACAAACCAGATATCATTGAACTTTACATAATCCTGTTTCACGATAAGGTAGAAAAATTACAGAGCACGAATCTTCAATGGTGAAAATATTTTGAAAAGAAAACTGGAGAATAATAGAAAAAAAAGGGTTAAGAAACCTCCCACAAAAACCGTTACTTTATGGGATCAGGCATCGCGTTGGTACGATTCCTTGGTTGGTTCGCAGGGGACTGATTTCCAAAAAGATATTATTATGCCCGGTGTGCTAAAAATGCTGAACGCTAAAAAAGGCGATAGAATAATGGACTTGGCTTGTGGGCAGGGAGTCTTTTCACGATTTTTATCTCGAAAAGGAATTCGTGTTGAAGGGCTAGATTCTTCAGCGGAGCTAATAAACCGCGCTAAAACTTGGTCGAATTCTTCCGTACATTTTCGTGTTGGCGATGTGGCAAGCCCTGCAAACTTCGAAAAAGACCGCTTTGATGGGATGGCTTGCTTGATGGCCATCCAGAATATTGAAAATATTGAAGCGTTGTTTAAAAATGCGGCCATAGGGTTAAAACCGCAATGTCATTTGGTTTTTGTGATGACGCACCCCTGCTTCCGTATCCCCAGGCAGACTCACTGGGGTTGGGACGAAGAAAAAAAGATGGAATATCGAAGGATAGATCATTATAGAACGAAAACAAATGTCCCAATTCTCACACCCCCTTTTGCAAATAAAGATTCTTTTACTCTTACCTACCATCGTCCACTTGAAAGTTATTTTGCTGCGCTTTCGAGTGCGGGTTTTGCTGTAGATGGGTTGGAGGAATGGATATCAAATAAAAAGAGTGAGCCAGGAAAAAGAGCAAAAGCTGAAAACCGTGCGCGTAAAGAAATTCCTCTTTTTCTTGCTGTGCGAGCAAAATTGATTGGATGAAAATTCTATGAAAAGTTTCACCTATGAACTTCCGGAACAAGGTAGATTCCTTTCTCTGATTAGAGAAAACTTATTAAAGATTGGTGAGGAATGGCGAGAGATCGCAGATTATATGCTCCAAGGGCATGTTGAATACAAACCCCTCCGCAGCAACCCCATGCGATCTGGAACGCAATTTTTTTATCAGAGGGCCCGCCTAAATTTGACTCTTTATTTTCCCGAAAAAATATTCAATCGTTTTATGGGATGGATGGACTCAGAAAAAGTAGAAATTTTAAAAGCCGTTGCGCAGGCCTCTTTGTCTAAGAGGTCTGGTTATGATGTTTATGAATTCAAAATCCATGGAATTATTAGTGACTCATGAAATTTGGAATTATTCGGCTGTCTCCTCCCAGGTAAAAGAGAAGGGAATGTCATCTTCAATGGCTTGGCGAATGTCTTTCATCCAAGTTTGATAAAAGGTTGAATTGTGTAATGTCAGTAAATGCATAGCTAGAATTTCTCCTGCCATAATTAAGTGCCTTAGATAAGCCTTTGAATAGTTTTTGCAGGTGTAGCAGCAGCAATTTAAATCAATAGGTTCAGGATCATTTTGATATTGAGAATTTTTAATATTTATTTTTCCGCCGGTTACAAATAAATACCCATTTCTAGCATTGCGGGTAGGCATAACGCAGTCGAACATATCTACTCCCATAGAACTACAAGTTAAAAGATTTTCAGGAGTTCCTACACCCATTAGGTATCTGGGTTTCTGTGCGGGGAGGAATGAGGTTGTTAGCTCCGTCATTTCGTTCATTAAATTTTTTTCTTCTCCCACGCTCAGTCCACCAATTGCATAGCCAGAAAAATCCAATGCAGTAATTTGTTCTGCGCTTTCTTTTCGCAAGCTTGGGTGCATACCTCCCTGTACTATTCCAAATAGAGATTGATTGCCAGGCTGGAAGGTATCTTTGCACCGTTTAGCCCAACGAGTAGTGAGTTGTAATGATTTCTTAGTTGTCGAAAGATCTGAGGGATAAGGAGTTGGTTCATCAAATGCCATGATAATATCCGCACCTAATGCTTTTTGAATTTCTATAGCCTTTTCAGGGGAAATAAAATGGCTTGAACCATCAATATGCGATTTAAAATTTACCCCTTCATCAGTTACCTTTGCTAACTTGTTCAAACTGAAAACCTGATAGCCGCCACTGTCTGTAAGGATTGGATGGTACCAGTTCATAAAACTATGGAGTCCGCCCAGTGATTGAATCAACTCGTGTCCTGGTCTTAAGTAAAGGTGATAGGTATTTCCTAAGATGATTTGCGCCCCAATGGATTCCAAATTTTCAGGTGTTAAGGCTTTAACGGTTGCCTGGGTACCAACGGGCATAAAACAAGGAGTATTAATTTTTCCGCGTGGTGTTGTTAAAACTCCAAGCCGTGCAGAGGAGTGACTATGTTTCTTTAATACTTCGAATTTAATCACTTTTTATTCAGAAGTAGAACTGTATTATTGACTTGGTTGGAGTAACAATGTTTCTAGAATTGCTTTTTGCACGTGCAACCTATTCTCTGCCTGATCAAAAACAATAGAATCCTTTCCATCTAACACTTCGGAAGTGATTTCCATTCCACGGTGAGCCGGTAGACAATGCATCACTAATGAATTTTTTCCTGTAGCGTTTAGTAGTTTTTGGTTAATTTGATAAGGAACCAAAATTTTCTCTTTTTTTCCCAGGTCGCCAGTATCTCCCATGCTTATCCAGACATCTGTATATATGATATCCGCACCTTTTACAGCGTCAAAAGGATCTTCGATGATCTCGACTTTTCCATTTCCGTGGAGTTGGGGTAGCGAGGAAGGTTTGAATTCGGGTGGGCAGGCGATAACTAATTCCATTCCCATCAATGATGCTCCGGTCATCCATGAATACGCTACATTATTAGCATCTCCGACATAAGCTATTTTTACACTCTCTATCTTCCCGAGTTTTTCTTTAATAGTAAAGATATCTGCAAGAATTTGGACAGGGTGATTCAAATCAGTGAGGCCATTAATTACAGGAATAGTGGCATGTTTTGCCAAATCTACCACTTCCTGATGGTTGTGAGTGCGAATCAGAATTCCGTTTAGATAGCGGGAGAGTACCTGGGCTGAATCTTTAAGTGTTTCTCCACGATTTAATTGTAATTGATCTCCAGTTAGAAAAAGAGCCCGACCGCCAAGTTCATTCATTCCAACTTCAAAGGAAATTCGGGTGCGGGTGGAATGTTTATTGAAAATCATACCAAGCGATTTTCCCCTTAATGGAAGATGCTCTATACCCTTTTTCCTTTTTTCTTTTAAGGCTGTTGATTTTTCGAAGAGGGCCAGGATTTCTTCACGGCTAAAGTCGTTGGTGGTTAAGAGATCTTTTTTCATAAAAATATTTAAAATATTAGATTTTCTTTTTTGATAATCGAATAAGGCTTTTAGATAAAACAGGCATAAGGGTATTTATATCTTTACGGGAAATATTGAGAGGTGGAAGAAAACGTAAAATATTTTTTTGAATGCAATTGATCAGAAAACCATTTTCCATGCAATCCAGAACAACTTCATTCCCTGGTTTGCTAAGCTCAATCGCGAGCATCATTCCTTTGCCTCGAACACCTTTAACTATTGAGTGTTGTCGCGCTAAATTTTGCAGGCATCCCAAGAAGTAGTCTCCTGTTTCCGAAACTTTTTTTAAAAACCCGTTGCTTGTGATGACTTTTAATGCTGCTAAAGCTGCTGCGCAAGCAAGGGGGTTGCCTCCAAAAGTAGCGGCATGGGATCCCGGAACAAAAGATTTCATAACCTGATTTGTGCCACCCAGAGCTCCTATAGCTACTCCGCCCCCCAATGCTTTGGCGAGGGTCAGAATATCTGGTTTAATTTTAAATAATTCATGTGCAAACAAACTTCCGGTTCGACCAAACCCTGTCTGCACTTCATCAAATATTAAGAGAATGCCACTATTTTTGCAAAGCGATTTTAAATCCTTAAGATAAGAGGACTCAGGTACGTTTACACCGCCTTCTCCTTGGACAGGTTCAACCAATATTGCACATGTTTTTTTGCTGACTAACTTTTTGACAGCTTGAATATTATTAAAGGGTACATATTTAAATCCCCGCAGTAGAGGTTGAAACCCAGTGTGAAATTTTTTCTGAGCAGTTGCTGATAAAGCTCCCAATGTTCGTCCATGAAAAGAATTATGCATTGTAATAATTTCAGTACGCTCGGGATGCCCCTGATCGAACGAAAACTTCCTAGCTAGTTTTATTGCCGATTCGATAGCTTCCGTGCCACTATTGCAAAAGAAAAATTTGTCGGCAAAGCAGAGGGATGTGAGTTGCTCCGCCAGTTGAGATTGGGGTTCAATATGGTATAAATTTGAAACATGCAGGAGCGTTTCTGCTTGTTTCTTAATTGCAGAGACAACGGTCGGATGGCAATGTCCTAAGTTGTTTACCGCAAGACCGCTCACAAAATCCAAGTATTGTTTGTTATTTTTATCCCATACTTTTGTGCCTTTTCCCCGTACTAGTGCAATGGGGTATCGCCCATAGGTTTGAGCAATATATTTTTTCGTTACATGGGCAATTTTTTGATTCTTATTCATAAAAACTTAAGAGGGCTTATTAAGCCAAAAACTCTATCATAAAAAATATACGAAAAATATAAAAACCTTTGATAATGTTGCTTTTGTGACAGAAAACAATCAAGCGCATTTATTGCGGTTTCCTGTTTTATCGAAATTGTCTTTTGAAAACTACCCGATTTAGATTTAAAGGGAGGAGTTGTTAGCAGATTTTTTTATCGGAACGAAGCTGTAACGAAATACCAACATATTATGCTTGCTGCATAACCCAATGCAATGGCGGGTGCCCACTTTAAATGAGACATGAAATGATAGTTTTTTCTTTCAACCCCCATAACGGCAACTCCTGCTGCTGAGCCTATAGAAAGCAAGCTGCCTCCTGTTCCTGCAGTCAGGGTAATTAATAGCCATTGGTCTACCCCCATAGTCGGATCCATTTTTAGAACGGCATACATGATAGGGATATTGTCAACGATAGCGGAAAGTATTCCCACAATAATATTTGAGTTGGTTGGCCCCAGATTTCCATACATGTTTTCACTAACGAGTGCAAGATAACCAATATATTGCAAAGCACCCACGGCTGCAAGAACACCAAAGAAAAATAACAGGGTATCGAATTCGACTCTTTGCACTTCTGAGAAAATGTTTAGTCTAGGTTGATTTCTTGGCTCTTCAATACCCATTTTTTCCAGATGTTTTTGTTCGCCCCAGCGTTTTAAATAATAACCCTTAAACATCAAGAGGCCGAGACCAAACATCATGCCCATGAATGGAGGAAGATGTAGGAACTGATGGAAAGAAACCGCCGTGGCGATCGTAAAAATTCCTAAACCAATGATGACCTTGGCGCCGGGTTTCATTTCAATCACTTCTTTGTCACCTTCAGGGTGTTCATCAGGAACAAAAAAATACATGATCGTTGCTGGTATGATCCAGTTTACAATAGACGGTAGTACGAGATAAGAAAACTCCATGGTTTGAACTTTCCCAGATGTCCACACCATAAGAGTTGTTATATCTCCAAACGGGCTCCATGCACCACCTGCATTAGCGGCTACAATAATGTTTACGAATGCAGGGACTATGAATTTGCCATTGCCATTGCTTACTGCCAGCGCAACCGTAGACATTAATAACGCACTTGTTAGGTTGTCAGCAAGCGGTGAAAGCAGGAATGTGATTAACCCTGTAGCCCAAAAAAGTTTTCTAAACCCTAGCCCTTTTTTTAACAGCCATGCGCGTAGGGCTTTGAATACGTTTCTCTCATCCAGTGTATTAATATAGGTCATGGCTACCAGTAAAAAGAAAAACAGTTCGCCAATCTCTGCAATTAACTCCTTAACATAGTCGTGAGCATGTCCCCCGCCATGTTGTGCTTCATAGATACCGATCAAACCCCACATAAAACAACCGATTAAAATAACCGGCTTGGATTTTCGCATATGAATTTGTTCTTCAAATACGACCAAGGTATATGCCAAGCAGAAACAAATGAGAGAGACATAACCAACCCATGTAACCGTCAAACTATGCATGTTAGAGTCCTAAATTTTTTTACAAAAAATTAAAAATTTAACCACAGGAACTGGAAATTCGAAGCAAGGCCTGTAGGTTTATATCTTTTTGGATGCATAACCAATAAAAAAGTTACATCAGAGAGTACATAAAGGTAAAAAAAAAACAAGATCAAACCTTAATTGGGATGAACAAATAAGATAAAGTCTATTTTGTCTTCCTAGGCAATAAATAACTTAAAGTGAATAAAAAACTCTAAAAACTTTGATAATTATTTTCAATTTTTGACAGATGTAAGACTGATATAGACGTTTTTTCTAGGGTAGAAAAAAGCTTATAAATTAAGGGTTTGTCTGGTATAGGTGACACGAACTATTAAAGTTGACTGTTTATGTATATATGTTAGTATTTCGTTAGGTAAGCGCTACTATCAAAAACCTTAATAATTGTTTGATTTTATTGAGTAGTTTTTCTGCATCCCAGTACCTTTCAGAAGGTAAGAAGCTAATCGATGAAGGGATAATAAGTCTTTTACCTCAAGGGAAAGCCTACCCTGAGAGCATCCATGAAGCGATGCGTTACAGTCTATTAGCTGGGGGGAAAAGGTTGCGTCCCATACTCGTTATGGCGGCGTCAGAAGCGGTAGGGGGAGATCGACATTCAGTTCTGCCATTCGCGGTAGCTGCTGAGATGATACATACCTACACCCTGATCCATGATGATCTTCCTGCTTTAGATAATGATGACCTGCGAAGGGGAAAACCTACAAACCATAAGGTTTTTGGTGAAGCCATTGCTATATTAGCAGGCGATGCGTTGTTGACACAGGCTTTCATCATAATGACCCGTGCGGTAGGGATGGAAAATATTCCACCCGGTTATATTCTGGAAGCAACGCATGAGATGGCATGTGCGTTAGGTTCAACGGGAATGATTGGTGGGCAAGTGGTTGACCTCGAATCTGAAGGAAAACCAATCACTAAAGAAACTCTGGAATATATTCACGTTTATAAAACAGGGTTTTTGATTAAAGCTTGTATCAGGTGCGGTGGAATTCTAAGCCAGGCAAACGCGAGGCAACTAAACTCTCTGTCGAGGTTTGGGGCTCATATCGGGCTTGCCTTCCAAATTATCGATGATATTCTTGATATAATAGGAGATCAGGAAAAACTGGGTAAGGATGTTGGTAGCGATTTGACGAAAGATAAGGCCACCTACCCAGCTTTGTACGGTTTGGAAGAATCAAAACGAAAAGCTGAAGAATTGGTAGGAGAAGCTGTAGATTGTTTAAAAGAATTTGATGGCCGAGCCGATCCCCTTAGAGAGATCGCACGGTTTTTTGTCCAACGAACTTTTTGACCGGGACCGCCCATGAGCAAGTTATTAGACAGTGTTGATAGTCCCCAAGATTTAAAAAAGATACCCGTTGAAAAACTTCCCGAATTAGCGAAGGAAATCCGGGACATGCTTTTGGATACGATCTCCAAGACCGGTGGTCACCTGTCTTCCAATTTAGGAGTGGTGGAGTTGACGCTGGCGATGCATTACGTTTTCAACAGTCCTATAGACAAGTTTGTCTGGGATGTGGGGCATCAGTCCTATGTTCACAAGCTGTTGACGGGAAGGAAAAGCAGGTTTAACACACTCCGTCAGTATGATGGACTTTGCGGGTTTACAAGGCGCGAAGAAAGCCAGCATGACCACTGGAATTGCGGACATGGGGGAACATCTATTTCTGCAGCATTGGCCTTTGCTAAGGCGCGTGATCTCAAGAAGGAAAAAAACGATGTGGTTGCGGTTATCGGTGATGGTTCCCTGACAGCTGGAATGGCTTTTGAAGGCCTCAACCATACTGGTCATATTCAAAGCGATATGGTCGTTGTGCTCAACGATAATGAATGGTCTATTTCCGCCAATGTGGGAGGTATGTCCGCTCACTTAAGTAAAATCATGACCGGGCAGGTAATGCTAAAAATTAAGCAAGAGATCGGCCAGCTTCTTCTTGCTGTTCCAGGTATTGGAAAAGAAATTACCCGTTACGCCCACAAAATTGATGAAGCCATTAAAGGAGTATTTATCCCTGGTCGATTGTTTGAGGATCTTGGGTTTCGTTATGTTGGCCCAATAGATGGGCATGATGTGGAAGCGCTTATTGAAACATTTACTACAGTTAAAGATCTCAAAGGGCCGACCCTCATGCATGTTATAACACGCAAGGGTAAGGGTTATGAGCAGGCTGAAGAGAAAGCAGATGTCTGGCATGGTGCTAAACCCTTTAATGTGTCGACGGGCGAGTTTCATAAGAAGAAGGCAAACCCTGCATATACCAATGTATTTGCGAGTGCTCTAATTGAGCTTGCAAAAGAAGATGAAAAAGTGGTGGGCATAACAGCCGCAATGCCTGACGGAACGGGTATCAGTAAATTTGGAAAAGAGTTTCCAGCGCGTACTTTTGATGTGGGCATGGCAGAGCAGCATGGTGTTTCTTTTGCTGGTGCTTTAGCTATTGAGGGTTTTCGACCGGTAGCAGCAATTTACTCAACGTTTTTGCAGCGTGCTTACGATCAGGTAGTTCATGATATTTGCTTGATGAATCTAGATGTAACGTTTGCATTGGATAGAGCTGGAATTGTAGGGGAAGATGGAGCCACTCATCAAGGGCTTTACGATATAGCCTTCCTAAGGACATTACCTAATATGGTGGTGATGGCACCAAAAGACGAGAATGAATTACGTCATATGTTAAAAACCGCTATTTACCATAAGGGTCCTGCGGCTTTGCGCTACCCAAGAGGTTCAGGGCTGGGAGTTCCTCTTGATGAGGAAATGAAAGAACTTGAAATTGGTAAGGGTGAAGTGATCAAAGACGGTACAGATATTGCCATATTCGCATACGGCCATACGGTGGACCGGGCAATGACGGTTTCTGATATGTTTGAAAGAGAAGGTGTCAGCGTTGCCGTAATTAATGCGCGTTTTGCAAAACCGGTGGATAAAGATCTTATCGTTCAATACGCAAAAAGTACTCGTTGCCTCATCACTATTGAGGAGCATTCTTTGAAGGGTGGATTTGGTTCTGCTGTTCTTGAAGCGCTTCAAGAAGAACAGGTTTGTAGCGTACCTGTTAAATGCATTGGACTCGGAGACATAGTTTTAGAACATGGTGCGCCAGGAAAACAACGAAAGGACCTTAAGTTGGACCCGGAAGGCATGTTTGAGACTATAATGACTTTTTACGGATCCGTTGCAGAAATAGCCGCTTCGGGAAATGGCAAAAAATGGTTGCCGAGTAACGGAAAAAAAGTGGTTGTTGGTAACGGAAATAACGGCAATATTAAAAAGAGTAATCTCACTGTCAAACAAAATTTGAATGACTAGAACCTCCTACGTAAAACGCTCCACCAAAGAAACTCAAATTGAAGTCAGCCTGAATCTTGATGGTTCCGGGATCCAAGATATTAAAACCCCAATTCCATTTTTAGATCATATGCTTTCGCAATTAGCAAAGCACGGTTATTTTGATTTGAAGGTAAAAGCTCAGGGCGATACACAAATAGACTTTCACCATACGGTTGAAGATGTTGGCATTGCTGTAGGCCAGGCTTTTAAAGAAGCACTGGGAGGCAAAAAAGGCATTCGCCGATTTGCGGAGGCCAGTGTCCCTCTCAATGAAGCCCTTGCCCAGTGCATCATTGATATCAGTGGTCGAGCTTATCTTGTTTTTAATGTTGAATTGCCTAAAGCAAAACTAGGAGAGTTTGATGTCGAATTAGTCTCCGAATTTTTTCAAGCTTTTTCTGCAAACAGCGGGACAACGCTACACCTAAATTCCCCATACTGGAATAACTTGCATCATATTGTCGAAGCCCTATTCAAAGCATTTGCTCGGGCACTGGACTCCGCTTGTTCTATTGATTCTCGTACTAGCGACATACCCTCTACCAAGGGTACCCTTTAGTTGATTGCAATTATTGATTACGGAATGGGCAATCTCCGTTCCGTGCAAAAGGGATTTGAAGCTGTTGGTGCCGAAGCCATTATCACTAGCGATTCGCAGAAAATACTTTCAGCGAAATCTGTTGTCTTACCGGGTGTGGGTGCTTTTAAAGCTTGCATGGATAATCTAGAGCAATTTTGTCTCATTGATACGGTCAAAAAATCGGTTCAAAGTGGTAAACCCTTTCTGGGAATTTGTCTTGGATTGCAGCTTCTCTTTAGTCAGGCAGAAGAGTTTGGTTCGGTATCGGGTCTGGATATTCTAAAAGGGAAGGTGGTTGGATTTAAAGATAGACAACCTAAGTCCGATGGTTGCAACCCGCTCAAAATCCCACATATGGGTTGGAACAATGTGAAAGTAAAACCTTCATATCCTCTATTCGATTCGGTTCCTAACCGATCCTATTTTTATTTCGTTCACTCTTACTATGTGGTACCAGAAGATGAAGCAACCGTTGCCACTACTACGAATTATGGAGTCGACTTTGTTTCCGGAATCCATCATGAAAATATTCATGCCTTTCAATTTCACCCGGAAAAAAGCCAACAACTTGGTCTCACTGTCCTTAGAAATTTTTCTAAGCTCGCCTCTTAAAAGTTTTTAATTACTGTTATTTAACCAAAAATCCGGAACAACCATGAAGAAGACTATTGAGCCTCATTTCTTCCGAGGAATCCTATTGTCTGTCGCTACGGCTCTACTATGGGGAGTATTGCCGATTATTTTGAAGATCTCACTTCAAGGTTTCACTATTGGAACGATTGCCTGGTTCCGTTTCGCGTTAGCTTTTTTACTCCTAGGAATTATTCTGTTCTTCAACGAGAAAAAACCTTTTAGTATTCTCAGCAAACCGCCTTGGATGGGAGTTTTTGGAGGTTTATGTTTGGCCGCTAATTACTACTGGGTCACTTTGGGAGTTGATATCAGTGGTCCCTCCAATATGGCTGTGCTTATTCAAACAGCATCAGTTTTTCTTGTGCTTGCCGGTGTGTTCATTTTTCGAGAACGTTTGATTATCAGACAAGTTTTGGGGATGTTAATCGCCGCAGTTGGATTAACTTTATTTTTTTTCGATCAGAAAAATCGGGTGATAATGAGCGGGGAGTATTATTTAGCTGATTTCCTTATTATCATGGCAGCAATAGTGTGGGTAGGTTATATGGTCTCGCAGAAATTTCTTAGTCGAGATCACGGAGCCCAATCTCTGAATTTTCTCGTTTATGCAATCGCGTCACTGACTCTGGTGGGAACCGTTGACTGGACAGAGTTCGCATCCGCAGGGTCCAATGCGTGGTTGGCTCTTGTATTTTGTGCTATCAATACTTTGCTAGCGTACGGCGCATTGGCTGAAGCAGTGAAATATCTTCCTCTCGCCCTTATCAGCGTTATCATTTCACTTAATCCGTTGATTACATTAATCGGTATGAAATTTTTACCTGCGATGGGGTTTGCAGATTTACAGCCGGACTCTGTTGGTTTGATCGGGTACTGGGGTGGAATTATTGCCGTTGCTGGAGTGATATTGGTTGTCTACAAAACTGCGCCGAGGTAATAAATCAACCATTTTAGTTGCGTATACCAGTTATAACCCTGTTGGCATTGCATCGATTCGAAAATAGCGAATATTAGAAACCCCAGCTCCCTTGAGCCAATTAATTTTTTCGTGCACTGGGGGGTGTGCCCGTCCTCCTTCGGTCAGCATACCGATGCTGCTATAACAACGCAGGCGGGTTGATAGTCTTGTAATATTTTTCCTATTATTTTGTCTATCTCCATCCTACTCTTTTGCTTGATATCTCTAAGTTTGATTATTGGTTTCGAGATTTTATGGCTCGATCGATTTCCCGATCCGACTCTTGTTTCTTGAGCGCCGCACGTTTGTCGTAAAGTTTCTTGGCCTTGGCGATGCCCAGATCCACTTTTGCTTTACCGTTTTTGAAATATATTTTCAGTGGAATCAAAGTGCAGCCTTTTTCCTGAGTTTTGCCAATGAGTTTGTTGATTTCTTTTTTATGTAAAAGTAATTTTCGCTTTCGCATGGGGTGGTGGTTGAACTGAGTTGCCGGAGTATAAGGGTCGATATGGAAATGATTCAACCAGGCTTCTTCGCCATCAATGGTGGCATAACTGTCAGCTAAATTTGCTTTGCCATTCCTCAAAGATTTGACTTCGGTGCCTCTCAATACCAGCCCAGCTTCAAAAGTATCTTCGATGGTGTAGTTATGGCGTGCTTTTTTGTTTTGGCAGACGATTTTAATGCCTTGTGGATCATATACAGTCATAAGAGTCGATATTTTTTACGTTGAAAATTTTTTAACTCAGATAGTTTTTATTTTTCCTTAAGAATGACAGATTGGCCTATTTTTAGTCTGAGTTTCTTTTCTGCATTGGATTCGCGACAAAAAATTTCTAGCTGGTTCCAGCTATTCAGAATTGCTCCGGGTTGGTTAAGGTTTACCTGATAATAACCGGTGGCGAGCCCGTTTATTTTTTCTTTGCCGACACGGACTTCTATTGTATCGGAGGATGTAAATGTTTTATCGATTAATTCAGCGGGTATATTTGTGGCAGCGTTTCCAAAATGATCAATGTAGATGATTTCTCCTTCAATTTGTTTATTTTTTTGGGTGGCTTCTGGAATATCCAATTGGGTGGCTTTGAGGAGGCGTGGTCCTATTTTGGATGCGGGAATGCCCGCGGCAATCCATGCTGCTACGGGGGCAAAAAGATCACGTCCATGAAAAGTATTGGAAACATTTTTTAGGAAATATTTTGGGTTGTTTATTTCGTAGACTCTGGATTTTGGACCTAGGGCTGGCGTAAGAACTCCGTTGTCGGGGCCAATGAAGGTTTGAAATTGGGATTGTACCACAATAGGTCTTTTACCAACTGGTCCCCGACCTTCTGCAATCATAGAGAGCCTATTGTCTTTTAATTTGGAAGGTTTTTTTTTGGTTTCTGGAGATTTTTTAATATCAGGGCCTCCAACACCAGGGTCGACAACGATAATGTGAACTGCCCCTTTAGGATACCATGGAAAAGTTGCATTTAGGACTTTGGCTGCTTGCAGAATATTCTGTGGTTTGATGTTATGAGTGATGTCGATGATATTAGCATCGGGCTCAATATTCAAAATGACTCCTTTCATTATGCCTACGAAAGGGTCGTCAAGACCGAAATCTGTAGTGAGTGTTATGAGAGGACGCATCCTTCAACAAAATTTCCTGAAATGTTTTGGAGGGTAATTGGAATGAGACAGTTTTTTAGTGGATCTGGTCCATCCAGGCTGATGGGAATATAGTTGTCAGTATGACCTTTAAGTTTGCCGCTATTTTTATCACGCTGATTTTCTATGAGTACAGTTGCAATTGTATTGAGGGATTTGTTTCTAAATTCCAGCCCTTTTTCTTCGATCAATTGGGTTAGAATTTTATTTCTCTTTTTCTTAATATTTCCAGGAACATCATCTTTGTAGTCGTTGGCTTCTGTCCCACGCCTTGGCGAGTAGGAAAATACGTGTAGATAAGAGAAAGGGAGTTCTTCAATAAGTTTACGGGTATTTTCGAATGCCGCATCGGTTTCTCCTGGAAACCCTACAATGACATCGGCACCTAATCCCAAGTTGGGAATGGTATTAATAGCCCGATGGACTACTTCTATATATTGTTCACGAGTATAGTTTCGGCGCATTTGTTTCAAAATATTATTGTCGCCACTTTGCAAAGGAATATGCAGATGCGAACAGATTTTTTCGGTTTCTGCGATCAGACGAATTAAGTCATTATCGATTTCCATTGGGTTGATTGAACTTAGTCTTACTCTAAAATCCCCGGGCAATTGAATAATATCTTCAACTAGGGAAGAGAATGCTTCTCCGGTGTCTATTCCCCATGTGCCGAGATTGATTCCTGTTAGAGTGATTTCTTTAAAGCCAGAGTTAATGGCTTCTTGGATGTTGTTGAGGATATTTCCGCGATTGTCGCTAACCGATTTGCCGCGAGCGCGAACAACGGTGCAAAAGGAGCATTTTTCATCGCAGCCTGTTTGAACTTTGATGAAGGCCTTTGTTATTCCTTGAAAGTTTTTGACGGGGATGGTTCTAAAAATTCTCTTTTTATGGATGTCTGACATGACAATTTCTGTGACCTCAGATTTTTTCCAAAGTCGTAATTTGGTTTTAAGTAGTTTAGCGATTTCCAGTTTATCAGCGTTCCCAAGCACAAGGTCAAGCCCCGGTAATGCAGCTGCTTCTTCTGGGTTTAACTGTGCATAGCATCCGGTGAAGACAACGAGGGCGTCTGGGTTAAGTTTAAGAGATTTTTTAACCGCTTGGCGTGAACTGGTGTCACTTTTTTGTGTGACGGTGCATGTGTTAATTACATAAGCATCTGCTTTTTCCCGCTGATTGACCATAACAAACCCTTCCTGCTCTAAAAGCGTTTGCATTTCAGCGGTATCGTGCTGGTTGGTTCGGCACCCTAATGTGATGCAGGCTACTTTCATGTAATGATTTTGTTGATTTCTTAAAGAAAATTTAAAAATAATAAAGATGAATTATTTTTTACTTTTATCTTAGACCAGAGCATAGAAAATTAGCAACCTGTAATTATGTGACTTTTAAAGGGAAATAAGTCCTGACTTGACGAGATTTAAGGTGTTTGTTAGTATCCCTAAATCCATACTACATTTAGATTTTTGGGGGGCGGTACGCCATCTTCTTTTGGGAGTGTAATGAATTCTCAGCAAATGCAAAATACTCAAAAAAAAGTATATACCTTTCTTGAAAAATGGCTCGACAAATCTATTAAGCAATATGTCGGGGCAATGGATGAAAAAAACAACGGGCATCTCCATGAGTTGATTATGAGGGGTATTGAAAAACCGTTAGTTGAGATTGTTTTAAAAGAAACTAATGGCAATCAGACACAAGCTGCAAATATTTTGGGAATCAACCGCAATACTTTAAGAGTGAAAATTGCGGAATACGGAATTGAATGCAAGAGCAAGACCTAGCGGTCATCATCCTCGCAGCGGGTAAAGGTACCCGCATGGAGAACTTCCTTGCCAAAGTTCTCATTCCTATAGCTGGAAAACCCACACTTGAATTTGTGCTCGATACAGCGGAAAGGCTAAATCCCACCCGAACTGTTGTTGTTGTGGGGCACCAGGCTGATCGTGTCCAGAAAATATTTTCTAATCGAGATCTTGAATTTGTATTTCAGAAAGAACAGTTGGGTACCGGGCATGCGGCTCGTCAAGCGGAACAGACTTTGGCGAATTTTGAAGGCCGGATTCTCGTGTTATGCGGTGACATGCCTCTAATTAAGCCTAAGACACTTGAGAGTTTACTGCGGAAACACAGAGAGGTGGAGGAAAAGTGTACTATTTTGACTCTCAAAGGTAAAGCAAACAATGACTTCGGCCGCATTATCCGCGATGTTGATGGCTCTTTTTTAAGGATAGTGGAATATCGAGAGGCCTCTGCGGAAGAGAAAAATGTTGACGAATTTAACTCCGGGGTATATTGTTTTGATAAAAGATTGTTTTTTAAAGCTTTATATTGTATTGCTGATAACAATACTCAGAAAGAATATTTTTTGACCGATACATTGGAGTACTTGGTTAAAAATAGGTACCTCGTAGCATCTTTGGAAACAGAGGATGCCGATGAGATTATTGGGATAAATACTCCCCATGATCTAAAACGTGTTGAACAATTATTGAAAAACGGGTGCTTACCCTCAAAATAGAGCATATCCTTTCCAATCGGAATTTTCTAAATGAAAGCTATAATTTTAGCTGCAGGTAAAGGTACTAATCTCAGTCCTTTTTCGAATACACGCCCACAACCAATGATTGGTGTTGCTGGTCGCACCATTCTGGACAATTCTCTGGAATTGTTAAAAAGTTCAGGAATCAATGATATTTTTGTTGTGGTGGGACATAAAGGAGAGAAATTAATTCAAGCGCTGCAAGATCGTGACCACGATGGATTGAATATTCATCATGTAGAGCAAAAACAAAGTCGCGGCATTGGAAATGCATTGATGCAGGTAAAAAATAAAATTTCTCCTGGGGAATATTTTCTCCTGCTCTATGGGGATATTCTTACTGCAGATAATATCTTTAGCAAAATTCAGCAATCTTTTCATGCATTCAAATCTCCTGTGGCTTCGATTTGTTTGCCACCTTCCAATCAGCAGTTTGGAAATGTTTTTCTCAATGCGCAAATGGACATTACCAAAATCATTGAAAAACCGAAAAGTAATAACCTTGGGAACTATGTTTTAGCTGGGGTTTTTATTTTGCCAGCTTCATTTTTTCAGTTGTTAGAGTCAAATGGTTCATCAATGGAAAGAGCCCTTAAGAAAATGGTGGCTGGTGATGGCCTACGTGCATCAATGTGGGAAGATGAATGGTTAGATGTGGTACGGCCTTGGGAAATTTTAACGGCTAATAAAATGATAATGGACTCCTGGAGAGAGTCTTCTATTGCCAAGACTGCGATCCTGGAAGCTAATGTGACTTTGCAGGGAATAGTTAAAATTGAGGAGAATGTGACCATTAAGGCAGGTGCGGTTATTGAAGGGCCTTGCTCAATTGGTCGAGGAAGTTATATTGGTAACAATTCGCTTATCAGAAGTTATACTTCACTTGGGAAAAATTGCGAGATAGGTAGTGGAGTAGAATTAAAGAACTGCGTGGTCATGGACAATACGCAAATCGGCCGACTTTCTTTTATCGGTGATAGTGTTCTGGGTGAAAATGTGGATATTGGCTCTGGCTGTATGACGGTGAACCGCTCTATCGATTGGAAGCCTATATCAGTTAAAAATGGGAAGCGTCCTACTTCCACAGGCATGTCCAAATTAGGTGCATTTCTTGGTGATGGAGTAGTGGTTGGCGCAGGAAATATGATTCAACCGGGAACGGTGGTGCACTCGGGGAAAGTAATTCCCGCCTGCTACTCCTTAACTAACAAGTAATAGGTAAATATGTGCGGAATTAGTGGAGTTGTTGGGCTGAAAAATATATCTGAACTCCTTTTTGAAGGCATCAGAAACCTTGAATACCGTGGGTATGATTCCTGTGGTGTTGCTCTAATGAATAAAACCCATCTTATTATTAAAAAAGATATTGGTGGGGTAGAAGAATTTTACCGAAAACATAATGTTCTTCAGCAAAAAAGTAATATAGGAATAGCTCATACGCGTTGGGCTACGCACGGGAAAGTAACCCAAGGCAATACTCACCCCTTTACTTCTCGTGATAGAAACTTTGCTGTTGTTCATAATGGAATTATTTCCAATTATAGATCATTAAGAGGTTTGCTTAAAAAAGAAGGTTTTAAATTTTCTTCGGAAACGGATACCGAAGTGATTGCGCACCTTTTGGAGAAGTTTTTTAAGAGAAGTCAGAATCCTGAAAAAGCGCTAGTTAAGACCCTCAATCTTATTGAAGGGACATTTGCCTTGGCTTTTGTTTGTACTTATTTGCCAGATCAAATATTTTGTGCCAAGCGGGAATCCCCTTTAATGCTAGGAATCGGGGATGAAATAAATTTTATTGGTTCAGATTTTAATGCCTTTATAGGTCATACTAAAAATGCTGTCATCCTCGATGATGGAGAATATGCCATTCTTTCCCGTGATTCCTACGTTGTTAAAAATATTGCAAATGAAGATGAGGTTGCGAAACCTATTACTAAGATTGAATGGGACAGCGAAACATCAAAGAAAAAAGGGTATCCTCATTATATGCTCAAAGAAATTTATGAGCAGCCGCAAACTATATCCAATGCACTTGATTTAGAGCCTTCAGGTTTGGATGAGGTTGTTGAGATGTTTGCGAAAGCAGATTCCTCATATTTTTTGGGGGTTGGCACTACGTTCTATGTTGCACAATATGCGCAATACATTTTTTCTGAACTAGCACAGAAGTTTATTCCCTCGATCAGCTCAGATGAATTTTTAACACTGGCAAATGTCAATAAAAATACTTTGGTGTTTGCAATGTCACAATCAGGTGAAACTTTCGATACGCTATCGGCTTTAAAATATTCACAATCGAAAGGCGCGAAAACGGCTGCTGTTGTTAATGTGATGGGATCTTCAATTGCTCGGATGGTGGATCAAGTTATTTTGCAAAGATCAGGGCCTGAAATTTGTGTTGTCAGTACTAAAACTGCATTATCGCAAATGGTAGTGCTCACTCTGATAGCAATGAAATTAGGACTTAAGGAAAAGGTTATTTCAAAAAAAATATACCAGGAAAACTATAAATCCCTAAAGGAACTTCCCGCAATTATTCAGGGAATTTTAAATGAGAGATCTGGTTTTATTCATCGCATTGCACATAAATATTGCAAAAACAAAAACTGGTTATATTTAGGACGTGGAATATATTATCCAATAGCTTTAGAGGCAGCTTTAAAAATGAAAGAAGTAGCCTATGTTCACGCGGAAGGAATGCCCGGAGGATTTCTAAAGCACGGCACCCTAGCGATGATTGATGACAAAATTTTATCCATCGTTTTTTTACCTCCCAAAGAAAAAAAGGATTTGTATCAATCCACGCTGCATAGCATTGAAGAAATTCGTGCCCGGTCTGGATTTGTCTTGGGAATCCATTTTACTGAACAGAGGAAAAATCAAGATTTATTTAATGAAGAATTGATTCTCCCAAAGGTCCCTTCACTGATTGCCCCTCTGATACAACTTGTCATTGGTCAATTATTTGCTTATTTTACTGCTACATCCCTTAAAAGAAATATTGATAAGCCTCGTTCTCTGGCAAAATCTGTTACAGTGGGTTGAAAAAGTTAATATTCTATTGCCAGCCCTGTTTGCCGTCTGCTAAATTACCCCTTCTTGATTGTTCACTTTTTTAAATTAAGGTCTAGCTATGTCTGAAAGAACTGTAAATGCTGTTTTGACTATTGCGGGCTCAGATTCAGGAGGAGGAGCCGGTATTCAAGCAGACCTGAAAACGTTTTCAGCTCTTGGTGTTTTTGGAAAAACTATTATCACCTCCATAACATCTCAAAATACTTTTGGTGTGCAATCAACCTATGATTTGCCTACCTCTGTGATTGGGGAACAATTCCGGGCTATTTCAGCGGATAAAAAATGTCAGGCTGTTAAAATTGGAATGCTCGGCAATGAAGAAACTGTTTTTCTCGTTTCAAAAATGATAAAGAAAAACCGACTGAAAAATATAGTTGTTGATCCAATTGTTTCTTCTTCTTCGGGTAAGCGTTTGTTGACCCGAGGTGGTGTTAAAGCGCTTAAAGAATTATTACTGCCTTTAGCTTCCCTGGTTACTCCTAATATAAGGGAAGCGGAACTACTTTCTGGTCTTAAAATTAAAAGTCTGGCAGACAGGAAGAGAGCGGCCCGTATTATTTTAAAAACTGGAGTGCGCGCCGTTTTGATTACCGGTGGTCATCTTAAAGGGAACCCCGATGATTTACTATTGGATGAAAAAGGTTTTCAGGTGTTTTTATCTGGACGTTTGTCAAAATTAGATGTTCATGGCACAGGCTGTGTTTTTTCTTCGGCAATAGCCGCGAAGCTAGCCCTAGGAGTATCTTTACGGTTAGCAGTTCAAAGTTCTAAAGAATATATTAGCCAGTCTATTCTTGGAAGTATTTCGTCGGGTAATGGTATTCCGTGTGTTGAGCCTTTTGTCGCAATGTATCGGGAAGGGGAAAAATTAAAATCTCTTTGTGACTTAGAAAATGCCATTGAAATTTTCAAAAAAGAACGTATTGGAAATTTAATTCCGGAGGTTCAAACGAATATTGGATTAGGATTGAGTAATGCGAAACAACATGAGGATGTCCTAGCTATTCCTGGACGCGTTATAAAAAATGGAGAGGATATTTTTACTGGAGCTCGACCACGATTTGGCGGTTCCCGTCATGTGGCTAATATCGTATTGACGGTGATGCAACACGATCCAGAGAAACGAGCGGTAATGAATATTAAATATACTGATTCCTTACTTCAAATTTGCAAGAAGTTGAAGTTTCAAATTGCTTCTTTTGACCGTTCTAAGGAGCCGAAGAAAGTACGCGTTCAGGAGGGCTCTTCCTTAGAATGGGGAACAGAAAAGGCGATAACTAGTTATGGCTCTGTTCCAGATATTATTTATGATTTGGGAGGAATTAGGAAAGAAGAGATGATTCGGGTGCTCGCCAAAGATATAGATTCTTTAGTTAAGAAAGTTTTAGCCATCCACCATTTGTACAAAAAAGAAGGATGACAGGGGGTTTATAGCAAGGTTTTGTCTACCAAAATCTCCGCACCAGCTTTTAAGTTGTCGATCCATTCTTGAAATGCTTGACGCGTTTTTTCTGTTTTTATTTTGTCTGTGATTTGTTTGGTCTGCTCCGGATCTGGTGTTCCCGCTTTTTCGATGTCTACTAGCTTATATAGATAAAAACGTTCACGAACTTGGGCAGAGCCAAACTCCCCTATCTTCATAGCAAAAGAATTTTCTTTAATTTGTTCTATGTTGCCGATACCTGGGATAGATTCTGATTTACTGAAGAATGGCGTGTTGCGTATACTTAGGCCGTACCTCTTAACTATTTTTTCCAAGTCTTTATTTTCCTTCAAACTTTCTTTTAACTCTTCAAAACTTTTCAAGGTAGCAGTTTTGTTATTACTTTCTATCAGTGCATCTTTCACTTTTTCTTGTACCTTGCGTAGCTCGGGAATGTAATTAGGTTTTTCTTCGATAACTTTTAAGATATAAGAAACTTCCGGAGTAATGATGGCACTAAGGTTGTGTTTCTCGAGACTAAATGCCGCTTTAAAGAATTCAGGCTGATCTCCGATTTCAGGAATATTATGATTTTTCTTGGAAAAGAAAGCTGTTTCTTTGGTTTTTTGTTGATGACTGTCTGCGGCTTTATCCAAGTTTCCATCTTGCTGAGCTGCCATGTTTATGTGCTTAATTATTCTTCTTACACGTTGTCTGGATTTTATTTCCTTTAAAGATTGAATGACTTCATCTTTAACTTCATCCAATGGTTTTAATCGTTTTTCCTCTATACTTTCTAGCTTGATAATATGATAACCAAACTGGCTTAGAATAGGTTTGCTGGTTTCTCCCGGTTTTAGGTTGTCGAGAGCTTTTTCAAAGGCTGGAACCATGGTTCCTTTTGGAAACTCTCCGAGACTTCCTTCTTTTATAGCTGATGCCGGGTCGTCAGAATATTTTTTTGCAATCTCACCAAAATCAGCACCTTTATTTAATCTTTCCAGAAGTTCATTTGATTTTAGTTTGGCTTTTTTATCAGCTTGTTTCCGTTTTTCTTCTTCCGATAGATCGCCTTCAATTTCAGAAGGTTTTAAATTTATGAGAATGTGGCTGGCTTTGTACTTTTTCTTAACTTGGAAGTCGGCTATCCTAGTCTGATAGTAATCTTCAATGTCTTCATCTCTAGGTTCGATTTGTGATTCATAATCTTTTGATTTAATTTTTACGTATTTTACGCGGATTTGTGGAGGAATTTCAAATTGGGTTTTGTTGGCTTGAAAAAAGTCTTTCAGGGTCTGATCTATGATTTTTGTTTCTGATGTGAAGTGATCGCTGGCAAATCTTACATATTCTAATTTTACTTTATCTTCCTGATTGCTAAACTCTTTCAATATTTCTGACTTTGTAGCCTTGGAGTGTGTGCGGAATAATTTTTCAAGTTTTTCCAGTAAAAGGAACTCACGTTGACTTTCTTCAAATTCGCCAGGTGTTAGCCTTTGACTCTTTATATAATTTCTGTAAGCAGGGTCACTAAACTTTTGATCATTCTGGAAAGAAGGTAATTTTTTGATGTGAGAGATTACCTCTTCGTCGCTCACTCGAATATTTTGTTTATTTGCCTCAATTAGAAGAATTTTTCTCTGGATCAAGGCTTCTAGGGTCTGATTTTTTAGATCCAGCTTCTTTATCATGTCATTGGAAAACTGATTTTTGAACTGTTGTCGATAAAAGTCTACGAGATTGTTAAAGTTTCGTTCGTATTCAGCTTGTAGAATTTTTTGTCCACTAACAGTAGCGATGGCTCCACCCCCAGAACTGGCGGATCCTCCCATTCCCCATGAATAAAATATGGTGCCAACAAAAGCAAAAATAATTAACCAGAGGATGGCTTTAATCATCCATGAATCAGCGTGTTCGCGAATTATACTTAACATTAAACCCGGCTATGTTCGTTAATAAAGCCCTCTATACTATAAAAGGCTAAAGAGAATCGCAAGGCATATTATGTTCATGTCATTTTAATGAATAAATGACTAAAAAATATATTATGGTTTAAATTGCTATTGGTTGCCCAAGCACAGGGGCTTTTGTCTTGCAATTTTTTTGACCCCTTGCTATAAAACAAGGTAATAAAAAACAATTAGTTACGCGGGAAAAGCTTAGATGAAGAAAAACAATTAGTTATATATTAACTAAAACTTGAAGAAGGTTGCTTAGGTGTTAAATTTATTCTGGAATTTTTTTTCGAACGATTTGGCAATTGATTTGGGCACAGCCAATACTTTAGTAAATGTCAAAGGGCAGGGGATTGTTTTACGAGAACCTTCTGTCGTTGCTATTAATAGTGACACTAAAGAAGTGCTGGCAGTAGGCGAAGAGGCTAAGCAAATGCTGGGAAGAGCCCCAAAAAGCATCTCCGCTATTCGACCGATGAAAGATGGGGTAATTGCACATTTTGAAGTTACAGAAAAAATGATCAGTAATTTCATCCGTAAGGTCCACAACAACAGGAAAACATTGGTTCGACCCAGAGTGGTAATTGCAGTTCCATCAGGAATCACTCAGGTTGAAAAAAGGGCTGTAAGGGATTCTGCAGAATCAGCTGGTGCACGGGAAGTTTTTCTAATAGAAGAACCTATGGCCGCCGCAATTGGGGTGGATCTTCCAGTACAGGAACCCACTGGAAATATGATTATTGATATTGGTGGTGGAACAACAGAAGTGGCAATAATTTCTATGTCTGGAATTGTTTTTAGTAGGTCAGTACGAATTGCCGGAGATGAGATGGATGAAGCCATCGTAAATTATATAAAGAAAAAATATAATCTTTTGATTGGTGAACGAACTGCCGAGGAATTGAAAATTCATATTGGCTCCGCATATCCATTAAATGAGCCCATGACAATGGAAGTTAAGGGAAGAGATTTAATCGCTGGTATTCCAAAGACACTGACTGTTTCTGACAAGGAAATTCGAAAAGCACTCACTGAAACTTTTGGAGCCATTGTAGAAGCTGTGAAGATTGCTCTAGAACGTACGCCTCCTGAATTGGCTGCTGATATTGTGGATAAGGGAGTGGTGATTGCCGGAGGGGGGTCACTAATTAAAGGCCTAGATATCCTGCTTAAAGAAGCCACAGGTCTACCCATTACTTTGGCGATGGATCCTCTTTCAGCAGTAGCTTTAGGTGCCGGCAAAGTTTTGGCTGACCCCAAGTTGCTGAGAAAGGTTACTATTTAGCAGTGCCCAACAAGGGACCCAAAGGAAGAAAAAATATTATTCTGGTTTTTTCCATTTTGCTGTTTTCCCTGGCTTTGATGAGTATAAGTGCCAAACAGCAAAAAGAAATGTCTTTCCTTGATTCATTGACAGGCCTTATCCTTTCACCGTTTCAAAGCCTATTCACACAATCCGTTCAATCTGTTTCAGATGTTATAAATAATTATTTTTACCTTGTAAGTGTTTCTAAGGAAAACGAGCGACTTAAATTAGAAGTTGATAGACTCGTTAATGAAAAAAATGAACTTATCGAGAGAATTTCTCGACAGAAGAGACTTACAGGTTTAATGGCCTACCAGGAAGACCGAAAAAAAGATTCATTGGTTGCTTCCGTTATTGGTAGAGACGCAACCCAATGGTCCAAGGTTGTGGTTATCGATAAAGGTTCCCGGCATGGTATCAAGAAATATCTTGCGGTGGTTACAAACTCTGGTGTCATTGGTCAAATCATTTATGCCGGACCTAATACATCCAAAGTTTTACTAACTATAGATTCCCGTAGTGCTGTGGACTCTATCTTTCAAGATAGTCGTGTTTCAGGGGTGGTAGTGGGTACAGGGAAAGAACAATGCCAAATAAAGTACGTTCCGAACACCGCCAAAATAAAAGTGGGTGACCGAGTTCTATCTTCAGGGCTGGGTGGAATTTTTACAAAAGGACTTTTTATCGGGACAGTATCCCAGGTTGTCAAAAAAAAACAGGGATTATTTCAAGAGATTACACTTACTCCTGGTTCGGATTTATCTAAATTGGAAGAAGTCCTTGTTTTGCTGTCTTAATAAATAACATGTATTACCTTGCTCAAATTCTAATAGTTTTAATTTTATTTTCTATTCAAACAACTTGGCTTGGAATGTTTTCCATTGGTGGAGTGGTCCCAGATTTGGCTTTAATCTGGGTGGTTTATTGTGCCGTCCATTACTCAAGGACCATGGGTATTGGGTCAGGTATAGTGACAGGAATATTACAAGATAGTTTTTCCGGCGGGTTGTTGGGTGTCAACACTTTGTCTAAAAGTTTTATTGGTTTATTTTTTTCGGCTCTTAAAGATAAATTTTATGTTGAAGGTGTAATCCCCGTTGCCTTTTTTCTGATCCTATCTTCCTTGTTTGATGGTTTGGTGTTTTATTTATCCATGAATACTGTTCTGGGAGGTGAAGTTGCTACCAGCTTTTTATATCAGTCATTGCCAGCTTATAGTTTATATAATGGAATAGTTGGGCCGGGTTTATTTTTTGCTTTAAACCGCTTAGAGGGCTGGTTGAAATTAAAAACGTCTAATTTTTATATGACTTAGGTTAAATAAATATGTTCCGTCGAGGTATAGAAACTAACGATGCAATTAAAAAAAGGATTCGTATCTTTACAATCCTGATAATTTTTGCTTTTCTATGCTTGTCCATTCGAATTTGGTATCTGCAAATTTTAAAATGGCAATATTTAACAGGTCTTTCAGAAAATAATCGGGTGCGCATGGTAAGTCTTCCTGCTTACCGGGGTACGATTAAAGACCGCAATGGGGAAACCCTGGTAAGCATCCGACCTTCTTTCAATCTCTATATAACCCCTGAGGACGCAGGAGACCCAGATTCTTCTCTCAGTTTTCTTGCAAAAAAGATAAACTTTCAGAGTGATAAGTTAAAAATAAATATAAAAAGGGAAAAATCTTTTAAAGATATCCTGATCAAAGCAGATATTTCCCGTGAAGAAGTCGCATTTGTTGAGGAAAATAATATGCGTCTTCCGGGGATCAAAATTAAAGCGGAGCCACTTAGAAATTATGTTTATAAACATTTAATGTCCCACGTCATTGGCTATTTGGGAGAGATTTCAAAATCAAAACTGGGGAGTTTGAATAATCCGTTTTATAGCCAGGGAGATTTTGTAGGAAAAAATGGTTTAGAAAATGTTCTTGAGCCTACTTTGCGGGGGAAAAAGGGATACAAGGAAGTCGAAGCCGATGTTTCTGGAAGAGAGTTAAAAACTTTACGCAAATTTCCTTCTGAAAACGGTAATAATATAATTCTAACTCTTGATGTGAGGATTCAGGCAGAACTCGAAAAAGCAATGATTAGCACTCCTGGAAATGTCATGAATGGATCTGTTGTCGTGATGAAAGTTCAAACGGGAGAAATTCTGGCTATAGCAAGCAAACCCTCATTCGATCCAAATGAGTTTGCAGCAGGAATAACACCAGAGAACTGGAAAAAACTGATTAATGATGAGATGCATCCTCTACAAAACCGTTCTATTCATAGTCAGTATCCTCCGGGCTCCACCTATAAAATTGCTGTAGGTTTTGCGGCCTTGGAAGAGGGGATAATAGACCCTGAAACAACTATTAACTGTCCTGGGCATTTTAAATTAGGTCGAGGAAGATATAGATGCTGGAAAAAAAATGGACATGGAGATGTGAATTTACATGATGCTCTTGTGCAGTCTTGCGATGTGTTTTTCTATACGGTGGGTCATAGAATGGGAATCGATACCCTTGCACGTTATGCAAAAATTTTTGGTTTTGGATTCCCTACTGGATTGGGTTTGAGTAGAGAGAAAAGCGGACTTGTTCCAAGTACTCAATGGAAGTTAAAACATAGGAAGCAGCCTTGGTTATTAGGGGAAACTATTTCTGCCTCCATTGGCCAGGGATATAACCTGGTTACTCCTATGCAACAAGCAAACATGATAGCTGCGGTTGCAAATGGTGGCATGCTTCTTAAACCTTATCTTGTAAAACGAATTGAAGAGCCAGGTGGAAAAACGGTCAAAGAATATTTTCCAGAAATTAGAGGTAAAATTGCGGATAGCGCGAAAAGTCTAGAAATCATTCGAAAAGCATTGCGTGATGTGGTTAATGGCCCTAGAGGGACAGGAAAAAAATCGCGATTGAAGGATGTTGTCGTTTCAGGAAAAACTGGAACCGTGCAAGTGGTTCGAATGAAAACCAAAAAAGAGATGCAACAATATAATGAGGTTCCCTATAAATATAGAGACCATGCCTGGTTTGTTGCATTTGCTCCTTATGAGAAGCCAGAGATTGCGGTAGCTGTCTTAGTAGAACACGGAGGCCATGGTGGAGCTACAGCAGCACCTATTGCGAAAAATATTTTTAAGAAGTATTTTCAGTTGTACCCGCCTAGACCGGCTATATAACCTTCTTTCTATTCAAATTCAATATGGGAAATTCCTGCCCTTGATACTGCTTTTTGCTTCAGTAGGGAATAAGAAACCAGTAGTTTCATGTCTTATCAGAAACAGAAACAACCTTTACCAAGTTTATTAAAATGCGCTTAGCTGATTGAAGAAATAATACATTCTTAATTATCCGGCAATAATTTCTAAATCTTTTGCTCGAATTATTTTTATTTGATCTCTGAGTTTGGTGGCTTTTTCAAATTCTAAATTTTTTGCTGCAGATAACATTTGTTTTTCCAGTTTTTCAATTAATTCCAGCAGAGGGATTTCTGCTTCATAAGTTTCATCTTCTTCTGCAACTTCCATTGCGAATTCATTGGTTTCTTTACACTCCATGATGTGTTGAATTGGTTTTTTGATGGAGGTTGGGGTTATATTATTTGCTTTGTTGTATTCCAATTGAATTCTGCGCCGTCGACTCATCTCATCCATAGCCTCTTGCATGGATTTTGTAATGGTATCGGCATAAAATATCACTTTTCCGTATAGGTTCCTTGCAGCTCGTCCCGAGGTCTGGATCAAAGAAGTGGTCGATCTTAAAAATCCCTCTTTGTCTGCATCCAATATCGCGACTAAAGAAACTTCAGGGATGTCCAGTCCTTCTCTAAGCAGGTTTATACCTATTAATGCATCAAACTCTCCCTTCCGGAATTCACTGATAATTTGTGTTCTTTCCAACGTAACAATGTCGGAATGTAAATATTTTACCTTGAGCCCCATTTCTGAAAGATGCTCCGTGAGGTCTTCTGAAAACCGCTTGGTCAGGGTGGTGACTAGGGTGCGCTGGTTTTTTTCTGCGCGAGTACGAATCTGGTTATAAAGATCATCGACTTGGCTTGCTACGGGTTTGATTTCGATTTCCGGATCAACCAACCCTGTAGGCCGTACAATTAGCTCAGTGACCTTGTCTCCACACTTTTCTAACTCATAAGGCCCTGGAGTTGCGGAAGCATAGATAATGTTTTTTGCATGTTTTTCGAATTCTTTAAATTTAAGGGGTCGATTATCGAAAGCAGAAGGCAAACGAAAACCATAACGAACCAGACTTTCTTTCCGGGATCGGTCGCCGTTGTACATACCTCGCAACTGCGGCAGTGTCACATGGCTTTCGTCTATGATGAAGAGTGAGTCTTTCGGAAAATAATCCAAAAGAGTAGGGCCCGGTACTCCAGGTTTGCGAGCCATTAAGTGACGAGAATAATTTTCTATTCCCTGACAATAACCAACTTCTTTTATCATTTCCAGATCGAATAACGTTCTTTGGTCTATTCTTTGTGCTTCAATAAGCAGATTTTGACTTTCAAAATAAGCAATTCGTTCAAGCAGTTCCTTGCGAATATTTTTCATGGCCCATTGCAGAGGTTCCTGTGGAGTTACATAATGACTAGCAGGATAAATAGCAATTCGATCTAGTTCTGCAATAAGTTGTCTGGTTAGTGGATCAAAAGATGAGATTCGATCGATCTCATCACCAAAGAACTCAATGCGAATGGCTTCGTTTCTTTCATAAACGGGAAGAATTTCTAATACGTCACCACGAACCCGGAAGGTGCCGCGTTGAAAATCGATATCATTCCTTTTGTATTGAATCTCGACCAGTTTAGAAAGGGCATGATCCCGTTCCATTTGTTTCCCGCGCTCGAGAAACAATAGCATTCCATGATAAGCTTCGGGAGATCCTAATCCATAAATACAAGAAACACTGGCGACAATGATCACATCCCGCCGCTCAAATAGAGAATGGGTAGCAGAATGGCGCATCTTGTCGATTTCGTCGTTGATCGAGGCGTCTTTTTCGATGTAGGTATCTGTATGAGCTAGATAGGCCTCTGGCTGGTAGTAATCGTAATAACTGACAAAATAACCCACTGCATTGTCAGGAAAAAAAACTTTGAACTCGTTATAGAGTTGCGCTGCAAGAGTTTTGTTGTGCGCCAGTACCAATGTGGGTTTTTGCATTTTCTGAATCACATTAGCAATGGTGTATGTTTTGCCTGATCCGGTGACGCCCAAAAGCGTTTGCGAACTAGGACTGTTGTTTAAACCTTTCACCAGTTCTTCAATGGCTTGTGGTTGATCCCCTGCAGGATTATATTCGGCTTTTAATTTGAAAGGTTGCATGCAAATTTATTTTGGAATGCTAGTAAAATGATTCGCAATAAATTTTATCATATTCGGGATTTGTCAGGATTTATGTTAAATTATTAGATTCAGAATTCCAAGGGTCGATCTTATCGTTTTTTCGTACTCTAAGTTTAAAATCTAATAAAATCTCTTGTTTGTTCGTACGGGATCCAGACGAACCCCCGTTGGAGAAGAATTTTTGGAAGCTCAGGAAGATATCATAAAGATAATTCAACTAAACAATAGTGAAATTACTCTAATTGGAACGGCTCATGTTTCGCAATTGAGTGTTGAAATGGTTGAAGAAAAAATAGCCACTGGAGATTACGATTGTGTCGCGGTAGAGCTTTGTTCACCGCGTTTAGAAAATATCACCAATCAAGCGTGGTGGAAGAATCTAGACATTTACCAGATCTTTAAAAAAAAGAAAGCTGGATTGCTGTTGATAAACCTTGCCTTAACTGCTTACCAGAAACGTTTGGCGGAGCGAATAGGGGTAGAGGCAGGTAAAGAAATGGTGCGTGCAGTGGAACTTTCACATGAAAAGGACCTTCGACTTGAGGTAATTGATCGCAATATCTCGACCACTTTGCACAGATTGGTTACGGAGGTTTCTTTTTGGCAAAAGATGAAAATAGTCAGTGGTTTGGTCATCGGTGTTTTTGTTGGCGAAGAAATCAGCGAAGAGCAGATAGAAGATTTGAAGCGTGGCGACATGCTGCATGCAGTGGTCAGTGAATTTGGAGAAGAATTGCCGGAAATTAAACGGGTATTGATCGATGAGCGTGATGAATACATGGTGGGTCGCTTAGCCCAGATATCTGCTTCTCACGATGCGCCGAAAAAAATTCTTGGTTTAGTCGGAGCCGGACATTTGATGGGCATGATGGCCAGTATCGACTCACCGCCCGATGCCGGGCATCTGCAAGAACTTGATCAGAAACCTCCACCCAGCAAAACTGGGCTTTATGTTGGATGGGGTATTTGTATTTTGATTCTTAGCATGTTTGTTGTGGGTTTTAAACAATCGCCGGAACTGGGAGGGCAATTAGTAGCCACCTGGATTTTGCTCAATGGTGGTTTATCCGCATTGGGAACAGCTTTAGCGCTAGGGCACCCCGTATCCATTTTTGCCGCATTTTTTGCTGCGCCGCTCACTTCTTTGAACCCCACCATAGGCGCAGGGATGGTGGTTGGTCTTGTCGAGTCCTATATGCGGAAACCTAAGGTAGGTGACTTTGAAACTTTACGTGAAGATATTACCCATTACTCCATGTGGTGGAAGAATAGGGTTGCTAGACTTTTATTGGTATTCTTTTTTTCTAGTTTTGGTTCCATGATCGGTACCTATGCGGCAGGAGCCTCTATCGTGACACAATTATTTGGTTGATCCTAATGAAAGTAGTTGTTACTCCCCCGGCCTTTTACAAATCCGAATCTCTAAAATCCAAACTTTCTAGCTTGTTTCCAAATACGGTTTACAATCAAAACACTAATTATTTGTCAGGGGAGGAGTTGATGGATTTTCTCAAAGACGCCGATGCTGCCATAATTGGAAGAGACCCCGTGACCCAGGACACTCTAGATGCTTTGCCGCAACTGAAAATGATTTCTAAATACGGAGTCGGGCTCGAAAATCTGGATCTGGACGCAATCAAACAAAGGGGGATTGAGTTGGCGGTAACTACGGGCATTAATAAGCGGTCGGTGGCAGAGTTGACTCTGAGCTTTATGATTGGGCTTTGTCATAATATTTTTATATCTGCAGAAAGAATGAAAAGAGGCGAATGGATACGCGAAGGAGGTCAGGATCTTTCTGGGAAAACTATTGGAATAATTGGCTGCGGTAATGTTGGCAAAGAGGTCATCAAAATATTAAAACCCTTTGGCTGTAAAATTCTAATAAACGATATTGAAGATAGAAGCAAGTTTTGCCGTGAACAGGGTGCCATAGAATCATCTTTTGAATTATTAATCAAAGAATCTGACATTGTCTCTTTACATGTGCCTCTTACAAATTTGACACGAGATATGATCAACCATAATGTGTTAAAAGATATGAAGGTAAATGCTTTTCTTGTGAATACCAGTCGGGGTCCGGTAGTAAACCCATCACATCTTCATCAAGCCTTAGTATCTAAAGAAATATTGGGTGCCGCACTCGATGTTTTTTGTTCGGAACCCCCCGATGATATAGAGTTTCTGCAACTGCCACAACTGATGGTTACACCTCATATAGGGGGAAACAGTATAGAAGCGGTCGAGGCCATGGGGCAGGGAGCTATCGATAACCTTTTAAAGTATTTCAATAAATAAATTATGGAAGCACAAGGTTATTCACGGGAAGATTGGCAACGACACTACGATGAGAACGATCTAGGCTGGGACTTGGGCCAGGTTGCTCCTCCTTTTGTGAATTTGTTGGAATCCAATACCATTATCCCAGGTAAAACCCTAGTGCCTGGTTGCGGTCGAGGCCACGAAGTAATCTTTCTTGCGGAGAATGGATTCGATGTGACAGCAGTTGACTATTCGACAGGTGCGGTGAATCATTTAAATTCTGTTATTCAGGAGCGAAAACTAGGTAGTCAGGTCCTGCATCTAGATTTTTTTACATTGGATTCCACTCATGATGATCTTTATGATCTTTTGATTGAACAGGCTTTTTTCTGTGCCATTTCTCCGATTCAAAGACCTTTATATGTGGCAACTGTTACAAGAGTTTTGAAAAAAGGCGGAATGATTGCAGGTTTGTTCTACCATACAGGGCAAGAAGGGGGGCCACCTTTCAATACGACCCGGGATGATATCATCAAACATTTTTCAGATTCGTTTGAAATACGTGAGTTGGCTCAGGCTAAGAATTCTGCTGAACAAAGAAAAGATAAAGAATGGTTAGTAATTCTTACTAAAAAGTAAAAGAACTTTGTCCAACAGGAGTCAGTAGAGAGGCTTCGTTATTTTTTGGCGAGTTTATTGCGGTGGAGATTTCGAAATATTCTAGTTCGTTTTCGAGATAGCCTGAAAAAAGCGAAGATAAAGAATTGCTGTCGGCGGTTAGCCAGGTTTTGTAGTCATTAGGATGCAAGATAACCGGCATTCGCGAATGCAAGGACGACAATGTTTTATTAGCTTCAGTAGTAACAATGGTATAGGTGTTGAGTGAATCATTTCCAGCATCCCATGTGGACCATAATCCTGCAAAGGCAAATAAAGCCTGATTTTTTATTATAATATAGTAAGGTTTTTTTCCTTTCCATTCGATGAACCCATCTGCTGGTATAAGGCAGCGTTGGTTTTTAAAGGATTCACGGAAACTGGGTTTTTCATGTAGGGTTTCGGAACGGGCGTTTATTAGTTTGTTGCCCATTGATGTGTCTTTGGACCAGGATGGGAGCATCCCCCATTTCTTTTCCGTCAAATTTAATTGATTGAATGAATCAGTGATTACTGCTGCAAATTGGCTGGGGGCAATATTAAAACTAGGAAAGTATTTAGGGCTTATTCGGACAGGCTTAAAATGCGATTCAATCGTTTTGATGGATTTTGTAAGAGTGTATCTGCCGCACATTTTTTTACAGTCCTGATTAAAAGTTAAAGCATTAAAAGGGCGAATGTTTAGTGTAGTATATTCATTGTGAAATATTTTTTCCAATCAAAACACTCAAAATTTTTTAATTAGCTATTTAAATATATGAAAAAAATTAAGAAGGTTCATTCTGGAATATTTCGTGATGGTGGAGCGGGTGCTTACGCAAAACGCCGATATCGCGATAGAAGAAATAAACTGATAGAAAAGGAGGACTCTTTAATAGTAATAACGGGTGTTCCTTATGGGCCAGGAGGAAAAACTGTATGGGCTTACGCCTATAGCCCAACTTATCAGGAGCCCGCGATTATGTATTTGACTGGTATCAATCAGAATAATGTCATTTTACTACTGGATCCCAAATCCAAGGTGTCTACTGAAATTTTGTTTGTAAGTCGTAAAGACCGTATTATGGAGTTTTGGGAAGGGGTGCGTTTTGGTGTTGGAGATAAAGCGAGTTTGCAAGAGGTTCAATCGGTCACTGGTATAAAAGATGTCCGTGATATTACAGAATTCAAAGATGTGCTTAGGGAGAGATTTGTAAAAAATAAAAAAAAATCTTTGGCTACTTTTTGGTATGAAGGAATTCGAAAGGGAAGAAAAACCAGTATAACTACCGATCACAATTACGATTTTAAAAAGAAGTTGGCAGCTTGGCTACGCGAGTGGAAAGCACCAAAAGGCGCCTTAAAAAATATTATGGCCAACCATTTTTATTTGCGGTTACCTTTGGATAAGTATGATATCAAAAATGCAAGAAAAGCACAGGAAATTACTGGAGAAGGTTTCAGAGCGACGCTCAAGAACTTTAGTGATTTTAAGGATGAATGTCAGATCCAGGGCTATTTAGAGGGGAAAATGCTTATGAATTCCCCCTACGGTCTCAGTTATCCTTCCATTGTAGCCTCAGGTGTCAATGCAACTATTCTTCACTATATGAAAAATGATGATCCCATTTCTAAAAATGAAATGATATTAATTGATTTTGGTGTCCGGTGGATGACTATGCATGCAGATATTACTCGAACCTTTCCTGTTTCAGGAAAATTTAATCCAATGCAAAAATTGCTTTACGAAATTGTTTTAAATGGACAGCGGGAAGTGGAAAAAGCTGCGCGAGCCGGGATAACCATAGATGAGCTGAACAATGTGTGCTGGGCAGTCATCAATGATGGTTTGAAAAGAAAGTTCAGCGCGGTTGGAGGCAAATATAAACTGCGATACAACGACAGACCACATGGAGTTAGTCATTTAATGGGTGAACAGGAACATGATGGCGATCCATTTCGTAATTATGCAACCCAACCTATGAAAGCAGGCTGGATGATAAGTAATGAGCCTGGTCTGTATGGAGACTTTAAAATTCGATTAAATGGAAAAACTTACGATGAAACCATCGGAATTCGAATAGAAGATAATCTGGTTATGACCCCAAGAAGTTGTATGAACCTCTCTAGTATTATTCCTAAAAGTATAAAAGAAATCGAGAGATTGATGGCTGATAATTAGAGCTCTTTCAGCTCAGCGAGAACTTCTTCAATATGATTTTTTACTTTTACCTTTGGAAAAATTTTTCTAACGGTTCCACTTTTGTCGATTAAGAATGTGGTTCGCACAATTCCCATAAAAGTCTTTCCGTATAGTTTTTTTTTCTGCCAGACTCTATATTTCTCTACGACTTTTTTATCTGTATCCGCCAATAATTTGAATGGCAGATCATATTTTTCAATAAATTTCTGGTGTCTTTCCTGAGAGTCTATGCTGACGCCCAGAATGACGGTGGTTTTAAATTTTTTTTGCTGGTCCCTGAAGTCACAGGCTTGGGTTGTGCAACCCGGTGTCATATCCTTAGGATAAAAATAAAGGATTACGTTTTTTTTGCCTTTAAAGGAGCTGAGTTTTACTTTTTCCCCATTTTGGTCAAGGGCGGTAAAATCGGGCGCTTTGTTCCCTTCTTTAATTTCTTTTGTAACCATTTTATTTAGTAACTTGGCAGTTTTGCCAAAAGGTCATTAATTTTTTTGTGGAGATTATTTAAGGTTTTCATCAATTGTTCTTTTTTTCTTCGGTCCCCCGATCTATTGAAGATCATTCTCGCATCGCCAAGTAAACCCAGGATCTGAGAGTGAAGGCTGCCCGTAGGGATTTTCCCTTCACTACATAAATTTTCAAAGGTAGAGATGAGGCGTTGAAGTTTACCATCTATCTGTAGACCTAGTAGTGATTTTGAACTGAGAGATTTAGATTGCTCCAAATAGCCCCAGATGCCACCTTTATCCTGAATGACTCCTTGGCTACCTTGCAAATCGTTTAGACCATCAGTGCAAATATCAGCAGCGAATGTCGTTTTCCCTGGAATTAGGATCACTGCGTAGAGAACTAGACATAGTAATTTTGTGTAGACTTTGGATTGTAAATTGAACATATTTCACCGCCTGTAAAGGATAGCCAATATTGGAAACTTTATAATTAGACAAGACACAAGACACAATGTCAAACGAAGTCTTAATTGTGCTATATATTTTATGCCCGTCGCTACCTAAAATCTTGGAAGAGTAGCGATTGAATATTGACGTAGTTAATTCATTAGGTTTTGGAACCCTTCCAAGCCTTGCAATTTTTTAAATACGGGATCCGAAATAATCATTTGTTTTGATTTTGAATCAAGTTTTATTGCCATATCTACATTTTTCATTCCACTTCCCAAATCTCCTTTCATTACATATGACCTGGCAAGAAGTAACCGATGAGCTAGCATGTTTCCGTGATTAGGGTGGATAACAAGTATTCGTTCTAGAATAGAAATCGCTCGATTGTATTTTTCTCTTTTAAAATTCACGGTAGCCATATTTAACAGGGTTGTTAGGTTTGATGGCTCCATTCTGAGAACCATCGAGTAAATTCCTAGTGCACGCTGATACATTCCAAAATGAGCAAAAACCTCTCCTTTCCTATTCAGAGAGTTTACGGGGTTTATGAATAATGCATTTGGATTTAAAGGTAACTCATTATTAGGAGGGCTTGCGTTAGGAATTTCTGATAATGTTAATTTGGCTATGCCTTGGGGATCTCCAAGTTCTCTGGCTTTTTCATAATACCCTTTTGCTTCTTCTAGCCTTCCACGGAGAACAGCAATATCTCCCCATCCCTGATAGCCGCGACTTTTTAATTGATTGTCGTCTTTTGCAGTTTCAATAAATTGAGAAACTGCTTTTTCTGCTCTGTCCAACCTTAAAAATAAACTATACATGCCTACAAGAATTTCCTGTGTCTTCAAGTTTTCAGGATTTAGTTTTGCTGCAGTTTCAATTTCGATTAAGGCAAGACCAAATTTCTTGTCCTGGTAAAGAGACTTTGATCTACTCAAATGATATTGAGAGGGGACAACCTTTTTAGGCAGTTTTTGCGTTGCGTTTGTGTTTACATAATTCCTCAGAAGTTTAGCTGATTCTCTTTTAGGATGTTGCACTCTCATATCTAAGATTTTGTTGATATATGTATTGGCAAGTTCCTTGTTGTCTTGAATGGTATATAAATATGCTAGTTGGTATGTGGCTTCTATGTTTTTTTCGTCAAGGGAAAGAGCTTTTTTGAAAGCACTTTCTGCTTCTGTATTTTTATTTAGGTAAATAAAAATCATACCTTGTTCATAAAGGTAGGTTGGGTTTTTGGAATCCAGATTTGTGGCTTGAGACAGTTCCTTTAGAGCAATTTCAGTGTTACCCATTGCTATTGAAGTTTGGGCATACTCATAATGCGCTAAAGGATTTTTGTGATGCTGTTGGGCGGAAATGATACAAGCCCTGTCAGAGGTTTTTGCATTACCGAGTGCCCTGTGGATCTGGCAAAAAGCAAAATGTAAGGCCGGGTGTTGGCGCTCCATTCTAAATCCGACTAATAAAGTTTCTAAGGACTCTTTGACCACACCTTTTTCATATAGAACCATAGCTTTAAGGATTACCGGTGAGGCTTCTTTAGGAAGTTCTTTGATTTTTTTATTTAATATAGAAAGCGCGGCGTCATATTTTTTTTCTTTTACCAGGTTTTGCACTTTTCGGTAATCATTGTCATTCCTTTCGTTCGACACCGAAAGCTCCCAGTGAGCTATGTCGGGACTCGGGTAGGTTGCCCAAGACGGATCAGTGAAAAAAATATTTAACGAAAGAAATGAGATAAGGAAAACGAGATATACCATTTTATTGTTACTATCATGAAAAATATTAACGATTATTCAAATGTCCTCTGACCGCCCGTGTGGCCTTTCGAGAGCGGGACTTTCTATTTGCGCTAAAAGCATCGCCTGTGTTGAACACGACCCCGAAGGCGTTGTGCCTGCCATTTTCATCAGCAGACCACAATGAGCCGCTGCCTTTCTTACCAAATAGTAGATCGGTATGAATTTTCATTTCTCGACCCACTTGCGCGCTGTTTAGTTTTTCCGCATCGAAAAGAGTTTTTAATTGCCGAATTGTGGGATATTGCCAGTCAAAATAATTTGCAAACCCAGTTTCGTTTAAATTTTTTATATATGCTTTTGCTTCATACCAGTTGAGCCAATGACCCGAATGTAAATAGGAATCATTTTTCATCCACATTAATCCGGTTTTAGAGTCGGAAATAGTCCCGTCTTTGTTGTCTGTGAATCGTTGGGTTTGTGATGAGATTGATTCAGCATTGGATTCATTATTTATAGATGATCCTAAAAGAACAAGTGTTGCAAGGATCACCGTAGTCACTCTAAATTTCATAATAAAATATTCTTAAATTCACATCCCTGATATTTTTTCTTTAAGGAGTTTGTTTACGGTTCCTGGGTTTGCCTTGCCTTTGCTTGCCTTCATTACTTGTCCAACAAGAAAGCCTAAAACTTTTTCCTTGCCTCCTTTATATTCATCCACCTGACTTAGGTTGGCTTGCAAGACTTCTTCTACCATTTTGTCAATGGCCTTATCATCGGTTATTTGTTTGAGTCCTTTTTCGTCTACAATAGTTATAGGTTCTTTTCTTGTTTGATACATTTCTTCAAAAACAGATTTGGCGATGTTGCCACTAATAACACCCTCGTCAATCAATTTGAGTAAATTTACCAGCGCACTAGGAGAAACTGGACATTCGCTGATTACCTGATTGCTTTTATTTAATTCTCGCAATAAGTCTCCCATTATCCAGTTGCTAATTATTTTTGGTTTAGAAAACAGTGAAGTGCATTTTTCGAAATAATTGGCCAATTCTCTGGAAGAGGTTAGAACTCTAGCGTCGTATTCGGGGAGGCTATATTCTATTGCAAACCGTTCTCGCTTCTGTTCTGGCAGTTCTGGGATTGTTTTTTTAATTTCTTCTACCCACGCTTCATCGAGAACGACCGGGACTAGGTCGGGATCAGGAAAATAACGGTAGTCGTGGGCTTCCTCCTTACTTCTCATTGAGAAAGTTTCTCCGCGATCAGAATCATACAGTCGGGTTTCCTGAATTACTTGGTCGCCTTGATCCAGAATGCGGGTTTGTCGGTCTACTTCATACTCTATCGCTTTTTGGACAAATTTAAAGGAGTTTAAATTCTTTAGTTCAGCGCGAGTTCCAAATTCCTTTTGTCCTTTGGGGCGGAGCGAGATGTTGGCGTCACAGCGCAAGTTTCCTTCTTCCATGTTGCAATCGCTTACCTGGGTGTATTCCAGGATTGATTTTAATTCACCCAGATAAGCCCGTGCTTCTTCTGGAGACCTTAATTCTGGCTCGCTAACCACTTCGCAAAGCGGAACTCCTGTGCGGTTAAAGTCTACATAACTTTTTCCTGGATTCCCCAAATTTTCCCCATGAATCAATTTTCCGGCATCTTCTTCCATATGGATGCGGGTCAATCCGATTCTCTTTTTGATTCCGTTTATATAAATATTAATATACCCGTTCACTCCTAAAGGTTCTTCAAATTGCGATATTTGATATCCTTTTGGTAGATCGGGGTAGAAATAATTTTTTCGAGCAAAACGATTCATAGGCGCAATTGTACAATGAGTTGCCAAGCAGGCCTTCATAGCCGATTCCAGAAACTGTTTGTTTAAAACAGGAAGCACTCCTGGCATGCCCAAGCAAATAGGACAAGTATTGGCATTGGGTGGTTTTCCGAATTCTGTGGAACATGAACAGAATATTTTTGTTTTAGTATTTATCTGGACATGTACCTCCAGCCCAATTACAGTTTCATATTTCATAGTTATATTTCAATACTAGGGAGCCTGTTTTTTGATGTGATTCTGATTTTAATCACTCGCAGGACTGTGCGTCAAGCTTTGTCCTTAGTGTGCCGTGAAACCTCCATCAACTGGGAGTGTGATCCCGGTTACAAAGGAAGATTCATCGCTTGCTAAGTATAGGCAGGCATTTGCGACATCTTCCGGCTTGCCAAATCGACCTATTGGGTATTCTTTGCTCCATTCCTTCATTAAGTCCGCATCTTTCATTAGGTCCGCTGTCATATCAGTAGCAATCAATCCTGGACAAATAGAATTTGAACGAATGCCAGATGCACCATATTCTACAGCTATAGAACGGCTAAACTGATTCAGGGCTCCTTTGGAAACATTATAGGCTGCGACTTGAGGCACCGCGATGAGGCCGAGGATAGAACTGATATGGATGATGTTGCCATATTTCTGAGATAGCATTGCGGGTAGAACACGTCGTGTGAGCTGAAAGACAGACCGGATATTAATATCCATAATTTCATCCCATTGCGAATCTGAAATTTCGTGTAATGGGGAACCGTTAAATAGGCCCGCATTGTTTACAAGGATATCAATTTTTTTAAAATTATGCAGAGTTTCGTTAATGAGCTGGTCAAGGTCGTTATTATTTGTCATATCCCCCTGAACAATAATTGCCGAGCCACCCAATTTTTCGACTGCTTTTTCGAGTTTTTCCTTTCGACGACCAAATAAAATTATTTTTGCACCTTCTTGATAGAAGGCGTGTGCGGTTGCCAATCCGATTCCGGTACCGCCTCCTGTAATGATCGCTGTTTTATCTTTTAATCTCATTCTTCAAGTTTTAAAATGGGGTGTCCAAAATGTATAATAACCTAAGTCCTGATGAGTTTTGCCTGTCTTTACCCTAGGCAACAATATTTTACCAATTGAAAAGGTTTTTTAACCTCGAGCATAGCAAATTATGAAATACGTTTATTTTGGGTTTGGAGGTTTTATTGGTTTTATTTGTGGTGTCGCCATAAACCTTATTTTTGTATTTGTGGATCGATCTGGAATAAAATTTGCCGCTTATCTTATCAAAAGCTTCGGATTTTTTGGGGAATATATTCTTGAGCTTATCAATGCCTTGCCCTTGTTGGGAGCTGTATTAGGAATTATATTGGTGAAATATCTGTTTGGTCGCGAATTAGATGAAGAAAGGAACTGACCATCCGATTATGAAGATATGAAATAGAATCCCTCGCTAGAGCTGGTTAGTGTTAAAATATCCGCAGGTAATGTGTTTAAGGGATGAGAATGAATAAAAAATTCAATGACAACCTATTAAAGGCGATGGAAACCTCCCAAGAGGCAGTAAAAGTTTGCAAGCAGGCTATGATTGATGCCAACGATGAAAGTTGTCGCGCCATGTACTCCGCGATTCAAAAAGATTGTGAGAAGCATATTCAAATGCTCAAAGGAGAAATTGAGCTACATAAAGTCCAGAAAAAATGGGAAGAATAAGTGCGTATTCTAATTGTTGAAGATGAAAAAAAAGTTGCTGCATTTATTAAAAAAGGTTTGGAAGAGGAAACCTATGCAGTAGATATTGCCACCGATGGTGAAGAAGGACTTTATCTTGGGGAACAAAATCAGTATGATTTAATTATACTGGATTTGATGCTTCCTAAAATTAACGGGTTGGATATTTTATCCAGCTTGAGGTCGCAAAATATTGAAACTCCTATCTTACTCCTTACTGCAAAAGATTCAGTTGAAGATAAAGTTGAAGGTTTGAACCAGGGAGCTGATGATTATTTAACAAAACCCTTTGCCTTTTCCGAACTTCTCGCGAGAATCCGGGTGCTTTTACGCCGAGGAAAAGCGGAGTCTAAAACCACATTGGAAATCGCAGATTTAACCTTAAACCTGGTTAGCCATAAAGTCAGTAGAGGGAATGAGGAAATCGAATTGACAGGAAAGGAGTATAGCTTGCTTGAATATTTTATGCGCAATCAGGAGAAGGTATTGACCCGAACCATGATTGCCGAGCATGTCTGGGACTATAACTTTGATACTTTTACTAATGTCATTGATGTTTATGTCAATCATCTCCGGAAAAAAATTGATAAGAATTTCTCCGCCAAACTCTTGCATACCTTACGGGGGGTTGGATATGTGATGAAAGCATAGTTATGGTCTTCAAATCCATTCGCTCTAGGCTGACTGCCTTGTCCATTCGCTCTAGGTTGACTGCCTGGTATGTAATTCTGTTAGCCATTATCTTAATTTTATTCAGCGTACTTCTTAATTATTTTCTCTCTAAACGACTTCATGAAAGCGTAGACAATTCCCTGACCGTATCCGCCACCGTTGTCTCTACTTCAGCAACTATGAGGTTGACAAGCTCCTCCCCCTTGCCAGGGTTGAATGAGTTTTTTGACCAATTTTTAAGAGAGGGCAACCTGAACAAGTTTTATCGGATTTATGATGGTTCGGGGAGTGTGGGCTCACGTTCTAGCAACATCAGTGCTTCTGAGTTCCCGTTATCAGGAACTGCTTATGCCGATGCTTTAAAAGGAAAAAATAGTTATGAGACTTTTAAGGTGGGGGGGAAGCACCCTATCCGTGTAATTACTATGCCCGTTATGGTGAATGATAAATTGGTTAACCTGGTCCAAGTTGGCACCTCCTTGCAAGCGGTTCAGGAAACTTTGGCAAATTTGAAAATACTTTTGTTTACTGCTGTTCCATCTGTCCTGATTTTTGCAGCATTATTTGCCCGATTCATGGCAAGGCGAGCATTGAAACCAATTTCTAGAATCATCGATACGGCCAGAGATATTGGTCAAGGCCAAGAGTTGAGCAAACGAATTCCTGTGTTGAAAATAAAAGATGAACTGGGACAACTGGCTTTGACGTTTAATGAAATGATGAATCGTTTGGAAAATTCTTTTAAACAGGTGCGCCAGTTTAGCAGTGATGCCTCCCATGAACTTAGAACGCCACTCACTGTTTTAAAGGGCCAAAATGAATTGATTTTGAGCAAATCAAGAAAGCCGGGAGAATATCAGGAAGTAATCTCCAGCAACTTGGAAGAGATCAATTATATGTCTAAAGTCCTTGAGGACCTTTTTTTGCTTTCCAAGTCAGATGAGAATCAAGTCAGCTTCGATTGCAACCAGTTTAATTTAAAACCGTTGGTTGAAGAAGTTTGTAAGCATGCGGAAGTTCTGGCGGAAGAAAAAAATATAAAGATTATTATTGCTTTTTTGGAAGCTGTTCAGGTTAAAGGTGATGAGGTGCGATTACGGCAAATGTCCTGGAACATCCTGCAAAACGGAATCAAATATACGCAATGTGGTGGAGAGGTAAAAGTGTCACTTCAAAATGACGGGGAATTTGCTTTAATGACTATTCAAGATACAGGAATAGGAATTCCTGAAGAAGATTTGGGTTTCATCTTTAATAGGTTTTACAGAGTTGATAAGGCACGCTCTCGGGATGAAGGTGGTAGCGGATTGGGATTGAGTATATGTAGACAAATCGCTGAAGCGCATAAAGGGACAATCGAAGTAGAAAGTAAGCTGGGTGCAGGCACCCGATTTAAAATCCGAATTCCATTAATACCAAATGATGGGTCCTTTTGAATTGGTCAGTTGTTTAGCTGGATTATAACGTTTTTTACTTGAGTGTAGTTTTCGAGGGCATGGATTCCCATTTCTCTACCAAAACCACTCCTTTTATAACCACCGAAAGGTGCTGCAGCATCAAAGATGTTGTGACAATTTACCCATACCGTTCCCGCTTTTAATCCTTTGGCGACTTTGTGAGCCTTATTAATATCTTTTGTCCACACACTGGCTGCAAGGCCATACTCGGTATCATTGCCTCTTGCGATAACGCTATCAATGTCTTCAAAAGGGGCAGCAACGACTACCGGACCAAAAATTTCTTCTTTTACAATTTTCATTTCCTGATCCACATTTTCAAACACAGTGGGCTCCACGTAAAAGCCTTTTTCCAGGTTTCCTCCAATAGCTTTGCCACCGGTTAATGTGCTGGCACCAGCAATTTCACCGGAACGGATGTAGTGCAAAACCTTTTCCTGTTGTTCACGTGAAACTAGAGGACCCATATTGGTATCAGCGCACATTCCCGGACCTACTTTGATATTTTTAGCCTGATCAGCGACACGTTCTATCACATCAGAATAAATATCCTTGTGCAAAAGGAGACGTGAGCCCGCGCAACAGCATTGACCCTGATTAAAGAAAATGGCGCCTGCAACTCCCTGTGCTGCGATGTCAAGATCAGCATCAGGAAAAACTATGCTGGGAGACTTTCCACCCAACTCGAGTGACACACGCTTTAAATTAGCAGCTGAGGCTTTAACAATTTCGTGTCCCACTTCTGTACTTCCAGTGAAGGCCACCTTATCAACATCCATATGATCTGCCAAATAAGAACCTGCATCACCAAAACCAGTAACAATGTTGACGACTCCATCGGGAAAACCAGCTTCAGCAAATAGGTCAGCTAGGTGAAGCGCTGAAAGTGGCGTTTGTTCAGCTGGTTTTAATACTACGCAATTACCTGCTGCTAAAGCGACCCCTAGTTTCCAGGCAGCCATTAATAGGGGGAAGTTCCATGGAATGATTTGTCCCACAACCCCCATCGGTTCCCGGAGAGTGAAATCAAGAAACTCTGCGCCCGGGGCATAAGGAACGCTGATATCAATGGATTCCCCGTGAATTTTGCTTGCCATCCCGGCGTAATAGCGAAAATGGTCAATGACGAGAGGAACATCTGCAGCGCGGGCAATTGCCAGTGGCTTGCCGTTATCCAATGTTTCAAGTTGCGCGAATTCTTCTGTTCGCGCTTCAATCAGGTCAGCTAATTTCCAGATAAGTTTGCCTCGTTCTGATACAGTAATCTTTCTCCATGGACCGTTTTCGAAAGCGTTTCGTGCAGCTTTAACGGCCAGATTGATATCTTCCTTCCCACCTTTTGGAACACGAGTTAAAATGGCATTTGTAGAAGGATCAGCAACTTCAAATGTTTCACCACTGATGGCATCGATACGTTTACCATCTATCAATAATTTTTGTGGTTTTGAAAGAAAATCTTTAACTGGTGATATCGGTTCGGGAATGGTTACTGTATCCATTGCTGTCTCCTGATAAAACTTTTTATTAGATTTAGCTTTAAGGTGAACCCTTATAATTACTTGTCGATGCTTTAATTATTGTCCAAGACTACAATGAAATGAAAGATATTTTTATATTTTTTTATAGAAGAGCAAAACGGAATTGGAGGAAGATTTGAAACTAAAAACAAGTCTGTTTTATAAGAGTTTTTATTGATTCAAAGTTAATGCTGGGTCTTTATTGAATCCAGACGAGGGGACGATATATCCAGGCTTTGTCGCCCGAGCTATCTTCGATATGAACCCAGTTTTTCTTAATCTTCAGGACTTTCATAGAAAAAAACTTATCCTGCGGGGCCCATGAGACTTTGGGAAAATTTGTGCCAGGCCCTGATCGTAGGTTAGTTTTATTGTTTTTGATAACAGCGCACTTATATTTTTGAGTGGTGAGTGGACCATGAACCCAGTAAATATCACCATCAACGTCTTGTATTCTTTTCCAGGCACCTTTAACGTCCAGTTGTTTGAATGGCATGTATTTGAAAACCTCCCATAATTTTTCGTGGTTGGTTCCCGGTCCCTTTCTTAAATTAGCCCTTTCATTTTTTATACATAAGGCTTCAGAGTTTTGGGAAGTGAAGCCCCAGAAGGTTTGGATCAAAACAATTAGGAAAAATAAAAAAGGTAATTTAATTTTTAACATGGTTTAAAGAAGGGTGTGAAAAATTTTAAAAACTAATAGGAAAAAAAGCGATTGCGTTAACTTTATGTAGCATATCAAATTATTATTTAAGCATCTTCTTTTTTTTCTTTTCTAATTGGGATATAAGTTTAGTGATGGAATTTTTTAAATTAAATTGGATTTAGCTTTGATCCAAACTTTAACAGCTTTTCAGCTAATTTTGATTGTTGCGGTTATTCTTTATATGACTGCTAATATAATATATCTAGTGCGACTACAGCCTGTAGTGCAACCAATTTCTAATCCCCCTCGAATATCGGTATGTGTTCCCGCCAGAAATGAAGAACGTGGTGTTGAGGCATGTTTGCAATCTTTATTAAATCAAGACTATTCAAATTTTGAAGTAATCGCTATTGACGATCATTCTACAGACAGTACACTCGACATCATGCAAGCCTTGGCGCAAGAACACTCTCATTTAAAGGTGTTAGAAGGGATAAATTTGCCGGAAGACTGGTTGGGGAAACCCTTTGCTCTACATCAGGCTTTTAAGGTTTCTCAAGGAGAATATTTATTGTTCACTGATGCTGACTTAGTTTTTAAATCAACTGCCTTAAATACCGCAGTTCATGTCATGCGTGAAAGAAAGCTGGATGTGTTGACATTGATGCCGAAAGCGGAATTTGGCTCGTTTTGGGAGCAGGCTGTGCAACCCGTTATATTCGGATTCATCGCGTCATTAACACGATTTAAAAATGTGAATAATCCAGGCCATAAAAGCGCGATGGGATTTGGCGCTTTCCTGATGTTTCGACGTGCAGCCTATGAAAAAATTGGTGGTCACGAAGCCGGAAAGGCGGATGTTCTTGAAGATGTTTTGATAGCAAAGCGTGCCAAACGAGCAGGATTCAAACTGCTCGTCGCCGATGGAAAGCAGCTTTTTTCCATTCGAATGTATTTTGGTCTAAAAGAAATTTGGTTTGGTTGGCAAAAAAACATGTTTTTGGCAATGAATGAGTCTGTAGTAAAAGCCACTTATAATATTTTTGTGGTTCTTGGGTTTTTGTTTACCCCATATATTATTTTGGCGATAAATATTTTTGAACAAATCGGTTGGTTTTGGATTGGATTAGCTATGGCGAGTGTTGTTCTAGTCTCTGCAGCTGCCTACAAGACATGCGATGAGTTAGGATTGCATAGAAATGCAGCAGCATTGTTCCCCCTAGGGGCTTTGGTAATGGCTGCAATCATGGCTAATTCCATGTTTCAAACTCTCGTTCGAAAAAAAACTGAATGGCGTGGTAGGGTTTATTCGGTAAAGTAGCCTTCTTAGGTTTTGCCTCGTATCAAAAGAGAACAAGTTGTTAGCTGGAGGATTTGTCCCCTTTTGCATCTTGCCAATATTGTTCGAGTTCTTCGAGTGGAGTTTCTTTTAAGGTCTTACCGCGTTTAGTAACTTCGACTTCAATATGTTGAAACCGTGTAATAAATTTATTATTAGTATTTCGAAGCGCTTCTTCGGCGTCAATTTTGTTGAATTTTGCGATATTAACCAGTACAAAAAGGATGTCGCCCAGTTCTTCACTCATATCCTCTTCTTTTCGTGATAAAACAGCTTCTTTAAATTCTGCAATTTCTTCATCCAATTTGTCGAATACAGAGCTGATTTTATCCCAGTCGAATCCATGACTGGCAGCCTTCTTCTGTAGTTTTTGTGAACGCAATAAACTTGGCAAATATGAAGGGATTCCGTCTAGTACAGATTTTCTTCCAGCTTTGCCTTTTTCTTTAATTTTGATTTCTTCCCATTGAGTAGCAACTTCATCAGGTGTTTCGAGATTTCCTTTTTTAAAGATATGGGGATGTCGGTGTACCATTTTATTGCTGATCGATTCTATGACATCGGTTATGTTGAACTCCTTTTTGTTTTCAGAAATTTTTGCGTGGAATAAAATTTGATAGAGTAAGTCCCCTAATTCCTCTTTAATTTCTTCTGGGTTGTTGCCATCCAATGCTTCGAGAGTTTCATAGGCCTCTTCTATTAAATAAGGTTTGAGGGATTCTCTGGTTTGGACTTTATCCCAGGGACAACCATTTTCTCCCATCAAGGTATTGACTATTTCAGTTAACTTTTTAAATTTGGCGGTCATTTTTTTATGCTATGAATTTGAGGATGACGGAATCGGCAAGGTACAAACCTTTTTTTGATAAGGCGATGCGGTTCTGGTTAAAGGTGATGAGTTCTTGATTTAGTAGGGGCTCGAGAATCTTTCCATAAACTTTTTGAAAGGAGACCTGAAAGCGATTCTCAAAAACGTCTATTGAAATTCCTTTGAGAAGTCGAAGACCCAGCATCAATGTTTCTCCCATTGCCTGCATGGGTTCGAGCCGTTCCCTTGTTTCAATCGCATTTTCTTTAGCTCCGATTTCACGAATGTAATTTGAAGGCAAATTGGTGTTTTTGAATCTTTCTCCATTCAGATATGAAGATGCTCCAGCCCCCATCCCAAGATATTCGCCATTATTCCAGTAATTGATATTGTGCTGCGACTCCATTCCGGGTTTGGAGAAGTTTGAAATTTCGTATTGTTGATAACCCGCATCCTCAAGAGTTTGAATGGTGGTTTTATACATTTCTAATTGAATGTCCTCGTGGGGTAGGCATAGTTTTCCCTTTTTATGGAGTTTGAAGAATGAGGTGGTCGGCTCAATTGTAAGATTGTAAGTGGATAGGTGATCGGGGTTTTTATCGATGGCTTGTTTTAAATGAGAGCACCATTTTTCTATAGTTTGATCGGGCAAAGCAAACATGAGATCCATTGACAGGTTTTCAAATTTTGCTGACCGAGCCTGCTGTATTGTTGAATGGATTTCTTCTTCGTTATGCACCCTTTCCAGCAATTTTAATTCTTTTTCATCGAAGGATTGGACGCCGATGCTGATTCGATTATATCCGGCAGTACGTATTTCCTGTAAGGTCTGTAATTTAAGTGTTGCGGGATTCGCTTCGATAGTAATTTCGCAATCGGATGTTAAATTAAAATTTTGCTGAACCGTGTCGAGTATTTGTTTTAGTCGCGAGGGCAGGAGTATTGTCGGCGTACCACCTCCAATAAAGACTGTGGAAACGGTATATTTTTTTGATGAATACGCTCTTAGTTCTTTCAATAGGGCATCGACATAGCGAATGGACTCTTCCTGATTTTCTGGATGTGAATTGAAATCGCAATAACCACATTTGTGCAGGCAATATGGAATGTGAAGGTATAATCCCAGGTTCATGGTAATATCTTAGGAGAAAATGCATTTTTCCAACTACGGAATGTAATCTTACACAGGAAATCTGTGTTTGTGGAAATTTTATTAATAAGTGTTGCTTGTGAATCAACCTAATTTATTCAGATCGGGCTATGTCAGCATAATTGGGCGCCCAAATGTGGGTAAGTCTACCCTTTTGAACCAATTGGTAGCGCAAAAAGTAGCTGCAACATCCAACCGACCTCAGACTACCCGTAACAAAATCACCGGAGTGGTGCACCTTACAGGTGCCCAAATTATTCTGATCGATACCCCTGGTATTCATGCAACCAAAAGAACTTTGAACGAAATGATGGTTCAGACTTCATTGAGCACTTATACAGATGTCGACTTGATCCTGGTTTTGATCGATGCGGTAGAAGGTTTTTTACCTGAAGATGAGTTTGTTTTAAAATCCATGGAGCACACTGTAGTGCCTAAAATTTTAGTGATTAATAAAATTGATCTGGTAGAAAAACCAAACCTTCTAACTTTGTTTGCTAAGGCTAATGAAAAGTCAATTTTTAGGGAGATCATACCGGTTTCTGCATTGAAGAATGACGGTATGGAGCCGCTAAAGAAATTGATTGTGAGGTGTCTTCCCGAGGGACCAGAATATTTCCCAAAGAATATGATCACGGATTGCACGGAAACCTTTTTGCTGGGGGAAATAATTCGAGAAAAGGTTTTGAGTTTGACCCGATTTGAAGTACCTCACTCCGTAGCAGTTGTTGTAGAAAATATAGAAGAACAGGTCAACGATGTGGTAAAAATTGATGCCACACTTTATACGGAAAAAGCTTCACAGAAAAAAATAATGATAGGGCAGGGAGGCAGCATGCTTAAATCTATAGGACGGATTGCTCGCAAAGAAATTGAGAAACGTTTAGGTGCTAAAGTGTATCTCAAACTGTTTGTAAAAGTAAAACCCAACTGGCGAGATCAGCAACAAACTATAAAGGAATTTATTTATCTGAATGATTCATTATAAAACCGAAGAAGAAATTGAAGTAATGAAAGAATCCTGCCAGCTTGCGGCAGCAGTTCTTATAATGATTGAGCCCTATGTAAAGCCAGGGGTGACGACAGAAAGATTGAATCAGATTTGTCACGAATACATTGTCTCCAAAGGGGCCGTGCCATCGCCTTTGAATTATCGTGGTTTTCCTAAAAGCATTTGCTCTTCTGTCAATGAGGAAATTTGTCATGGCATCCCATCTGATAGAAAACTTCGAAATGGAGACATCGTCAACCTGGATATTACAACTTATTTAAAGGGCTTTCATGGCGATACTAGTCGTACATTTTTCGTAGGTTCTCCCCGAAAAAAAGCTGCAAAGCTTGTAGAGGTTTGTAAAGAAGCTTTGCAGCGTGGGATAGAGGTCGTAAAACCGGGCGCAAAACTTGGGGATATTGGTGCCTCGATTCAGAACTTTGCTGAAGGCCATGGTTATTCCATTGTCAGGGAATTTTGTGGTCACGGCATTGGCGCCAATTTTCACGAGGAACCTCAAATTCTCCATTATGGGAACTTTGGTGATGGACTAGAGATAAAAAAAGGCATGGTATTTACGATTGAACCAATGATTAATTTAGGGAAGCCCGACTTAAAAATTCTCGCTGATAAATGGACTGCTGTAACACAAGATGGTCAGATATCAGCTCAATTTGAACACACCCTTTGTGTAACAGATAACGGTGTAGACGTTATGACCCGTTTGGATGGTAAGACAAAATTTTAATATTTTTTGTCTAATTGATTTTTAAATGATAACTTTTATCATTAACAGACCTACCTATTTCTAGAAACAACTCTAATTGCTCCCATATCTAAAGGCTAAAAGACTCAAAAGATATTATTTTAATTTGCAGATTTGGGCATTATTTGATTACGGTTCTCATTTTTGTTATCAGCTGTAACTTATTATAAATAAAGGGGTTGACAGGAAATCTGTATCTGATATCTTATCTGTGTAAGTGTAAAAGTATTTTAGAATTAAATAAGAATAAACAATTAGGAGGTCGAATATGAAAGGTGATAAAGCGGTTATTAAAGCCTTGAACGATGTGTTGATGGCTGAGTTAACAGCTATAAATATATATTATATCCATTACAAAATGCAGGAAGATTGGGGATATGAAAAAATAGCCAGTCATTCGCGCGAAGAGTCAATGGGTGAAATGAAACATGCAAATTGGATGATCGAAAGGATTTTATTTCTCGATGGAATTCCTGATATGCAAAAATACGATACTGTTTTAGTCGGTGACACAGTGGAAGCTCAATTGAAAAACCAATATAAAATTGAATTAGCTCACGTGGCTCGATTGAGAAAACATATACGCACTTGTTTTGATAAGAATGATTTTAACAGCAAGGAAGTTCTCGACAAAATCTTGATAGAGACAGAAGATAGTGTTGACTGGCTTGAAACTCAATTTAACAGGATCAAAGATATAGGCATTAAAAATTATATGATGGAAAATATGAGTAAAGATAACAATTAAAGAATTAAGAAAACAAATAACCCCTTTTTGCTTTTTGGTTAAAGCGAAAGGGGGTTTTTATTTTTTGCATTCATTGCAAATGCCAAACAACTCCATCCGGTGGCTTTTTAAGGCAAAGCCGTGGAGCTCGCAAACCTCCTGTTGATATTTTTCAATAAGCGGGTGCTCAAATTCAACAGTCTTACCGCATATTTGACAAATTAAATGATCGTGATGCCTGACTTGGTAGAGGTGTTCATAGGTCGTTTTTTCGTTGAAGGTGTGTATTTCAGCCAGACCCGCATCCATTAATAATTTCATAGTTCGGTATAAAGTTGCAATTCCAATAGTGGGATCCTGTGCTTGAACTTTTTTGTGAAGATCATCTATTGGTACGTGGCCTTGCTGCTCTAGGAACACCTTTAGGATTGATTTTCGTTGTGGTGTCCAACGGAGATGGTGTTGTTTGAGGAAATCTTTAAATATATCGAATTCGTCAAGCATAAAATCTAAATGAAAACAGTTTTCAAAATCAAAATTAAGCTAAATATACCTTAATTCCTATCAGAAAAACAAGCCTAAAAATTTATAAAGCCTAAGTATTTACTTTTAAAGGTTTATCTTATATAAAAAAAAATTTAAAAACAGCTTGACATAATGGGTCATTAGTATTATATTGATATTCAATATCAATAAGAAGTGGGCATTGGCCTATGAAAACAAGAATTAAAATTTGCACAGGACCAGGGTGCCGAGCTTGGGACTCTGAAAAAATGGCCGAACGGCTGACAAAAATGCCAGAAACAGGTGAAGTTTGTTTGGTTACTTGCATGGATAAATGTGGCGGCGGTGCTTCAATTCGGTTAAAAGACCGCGGTAAAATTTTTAAGTTGCGTGAAATGGCAGAGGTAACCAAATTGATAAAAGGAGAGGTGTCTTTTTTAACTGAAGCTTGTTAACTTACTAAAAAAATTTTGCTTATTTTTATTTGATAATAATAATCAATTTCATTAATGGTTTTAGGAGTATAAATATGAGTGTTGCAATTATTGGTGGATTGGACAGGTTAAAACGGTCTTATGAAAGGGAATGTCGAAATAGGGGTTTTGATGCACGAGTCTTTAGCCAGCGTATTCCTAAAATGGCCCGACGTATGGATGGGGTCAAACGAATACTAATTTTTACCGGTACGGTGGCTCATCCCATGGTTACTGAGGCTGTTCGTGTTGCCAAAGAGAATAATATCCCCGTAGATCGTTGCCATTCTAGCAGTATTTCAGCTTTAAAACGTTGCCTTAACGGCCTTATTTAAAAAAAGAACATAAAAAACATTGACATAACGCTCTAAACCCAACTATAATATTGAAAATCGTTATCATTAGAGCATTTTAGGGCTAAATTTCCCGCCTGGAATTGTATGTTTTTGATCACATATTGAGGGCATCTTGCGATTACATTTTAAAAATCAAAAATTTTAAATTCTTATTACGAGTAAAACATGATTGATACATTCACGTCCGGAATTGAATTAATGGGAAAAGGGGGGATCATGATGTACCCCATCTTCCTCGCTTCCATAGTTGCCTTTGCCATAATTATTGAGAGGTTGGTTTTCTTCAGAAAGTGCAACGAAAACCCGGACGATATCTTTGCGGCAATCAAGGATTTGGTGCGCAATGATAAGCACCCTGCTGCGAAGTCCACCGGGGGACCAATTTCGCGGATGTTAGAGGTTGGGGCGCAAGCTAGAAAAGAACCCAGATGGAAACTTGAAGAGAAATTAACGGTTCATGGTCAGGAGGAAATTAGTGAGTTAAGAAAAAATCTCAGGGGTTTAGAGGTGATCGCCACTATTTCTCCCCTTATGGGATTGTTGGGAACAGTTGTTGGAATGGTAAAAGCCTTCAACAAAGTCGCTCAATACAAGGGTCAAGTAGATCCTAGCCTCCTGGCAGGTGGTATTTGGGAGGCTCTTTTGACCACTGCGGCGGGCCTAGCTCTTGCTATTCCCGTTGTCATCATGCTCAATTATTTTGAAAGAAAAGTGGAAGCTATTTCCTTTCTGTTTGGAAAATACGGACAGTATCTGGTTCACCACCTTTATGAGGAGGAGGATGGTTCGGCCAATGGTCATAATTCTCGTTCCCCTAAGCCAGACACCCAACCTGAACTAGCCAATCAGAGGGTATAAACGAAGGTACGGTTATGCTTGATTTATTTCCTACTCGCAGAAAACGTTTTCAAATTGATATGGCACCACTAATAGATGTTGTGTTTTTGTTGCTGATATTTTTCATGCTGACCTTTGCAATTCAAGGTCAGGGGCTTGCGATCAGTCTTCCCGAAGGTGAGGAGACCGAAAAGGTTGAAAAGGATATTATCGTTAAAATCGATCGAAATAATAATATCCGATTAAATGGCACGCCAATCCAGATCGATTCTCTTAGAGGTGTATTGAAAGAAGAACTGTTAAGTCATTCAGGCAAGTTGGTTGTGATCGACTCAGCACCCAAGGCTAAGTATGAGCTGTTTACCCGCGTTCTCGATGTTTCACGCGAGGCCGGGGCGGAAAACTTTTCAATAATAAAATAATGATTCGGTTCCCATACAAAGAAAAGGCACCTTTCAAACTCGACTTGATTCCGATGATTAATGTCGTTTTTTTGTTACTGATTTTTTTCATGCTGACATCCACCACCACTAGGCAAAGTAAAAAAGTAGAGTTGCCTATAGCAAAGACTGCTGAAAAAAATAGTAAGGAGTTTCTCGTTATGACGATAGATAAAAATGGTTCCTTGGAGTTGGATGGAAAAGCCGTCACCTTTGAGGCCTTGCCAACTCATCTTGAAAAGAAAGTAAGTGAGAAAAAAAATACGGTAATTTCGATTCACGCGGACAAGGGCATCGAGTTTGAGCTTTTTGGCAAAGTAATCGAGTTGGCCAAGCAAGCAGGTGCTGAAGATTTTATGCTTGCGACTAAGAATGACAAACCTGACAAGGGTTCCTTATAACGAAAAAAATGACGATCCGAAATAATTCCACCACCTATTCGATTGCCGGTTCCCTGGCTGTTCATGTGGTGTTTACCTTAGGCGCGGGAAGTTTTTTGATGAACATTAATAACAGTGTTCAGCCTCAAAAAACTTATAACCTTGAATTTGTTAAAAGGAAAACTCCACCTCTGGTAAAAAAAGAAATGATTCGAAAAGAGCAGGTTCGAAAGGAAATTAAAGTAGCAAGCCTTACACCTAAAGCCATGCCGATTTTGCAGCCTAAGAAGGCTATTCGACAAACTAGGAAGGCCCGGGCTATTGTTAAGACGGCGATCTCAACTCCAAAACAAGTTCAAAAGGTCACCTTAACTAAATCGGTAATGGTACGTAATACCCCTACTATAAACAGAAAAGTAAATACTTCTGTGCCTAGATCCTTCACGACCCCGTCATCAAAACGATCCACGCGAGTGGTAATGGTTCAGGGGGCACAGCACTTTAAGTTAAGCAAATTACCGAAGCGGGTTATCAGGTCAAGTAGTTCAGTCTCGTCATCAAAACGATCCACGCGAGTGGTAATGGTTCAGGGGGCACAGCACTTTAAGTTAAGCAAATTACCGAAGCGGGTTATCAGGTCAAGTAGTTCAGTCTCGTCATCAAAACGATCCACGCGAGTGGTAATGGTTCAGGGGGCACAGCACTTTAAGTTAAGCAAATTACCGAAGCGGGTTGTCAGGTCAAGTAGTTCATCATCTTTCAAGAGCGATAACGGCCGTGTGAAAATGGTGCAAACCGGGGTAAAGCTGGCGTCCTTAACTTCTTTTTCATCCCCTCGAGGCGTTCCAAATATTGTCGATACGGGTGCTTTAAAGAATTATATTGGCCAGGTACAGCGGAGTGTTGAACGCGCGAAAAACTACCCTGAGGCTTCGCGGAGGGCAGGGCGGCAAGGCAAAGTGCGAGTCCAGTTCACCATATTAAGGAGTGGAGAAGTGGATAATGTCAGGTTGCTTACTGAAACACCCTATGTACTCCTGAATCAGGCAGCTATGGCAGCTGTTAAAGAAGCGGCCCTACCTGGTTTTCCTGACAGCATAATGAAACAATCCTTAAAGGTTATTTTACCTTTTAGGTTTGAATTGAATTGAAAAATTGGTTTGCCTTAAAAAATATTTTCCTTGTTCATAGTCATACCAGGGAAGGCGCAAAATTTTAATTGTTGAAGGTATGGAGGTATGTGTTTCATGAAAATTAGGAGTTTGTCATTAGGACCCGTGTTTTTTGTTCTTACAGTAGGCGTTGCACCCTGCATGGGCGAAGTAAATGAAGTTGATAACAATTTTGACGGCAAAATAGACACATGGCAATATGTTAATGCTCAGGGAAAAATTGAGAAAGCCAAATACGATGAAGACTTTGACGGTAAGGTGGATCGGGTAGACTATTTTAAAGGAGAAAAAACTCTGGAACGTGTTGAATTCGACAAAAACAAAGATGGAAATATGGATCACATGCAGTATTACGCGAACGGAGGAAAACTTGTCCGTGTAGAAAAATCAACCAAGTTTGACGGCAGTTTTGACTTGAAGCAATTTTTCAACTCCAACGAGAAATTGACACATATTGAATTTGATGAAACTGGGGATGGTAAAGCTGATACCATTCAGTTTTATGATTCTTCAGACAAATTGATACGTCTGGAGGCCGATTCAAACAAAAATGGCAAAACCGACCGATGGAGTTATTTTCGGGATAATTCTGTATTAGAACGCACGGCCTTCGACACCAATGGCAATGGAAAACCCGACCAATGGCAGTTTTATTATGACGACCAGCAGACTTTGAAAAAAGCCGAGTACGATACCAACGGCGATGGCAAAGCGGATCGCTGGGAATTTTTCGATTCAACGGGCAAACTTGGCAAAATCCAATTGGATCGAAATTTCGATGGTAAAGTCGACATGACTCAGAAAAAGTAGGAGAAAAATTAGAAGTTAGTTAACAAATTTTTTTTATATTTATTATAGTAATGATTTTCATTATAGAAACTAAATAGACCAAGATTCCTATTGTAAAAATTGATATAAATTAGAAAAATTGGTTGACAGATTTTTTTATTTGTTATAATATTGAGAATGATTGTCATTATATTAATGGAGGGAAGAAGATGTATTTAAGTGTAGTTAGGGTGGGTCTGGGGATTTTGTTTTTGGTGTTGTTTTCTTCCCCAACTTTTGCAGTTGATAAAGAGGCGGAGCAGAAGGCGAACGAGATTTTAATGCGTGAAGTATCGATCATTGGCTCCAAGTATAAAGTCAAAGATATCGCCGGTTCCGCAGCCTTCCTGGACGTGCAGGAAATTCGCGAGCACAATGTGGACGATGTGAATCGTATCTTGAGGCGAGTTCCAGGTGTTAACCTACGCGAGGAAGACGGTATGGGGTTATTCCCTAATATTTCTCTGCGCGGTGTGGATTCTGCGCGTTCTTCGAAGGTGACTATCATGGAAGATGGGGTATTAATGGCACCTGCCCCTTACTCTGCGCCCGCCGCTTACTATTCACCTACGGCCGGTAGGATGTCGGGAATTGAAGTTCTCAAAGGGTCGAGTCAGGTCAAGTATGGGCCTCACACAACTGGGGGTGCTATCAATTTTCTTTCCACACCAATTCCGACAGCTGAAAAAGTTTATTCGAAAGCTACCTTCGGAACCTATAATGAGATCCGTAACCATTTCTATTTTGGTAATACGCAGCAAACCGAGGATGGTAAAATTGGTTACGTGCTTGAATATTACACCCGTGGCAACACCGGTTTTAAAGATTTAGATGTCAACCCCGCGTCTATGCGGGGCTCGGCCGATACTGGATTTAGAAAACATGAGCCTATGGTCAAGATGTTTTGGGAGCCAAAATCTGACTTGTATCAAAGGTTTGAGGCCAAATTCGGCTGGACCTCTCTCGATGCGAACGAAACTTATTTGGGCCTTACTACTAATGATTTTCGACAAGATCCTTATCGCCGGTACGCAGCATCACGGTTCGATGAAATCGAGTCCACCCAATTTCGTTCCTATATCCGCCATTTCATAGAGTTGAATTCCGACACGAGTCTGGTCACCACACTATATGGAAATACCTTCCATCGAAACTGGCAGAAACTAAATAAAGCAGGCGTGTCAGGGTCACTTAAAAATTTAAGTCAGGCTATGCTCGACTCTAACTTTAGTGACGACACTCTGGGAATTTTACGGGGAACAGCTGCGGGGGAACTAGAGTTTAAAAATAATAACCGTGGCTACTATATGTGGGGTGTTCAGTCCACCGTGAATCATAAACTCAAAAAAGACGGTTTCGAACACAATATTGAAGTGGGTCTGCGTCTGCATTATGACCAGATTCGACGGAAACAATGGAAAGAAACCTTTACTCAGGATGCCAACGGGAATATTACCGCAGTTTCCGTCGGCGCAAGAGGGAGTGACAGCAACAGGCTGCAAAAAACTATGGCTACTACCGTTCATGCTTCGGATCAGATGAAATTCGGGAAGTTTACTTTCACTCCGGGTGTTCGCGTCGAAACCATCAACCAAAAGTACTGCGATGACAATACTAATTGTGGGAGTTCCACAATGGAGCAGGAGGGCACGTATTCTGTTATCGTGGGTGGCGGAAGTTTAAAGTATGACGTGTACGATTCCGGCGGAGAAGACTTAGACGTTTTTGGTGGAATTCACCGAGGTTTCTCGCCTTCAGACCCAAGAAGCAGGCTTAAAAGTGGCATAACAGAAGAAACCAGCATTGGTTTTGAGTTGGGTACTCGATACAAAAATGCTCCTAAGGCGTTCGCTACAGAGGCTATTTTATTCCTGACCAAGATCAATGATATGGTAGTCAACGATTCAGTCGGGGGTACCGGCACTGGGGCCAGCGCAAATCTTGGAAAGGTGCAAACTGCTGGTCTGGAACTTCAGGCAAACTATGATCATGGCTTGGCCAAAGGGTGGGTTGTACAAACACCTATGTACATGTCTGCAACCTACACAGATGCTAGGTTCATGAGTTCTGTAGGATCAGATGATGAGGAATCAATTTTTTCCGGTGCAGTGCAAGATAACATGCTTCCATATGTTCCAGAAATTTCCGTTAGCTGGGGTTTTGGTGCGATTTATAAAAAGTTGTCGGCCAATATTGATGCCAACTTTGTTTCATCCGCGTATGCAGATGGTAGCAATATGGGGTCACTTACTCCTGCAAGTGAGCGGTTTGGAAAAATCGATTCGAGGATAGTGATTGATGCCGCCATGGGCTATCAGTACAGCAAAAAGGTTCGAATGTTTGCGAACATAAGAAACCTGGCCAATACCCAATATATGGTCTCCAGGCAACCTCATGGGCCACGCCCTGGTGCTCCCCTCACGGCGATGGGAGGTTTAGAGTTTAGTCTCTAATTCCAGGAATTGGAACCAAAGGTTTCCTCCAAGCGGGATCCGGTCTTGAGTTTTCCACTCAGAACCTGGATCCCGTTTTTTCTTTCGCACCTAGTTGCGTGAAGTCCTACCCGCTTTTAAGTTTGTCTTGTGGCTTGAGCCATCCATAGTAAAATGAAATCGTGAAACAATATACTTAAAGGTGTGGCGAGTCACAGTGAATTAACTCCAGATGTTATTCTGAAAATTTTACTTCTCAAAAGACTCTCATGACGGTTCGGCATCCTTTGGTAACGAAATTTTTTTTCCTTTCCTTGATCTTTCTCATAGGAGGTTGTGTAGTACTTAAAGGAGAAAGAAACTTTTCCAAGAGCGGGCTGACGGTTACCTTCCGTAGCCTCAATGCTTTAGACGATGTGCAGAACATCAGATTTCAGTACCCTATCATTCTTTCCGAAGCAAATATACGTAACCACCTGCTTTCTCTCTGGTACCAAGATATTGTTTCACTCAGACAGCCCAGGCCTGTGTTTTCCCCACACGTAGCCTCCAAATTAGCACCCCTTTTTAAAACTGTCCTGAGAAAGGTTAAGCCGGGAAAGTACCTTCATTTTATGTACCAAGCTTCGAGAGGTCTCACGGAGGGGCAGGTTTTTGCTACGGCTAAAAATATCCACTGGCGTTTTTTTAAAATCAACGGAGTAATTTATTCCAACGACCCTTTAAGAATTCGAGAACCGACGTGGAAATTGGTTCGAACGCACGGGCAATCCTATCAAAGGTTACGAACAGGAGGTTTTGAAAAAACCATAAAAAATCGGATAATTGCAAATATCAACCTCCCATTCCCAAAACATAAATATCCGTCTCGAACAAAGACAAAGTCGTTTCCACGAAAATAACCTTTCAGGCTTGTCATTTAAGGGTGGATGTAGCTGATAATAGAAAGGATTGCATTGCCATTTCCGGAACTTTCTTAGTAATTAATTGGTTGCTTCGTTTTAATTATTATTGGACGGGCAAATTCATATTTCCCCGGAAGGTCTTCGGGGTAAGAGGATGCAATCCGATAAGTTTGATATTGGGCTCTGTTCGGGAATGCTATTCTTTTTTAGGTTTGAAGTCGAACTGGCAAAGAGTTCCTAGGTTAGCAAAAAGATTACTCAACTTTAAATCCACATACTCTTTTCTGTTTTCCCATGGAATTTTATCGAACTCACAGGCTGTTTGGATATAGTCAACGCGCCCAAAACGAATGAAAAATTCGGCATACCAACACTTTTTCATTTTATAGACCCATTGCTTTTCATCTGCTTTTTTGTGTTCGAGAAGAAAGTGTTTCCAGGTATGGGAATCGTCTACTTGTGGTTGGTGGTTTTCCACAAAAGTTTTAAAAGGATTCTTAGATGCCTTCTCTTTCTCAATCAACTTAGCCCTGCTGGGTTCGGTCCATTTACTCAATGCAGAGATAATGGCAGCTCTTGCTTTATCAATTCTTAAATTGGCTTCATCCATAACATTATGGGCATTGTATATAAAGCATGCGATCAAGGTCATGTATTGTTCTTCTTCGGATAGGTTATTGCCATTTTCAAATTCCCAAATATCAATGAATTTTTCTCTAATGACACTTTTATCAACTTCAGTGTTTTCAACATCCAGATATTTAAGGATAGGATCCACTCTTTTTCCCGCTTTTTCTCGGGCTTCCGTTAAAGTGGTGTCTTTATCGTTTTCTTCACTCATAAGTTTATTTTTAGGGCACAATACCCATCTTTCTAGTTAAAGGATTTGGCTTTTTAATTGGTGGCCTCTAAAATATCATAATCCGGTTTATGGTAGCAAGAGCGATGATTTATAAATGTAACAGATATGGACATGAATAATAAAGGTTTCGACATAGTAGTGATAGGTTCTGGTGTGATAGGTCATAGTATTGCCTATCGCTTGAAGCAGGAAGATCCACAACTTCGGGTAGCAATTCTTGGAGACCCTGTCAATTCCTTGCAGGCGTCTCGGGCTGCCGCAGGAATGTTGGCCCCTTTTTGCGAATGCAAGATTGCCGATCCCTTTTTCGAGTTTTGTCGCGAATCGTTAAACAAGTTTCCTAAATTTATTGAACAACTGACTTCGGTCAGCGAGGTTCCGGTTTATTTTTCGTTAGCAGGATCACTTATGCCATCATCATCTTTTCCAGATAGCTGGAAAGAACGTAAAGAATTTTTTAAAATGGAATCAATCCCTCATGAAATTTGGGATGAGAATAAAATACGCGAAAAAGCTCCTTTTCTATCCAGAGATTGCGGGGAGATCATGTGGGTTGGAGAAGGACAGGTTAACAACCGGCAACTTCATGATTCTCTAATGGCGGCCTCCAGAAAACTTGGTGTTCAAATTTTAGAAGCCAATGTAACGGGATTTGTTCGAAAAGATTCTATTGTATCCCAAGCCGTTACAGAAGAGGGAGAAATGGAGGGGGATCAATTTGTTCTAGCGTCCGGCAGTTGGTCTGCGCAGTTGGCAAAGGTGCTGGATGTAAATCTTCCATTAAAGCCTATTAAGGGGCAAATGTGTCGTTTGAAATTGGATGATCACTTTTTTGATTATACGATACACGGTATGATGACATATATTGCACCTTGGAAAGAAGGAAACGGTTTTGTGGTTGGTTCTACCATGGAAGATAAAGGGTTTGACTCTTCCATTGAAGGCAAGGTGATTGATACTCTTATTGAACGTGCTGCTGAAATCCTCCCCTGCATTAGAGATGCCTCGTTGATTGAATCGTGGACGGGTTTACGTCCTGCTGCAAATGATTTGATGCCTATTATGGGTAGGAGTGGGAGGTACAAAAATCTTTTTTACTCTTCTGGACATTACCGTAATGGAATTTTGCAGACTCCTAACCAAGCAGACTACATGGTATCAATTATCAAGGGTCTAAGGAAAAATGAAATTTCTGAATTTTCTCCATCACGTTATAACCTCTAAGGCAAAATGAACAATGCAGGATAGAGAGACAGAATCAGATTTGGCTCTAGATTTCCAAAACATCTGGCACCCTTGCACCCAGCAAAAAGATTTCGAAACCATAAAACCTTTAATGGTGGAGAGAGCAGACGGTGTCTACTTGTTTGATCGACAGGGAAAACGTTATTTAGATGCGATCTCTTCCTGGTGGGTGAACTTGTTGGGCCATAATCATCCCAGACTCAATGCGGCATTGAATAGCCAGTTGGAAAAAATGGCGCATGTGATGTTTGCGGGTATAACGCATCAGCCGGCAATTGATTTGGCTTCTTCCCTGATAAAAGCTTCTTCCGAGAATTTGAGCAAGGTGTTCTTTTCCGATAACGGTTCGACATCGATTGAAGTTGCCTTAAAAATGAGCTTGCAATATTGGCAGCAGATTGGAAAGGAAAACAAGACACGCTTTATTTATTTGAAGGGAGGGTACCACGGTGAAACACTTGGTGCATTGTCTGTATGTGGATTGGATATTTTTAGAAATAAGTTTGAAAAAGTTTTGTCTGAAAACCTGGAAGTCGAAGGGCCAGACTGTTTTCGTTGTCCTTATGGCCTGAATCGTGATAGTTGCAGTGCCGAATGCTTTGAAGTTATGGAAAAGGCTCTGGATGAAAAGGATATTGCGGGTGTGATTGTCGAGCCTTTGGTCCAAGGGGCAGCGGGCATGAAAATCTATCCCCCGATTTATTTGAAGAAATTGCAATCTGCTTGCGATTCGCATTCGGTGCATCTGATTTTTGACGAAATTGCCGTGGCATTTGGTCGTACGGGTTCTCTTTTTGTGAGCGGTCAGTATGATATTCGTCCAACATTTTTGTGTCTTTCAAAAGGAATTACATCCGGGTATCTACCTTTAGCTGTTACCTTGACTACGGAAGAAATTTATTCTGCTTTTTATGATGATTATAACAATTGGAAAATGTTCATCCATAGCCACAGTTATTCGGCCAATCCTTTAGCCTGTTCGGTAGCTAATGAAACCCTGGCAATAGTTTGCCAAAACGATTTTATGGCAATGTTGACACCGAAAATAAACCTAATGAAAGAATTAGGACAGCAAATAGCAGAAGATTCAAGGTGGTGTGGAGAGTTTCGTCAGCAAGGTATGATCGCTGCTTTGGAATTGGTAGAAAACAACGATAGCAAGCAGCCGTTTCCAATTGAAAATCGCGTGGGCTATAAAGTTTATTTGGAAGCTTTAAAGCGTGGTGTTTTTTTGAGGCCGCTTGGAGATGTTATTTATTTTATTCCTCCTTTGGTAATAAATGAAGAAGAGATAACAACGATGATGAACACAGCCCGGGAATGTATGGCAGTGGTTCTTGACTAATTTTTTAGATATTGAGGTCACTATGTATGATGTAACTGTTAAAACCGGATTTTCCGCTGCCCATCAGCTACGGTTGTATGATGGTAAATATGAAAACCTGCACGGACATAATTGGACCGCGCAAGTGACCGTTGAGGCAGATAAACTCGACCCGATAGGCGTTGGTATAGATTTTGTGGAGCTTAAAGGAATGGTTGAGAGAATTTTGAGTCGATTGGATTACCATAATATTAATGAAATCCCTCCATTTGATAAAGAAAATCCTTCCGCTGAAAATATCGCTCGTTGGTTGTTTCTAGAGTTGAAAACCCAAATTGATACGGAATCAACACGAATCAAACGGGTAGAGATTTGTGAAATGGAAGGTTGTGGTGCTAGTTATTTTGAGTGATTTGCGACTCTCCTCGATTGAAGCCATTATTTTTGTTTCTCTATTATCGAATTACTAGATTAACTCTCCTAATCTTTATTCATCTTTTAGTTTCCCTCTGTATAATACTCTCCAGTAATCTGCGTTAACCCTTAGCTAATACTTTACGGATTATTATGGTTCACTTGATTGAAGACCTAGCTGTTTTACTCCTAGTTTCCCTTCCTATAAATCTTTTATTTCACAAGGTTAAATTACCATCTGTAATGGGTTATCTAATCGCAGGTGTCGTGATTGGCCCGTATGGCGGACAATTAATTGATGATATTGAATCTGTTAAGCACCTTGCTGAAATTGGAGTGATTTTGCTTTTATTTGTCATTGGTTTAGAGTTTTCACTGACCCGGCTTTTAAAAGACTTGGTTTCTGTTTTCGGGATAGGGGGACTTCAATTAACTTTAACAGCAGGTGTCACTGGGTGGATTTTTCATTTATACGGGTTTGCGCAAAACCAGAGTATCGCTTTAGGCTTGCTCGTTGCTTTAAGTAGCACTGCCATTGTATTGAAAATGATTACCGACAGCGCCGAAATAGATACCCTCCACGGTAAGCTTTGTATTGGCACTCTTTTGTTTCAGGACCTATGTGTGGTTCCAATAATGCTTCTTGTGCCTCTGTTAGCCCAAGCTGGAGCTATTTCTCCCATGGATTTTTTCTTCGCCATGTTTCAATCTATTGCCGCAGTTGTTGCAATATTTTTTCTGTCAAAATTAATTGTACCAAGTATGTTGGCGTGGATTGCACATATAGGTAACAAAGAGCACCTGACCCTTTCTGTTATTTTTATTATTCTTATAACAGGCTGGATTGCACATAAGATGGGATTGACTTTGGCAATGGGTGCTTTGATTGCCGGAATGATTATTTCAGATTCTGAATACAACCACCAGATCATTATTGATATTCTTCCGCTCCGCGATTATTTCAGCAGTATATTTTTTATATCTGTAGGAATGCTTTTACAGATTGAGATATTTTTTGACTCTGTTTTGTTTTGTATGGTACTTGCGGCTAGCGTTATTTTATTAAAAATGTTTCTAACATTTCTTTCCTGCATTCTTTTTCGAACTCCTATTAGAATCTCTTTAATTGTTGGAATGAGATTAGCGCAGATAGGAGAGTTTTCCCTTATTCTTGCTGCAATCAGTTTTGAACAGGGCCTTTTTAATAACGACCAATACCAATTATTATTGATTGCTTCCATTCTATCAATGCTAGTTACTCCGTTAATGATACAGATTTCTTCAAAACTATCTATCTGGATTTTTTCCAGCATGAAAACAGAAGAAAGCAAAGACAAAAAAGACGAGGCCTTAAATGAGCATGTGATAATATCGGGTTATGGCCTCGGTGGAAGAACTTTAGCTAAGGTTCTCCAAGAGGCACATATCCCGTTTCTAGTTTTGGAATTAAGTGGCGAAAAGGTTAAACGAGCATTGACAGAAGGGTTAACCACACATTACGGGGATTGCACTCAAGAAGAGACCCTCTTGAGGGTAGGGGTGAAACGAGCGCGGATGATTGTGTATGCTATTAGGGATCAAGTGAGTACTGAAAGAGCTGTTCGATTAACGCGTAAGTTAAATCCGGATATAAAAATTATGGTCAGGACTCGATTGACTTCCCAAGTAGAAGAGCTCAAAGCTGCTGGTGCTGATGAAGTTATTCCTGAAGAGTTCGAAACTTCCATAGAAATTTTTTGTAGGGTTTTAAGGGATTATCGAATTCCGAATAATATCATTGAGCAGCAAGTAGAATTAATTCGTATGGAAGGCTACAGTATGTTTCGGGGGTTATCTCTGAATACGGAAAGTTTGAAAAAGTTTTCAACCTATCTTACAGCGACTTTAACAGAGTCTTACGTTATCTTGGAAGATTCATGGATTTGCGGCAAAACTTTGGGTGAGATTAATATTAGTTCTGGGTCAATCATTATTGCCGTGGTTAGAAAGAATCAGCCACATCCTAATCCAGAATCTGAATTTTTAATTTTGTCTGGTGATACCTTAATTTTGTTTGGAAGCCATATGCAATTAAATAAAGCGATTCATTACCTTCAAGATGGGCCCCCAGCAGCAAGTCAATAAGAATTTGTCTTATGAAAATTAACATTACACAGGCCGTAATTCTTGCCGCGGGGATGGGTGTGCGTCTTAAAGAATTGAACCGGGGTATTCCAAAAGGTTTTATTTCTCTCGCGGATAACATCCCTATTATAGAGCATTCTATTGAAGCTCTTTTAGCCTGTGGCATTAGCGATATTATTATTGTTACTGGGTTCATGGATGAACATTATGAGAACCTTCGCTCTAGATATCCGCAAATAAAAACAGTCCGAAACGAAAAGTTTTCGGAAACTGGTACCATGTATTCTTTATGGTGTGCTCGAAAACTTCTCAATACAGATTTTATTTTATTAGAATCAGATCTAATTTTTGAAACCCGAGCAATCAGAGAATTGTTAGAATCTCCAGTTAAAAACTTACTTTTAATAACGGGAAAAACGGAAGCTGGAGATGAAGTGTATGTAGCGGCAGATGGAGGCCGGGTTAAACAGATTTCCAAGGACAAGCAGGTATTAGGTTCAATTGTGGGAGAGTTTGTTGGAGTATCCCGGTTAAGCTATGATTTTTACTTGAAGTTGATTCGGATAGCTGAAGAGAGCTTCGAATCGGATTTGAAGGTCAGTTACGATATGGATTGTTTTGTTACCGTGGCAGACAAAACTCCTTTAGGCTTTTTGAAGATTGATAATCTCTTGTGGGCCGAAATCGATGACGCGCTGCAATTGAAAAGAGCTCAAAAAATATGGAAGGAAATTAAAAGTCAAAGTGCCTGACTCCTTGATGTTTATGAAAGAATTTATTTAAATTCATATTCGGTTTCTGATATCCAGAGAATTGGAATAGAGTCGGGAAGCAGAGTCTTTTTGTTTATAAAAGCCGTTTCGACTTGATCGCGATTCAAGTTTATTGCCGATTTGAGGTTTGCTCCGCAAAGGTCTGCATGGTTGAGGTAGGTATTATCCAAGTTAGCCTTCGTAAAGTTGCATCCTACAAGGTCGGCGGCAATGAGTTCAGAATTAGTGAAATTGGCCCCAGACAAATTTGCATTTGCCAGAAATACCCCAGTTAAATTTGCTTCGGTTAAATTGGCATTTGTAAAACAGGTGTAGGTTAAGTTGGCCCCTTCAATATTGGATTCCTTAAGGTTCGCATTGTTAAAGTTTGCCGAGCTACAATTTGCCTCGACTAGGTTTGCCTGGGTTAAAATAGTATTGGAAAAGTTGGTTTTTTTGGCTCTACAGCGGTAGAGAACGGTACGGTGAAGCCGCACATTTGAAAGGTTTGCGCCACTTAAATCCGCTCCGCAAAGGTCTGCCTCAGATAAATCAGAATTCTCAAGATCAGCGTCGATTAAAACTCCATCACTGAGGTCGGCCTCCTGAAGTTCAGCGTTTCTTAGATCTGCGCTTTGGAGACTTTTTTTTGATGATTCAGCTTTTTGTTTGTCAAAACTCATAAAAATAAGGACCTGAACTATAAGGAACAACAGGCTAAATCTAGTTTGACGTTTCGTCAAGGGACAGTTTTAATATTATTAAGTGTACCCCTACCTGTGGGCATGATAGGCTTTGGCTTTATAAAATTTTGAGGATTCGATGAGGTTATTTGATATTAAGAAAAATTCAATCTGGCTTGCTTTATTGCTAGTGTTGCTGGAGGTGACTGCGAACCCTGTTTTTTCTGAAACGGAAAAGGAAAGAGATATTAAAAAATTGCTGGAAGTTTCTGGGATTTTGAGACAATTGAGTTATATGGAGGATACATTAATGAATTCTGTCTCGATGATGATTTCGGGTTCTTTTCCAAAAGTTCCAAATGAGTTTTGGACGGAGTTTAATCAATTGATTGGTAAAAAAGAGATGAACGAACTGATTGCTCGGGTCATCCCAGTATATGATAAGCATATGTCGCACGAAACTGTAAAAAAGCTAATTAAAATGTTTGAGAAACCCTTTTGGGAAGAATGGAAAAAAAAGATGCCTCTAATCAGTCGCGAAGCAGGGGTGGTCGGTAGTCAATGGGGTAAGGAAATATCTCAATCGCCGGCTTTTAATAAAAAATTAGAAGGACTTGTTAAAAAGTATGAACTGGAAAAAATAAACAAGATAAAATAAACAAGGGGGAGATAGAATATATCTATCAACACTTCTTAAAAAGGTATTTAAATTGCTTTCCACGTTTCTAAACTAGCGGATTTAGTTTGCATTGTATTTAACGACACTCCATATTTCCTTACTTCCTTATCCCTTAATATTTTTCCCGAGAGAATACCGGATAACCTACATTGCGTAGGACTAATACCTATATATAGCAAAGGCTTATTATTAATATAAAAACGTCTTAGCGCTGATATATAGTTTTGCGAGCTTCTTAAAGCTAGGGTTATACATTGATTCGTCCTGCTAAATAAAACCTTCTGTTTTTTAGTTTTTGCTTTCTTTGTTTTTTCGGCAATTTCTGAAGCTGCCCCAAATGCGATAATTCTCAATCCAATACTGAAAAACCCAGAGCAACTAAATGTTTATCAAAATGCATATTTTAAAATAAGTAATTCATTTAGCTCTGTACTATACAACATAACAGTTAGCGAATCTCTCTCTCAAAAAAGAGTTTTATCAATCAGGGATTTCCAATCGGGACAGTCTTTTGCAATGTCTTTCTCAAAAGCCGGAGAATATGAAATCTGTTATTCCAGTAAAAAAGATGTAAGCTTTCCGAAGACATGTTTGCAGGTAGATGTTTTACAAGCAAAACTGATCTGATCCCGTATTTACATTCAGAAAGTTTGTTCTTCCAACCTTTTTGGCGAGGAAGTATTTCTTCCTATTTGATAGCTTGCCAAAGTGAGTCCACAAAATACCGTTTTGAATCGTAAAAGTTTTCAGTAATTTTGAACCCAGATTCACAGGCTAGATTTTCTATATCTTGAATTGAATATTTAAAAGATTGTTCGGTTTGCAAGGCTTCCCATTTGGCAAATTCAATATTTGTATTTAGAGATTTGATTTGGATAGTTTGTTTGCAGGTACTGTACAAAAAACTTTCCACTGCTCGCGTTTGTGGATTGAAATGCCCTTGCTGGACAAATAAATTTTTATTAAAGTTTGCCTGAAGACATTCATTGATTCTATCCAAAAGATGTAAATTGAATTTCTCAAATAATTCGTTATTGTAGGATTGGTTAAGCAATTTTGGGTTTTTCATAAGATCAAAACCAATTAGCAAGTAATCTTCTTTTTGTAATAACTGATGTAATCTTTTTAGAAAAGATTTGGCATCAGGGATGTCCATATTGTTGAGAGTGACCCCTAAAAATAGCACCATTTTCCTTAGTCTATTATTCTCTGTTATCGAGGCAAGACCTTCAAAATAATCTGCAACTAGGCCTGTAATATTTAATGAAGAGCTTTCGAAGTTTTGATTTAGTATTTTGACAAGATTGTCAATTGCACCTTTAGATATATCTATGGGTGTGTATTGAAGTTTAACTCCGTCTTCAAGCAACTGTCTAATTAGAGCCATTGTCTTTTTACCATCGCCCGAGCCTAATTCGATCAATTGGGTGGGAGTGCTAGAAAATAACTTTGAAAGAGTCGATTTATGTGTATTGAATATTTCAAGCTCACAACGAGCTGGGTAGTAATTCTCGAGTTTTGTGATTTGATTGAAAATTTCACTCCCTCTTGAATCATAGATCAGCCATGAAGGAAGTTTCTTTTTTTTAAGTGAGAGCCCTTTTAGAACCGTATCAGCAAAAATATTTTTTTTCATTGTTATCTAGTTCTTTTGTGATTATTGTAAAAAATTTGGTTCAGGTATGATTTTTGACCTACAATATTTTGTTTGTTATATTAAATATATATTATTCTCTAATTATTTTGTCCAACTTGGTTGAATAAGCTTACCATTCATAAAGACGGCATATCCCGCTTCGCTATTGTTAATTGAACAATGAAAAAAGTCACTTTTATTAAAACAGATAATCTTAATATATATCTAGATTATGAAAAAGCTGCGGAAGAATTTGTATCACTTGTGAATTCTGAAAATTTGGATGCTAGCATATTGGCAAATCCTCATATTGTTTATTCTTTCAACGAAAAAATTGATCTCGCCTTGGATAAAGCATTTTTGGGAAAAGGTGGAGACGATTCTGCACATCTTTTTATTCAAAGATGTTTGTATCATATCAACAGATTAAAGCTTTTTTGGTACGACAACCTAAAGAATTATTCGAATGAACAGTCACGGTTTCTTTTTGATGTTCAATCCAAAATAGAAAAAAGATGGTCTGTGTGGGAAGAAAATCAAATTTTAACTGAAAGATTAAATGCGGATAATGTGACTCAAGCTCTTTGTAACAGGGCAGATGAAGATTTAAACCCTGAATTATCTAAAGAGGGCCAGTATATTCGGGATGATATTTCAGAAGCGGGCTATTGTCATCTTCTCGCAATTGCTTCGCTTGATGGGTTGGTGGAGGCAAGTCAACTCTCCCGGGTTTTAGGTGGAGCCGGTTCGGATGTGCAACTCATGTTGACTCGAATATTGTGGGAAGAATATGGGGGAGGGAAATTAGAACGAAAACATTCTTCCCATTTTGCTGCCATGCTAAATGAGTTAGGGTTGGACTCTAGGCCCGAGGCTTATTTAGATATGGTTCCTTGGGAGGTCTTAGCCAATATCAATCATTCTTTCTTGTTGTCAGAACAAAAAAGAAAATTTTTAAGATATGTTGGGGGACTGATGTTCATCGAGATTTCTGTTCCCGCTTCATTCAAGAATAATAAATTGGCTGGAGAGAGGTTGGGGCTTAGTCATGATGCTATCAGCTATTGGGATGTACATATAAAGGAAGATATCCGACACGGGCAATGGATGTTGAACGATGTTGCGCTTCCATTAATTGAAAAGTATCAAGAGAATGCATGGGAAATTGTAATGGGTTATGATCAGCAAAAGTTTTTGTCTGCCAGAGCTGCAGGTTCCATTGTTGCCTGTATTCGAAAATATGAAAATGATCCTGTAGTCTTTTCGGAAAAACTTGGGTCTTTTTAATAAATTCCTTCCTATTATTTACATCTGCAGCAAAAAATCATCGTCCAATTCTTCTTCCAGGTAATCTGGGAGCTGGGTGCTAGAATCAGTTTGTGACATATCCAACTGATTTGTGCTTAGCCCTGTTGCCCCCTTCAATAGAGCTCCCTTTAGGTTGGTTTGGTTGAACATTGTTCCTTCGTTAAATTGTGCCTTTTCCAGCTTGGCATTTTCAAGGTTGGCAAATTGGAGATTCGATTCTAATAAACCTGCTCCTGAAAGATTTGCGCCTTTCAAGTTCGCACTTTGGAAATTAGTTTCCAAAAGCTTGGCTTTATTCATATCTGCTTTTTCAAGTATGGCTCCAGAAAGATTGGAGTACTGCAGTTTAGCTTCTGTCAAATCTGCATTACTTAAGTTAATTTTTTGAAGCTGCAATCCACGGATATCTACTTTAGAAAGATCAGGGGTCGTTTCAGGGTTTTGCTCACGCCATTGGTTCCAGGCATTAACTCCCTGTTTAATTTTAAGCAAGTGCTCTTCAATTGACATATTAATTTCCAGTAGATTTAAAAATATTATATTACATGAAGTCTATAACCGATGCTCGGATTTTGGATTGTTTTCGTTGATTAATCTTATTCACATTGGATTGTATCCCAAATTTTACAATCGGATTTAAAACTGTTTCATAGTTATTTTTTATAATTTAAAGTTTAATTTTTGAAGTAGTAATTATGAATTTAACTATTTGAGGAGAGTCGATATACTGAGAGAGTTAATTTTAAAGAGCCTATGGCCTTAAGGGGGTATTAATTTAATCCATAAAAAATTCCATATAGACCATCCAACCAATCACTGAGAGGATAAGTATCGTATATCCTGTGTGAACCCAGATTGTAAAAATCAAGGGTTCCTTACGCTTTTCCTGTGGTTCTTCTTCCTTCATTTATTTTCCTTTTAGGCCGTAATAATATGAATAAGTATTGATAATCACAAGCAAAATAAAGTTTTTTAAATACTATGGAACGGTTAATCCATTTTTTTGAAATTCCATAATAGGTTTGGTTTTAATTCTCATGAGTTTGTCCTATTTTGGGGATTATAATCAAGATAACTTAACTTTATTTTTACTGGTGAATGCATAATTTTTTTAAATTTATTGCCTCTAGTTAGACTACTCCCTCCTTTCATCTCTATTGCTAAAACTAGGAAAAATATGCCTGGTCAATCTAAAAATAGGTGAATCGCACTATTTTGTAGCAAAAATGTGACTCGTTAGTGCTAAAAATCAATATTTTAACCCAATATCTTCCAAAAATTAATTTGGCATGAGCTTTGCTTAATTAGACTTAACAGCAAAATGCGTCAAAATTCAACGGTGGAGGATTAATGAAAAATATAAGCTTAGATAATTATCTAACCCAAATATTCAAGGAAACGGCAGAAAAAAGTGGGTGGAATATTTATCGAAAGGGTAGGAAATGGATGCCTTCAGTGAAAAGAAGAAAACTAGCTAAAAGTTAAATTATTTCAATTAAAACTTGAGGAATCAAAATGAATGAGCCAAGTACTGTAGCTAATTTAGAGAAACTGTCTATTTCGCCAGAAACATTGAGAAAAGAAGACTGGTTGGATTGTCTTGCAGAAGGGATTGATGAGTTACCCGTAACTGAACGTTTGATCATTTCTATGTTTTATTATGAAGGCTTGACGATTAAAGAAATAGCTCTGGTTCTTGAAATATCTGAGTCAGAAGTTTCTAGAATCCATTACGACACAGTTTTGGAGCTATTAAAAATATAACCTAGGGAATAATATTCAATGAAGTTTTATTGAGTAGGTTTTCCCCTATTATTTATGCTATTTCTATGCTTTCTTGAGAAATTGAATTCCCTGCGCCCAATTTGTCTCCTTCCTTTGGCACAGCCTTTCCACCAAGTATTTTAAATATCAAATAAACCATACAGGTTAAAATAATTGAATGTATAACTATATTGATTATTTTAAACAGAATCCTTTTTAAAATTCTTTGTTTGCAGTATAAATATATCTTATAAGAATCAGTAACACATGAGTAATGTAGGTTTATTGGAATTGTGTCAATGAATGGATCAAACAAAAAACCGTGGGACGGCATTGGTGTGGAAGTTAACGGTAGTCTTTCAAGTCGTGAAATGCTTTATAAGGCTAAGCTCGATTGGGAAGTTTCTAAAATTCCTTCGCAAAGACCAAAGTCACATTCTAATCAGGAAACCTTTCGTTTTTATAAAGCTTATTTTGATTCTGGGAATGCAGAAATTGACACCGTTGGCAGCCTCGATGGTTCGCGAATAATATGGGCCCTCGCCAGGCTAAACGAAAACTTTACGTTGCCAGGAGATGATGAGCTTAAAGGTTATATTCTTTTGGCTTCTCGCCATGAGGATAGAGAGAAAATAGAAATACAATTTTTTACCCTACGTTCTGCTTGTAACAGTATGTTGAAGATATCTTCTAAGGCCCGACCAACGGTTAAAAACTCTTTCCGAAGAGTATTTAAATCGACCCTCCCTTTTCTGTCTGAGTCGGCGCAAAGATTTGATGAGGAAATGACGCAAAAAGCAAATACCACAATTGAAATGGGTCGTACTGCGATATCAAACTTTGCCGAAACAGCGCAAAACTTGGTGGATAAAAATGTAAATGAAAAGATTGCCGAAAAATATATGATAGAAGTTTTTAAACCGGATCCTTTAAAAAATGAAGGCAAAGCAGCAGAAGAGCAGGCTAAAGAAAACGCAAAATCTGCACTGGATGCTTTCGGATCTGCGCCAGGGCAGAATTTGAAGTCGACACAAATGACAGTATGGGGGCTTTTGACTGCGGTGATATATACCGCAGATCGTTTGGGAAAGACTCCAGATTCACGTTTAAGACAATCTTGGTTTGGGCCCAATGCAAAAATTAAGAAACGTGCATTAGAGTTGGCGCTAAAATTAGATTAATAAATTACCATGATGGTTTCAAAACCCAATGAAAATTCTTTGCTAATAGAGTTATTGTGCTGCTAGGGTTACTCAGAGCTCAGTTGCCAGAAAAACGAGCCGATCACAGGACTTTCAACTTCAATTTTGTCGCCGGACTGAAGCGTAGCTACGCCTGCAGGAGTACCCGTGAAAATTATATCGCCAGGTTTTAAGGTCCACCAACTGCTAATAATTTGAATTAGACTTGAGATTGGGAAAATCATTTGTCCTGTATTGCCTGTTTGTCTTAAATGGCCGTTGACAAAGCATGAGAAGTTAAGGTTTGCCAAATCAAATTTTTCTGGATGGTATTTTTTAAAGACACCTAACGGTGCACTTTGCTCAAAGGACTTGGAACGCTCCCAAGGCAATCCAGCAGCTTTTAATTTTTTTTGGACATCACGCAGCGTTAAGTCCAAGCCTAGTGTTATTCCGGAAACATATGATAAAGCTTGGGATTCATGGATATTCTTTCCTTCTTTTCCAATCAACAAAACTACTTCGACCTCGTGTTGCAATTCGTTTCCGTAAGGCGGATAGTTTAGTGTTACACCCGGAGCTACAATATTACAAACGGGTTTCATAAATACCACAGGTTCGTCTGGGATTTGTTTATCGCCTAATTCCTTAATGTGTTCGCCATAGTTTTTGCCGATGCAAAAAATCCGATTAGGAGTAAAAGATAGATTATGGGAAGTAATATTCAATATTCTAATCTAAGCTGGAGGGTTATGGGGTTTTTCTCCTTGTGTTCATCAGATGGCCTTCAAATATTCCCAGTACGAAAGGATTCATACAAACACTATATATAAATGCCCAAATTTTAGCATCCATATAAGTACTTCTCGGGAATAGGAGCGGCCTATATGATCTGCTGCTTGAATTACTTGTCTCATTCGGTTAATCTCCATATTTCCAATAATATTAGGACCTGATTTAATGATTCAAACCACTTTGATAGGGCATGCCTGCCTGTACATACAGTCGGAAAAAACAAATATTCTCACTGACCCCGTTTGGTTCGATTATCTTTGGGAAGAGATCAATGTGCTATGCCCCAGCATTATTTTGCAAAAGGATAAAGTTCCACCTGTAGATGTCCTCAATATTTCACATAGACACCAAGACCATTTTGATGTCCGTACATTGGCCTATCTTGTCCAAAACGAAACTATTATTACTCCAGAAACTATTATCCTTGCTCCTAAAGATGACCTTCTACTCAGTATTCTCGATGAACTCGAATTTAAAAATATAAAAGTGGTTGCAGATTTTGAACCTATTCAAGTTAAAGATGTAACATTAACCCCAACTCCATCACGCAACCAAGTGAGTACCGCAGAAGATGAATTCCCTGAGCATGGACTACTAGTAAATGATGGGGAGGTTACGCTTTGGAACCAAGTGGACTCCCAGGTGAATCCTGAAATCATCCAACGAATTATGGAGGAGTGCGGACATATTGATTTTTTTCATTCTCGGTTTGTTCCGCTGTTAGAAGGAAACTTTTCTTATAACAAACCTCTTGCTCTTCCGTTTGATGAATATTGTACCTATCTCAATGTAGTTAGGGCGCTCTCACCCCGGATGGTCGTACCCGGTTCTGCAGCATTTCGCTTTAGAGATGAATTGACTTTCTTAAATCAATATTCATTTCCTACCACTCAGGAACAATTTCTTCGGGACCTAGCAGTTTTTTGCCCAGAAGTACCAAGTTCGACCTATTTCTCAGGGGATGTTGCCCATATATCAAAAGATGGAACTCATATAGAGAGACAGGCTTCTAATTTTGTCCGAGTTCTGGAAGATGATAGCCATAAAATTTTTTTTAAACCAGGCGCGTACGTTCCTCCAATAAAGACACAAACAACCGATCCCACTCAATATGAAAAAGAAATGAATGTTGTGGAAGATTTTATTGAAAACTGTTTTCTTGAGCGGATCCTCAAAAGTGAACTATTGGGAGGTTGGCAGCATTGGCAGATTGTTTACCAACTTGAAGTGTTCGGTCAAGAAGGCTCGCAAATTTGGACAATCGATTTTACCGAGGCGGGTAACCCAAAAATACATAAAGGTGACATTGGAAAAATTAATCTTTACGAGGGAATTTCATCCTCAGAATTATGTGCTTTGATAGAAGGAAACACTTCATGGGATTATGTGACTCTGTGTGGCAACTACCGAACTTTTAATAATATTTATCGAATTACAGAAGGTGGATTCGAACTTCCTCCCGAAGACAAGTCAAACTATGCCCTAGAACCTTTAATGGATATATTCCCCTGGGATAAAGATATGGACAAACGAAAATTTATGCGGGATGTGCATCGTTGGAAGGGGAAGAGTGTTTAAAGTTATTTTACGATTAAAATACATTTGCAAGCTTTGTTCTTCGCCAATTAAAGTTTAATATATCGATTTACTCTTTGAGGAAAAGAAAACAAAGAAATTAGTATTTATACTGAGTTTTCTTTGCAGCAGAAATCGGTTTCAGAAATCCAATCGATCCTCAGATAGTGGGGGACTTTGGTTTCGCGGTCGATCTTCGCGGATTGTATTTGGGCAGCGGTCAGGTTGAGGGAGTAACGCATGACAGCTTTACTGAGATTAGCCCATTGAAAGTCAGTGTCCTGCAACAACGTTGAAGACAGGTACGCCCCTGTGAGATTGGCTTCAGTGAATAAGGTTTTACGAAGATCCGCTTTGAAGAAATTTATTTTTTTTAGATTAGATTTTCGCAGATCGGCTCTTCTTAGATCAGCTTCGCTAAAATCGACATCGCAGAGATCACGGCTGCTGAAATCCATTTTTCTCAGGGCAGCTTTCTTAAAGGTGCATCCATCTAAATCCGCACCATTGAATTTCGCACCCGAGCAATCGGTTTCACTTAGGTTGGCATCCCGCAAATCCGAGCTGGCGAAGAAGGCTTTAGTGAGGTTCGACCCCTGAAGGTTGGCACCGTTAAGTAAGGCCATATAAAAATTAGCTCTTCTTAGGTTGGCATTCTTTAGGTTAACACCATTGAAATCGACACGATCCAGATCTGGATCGATTTTTGGGTTGTTTTCTCTCCAAATATTCCATCTTGCTACAGAGCTTTTTAATAAAGTAATTTGTTCTCGGTTCGCCACTTTATTTTAAGTTATTGTTAAAGGTATAAATTCAGCAGACTCACCGTTCACACTACACCTTCAAGTAACGATTTATTACATCTTCCCCTAAATTTTCAATGGCATCAGTAGCAACATCGCGGCCTTTATCCAGAATGCAAAAGCTGTGGGCGACACGTCGTGCAAATGGAAGTTTTTGCTCTACCAGCAATATGGTCAGCCCCTTCTCTTGATTCAAGCGAAGGATGATATCACCTATTTCATGGACAATATTGGGCTGAATACCTTCTGTTGGTTCATCTAGAATTAGAAGTTTAGGGCTGAGGCTCAAGGCACGTCCAATTGCCAACTGTTGTTGCTGACCCCCAGAAAGATCTCCACCGCGACGATTGAGCATTTGTTTTAATACAGGAAATATTTCAAAAATATACTCAGGGATTTCACGTAATCCATCATCACGTGCAAGGAGGGCTACGCGAAGGTTTTCCTCGACACTTAATTGTGTGAATATTTCTCTTCCTTGGGGTACATAACCGATTCCTTTACGTGCTCTTAACTCCGCAGGTTTGCCTATGAGCTCGTTCCCGTCAAAAAAAATAGAACCTGAACTTACCGGTAAGAGTCCCATAATGGACTTAAGCAGGGTTGTTTTTCCTACACCATTTCTTCCCATCAAGCAGGTGCAAGTTCCCGATAAAACATCCAGGTCAACATCCCAGAGGGTATGGCTTTCGCCATAAAATTGGTTCAAATTTTTAATTTTTAACACGGTTAACTTCCTAGATAAACTTCCATGACTTTTGGATCTTCTTGTACATCCTCCATTTTCCCCTCTGCAAGAACACTTCCCTCATGCAAAACAGTCACCCTGTTTGCTATAGAACGAATAAAGTCCATTTCGTGTTCAACAACTACGACAGAATGTTTTCCTGCAAGTGAAGCTAAAAGCTCAGCCGTACGCTCTGTTTCCTGGTGGGTCATCCCCGCAACAGGTTCATCTATTAATAAGAGTTTTGGATCCTGAACAAGTAGCATACCAATTTCTAACCATTGCTTCTGGCCATGCGATAACAAACCAGCACGAAGATTTCTTTGTTCGGTCAACCCAATGGTTTCTAAATCTTTTTCAATTAAATCTTTTTGTTCACCACTCAAGGACTTTGTAAGAGATGTCCACACATCTTTTTTAGCTTGAAGCGCTAACTCTAGATTTTCAAAAACTGTATGGTTAAGAAAAACCGTTGGTTTTTGAAATTTACGACCTATTCCGGCGTGAGAGATTTCATACTCCGTCATCTTGGATAAGTCATGATTTTGTCCAAAAAAAACGGTTCCTTTATCCGGCCGCGTTTTACCAGTGATCACGTCCATCATGGTAGTTTTACCGGCGCCATTAGGCCCAATGACACAACGTAACTCGCCCTCATCGATGTAGAGATTTAAATCATTAAGGGCTTTGAACCCGTCAAAACTAACCGTCAGACCCTCTATGTAAAGGATACAACCATGGGATGTGTCAACTGAAACATCTTTTATTTGAGCTTCTGGACTAGTCATTTAAAATGACCCCCTTATTATTTTTTGAAGAAGATCGAGAAAAAATACCAACAAAGCCCTTTGGGAAAAATAGCGTTACAACGATAAATAATCCCCCTAGAAAATAAAGCCAATAATCCGGGGCAGCAACTGTAAACCAGCTCTTAGCCCCGTTGACTAAACCTGCACCAACTAGAGCGCCACCCAGAGTCCCACGTCCACCTACGGCGACCCAAATAGCCATCTCAATAGAGTTTGAGGGTTGCATTTCACTTGGATTGATAATTCCAACCTGAGGGACGTACAGTGCTCCGGCTATTCCGCATAGAAAAGCTGATAATGTCCATATTGTCAGTTTGTAGTGCAAAGTATTGTACCCAGAAAACATCACGCGGCTTTCAGCATCTCGAATGGCAATTAGTACCCTTCCTAATTTTGATTTGACTATGTAACGGGATAGGACATAGCTTAAAAACAGAACCAGAACAGTGATTATATATATACCCATTTTGGTGGACGGTTCTTGCAATGAATACCCTAAAATTCTTTTAAAATCAGTAAGCCCATTGTTACCACCAAACCCCGTATTGTTACGAAAAAATAATAGCATTAGGGCGAATGTCATAGCCTGGGTAATGATTGCAAAGTAAACTCCTTTAATTCGTGACCTGAAGGCAAAATAACCAAAAGTAAATGCCAATAAACCTGGAATCACTAGGATAACCAATAAAGTAAAAACAAAGTTATCAAACCCGTACCAGTACCATGGTAATTCTTTCCAATCAAGGAACACCATGAAATCGGGCAGATCACTTTTATAAACGCCTTCTTTGCCAATACTTCTCATCAAATACATTCCCATGGCATATCCCCCGACGGAGAAAAATACCCCATGCCCTAAGCTTAGGATGCCGGTATAGCCCCATATTAAGTCAACAGCTAAAGCCACTAATGCGTAGCATAAATATTTACCCAGTAGGGAAAACATATAATTAGGAACATGCCAAACGGAGTCTTCAGGCAGCCAAATATTTAGCAAGGGAAGAAGGACTACAGCTAGACCTAACAGGAGAAAATTAAATAGCCAGCCTTTAAAAGAATGTAATTCTGAAATTTTTTTAATCATGTAGTAACACTCAGTCATCAACCATACGACCTTTCAAGGCAAATAATCCTTGCGGTCGTTTCTGAATCACAATAATTATAAGAACTAAAACAAAAATTTTCCCCAATACTGCACCCGCTACTGGTTCTAAAAACTTGTTTAAAACCCCTAAGCCCATTGCGCCCGCAACGGTACCAGCTATTTTCCCGACGCCGCCCAGCACTACAACCATGAAAGAATCGACAATATACAACTGCCCTAGTTCAGGACCGACATTTCCAACCTGTGATAAGGCGACACCGCCAAGGCCAGCTACACCTGACCCTAACCCAAAAGTGTACATATCAATCTTGCGAGTTGATATTCCAACACATGAAGCCATCCCTCTGTTTTGTGTGACGGCACGTACCTGTAATCCCAATGAGCTTTTTTGTAGTAATGTCCAAACTAAAATGACGACAAAGAGAACGAAAATTATGATGGCAATTCGATTAAATGGAAGAACAACACCGTTAAAAGCTTGAATTCCACCAGAGAGGTAGGAAGGGTTAGCTACCTCGACATTTTGTGCTCCAAAAATAAGCCTGATAGTTTGGATAAGAACTAAACTGATTCCCCAGGTAGCTAGAAGAGTTTCAAGGGGGCGTCCGTACAGATGTCTGATCACACTTCTTTCCATTATGATACCAACAACTCCACTCACAATGAATGCAGTTGGAATAGCTGCAATAAGGTACCAGTCGAATAGATTGGGTAAATATTCCTGGAACAGGTTTTGAATAACAAAGGTGGAGTAGGCACCAATCATCAACATCTCTCCGTGAGCCATGTTGATAACACCCATAAGACCAAAGGTTATAGCTAACCCTAAAGCAGCTAGAAGTAATATGCTGCCAAGGCTTATTCCGTAGAATAAATTTGCTATTTGATTGATGAAGAACTGTCGTCCTCCAATAGAGGAGAGAGCTTTTTTTGCACTATCACGGACTTCGGAATCACTTTCGAGAAACTCACCTTTTTCATTCTTTCTCAGTAACCTTTCTAAAGCATTTTTAAAGTCATTATTTCCGAATTCTTTAATGATTTTAAGCGATTGAAGGCGTTTTTTTTTATCGTCACTCTTGAGCCCTTCTTTGGCTAAGACTAAGAAGAAAACTTCACGGATTTCATCATTAGTTTCCTTGGCTAAAGCCTTTTCAACCAGTTCCACTAAACCACTCGAAGATTTTTTCAATAATTGTTCTGCTGCAGCTAAACGAATATTAGGGTCACTGGATTGTAATTGTAACTTGCCTATGGTTGAGGACAAAGCTCTTCGAACAGAATTATTAATTCTGGGTTTACGAAGATTTAAGGATTTTAGGTCGACTTGGTTTTCACTCAGCGCGTTGCGGCCTTTGTCTCCAGATTCGTTGAGAATAATTAGGATGCCGTCTGCGCTGATCCTGAGTCGATTATCTTTTAAGGCTTGAAGAGCGGGTAGGGCAGCCGGGTTTCCTTGATTGCCCAGATCCTTTATCGCTTTTTTTATCTTTGAACGACTCTTGTTCCCTAAATCTTTTAAAGTTAACTCGAAATCATTTGCTTCTACGGTAGAAAATGAAAGCAAGCCTATAACCAAAAAAATAAAAACCCCAAAAAACTGGGTAAATGTTTTCCGGCTGATAGGGAAGGCACCCAATTTATGAGGCTCAAATAAGAAGGTTTCTTTCATTCTTTTTAAACAACGTGGAAATAAGAAAATTCCATCAAAGGAGAGATGGAATTAATGGTTTTTAATAATTAAGAATTAAATTATCATCTCCTCCTTATTAAAACAACGCGGAAACAAGAAAATTCCATCAAAGAACTAATGGAATTACTGAATTTAAAAATTATAGAATTAAACAATAATTTCTCCTCCAGTTCCCTAGGTCTGTCTTGGAGGGGACAATACTTTAGGAACCGGAGGAGGAATTTTTAGCAATCAGAACTTAGATTTTTTGCAATTACCACATACCCATGGATAAGTCCAGTCGGCAACTTTTTCTTTGCTGTCTGGGATATGAGGACTCCAAGCTTGCGCACGGATCGGGCCATCCGTTTTCCAGACAACATCAAACTGGCCATTCTCCGTAATTTCTCCAATAACAACTGGTTTATGTAAATGATGGTTTGCTGCATCCATCGTAATTGTATAACCAGAAGGCGATTGAACTGTTTGACCTCCTACTGCCTGACGAACAGCATCAACATTTGTGGTGCCCGCTTGTTCAGCTGCCTGTGCCCACATCTTGATTCCAATATAGGTCGCTTCCATTGGATCGTTGGTGACACGCTTACTTCCATCAGGAAGCTTATGTTTTTTAACATAGGCATTCCATTTTTTGATGAAGGCTTTGTTTTCAGGAGTATTCTGAGACATAAAATAATTCCATGCTGCCAGATGTCCTACCAATGGCTTTGCATCAATACCACGTAGTTCTTCTTCTCCAACCGAGAATGCAACTACAGGAATATCTTCTGCTTTGAGACCCTGGTTGCCGAGCTCTTTATAGAAGGGAACATTTGAATCACCGTTGATTGTAGAAACAACTGCGGTAGGTGTTCCAGCCGCAAACTTCTTAATATCGGCAACAATAGTTTGATAATCACTATGACCAAAGGGTGTGTACGTTTCCATTATATCTTTTTTAGCTACGCCTTTAGACTTGAGGAAATAATTTAAGATTTTATTGGTTGTACGAGGATAAACATAGTCGGTTCCTAACAGCACCCATTTTTTAGCTGCGCCACCGTCTTCGCTCATTAGATACTCCACAGCAGGAATGGCTTGCTGATTTGGAGCAGCACCAGTGTAAAATACGTTGTAGGAAGATTCTTCGCCTTCATATTGAACAGGGTAAAACAGCAAGCCATTCAATTCTTCAAAAACGGGTAATACGGATTTTCGGGAAACAGAAGTCCAACAACCAAATGTCACTGCGACTTTATGTTTTTGAATCAACTCGCGGGCTTTCTCCGCAAACAAGGGCCAATTTGAAGCAGGATCGACCACTACCGGCTCAAGCTTTTTACCTAGAACACCACCTTTTGCATTGATTTCTTCAATGGCCATTAAAGCAACATCCCTAAGGGAAGTTTCACTAATTGCCATGGTTCCAGAAAGCGAATGAAGTATTCCTACTTTAATGGTATCTGCTGCCTGGGCCTGAACAGCAGTTATAATAAAAAATACAAAAGCTAAAATTATTGATTTAAATTTCATTTTTGAAACTCCTCCTTGAGACTTTAAAAAGCCCATTTATAATAACCTTCCTTTCTTATTATAAATTAGTTTGATGGGTACTTATTTTTGCTACTTTGACCTTTACTAAGCAATAGTAGTGCCAAAATTATTTAAAAAAAACCCATTGGTAAAAAAGGACTTAAGGCGATGAATTTAGACTGCATAGTTTTTTGTGCCCTAAAATTAAGCATCGAAAACCTTGTACGCTTAATTTTCTTGCTAAAAACACCTGTCCTTTTTCCTTGAGTAGAAGAAAATAAAAAGAAGGGCATGAAAAGGAAGGGGTTGTTGGGGAGGCTGGGTTCTGTCTTTCAAAATACAAAAGGAGAGAGGTGGGGACCTCTCTCCTTTTGATGGATCTGGTATTTACCCCGAAGTAGGAGTCAGTTACATTAATTGGAACTGCATACCAATTTGGAAACTCTTTGTGGTGGAACCATTACCAGTTTTATCTCCAGAGTAAAATGCACAAATTTTTGCGTTAGCACCGGAAATAATATAGTTAACTCCTCCTTCTGTTACTGATCGGTTTCCTCTTGCACCGGAGCGATTTGTTCCATCCCGAGCAAAATGTTGATAGCGAACGTAAGGTTGTAATTTACCCACGCCAACTGAATCAGGTAGTAGATAACTTGCTAAAGCGATGTAAGCCTCGCCCTGAGTCAGACTTGAATCTTCCTTGTCATCTAAGTCGTAATCGAAATAGGCCCCCTCTAGATTAACTACCCCACCATTTGAGAGCTTTTTTTCCATTAAAACGTCTACATTCCAACCGGTAAAATCCCCAACTGTAGTTGCTGTGCCTGCACCATCGGCTTCACTATGATATACAAACGCAACGGCTAGGACATCTTTTGCCCCATAATATGCGCTAGTTGTATAATATCCCGGTTCTGGATCCCAGAAATTATAGGTTGCACGGAATGCATGAAGTGAATTGTCTCCCACGTCAGGGTTAGTACCTGAATTAGTATCGCTGGTTCTACCCTCAAACATGCCATAAGACCATTTGAATTTTCCACCACCATACTCTTTCATAATGGCTACTCCGTTGTCCCTTCCGTTCTCAAGAGCTGGATAAGCCTGAACCATTGGGAAATTATAAGCATTTAAAAAGTAAGGTCCATCCAAGTTGAATCTATCACTTGGGGGAAGAAATCTGCCTGCCCATAGAGTAAAATCGCCGGGCAAGGAAATTTCGGCAATTGCATCCAGAACACGAATAGTTTGATCTGCGTCCAAAGAATTGCCCGTATTACCATTTGATAATTCTGTATTAAATTCAACGACAATATTTTTAGTAACCTTGGCTAATGTGTAAAGCCTCATATTATCCAAGGACATGCCTGGCTCCGTAACATCCACTCCATAAGAAGTTCTTAAGCCAAGGCCAATTTTAAACCAACGTTCATCATCATCAGTCTTCATCTTGTCGAAAATGGTTCCCATATCCAAGCCATAGGCAGGGAAGGTCAAACCACCAAATAGGAAAACTGCAATCAGGCTTATGCTACTGAATTTACGTAATTTTGGAAACATCCCAACTCCTCCCTTAATTTTTAACCTCTTATAAACTGCTATTAAAAAAACTATCCAGCGTCGCTAAAGCTCCTAGCGGTGATCCCACTAGAAAGATACTACATTATTTCAATCGCTTCAAGAAATATCCAACAGCTTTAAGTATTTGTATCGTCTGAATTTTTTATTGTACGGGTTAACTGAATTTTACCTAGACTGTCTTTATAAAAATTTATGGTTAATTTGCCGGTAAACAAAGTTTTTGCAAGCTCATTTAAAATATCGATCAAATCTTTCAAGTTTCGGCTTTTCCTAACCATCAAACTAGCTTTTCTTTAACCACTAATTACTCGTTTCACATAACCACACCTAATTCCTTAAGCAAAACCCATTCCATTTTGTTCGCTTTGTATGTAAACATACATTTTATAATGATTTTTATAATTAAAGCCAAGCTAACGCATTGCTGTTGGACAGAAATTGCTTTAATTTGTAGCGTTTATATTCTTCAGTGTCTTATTTTAAAGCGAAAAATGGTATCTATAGAGATGCAGGGTTTGCTATGTCAGGAGGTTTAAGCATGTAATGATTTCTCCTTCTCTTCATAGAATAATGAGGAAAGAGTTGATTTAAAATAATCTTTCAAAAAGTTTGTTTTGTTGAACTTTATATTCTTCTTCTTCGATGAGCCCTTCTTCATAAAGGTGTTTTAAATGTTTAAGTTTCCTATCTAGTTCTTGATTCAATTTATTGCTTGAGTTGCTTTTCTTTGAAAGATTAGAGGGCCCTCTCTTTTTCTCATCCTTCTTGTCAGAAACGGGAAGTTGTAATTTTGCAACAATCCAGTTTTTATTCAGGCGTCTACCTCGATCTGCGCCAGACTTGAAATAAAGTTGGCCTTTTTGAGGCATCAATTTCCAAGAAAAAATATTCCATGCACGAGTATTATTTTTTTGAAAAAATGTTTCCCCTTGAATTGAGTCAAAACGCCAATTTAAATAATTTTTAAAAGAGAAGATATCAACCACTGTGGTTCTTGTTCTGCTTTTCAAGTCAATGTGGATAATCTTTCTAGGATTCACTCTCCCAAAAGCTTTCACAAGAATGGGAGCCAATTTTTTAATTTCAGCAGGAGAAAAGACACCCTTCTCCTTGTCGCCCATAAATGTTCCCTTGTATCTTAGCGAAACAAGATGGTTAATAATTTCTTTCTGTGGGATTTTTAGAGGGTGATTTAATTTAAATTTCTTAACATTAAAGTTTCCATCAAGTTTGGATTTATAACTGAGGCGGATCTTAATGTTTTTTACTTGAGCATCTGCACTTTCCACACCTTCGGAAATAACAAGGGTGAAGAAAAGTAAATATGCTATTGGCTTTAAGCATCGACACATTAAAACCATTTTTTATGTCCCGTGCGGCATTGTCAAGGTAGTGCCATGCTCATAAGAGTCCCTGGTTAATAACAAAATTTTTAATTTCCTCAATTCCAATACCATTTTTTAGGTTGCTGAATACGAAAGGTTTGTCACCCCGCATTTTCCGAGCATCTTTTTCCATAATATCCAACGAGGCTCCCACATGTGGAGCCAGGTCAATTTTATTGATGACCAGTAGGTCAGATTTGGTTATGCCAGGTCCCCCTTTACGGGGAATCTTGTCGCCGGCGGCAACATCGATCACGTATATAGTCAAGTCGGAAAGTTCCGGACTAAAAGTGGCCGCAAGATTATCGCCTCCGCTTTCTACAATGACCATATCCAGGTCGGGGAAACTTCGGCTTAACTCATCAATTGCCGACAAGTTCATGGAGGCATCTTCACGAATAGCGGTATGCGGGCACCCACCAGTTTCCACGCCCCGGATCCTTTCTTCTGCCAAAGCTTCGTTTCGGATTAAAAATTGTGCATCTTCTTTTGTATAAATATCGTTTGTCACAACGGCGATCTGATAATTGACTTTCATTTTCTTACACAAGGCGTTGACTAAGGCCGTCTTTCCCGAACCTACCGGTCCTCCAATTCCCATACGTAATACTTGTTTACTAGTCATATTTATTTTTAGTCTTTAAGATCGAAATAATCGAGTGTATTGAGTTTCATGAAAAGCACTGGCCATTCCTTGGCCTGGGGTTGTATAACCTATTTCCGTATCTTGTAGTGCTAAACCTGTTAATACAAGATCCGGAATGATTTCAATTGTCGAAGACAATAGTTTCTGGCCGCTGGTTTGTCCCAATGGAACCAATTTAATTGCTGCCAACACCTGGTTTTCGGCCCACATCCATAAATAGCCTAATGAAGCTTCTCTGAGTGAAATCTTCCAATGCCACACTCCCAAAGCATAGACAGATAGAAAACATGCTCTTGATTTTTCTTTCCACTCAATGGCTTCAGAAATACCTAGGTCACCTAGCAATCGGGCCAAGGCGTGGGCCAGCTGTTGCTCTTCTTCTCTAAGTTCTCTTGAGTCACGACTTGCATATAAATAATCATTCCAATAAAGAACACTTTTCTTATCATTAGCCGACCATGCTTTGTGTAAACGAGATAGCAGTGGCACATCCAAATATGTTAAGGAATTTTCCAAGAGTCCTTGAATCCACATTGAAGTTGTTTTTTCATCTTTTATCCAACCCGAAGAGATCGCATATTCCAATCCTTGTGAATATGCGTAAGCCCCTATAGGGAGCATCGGGCTACACAATTGCATTAATCGTAAAGTTTCTTCCGGTCGGTCAGAATTCATTTTAGATTTCTGATTCGTGGGGATGAGAGTGTGAATGATTGGAGTGCCCACTATAGGCTCCACTTTCTGGCTCAAAAGGGGCACATTCGTGTTTCACAGAAAGCCCCAAAGATTGAACCATTTCTTCCAGCACATGGTCCCTTTGAATGTGTAGCCAGCCTTCTCCTATTTGAAGAGGAACATGTCGATTCCCCAAGTGGTAACAGGCCCGAGCCAAAAGAAAAGAGTTTTCTGTGGAAATAACTGCAATCTCTTCATTAGCGGCGCGAACCTCGATAATCAATCCATTGTCTGCCCGCAATAATTCACCATGACGCAAAACACTTCCACGCTCCATCATCAATGCAACTTCCTGATTGTTATCCAGAGAAACCCGTAATCGACTCTTTTGCCTTTTTTCGAACGACAAGGTTAGACTTGCAGAGGGTGTTAAAGGAGTGGCAAGTTTCTCGGTAACTTTTAACATTTAATGAGGTTCTAATTAAAAAAGAAAATAACGTTGGGCCAGAGGTAATTCTTTTGCTGGCTCGCAAGTTAAAAGGTCACCATCTGCTCGGACCTCATAAGTCTGTGAGTCCACTTCTATTTTCGGAAGATAGCTGTTATGAACAAGCTGTTCTTTGGTGATACCGCGTGTATCGTGGACCGAAACTAATCGTTTATTCAATCGAAGTTTTTCACCCATGCCATTTCCATTAGCGGCTTTTGACACAAAGCTTACACAGGTCTCACTTCGCGCTCCTCCAAGTGCTCCAAACATCGGACGGTAGTGAACGGGTTGTGGTGTAGGAATCGAAGCATTAGGGTCTCCCATGGGAGCGGCTGCGATCATTCCGCCTTTAATAATCATTGCCGGCTTTGCACCAAAAAATGCTGGTTTCCATAAAACAATATCCGCGAGCTTACCAATTTCTATGGAGCCCACTTCGTGGCTGATTCCATGAGTGATAGCCGGGTTAATCGTATACTTAGCCACATAACGTTTGGCACGAAAGTTATCATGGTGGAAAGGATCTGGACTTAACGGTCCTCGTTGTACTTTCATTTTATGAGCAGTTTGCCAGGTTCTACAGATCACCTCCCCAATTCGTCCCATAGCCTGCGAATCAGATGCGATCATACTAAAAGCTCCTAAATCGTGCAGAATATCTTCTGCTGCAATAGTTTCCCTTCTTATACGCGATTCAGCAAACGCAACATCTTCAGGAATTTTGGGATCTAAGTGGTGGCAAACCATGAGCATGTCTAAATGCTCATCAATGGTGTTAACCGTATAAGGGCGTGTAGGATTTGTGGATGAAGGCAATACATTTGAGACGCCACAGGCTTTTATGATATCGGGAGCATGCCCACCACCGGCACCCTCCGTATGATAAGTGTGGATAGCTCGGCCTTTAAACGCGGCTAATGTGTTTTCAACGAAACCGGATTCATTTAAAGTGTCGGTATGAATAGCAACTTGCACGTCAAAATTATCGGCAACCGTTAAACAGTTGTCGATTGCCTTCGGGGTAGTTCCCCAGTCTTCATGAAGTTTCAACCCCATAGCCCCTGCAAGAACTTGTTCTTCAAGAGCGGCTGGGAGACTGGCATTGCCTTTACCCATGAAACCGAAATTCATGGGCAATTCTTCCACCGCCTGATACATGCGCTCAATATTCCAGGGTCCCGGTGTACAAGTTGTTGCATTTGTCCCAGCGGCCGGCCCTGTGCCACCTCCCAGCATGGTAGTGATTCCGGACATAAGAGCTTCTTCCACTTGCTGCGGGCAAATGAAATGGATATGCGCATCCAGTGCTCCTGCAGTTGCAATTAGTCCTTCGCCTGCAATCGCTTCCGTTCCGGGACCGATAATGATGTCAATATCGGGTTGGACGTCAGGATTTCCGGCTTTTCCAATTCCAACAATGCGACCAGATTTAATTCCAATATCGGCCTTAACGATACCCCAATGGTCTAGGATTAAAGCATTCGTTATTACAACATCCACAGACTCTTTGGAAGTTCTTTGGCTTTGTCCCATTCCGTCTCGAATAACCTTGCCGCCTCCAAACTTAACTTCCTCACCATAGGAAGTTTTATCTTGTTCGACTTCAATCCATAGCTCGGTATCACCCAGACGTACACGATCACCGGTTGTGGGACCATACATATCCGCATACGCTCGTCTACTTATCTCACTCATTATTCTTTCTCCAATTGTCCCATTATTTTTCCATTGAACCCATATACTTGTCTGGAACCTGAATAGGCGACCAATTCGACTTCACGATTCTGTCCTGGCTCAAACCTTATTGCTGTTCCTGCAGGTATGTTTAGGCGAAAACCTTTTGTTTTTTCACGATCGAATAGCAATGCATCATTAGTTTCGAAAAAATGATAATGTGATCCTACTTGGATGGGTCTATCGCCAGAATTGGAGACAGTTGTTTTTCTCGTTTCCCCGTTTTTATTGAGGGCTATATTTCCATCTTTTACTTTTATTTCTCCGGGAATCATTTCCATTCTCCATTTATGGAATAGGGTTGTGAACAGTAACTAACTTGGTGCCGTCAGGGAACGTAGCCTCTACTTGAACCTCATGGATCATTTCTGGAATCCCCTCCATAACATCTTCACGTTTTAGTAAGGTAGTTCCATAACTCATCAACTCAGCAACACTTTTTCCATCACGAGCGGCTTCCAGAATGGCAGCTGAAATATAGGCAATGGCTTCCGGATAATTAAGTTTCACTCCGCGATCCAGCCTCCTTTCCGCTAATAATCCCGCGGTAAATATCATCAACTTATCTTTTTCTCTAGGGGAAAGCTCCATATTCTCCTCTCTTTACATATAGGACTTAATATCAATATTTAAATTTTAAAGTCAATTAATCCGTATATCAAGTTTTCCAAATTCGTGGTTCTACAATTTCAAGTTGGATCACTCCTTGGCGAAATATTTTCCAAGCCTTGATAAAGTAGTTTCTGGCTCTTTCCACACTATTTCCCAGAAAATAACAGAGGATGATATCATCCACTTGGGTTACAGAAAACAATTCTTGTTCAGTTGAAGCATTTGCTAGATTTTTCAAGGAATCCAAAAGTCCTGCATTATCAGTCATGCAAACCATATTCCCAATGACAGGCAAGCCAAGCAATCCCCATTTAGCTTGAAGAGACGAATCTCCTCCCTTTAACGATAGACGTTCAATCTGTAAAGGCCTGCCCCCTCGCCAAATTTCAAAACGTTGATCCAACTCACCTTGGCTGAAATTTTCGTTCGCGGCTGGTCGCCCCAGACATGAGATTTCCCAGCCCATAAAATTACTATCACGAGACAATTCAATTTTAGTTTTAATTTGCGCTTTGGCACCGGAAAATATTATATTTTCCGATGGGAACCATTCCAAGGTCCCCTTTGGCGCAACTTTTATAACCTGTTCCTGTCTGGCCACTGGCCCAGCACTGCGGTAAAACTTTCCCGCTGCAGGAGTTGTAATCAAAGCATGTGCATTTGAGTTCACATCCACACAAATATTTAGACGGTCTCCCCCAACCATTCCGCCCGGCGGGTGCAATATGTAAACATGACAGGTTCCGTTAAGCTCTGGATAAAATGGTTTCTGTATTTGGAGAGGGCCGTGGTGTTTCCGATGGCTAAGTATGGTCTTATTGTTAGAGTTTGAAAACTCCAAGTCCAACCGAGCTCCCCATTCCGCATTCAAATTTTCTTTTATTTCAGTTGTTGGCATTAATTTAATGAACACCTAGACAAAAGATCGCTGTTAAAATTATGGCCCGCATGCTCAGGACAATGAAGATAGCTTTTTTATGCTTCTGGGAGCCAAATTCTTTTTAAACTTTTGATGGAGATTGTGATTGGCATTGATAGTAAGAGCATGATGGAGAGTTTGCAACAAAAAATGGATAAGTGGAGGGTGGCAAAAACGGACCATTCGTGAAAAGAAAATAAATAGAGCCTGACGTTTCTTTATCTCAGTAATAAATTTAGAGATTTTGAGAACCAGAACCGACAGATTCAACGCAATTATTTCTTACTCTTTATTTTATTTTTCAAGCGTTTTAGATTAGTCTTAGCCGAATGATGCGAAGGGTTTAACTTAAGAGCCGATTGAAATGCTTCCCTTGCTTTTTCCCAGTTTTCTTCTCGAGCTAACACAATACCCAGCTTATCATGGATGTCAGCATTATCAGGATTTAAAGACAACGCTGTCCTGAACTCTGTCTGGGCAGAACCCCAGTCTTTTTCAGACATATACACAACGCCCAGATAGTAAAGTGTGTCAACACGGTTAGGATCCAAGGATTTTGAAGACTGTAATAGTCTTAGGGCATCATTATTTTTATTCATCGCAAGGTATAGAACCCCCAAATTATTTATTGTTTCAATATAATTCGGGTCTAGCTCCAAAACCTTGCCGTATATATTTTCTGCGTCCTTAAACTTTTTCATTTCATAATACAGGACACCCAGATTGTTATAGGCCCGCACCTTGCGAGGCCAGATTTTTATAACCTGCAAATATTCCACTTCAGCCTGCCGAAATCTACTAGTTTGATAATATAGCGCTCCTAAATTGTTCCGCGCTCTTTCAGATTCGGGATCGAATTCCAGCGCTTTTTTAAATTGTTCTTCTGCCTCAAGAAACCGTCCTGTTTCCGCATAAAGCTGACCGAGTCGAAGTCGCACTGGTTCTGCCTCAGGTTTTAAACGCAAGGCCTTTTTATACTCATTTTGCGCAAGATCCTCTTGCCCTAATTTTTCATATAAAATACCCAAACGATAGAGCACTCTCTCATCTTTAGCATTTAGTAATAGTGCTTTTTGCAATGCCTCCTTAGCTTCTGCAAGTCGACCCTGATTTGTATAAACCATTCCAAGATAAAAAAATATGTCAACCTGATTTGGTTGAATTCTCAGTGCTGTTTTCAATTGATTTTCGGCCTTTTTAAGCTGACCTTCTTGAAAATAATATGTAGCAAGGTTCGCATGAGCGCGATACACTTTTTTTGGAAACTTTTTCACTACGGGTATCCAAAGCGACTCTCCGTCGTGCCAAATTTTGGTTTGTTTAGAAGATAAGATGCTGAGGGCAAAAACCATGATAGTGGTTCCCAGAATAATCCCCGATCGAAATATATTTCTTTGCCATAAGTTCGTTAACCCTGCTCCCGCTAAAAAGACAGGACCTAGAGTTGGGATGTAGGTATACCGGTCAGCCATCGCCTGTGTTCCCACTTTAATAATGCCAATAACCGGCGCCAGGGTAACTAGATAAAACAGCCATGCTATAGCCCATGCACGATTGCCCTTCCGCCATTGATAAAAACTAAACAGAGTCGCCCCAAGAAATAAAATCAACCCCAGTAAGAATTTCATGCTGAACCAGGAAGGATTTTCCCATAATGGATAAAACGGTAACAGATCCCGAGGCCAAAATGTTTTTTCTATATATGCCCAGAGTGTATGGAAAGAATTTATGATTCGGTCAGAAAGAGAGGTTTCTTGCAAAGTCCTGACCGCACCGGTAGTTCCCTGAGCTAATAGAGTCAATATTCCACCCATCAGACTCAAAGCAAAGAGCGGTGTTTTTTCCATCAAAAGAGGCGGGAAGTCCTTTGCCAAACGCAAACGTTCCAGAGGAAAAGTATCTAAAAGTAAAAGCACAATGGGTAATGTTACAGCCATCGGCTTGGACATGATTGCCAATGCAAAGAGAAAAAACATAACGCTATATATCCAACGCTTTTTCTCACGCACATAAAGGTAATAGGCTCCAATGGTCGAAAAATATAAGAAGCCACAAAGCAAATCTTTGCGTTCAGAAATCCAAGCTACTGATTCAACGCGCAAAGGATGAAGTCCAAATAGTAGGGCTGTAAATATGCCTCCTACATACACACTATAATTAGAACCTTCCTTCCCTCTACCTACCAACAAGACAAATAGTGCAAATACCCAACAGGTATTTAACCCATGCAGAAACAAATTTGTCAAATGATGTCCAAAAGGGTTCAAACCATATATTTGATAATCTAGTGCATGTGAAAACCAGGTGAGTGGATGCCAGTTTGCAGAGTGAAACGAAACGGTCATCTCAAAAAAATTAGCCCATTTCTGAATCATGGGGTTTTCGGTAACGTATTCAAAATCGTCCCAATTAAGAACAAATCCGTTATCGAGAACACCTCGAAATACCACCACAGTTAATAAAAACAATCCAGCCAGTGATAATAAAAATTTTGAATTGAAAGAAGTCATAAATCTTCAATTATCTTTTTATGAACATATAGGTCATGAACAAGTTTATATTAGATGTTGTCGTGTCAACTTTTCCAGAAAAATTTTACTGTCTAATGATTTTTTTTCGAACGTTTTCTAATTTCATTTATAAATAATATTTCAGTTTATCCATCAAGTACAGATCGAATAATTGGGAGGAGATAATGCAATCTTCAATGCAAACCACAATAGAATCTACAGCGGCTTTCAACGATTTCCTTTACCTGCTCACTGGAGGATATTTAGGGCTTTTCATGCTTGGCCTTATAACTATGGTCTTATTCTTCTTTTTGCCGTTTTTTATATTTGGAATATGGAATCAAACTAAACGAACAAACAAAAATTTACAAAAACTCATAGAATTACTTCAGATTTGTGAAAATAGGTTGAAACTAATAGAGAAAGACTCTAAATAAGGGAATGATGAAAGCCATAAGTGTATTCGATAACTAGCCACGTTTTTGATGGTCACCAAATTGACAGCGCAGCAACTGTTCAAATTTAAAGATGGATAGAACTTCAAGAAATAAATTTACGCGAATTTGGATCTGTATATTACTTGTGATAGCGACTTTTATTGCTTACATGCAGGTTCTAAAATATGGGTTTATTACATCATTTGATGATACTGAATATTTAACGAGTAATTGGAACATCAAAGCCGGGTTGACCAAGGAAAGTATTGTTTGGGCATTTTCCACATCATATGCCTCTAACTGGCACCCAGTAACCTGGTTGTCGCATATGCTGGACTATGAACTCTATGGGATGGAACCTTTTGGCCATCATTTAACAAGTTTAATCTTTCATATCACTAATACGCTTCTATTATTTGGGGTTCTCCTGAAAATGACCGGAGCGCTCTGGCGAAGCGGGCTTGTTGCCATCCTATTTGCGCTCCACCCTCTCAATGTCGAATCGGTTGCATGGGTCTCTGAACGTAAAAACGTACTTAGTACCTTTTTTTTGCTCCTGACCCTGTGGGCTTATGTAAAATATGTAGATAAGAAAAATGCTGGAAACTACCTGCTTGTTGTTTTATTCCTGGCTCTAGGTCTGATGTCTAAACCCATGCTGGTCACATTACCCTTCGTACTCCTTCTGTTAGACTTCTGGCCGTTGAAACGATTTGGTGGAGTGCGTCCTACCCGTCTGATCTTGGAGAAAGTCCCACTTTTCATATTACTAATCGGGTCGTGTGTCGTCACCTTTATAGCTCAAAGAAGTGGAGGGGCCATACGGTCCTCTGAGTTCAGCTCTCTTTATTTTCGAATTGCCAATGCTCTGGTTTCCTATTTTGAATATCTAAGAAATATGCTATGGCCCAGTGGACTTTCAGTCTTTTATCCTCACCCAGGCAATGCATTGCCGATTTGGAAACCTTTAGTGTGTACCATTGTACTAGTGGTAGTTACCATCTGGGTTGTTAAAGGAATCCGACGAACTCCTTATCTTGCGGTAGGGTGGTTCTGGTATCTAGGAACTCTAGTGCCAGTGATTGGTATTGTGCAGGTAGGAGAGCAGGCTATGGCGGATCGGTATACATATGTCCCTCTGATTGGTATTTTTATTGCTATTGCCTGGAGCCTACCGGAACAGATAAAAACTAGAAAAGAAAAACTCTTGCCCATTCTATCAGGAATAGTTATTTCACTGCTAATTGCATTAACTTGGATACAAGTCAGCCATTGGAAAAATAGCATTACACTTTTTAAGCATGCTATCAATGTGACGGATACCAAATATCTTGGTGTTGCCACGATACATGCTTTTCTGGGCGATGCTTACCATAGAGAAGGAGAATTAGGTGTTGCCATTTCCAAATTCAAAAAATCACTGGACCTTGACCCGTCCAATCTTTATGGCCTTAATAATCTTGCCGCCATCTTAGCCGAACAAGGAAATTTGAAAGAAGGATTAAGCTATGCTCAAAAACTATCCCGCTTGCAACCGGACTATACACCTGGTTTGATTACAATGGGAAATATTCTAGAAGAAACCGGGAAGTTGGATCAAGCTCAAATATATTACGAACAAGTGTTGGAACGGGATTCGGATTCTTTTGAAAACTATTTAAACCTTGCCAATATTTTATACAGGAAAGGAAACCTAGAAGGTGCTATCCCTCATTATAAAAAGGTTATTACCCTGAATCCTAATTTGTTGGAAGCACATTATAATCTAGGAAATGTTTTCGGCCAACTGGGTCAGCCCATAGATGCAAAAAAGGAATTTGAACAGGCAATCAGGTGTGACGGAAAACAACCTATGCCACATTATGGTTTGGGGCTCATTCAACTACAAACTGGAAACTATTTAAAAGCCATCGAAGCATTTGAACAAGCCTTAAGCTTAAACCCAAAATTGGAGCAAGCGCGTCACTTTCTTGCACAAGCTAGTGAAAAGATAAGGCAAAAATAACTTGAGGCAAAGAGAAACCTCCCCTTACCCAAACTTTAGAAATTCCCATAAAATTCTGCTTCATTTGGTCGTAGCATAGATTTAATGGATACGCCTTCCACTATTGTATGGTCGAACGAACCTACACGAGACAATAGTTTTTCTATAAGTACTTCTCTTCCCTTGATCAATCTTTCTGGCGAAGTGGTTTCTATATCTCTTGTATCCTTGAGCATTTTGATAAACCAACCGGTTGGTATTTTCTTTAGCTTGCCCATGGACGCATTTTCAAGGTTAAGCATGAACCAGATTTTAGAATCAAGGTTTGTTTTTAGGTTTGTGGTTTCAATTTGCTGAAAACCTTTAACAGCCCGTGGAGAATGTCTGTTTTTGTGAAAAACAACTTTTCGCGAATTAAGAGGTCCACTAACAGGAAATTTTGTTGCATGCCTGGGGAGCGCATTATTTTTCTTTAGTGCTACTTGGACTGTATTCGGTGTATTTTTTGGTTCATAAAAACCATCTGAATTATTGGCATACTCAAACCTTATCTCTCGTGGTATCGGAAAGCCAAGTTTATCGCCTTTATCTAATGCTTCTGTCATTATCAAACTCCATATTGGTGCAGCCGCATGGGCTCCTGTCACTCCCTTCCCGTTTGGCCTTAACATAGACTCATTATCATCGTAGCCTACCCACACAGAGGTTGTTAAATCGGGGGTGAAACCGGTAAACCATGCATCTCTAAATTTATTGGTGGTGCCAGTTTTACCCCCTGCAGGATACTTGAAACCCATTCTCCTTATTACCCTTCCAGAACCATTATCCATTACCCCCTTCATCATATCCAGTAATGGATAAATATCTGCAGGTTCAAACCTTTTTTCTTCTTCAACGAAATGCTCGTAAAGAATATTTCCTTGATAGTCTTCAATTTTAGAGACATAAAATGGAGCTTTGTATGTGCCAAGGTTGGCAATGACACTATAGGCTGCTGCAAGTTCAAATGGTGAAGCTCCGGTAGCACCCAATGATAATGAAAAGTTTTTTGGGAGAGGGCTTTTAAAACCGAACTTTCTAGCAGTTTTTACAACTTCAGTAGGGGTTGTTTTGAAAATAAGTTTAGCAGAAATTATATTAAGCGATTTGGAGAAAGCTTTTTTAAGAATCACCGGCCCCATGTACTCATCATTAAAATTAGCAGGCTCCCATTTTCTGTTATGAGGGAGCTTAAAAACCGTCGGTTCGTCAACAAGAACGGTTCCCGGATGAAAGCCTAACTTTTGCATGGCTGTCAAATAGACAAAGGGCTTAAACGAGGATCCAATCATCCTGTTTGTAGATAGTGCTCGGTTGAATTGACTTCTTCCGTAGTTTTTTCCTCCAAGCATCATACGTATAGCTCCATTTTTATTGTCAATGGTTACAGCAGCAACTTGGAGTTTTTTCTCTCGGGGAACAATTTTTTTTTCAAGGAACTCCAAATGATGCAGGGCATCTTCGTCCGCTCTTTTTTGCAGCTTACTATCCAGGGTGGTAAATATTCTAATCCCTCCGGAGCTAACAAACTCAGAGCCATAAAGGGTGTTTAATTCTTTCAAGACAGCATCAACAAAATATTGATTATTGTTATAGCTCTTTTTTATTTGTTTTAATTCTAATTCTGAGTTGAGAGCATTATTTTTTTGCAGGTTATTTATGAAACCTTCCCGAACCATGCTGGCCAAAACTGCCTTGGCTCTTTTAATTGCAATCTCCCTGTTATTGAGGGGATTAAATTTATTTGGGGACCTGGCTGTTCCAGCCAGCATTGCGGCTTGAAGTAAGGTGAGTTTACTTGAGCTTTTACCAAAATAAATCAAGCTGGCTTCATCAATACCGTAGGCGCCGTTTCCAAAGTAGATTTGATTACTGTAAGCCTCCAGGATAGCTGACTTAGTAAAAGACGATTCCATCTGCAAGGCAATTAGTAGTTCCTTAAACTTTCTGATCCAGCTCTTTTCAAAGGAAAAAAAAAGATTTTTAGCCAGCTGTTGGGTTATCGTGCTTCCTCCTTGAGCCAGTCTCCCTTTTTTAAAGTTAACGAACAGGGCTCTTAAAAAAGCAATTGGATCTATTCCGGAATGATTAAAGAACCTGCGATCTTCAACGGCCAAAATAGCATTTTGAAATTCCCGGGGAATCATATTCAACCTAATTAAATTTCTAGGTCCTATTGTTTTTAATAATTCTCCATCATTCGAATATACTTCTGTTGGAGGCCTGTAGTTTATATGGGATAAGTTTTTAGGCAACTGGGGAAGGTCATCTTCAACGTAAATGTAACCTGCTATAAAAATAGTCATTAACGTAACGATGGATAAAAATATGCTCAGCCCTAATATGCTTAAAACTTTTAGAATTGTTTTCATTGACTGGCATTAATATGAAAGCTTCCTGTCAAGCTTAAGCTGAGAATTTATATTCTCTTTTACAAATTTAACCTGACCCGTTTGTTCATTCGCCATACTGGCGTGAGTGCAAAAAATTGATTCCATGAGAAAGGATCGCTCCTCCACAGAAATTGATTCAAAACTATCCAACTTGTCTGTAAGCCGGCTTAAATCGAGTTTAGCCATTGAATACACTTTTCCATTGTCTGGGTTTGACCAGTAATTAGTTATTTCTGCTTCCATCATAATAGTTGCTGTGCCTTTATCTAGAGAACTGCCCAACCGATCTCTATTTAAATCAGTTATTGAATTGTTTAAATTTGACTCTGAAACTTCTTTCGCGAGCTGTTCCAAGTAGGAAGTTAAAACTTTTGTTAGTTCATCACGAGCACGGTCCTCTGAGAGATTTTTTCTGTCTAAGATCATTTCTTCCTTGTTTGCTGATCCCAGGCCATAAAAAACAGCTTTCCCTGAAGAATCCTTGTAAACACCACTTGTAAGGGTAGTCCACTCGGGAGCCAGAATCTTAGTTTCAGCAGAAGGTTCTCCAATCGTATTTGGAAAATTTTTTGAAGTTGAAGAACAAGCTGCTATTGATACTGCGAGAAATAAACCTATTACTTTATGTTTCATTTTGAGCTCCAGGACTTAAAATTTGGGCGAATTGGTGAGGTGGCAGGCATTTCTCTTGAAGCTTTAAAAATATCTTTTTTGAGAAACGGGAGGTTCATCTAGAACTATTGAGGGTCGTTGTATAACATTCTAAATGGCCACCTCACCAACCCGGGGAACGACTTTGATAATTATTCTGATTTTTTTACGAGGTAAAAAGGGAACCATTTTTCTCCGTCAGGTGTAGACCATGTGCCCTTTATCTCACCTCCCGGTATGATTTTTCCTTCTAACACGCCTGCTTTTTCACCTTCTTCATATTCCGTCAAAAGAAATGCGCCCTCATGGTCAATAGTTCCGTAAATCTTATTTTCTTTTTCAAAGGTATTTACTAGTGTGCCACTCAAGATATTGTCTTTCCGCGTGAAAGCCATTTGGAATAGATACTTTCCATTTATTGCTCCCACATAGCTCAGGGTTGGTATCTGTTTTTTATAACCAAGTTGCTGATCTTTGATTTTCATGTTGTATCCCCATATCAGGGTGACAAATATAACTGCCACAATTAGTATTTCTACAATCCATTTCATAATTGCCTCATTGGCTATTTGGGATATTCAAAAACCCAATCACTAGCCCAGGTTTTCTTTTCTTTCTTGTGTGCAATTAACTTTTTTTCAGTATTTGAAGACAGACTAGAAGTAACATCGGTCTTCTCCTCTGATTTTGAAGGCAGGTTGGTTGGAATGGGATTATCCTTGGAGTCAGTAAAAGTGTTTTCTTTTATACCGGGATCCTCTATTAATTTATTTTGAACGTTATTGATTGCAATTAGATCGGTTTTTTCTTGCTTATGGTGAGTTCCAATTGTGCTTTCTGTGGTTGATTCTTTTTTGTCTATTTGTTTTTCTATCGCAGACGCAACAGGTTCGCTGGATAAATCAAGTTGGGGCTTAAGATTGACCGTAAGGATACTTGAGGTTTGGTGGGCGGTACCGGGATTTTTGCCGCTGGGTGTTTTTGAAAGGCTTAAGGAGGAAACAGTTGGAGAAACAATTGAGGCTTGGTTTATATTGGTTTTGTCAGGACTTTCAGCCTCATCATCTGAGCTTAAATGCAGAGAAGCAACCGATTTAACTTCGTTATTATCAGTGTACTTTTCTTTTAATTGATCAAGTTTTTCACTAATCCGGTCAATGCCCTCCTGGCCAAATCTTTCTGCATGAGCTTTTTTTGCCAGAACCATGTAGCGAACAGAATTATCTCCGTCTTTCAAGCTGTCATAGGCAAGAGCAAGGTTATAAAAGCTGTCCGGGTCATTTGGATCAATTCTCTGTGCCATTCGATAACTCTCAATAGCCTTAGCCGTATCGCCCATTTCTTCATAGAGAACACCGAGGTTATTGTTTGCCTTGGCATACTTTGGATTAACTCTAATGGACTCTAATAAGGAGTTTTTGGCTGCCGAGTAGTTCTTCTTTTTTAGGTAGGTCAAACCTAAATAGTTATAAGCTCGTGCATATTCCCGGTTTGTTTGAATAACATCTTTAAAGGCATTGATTTTTTCTTGGTAGTTTTTCGCGTCGGTATAAATATCGCCAAACAAGAAAGGACCAACTGTATAGTGTGGATCAACTTCCAGTGCTTTTTTAAACTGTTTGATCGCCTGATCATATTTTCCTAGTTTTAAGTAGATAACACCAAGATCATTAAGAGATTTAATATTCCTATAATCTTTTTCAATGTTTTCTTTCAGTTTAATGATTTCATTTTGGGTTTCTTGTTGTGTCAACTTAAGACCAGTCTCAGACCAGCCTGGGGCCGAGTGAAGAATTATTAATCCTGCGGTAACTAGTAATGCTTTTCTTGGATTTTGCATGATGTCCCCTTTGTTGTTGAATAGAGTTTGCGCTTCCTTATATTCATAGTCTTATTAGAGTTCCTTTAGTTTTCAGCGGATTGGCTGAACGTTTGGCCGGTTTGTTTTGGCCTTCCATCATTCCGAGTAATGCATCAGCGTGTTCTAATGCAGACAGGGCAGCCTGTTCTGGAGAAAGGCGCAACACTTCCCGCTTAATAATGATTGCCTGCATTACCATGACTGCAATGGCGTCCCTTCTTGTTAAGTTGTCTTGCATTCTGTTTCCTTTCGAACTTGAAAATGTTAAGCCGGTTTATTCATTAGAAGATTTTGGGCCGATACAACAAGTGGTTACTTGTCCTTGGAACTTTGGTGATCTCGATATCGTCAAAGAGGGTGGGCAGCTCCATCATCTCTAAGGTCGATTTAATTTTGTTGTTGATCCCAATTACCTTAAAAGATGTATTCATTTCTTCACTCACCCTTATACTGTCAACAAGTAATGCAACTGCAGTTGAGTCAATTTTTTCTACCCGGGTAAGATCGATAATTACATTCTTCTTTAATTCTTTTAATGCAACCATAATCCTTTCCCTTAATTCTTGATTACGGTAACTCCCGAACTCTCCCTCCATCCGAAAAACGATGGTATGGCCATTTAATGTTGTTTCCCTGTAAGACAATTTTTCAAAATTAATCATGGATAATTTCCTTTCTTTAAGAGTAGGAAGTTCGGGTTTCTTTTCTATACCCTTATAGTTCGAGATCTCGATGAACCTGGGTTTTTTTGTAACGATGAGGTTATTGGCGGGTTTTAAGTCTAAGTGCGGGGATATGCTAAATAGAGAAGGAGGTTGACTTTGTTCGAGAATATTGCTCTCTCGAACCAAGGTGTCTTAAAAATAAAATAGCCCCCGGGCATAGTTGCCTCGGGGGCCGCATTACAATCTAGGAAAAAAACTAAGATTTAGTGGTTGATGATTTTTAGAACCTTTTTTTCATCCCATCCAAAATTTTCCACCCCAACATTTATGGCGGCAACAAGAACGTCGGGCAACTCATTGTGAACTAAAGAGTCTATTGAATCGTCATCATTATTGAGTTGCCTGATTTTTCTAATCAGTTCATTTTCGTTAAGGGATAGAAAGGGTTTCTCAATCTCAGAGAAAGATACTTTATGATTCCGGGAAGGTGAAGGTTGTACGATAAACTTGAATCGTCTTTCACCATTATTCCCGAGAGTGGCATACTCATAAAGCTTATAACCACGCGGAAACTCCCAAGCAAACTCGTTTCTGAAGAATGCTAGTAGTTTTTTGTTTAGTTCGTCCAGTAGTTTCCATTTAGCGTCATATCCCCTACGTTTTTGTCTGTTGGTTTTATGTCCATCGGGATAGAAATATGCAGTCCCGAATCCGAATGTGTAGGGAGCAGAAGATAAAATATTAATGAACATTTTCCAGGTTTTTGTTTCACTACTCCTGAAACCCAGTTGGCTGTATTTGTATTCAACAGGTTTTCTTTTAGGGAGCTCGATAAGAATAGTCGAGTTATTTTCAAAGCTTATTTTTAACCGGGAGACCTTGTCTTCCAGTTTTCGAACAGCTTCCGGTGAAAACTTTCTATCAGAACCTTGTTGCGAGTTAAAAGATTTGGTGTCCTGTAAGTTTTCTATGGAAACAATATTCCTCAGTACTTCTATATTTTTGGATATTAGATTGGCCAGATCACTGCGATCGAAATTTGGGTCAGAAAAAACTTTCATTATGTAATTCCCCAATTAGGGTTCAAATTTGTAGAGCGGATCTATCCCGCTCTATGTGTTTGACTGCCTGAGTGAATTACAGGGATTTGGGTGGGGGACTTGTTGCGCTTGCGATGTGGGAAGAATAATTATCGAGAAAAGCTGCCAACTCACTTCCATTTCCGTCTGTAGCATCTACATGTAGACTGTTAGAGTGAAGATATGTTGGGCTTGTCGGGGGATCAAAGCTTGCCTGTCCTCTGGTCTGGATCATGTCACTGGAGTATCCCAGACTGGAGGAAAGCCACCGGACAAACTTCTCGAAGGTTTTAAAAACCAAGGTTTCGTTTATAGTTTGCCCAACGGGTTCTAATATTGCTTCCTTAACCTCATAGGAAACTGATGGATTTTCCGGAGCAAATACATCTTCCTTATTTGGAAGAGTAACATGAGCTACTACCTGTTTAGGGGTGTAATTGAATGGCAATGTGCCCATCGCAGGCTTCTGGTTAGCCTTTTCTCGGAAGGAAGCAATTATGTAACCATCCTTCCGACATTTAACTTTCAATTTTTTTCCAGGATAAATCAGGTCCGGATTATCAAGGCCATTGATCGATGCCAACTTTTTAACGTCAGCATTGCACCGTTTAGCAATTTGCGAGAGGTTTTCATTCTTCCGAACAGTATGGATGATATGATTGGATGGCTTATAAGCAAGGCTGCCTTGAAAAACCTCCATTCTTGAATTGGCGAAAGAAAACTCGGTGATGAATAGGGGCATCAGGAGAAAAGTCAAAAACGCTCTGATTGAGATTGCTTTCATTTAATCAAAACCATATTTAATAAATAAAACTTCTATTTAAAGTACAATTTTTTTTTGAATTTTTCTACTGAAATAGCACTAAAATAAAATTAAATTTGGTTAATCTTGTTCGAGAAGTATTTCTAGGCTTATTTAGTGCTTAGCAAAAGAAATTCTTTTAGTTTGAATGCTAACCAGTCCCACCTATAGCTTCGGTAAAAAATATGATGCAGTGGTTTTTGATATTCATCTCACTTTACGTCTTTTCTCCCATTTATACATTTGCTCAAACAGAAAATGATATGGTATCGATACCTTCCGGAAAACTAAAGGTTAGAACAGAACATGGCGGCAAAGAAATATTCGTTGAAAAGTTTTTAATGGATCGTTTTGAGGTTACTCAAGAATCTTATGAAAAAATTATTGGAACGAATTTGTCATTTTTTAAAGATAATCAACGCCCTGTTGAAAAAGTTAACTGGTTTGAAGCGATGGAATATTGCCGGCGTATTGGAAAGCGTTTGCCAAGTGAGTGGGAATGGGAATGGGCTGCACGCTCGGGAACTAAATTAAAATTTTACTGGGGAAAAGGAGATCCAAAAGTGTACGGTTGGTTTAAAGAAAACTCAGAAAAAAAGACTCACCCTGTAGGTAAAAAGCTTCCAAACTCCTATGGTTTATTTGATATGGCAGGAAATGTTTGGGAGTGGACAGATAGTAACCGTATAACAACTGGAGGGAAAGTACTTAAAGGAGGGTCTTGGCGAAATTCAATGCATTCTATACAATCTTCTAAGTGGATCACAAGTTTGCCAATACATAGGTTTCACTATGTAGGTTTTCGTTGCGCTCGTTAAAGCGTCAAAAGAGGTTATACAACCCCATTGTAAAAAAATCCCTTACTTAATGGTATGTTAGGGGGGAGGGTACTATGGGGTTGTACACCTCATTCCTATCTATGCTCTAGTGAACACAGCATAAATGACACCTACAGCGGCGAGACCAACTAAACCCTGGGCGCCTAGTGTTGCTACAATGCCTGTTAGATTACCGATAATATCCCCGCCCACAAACGGCACAGCTTTACCAAAAACAACTTGCAGAACTATTCCCAGTGCGAGCAAGGCTACACCGGCTTCAGTTAACTTTTTTACATACCCTATTATTTGGTCAAACATATATTTTTTCTCCTAAAAGAGATGTGTGGTTAGGGAGCCAATTGAAGGGAGAGTTTTGTGGATAACATGGCATGAAAAGGGAAGCACCTTCAATAGACTTCCGCGAAGCTACTACATGAATATACTACCAAATCAAATAACATAAATCAATAGCTTATAATTTAAAAATTTATACACTAGACAATCTATGTATGTTAAACAAAATATACCCTCATAACCACTTCTTCGATGTTCACTGAGGGTACAAAAAAATTATGCTGATAGGTTTTGATTTTCTTCCAGAGTAAATCTTAGGCAAGACTTAGACATATAGGTTAATGTGATCCTTCAATATTTCTAGTGAGGATATTATGTTAGAAATCCCTGCCATTTTGCTAACTTGTGTAGCCATATTTGGTTATATAAATTACCGCTACCTAAAACTTCCATTGACCGTAGGCTTAGCAATAATAGCTTTGCTAAGCACAATGTTGATAACGCTTATTGATAATGTTGCGCCACACTTAGGCGTTTTAAGTGTATTAAGACATTTGCTAGAAAATATTGATTTTAATAGAACTCTAATGGAAGGGATGTTGTGTTTTTTGTTGTTTGCGGGGGCTTTGCATATAAACTTTGATGACTTATTGAAATCTAAATTCCATGTAAGTGCTCTAGCTAGTTTTGGTGTTCTAATATCAACTTTAATTAATGGGCTCGGCTTTTATTTATTAACACAATTTTTTGGGTTTAATTTAGATATCATTACTTGTTTTCTTTTTGGTGTAATTGTGTCACCGACAGACCCTGTTGCAGTTATGTCAGTTTTGAAACGCATAAAAATACCTACCCGACTTAAAACAACTATAGCAGGGGAAAGCTTGTTTAATGATGGTTTTGTCGTTGTTCTATATTCAATTCTAGTAACAATAATATTTGGAGAATCGACAAATCAACAAGAGTCAATGAATGTAGTAAAAGTTATTAGTATATTTATGCGGGAAGCTGTTGGCGGAGCTATTTTAGGTTTAATTGCAGGTTATTTGGCATTTATTTTATTAAAGAAAATTGATGATTATATTATTGAAATTATAACAACTCTTGCGCTCGTAACAGGTGCTTACAGCTTATCATCACAACTTCATATCTCTGGACCTATTGCAATGGTTGTTTCGGGTATTTTTATTGGGAATACTGGTTTACAACTTGCTATGAGCGAATCAACAAGAGAACATGTTACTAGTTTTTGGCACCTAATTGATGAAATATTAAATGCAGTTCTTTTCGTATTAATTGGTTTTGAGATCATAATGTTGTCAAATGTAAAGGAGGTTATCTTAATTAGTTTGTTTTCTATTTTAGTTTCATTATGTGGTCGCTGGTTAGCAGTTTTCATTCCAACAAAATGTTTAAATATTTTTGATAAAAAAGATAAAGGTACTGTTACCATATTGACTTGGGCGGGGCTTAGAGGCGGCATTTCCGTTGCTTTAGCACTTGCATTGCCAACAAATATTGATAAACCAATTATTTTAACAGCTACTTATGCTGTGGTCCTTTTTACAATAATAATTCAAGGGTTATCAATCGAATATTTAATTAAGTATGTATATAAAGAAAGGCAAGACTCTTAATAGTGAACAATTCTTCAGCCCCAAGGCTTTCCAAAACTACAGATTTCCAACCTAAGTCCATCCGCTCCTCAAAAATATTATTAGGAATCTTTTTTATTGCACTGGCTATACGCCTATGGGGGGTGACCAATCCTCTATTAGATTTTCATGCCTGGCGACAGACCTTGACCGCCACAATTGCTTATAATTTTTATGCCGATGGAATGAACTTTGTCACTCCCAGGCTAAACATGATAAATTCAATATTCCATTTTGAATTTCCTCTTTTTACCTACCTCGTTGCACTTCTATATAAAATTTTTGGTTTTGATGAAATTTTAGGCCGTCTAGTAGCAATTGCCTTTAGTATGGGCTCGATCTGGTTTCTTTATCTTTTAGGAAAACGCTATTTCGACGAAACTTCCGCCCTTGTGGCTTGTGGACTTTTTGCTGTACTCCCTTTCAGTGTTTATTACTCGCGTACCTTTATGCCCGAGTCAGCCATGATTTTCTTCTCCATTTCAATGATATATATGTTTGCCCGTTGGCTCGATACCAGAAAATGGAGCGACTTTATCCTTGCTTCACTCTTCTCAACACTCGCCTTTTTGGTTAAACTTCCGACTCTCTATATGGGGGCGCCCCTCCTATTCTTGGCCTGGAACAAATTTCGAGGAAAAATTTTCTACCAGCCCTTATTGTATATATTTGTAATAGCAATCCTGATTCCCCCTACTCTCTGGTACAGCTACATTGCCAGACTCCAGTTTGAAACCTATGGGGGCTCCAACGTTTGGTTGGATATGCTCAAAGACTATGAAGTTCTCTTTACCCTCAGGTATTGGAAACTTATTTTTGTGACCCGACTGATCGAAAAAATGTTCGCTTTCACCGTTTTCCCTTTTGTAGTATTAGGGATGAGAGCATATACCTCGAACAAGGAAAACCATGTCCTTCATATTTGGTTCTTTTCCATCTGTTTGTATTTTGTAATTGCTGCCAAATATAATTTTATTCATGAATACTATCAAGTACCGATAATTCCAGTTGGATGCCTATTTGCAGGAAAATTTATAGCAGACTTTTATCGACAGAATACTTCAGGGGATGGCTACAAAAGTGGAAAGTTCTGGCTCGTAACACTCATGATTATCTTTATTCCCATTCATTCTATTTACAAACTTAATGGTAGATTAAATTATAATGACACCTGGTTAGAAATCAGTACTGCAGTTCAACAAAAAACAGTAAGAACAGATCGCTTAATTTTGGAAGAGGCGGTTTCAAATCCTAGAATTTTTTATTACAGTCAAAGAAAAGGTTGGGGATACTCAATATTTGATAAATTAAAGCCTTTAACGCCCTCACGTTTGGAAGCTCTCATTAAAAAGGGCGCCACCCACTACGTTATGGCTGCCAAACCGAATAAAATCAACCCTGAACTGCACTCTTTCCTGAAATCAAACTACCAACTTATACTTCAGGAAGAACATGTCACTATTTTTAAATTAAGTAAGAATTGAAATACAAATCTATGGCAACTGCTAAAATATTTTTAAGGGAAATTATAACCTACGCTGGTTCTAATAGTGGGAGTAGAAAGGGAATTAAAAATATTGGGGTTGTACCAGATAACTAAAAATAAAACAGGATCGGTTGATGGAGCATTTTGTTGCGGGTACAACAGCAAGATGCACCGCTGAGATAGTAGGCATCAATAAAGTTTAAGGCATACTAACTCCCCACCTTTAGCCGCTGACGCAAACCTTCAAATATTTCCCGCATAATTTCTTCCATATTATACTGGTAATTCCAATCAGGATAGTCTGCTTTAAATCGGCTTACATCACTGACCCACCAAATGTGATCTCCAAAGCGGTTTTTATCTTCATAATCCCACAAAAGAGTATTACCTGAAATATCTTCACACATCTTGATAGCCTCAAGCATAGAACTATTACTATATCGACCACCTCCAATATTATAAACTTTTGCAACCTTTGGATTTTTATAGAAATGGTATAATGCCCTCACAAGGTCAATGCTATGTATATTGTCCCGAACCTGCTTCCCTTTATACCCAAATACGGTGTATGGTTTTTTCTGCATAGTACATATCATCAAGTAGGAAAGAAAACCATGCAACTCCGTCCCTGAATGAGCGGAACCTGTTAGGCACCCACCTCTAAAACAAGCTGTTTTTAGCCCAAAATATCTCCCGTACTCCTGCACCAATAGGTCTCCTGCCGCCTTAGAAACACCAAATAAACTATGGTTGCTTCCATCAATACTCATAGATTCATCGATCCCATTTTTATAAAATTGATGGCTGGGGCTCAATTCCCATCTTGTTTCAAGTTCTTCAAAAGGAAGAGTGTTAGCAATATCTCCATAAACTTTATTCGTGGACAAGTGGATGAAGACCGCTTCCGGGCAAAACTTCCTGACCATTTCAAGGAGAATCAGAGTTCCATTAGAATTAACAGAGAAATCTGTTATAGGATCTTTTGCGGCCCAATCATGTGAAGGTTGCGCAGCTGCGTGAATAACCAAATTAATTTCTTTTTCATACTCGCCAAACAAACCTCCCATTTCTTGTTCAGAACGAATATCTAAAGAGTAATGGAGGAAATCAGGAAACTCATCTTCCAATTGCATCCGATTCCACTCTGTTGATGCTTCGTCGCCAAAAAACTTCTTTCGCATATCATTATCAACACCGATAACACGCATACCTCTCTCAGAAAAAAAACGAACGGCTTCTGAACCAATCAATCCGGAAGAACCTGTGATGATTACTGTTTCCAATTTATTTTATAATTAAGTCTTAACAGTTGATTTAACAGACGAATGAAGAACAATCTGTCTACCCATCCACTTTCGAAAAACTAGCCGAGATAATACTATAAAATAATTCGGCCCGGTGCTCATTAAATTAAAACTTGAAAAGCCCATATCTACTGAACGGTTGATCCATGAAATAGGTACTTCCTTCACCTTAAAACCAAGCAAGATTGGTTGCAAACCGGTCTCAGCATTAGCAGCAAAATCATTAGATTCTAAAACTAAACACTTCAGTACCTCTTTTCGCATTAACTTAAGATTATTAGTGACATCTCGGAAATGCCTCCCCAATAAAATGTTAGCTACAATATGAAATCCTCGGTTGGCCAGAATTTTAGTGAAAGCATAATTTAAAAGCACGCTTTCCCGGGAAAATCGGCTGCCTACCGCTACATCTGCTCCATTAGCAATAGCATCAAATAGTCCGGTCAGTTCAGGAAGCAAATGTTGAAAATCACAATCCATAGTGAGGACAAAATCCCCATTTGCTGCATCAAAGCCATCCCTCAAAGCACGACCAACTCCATTGGGCATATTCCGACGAATCAATTTAATCCGCGAATCTTCAAGCGCTAAACTCTCAGTTACTTTCGCAGTTCCATCTCGACTATTATCATCGACGACAATGATCTCTTTAATATAATCTCCGTAACAAGCTTGCAGATTCTCAATTAATGGAAGAATATTTAGTTCTTCATTTCGGCTAGGAACCACCACTGACAGTCGACCCTTAAAACGATCATGCAGAGCCAGATTGGACATGGAGCGTTTCCAATTTTCCTCTGCTGGTTTTTGCGCCCAGATAAACAATGACCCTGCAAAGTTTCTCACATAAGGAGAATTCTCCAGAATCAAACTAAGATTTTGCATTGGCCAAAGTAGTATTTTTGGGAGCGGAGGAAATAAAAAATCGTAAGGAAGGATTTTTATTTTAATATAACCTATCTCAGAAAGTAGGGATGACAAATCAATGCGGTTTAAATGTTGATTTTTTTTAGCCCATTTAAAAAAGAAAAATAGTTTCGAAACCAGTCTTCTGACTTTGTGATAAGGGTTCCATGGGTTTGGATCAAACAATAGAATTTGTCCCCCCGGTTTCAATAAACCCTTTAATTCAGATAACAACATTCCAGCGTTTTCATCCGTCAATAATTGGTATCCAACAATAAAATCAAAACGGCGCTCACTGAGTTTTCCGGGGAAACTGTCTACATGGATTCGTTCAATATTTTCAGGGAAACAGCCATGCTGGTTTCCTTCATACGTTTCTTTATTAAAAATAGCCGCACAAATGGGATTGCGGTTTCCATTCGCCGCAGAAATTTCTCGGGTCCACTGACAAGAGCCTGATCCTACTTCGAGAAGGCTGTTCTCTGGGAATAAATGAAAAAGGTGGCGTACCATTTGAGCTCGCCATTTCAAACGAACAGGAAGAAAATAATCAATATTTTTCCAATAATCTTCTCTCAACCGTTCTTGCCTTTTGAGCGATTCAATCAGATCCATTTCAAACCATTTATCATTAATAACCTAATTTGAATGTCATACATGGAAAACTTAGGTAAGACAGAATAAAAGCATTACATTTAGAAGGATCAAGCCTCTCTCGATGGGAAGCAGCTCTTAATCAACTTGCTTTTCATTATTGTGAAAGCGTCTTTAAAAAATGATTTGGCCATTTTATTAGATTTGTTGCTAGATGACTCTCTTCCCATATCTATTATAAGCAGAATGATTCTACTTGGTCTGCGCAAAAAATGGATTACATAAAATAAAAATACACCGAAGTTAACCATCAAGGAAAGTTCCATGTCTCCGAATCGAGAATTATATGAAGTTTTCTTGGCCCCAAAATCTTGAAAAGTAAACAAACTCATCAAGTATTTATCATCGAACTCAGTAATAACACCTGCCCTTTGCAGTGCCTGAAAGGATTCAGTATTGGGTTGAGGAGAATATGCATTGAGGTTGACGTTAGTAAAGCCAATCATAGCGCATTGGACGATGGCTCCGTAGGTCCTTAAAACACTCCGGTAGTCATCCTCAGGAAATCCAATTATAAAAAAACATCCCACATTAATTCCTGCTTTTAAGGCACAACGAGCAGAATCAAACATCTTGGGTAAGCTGACTTTTTTCTTTATCGCCTTTAATACACGAGGATCACCCGATTCTGGAGCAAAAGAAAACTCGTGGCAACCTGCAGCCTTTAATTTTGTGGCAACCTCAAAATTAATACCTTCACTACGGGTTCCCGATGGCAATTGAAAAGTGATTTTCATGTCACGCTTGATTATTTCGTCACAAAAGCTGATTATCCAATCGCTACGAACAATGGCTGTGAGATCTTCAAACTGAAAGTCAATGGCATCATACTTTTTTTGATAATCCTGCATCTCGTCTACAACCAGTTTGTAATCTCTTGGAATCCATTCTGTGGTCCACATGTTCGGGCTTGTGCAAAAGGTACAAGAAAATGGGCAACCGCGTGTCGCCAGCATGGGCATGAACTTACCTTGAGAGGATCCATGGGGTTGATTGACTTCATGATATTTTTCAATATCAAATAAATCCCATGCCGGCTTTGCTATAGAATCAATATCTTTCATTCTATTTCGGCGGGGATTCACTTGAAACGTACCTCCAGACTCCCTATAAGCTATCCCAGCAACATTCTTTAATGGCAAGCCCTTCTCGACATTTTCTAACAATTGAACAATCGTTTCTTCCCCTTCCCCCAAAACAACACTATCCAAAGGAGCTTGCTCTAAAGAATACTCGGGAAAACCCGTTACATGCTCACCTCCCATTACTATGTGCGCATTTGGAAATAACTTACGAATTTTGAAAACCAATTCCCGTACATAAACCCAGTGAGAAGTAAACATACACCCCAAACCAATAACCTGGCTATCGGAGGGAATACGCTCAATAATTTGTTCTTGAGTCAATCCTCTTACTCGAATTTCATCTTTAAATATATGGTAATTTCTAGGTGCAGAACCAGGCCCGTCCACAACAATGACATCATGACCTTCTTCACGTATTGCAGCCGCTATATATGCTAAACCAATAGGTGCCATGCTGATTGTGGAAACGAAGTTCGTCAGAGAGACAAACTTAGGAGGTTCTATCAGGCAGATTTTCATAGATTACTTGTTTATGATTACGAATATTACAATAACTCCTATTCTATCATGAAAATCAAAGCAGAGCATGTACCTTAGCTTAATTGCATGAGAAGTAGGTATTAGGTAGGTACTACTTGGCGCAACGGAAACCAACTTCGATGCTCCGAATCGTTGGATTGAGTTTGCCGCGGTTAGCGGTACGAACATATTCCGAATAGTTGGCCCAACTACCACCGCGCAAGATTTTTTTTGAAAAATTTGCTTTCCCGGAACGGTTTTTCACGTTACCTAATGAGTCTCTTTCAAAAGAATTTACCGGACCTTTCGGATTGTATTTAGGGCTGATCTTATAATAACCAGTATCGTAATAACCAGTATCGTTATCATGCCAATCCTGAACCCACTCCCAAACATTACCGCTCATGTCGTATAACCCCCAGGCGTTTGGCTTTTTCAAGCCCACGTTATGGGCTTTGTAATCTGAGTTACTAATAAACCATGCATGGCTCCTTTGCATGGCATCACCCCAGTAATAATTCATGTTCGACCCCGCTCGGGCCGCGTATTCCCATTCCGCTTCCGAAGGCAAACGCTTCCCCACCTTTATACAATACTCCTTCGCCTCGTACCACGTCACTGTCTGCACAGGATGTTGTGCTCCCCTAAATTTCGATGGGTTCTTTCCAAGGATCTTTTCGAACTTCTCCTGCGTTACCTCGTACTTATCCATAAAAAAAGCATCCAGGCACACCTCATGCGCAGGTTTCTCGTCCTTATCTCCACGTTCCGATCCCATTTGAAAACAACCGGTAGGAATGGAGACCATCTCTTTAGGAGCGGCAGCCTCACTGCCTTGAGCTATCAGCCAAGTGAAAACCGATAGTACACATGCATAATAAATTGATTTACTTTTTGTCATTGTCCTTAACTATTTTAGTTGTTGTCAAATGCGGTGTATAGCAACCGGAACAAGTGGGACTCATTATTGTCTATAGCTGCAGAAATGATTAGCAAATAAGGTAGAATTCAGGCGGTCTTAGGTCTGAGAAATCGCTCATAAGTCAGGCTTGCAAGCCTAATCCAGCCAACTGAGGCTATAGGAATCAGTAAAATCTGTGGGGACAATGAATTTCTCACATCCCAAAGGTGCTCAGTAAAACTGAGACCAATATAACAAGCTAGCGCCATTAAGATTAAGCCAATCATTTCATATTTTTTTTCTTTAATGTTAAAGACAAATACAAATATCATGCCCATGATGATAAAGGACATGTTGAGTCTGTCGTACAGCTTATTTTTCCATGAAAAGTTATCTCTGAAAGCTGAGGGGTAGAATAGTGAAGCTAAACGTCTGGACGACACATACAGATAGTGCAGAGGATCACTTTCTATAGTCTCAACTCCCAGGATAGTACACCAATACCAATGATTTCGGCTTTCAGGATCTTGACGACTTCTAATGCCGCAAGTCTTATAATTATTATTTAGGTTTGTGGCATGAGCGTTTAATTCCGTTGGAGTTTCCTGTGTCCCAAAATATATCAAACCTACGTGATGGTGCGAAAAAACAGCCTCCCGAATTTCCTTGTTTTGCTTTAAAAAATAGTTTCCCGATAAGAGAACTACCAGCGCGGATCCCAGGAAAATAGCCAGGGTCCGTCTTGCGCCAAGTCGAGGGGCCATCCAACGAAACGCCAAGACGAAAAATGAAACCACCGGGTACGCTGCGCCTTCCGGACGAGTTAATGGAACCATCAAACCGGTGATTGCCCATAAAAGCACACGCTTTTTGGAAGCGCGCTCCCAGCATAACAAACTGCAGTACATAAACAATGCAATATGAAAATAAAATGCTGTTTCAAAAGCCGTCAAGTTGAACAAAAGAACCATTTGCAATTGACATGCATAAACCAAAGCGGCCAACAGTCCCGCGTCAGAACTCCCGAATCTCGTGGCGGTCATGTAAATTAAAAGTATGGTAAAAGCCGCAAGAAAATGATGAAGGATAAAGACGTAGTTCTCCAGGTCGACCCCAAGACCGTAAACAGGGAATAAATACAAATGGTATACAACATAAATAGAATGACCATGGGAAAACAAACCTCTGTCAATGGATGGATCGAACAAGGCGGCAAACCCCAGCGTGCTGGTTGGAAGCACAATATAGGGGGCATCAGTGCTGAAGCCCAAAAACCAAACTTTGGTTCGGATCAAAAAACCTATGACTAAAATCAATAATAAGATTATTTTTCTTGAATTGATCATAGTTGCCGAAATATCATAAATTATTGACTCAATTGTGACTAAAGATATTACTTGAATTCAAATTGCAAACTCAACTCTTCCAGCAGTAGTGTTAGATGCGTCAGTCTGACAGATCGCCAATACTCTATTGATGATGATTTGGATTCTCTGATGACTGACGATGATGAGGACTTCTAAGGGCGCTATCAGTATAAAGATAGAAGGTTTTATCGTCAGTTGCGTCAGTACCGTTAGTCTAGACGTTTTTCTTCTGCTAATCGTTTTCCTTCTGCCAGTTTTTCTTTCATCGCCCTTGTTTCAGCTCTGGCTTTGCATTTTTCAAGTTTCTCGCCGCATCCAGCCACGCTATCTTTACATGACGTTCGGCACCAATCGATGTGTTTGTCATCCGTCGTACAGCAATTACCGAATACGCACATACCAAGACAGTTAATACTTTCACGCTCTTTATTCTCTTCTTCACACAGGGCGTAAAGCTCAGCCAACGAGGGCACTGCTGCTGCGTCGACTGCGCTGTAAAGTGAAATCATCCCAACGATGAAAATAATAACCCGATTTTTTACGATTTGTCGATCCCCCTATTTATCTGCACTTACTCCGTTTTTTACGGCCATTATTTTGAAGATGCTGTAACTTATTGAATTTAAATAGCCCCAAGGGGAATCGAACCCCTGTTTCCGGCGTGAGAGGCCAGCGTCCTAGCCGCTAGACGATGGGGCCATGCATAAATGGATATCTTTTAGAACCCGTCGCGTTTCATAATCGGCGGGCCGGTATTTTTTTTCTTCTTTTGTTTTCTAATAGTATCTTCTGCTTCGAGATCACGTTTATTCACCCCGAAGATCAAAAATACCATTAAGGGGTACGCGGGCAGTGACAATATTCCCCAAGTAGCCATAAACTTGTCACCGGCAGAGATCATTCCTCCGTCACTGCCTTCGTTTCCACCTGCGCCGAACCCCAGGAACAACATTAGACCCAGCAACATTCCCATTAAGGAAGAAACAGAGGTTTTATGAGCAATCTCATTCATATATAGTGTGGGTAGCAAAGGGAAGTCGCTGACATAAGCACCTATTAGGCCGAGAGTACACATGATGAAAATAGCCGCCATCAAAAAATCATTGGTAATAGCAATAGTGGCGACCAACTGATAAAGAGGAGCACAAAGGCCAACGAAAAAAGGATTTCGGTATATGTTCATAATTCCTCAAAAAATTGGGGAGCGCCTCCCCTGATTAATTGTAATAGATTTTTATCGTACTTCCATCAGGCATGGCCCGGAGAATTGGCTCGGGTACAGGGATTCGAACCCCAACATTCAGAACCAGAATCTGACGTCCTACCGTTAGACGATACCCGAATATTAATTCTCTTGGGTCTTGATTTATAATAATTTTATTAAATTTCCATGTCAAGATGGATTGGCTTGTTTATTATAAGGACACTTTTTAAATGCGAGTTATTTCCGGTTCTGCACGTGGAACCCGTCTGGTAGATTTGGGCGATGCAGAGGTCCGTCCAACATTAGATCAGGTGAAAGAGTCATTATTCAATCAGGTTGGATCTGACCTGACAGGAATATCTTTTCTCGACCTGTTTGCTGGAACGGGGTCGATAGGCATTGAAGCCCTCAGTCGCGGTGCAGAACAGGTAGTATTTGTTGAACAGAATTCTCAAGCTCAATCCCTGATTACCCGCAACCTGGAAAAGTGCCGACTGACCGTTGACAATCAAACGGAGCGATGGGAACTTATAAAGTCGGATTCGCTGGATTCATTATCAATATTGAGGGGCAAGGGCATGGTTTTTGACCTTATTTATGTAGATCCCCCATTTTCCAAAAACCTTTATGGGCCTTGTCTCTCCAAATTATCTGATTCGGCTATATTGAAAGAAGATGCCTGGGTCATTGTTGAGCATTTCCATAAGACAGGACTGCAGGAAAGGTATGGTAAACTGAAAACTTTTAAAGACAGGCGTCTCGGTGACTCTTGCCTGTCGTTTTTCAAGATAGAGCTATGAAAAATCTAGAAAAAATAGCAATAGCCATGAGCGGTGGTGTTGATAGTTCCGTTGCGGCATCCATTATAAAAGAGAAGGGCTACCAAGCTGTTGGCATCTCGTTGCAACTGTGGAACTATTCCGAATCGGATAATCGTTTCGGTACCTGCTGTTCACTAGATGACCTTGCTGATGCGCGTCGCGTCGCCGAAAAAATTGGCATCCCTTATTATATCCTTAATATGGAAAAAAAATTTAAGGAAGAGGTGGTCGACTATTTTATTTCCGAATACATGCAAGCGCGTACACCCATTCCTTGTACGCTGTGCAACCAAAAATTAAAATTCGAGGAAATGATTCAGAAAGCTGAATCGTTTGGGGTAAAACGAGTGGCGACAGGGCATTATGCTTCAATCGTCAAACATCTAAGTGGTAAGTTTCTGGTGCGTCGAGGACGAGACCGCTGGAAAGACCAGAGTTACTTCCTTTTCAATTTGTCGCAGGATCAACTTTCGCGCCTGGAGTTTCCATTGGGAGATATGGATAAAAACGAAGTGCGTGATCGGGCACGGCAATTGGGGTTGAATGTCGCAGAGAAAGCTGAGTCCCATGAAATTTGTTTTATTCCTGATAATGATTACCCAAAGTTTATCGCAAAACAATTGGATAATAATGCATTCCAGGAGGGAGATATTGTTAACTCTAAAGGCGAGGTGTTAGGCAAGCACGGGGGTTACCCGGCTTTTACGATTGGTCAGAGAAAAGGCTTAAATCTTGGTGGGCTCAAGGAACCACATTTCGTAACCCATATTGACCCAGTGAATAATCGTATAACTGCCGGGACTAAAGAAGAATTAGAACGCGCAAACTGTTTTGTGTCCCAAGTCAACTGGTGTCTAGATGTTGAAGACATTACCCGTGCCGATGTGCAGATTCGGTATCGCCATCAAGGCGTACCGGCAACGATCAAAAAATTAGATAGTTCCCGTGTTGTTGTGGAATTTGACCAGCCTCAATTATCAATTGCACCAGGCCAGTCTGCTGTTTTTTACCAGGAAGATTGTGTTATTGGCGGTGGGTGGCTTGAATGAGCCAAGAGGTAATAGTTGCAGTAGAAGCTGCACTGCAAGCCGGCAAGATTCTTCGCGAGCGTGTTGACGATATTGGCAAAGTTTCTTTTAAGGAATTTCATGACCCGGTGACGGAAGTCGACCATCTTGCCGAAAAAGCAATCATCACCAGCATCAAAAAAACTTTTCCCGATCACGATATTCTCGCCGAGGAATCAGGAAATGCAGAGGGAAGTGACTCAACCAGTAAATGGATCATAGACCCGCTAGATGGAACGCTCAACTATTCCCATGGTTACCCCTGCTATTGTGTTTCAATTGCATTAGAACAAGAAGGTGAGGTTAAAGTTGGTGTTATATATAATCCCTGTCTTGATGAATTATTTGTTGCCGAAAAAGGTCAGGGTGCAATTCTAAACGGTAATCCCATCCATGTATCAACCCTTTCCACACTGAAAAAAAGTTTACTTGTTACAGGTTTTGCGCCACGGGTGGTGAAGTCGGAAAAAGATAATCTTGATAATTTCTGCAATTTCATGAAAGCTTGTCAAGCCGTACGACGTCCTGGTTCTGCTGCCATGGACCTGGTTTATACTGCAATGGGCCGTTTTGAAGGGTTCTGGGAGAGAATGCTTCACCCCTGGGATGTGGCCGCAGGACTTCTGATTGTTCTCGAAGCTGGAGGCAAGGCCAGTAAGTTTGATGGCAGCCCAACCAATATTTACGATCAAGAACTTCTTGTAAGCAACGGGCTTGTACACCAAGAAATGGTAGACGTTTTGAAAAAAGGCAAAGTGTAATCCCTTCAGTTGCTCTATTTTTATCGATGAAAAAAACTTTCATATTTTTTCTGACAATCTTTTTATTGGCCGGATGTCAATCTACTCGTGAAAAAGGTTGTACAGGATGCACTAATGAAAAATTTTTATGGAAAACTGCAGTAGATACGATTGTTTTAGCAAATTTTCCTGAAGAAGAATTCGTTGCAGTGGTGCATCGTGCCGACTTTTCAAATGCCTGGGTGACCACCGGGAACAAAGTAAATATAACCGCAAAATTTCTTCACGAGCTGACGAAGGAACAACGTATTGCCGTAGCAGCTCATGAAATTGCCCATTTAAAGTCGGGGCATTATTACGCTAAACTGGGAGTTTCCATTTTGACATCGATTGGATTTTCGGTGCTCAATTTTTTTTTCCCCGGTGCTGGTTATAGCGAGTATTTATTCAAACCAGCATTAGTAGGTGGGTTTTCTCGTACTCAAGAGCTGGAAGCGGATAAGGAGGGGGTTGTATACTTAAATAAAGCCGGATTTTCAACCAAATACTATCTTCAACTTTTAAATGTGCTTCAAAAAAGATCAGGAGATACGCCCGAAAAATCCAGTTATTTTTCGACTCATCCAACTAATAAAGAACGGATACAGAAAATCAGAAACTTGAAAGTGTCTAGTGATTGATGGGGATTATTTTTTTTGAGGCTTATCGGGATCTACCAAATAAGTGTAACCACTAAGACCTGCTTTGTATAGACTCAAAAATTCATCGGCTTCTTTTTGTGTAACGACCTCACGCTGCACACAACCGATGAGGAATCCATCTATGCGTCCTGCGAGTTCGTCAGCCGAGAATTGGACATAATCTAATACGTCTGTCACATCTTCCCCTTCGATGATCTGTTCATATTTAAGAGAACCATCTTCATTCAAAGAAACATGAATAGTATTTGTATCTCCGAATAGATTGTGAAGATCGCCAAGGATTTCTTGATAAGCTCCTGTTAGAAAAATACCTAGAGGATAGGTTTCTCCAGATTCCAATTCGTGGACACGAAGAGTATTTTCTGTTCCACGGTTGGTTCCGATAAAAGTGTCTATCCTGCCGTCTGAATCGCAGGTAATGTCTTCAAGGGTTGCCTCTCGAGTAGGTTCTTCATTCAATCGATAAAGAGGAACAACTGGAAATACTTGATCAATGGCCCAAGAGTCAGGTACGGATTGGAAAATTGAAAAATTACAGAAATACTTGTCTGCAAGCCGAGTTTTTAAACTACGAATTTCATCGGGCATAAATTTTAGTTGTGTACCCAGCTTTTCAATTTTACGACAGATTCCCCAGAAAATTTTTTCCGACATAGCTCGACTTTCAAGGGAGATCATTCCCATGAGAAACTGGTTTTGCGCTTCATCTTTTAAGTGCACGGCATCGTGCCAGGATTCGTTTAAATTCTTATTTGAAGTGGAGTCGAGAACATGGAAAATTTCTTTTACAACTTCTGGAGCATCTTCATCAATTTTAATCTTATCGCTCCATTCGGGAAAGCTTGTAACACCTAGCACGTTGACTACAAGTATAGAGTGGTGGGCGGTCATGGCTCGTCCCGATTCGGAAATGATATTCGGATGCGGCAGCTTTTCTTTGTTGCAAATTTCTAACAGGTGATAGACGACATCATTAGCATATTCCTGTACGGTATAATTAGTGCTGGATGCAAATGTGGAACGGGAGCCATCGTAATCAACTCCCAAACCGCCGCCGACATCAATATACTCAATGCTACATCCGAATCGCATCAATTCTGAATAAAACCGTCCCACTTCCTGTAAACTATTTTTGATACGACGAATATTAGTGACCTGGCTGCCTAAATGGAAATGGATTAACTTAATACAATCGAGAATATTTTTTTCCTTGGATATTTTCAGGGCTTCCATCAATTCGATTGAATTCAACCCGAATTTTGAGTGTTCTCCTGCTGAAGAAGACCAGCGCCCCTGACCGGTGCTTAAGAGCTTGATGCGCAGTCCTATATTGGGTTGTACTCCAAGTTCTTTAGCTACTTTTTCTATAAGAGTTAACTCATCTAATTTTTCTACGACAATAAAAACTTTTTTCCCCAGTTTCTGACTCATTAAGGCCAGTCGAATAAAAGCCTCATCTTTGTACCCATTACAAACGAGTAGGGCTTCTGGATTATCGAGGATGGCAAGAATGGCGTGCAATTCGGGTTTGGATCCTGCTTCGAGGCCTATGTTGTAAGGTTGCCCAAATTTCACGATTTCTTCCACTACCTGCCGCTGTTGGTTTACCTTAATGGGGTAGACTCCGTGGTATTGGCCGTTATATTCATACTCTCTAATAGCTTTACTGAATGAACTGGCAAGGTTGGCGATGCTTGCTTTAAGAATGTCTGAAAAACGAATGAGGACGGGCAGCGAATAACCTTTCGCCTGAATATCATCAACCAATTCCTTAAGGTCTATGTCATGCTGGCTTTTACGGTTGGAACGGACAACGATATTACCTTTGGAATTTATATCGAAATAACCCGCACCCCAGCCGTTAATATTATAATGTTCGCGAGCTTCTTCAATGGTCCACTTCGGCATGACAGAATTGTTCTCTTTGAAAATTTTAGTTGCCCACCTTATAAAGAAGAAGGCAGTTAAAAGGTGAATGCTAATCTTTTGATATGATTTAAGTATTTTAAAAGTTATTTGCCGTTTCTTCAAGAAATAGCTTCATCGTTAATTGCTTCATTACTGTTGACACGTCAATTATAAACAAACTGTTTTTTTGAACTCCGAAACTATGCTATAAATTCTGCATTGTTCGATTGAATCAGCCACACCAATTAGAGATAAAAAATGAAAATTGAAAAAGCCGAGGTGCGGGAGATTGCCGATCAGTTTGGCACCCCTGTTTATGTGTACAGCTTGGAAATTCTACGTCAATCAATCAATGAAATAAAAAAGCTATCACCCGTCACACGTTACGCCATGAAAGCTTCTTCCAACGCTAGAATTCTGCAAGAAATGCTAGCGAATGGAGTCAAGATCGATGCAGTAAGTGTTTATGAGGTTCAACGTGCGATTCGCGCGGGTTATAAGGCTGAAGATATTTGTTTCACCAGCGATGTTTTTTTTAATGCTGATGATGTTAATTATTGTCTTGAAAATAATATTTATTGTAACTGCGGTACGTTAGGGATGGTTGAGGAATATGGTCAGGCTTTAAAAAAGAAAGGCGCCGGTTCTCCAAAAATTTCTATTCGAATTAATCCTGGTGAAGGGGCAGGTCATTCTAAAAAGACCAATACCGGCGGGCCTTACAGCAAGCACGGAATCTGGTACCAGAATCTTGATGATGTTAAACAGATATTAAAGGAATATGGTCTTACTTTATCAGGGGTACATATGCACATCGGTTCCGGTGGAGATATGGAACACCTCAAACGTATTACAGGAAAATTGGTAGACTTTGCTAAAGAGTTTCCAGATGTAGAGACCATTAATTTTGGAGGTGGTTTGCCTTACCAGTATGATCCGGATCAACCACAGGAAGATATCACGGGTTATAAAGCCATTATCGATGAGAGGGCGAAGGTACTAAAGGAACACTTTGGTAGAGAAGTGGTTTGTGAAATCGAGCCAGGAAGACGCTTTGTGGCAGGATGTGGATATTTAATCGGAGAAGTACGATCTCTCAATCATACCTTTGACGAAGAAGGAAAACGAATCGATTATGTTCTAACAAACGTTGGTTTTTGCCATTTAATCCGCCCAATGGCATATGGTTCTTTTCATCCAATCTGGTTTGATGGAGAAAGGCTGGGGCCGGAACAAAATTTGATTATTGCTGGTCCCGTTTGTGAATCCGGGGATGTATTAACTCAGAAGGATGAAGAGCCAGTTCCAAGAAAACTGCCCATGCCAAAGTCAGGAGATTTGATCGTAGTTGGTGGGGCGGGGGCTTATGGCCATGTCATGTCTTCCAACTACAATTCTCAACCCTTAATCCCCGAAATAATTGTCGATGGCGATATTTGTACACTTACCCGAAAACGCCAAACTTTGGATGACATTATGCAGGCTGAGATTTAGAGTAATTAAAATAACGGATCGATTTTTTGCGCCATTTGAATATCTGCCAAGGTAACGCCACTCGCTGTATGCGTCCAATAGCGGATTGAAATTCGCTTGTAGTTTATGATGATGTCGGGATGGTGATTGTTTTCTTCTGCAGCCTCTGCGACTTTACCGACAAAATCAATTCCTTGCATAAACTTTGAAGCATGATGCACCCGCTGAATAAAAGGTACCCCTTTTTCGTTTTTACCTGTTTTCCATTCCGGCGCCATATCTTTTAGCTTCTCTTCCAGTTCTTTTACAGTTAATGCAGTTTTTTCTACCATTACTATTCTCCATTCAAACAAAGCAAATTATTAAATAAGTTTTTCTAATTTTTTTCTTAAAGTGATTTCATTCACTTTATATACGAAGTTTTCTTTTCCATTGATGCGAACTACAGGTATTTTTTCTTTGTATTTTTCAAAAAGATCTGAATTGGATTCGATATCAATCATTTTTAGTGTTACTGGGAAGTCAGGCAAAACTCGCTCGACAATTTCTTTAGCATCAACGCATAAGCCACAACCTTTTTTGGTCAGGATTTCGATTTGTATTTGCATAAATTTAAGATGGTAAAACTAAAAATTTGAAGTTTTTCGGTTATGATTTTTTTATCACAGGTGTTGATCTGTTTCTGCAGTCTTGGCTCAGTTACATGGAGTGAGTCATTGTGGTGACACTACCCCAAATAATTAGTGCTGCAAAAATTAATATAAAACCCACTAAAACGGCGATAGCGAGGGGGCGCCTTTTCCAATAGTGCTCTTTGTTTTGGTCGACTATGGGAATAGCTAGCAAAAATCCTATAATTATAGGCGGGGCTACAATTAAAGAAGGTACCCATACATTTTCCAATGCATAGATCCAAACAAATTGCCAAGGCGGTTTGGTGACTTCGAGACCGAGTACTGGTTCTTCTCCCAAGGGCGGTGCAATGGTAAGTGCAAGCAGACAGATTAGTAATAAGATCCCAGAGCCGGCTCTTCTCAAATAGGCCATGTGCTGAGTAAATGGAATATTTTTAGCGGGCTTTGTAGCATCAGGCAATTGCGATAGCTTGTGGTATTTAATATAGAACAAATGTAATCCGATCATCACAATCACGATGATAGGTAACAAGGAGATATGCGCCATGTAAATCCTATTTAATAAAGGAACCCCTTGAGCAAAAGCTTCTGTGAGAGGTAGGCCAAAAGGTCCCATTTTCTCGGCAACCCAGAGGAAATGTGCCAACGCCTCATAAGCTTCCTGATCCCATTTTAAAACTGTGCCGGTGAATAGTAGAGTGACCATGATCACCATGATTCCGATTCCAATAAGCCAGTTGATTTCTCGTGGGTTTTTATAGGAAGCAGTTAAGAAAACACGGATGGCATGGAGTATCATGGTTACGGTCAATACTTCTCCCGCCCAGAAGTGAATACCGCGAAGGTACCAACCCAGATACACTTGATCGACTAAATAATGCAGGCTTCGATTGGCGCGCTCGGGATCCGGGATAAAAAATTGAGCCAGTAGGATACCGCTGATTACCAGAACCCCAAAGGAAGATAATGTCATTCCTCCAAGGGAGTATTTTATGGAATTTGAGTGCTCGGGGATGTCATATTCGAGTAAGTGGATGCCTAGACGGTCTTCCAAGATTTTTGTAAGTCCGTTGGCCATGCTGTCATTCCCCCGGTCTTATGAAAGTCAATCCTGCAAAAACAAGTCCTGCGAATAGGGTGATACCTGCAGCTATTCCATAACCTTTGGCTGATGTCTCTACAGTTTTATGCTTAGCCGATACAACTTTTGGCATATTGGGATCATCATGCTCATTATGGCTGCCTTCCATTTTCATATCTGTTTTCTTATTAGGCTCAGCAGGCGCGATTTCACCTTCCATGAAAAGATCTTTGGGTGAGAACAAATCTGAATTTTCTAAAGGATCGGATTCCTCTTCAGGGGTAGCGTACATGGAATCAATTGAGGACGGTTCTTCTGCCACGACGACTGAAGTCGGTTCTTTTTTATGACCGCCATGGGCCATCGCGTTTTGGGCGATGAAGATAAAGATAACTGTTATGAACAGTGTGTATTTCCTCATAATCAGCTTCCCAATATTATTTGTGTGAAGGCCTCCAGCGTTTCGTCGTTGGTCCAGTTTCTTGGACCAATGGCTTTATGCCGGATAAGCCCTTCGCGATCTACAATAAATGTTTCCGGCACACCTGTGGTTTTATAAACCTTTTTTGCAACTATACTTTCCGGATCCAACAAGACGGGAAAGGTCAGGTTGAATTTTTTCATAAACGGTTCGATCAGGGTCTGATCTTTATCAACACTTATAGTGAGCATTTCGAATCCATGATTCTTGAACTTTTGGTACAGTTTTTCCATGGAAGGCATTTCGACTTCACAAGTGCCACACCAGGTGGCCCAAAAATTTATAAATACAACTTTTCCCCGGTATTCTGAAAGTTTTATTTTTCCGCCTGCCAAAGTTGGTAGTTCAAAGTCGGGTGATATAAAAGCTTCTGCTGGATATTCGGTCTCATAGGGCTGTAGCTCTACTTTATTTAGCGATACAACAAATACCGATAAAAGTGCTGCCACCAGAAAGGTATAGGGAATGTAGATGCTAATCGGTTTATCTTGAGATACGTTTTCCATTAGTTTTTATATTCCGAGGGTTTTGTAAGGGCTAAGTTCCGCGATAGGGTCGATAGAAATTTTTATCTACAGCGATAACAATTTCGTCAAGAGTTTTGCCCTGATTATATAAATCATAAGCGTAAAATACTTCGTTCAGACAAATATCGCATTTGGAAGCATGCTTGTTAGTATAGCAAGTCAATAATGTTTTATGGTTATGTTTTTTTTTGCAGTAGCAGTAACAAAATAGACTGTCAAGCACCTTGGGAATTTCGGCTGCAATTCGATAAGCTTTTGCAACCCTTCCTGTAAAAATAGCATCGGTCAAAATAGGGCGAGTTTCTATTAAAACTCCTGTCGCCGGAGCCACAGGTGGAACTTTTACAGAAGGTTTAGTGATAATATAAATACCTGTAACCACCACGCAGACAAAAACTGACATGGCTATGGCGGAGATTCGCTTTTTATTTATAGTAGAAGCATTTTTTCTTGATTTTTTTTTAGTCATTTCCTGCGATGACCCCCGCCGATGATTGAGTATTGAATATGCCTAATTATATGGACTGCCATCCGCCGATGCAACCGTCAATCCCATTGCAATGGGAGGGCAATGAGGCAGACCGTTATAAATTGTTGTTTCCCTTTCAGGAGAAGAAAACGGAAGGGCCTACAGTAAATGATTTAAAAGTATTCATCTTTTAAGGCATAGGCACTTAATAGGTGGCTGCCAAGTCATTAGCGGACAGTTTGGTACCATTTTGTTAGGATGCGGGGAGGGAACCCTAGTTCAAATAAGGTTACGATGAGAATATTTTTTATAGTCGTGGACCAGATACCCTCTTTATTCCATCTACGCGGCGAAGTGAGAGCTTTTTCGTTGAGAAGAATCACTGACCCTAGATTTCTAAGTCGTTTGAAGAAATCTATATCTTCACAAATGGGGAACTTGGTAAATCCGTTCATTTTCTGAAAGATGGAATTTTTAACAAAGAATGCTTGGTCTCCATAAGCCATTCCCAGATATTTTGAACGTAGATTTGCAAGGCGGGTAATAAGACGTAGACTCCATTTATCAGAAACAATGCAAAGCGAGAAAGCCCCACCGATTTCTTCGGGGTTTTTCATAGATCGCAACATTTTTTCATAGCTGGCGGGTTCGATACGGCTATCAGCATGAAGGAAAAGAAAAATATCACCAGTGGCGATTCGTGCTCCCGCATTCATTTGCAGTGCTCGGCCAGCAGGCCCATTTACCACATTTTCGGTAAATTTTTCTGCAATTTTTAGGGTGCCGTCATCACTGCCCCCATCACTGACAATAACTTCATGCGGCGAAAGTTGTTGTATATATGTCAGGGTTTCACCCAAACACTTTGCTTCATTAAGGGTGGGGACGATGATCGAAATTTTCAAGGAACGATCTCTATAATTTAATTGCGACGTTAACCCTCTCACTTGTTGTGAGGGAAGATAGTGCTGGATTATTGCTGGAAAAAATTAGGATCTCGAATTAGAACATTAGAATATAGTGGTGGAGGCCACCCCATCTTTGCAATCAGGCATCAATATATTATAGAATATGATAAAGTTAAACCGAATTTCATTCTTTTCCTTTGTGCCCAACTGGGCAAGGTAATTATGTTAGCTCATTTTATAGACTCTCGATCCTTTCAGTGTGGCTATTTTCAAGATCGCCAGTCACTCTTTGAAGAATATCTGCTTGAAGATGTTTCGGAAGTGGAGTTCGAATATTTGTTGGCGCACGGTATGAGGCATTTCGGCGATTATTATTTCCGGCCCCGTTGCCAAAATTGCTATTTGTGTATTCCTATTCGTGTGCGTGTTAACGAATTTAAAATGACGCGAAATCAGAAACGGGCATTGACCTCATGCAAAAATATAAAAATGAAAATCGGTGATCCCGTATACACCGAAGAAAAATTTAGACTATATCTAAAGCACAAAGAAAGATTTAATTCTTTGCAAGACGATGTGGAGGATGAGAAAAATTTTCGCATGTCATTTTATGTCAACACTCCATTCGGAATCGAATTTGAATATTATCTAGATGGAAAATTAGTTGGCGTTGCCCTAGGGGATAAAACCCCTAAATCCTTTTCAGCGATTTATACCTTTTATGATGTGTCTGACAAGAAAATGAGTCTAGGCACCTACAGCATATTAAAACAATTGGAATATGCGAATCAATATTGTATGAAATATTTTTATCTTGGCTATTATATTTCCGAAAATGCCTCTCTGGCCTACAAGTCTAGCTTTCGTCCCAATGAAGTTTATATGGGAAGGGAATGGCGTCGATTCAGAAATGCCGCTGGGGATTATCTAATTTCTAAAAAACGACTACAATGGAAAAATTCCGATCTACTGGTCAAAGCGGCTTCTACTAGTGTAACGTTGGATTCTCTATAAATAGCTAGGTGGTGAAAAAACTTTATTCAGAATCCATAAAGTTCTATTTTGTTTTAGAAATCTTGGACTACAGACACTCCTCCCCCAATGAAGGTTAAAGGATTCCGGTGTAAACGAGAATCATCCAAATCACGAGAAGGATGTTAAAAGCCACTCCAACGTGAAAGAATACATTGAAGAATTTAGTGTGACTGTATTCGTAATCGTCTTTATTTTCTTCTGTCATGATAGGTCAATCCATTACCAGAGTGGTCAAACGTTTTGCTAGTTCTGAGTTGCGAATCACTTTTCTTATGGGGCGCTCTATAAAATTAAGACTCATATAAAGCCTCTCTAGATTCAAAAAAGTTTGTGATTCAGAAATGGCTTGCCCCCCTTCATCTCTTATTTCGTTTCGCCAGATACTCAATGCTCTCAGATTTTTAAGGTAAGGTGAATTAGCTAATGCGATCGCTCCTGTATTGCCCATCTTATTGGAGCACAAATATAGTTTTTCAAGTTCTGCCAGATGTTTGCTTTCAGCAAGTGCTACGATGCCTTCATCGCCAATACCTGTGCTATCGAGATGAAGAGCTTTCAGGCTGGGCCATTTATTTGATGAGGCTATAGAAATTGCACCGTTTGGTCCAATAGGATTCGAATCGAGAAAAATGATCTCCATATTTTTTAGGTTTGAAGATTCTGCCAGGGCAGCCGCACCTGTGGGGCCGATATTATTGGCTTCCAACATAATACATTTTAAATTTTTTAACAGATCAGCTTTAGCAATAGATTTTGCTTCTTCGTCGCCGATGATATTGTGATTGAGATAAAGTGAAGTTAAGCCTGTCAAGCATTTTACTTGGCAGAGCATTTCAATAGCTTCACCACAAAGTTGGTTTTGACTGAGATAAAGTTGTTCCACGCCAGATAACTCTTTGCTGGCTGCCAAAAGGCGCAACTCTTCGATGCCGATATTTTTGTCTTCTAAATCTAAAAGCTTTCCGTTGTCGACAAGATTTGCCGATATAGTATGTTCAAAGCTCACATCTTCCATTAAGAAGCGTCCAGAATAATATTTTAATGAATGACTCAGCACTCTAATGGATTTTATTTGAAAGATCAAACCTAGGTTTCGTTTATAATATTAGTTAGATTAAAATTTAAAAGAGGCTGGTATGATTGTAGGTATTCCAAAAGAAATCAAGGTCGATGAATATCGCGTCTCCATGACCCCGGCAGGGGTGCATGATCTTGTGGGTCATGGGCATAAGGTGCTTGTGGAAGATAAGGCTGGGGAGGGCAGTGGTATTTCTAATCAGGATTATCTGGAACAAGGAGCTGACATTGTTTCCAGGGATGACATTTTTGTCCGTGCAGAAATGATCGTGAAGGTTAAAGAGCCCATTGCAGAAGAATATTCGAAGCTACGAGAAGGACAAATCTTATATACGTATTTGCATTTGGCTCCGGCACCTGAATTGACTCAGGCTTTGCTCGATAGAAAGATAATAGGCATTGCTTATGAAACTGTGCAGTTAAAAGATAAATCCTTGCCTCTACTCGTTCCTATGAGTGAGGTCGCAGGGCGAATGGCAGTGCACGAAGGCGCGAAATATCTTGAACGTGAGAATGGCGGACGCGGCATTTTGCTAGGCGGGGTTCCCGGTGTTGACCCGGGACATGTGGTCATTGTGGGTGGTGGAGTTGTCGGCGCCAACGCTGCAAAAATGGCGATCGGTACTGGCGCATCAGTAACATTGCTTGATATTAATTTGCCGCGATTACGCTATCTCGATGATATTCATGGAAGTAGATTAAAAACCCTGATGTCGAACAAATTTAATTTGAGAGAATCGCTGGGTACAGCAGATCTGGTTATAGGCTCGGTGCTTAATCTCGGTGCGCGCACACCTAGGCTCATTACCCGCGATATGCTAAAGGAAATGCAGCAGGGATCGGTGATCGTTGATGTTGGGATTGACCAAGGGGGAATGCTCGAAACTTCTCGTCCAACAACACACAGTGATCCGATTTTTGAGGTGGAAGGTGTTATACATTACTGCGTTGCCAATATGCCAGGAGCGCTGGCACGGACTTCAACTTTTGCGCTCACCAATGCGACTTTCCCTTACGCTTTGAAACTAGCAAATGAAGGTTACAAGAAAGCTATGGTTGATGATCCCGCATTACGAGGAGGACTCAATGTTTGTCTCGGTTCGATCACTCACACCGCAGTGGCAAATGCGCTTGATAAAGAGTTTGTTGAACCTGAGAAATTTTTATAAATTGATTATCTAAAATCGATATAAGATTCTTTTTGGGTTCCTTTGAAACCTGCAGAATAGGTCTGATCGCCTAAGTTTTTAACCCTGTGATTACTTGGGCTTAATTGATTTATTTGTTCTTATTTGTGCTGGTTGATAAAAGCATTTTAAACTGCTATTAAATAGCATTATGAGCAATTTTGTTCACCTGCATCTTCATACGTCCTACAGTTTGCTCGACTCTTCCATTCGCCATGAACCGTTAATCAAAAGGGCAGCTGAGTTTGGTATGCCTGCGGTTGCCATAACGGATCACGGCAATATGTTTGGCGCTATTGAGTTTTACAACACCGCCAAAAAAAACGGTATAAAACCCATTCTTGGCTGTGAGGTGTATGTTGCTCCTGAGAGCCGTCACGAAAAAAAATCCAAAGACAATTTACGCGATGCGTCATATCACCTGATTCTGCTTTCGGAAAACCAAAGGGGATACAAAAACCTGTTACGTCTGATCACCAAGGGGTATCTGGAAGGGTTCTATTACAAGCCGCGTATTGATAAAGAACTGCTTGCAGAATATTCTGAGGGTTTGATTGCCTTGAGTTCTTGTGTCCGGGGGGAGGTGGCACATAATGTCAATCGCGAAAATGTGCCGCGTGCCACCAAGGTTGCGACTCAATATGCGGAGATCATGGGCCCGAATAATTTTTTTCTCGAACTACAAAATCACGGATTGGAAAATCAGGATCACATCAACAAGGAAATTATCAAAATCGGGAGAAAACTTAATATTCCCATTGTTGCGACCAACAACTGCCATTATTTGGATAAAGAAGATTTTCGTGCGCATGAGATTCTTCTCTGTTTGCAAACAGGAAAAACCATCACCGATCCTTACCGAATGCAATATCCGGCGGCTGAATTTTATTTTAAGTCTCCTCAAGAGATGGTGGAGTTGTTCCAGGAAACACCGGAAGCCATCACAAATACCCTCAAGATTGCTGAGCGTTGTGAATTAGAATTAGAGTTCGATAAACTCAATTTACCAGATTATCCGGTTCCAGAATCTTATACGTTAGAAACATATCTGGAGAAGATATCGCACGAAGGGCTTATAGAGAGGTTTGGGGAGTTGGACCGGTTAGGAACCAATTTTGATAAAACCACCTATGAAAAGCGGTTGGACGAGGAATTGGGTATCATCAAACGAATGGGGTATCCCGGTTATTTCCTGATTGTGTGGGATTTTATCAAATATGCGAAGGAAAAAGATATTCCTGTTGGGCCGGGTCGAGGTTCCGCGGCGGGCAGCGTTGTGGCTTATGCTCTGAAGATCACCGACATTGATCCAATGCAATACGATCTACTGTTTGAACGTTTTTTGAATCCAGAACGGGTGAGCATGCCGGACATCGATATTGATTTTTGTATGGATGGACGTGATGACGTCATTAAATATGTAACGGAAAAATACGGTGGCAACCAAAACGTGACGCAGATCATCACCTTTGGCAGCATGAACGCCAAAGGGGTGATCCGTGATGTGGGTCGAGTGTTAGATATGACCTACGGCGAGGTGGATAAGCTTGCCAAACTGGTGCCGAACAAATTAAATGTCACTTTGGATGACGCATTCAAGGAAGAGAAACAGTTCGCCAGACTGGGTAAGGAAAACGCCAAAGTTGCGGAGTTACTCGATATCGCCAAGAGCCTGGAAGGGTTGCAGCGCCATTGTTCCACCCATGCGGCGGGAGTTGTGATTTCATCAAAAGCGTTGACCGAATTTTGTCCTCTTTATAAGGGCGGCAATGACGAGGTGGTGACACAGTACGCGATGGGCAGTGTTGAAAAACTGGGTCTGCTTAAAATGGACTTTTTGGGACTTCGCACGTTGACGGTAATTCATAATGCGTTGAAACTCATCAAGCAATCTCAGAATAAAGATCTGAACATCGGTGTGCTTCCTTTGAATGATCCTGCGACGTTCAAACTTTTATCCCATGCGAGAACTCTGGGCGTTTTCCAGTTGGAAAGCTCTGGAATGCGTGATCTATTAAAGAAATTAAAACCGGATTGTTTTGAAGATATCATCGCTTTGCTTGCCATGTATCGCCCGGGTCCTTTAGAAAGTGGAATGGTCGATGATTATGTCAAACGTAAGCATGGGGCAATGGAGTTGAAGTTCGATCTACCACAACTACAAGACATCTTGGAAGAAACCCAAGGAGTGATTCTTTACCAAGAGCAGGTTATGAAGATCGCCAGCGTGTTGGCGGGATTTAGTCTGGGGGATGCCGACTTATTGCGCCGCGCAATGGGTAAGAAAAAGCCTGAAGAAATGGCCGCACAACGTGAAAAGTTTATGGTTGGAGCAGAGGCCAATAAAATCAATTTTAAAAAATCGAAGAAGATTTTTGATTTGATGGAAAAATTTGCGGGCTATGGATTCAATAAGTCTCATAGTGCTGCCTATGCTCAGATTTCTTATCAGACGGCCTATCTCAAAGCACATTATCCGCTGGAGTTTTTTGGCGCATTGATCACAAGTGATATGGATAATACCGATAAGGTTTTGCGCTATATCCACGATTGCCGCGAGATGAAAATAACGGTGCAGCCACCGGATGTGAATTTAAGCGACCGTGATTTTTCTGTTTCAGACAACAAGCTCGTTTTTGGGTTGGGTGCGATCAAAAATGTCGGTAGTAAAGCCATCGATAATATTATTGAAGCTCGTAAGGAATTAAAAAAGTTTAATTCATTGAGTCAGTTGTGCGAAAGCGTAGACCTACAGCTTGCGAACAAACGTGTGTTTGAAAGTTTGATTAAGAGCGGTGCCTGTGATTCGTTCGGGCAGAGCCGAGCACAGATGTTGAAAGAACTTCAGGCTTCCATGGAGCAAGGTCAAAAAAAGCAACGCGATCAGCGACTGGGTCAATCAAGCATGTTCGATACCTTCGCAGAAGATGTTGCGCCCGAGCAAGGCAACGGAAACCATGTTGAAGAGTGGAACGAAACCGACCGATTGAAGTTCGAAAAAGAGAGCATTGGATTTTATATCACCGGTCACCCTTTAGATCGGTTTACGAAAGATCTGACTTGGTTCACTGATGCCACTTCGGCATCGGTTGCGGAAGCGGGCAGCAGCAAGACCGTCAGCATTGCGGGTATACCTATCAAACATCTTCCAAAAACCACTCGCAAGGGCGATAAGATGGGAATAATTACTCTGGAAGATTTGCATGGATCAATTGAAGTAATTTTATGGCCTGAAATTTACGCGGAGGTGGAATCCATTTTACTTGCTGAAGAACCCATTCTTGTGAAAGGAGAGGTGGACTCGGAAGGCAATATGCCAAAAGTCATTGCCAAGGAAGTGTTCCCATTGATTCAGGCCAAGCAAAGATTTCAGGGTAGGGTGATGATCCGTTTTCGTACTTTGGGGCTGGAAAAGGAAACGCTTTTTGCTGTTAAAGAAATTTTGGCTGCAAATAAAGGCAACAACGATACAAGACTGCATTTTATTTCCCCAGACAGTAAGGAGCGAGTGGTTACGGTTTCTGACGACCTTCGCATCCAGCCCTCCGATGAAGTGATCTCGCAAATTCAATCTTTGCTGGGTGAAGACTCAATTCTATTTGAATAAGCGCGGGCCTCCTCCGGCGGGAATTGGCCAGTTTATAAAGGGTTTAAAAAATTGTAAAACTACTTATTTCCCTGAACTAAATTTTTTAATTAATTCCAATATGCTCTGTGAAATTATGGGAGCCTGTTCGTCAGTGGAGTGGAATGGGATTTTCAGAATTGTTGCATTTTTGGAAGCGACTTCAACGATAAAGGTTTTGAGAATGCCAACAAAAAGTCCAGGTAAGAAAAAAGAGGAATAAGTACGAATGGAATCAATCTGATCCCATTCAATTGCAACTCTGGAGTGACCCGGAAAATGCGAATTAGAATAATGTGCCGCTATACCATGTAACCCCAAAGTTGAAAAATATTTTCTGGGAAACAAATCGCGCGATGAAGTCAGGAGTTTTAGCGCTTTAGCCAGTGCCCATAGCAAAAAGAAACCTCCTGCAGGAATAAGTATTTGGGTTTGAATTTCCAATGACTGGGTAGAAAAAATAATAAATATGAAATAACTGATAATGAGCATAAAAAGAACTATTGGAGCCAACATGAAAATGCCGTAAAATCCTGCTCCATAGAGAGGGAGTCCACTGGGCAGTAAGATGGTTATGTTATTTTCCGTTGCCAAAATAGTATTCGAGGCGGCCTCCTCTTCATGGTCGGCGATAAAGCTTAAACCAGCTTGGTAATCTTTTTTTACCCAGTTTTCCTGATTCATATTTTTAATAAGTTCATGTAATAATGCCGTTCAATTTTTAAAACTAACTTAACCCCTCAGCGGGTTTGCATAATACCTAAGGAAACATGGAAGTTAAAGAATTTGCTACAAAATATTTCAGGGACACCCTGCCCAATGGCTTAACTGTGGTTACGGTAGAAATGCCTCATATTCATACCATGGAGGTGTCGATGTTTGTGCGCGCTGGTTTGCGCTATGAAACCCCTCAGAATAACGGGATATCCCATTTTTTGGAGCACATGATGTTTCGTGGCAACAAAAAATATCCCAACTCCATTGCGTTAAACATGGAATTCGAAAATATTGGACGCGATTTAAGAGCTTCCACATTGGGAGAGTATACGCAGTATGGGTTTAGTCCCCATGTATCGAAAGTTGAAAAAGGCTTGGAATTATTTTCGGAATTTTTTTCTTCTCCTACTTTTCCTGAGATTGAATTGGAGAGGGGAATTATTCTTGAAGAATATCTTGAAGAACTCAATGAAGAAGGAGTCAACGTTGATATAAATAATCAAGCCTGTCAACTGCTATATCCTGATACACCTATGGCATGGCCTACAATTGGAACGGAAGAAACGATCAAATCCATTAAAACAGAAATGTTGAGAGAATATTTTAACAGGCATTACGTGCCCGGCAATATGGTGCTGGCATTTGCGGGTCCAATCCAACATGAAAACGTATTTAAACTTTCTAAAAAATATTTTTCTGGTCTAAAGAATGGAGTGGAGCCCTTTCCCAAAGATCATTTTATTGGAAGTATTCAGGAAAAACAGGAGACGCCGGGACTTCATTTTCAGGAAGATTCCGATAGTCAAATAGAACTGCAAATTTGTTTTCGTTCTTATTCTTATAACGATCCTGATTTTCTGGTTTTAGCTTTGATAAGTAGAGTATTTGATGACGGATTTACTTCTAGGCTCCAAAGGGTCTTGCGAGAAGAGAGGGGGTTGGTTTATTCCGTTGAGTGTCGGGCTACGAGCATGTCGGATCTTGGAACCATAGATTTTGATGTTACCATGCGCCCTGAAAAAGTCGTGGAGGTGACAAATATTCTTTTAAAGGAAATAAAAACTTTTTCCAAGGAAGGGCCGACGGAGAAGGAACTTGCTCATATTAAAAAGAGGTATTTTTTTGAGCTCGATTCAGAACTTGATGATCCGTATAGACAAGTGGTTCGTTATGCATTTCCTCATCTTTATTCCAAGGAAATATCTTTGGAAGAAGAAATAGTTCTTATAGAATCCATTACCGCAGAAAAAATACTGGAAGTGGCTGAAAAAGTTTTTGAACCCAAAAACCTAAATCTTATTCTTGTTGGACCCTACACTCCTCAGTTAAAATCCCAACTTGAGGGATTGATCCAACAATTCTAGCTCCTAAAAATAAACATGTGTTTCTCGAAAAATTTCTTTCCTGTTCTTAGCATTATATTTTTATTTATTAATTTGGGTTGTTCTGCAAACATTGAGGGTTGCTTGGAAGAGGGCAGTTGTGGCCCCGCAATTAAGGTTTCAGATTTTCAGAGAAGTTTCCCAGATGATCCATTTGATATTTTCTGGGACAGCGGGCAGGCTCCTATTCCAACTTCGATTGAATTGGGACCGCAAATGATTACCAATCCTAAGTGGCCGAATCCTTCTACTAAACAGGTTTTAATTCGAGCTGGGAAAAACACAAATGAACTTGTTATCATGCTTGAATGGAATGACAAATCTCGAGACGGTAACTTTGATCATTCGTCCTTGTATGTAGATCGGGCTGCAGTTATGTTTCCTGTAGAAGCAGATAATGAACCACCTCCCATAACCATGGGGGAATCGGGTGTGCCTGTGAATATATGGCAATGGAAATCCATTGGAGGCGAAAAGGGGCAACCTGGCGTTAAAGAAAAAGAAGCCTTGGCTTATCAAACAGTGGAGGATCTTAATGCAGAGGGTTTCAGTACATTGACTTATCAAAGTCAGCAAAATGTAAAAGGAACTGCATTATGGAAGGATGATATCTGGCGTTTGATCTTAAAGCGTGATCTTGTAGATGGAGATCGTAATGATGTTCAATTTCGACAATCAGTTGTAATGGCGGTGGCGGTTTGGAATGGTTCGAACAGAGAGTTGAATGGCCAGAAGGGAATAGCAGGTTGGATGTTGTTACAATTCAGTTGATGGAATTAGCCTTTCCGTATTTACTTTCCAGATTCATTTGAAATTTCTTCCATGGAGCTTGAAGACCAGGAACCAGTTTTTCTTTTAATTCGCTTGGAACGTAATTGATTTTTTCAACGGGCCAGTCCTCTACATTTCTTACATCCAGATTTTCTTTTTTGTAAGGCTCTAATAGGGCTTCTTCAAACCCATAAACCAGGGCCGATGAATATACAATATGGTATTGCTCTTCTACACTTTCCTCGGTATGCATGCCTTTAATAAATTTTTCGAATAGAGTGTTGATGATTGGCTCCGCATGCTCGACAAAGTCGGGAGTTAAGGCTGGACGCAATGTGAAATAGGTGATCAACACGTCTTGAAGTAGAAACTTTAACTCTGAACTTTCCTTTTTTGGCGGCCGAGTATTTATATTTAAAAGTTCTTTCAATGTTTTTATATTGCGGATCATATCGTAGATGATGGATTCTTCCCAACTCGCCTTATTCCAGACGAAGAATGCGCGAACATAATTTGCACGTCCTTTGGTATCCCACATTTGCAATGCGGAGGTTGGGCGAATTTTGTTGGAGTAGGGGATCTTTTCATCCCATTTTGGGTTGACCAGATCTAAGCCATAGCGTCCAAAAACCTCAGTAAAATTCTTTTGATAAAGCTGCATCAGCTTTTCAAAATTTTCTTTTTCATCCAGAGGGCCGTTTTGGGGGAGGCTGACTATAGAGTATAGGCGAACGACATTGGTTCTGGCCTCCCCATCATCTAAAGCTACCATATAAGACCCACCCCACATTCCCGCGGAAATTGGGATCTCCAGATTATGGATCTCCTTCATTTGAAGAGAAATGTGGGCCGCAAATTCTTTGAAAAGATTATGTAGGTAATAGAGATTGATGCGTTGGTTTTGGGAGTAGAGATGTCCGGGAAGAATTTTATAGTCCATATTTGCTAATCCGTGACGGCACCTCTACTGGCAGAGCTAACAACCTTGGCGTATTTTGCTAAAACACCCTTTTTGTATTTAATCTCTTTGGGTTTGAAAGATTTTCTTCGAGCTTCCAACTCTTCGTTAGTCAAATCAACATCGACTCTATTTTTTGCTATATCGATATTGATGGTGTCTCCATTATTTAATAATGCAAGATTTCCCCCTACCTGTGCTTCAGGAGCGACATGGCCGATAACTATTCCATAGGTTCCACCAGAAAACCGACCGTCCGTGATCAGTGCAACTTTATCGCCTAGTCCTTTGCCAACAATAGCAGCGGTAGGTGCCAGCATTTCTCGCATTCCGGGACCCCCCTTGGGCCCTTCAAAACGGATGATAATGACATCACCAGCTTTGATCTGGTCCTCAAGAATCGCATCGAGACATTCCTCTTCCGAATTGAAAACTTTCGCGGGTCCAGAAATTTTACGAGTTTTTACTCCAGATACTTTTGCAACAGCCCCTTCGGAACAAAGATTGCCTTTTAAGACCACAAGGTGTCCTTCTATTGACTTGGGTTGGTCAATGGGAAGTATGACATTTTGATTTGCAGAAGGTTGGTCGGGAATACCCTTTAAATTTTCCGCGACAGTTTTTCCAGTGACCGTGAGGCAATCTCCATGAATCATTTCTGCATTCAACATCATTTTCATCACCTGTGGGATTCCTCCAGCATGGTGCAAATCAACGGCAACGTATTGGCCTGAAGGTTTTAGATCACAAAATAGCGGAATTTTTTTACGTATGGATTCAAAATCATCGATGGTCAACTCTACATCGGCTGAATGAGCGATGGCAAGTAGATGCAGTACTGCATTAGTGGATCCCCCAATAGCCATAATAACGGCGATGGCATTTTCAAATGCTTTTCGGGTCATGATGTCTCGTGGAAGAATATTTTGTTTTATCATGTTCATTAGTGTCTGAGCACAGAGTCCGGTATTGAGCTCCTTTTCTTTATCCTCGTTGGCCATGGTTGAGCTATAGGGGAGGCTCATTCCCATTGCTTCGAATGCAGAGGACATGGTGTTGGCAGTATACATGCCACCACAAGAACCAAATCCAGGGCAGGCGTGTTTTTCAATTTCGGTGAGTTGATTTCTATCGATAGTTCCGGCCCCGAACTGACCCACCGCCTCAAAGACACTGACAACAGTTAGGTCTTTCCCGTCTAGATGCCCAGGTTTAATTGTTCCACCATAAACAAAAATTCCGGGGATATTGAGTCTTGCCATACCAAGCATGGCTCCGGGCATGTTCTTGTCGCACCCGCCAATGCAAATGACTGCATCCATACTTGCGCCGCGACAAACAGTCTCAATAGAATCAGCAATGACATCGCGACTAATGAGAGAACATTTCATACCTTCTGTTCCCATCGAAATTCCATCACTGATGGTAATTGTGCCAAAAGTTTGTGGCATTCCTCCTTCTTTTCGGATTTGATCTGCAGCAATATCCGCAAGCTTTCCTAGACCGGCATTACATGGAGTGATATCGCTTTGACCGTTTGCTACGCCCACTATAGGTTTCTGAAAATCTTCATCAGAAAACCCCACTGCGCGTAGCATTGCCCGATTGGGTGCACGTCTATCTCCCTGGGTAACGACTTGGCTTTTAGAGTTTAACGATTCAGAACTCTGCGACATAAACAACTCCTAGATTCAAAAAAACAAATACCCCCGTTTGAGAATAATGTTTTTACGTATTATGAGATGATTTTAATACGAATTATATTTCCCGCTCTTCGATTCGATTCAATATGGGGCGATGAAAATATCCATCGCCGTTATTGGAATGCGAGATGGCGTAGTATACAGGATGTTCCATAGATTTTAAATGGGCTTGAGACCCGGAAATTTCAATTTTGTGTTGAAAGGAAATGATCGGAGTTTTTCTGTCTTGCTTCCACGTTTTCCCAGAAATAATGGATTTTTCAGATAAGAAATCCGGGAGACGGTAGGCCCGTTGGGAATAAAGGTAGTCGAGTTTCAATAAATCTTTGTTCTCAATCGAGGGGTTAGTGAAGAAAGTTTGCTGAAAAATTTTGTATTGTTTATCCAAGGCAATTGGATTCATAAACAAATTGTTTGATTCATGGTGCTGAAGCAATCGATCGAACAAAGTGACAGGATCCATTTTTTGTAAAAGGTGGGCTATGGAAAACCGAAATCTTTTGGAATTGTAAAATCGGTCAAATATATCAGCGAATTTTTTTAAGTAGTCAACTTCTTCAGCGCTAAGTTCTTTATTGGAAATTAATTCATAGGGTGGTGTAGATTGATATTGGTATTCATGTGGCCGGATCTTATTTTTTATGGGAGCACCAGGGAGAAATTTAAGAAATCCTAATTGTAGCTCATGGGGTCTAAGTGAAAGCACCTCCCTGAATGAGTTTAATATTTTCTCCATGTTCTCCCCAGGAAGACCAAAAATAAGGTCGCAATGAAAATGGATTCTATCTTGGGCCAGTAATGTTTTAATGGTGTCGAATAATTTTCGATTATTCTGTTTTCTTTCGATACTTTTCTGTACGGATTCGTCGGTGGTCTGAATGCCGATTTCGAATTGAAACATTCCCGGTGGAACAGTTTCAAGAAATTTTAAAATATCGGGAGTGAGGATATCTCCGACCACTTCAAAATGAAATTCTGACCCGATGAACTGTGAGAGCCATTCCATAAGAGATTTCATTCGATCCGGTTTCAGGTTGAACGTACGGTCGACAAATTTTAATTTTTTAACCCCTGCATCCATCAGGTTTTTTATTTGATTGTATATTTGTTCGTCATCGAAGTAGCGCACTGTTTTATCCAATGCGGATAAGCAAAATGAGCAGAGGTAAGGGCAACCGCGTGATGTTTCGAAATATACGATACGGTTTTTAAGTTGGGAATAATCTTCTTTGAGGTAGGCAGGTTTTAGATCAGGAAGATCCGATCCATAAGTTTTCCAGCGATCCAGCACCTCCTTTAATGGGACCTCTCCCTGGTCAATTATCTGGAGATATTCTAACCATTTCTTTTCTCCTTCGCCGGAGATTACAGGGCAATCTGCCGATGTTTCTGTTTCAAATGAAACCTCAGGTCCTCCGATGACAATTTTTAAATTCGGATTTTGCTTTTGTAGTCGCTCAATAAGTTCGAAGCTTTGGCTCCGGTTCCAGATATAAATGCCAATTCCCAAAATATCTGGTTTGAGTTTTTGGATTTCTGAGGCGATCTTCCAAACGGGTTGATTGATGACAAATTCTTTGATCCAAACGTTTTTGTGCCCTGCTTCTCGGGCTGCATTCCGGAGATACCGAAGACCCAGAGATGAGTGAATAAACTTGGCGTTTAATGTGACCAGCCCTATGGAACGTTGCAATTTAAACCTCGTTGTTAAAGATTAAATGCTATTTTCGCCAAAAAAGGAGCTAATAGGAAGTGTTAATTCCAAACTGTAATAGTGTATTTCAATGCCCTTTTGCATGACCTTGCTAAAGGGCCTGGCAGTGCTTGCAGAAAAAAGTGGAACGTCCGGTTTGAAAAAGACGTGAAATTGGGCGGGTGCATTTGGGGCAAGGCTGACCTTCTTTGCCATATACAGACAGGCTTACCGAATAATAGCCTTGGGACCCGCTGGGATCAAAAAAATCTCGCAAGGTGGTGCCACCGCTGGCGATACTTTTGTTTAATACGTCCCGAAGGCATCCGATCCATTTCTCCCATTGGAGCAATGTGATTTTTCCGGCTTGTTTGGTGGGACGGATTCCCGCATGAAAAAGAGATTCGCAGGCATAGATGTTGCCAACACCAGTTATCCGCTGAGAATTCATAATAAAAGACTTCATGGTTGCCCGACTTTTTCTTGCCAAAACTTTCATGGTTTTTGCGGTCATATCTACAGAAAAAGGATCGCAACCCAGGTTGTCGATCAATGGATGCTTGCCAGATTTCGGCACCCAGGAAATACTTCCGAAACGTCTAGGATCGACAAAGTGTAAATAGGTATTTGTAGAAAATTTAAAAATCACATGGGTGTGCTTTTCCCGAGGCTCAAAAGTTTGTTGGAGGACTATCCGGCCGCTCATACCCAAGTGGAGTAGCATGGAACCCTCGGGTGCTTGAAATAAAAGATACTTTCCTTTACGGGTAATGTCTGAAACTTTATGGTTGATCAATCCCTTTACCAGGGATTCCTCGGGAATAGGAAACCTGAGGGTCTTGCGGAAAAGTTTGACCTCAGAGCAAGCTTTGTTTTTAACGAGAGGTAGTAGCGCCCGACGAAGAGTTTCTACTTCAGGCAGTTCTGGCATCAGAAAAATAAGATTTTGGAAGTCCTATGAATAACCACTTAGGAATCTTCGGTTTCTTTTTTCTCGGCGGGTTTTTTTGCAATAACCACTTTGGCGGATCGCAGTATTCTTCCATTTAAGGTATAGCCTTTGGAGTATTCCTGTATCACCGTATTTTCTTCATGTTCCTCAGATTCCTGCTGGTTTAAAACTTCATGAAGGTTGGGATCGAAAGGTTTCCCCAGAGCTTCTATAGGTTCGGCTTTCTGGTTTTTTAAAAAGGCAGTGAATTGTTTTTGTATCATCTCCACACCCTCTTTAAGGTTATTAAGAGTTGCTTTGGGTACTTCCAATGCCCTTTCCAGGTTGTCTTCTATCTGTATAAGTTCTTTGAGTAGACGTTCATTTGCAAATTGAACAAAGTCTTCTTTTTCTTTGATGAGTCGTTTCTTTAAATTTTCGAGTTCGGCTTTTTCTCGCAGGAAAGTGTCCTTCTGATTTGCTAATTCCTCGTCCTTCAAACGAATTTGTTCCTCAAGCTGCTCCAAAGGACTCAGTTCTTTTGCTTCCTCAATATTCTCTTCTTCGATTGAAGTTTCTTCGCTTTCTTGATCTACGTCTACGATTTCTTCAGGTTCTGCATCATTTTGGTTGTCATCGGTCTTTGTTGCCATAAAACTTTTTATACTCCCTGATTTTCAGATATTAATTTCGATACCTTTTGTGCGGTATGATTGACGATTGATATGATTTTCTTATAGTCCATTCTTTTTGATCCAAATACCGCCAATGCTCCCACCTTTTCGTTGCCTAGTTGGTAGTTCTGGGCGATCAGGCTGCAGTTGCCCATTTCCTCCTGGAGGTTTTCTTGACCAATGAGAATGGTCATTCCCTCGTGATCCAAACATAAATCCAGCAAATTAATCAATTTGGTTTTTTCTTCAAGGGTTTTTAATAATTTTTTAATTTTTCCTATGTCCTCATTAAATTCAGGTTGGTCGAGAAGGTTCAAGGCGCCCTGAACCAACAGCTCGTTATTGGTGTCTTCAAACAGAGCCGAAGAAAGGTCATGAGCCTTTTGCGCCAACTGATTGTAATGCTCTTTTTCGAGACGCACCCTGCTCAATAACTCCTTGCGGATCCATTTAATAGGTTTGCCGCTGAATTCATCATTCAGATAATTGGAAATAGAAGTGAGCTGATTTTGAGTTAAGCTTGAATCTATAGGAAGTATTTTGTTTTGCAATATTCCCTGTTCTGAGAAAAATACCGCTAGAGCCGCTTGCGGTGCGACTTTTGTAAATTCAATATGCTTGAAACAAGTGGTGGAAAACCCTGGCAGCATAACCAGCCCTGCTTGCTGAGATACTGTAGAAAGGTTGTCACAGGCACTTTCCAGAACACTTTGCAAATTTTGCTTTCCAGAGGGATATTCAAGGCTCTGGGCTTCTGATAAACTTTCTGCTTGCATTAGAAAGTTTTGGGGGCGTAGTAGATGGTCTACATAAAAACGATAACCTTTATCCGTTGGAATTCGACCTGCAGAGGTATGCGGTTGGCTTAAGAATCCACTGTCTTCCAAATCAGACATCGCATTTCTGATGGTAGCCGAACTTAAATGTTGAGGATGATTTTTTGCGATAGTCCGGGAGCCAACAGGTTCGGCAGTTTCAATGTATTTATCGATGATTGCAAGTAGAACCGATTTACTTCGTTCATCAAGATTGAGTGAATTCATAATGGTTAATTTAAAATTAAGTTAATACTTTTATCTAAAGTAGCAATCGAGAATTTTAATGTCAATATTAACGAGACCTGGTTTGAGTCTCGTTCCCATTTTATCGACGTATATTGAGTTTAGCTAGGAGTGGAGGAAACGGCAAGATCTGGTTTTTTCTCCACAATCTGTGTTCCGATGCCATCTTCGGTAAAAATTTCTAGTAATAAAGCATGTTGAATTCGCCCATCGACGATATGAGTTTTATATACCCCGGCCTTTAATGCATCCAAACAACAACTTACCTTTGGTAACATTCCGTCTTTGATGACTTTTTCTTTGATCATTTTTGTGACTTCTTTTTTGGTAAGTCCCGATTGAAGTTTGCCGGTTTTATTTTTTACCCCTTCGGTGTCCGTCATCAGAATAAGTTTTTCAGCTTTTAATGCAGAGGCAATTTTGGAGGCGACAAAATCAGCGTTGATATTTAAAGTCGCTCCATCTCCTCCTTTACCAATTGGGGCGATGACCGGAACGAATTCGTTTTTATCAAGAGTTTTAAGAATTCGTGGGTTCACCTGAGTGATTTCACCTACCAGTCCGAGATCAATGATTTCGGGGCGGTTTGTTTCAGCTGACTGTTTTTTACCTTTCTTATGACGTTTCGCCATTATCAGATCGCCGTCTTTTCCCGTAATTCCTACTGCATTACCACCATGACGATTAATAAGAGAAACAATTTCTTTATTTATCTTTCCGCTAAGAACCATTTCCACCACGTCAATGGTTTCATTGTTGGTGACGCGTTGGCCTTCGAAAAATTGCGATTTTATACCGAGTGCTTTGAGGGTTTTGTCGATTTGAGGCCCTCCACCATGAATGATCACCGGATTGATACCGATGTATTTCATCATAACAATATCTAAGGCAAAATTATCCTTAAGTGTTTCTGAAACCATGGCATTTCCTCCGTATTTAATAACGAAAGTTTTACCATAGAATTTTTTGATGAAAGGTAGCGCTTCCAACAAAATTTCGGCTTTTTGAATAAGTTTTTTCACGATAAAAATTAAAGGATGTATCGGCTCAAATCTTCGTCTTGAATTATGTCTTTTAATTTTTCACGAATATAAGAGGCATCAATTGTAATATTTTTATTTTCAAGGTCTGGAGCATCGAACGAAATATCTTCCAGGAATTTTTCCATGATAGTTTGTAGGCGACGTGCTCCAATATTTTCGGTTCGAAGATTAACTTGGGCCGACATTTCTGCAATCTGATCGATTGCATCTTCTTGGAAAGTCAAATGTACATCTTCAGCTTTTAAGAGAGCTATGTATTGCTTGACCAGAGCATTTTCTGGCTCAGTCAAAATTTGGACAAAATCTTCTTTCGTAAGGGAATCGAGTTCGACACGAATAGGGAAACGTCCTTGAAACTCCGGAATCAAGTCAGAAGGTTTGGATGAATGAAACGCTCCGGCAGAAACAAAAAGAATGTGGTCTGTTTTGACAATTCCGTACTTGGTATTTATTGAAGAGCCTTCTACAATAGGTAATAGATCTCGCTGAACTCCTTCACGAGATACATCCGGTCCGCTTCCACCTTGACTCGAACGGCTGGTAATTTTATCTATTTCGTCAATAAAAATAATTCCATTTTGCTCGACACGGTTTAAGGCTTCTTGTATCACTGAATCTTCATCTAATAATTTTTCTGCTTCTTCCTGGCAAAGTGTCTTAAAAGCCTCGGGCACCTTGAGCTTGCGTTTTTTTGTTTTGTTTGGCATTAGAGAGCCGAGCATATCTTTTAAATTGTTTCCCATTTCTTCCATCCCCGCACCGGATACAACATCTATCATTGCAGAGCGCTTCTCCGCCACATCGACCTCAACCTCCCGGTCATCAAGACCTCCGTCTTTAAGCATTTGTTTGAACTTTTCTCGAGTTTGATCGTAATGCAATTTACCGTTAGGATCAGAATTGAATCCCGTTTTTCCAGAATGTCCGGGAGGAGGAGGTAATAGCAAATCAAGCAACCGTTCGACGGCCTGTTCCCGGGCTTTCTCCCTGACCTCTACTTGCATTTCTTCTTTAACCATAGTTTTGCTAAGCTCGACAAGATCGCGAACCATAGATTCGACATCTCGACCTACATACCCCACTTCGGTATATTTGGAAGCTTCCACCTTGATGAAGGGTGATTTTGCGAGTTTGGCGAGCCGCCGGGCTATTTCAGTTTTTCCAACACCTGTAGGACCGATCATGAGAATGTTTTTTGGGCCGACTTCATCTCGCAATGATTCCGGAAGTTGTTGTCTTCGCCAACGGTTCCTCAAAGCAATTGCAACAGCGCGTTTAGCATTGTTTTGCCCTACTATAAATTTATCTAGTTCCGCTACAATTTGCTTTGGAGTTAAAGAAGCCGTGAACTCTCCATGCGGGTCTTTGGATTTTTTTTGAACCTGAGGCATTGACATTTCGTTCATGGACTACAGTTCCTCAATCGTGAGGTTCGAATTGGTATAAATACAAATGGTCTCTGTAATTTTCATTGCTTCTTCAACAATTTCACGAGCAGAGAGATTGCTGTGGGTGACCAAAGCTTTGGCGGCAGAAAGGGCAAACATTCCTCCTGAGCCTATAGCTAGTATCCCATCGTCAGGTTCGATTACATCTCCTGTCCCCGATAATAAAAGGAAGTGTTCTTTGTCGGCCACGATGAGCATTGCTTCAAGTCGGCGCAACATTTTATCGGTTCTCCAGTCTTTGGCCATCTCGACTGCAGATCTGTAGAGGTTCCCTTGAAACTTTTCTAATTTTTCTTCGAAGCGCTCAAACAGGGAAAATGCATCCGCGGTCGAACCAGCAAATCCTCCAACGACTTTATTGTTAAATATTCGCCTTACTTTACTGGCAGTGTGTTTCATTACTGTATTGCCAAGGCTCACCTGACCATCCCCGCCTATAACGATTTTGCCCTTATGACGGACAGCTAATATTGTAGTTGCATGCATCATATTGAGTATTGTACTTGTAACTCAGAAAAAATAAAAATTTTATTCGAAGGAGATTATTCTTTTGCGCGTGGATGTGCCCGGTCATACGTTTCTACTAGTTTATCAATTGTTAGGTGCGTGTATTTTTGTGTGGTGGAAAGGCTTGCGTGACCCAGTAATTCCTGAATGGACCGAAGGTCCGCTCCGCCTTCTAGTAAATGGGTGGCAAAGGAGTGGCGGATTGAATGAGGAGAAACTTTCTCAGGAAAATTTCCTGTTGCGACGTACTTTTCAATGACTTTCCTAACTCCTCGGGTGGAAATATCTTTGCCTCGGTAATTTAAAAATAAAAATTCGGTATTTATTTTGGCGGAGCTTAATTTTTCTGTTCGGGCTTTTATATATTTTACCAGTGCTTCACTACATTTTCGTCCAAAAGGAAGAAGCCTTTCTTTCCCCCCTTTCCCAAGCACTTTAACAATTTGTGTTGCATAGTTCAGGTCTTCAGTTTTTATTGATACCAACTCGCTGACTCTTATTCCGGTGCTGTAAAATAACTCCAGCATGGCTCGGTCACGAAGGGCTAGAAAACTATCTCCTTTAGGCAAGTCAATCAGGCGAAACATTTCATCAATAGAAAGAAAGGACGGTAATTTGTTTTCCGTTTTAGGTGCAAGAACGGTTTTCACAACATTATTTTTTAAATGACCTTCGCGACACAGAAAACGGAAAAATGAACTTAGAGTGGAAAGCTTTCTGCGCATAGTAGAAGCAGAAAACTTTTTATCATATAAAAATGCCAGAAAGGAACGGATGGCTAACCGGTCTATGGAATCTATTTTAAAGTCAAAGCATTCTCCCGCATGCCCTGACTTTTTTAGAAATTCCTTAAACTGCGAAATGTCATTGAGATAACTTTCAATTGTGTGGGGCGAGGCATTTTTCTCTGCCACCAAATAACTCGTGAATTCCTTGATATAATATTCCACAAATAACCCCTTATTTATCAATGTTACAAAGGTAATTCAATGTTATGCAGAAGTCAAGGCCGAGGCCCCGCTATTACTATTTGAATCTATCGGATATTGAGTTCATAATTATTTCTTTTTTTTAAACCCCATCTAATATTAAAATGACATAAATCTAGGGAAAGTTATGACCGATTCTAATAATCAAGAGGATTTCCGAAAAATATCAGAGACTCAACAACGTCTTGATATTTTGATAGAGCATGTAGAATCTCGAAAAGAAGCTCTTGAAGAAGAAATCCAGGAACATCTACATGAATCCTTGGCAAATGCGCGAGATTCTATGGAACTGATTCAGGAAAACATTGCGCCCAAGGTGGAGAAAGCGATTCACACTAAGATGGAAGAAATTGATCGGAAAATGCGACGATTGAACGAAGACAGCCTGGAAGCGGTTCGAGAAGAGCTGGAAAAAGCCACACCGGAAATATCCGAAACAATCCTCGCCGACCTTGATAAATTGGTGGCAGAAAATACCCGGTTTGTGAAAATGGAAATACTCAATGAAGTTAAAGAAGAACTCAAAAAAACGATCAAGGCCTCATTAACACCTGTTGAAGAAAAACTGGATCGCGAACTACCTACCGCAAAAACCTTTTCAATCCTTTCTATAGGTCTGGCTATGTTGGCACTATTCGGAGTGGTCTGGCTATTAATTCGTTAGTCTCTTAGGTTATCAACCAAAAGAGGAAGAAGAAGAGAATACCGGAGAGGATGACCTGCCATATGAAACTAAACCCAGGACCTGTGAATAATATCAGGACCGATGCTGCACAAAGAATTATAAATGCAATTATAAGTCGTGTTCTTTGTTTTAAAATTGGTTCAGGCTCTTGATCCATATAATTTTTACTGTAAATAGAAACAGATTCTTAAAAAAATAGTTTTTTAATATTTTCTGTGGCAAGAATTTCTTCGGCTTCCTGTAAAACATTAGAAAAATCCAAATCCGGATTCGATAATCCCTGATCTAGTGAACCCAACTGCGGTGAAGAATCGAAATAGTTTTGAATATCTTTTAGCGAGAATGTGTTCTTGATGCCGACAACGAACTCTTTTAGAAAAAGTTCATAATGTTTAACCTGCTCTAGTGGTATGCTGTAATGCTCCTGAATGGTTAGGGCATAACTCATTTTTAGAGCACGTCCCCCTTTATCCAAGGGGTGATTGTTAGTAGTCTCTTCGCTCGGGTATAGAAATTGGAGTTTTTTTTGCACCTTTTTGAGTTGTAGAAAACTCCTTTTAAATTTTTCCCCAATCAGGTAAGAAAGCCCATTCTGTATGCCATTCACTTTGGAAATCTTTAATGCTTCCTCGCAATACTCTTGAATTTGTTCGTTTTCCATAATTTGGGTAATTCATGATAATAAAGGGCTATTATTCTTGTAATTGGCTAAGAAGTAAACCCATTTGTGAAAGTTAGTGGGATTGTGGAATTTTTCCGTAAATACGGGCACATAGATAAGCTAGATAGCGGGTCAACGCATGAATAAAGGGTTCATTCCCCGTTATCGGCTGAATATGGATAAAACGCATGCCTACGTCAATGGCTCCTCCATCGGTAATATAGTTGTCTCCGATCATACAAATTTTAAAAGGATCGTTCAATCCGAGAAACTCTTTCATGGCGATTTCGAACCCAGCACGATCCGGTTTAGGTGGCACATTTTTTACAACTTTGACGCCGAGCTTTTCAAGAGGTTGAAACCGATCTTCTGCAGCGTTTGTATAAATTGCCACTTTTAATCCCTGCTGTAGCATTTTTTGTATGTGAGCCAATATAGATGCATCGATATCGCGTGTATGATGCGGACCCATTGTGCCATCCGCATCTATCAAAACTCCTTTTATTCCATCCTGTAAGAGAGTATTTAATGGAACTTCATCGAAGTGTTTTGCCGCGAGATATGTTGATAACCGTGAAGGTTGGAAGGGAAGAGAAAGAAAGCGCGAGACTTTAGCCCAGGTGAGACCTTCGCGTTCAAAAGAAGTAATAGAATGGTTTGTTGGAATCATTGAAAATTTTTATAAAAAAACTATTGAAAGGTGAGGTAAGGCCTTTTAGTGAGTTTTACATTTTAATGAAATAATCATGTGCTTTTCATAAAATGAAAGAAAACTCAGATGATGACAACACCCTATGTCATAGACACGTTGGTTGGAGCTGTTTTTCAGGTTTTCACCCTGTATGAATAATTGTAAAATGTTTCAGCAGATATAATACCGATAAGGACATGATTTGCAACAATAAGCAGGCTCAAAAAATGAGAACTATTTATTTTTTCAAAGATATTTCGGGCAGAAGAGCCCGAGGTTACAGGCAATGGGCTGAGTCATAATATCAGAATCTTTAATAGATTTAAGCTTTGCAACCATTAAGTGCCTCTCAAAATGTTTCAGGGAGCATTGTAAAGGTCGAAAACCTTGCTGAAATTAAATAGATACGAGAATATTTTATCAGTTGTCGACTGTTCTATTCATTTAAAACCTCTCATTCTCTTTTTTGTTGTTCTGATTGTTTGGTCAATTGCTCGTGGAGCAAATGCTACAACAGCAGAAGAGTGGTATTCGAAGGCGTTTGAACAGTCTCTCAATGCTCAGTATACCAAAGCAATTCAATCTTACAGACAGGCACTCCGATTAAAAAAGGATTGGGCTAAGGCCCACCATGGATTGGCTGTTATGTACTTCAAACTTAAAGATGGGGTAAAAGCTGCCCATCATTTACGTCTTGCTGAAAAGTTTTACTCGCAGGATGACAAAATCAATCTTGCCATTACCCAGAGGAACCTTGAGAAAACCTATGCCAGGTTTGATCTGAACTCGAAAGAGTTTGAGGACTTGGAAACTCTTCACCCCTTAGCGCAGAAGGCGACATGGACTCGCATTGGAAATGGTTTCCTGTTCGGAGAAAAAGGTTACCTGTTTACCTTGTTGCATAACTTCGGTAAAGAGGATGAGGTGCGAGTCCGATTTGTCAATCATTCTGTTTATAAAGCAAAAGTAGTAAAGCGTTATATTATCTATGATTTGGCTCTCTTGAAGCTAGACTTGAAATCTCCTCCGCCAGGGCTGGTATTTGGGGATTCCTCAATCCTTCAAGTGCAAGACTCTGTCCAGTTTGTCGATGCAAAAAACAGAGTATTAACAGGGAAATTGGAAGCATTGCGCGCCATTATGAACGACAAGAATATTTTTGAGCTGGAGCTTCATAAGAAAAGTGTTGAAGGAATGCCATTATTGAACGATGGAAATCAGGCTGTAGGTATCGTTCTTTCATCTTCAGAAATCATTAAAAATTTTCAGGCTGCAGGAATGGCCCCGCAGGGAGAAATTGCTTTGAAGTCCTCTTATCTACAGCGGGTATTTTCTCTATATATAAGTTCGCTGGAAGGTCCTAAGAAAAGAGGCAGTCAATCTGTAAAGAAAGAGATGAAATCAGGTGACCTAATTTCATCTCTTGCGGTCATAGAGATTCAAAAATAGAAACTCAGAGGCTAAAATGAGCAATAGCCCAACCAAAACTGTTTCAACTTTAGTACTTTTTATAGCAGGACTCCTTTTGTGTAATCCATTCATTGCAAATGCTTTTAAGATAAATTTACAACTGACTGGCGATGTTAACTTCCCGGGAATTTTAAAAGTGAATGCTGGGATGGATAAAAAATTCGACCGGTTATGTTTTTTAGGGCAGGGCGCACTGGGGATGATTGATTTGTCTTTTTTGGAGACTTTGGCTGAAAATGGGATTCCTGAAGGGGATTACCAGATTGCCCATGCTTTTCCAGATGAGAGATGGCCGGTTCGTTCATTCAGTCCCAATGGTGCATTAAGGTTTTCTCCTTTACCGGAATTGCAGTCAGCTGTTTTTAAAAACTTAGGAAAAAGCGGTTTAGCAATTCACGCAAAAGATTTTTTCCCATTGGCCGAAAAATTGACTCAGAATCCCAAAATGATTTTGTTTTTTAACGACCAACTTTTCGAAAAATTAATGGAGCGATGGGGAACCCTTAGAGTCTCAAACTGGGACATGGGCCGCTTTCAGGATTTTTATAGAAGAAACACCCAATCCATTGACCAATGGAAAGTGCGTGTGGAACAGGTTCCTCTGGAGACTGTGAAATCAATTTGTGAACCTCTCAAAGTACAACGTAAACCGGGTGCTGAACCGGAATAAACTCTATTTTCAGGCAGCAAATTTGTTTTTTAGTTTTTACTGTAGAAGGCCAGATATAAATATACTTCCTTTTTTCGGCTGGCTTTGAGCGGAAATCTCCCCTCCGTGGTTTGAGGCTATTTTTTCACAGTTATTTTTTCTTCCCATTTCTCATTTATTATCTAACAGGATATTATTGACAAAAGGATGAAATATCATAGAATACAGGCCTCGTTTTACGCTTAACCCTTATAAAAAATTATATTTATGCCGATTAGACCTTAGTAGAGTCTAATTGGCTATTGAACTACTAGAACCTCATTTTCATTTCATTTTTTAATTTTGGAGGGCAGGAAAATAAAATGCAGATAACTGGCATGTTTTGGGGAAGAAAATTGTTGGACCTGGTGGAATTTACACATTCTGAAGTCCATGGGCCAGAACTTAGTGTAGATGAAATCAAAGACATGATCAAACGACATGGGCAGGTATTTATTAAACCGATGTTCAAAGGTGGTGTTGGTAAGAAGGGTAAATCCGGTCTTTTAGGTCGAGTAGATAATATTTCCGATGCGTTAAAAGAAAAAGAGCGACTATACTTTTGTGAGCATGTTGATGGATTCAACAAGGTCAAGTCAGACGGTGTTACGTATGAGGGGGCAGTGCCTGCTGATTATGAAGTTTATTTTTCTATTACGGAGAGTACTGAACACCGCTCTCCTGTTATGACGGTCACTCATCATGGGGGTGTGGACATTGAAGAGTTAGATCCCGATAAACTAGCAGTAGTTCCATTTGATCCGTTGACAGGCTTGAAAGCATTTCATGTTTCGAATGCTTTGATGGATTTAGGTGCACCACCTCAAGTGATCAGTCCTTTGGTTCAGAACCTGCCAAAACTTTGGGATTTATACAACAACTATGGAATGTTGATGCTGGAACTCAACCCCATTCGTATGCAACCAGGTAAAGGTGGGCGTTTAACTCCTGTTGCTTGTGATTTCAAATGTGCTTTTGACCAAGATGATCCAGCGTGGAAAAGATTGCAACTGCCTTCACATCTTTTCGCATCCGAGTGTTCCGAGTTCGAACAAGAAATCAATCAGCTTCGCACCTATCAGGGGCAGAGCGATGTTTTCGTTATGAACGATAAAGGAAGCATTACTGCGCCTACATTTGGTGGTGGCGCGAATGCAATGGTTACTGAATTGCTGGGAGAAGAAGCAACCATCTCTTCCGACTTTGGTGGTAATCCTCCTTATGAAAAAATGAACGATATATCCAAAATTAGTTTTAAATACTGGCTGCCGCAGTCGAATGTCCTATTTATTATCGGTGGTAAAGCCAACAATACAGATATTTATGAAACATTTCGTGCTATGGGAGATGGATTGCGTGAGTTTTTCCAAACGCATGGTCCGATCCCACTTTTCGTTGTTGTAGGTCGAGGTGGTCCCAATGTAATTCGCGGGATGAACTATCTGCGTGACGTTCTCGATTCTTTGGGGCTTCCCTATCGTTTCTTTGGGCATGACAGCGCTATGTCCGAAGTCATCAACTATGCACTTAAGGTGAATGAGTGGATGAAAAACGGCGGCAAAGACGAAATTAAAGCCAAATTAAAAATTTAACTTAACGAAACTGTTGGAGGTTTGAATGCATAAGCAAGGCGTAGGGGATTTCCCCTTTTACTGTGGCATTAACTCTCTGTCTGAGCTGGCAACCAAGGATGACAGATGTGTAGTATTAAATATTTTAGGTAAGGAAAGCTCGGGTGTTACCCCGATTAGTAATGACTATTCCGGCGGCAATATTGTTTTTGGCACAGGACCAGGAAAATCCGGCAAGAGTCTGGCAACGAAGTCCGGTAAAATCCCGGTTTATAACTCTATTAAAGAAGGTATGGAGGCGGGGCATAAATTCAACACCGTTGTAATCTATCTTCCCCCTTCAGGTGTGAAAGACGGGCTCGCTGAAGCCGTACGTGACAATCCGGACCTCACTAAAGCCATTATTCTTACTGAAAAAGTTTCGGTTAAAGATTCTAGAATCATGAGAGCAATTTGTCAGGCGAATGGCGTTGATCTTTTTGGCGGCAATTGTCTTGGGTTGGCTGATGCCTGGAATCACGTCCGATTGGGTGGAGCTCTGGGTGGAAACGCTCCTGAAGAATCACTCATTAAAGGTTCGGTTGCTTTGTTTTCCAACTCCGGCAACTTCACCACGACGATAGCTGTTTATCTTTCTACTGCAGGGTGGGGAACGACGACTTCTGTTTCTAGCGGCAAAGACGTTTACATTCAATACGGAGCAAAAGAGTTTCTTTATGCGTTAGATAACGACGATCGTTCAAAAGTCGCCGTACTATACAGTGAGCCAGGCGGATACTATGAGTACGGACTGAAGTCCGACAAGCCTATCATCGCTTGCGTTGTTGGACGTTGGAAAGCACGATTGACCAAAGCTTGCGGCCATGCTGGATCTTTATCAGGATCTGGAGACGATGCGCTTGCTAAAGAACAATGGTTTATGGATTACTTTGGAGTCGATGGAGTTTATACGCCAGAAAAACCAATCTTCTCGAAAAAGGGTGCCTTGGTTACCAACATTGCATATATTCCGGAAGCTGTGACCAAAGTCATGGAGCTTAACAATTCTAAGCCGGATTTCGAGACGCGCGGCAGTCTTGATTTGAAACCGTGGTTTGGCAATAACCAGGGTTTGTCTCTACCTTCTGATCTGGATCTTTCTATTGTTGAAGCAGCCAATCCCTACAATGAACAGATCGAAGCTTTGGATAAAATGGTAGGTGCCCAGCATCGACGCGAAACCTTGAAAGATGCGAGTGGTGCTTCGATGATGGATCCAAAAACTCAGGTGTCGAAAATTCATAACACTTCAATTCTTGATGCCTCTATGGCAACCTTTGAAGCTAATCTAGTGTTCGCGCTCACACGGCAATACACTTGCGAGTATGGTGAAAAGATCGCAAACATCGTCTTGAATATGTATGTGAATCAGTACAATCAACCTACGATGGCAGCGGCTCAAGCGGCACGAGATAACGGCAATTCTCCGAACACGGTGGTCTCCTCTGCGGTAGCGATTGTTGGGAAGAAAATGGTGCAAAAGGCAATGGATGCTTCAAGTGCCCTATTAGAGTTGTTTCAGTACACCAAGCTCGACGGCCCAAAAGAGACATTCGATTATGCTGCCCAATTAAAAGAAGCGGATAAATTTAAAGATGCGCTTTTAGCCGATGGTGAAGACCCTTGCGCTAGCAAATTAGCGGAATGTCTAAATCAAGCTGGCGATTCTGTGTTTATTAAGTTTGTGCAAGATTTCGCAGCTGCTAACGGTGGAAAACTTTCTACCGATGCACTATTCGGTGCCGTTTGGATTACTTTGGGCTGGGAAGCGTTGAGAGGCAAAAAGATTTCCAAAGGCACGCTGATTCGTCTTCCTTGGTATTCTCGCATCTATAGCACCATCGTTGGAGTTTCTGCTCCCTCCTCACGGCACACGGAAGATAGTGTTGCCGGAGTTAAGCTAGAAGAGTTAATTCCTAATTACAGCTTCACAAAGACAGCGTTTGTCACTTTGTTGGGTCGTCAGCCATCTGAATCGGAGCTTTATGAGTTTCAGGTTCTACTCGGTCTCATCATCACTAACGGACCGGGTACTATTTCTGCTCAAGGCGCTAAAGGTGCTGTCAGTGCAGATGGCCCCGAACAGCCTCAGCGAGTGCAATTGAACAAAGGTTTTATTGGTTTTCTCACACATACCGGTTTTGCCCATGGTGGAAATGGTTATGAAGCGGCAGCTTTCCTAATGGAAAACTTCAAAGGTAAAGGTTTAAATGACCCTGCTGATGCAAATCATGGTCTTGATCTTGATGCTATGGCTCTTAAAGTTGCGAATGAATATTCGGACTACAAGAAAAAACAAAAAGCAGTAGGTAACCTCGACTATGCAAAGCTACCTTGTGTAAACCATCCCATATTCAAGGGCAAAGATGTGAATTACGACCCACGCGAAGTTTTCGTTAATGGCCTATTCAAGGAAAAAGGCATTAATAACGTTTTCTTGGACTTTTACCACAGTCTCGTTCAGGGGTTGTTCAATGCGAAAGTTAGTAAGAATGTTTATTGTGTAAACATCGATGCAGTTATCGCCGTTATCCTTCTAAAAATTGTCTGGACAGATTTCAACGATGGCAAGATGAAAGAAGAGGATATCGAGTCTGCTAGCTTCGCAACCTTCCTGTTTGGTAGAATGATTGGTTGTGCGGCTGAAATCGATGATCATACATCACGTGGTAAAAATATGGATACCCGAACCCCGGCGAGCAAATGCTCCTATGTCGGCTAATCGGGCGATGCCTGATGGGAATTAGGCAGTTCAATAAATTAGGTTTAAATGGAAGTTTGAAAGGGCTTTTACTCCAAAGAGTAAGAGCCCTTTGTGTTGTTACCAGCGTGAGCTTGACTAGTTAAAATTATAAGGCAGAGAATGATGCTACTGCTAACTTCCTATGGATGAATTTTATCCTTTAACGAGGGCAGAAATGAGAAGATAATCATTGACAATTTTTGTTTTTAGAGTAAAGAAAAACTAAGTTAATTCTTACCAAAGGTGCTATGTGCAGTGTCAAGAAGGTTTGTTGAAAACCCCTTATCATTATTCACTGGTTCAAAAATATATTTTTGACGATTTACCCTTGATTGCCATGAATGTGGCTCGTATTGGTGCTCAGACGCCAGGAATAGCTTATGAAATCGCTGATGGCGAAAAGCATTTCGTGACGGTTGGGTTTGGTCCCATGAACTGGTTACTCATTACGCCGGATATCCCAGCATCAGGTGGATTTAGTGTGTTCGACGAAATAGCTGTAGGGGATGAAGAAATGCCTGAGTCTGAAGGAGATATATTGCTATATTTTTCATCCGGGCATCCGAAGCTAAACCGTGAGTTAGCAAAAATGGTTCAAGAACTATTTGGCAATAAAGCCGAGTTGATTGAGGATGTCGAAGTCGAGGGTGGTCAGCATTCCAACCTTGCAGAAGTGAAGAAACAGGTCTTGATCGAAGACCGTAATTTTCTCGATCAGGCACAAAGTAGTTTTTTAAGCACGCATCGATTTTCCTCTATGGATGAAACGATTACCGATTTGCCGCAGCACCGTTATAATTATAAAATGGATAATGAGTCCGGCGACTATGTTTTGACCTTTGATAAAAACCCATCTAAGTTGGAAGAACATAGCGAGTCCTTAATGCAACCTGCAAAATCCCGTGGGCTGTTTTTTATCCCGTCCCTGGAACTATTGACCAGTTTGAGAATGGGAGGCATCCGCATGGGTTCCCTCGCTATCAACGCCCGCTGGAAAGGGTACTGACGTGATTGGTAATGGGTCAGAACCCGTTTAGTAAGCAGGGCTTTTTGACATGTGAATTAAGGCTTTAACTTCGCCCCACGAACAATTTTTTCTTCCTTTCCTCAATTGATCTCGATACAATTTCTCATCTATTTAAAAATAATAATTTTAGCTCTAGGAGTTAAATTTCATGAAAAGAATATTCGTATTTATTGTCATTGCTTTATTAGTTTTATTAAGTTTAGTGGCTTTGGCAAATGCAGGGGTGCAAACGAAAGAGATTAAATACAGCCATAATGGTGTAAAACTAACTGGTTACTTGGCTTTTAACGATTCCAAAGTAGGCAAACGCCCTGGTATTCTGGTGGTGCATGAGTGGTGGGGCCATAATGACCATGCCCGTAGTCGCGCTATAATGCTGGCTAAATCCGGATATACTGCATTAGCCTTAGATATGTATGGGGATGGAAAACTGGCGAATCACCCAAAGAAAGCTGGTGAACTTATGAATCTAACTTTTAGTAATTGGTTGGACTCTCAAGAGCGATACAATAAGGCCTTGGAAGTTTTGAAGGCTCATAAAACAGTTGATGCCGCTCGCATCGGTTCTATTGGGTTTTGTTTTGGCGGTGCGGTCTCAATCAAAATGGCCAGAAGCGGTGCAGACTTAAAAGGGGTAGTTGCTTTTCACAGTGCATTACCTGTCGAACCTGCGATAACTAAGAACTCTATGAAGTCAGCAGTTCTTGTTATTAATGGATCTGAGGATGATTTTTTGAAGCCTGAAGCGGTTGCTTCTTTCTCGCAAGATATGTTCAAGGGGAATGTCGACTTTACTTATATGAGCCTGAAGGGGGTTAAGCACAGTTTTACTAATCCTCAGGCCGATGAGTTTAGCGAAAAATTTAATATTGCGGCTCTTCAATACAACAAAAAGGCAGATGAACAATCCTGGATATCTATGCTCAACTTTTTTAAACGCGTATTTAATTAGTTAGGCAAATTAGCAGAATTAATAACATTTTGAAAGCTGGTAATGATTTTATTTAACGGGTACTGCCCGTGCGCTTGGAGCGGTGTGCCTACTATAGATGTGGTCCGCGATGGCATCTAAATATGCGATGTATTTTGGCTCTGGAAATTCGGCTTTTCTAAGGTGTGATTTTGCCCGGTCGATGTAGTAGCGGGCGAAGTTAAGCGTGTAGTCTATAGACTTTTGTTTGTGCATATGCTTGACGATGTATTGTACTTCGTCAGGTCCGATGTTCTCGTTTTTAATGAATCCTTCGATTTCTTTTTTTAGTTCGCAGTCGGCGTTATGATAAAGGTGATGCAGTGGAAGTGTTACATGACCTTCTTTGAAATCGGTTCCGGTCGGTTTGCCTAACACCTTTTCATCGGCATCGTAGTCCAGTGCATCGTCCATCAGCTGAAATGCCATGCCAAAGTCATCGCCAAAAGAAATGATTGCGGTTTCTTGCTGTTCTGTGGCGCCAGCTAGCAGTCCACCTAACCTCGCGCTTACTGAAAGGATGGACGCGGTTTTACGGTATATTACATCAAGGATATGTTTTTCGGTTACATTGATCTTGCGGGCTTCAGCATATTCAAGGATACCTCCTTCGACCAGAATTTTTGTGGCTTCTGTGATGGCTTGGATGATTTTTCTTTCGCAGTCATCTGCTAGGATGAGAATAGCACGTGAGATTAAAAAGTCGCCAACCAGTATGCTGGCATCGGAGCCCCATTTTGCGTTGACGGTCTCTTTGCCACGTCTTACTGTAGTTTCATCTACTACATCGTCGTGTAAAAGGGTTGCTGCATGAAGGTATTCGACAACGCAGCCATGTTTGACAACAGTTTCATCTGCATCGCGACCACATAGTTTGGCTGTCAGAAGGGTCAGCATGGGGCGAATGCGTTTGCCACCACAGCTCATTAAATAGGAACTAATTCCAGGAATAAGTGGAATGTCAGATTTATAGTTTTCGTTAATCGCTTGTTCAACTTTGGAGAGGTCGTTTTCTAAGCCCTGTGTAACGTCTATGAAATCCATATCTAACTCTTGTTGGATGCACTCACAATGAAGGCGCCGATTTTATGGTGCTACAATAATACAATATATTTAACCCTAAACTTTATATACTTGCTTAAGTTTTAGACCCTATTCGGCGTGGAACTTATTCTCTCAGCTACTAGGTTATTTTTATGCTCGGTATTAATTCGAAAGTCCCTAGTTTTATGAGAAATTTTGGGGTTTGTCAAGGTATTTGTAGCTTGTTTGAGATTGCGATATGATTGGAATTTAATGCTTTAAATTACACTTAGGGATGTTCGAGCTTTGGGTCCGAAAACCCCTGTTTTAAAACCTGGAACCCAAGCTTAATTAGGTAAATTTTATTTAAGAAATATTTAGAGTATGAGCCCACCTTTGGTTTCGGTAATTATTCCAACTTTTAACAGAGCCTACTGTGTTGCTGAAAGCATTCGATCCGTTTTAGCACAGAGTGAATTGGAAATAATTGTTGTAAATGACGGTTCTACGGATGAAACAGTTAAAGAACTTGCAAGTTTTCCTACCATCCAGGTAATAAATTTAGCTGAGAATCATGGAGTTTCTTATGCCAGAAATAAGGGTCTTGAGCAGGCACGGGGATCATTGATTTGCTTTTTGGACTCAGATGATTTATGGGAAGAGGGCAAGGTAAAAGCTCAAGTCCAATGGATGCAGGATCACCCGGAGTGTAAGGCAGTCTATACAGATGAGTTATGGGTTCGTAACGGAGTTCGTGTTAATCCCATGAACAAGCACCAGAAATTTTCCGGAGATATTTTTAGGCAATGTTTACCTCTATGCATAGTGAGTCCATCTTCAGTTATGTTACGTAAATTGGTTTTGGATGAAGTGGGTGGGTTTGATGAGTTAATGTCTGTATGTGAGGATTATGATCTTTGGTTGAGAATTGCAGCGCGCTACCCTTTTAAGTTTTTAAGAGAAAAATTAATTATTAAGCGTGGCGGACATGAAGATCAGTTGTCGCGGAAATACTGGGGAATGGATCGATGGCGAATTTATGCTCTTGACAAGCTTTTACGTGGTGACGATTTAAACATGCAGCAGCGGGAGTGGGTTACCGAAATGCTGATTAAAAAAAGCAGTATTTTGATTCAGGGTTTTGAAAAAAGAGGTAAAACTGAAGAGGCTAGGGTTTATAAGAATCTTGTGTTTCATTATTCAAAGAAGGTCGATTCGGCAACTTCAAAATTATGATGAGAAAGTTGATTTATATAGTGGCGTTTGTCTTTTTGGGTCTTCAGGGTTTTACTGATGCAGATTCTCAGACGGAAGGGATTTTGCAAAAGCTTCGTGAAGACTGTCAGGTATTATTAATAGAAACTTATAACAATGAGAATTCCTTTGTGCGAGCAGCTGTGATGCGTGCGGCGGGGGAGTCTCATGATCCTAAACTGATCCCTCTCCTTAATAGAGGGATTCGTGATTATTACCCTACAGCGCGATTGTTTGCTTTGCAGGGATTAAAAGAAATCTCATCCACAGCTGCCCTTGCTGCAGCTCGCAAGCTCACAGAAGATCCGGATATATGGGTACGGAGTTCTGCGGTGGAAATGTTAGGGGATGAAGGTGGCTTAGAAATGGTGGAAGAAATCCGCGGCTATCTTAAATCGTATGATGTGCCGATGAAGTTGGCGGCTTCTGCGGGACTGGTCAAACTTGGAGAAATTGAATATATAGAAGAAGTGTTGAACCCATTGACACATCCGATTCCTGATCGGCGCTATCAGGCTATCGGGCATCTTGGTAAGATAGGGGGTAAGAAAGTATTACCTCATTTGATTAAATTATTCGATCATTCTGAGCCAGAGATGATTTATTACAGCTTAAAAGCCTTAGAAGGTAAGGCAACTCCGGAAATGTTACCGAAACTGAGAGAACTGGTAAAACATCCCAACTCTTCTATTCGCCAGGCGGCTGCCATAGCCATGGGTAATTTAAACAACGCAGAAGCTGATTTAATTCCACTTTGCGCGGATGAAGATGGCCTGACCAAACTTTCTGCAGCGGTAGCGTTATATCGGATTGGCTCTGACGCTTGCCAAGTGGTGTTTGAGGAGTTGTTGAGCCATCAAGACTTTAAGGTACGAAGCTCGATGGCGCGAGTATTGGGGAAGACCGCCATCCCTAAAAGGTTGCAGATATTGACAGCGGCCTTGCGAGACTCTCATTCCCGTGTTCGTACGGCAGCGGTAAGAGGTGTGGGAATGATGGGTGGTCCCGAAGCGTTTCCTTTGTTAGTGAAAATGTTAGAAGACCGGAAAGAAGCTATCCGCGCCTATGCGGCGGGAAATCTGATCCGCCTGCTAGAATGATTATCCCAAGCGGACTTCTCCGGAATCGAGAGCTGTTTCTTCTCCTGATTCATTGGCAATGACCAGCCTTCCTAGATTATCTAATCGAATGGCTTTCCCCGTAATACTTTGACTGCTCTTTTTGAGGGTAATGATTTTTCCGAACAGATCGGTATGACGAGTCCAGTTTTTGATGAGCGTTTCCACCTTATATTTTTTTAGTTCGCTATACTGAAAGTCCAATTGGGTTATTAACTGTTTGATTAATGCTGTACGGTTTATTTCCTCCCCCGTTTCTAGTTTAAGTGAAGTGGCGATTTTTTTGATGTCGATGGGGAATTCAGTCTGGTTAACATTGATGCCGATGCCAATAATTACCGCAGGAATTTTTATGGGATAGTATTCACATAAAACACCGGCAATTTTTTTTCCATTGAGTAGAAGATCATTAGGCCATTTCAGTTGGACGCGGTTCGAAGTAAACTCATTCACCGCTATAACGGTTGCAAGGCCTGCCATTAACGTAAGAATTGGCAATTGTTCGGGAGGAAGGCTGGGTCTAATCAAAGTCGAGATATATACTCCGGTTCCAGGAGCTGAATACCAAGTTCTTCCCAATCGGCCTTTTCCATCTGTTTGACTGTCTGCCAAGATTATTAGCCCTTGTTCAGGAGGATGATCTGCTAGCCTACGGCTTATTTCTGCATTGGTGGAGTCGGTTTCAGTAAGAAATCGCCATTGCCTTCTAGTTTGTGAGGGCATATTTTGCAGAGCAGAAAGGTCAATGTCTCGTGAATTGGACAAATTTAAATCCTTTTATTTTAAAGACTGGGCCCGATAGGAGCTCATATTTCCTATTGTAATTGGAAATTCTTAAAAAATGATTGAATTATTGTAAAAAAATTGATAAAAGCGTACTTCAAAGTGGTTCCAGCTCAGCAAAACATTGCTTGGAATCAAAACATTTTGAGAGGAGAAAGCTGGATGAAAAAGTTGGTAGCTTCCTTTATTTTGGTTTCATTGGTATTGGTTTTGTCTTCCTGTTCTCTGGATCAGAGGTGTCCCGAAGGTGAATGTGCGCCACCAGAAGGCGTTGAAGAAGGCGCTGAAGAAGGCGTTGAAAAGAAACCTGAATAAGTTTGTTTTTTACTGAACTCATTTGGATGGCGGGGAGTTTCCCCCGCCTTTTGAATGTCCTCTGTTTTTCTGGTGGTGTTTTTGTACGTTCTATCTCTCCTTCCTTCCGCTAAAGTAACCGCCTTCTTTTCTAATACCTTGACAGCACATGTTCAAGGGATGTTAGAATACTTCCTTAATTTACAATAATTCGACCTACATAAAGCCATCTTTGTCGAAATTTTGATAGTTGAATTTTCTTTTAAGCTAAGAATATGATGGGATGATTGAAAAATGATGGTTTGGTCTGGGACATGTTCTTATTATTTCCTCGATCAAACTTTTTTCTTTTTGATCATGGGAAAAAGAGAGGGAAAAAATGACAGAAAAAACCCCTATTACAGTGGACGAAGTACGAGATGCCCAAGACAACTTTAAAAATGGGACCACCCAGCATGAAAATAAAAACTATAAAGAGGCCATTGAAGCTTTTAAGAAGTCGGCAATGATTCATCCGTTTGATGAAAATCACATAAGTGAACTTGAGACAAAGCTGAAAGAAGGCACTTTTAAATTGCAACAGGAAAGCATTGCATTTATGGGTTGTGCGGCAGTTCATCTTAATGAAATGATTTATGGTTTAGATGAAGATGAAAAACAGGAGGTGCCTATTGACGAAGCATTGATGAAAACTTTTAAGGATTGGTAAGAGAATGTCGGTAAAAGATAAAGAATTTCTTTACAGCATTTTTCGCAAAGAAATAAAGGATAGAAAAATTCCTTTAAGTCTCGGGAAAACCTGTCCTGTTAAATGTACTTTTTGCTATGAAATGGATCACAGTTATCGCGATACTTTTGATACTCCTTTAACCACCCAAGAGCATTGGGATTTTATATTTAATGAGATCAAATCCTTGCCGACTCGTGAGTCAGAATTCTGGGTCCTGGGAGGTAATGAGTATATGGAGTGGACGGACCTTGCTCTTCACCCGAAGGCAATGGACTGGATAGAAGAGTTTCTGGATCAAACGGATAAAGGAATCACCGTTTTTTCTGTGGGCTATTTTGATCCATTAAGGATCACAAGGCTTGCTGAAAAATATCCAGGTCGTATCAATTTTGAGTTGTCAGTCATTTCTCTGGGTTCTTATCGACAACAATTAATGCCTAAAGGACCTTCGGTAAATCAGGTGTTGGAGATTTTAGATGGGCCTGCGGTGACCTCCGCTAATTTTTATTCTTTTGGCCCAGAATCTATGTCTAAGGATGCCAAGAGAATTTCAGAGATCAACGAAAAGTGTCTTCTTTGGATGGGATGTCTCACTCCTTTGAAATATATCGATGGTCATACCACTAAATTAATGCGACAAGGCAAAAGGTTTCTTCCTGATGAGGCCAGGAAAATTTACGATATGGACCTGCCAAATATTCAAATGATACATACTGAATCGGATATCACCGCTTTCTTAAATAGAAATAAAATTATAAAAACCTTTGATGCCTGTGAACTAGAGAAAAAGGACTGGATTGTCATGGCAGGAAACGTCCATCGAGTTTTAACCTTATTGCGACCTGGTCGTGCACGATTTATGTACGTGCCTAACGATACCTTGGGGGGTGACTCTGATTGTACGACTTTGCTAACTTTTGACGATGTTGCGAAGAGGATTACCAATCAGAAAGTAATTCACTTGCCTCGTGTCATTATGGAAAAATCCTCCAATGATGAGAGGGATATTTCAGGCAGATCTTTTGACGATTTTAAAAATCAGTTTCCAAACGTACGTTTTAAGGTACTTCACAAAATAAACTCAGACCTTTCAAATAAAAAACTATATGAAAAGGGATATTTAAAAAATTATATTGAGGGATATCTCAACAATCCCTTATCAAAAAAATTTGAGAATGTAGCTTGTCCAAATTGATCTTTTTTAGACTGGATAAATAGAACAGGGCGGTAGTCCTGTTTTTAGAAAGGAAATTGAAATGCAGTATAGGTTGAAAATTGTATTTACTGATAGTCAAGAACTTATCCTGGACGATACTGAAAAGCATGGTTTCAGCGATGATCTAGAATTATTTGAAGTGACAACTACGGACGAGATTCTTGTTGTCCCATTAAAACAAATCAAATACATTGCTTGTGATTCAAAGATTTTTAAAAATTAGTTCAGAATGTGTGTTTTCTTCGCCCAGAGCTCCTCGTTAAACTTTTCTCGAACAATTTTCAAAAAGCGCTTGGTTTAAGGTCAGTGATTTTTCGTCGACCATATTTCTCTTATTTGTGGAAGGAGAATATTTTTTTCTGGTTTCATCCCTAGTTGTTTGGTTTTTGATCCAAACTATAGCCACATAAGAATAAAAAGTATTATTGAATAAAGTGGTTCTAGGTATTAGAATTAAAGCAAGTGTGAAGTATGCGTTTTGCTCGGAAAAACCTCATGTCGATTTTGGCTAAAAACTTAAGTACGATTCGAAAGGAATTAGGTTGTACCCAATCTATGATGTCTGGAATATTAAAGGTTGGGTTTAGGACTTTTGTTCGATATGAGGCAGGGGAGAGAGATGCTCCAGTTTCAGTTCTTATCAAGATTGCTCGATTGGCCAATATTTCCCTAGAGAAGTTATTGACAACGAGTATTAAGCCTATTGATATTGCCCCTTTAGAGAAAATAAGTCGGGGATCAAACCCTGCTCAGATTGAATCTTTAGATTTTCAAACTGGTTATGTGACTTTTAAAGATCCGAACTGTCAAGAAATTATAACAGTCGATGATGCTGAAAAGCGTATTCTTACTCTTTTTAGAAAAATGCCATCCGGTTTGAAAAAAGATTGTATAGATTCACTAGAACAGATAGTTGTAACGGGTAGAGTAGTTAGTCGACTTTCAGAGAAGGTTGGTATTCGGCGTAAGGGTAACAGAAAACTAAGCCCTAAAGTCAGAATTAAAACTGAACCTTCCCCAAAATCAAAAACCACAAGAAAGCTGACTAGAAAAGAACTGGATAAAAAAGTTTTGCAAGAAAAGATAGACAAGCTTAAACTAGTAACCCAAACTATTAATAAAATCACCGTGAGATAAAAATTTGTGAAATTTTTCGGTGTCAGGTGGGCGCAGCACAGCGTAGCAGGAGTAGTTGTTCTTTCCGCATTTCTTTTTCTTGAGTTTTATGCCAACCTGTTTGAAAAAAGTGTCGGTTATTACTTAAAGTGGCAAAACCACAAACGTCCTCAATTAGGCCGTATGTGGGAGCGGGATAGACAATCCCTCATCGCACAAGCCCAAATTCAATCCATTCGATCTTCTCTGGATATACAGGAGGAAAATGCGTTGGGCATTTCCTCTCTCAAACAATTGTTTGAAAATGTTGCGCCGGGCTTCCCTTTAGTTGTTACGCGCGAAAAATTTCTTCAGCTTTATTTTGATTTTCCCGGTCAAGGCTCAGAACAAATTATCTCTTCCTATGATTTGATCAGTCTGGATTCTGAAAAAGAATGGGATCGTGTCTTATTAAAACGATTCGGTCCTTGGGTGACTCTTCAGTTTCTTGATCATAAAAATATTCCAGTCCACGAAATTTTCTTGTCTGTAGATACAATTTTGGATGTTCAAAATACCCGTTCAATAAAACGAGGAACCCTCGAGGATTCAAATTTTAAATCGAATCGTATTTTTAATATAGGTGAAGTGTTGCCTGTATTGAAAAGCCTGGATCCGGTTACTCAGAAAGCCGTATTTCCAGAACCTCGCTGGTTTTTAGAAAAGAACTATTTTCTTACCCGTGTTGGTGTTGCCGATGTTGTAACTGGTAACGATCCTTCAAAACACCTTGTTTTTGGAATCGAATACGATACTGATTACTACACAGGAGTTTTGTTTATACCTGTCGCATTGGAGTTGGCTAACAATATAATGTCTCAAATTGATAAGTCAGATAATTTAGTAGAAAGCCAAGTTGAAGAACAATCTCTGTTGGAGGTGATTCCTTGATCGGCCGCCTTTTACAGTTTTTGAATCGGGTAATTATAATTTTGGCCCTTATTTCAATTTTAACTGTTTCCGGTATTTATTTCTGGTTGAGTAATGATCTTCCGCAACTTCCGCAAAGTTTAGGGCATATCAATTTAAGTCTTCCGACCGAAATTTATTCTGCCGATGGCGAACAAATTAAGGTTCTTGGTGAAAGACACCCAGTAAACATTGAAGATATCTCACCCAATTTTTTAAAAGCAATAATTGCAGTTGAAGATGCGCGATTTTATAGTCACAACGGAATAGATCATCGCGCCCTTATAAGAGCTTTGATAACTAATTTCCGCACCAAAAAGATTGTTCAAGGGGGTAGCACCATAACCCAGCAACTTTCTAAGAATTTATTTTTCTCTTTTGAGCGGAACTGGGTACGAAAAATTAAAGAACTCCTCGTTGCCTTTCAGTTAGAAGTTACATTTGGGAAAGAACAGATCCTCGAGGCCTATAGCAACCAGATTTATTTTGGCAGCGGGGCATATGGTGTAGAGGAAGCTTCTCAAACCTATTTTAATAGTAGGGCGCGAGATTTAACTCTTTTACAGGCAGCCATGCTTGCCGGTCTTCCAAACTCTCCAAATAACGCTAACCCATTTGTCCATTTTGAAAAGGCTATGAAAAGGACAGAATTTATTTTAAAAAGAATGGTTTCTGAAAACCTAATTTCAAGTAGCGAAAGAGAGTTAGCATTAAAGTCTAGAATTGATCTTGCCAATCCAAAAGTAGAATCCAATCCTAATTTGTACTTTGTAGATGAAGTCTTGGCTAAACTAGAAAAGAATTATGGTAAAGAATTCGTGCATTTTGGTGGATTAAAGATTTTTACTACTTTAGATACTAGATACCAGCATTTTGCATTAAAAGGAGCCCGGAATCATTTAGAGGCCTTAAAAGGAAAAATAAAGAAAGAATCTAATTCGGAAAAACTGCAGGTTGCGCTAGTAGCCATCGAAAATAAAAGCGGTGCTGTCAAAGCTTTGCTGGGAGGAAGAAACTATTCCCACAGTCAGTTTAATCGGGCTGTTTCTAATAATAGACTGCCCGGTTCATCATTTAAACCTTTTGTGTATTTGACTGCCATGGAAAGTCTGGGTTTTTCTCCAGCAACGGTAGTAAATGATGAACCCTTTGAAATAGAGATTCCGGGTACAGAACCATGGGAACCTCAGAACTTCGATGAAGAATATGCTGGAGATATAGTACTTAAAAAGGCACTGTTGAAATCTATAAATATTGTATCCGCTAAATTAATGCAACAGGTGGGACCAGACAAAGTCATTCGAACGGCACGAAAATTTGGAATAAAAAGTCCGCTTGGAAGACATCTTTCACTTGCTTTGGGTACGTCAGGGGTTTCTCCTTTAGAAATCGCATCTGCCTATAGCGTAATTGCCAATCTTGGAATCTATAATGAACCTTATTTGATTCAGCAAATTGAGGATTTTCAAGGTAACCGTCTGTATGAACATTTTTATCAAGGAGTACAGCAATATGGCCCAGATGCTCTTTATCCGTTGTTAGATATGATGCGTGGTGTTGTTGAAAGAGGAACGGGAAGAATTGTACGAAGAATGGGATTCCAACATCCAGCAGCAGGGAAAACAGGTACCACAAATGCCTTTAAAGATGCATGGTTCAATGGTTTTACAAAAGATATTTCTACTTCCGTTTGGGTTGGATTTGACAATAATGATTCAATGAAAACAAGGTCTGGAAAAGGATTGACGGGAGCGAGTGCAGCAGCACCCATTTGGGTGCATTTCATGCAAAAAGCACTTGAGGGAAAAACTAAAGTTAAATTTCCTGTGCCGGATAATATAAAACTCGTCACAGTTGATGTGAAAACAGGAAAGTTGCCTGATGAGTTTTCTCTAGAAAAAATTGAGATTGCGGTAAAGGAAGATATGGATCTTTCTCCTTTACCAATTGAAAATCCGATATCTGAAGTAGATACAAAGCTAAATTTAGAAGTAGAAAAACTCAAATCCTCCTCAAATTAGAAAACTTATATGTTGCATCAGTCTATAAAATTTTATTTTGCTCGATTTGCATGCACGTTATTCCTAATGTTTGGAATTGGGTTTTCGGGTCTTTATTTTATTCATGAGGTGGCATTACCAAATATTGTGTTTGATGATTTGGCTGTCCAGTGGTCAATATTTCTAGTTTGTATATTTTTTGGTTTTATAGGGTATGGAATGCTTGGGGAGCAAAGATTTTCTAATGCTTTGTACAAATTAAAAAATATACCTCCCAACTCCCTTGCTGAAAATATTAAATTTCAATTTGAGAATTTAATTGAGCTTACTTATTCTTCATATTTTTTGCCAAGCACGGGTAAGCGTTATCGGAACTTAAGTGTTTTGCAGTATGCAGATTATCTTCTTTCTATAGGAGAGGAAAGTCCAAGAGCTCTAAGTTATTATGTCCAAGCATTTATTCAAAGTCCGCAAAATTCTCGTTTCAGAAAGCCTCTTTTATCTATATTGAATAGAGGGCAGGAGTTGAGTGGTCAGGAAATGGATCTATTGCTAATAATGTATCAGCAGGAAAAACAGCACGATCCTGTTTTTACTTCTTATTTAGCTCGCCTATTCTTAAGGGCTAAGCAGTGGTCAGGACAAACGGAACCTCTATTTCTGAGTGCCTTAGATGAGAAAAATGAACTTTCGGAAGAAATTATTAAATTTGTTCTTCCTATTTATTTGGCTCATCGACGTACAGATGAGCGGGCATTAAGTTTTTTTGTGAAGGCTCTTGAATTTTCTGTGGAAGATGAAAAGGAAATAAAAATTATTTTAGCGCAATCATATTGTGAAGGAAACCTTTTAGGTGTTGCTCCTCATTTGCATAGAAAGTGTGAAGAAATTTTTTATAAATTGGAATCCAGCCAGCAGGAGGAATTGAAATCCAAAGCAGATGAAACTCGGATTGCTTTTAAATTAAAAAAGATAAAGCTATTTAGAAAAGAAGACTTGCAGGACCTGAAACGTTTGAAAGTAGAAATGGGTCTCGTTACAACCAAAATTTCTCTAATAATGAAAGGAATGATTTGGTTTGGATTAAGATTGAGAAATTCTAGTAAATGGGTGTTGCTGAAAATTTTAGATGGCGCATACTTATTTGGGAACCTCTCTTTTAAGAAAAAGTTTACTACTTTTGCCATTGTTTCAATTTTTATTGTGATTGGAGTTAGTTTTAAGGAAGTATGGTCGCCAAATTATGGTCAGGGAAAAGATATATTTCAGGGTAGTTCTGTGATTTCTAGTGGATCGATTGAAAGAAAAAAAGGTAGTCGTGTGTTTACTGTGCAAATTGCCGCGGTGGATTCGGCAAAAGAGGCTGATAGGCTGGTGAAAAAATTAAAACGAAAAAATATTGAAAACTTATATGTAGTCAAGTCCAAACGAAGCCAGGGTGGCCATTGGTTTAAATTGAGAGTTGGGAAATTTTCATCAAAAATTAAGGCTAGTGAGTTTGCGAACCAACTTATTGCTTCAAAAAAGGTAAAAAACTACTTCATTACAGCAATACCAAAAAAATAGGTATTAAATGCTATTCAGTAATCTTAGTCAGGAACGCTTCAAAAATAAAATTATTATGCCTGTTGTATTTATTGAGTTGTCCTAATATAACTTTAAAACCGTTTCTGTCTACCTTCCTTTAGTTTTAAGAGACGTGTTATCACCCATTTAGCTAAAATAAATACATATTTAATTTAATTAAAACATTGTTCAGGAACTGAGATTGAATAATCTGAAATCCTTTTTACCGTATGTCAGCAAATATCGCAGGGAATTTCTCTTGGGTATTTTGGCATTGATTGTTACGGATGCAATGACGCTTGTTGTTCCCTGGTTGATAAAAGAATTCATAGATATTATTTCTGGAAAACCTGCAAAAGAACAAATATTGAAATATGTTCTTTTACTTTTTCTAATTTCATTGGGTTTAATGGTGGGACGTTATGGGTGGCGTAAGTATATGTTTGGTCTTTCTAGGAAAATCGAATTTGATATCCTCAATGATCTTTTTAAACATCTACTTGGCCTGGATCGCTTGTGGTATCAGAAACAAAAAACAGGTGATCTTATGTCGCGAGCTACTAATGATTTAAGGGCAGTTCGTGAATTTTTTGGCTTGGGAGTTTTAATACTTATCGATGCAGTTTTCGTTATTATCATGGCCGTGGTAATGATGAGTTTTATAAATGTTGACTTGGCCCTTAAAGTTTTTATCCCCTTACCGTTTATATCTATTTTGTTTTTTTGTTTTGTAAGAGAAATAGGTAAAAGACATAAAGAAGTACAGGAGCATTTAGCTAAAATCACTGAACGGGTACAGGAAAACCTTTCAGGTATTCGAATTCTTCATGCATTTGTGCAGGAGGAGTATGAAAAGAAAAAATTTGAAAACTTAAACCTTGAATATATTAAAAAAAACCTACGAGTTACCCAAATATTTGGTTTGTTTACACCAACCATGGTTTTTTCGATGGGTATTGCAAGTATGATTTCTCTTTGGATGGGTGGGAAAGCAGTTATTTCAGAAGAAATAACTTTAGGATCATTTGTCGCCTTCAATGGTTATTTGATGCTTCTATCTTGGCCTATGATGGGGATTGGGTATGTATTTAACCTAACTCAAAAAGGACTAGTTGGAATGGAAAGAATCAACGAAGTGTTTTTGGCAAAAGCACAAATCGTGGATGAAGGTATAAAATTTATGGATAGTCCAAGCCATGGTGACTTGGAGCTGCGTAATGTTTTCTTTTCCTATTCTGGTGAAGCGGATAGAAGCCTTAATGGGATTGATTTGAAAGTATTACCCGGACAAACCCTGGGGATCGTTGGGGTGATTGGATCAGGAAAAACAACTTTAGCTCAAATTATACTTCGTTTCTACAATCCCATTTCCGGTGATATTTTAATTGACGGAAAATCTATTCGAGACTTTTCATTACATAGTTTGAGGAATTATATTGGATATGTTAGTCAGGAACCTTTTCTTTTTTCAACTTCCATTCGTAATAATATTGCGCTGGGTAATGAGAATATATCTGACTCGGAGATAGAAAAAATAGTGCAAATTGCTGGACTGGATTCTGATCTAAAAATTTTTCCTGATCACATCGAAACTCTTGTAGGTGAAAAGGGCGTTACATTGTCGGGAGGGCAGAAGCAAAGAATTGCTCTGGCCCGGGCATTATTGAGAAACCCCAAATTACTTATACTTGATGATTCCTTTTCCAACCTGGATTCTAAAATGGAAGAGGATTTGCTGCAAAATTTAAAGAAATACTATAGGAATACAACCAAGATAATTATTTCTCACCGGCTTTCTGCAATATTAAATGCAGATAATATAATTGTTATTGAAAATGGGGCTATTTCTGAACAGGGAAACCACTCTCAGTTGGTAGAGTTGGGAGGCGTTTATGCTGAATTATTTCGAAATCAGGAATTAGCCAAAGAGATGAAGATAATTCTTTAATGAATAATAGTGAAGATCTGAGAGACCGATATAAAGACCTGGTTTTGTTTAAAAGGGTTCTTATTCATTTAAAACCCTACTCGGGTCTGGTAAGTTTGGCCGTTTTGCTACTCTTAGCTGTTTCTATATTAAATTTGACGGGTCCTTATCTTACAAAAATTGTTATTGATGACTATATAAAAGAAGGGAATATAAATGGCTTGGATGTTATTGCGGCTATATACTTTGCGGTTCTGATTTTCTCTTTTATATTCCAGTTTTTTCAGACTTATCTGATGCAGTATATTGGGCAAAAGGTAATGTTTGATCTTAGGTCACAAGTTTTTTCCCACCTTCATAAAATGTCTTTTTCTTATTTTGATAAAAACCCTATCGGTAAGATAATTACTCGAGTAGTTAATGATGTGGAAGTGTTAAATGAAATGCTGACTTCTGGTCTCATTCTTATTTTTAGTGATTTGTTTACACTTTTTGGGATATTCTTTGTAATGCTGTATCTCGATTGGAAACTCACTTTGGTTGTCTGTATTGTTTTCCCTCTTTTAGCTACCGCTACCCGGATTTATAGAGTTCGCGCACGAGATGCTCTCAGAAAAAACCGCGCACATGTTTCGGAACTTAATTCCTGCACCGAGGAAAATCTTTCAGGAATGGACACGGTGCAGTGCTTCAATAGCGAAAAGCAAAACTTCAGAAAATTTTTTTCTATCAATAATGAGCGGTTAAAAGAAGATTTAAGGACGGTTCGATATAATGCCTTTTATATGCCATCCATTGATTTTTTTAATTCTTTAGCGATTGGTATGGTCATTTGGTATGGAGGCGGGCAATTTGTTCAAGATGAAATCCAATTAGGGGTTTTGGTAGCATTTATTCAATATTTGCAAAAGTTTTTTGAACCGATCCGTGATCTTGCTGAAAAATTCAATATCATACAAACTGCTATGGCTTCATCTGAGCGAATTTTTGAATTACTTGATACACCGGAACAAATTCCGTCAATGGTTCCGCCTAAAAATGGTTTTAAAATTAAAGGTAAAGTGGAGTTTAAAAATGTATGGTTTTCTTACAATGAGAATCAATTTGTCTTAAAAGATATTTCTTTTTCTTTAGAAAAAGGGGAGAGCTTAGCCATTGTCGGTGCCACTGGATCTGGGAAGTCGACCATCATCAATGCGCTTTGTAGGTTTTATGAAATTAATAAGGGTGACATCTTATTTGATGGACAATCTATCAAAGACATCAATAAATTTGATTTGCGAAAGCAGATTGCATTGGTACAACAAGATGTGTTCCTATTTTCCGGGAAAGTTATAGATAATATTCGTCTAGGAAATGTACAAATGAGCCAAGAGGAAATTCAATCTATTTCTACTGCAGTTAATTCGCATAACTTTATAAATAATTTTCCGCTAAAATATGAACAGGAATTAATTGAGGGAGGGGGGAGTATTTCTTCTGGGCAAAGGCAACTACTATCCTTTGCCAGAGCGCTCGCAGTAAAACCTCAAATATTGGTTCTTGATGAGGCAACTTCTAGCGTTGATATGGATACCGAGCGTCAAATTAAAAATGGAATTAAAGAAATCATCCGTGGACGAACCAGTATCATAATCGCACATAGACTCTCTACTCTGATGCATGTTGACAAGGTTCTTGTGCTTCAAGATGGAAAGATTATTGAATTTGGAAAGAAAAACGAGTTATTGCAGCAAAGGGGAGTCTTTTATCAGCTTTGCCATGCACAAATGAAATCAGAGCAATTCAGTACCGAACAATAACGGCTTCCTACTTGTAACTTATAACTAGTTTTTTTACAGGGCGGTTATTCTGAATATGTTCTATGAGAATTTCTTCCATATCTTCTTTTGTACGTGGTGCATACCAGATATCATCCGGATAAATGACCATTGTAGGGCCTTTAGAGCAGGCATCTAGACAACCGGATTTGTTTACACGCACTTTCTTTTTTAAGCCCAGTTCATGCACACGGCCTTTGAGGTGATCCAGTAACTTCAACGATCCTCTTGAAGTGCAACAGCCTCTTGTGTCACCTGATTTTCTTTCGTTGATGCAAACAAAAATGTGTTTTTGGAAGCGGCCCATTGGCTTGGAATGGAAGACTAGTCGGCTTTGGGGATTTTATGACTAGTGTCGTTTTCGTAATATTTTTTGAAATGGCCAAAATTAACGTAGCACCTTTCGCAGCTATCAGGAAACACGGTGACGATCACACCGCTCTCGATTTTTGCAGCCAACTTGAGAACACCTAACATGGCAGCTGCTGACGAATGTCCGACGAGAATTCCTTCCTGTTTTTCTAATGTTTCAACCATATCGTAAGATTCTTCCGTTGGGACACTGATTTTACCATCTAGTTCATTTTCCTTATAAATCTCTGGAACAATGGATGTCTCCATATGTTTGAGACCTTCCAATCCATGAAGTGATTCTGCGGGCTCAACAGCGTAACATTTAATATCAGGATTAAAACTCCGAAGGCCTCGACTGGTTCCCATTATGGTCCCACCCGTGCCAATTCCTGCGAGAAAGTGAGTAACGCGACTATTGGTTTGTTTCCATATTTCTCTGGCTGTGGTTTCGTAATGAGCTTTCCAGTTTGAATCGTTATTGTATTGGTCTGGCATGAAATATTTGTCGGGGTCTTTTTCATAAATTTCTTTGGCCATAATAATTGCACCATCAGAGCCTTCGAACGGGCTGGAGGTAACGATTTCTGCACCATAAAAGTCAGCCATGAGACCTTTTCGTTCTTTACAAACATTAGCAGGCATAACAAGCTTGACTTTGTAACCCTTTACTTTTCCTATCAAGGCGTATGAGATACCCGTATTCCCAGATGTGGAATCGAGAATAATTTTGTCTTTGGTCAATTTGCCAGATTTTTCTCCGTCTTCGATCATTTTAAGCGCGGGACGCGATTTTACTGAGCCACCAGAGTTTTTCCATTCTGCCTTAGCATAGATATCGACATTCTTATGCTCTTTGCCGATATTATGAATTTGAATTAAAGGGGTGTTCCCAATTGCATCCAAAACGGACTTGTCCGTTATGACCGGGCAGGTAGGAGCCTGCACTTCAAAAGAGATAGGAAAACTCAACGGCTTTTTTGACATATAAAATCTTTAGAAAAATATAACCCATTGTCCTTAATATCTTAGCTGGACATAGGGTGATTGTTAAAGTTTTGTCAGAGTGGCAGTCCACAGAACTCCTCATAATCGATGAGCTCTTTAATTGTGGGTTCATCACTGCAGACGGAGCATTTTGGATCTCTTTTTAGTTTCAACTTTCTGAACTCAATTTTTAATGCATCATATAAGAGCAGGGATCCTACTAATGTTTCCCCTTGACCTAAAATTAGCTTCAAAGTTTCCACCACTTGCAGATTGCCAATAATACCCGGTAAAACACCAAGCACACCCCCTTCTTGACAATTTGGCACAAGACCGGCTGGTGGAGGTTCAGAATATAAACAACGATAACATGGACCTTCATTCGGTTTAAATACTGTGACCTGGCCCTCAAAACGAGAAATGCTGCCATGAATATTGGTTTTTCCAGTCAACACGCAAGCATCATTAATGAGATATCGTGTAGGAAAATTGTCCGTTCCATCCAATATGTAGTCGTAGGGTTCAAACAGACGCATGATGTTGTTTGAACTTAACTTTTCATTGAATATGGTAACTTTGACATCGGGATTAAGAGCCTCTATGGTTTTTTTTGCGGACTCGGTTTTGAGCATTCCTATTCGTTCGGTGTTATGAATGATCTGTCGTTGTAAATTGCTCAGATCAACCGTATCAAAATCGATGATTCCCATATTACCAATTCCCGCTGCAGCAAGATAATAGGCTGCTGGAGAACCTAATCCGCCGGCACCCACAAGCAATACTTTTGACTCTAGGAGTTTGCTTTGACCTTCTCCTTGTACTTCAGGTAGGATGATATGGCGGCTGTATCGCTCGACTTGTTCGTCTGAGAAATTAAACATTAGATTGCTCCACCTGCAATTGCCGGGATGATGGAAATTTCGTCACCATCTTTTACTACTGTTTTTTCCCCTTCAAGAAAACGTATGTCATCTTCGTTTAGATAAATATTAATGAACCTTCTTGGAGTGCCGTCATCTTCACAGATGCGCTCTTTGATGCCTGCAAACTGGGACTCCAGATTATTAAGAATTTCTGTAATATTAGAGCCGTCAGCTGTTACTTCACTCTTGTTGTCAGTCAATTTCATTAATGGTGTAGGTACTCTTACTTTTACTGCCATACTTTACTCCTTTTATACCGTTAAACTGTTTTCAAAAATTTCTTCAAAACTATTTACTTTAGGCTCGATCACAATTGGTGCTTCAAAAGAATCGGCCAGAGCTTCTTGAGTTTTCAGTCCATTTCCCGTGATACAAATTACAGTTGTTTCATCGGGTTTGATACGTCCTTGTTCAATCAATTTTTTTGTAACTCCCACCGTCACGCCTCCTGCGGTTTCTGTAAATATGCCCTCGGTCTCGGCTAATAATTTCATAGATTCAACCATTTCCTGGTCAGACACATCTTCACCATAGCCACCACTCATATTGGCTGTTTTAATACCATAATACCCATCGGCAGGATTACCGATAGCAATGGACTTGGCAATGGTATTTGGTTTTACCGGGACAATATTTTCACTACCGTTTTTTATAGCCGTAGTGACTGGTGAGCATCCGGTCGCCTGTGCTGCAAAAATTTTACTCTGCACTTTTTCGACTAACCCAAACATTTCAAATTCGTGAAACGCTTTCCAAATTTTTGTTATCAATGAGCTTCCCGCAACGGGGACCACCACATTATCCGGGATTTTCCACCCTAGTTGTTCGGCGATTTCATACCCATAAGATTTCGAACCGTCTCCATAATAAGGACGAATATTGATGTTTACAAAAGCCCATTTATGGTTAACAGCAATTTCGCTGCATAGCCGATTTACATCATCGTAGCTACCTTTAACTGCTATCAATTGAGAACCATAAACCAGAGTGCCAAGAATTTTTCCTGCTTCCAGTCCGTCAGGAATAAAAATGCAACTTTTTAACCCTGCTTCAGCAGCATGGGCTGCAACAGAGTTGGCTAGATTTCCCGTTGAAGCGCAGGAAACGGTGTCGAATCCAAATTCAAGAGCTTTTGAAACTGCAACTGCAACTACTCTATCTTTAAAAGAAAATGTTGGGTGATTTACACTGTCATTTTTTATATAAAGATTTTTTACTCCCAAAGCTTTGCCCAGGTTTTTAGCCTGCACCAATGGTGTAAAGCCCGTGTGTAGTCCTACTTTAGGGGCTTCATCAATGGGAAGCAGGTCCTGATAGCGCCACATTGTTGGAGGTCCGGCTTCGATAGACTTTTTATTTACGACCTTTTTGATAGCTTCATAGTCGTAGTTGCACTCAAGAGGACCAAAACAATATTCACAGACGTGAATCGGCTCCTTTGGATATTCCCTTTTACATTCTTTGCAAATTAATCCTTTTACGTAACCCATTCCAACATTCCCTTAATTTTGTTACAGAAAAATAATAGTTGTAATTAGAGGTTTCCCGGTTACCTGTTTAATTTAAAAGTACCGATTAAGACTCAAATAGCGCTCGTCTACAAGGTAAAATCACAACCACATTTTTTTTAGGGCCTAATTCTTTGGCCATTTCATTGGCAGCAAAACATGCGGCTCCAGAAGAACTCCCAACGATAAGACCTTCTTCTTTTCCAAGTCTCTGGGCGAATAGAAAAGCATTTTCATCAGAAACGGGTAAAATGCGATCTAGTAAATCAAAGTTCAGTACATTTGGTTTAAATCCCGCTCCAATTCCTTGGATTTTGTGGGGACCAGGCGGATTTCCTGATAAAACTGCCGAAGTGGCAGGTTCTACGCCTATTATTTTTACCTCCCCATACTGCTTTTTTAAAACTTCTCCAACACCAGTTATAGTTCCTCCAGTACCTATCCCTGCTACAAATCCATCTATCGGCTCTCCGTCCATCGCAGTAATAATTTCGGGAGCGGTTGTCTTTCTATGCACCTCTGGGTTGGCCGGATTGTTGAATTGCTGCGGCATAAAATAATCTGGGTTTTCAGCTAACAGCTCCTCAGCTCTTTCTATGGTGCCTTCCATTCCAAATTCTGCACGACTTAATTCTGTTTTAGCCCCAAAACTTTCAAGGATCATTCTTCGATCGATACTCATATTCTCGGACATGACCAGCACAACATTGTATCCCTTCACGGCGCCCACTAAAGCAAGACCAATGCCAGTATTGCCACTTGTAGGCTCAATAATTGTAGAACCCTGCTTTAAAAGACCCTTTTCTTCAGCATCTTCCACCATGGCGAGTGCAATACGATCCTTGACACTGCCTCCTGGGTTGAAGGATTCTAATTTAGCAAAAATATTGGCGCCATTTGCGGGAATAACGCTATTTAGTTTAACTAAAGGTGTACCCCCGATCAACTTTAAACTATTTACAAATTTGGATTTAATCATTTTGATTTAAATGAAAGGGTATAAATATCTGGTTTATGAATAGACATCCACCTTGTATGCCTTTAAGAGGCAAAAAAGAGAGAATTATATACTATAAAGACTTAATACTATGCTTTAGATCAGCTATGAATTCAAGCCATTTATGGGATTTTGTGAGGAGAAAAATCAGTTCTTTGACTGTTTCTTTTTGCCTAGCCCACGTAGACGTTTTTTAATTGTCGGATCACGAATTGCGAATCATCATCTTTGAATATTACATTGAGGAGTAATGCAAGAAAGCAACTTTGTTTTCGGGTGCAAATATTTATAACTGTACGATGGTTTTATCCGGACTCCTAAAGTTTTTGGAAAAATCATGGAAAAGCTTTAAATAATTAAGGTTGTGCTGGCTACTCCAGCGATTTTTAATTTTTAGGCAATGGTTTATTTGGAGTTATTTTTGTGCATTGTTTATAATTACCATCGTTACCTAATTTTTGGGAGATGCAGAGTTGAGCGCACAATCATTGATGGATGAGTTATTAAAATTCTTGCCGATTCGGGTTTATGGACGTGGAGCGGTGCTGGTACTTTTACGTGAAATGGGGTTTCAGGTCAAAAACAAAACTCCGTTGGAAGTTACGGATATTTATCGTGACGACAATTCTGGTGAGTTGGTTTGTAAGCTGACTCCAGATGGAAAAGGTGATTTCACCGCTGCCCTCACCAACTTGAAGTTGGACATCAAACATCCTCTGTATCAAAAGGTGAAAAACTACCAGATAGAAGTTTCCGAGGCATTAGGAAAGCTGGATGAAGAAGATACTCGCCAGACAAGCATCGATCAGGAAGACCGCGGTGGATTTCGTGTGGGCAACTTATATAAAAATAAATAATATTTCTAAGTTTTAACTGTAGTCAGTAGTTTTCCTATGATGTCGATGACCTTGATATTCTCCGCTTCGGCCTTGAAGTTCAAGATGATTCGATGTTCCAGAACCTGACGCGTAACTGCTTTAACGTCTTCAATCGTAGTCGCAACACGGTTGTCCATCAGGGCCTTGGCCTTGGCTCCTAAAATGAGATATTGAGATGCTCGCGGGCCAGCTCCCCAATCAATCCATTCTTTGACAAAATTGGGTGCGTTGCCATTTAGTTGTGGACGGGTGCTTTGTACCAGTTCCACGGCATAGCGCGCAACATGTTCAGAAACGGGAACGCGGGGAACCAGACCTTGAAACTTTAAAACTTGTTCCGCGTCTAAAATAGATTTTAATTCCGGCAACTGACCTGAGGTGGTGGAAAGCGCGATCTTAATTTCTTCTTCCTTGCTGGGGTAGGCAACGTTAATAATAAACATGAAGCGGTCCAGTTGTGCTTCCGGTAAGGGGTAAGTGCCTTCATGCTCGATTGGGTTTTGTGTTGCGAAAACCAGAAAGGGTGGATTGAGCGGATAGGTGTTTCCTCCAACTGTCACTTGTTTTTCCTGCATCGCCTGTAGCAGGGCTGCCTGAGTTTTTGGCGGCGTTCTGTTGATCTCGTCGGCTAAAATTATATTGGAAAATATAGGTCCCTTAATGAACTGGAACGATCTTTTTCCTGTTGCAGAATCTTCATGTAGGATATCGGTTCCAGTGATATCGGATGGCATAAGATCAGGAGTAAATTGGATGCGGCTGAATCCCAGGTTCAGGACCTTGGCCAAAGTGCTGACCAGAAGTGTTTTAGCAAGTCCGGGGACGCCTACAAACAGGCAGTGGCCTTTTGAAAACAGGGCGACTAGCAGGTTTTCTATAACCTCATCTTGGCCAATAATTACTTTTTGGATTTCCGCGACTACATTTTTTTTGGCATTTAACAGTTCTTGCGCCAGTTCTAAATCTTCCATTTAAGAAACCTCAATCTAATAAGCTGAGCTGCTGGGTTTGCAATTTTTTTTCTTTATCCATTTTCATGCGACCGTATAACTCTATTAACCTAATATGTGTAAAAGGGTTGAACGGATTGATGCGTGCTGCTTTTTCGAGATACTTCTTGGCTATGTTATATCGCTCACTAATAAAATAAATCTCACCAAGATTATTAAGCGTGGTATGAAAATCAGAATAATATTCCAAACTTTCTTTTAAGAGTAGTTCTGCTTCATCGTATTTCTGTGTTTGGATATAGGTGCCTGCAAGTTTATTGAATAATATTGGAGAGTGAGTAGTAGATTCTTTTTTAGCTTTCCGGTACTCAAGAATTGCCGCAGCATAATGGTCACGGGACTTAAGTATATCACCTAAAAATGTGAAATCCTGTGCCCGCTTAGTGCTCATTCCTTTAAAATCTTTTTCAGGTTTCAAGGAATTATTATTTTTAAACTCTTTTGTTAGTGAGGCGATTCCGGGAATATATTTGAGTTCTTTATTTTTGGCCCATATTTCCCAGTTGTTTTGAAATGTGGATATATCGGAGCCTGCAATTCCAATAAAGCTTTCCTCGAACTTTTTTCCTTTCGCCAGATCTTCAAGTAGAAGAGGGAAGGTTGCTGCACCTTTTTTTTCTAACAGATACTCCATCATTGTGGAAACTTCTGCATACGCCAATTGTACATCTTTGGCTGTTTTTAATTTCGCAAGAGATGGCATCATGTCTCCCAAAGGCACACGGTAATCATTTTTCAACGCCCCGGAAAGAATGGTTTCCATGATCGGGGACATGTAATTTAGATCATCCCTCCATCTGGTTTCCAATAATTTTGCTATTCCCTCATGCATCCAAAGGGGGAGTCGGTTTCGGCTTTTCTTTGTAAGGATGTAATGTACGTATTCGTGACTCAGAGTGTCCATCCAGTTATAGCCGCGAACCAGCGAGCCTGGAGAAATCATCATGATCCGATTATATTTGCAGAGTGCCACCGTACCCGATGTGAGAATATCTTCTATGGTGAGCGGAGAAATTTTAGAAAACGGTTGCCGGTCAGGATAAATTTCAATGAGAACTTTTTCTTCTGGATAGTATTCAAGAATTTTTCCGAGCGCATGATAAGATTTTTCCAGAACTTCTTCAGCATAGTGAATTAGTACTTCATCAGGTCCTTCTTCATAACGAAGGCGAAAATGCTCTGTTTCAAGGGAAACGAAATTTTTGGAGGCCATCCGGGTGGCGTTTACTCGTTTCTTAAAATCGGCGACCTCCTTAAAATTATTACCCACTCTTTTTAGGATTTCCCATGAATGCTCATAATTGCCCTTCAAGAATTCAATTCTCGCGCTGAGAAAATGAGCATCACCGGATTCTGGGTGCTCCTTTAGGAGCGA
>Ga0315336_1000174_pt1 | contig 263796 bp, 237 predicted proteins | sample ASW5metaG_FD_204512 | JGI IMG/M metagenome (GOLD analysis project Ga0315336, IMG submission 204512) | Ammonia-oxidizing marine archaeal communities from Monterey Bay, California, United States - ASW #5 | ecosystem: Environmental > Aquatic > Marine > Intertidal zone | place: USA: California... | reverse complement strand
CACGTAGTTGGCCCGGACGCTGACCCCAGCCTCCCGGACGCAACGGGTGCGAACCGTGCGCGCAGGCGCCGCATCCTGCTCCGCTTCAAAGCGCCCTCGAGAAGCGCCCCTCACAAACAGGACATGCCGAACATACGAGCGGTTCAGAGCGCGAGGATTGTTGTCCCCATCACGAAATGTTTCGGGGACTGCTTCGTATCTCTCCACGTCGTCCCGGCGAAGGCCGGGACCCATCGTTCTCTCGAAGCATAACGATATTGCGTCATCCTGAGGTGCGAGCAGCGCGCGCGCGAGCCTCGAAGGATGCGCGGCTGCATGTCGCCGTCGCCCTTCGAGGCTCGCAAGGGCTCGCACCTCAGGATGACGGCGATCCGCTCTCAAGTCTGGTGGTTATGGGTCCCGGCCTTCGCCGGGACGACATCGGATGTGTGGCTGATCGCGGGTGTTGCGGAGCTACAACAACAAATCCGTCAGATGTGCGATCAGCGGAATGTCCGCGGGCGGCATCGGATAATCGCGCAATTTATTCGCGCGCACCCAAGCGAGCTGCTGGCCTTCACGCGGCATGACGGTGCCTTGCCATTTCCGGCATATGTACAGCGGCATCAGCAGATGAAAGCTGTCATAGCCGTGGCTGGCGAATGTCAGCGGCGCGAGACACGGCTCCTCCACCGTAATGCCAAGCTCTTCGTGCAGTTCGCGGATCAGCGCCGGCTCCGGCCGCTCGCCGGGCTCCAGCTTGCCGCCGGGAAATTCCCACAGTCCCGCGAGGGTCTTGCCCTCGGGGCGCTGCGCGATCAGGACACGGTTGTCCGCATCGATCAGCGCGCAGGCGACGACGAGGGTGAGCTTGATCACGAGCGATAGTCGCCGTTGATCGCGACATATTCCTTGGTGAGATCGCAGGTCAGCACGCGGTCGCGGCCTTTGCCCAGACCAAGCCCGACCTTGATCTGGATTTTCGGCTGCTTCATCAGCGCGGAGACTTCCTTCTCGTCATAGGACGGATCGCGCGCACCCTTGCTGGCGACACGGATGCCGTTGAACGCAATCGAGAGTTTGTCGCGGTTGGCGGGTTCGCCCGCCTTGCCGACAGCCATGACCACGCGGCCCCAGTTGGCGTCCTCGCCTGCGATCGCGGTTTTCACCAGCGGCGAGTTGGCGATCGACATCGCGATTTTTCGTGCGGACGCCTTCGAGACAGCACCTTCGACAACGATCTCGACCAGCTTGCGCGCGCCTTCGCCATCGCGCGCCACCTGTTCGGCGAGATCGGCCAGCACGGCGTGAAACGCCTTTGTGAAGGCCTTCAGCTGTGGATCGCTGGCGCGCTTGATGATTGGGGCGCCTCGTGCGGCGGCAGCACCCGTGGCGAAGGCCAGCAGCGTGTCCGAGGTCGAGGTGTCGCCGTCGATGGTCACCGCGTTGAACGTATCCCCGACGCCGGCCTTGAGCAGCGCTTGCAGCACCGCCGCCGACAACGGCGCGTCGGTGAAAACAAACGCCAGCATGGTCGCCATGTCGGGCGCGATCATGCCCGCGCCCTTGGCTATGCCGTTGATGGTGACCCTGGTTTTGCCGAGCTTGACGGTGGCGGTCGCGACCTTCGGAAACGTATCGGTAGTCATGATCGCGCGCGCGGCGTTGTCCCATCCCTCGGGTGCGGCAGTTTTTGCGAGATCGTCGAGCACGCCGTTGAACTTGGTCGCGTCGAGCGGTTCGCCGATCACGCCGGTGGATGCCAGAAAGATTTTGGCTGCGGTGGTGTCCGCGGCCCTGGCGGCGATCGAGGCGGTCAGCGTCGTCGCCTGCTTGCCGGTTTTTCCGGTGAAGGCGTTGGCGTTGCCGGAATTGACCACCAGCGCGCGCGCCTCGCCGCCCTTCAGTTTGGCGCGGCACCAGTCCACCGCCGCACTGGGGCATTTCGACTTGGTGAACACGCCAGCCACGGTGGTGCCCTTGTCGAACAGCGCCAGCAGCACGTCGGTGCGGTTCTTGTAGCGGATGCCGGCCGCGGCCGTCGCAAGGCGCACGCCGTCGATGTTCGGCATCTCGGGGACGTTGGTGGGGGCGAGCGGTGAGACGGCGGTGGACATCGATTTTCAATCCGGTGTTTGAGCGGCGCGGCGCATCAAACGCAACGCGCAGGTGAATCGCAAGGAGAAATCAAACGGCGGAAATGAAAATGCCCGGCGCGAGGCCGGGCATTTCATGTTGCGTCAGATGACGAAGCCGTGACGCTTACTTCTTCGCGGGCGGCGTCGTGGCTGCCGGGGCGGCCTTTGCGTCCGGCGTTGCGGCAGGGGCCGCAGGCTCGGCCTTCTTGTCGAGACGCTCGACCTTGGCTTCGGTGCGCAGCTTGGTGACGTAGTCGGCCTGCGCCTTGCGCACCACGAAGGTCTGGATCTGGCCCTTCACCTGCTCGAAATCCGGCGGCTTGCGGTCGCGCTTTTCCTCGACCTTGATGACGTGCCAGCCGAACTGCGATTTGACCGGGTCGGAAATCTTGCCGGGTTCGAGCGCGAAGGCGACGGCCGAGAATTCCGGCACCATCTGTTCCTTGGTGAAGAAGCCGAGATCGCCGCCATCAGCCGCGCCCGGGTCCTTCGATTTTTCCTTCGCGAGCTTGGCGAAGTCGGCGCCCTTCTCGAGGTCGGCCTTGATCGCCTTGGCTTCTTCCTCGGTCGGAACGAGAATGTGCCGGGCGTGAACTTCCTTTTCGCCCGAAACCTGCTTGGTGGCGTCCTCATAGACCTTCTTCATGGCGGCGTCGGTGACCGCGGCCTTGCCCTCGGTCGCGAGCAGGCTGTCCATCAGCAGGCGGTCGCGGGCGAAGGCCATCTTCTGCTTGAAGTCCGGGGTGTCGCCGATCTTTTTAGCTTCGGCGGCCTTGGCGACAATTTTCATGTCGATCAGGAACGAGATCAGATTCTCGCGGCGGGTCGCCGGGTCCATCTGCTGGAGGCTGGGTCCCAGCTCTTCTTCGGCAACCGTCAGGTCGCTCTGACGGATTTCGGCGCCGTTAACCTTTGCGATTACCGCATTCGCATCCTGCGCGTGCAGCGGCTGGCCGATGGCCATCACAACCGTGAGACACGCGGCCGCTGCGGTCGTCAGAAGTCCAAATCTCAGTCCGAGTCCCAGTCCAGGTCGCAGGCCCAGTCCGTTGAGAGGGGCCGTGCAGTTTGGAGAAACGGTCATGGAAAATCCTTTTAGGGTCAAAGTCTGGTATCCCGTGTCCGGCAGAGCCGGATCGCTGGGGGTTCGGGAGGCGGGACACTCGCCCAACCTCTGCCCGGACGCAACGCGAAAAAGCCGCCAAAATCATGAAATCCTTGACAGGTCCGCGCGTTGACAAGGCTTTGGACGGCCCATATCTCTGCCCGCAGGCGCTCCTGGCTGCCGCGGGCTTTGGCCGCGGCCGAGCGGGTGAACCTCGGAATTCGATTCCCGCACTCACTCTCGAGGACTGGCGCAAGGGTTTGTCCCCACACGCAATTCCGGAGATACGCCTGACACGGGTATCGGCTGCGGGTCTTCGTAGCCGCAATGCCAAACTGCAAGACAGGAATTTTTCATGCTCGGCGCGCTCGCCCGCAAGTTTTTCGGCTCCGCCAACGAACGACGGATCAAGGGATACCAAGCTCGCGTCGACGCGATCAACGCGCTGGAACCCGAGATCGCTGCCCTGACCGACGAGGCGCTGAAGGCGCGGACCGTCGAGTTCCGCAAGCAGATCGCCGAAGGCAAAACCCTCGACGATCTTCTGGTGCCCGCTTTCGCAACGGTTCGCGAGGCCGCCAAGCGCACCCTCGGCCAGCGCCATTTCGATGTGCAGTTGGTTGGCGGCATGGTGCTGCATGAAGGCGATATCGCCGAAATGAAAACCGGCGAAGGCAAGACGCTGGTTGCGACCCTGCCGGTCTATCTCAACGCGCTGGCCGGCAACGGCGTTCACGTCGTGACCGTCAACGACTACCTCGCCAAGCGCGACTCCGGCTGGATGGGACAGATCTATTCGTTCCTCGGCATGACCACGGGCGTGATTGTTCACGGCCTGGACGATGTCGAGCGTCAGGCGGCCTATGCCTGCGACATCACCTACGGCACCAACAACGAATACGGCTTCGATTATCTGCGCGACAACATGAAGTACCGTCTGGAAGATATGGTCCAGCGCAGTCACTTCTTCGCCATCGTCGATGAAGTCGATTCGATCCTGATCGACGAGGCGCGCACACCGCTGATCATCTCCGGCCCGCTCGACGACCGTTCGGAATTCTACAACACCATCGATACCTACATTCCGAAACTCGAGAAGACGACCGACTTCGAGATCGACGAGAAGCAGCGCACGGTGACGCTGACCGAAGCCGGCATGGAGAAGATCGAGAACCTGCTGCAGGAAGCCGGTCAGCTCAAGGGCGACTCGCTCTACGACGTCGAGAACGTCTCGGTCGTCCATCACATCAATCAGGCGCTGCGGGCGCATTCGCTGTTCCAGCGCGACAAGGACTACATCGTCCGCGACGGCGAGGTGGTTATCATCGATGAATTCACCGGCCGCATGATGCCGGGCCGCCGCTATTCCGAAGGCCTGCATCAGGCGCTGGAAGCCAAGGAGCATCAGCCGGTTCAGCCGGAAAACCAGACGCTGGCCTCGATCACGTTCCAGAATTATTTCCGCATGTACGACAAGCTCGCCGGCATGACCGGCACGGCGGCGACGGAAGCGGACGAACTGTTCGACATCTACAAGCTTGAGGTCATCGAAGTTCCGACCAACGTGCCGATCGCGCGTCTCGACGAGGACGACGAGGTTTATCGCACCGCCGAGGAAAAGCATCGCGCGATCCTGGCGGAAATCGAACTGGCCAATAAGCGCATGCAGCCGGTGCTGGTCGGCACCGCCTCGATCGAGAAATCGGAAGTGCTGGGCGAGTATCTCGCCAAGAACGGCTACAAGCAGATCGACTTCGGCAATCCGAAGGCGCTGGACAAGCTGTACGCGGCCGCGCGCGCGGGCAAGCCGGCCAAGCTGTTCGCCGTGCTGAACGCGCGTTTCCACGAACAGGAAGCCTACATCGTCGCGGAAGCGGGCGTGCCGGGCGCGATCACCATCGCGACCAACATGGCCGGACGCGGCACCGACATCAAACTCGGCGGCTCGCTGGAAATGCGCAGCCAGATCGAGACCGCGGACATCACCGATGAAGCGGAGAAGCAGGCGAAGATCGAGCAGATCAAGGCCGACATCGAGCGCTTCCGCGAGATGGTGCTGAAGTCCGAGGAAGTGATCGAGATCGAGCCCGCGAAAGGCTCAAAGCCCGCCAAGACCATCACCAAGCCGGGCGGCCTCTATATCATCGGCTCGGAGCGCCACGAATCGCGGCGCATCGACAACCAGCTCCGCGGCCGCGCCGGCCGTCAGGGCGATCCGGGCCGCACAAAATTCTATTTGTCGCTCGAAGACGACCTGATGCGCATCTTCGGATCGGACCGGCTCGATACCATGTTGACCCGGCTCGGCCTCAAGGAAGGCGAGGCGATCATCCATCCGTGGATCAACAAGGCGCTCGAGAAGGCGCAGCAGAAGGTCGAGGCCCGCAACTTCGACATCCGAAAGAACCTCCTCAAGTTCGATGACGTGCAGAACGATCAGCGCAAGGCGATCTTCGATCAGCGCATCGACCTGATGCGTGACCAGAACGTCGCCGAGACCGTGTCCGATATGCGCCATGCGCTGGTCGACGATCTCGTGGCCAAGCACGTGCCCGCGCAAGCCTATGCCGAGCAGTGGGATGTCGCCGGGCTCAAGGAAGAGCTGAAGCGCGTCCTCGATCTCGATCTGCCGGTCGATGAATGGGCCAAGGAAGAAGGAATAGCCGACGAGGAGATGCTGGCGCGCATCGAGAAGCGCGTCGATGAGGCGATGGCGGCGAAGTCGGCCCAGTTCGGGCCGGACGTGATGCGATATGTCGAAAAGTCAGTGCTGCTCCAGACGCTGGATCATCTGTGGCGCGAACATCTGGTGATGCTGGATCATCTGCGTCAGGTGATTGGCTTGCGCGGCTACGGCCAGCGCGATCCGTTGCAGGAATACAAGTCGGAAGCCTTCAGCCTGTTCGAGAGCCTGATCGCGCACCTGCGCGAGGCGGTAACGGCCCAACTGGTGCGGGTCGAAATCGTGCCGCCGGACGAGCAGCCCGAACTGCCGCAGATGGAAGCCCATAAGCTCAATCCGAACACCGGCGAGGATGAGATGGCGTTCGCGCAGGCTTCGCTCGCGCCGGTCCCGGCCGTTGAGCGCGATCCGCAGAATCCCGCGACCTGGGGCAAGATTGGCCGCAACGAGGATTGCCCTTGCGGCTCCGGCAAGAAGTACAAGCACTGCCACGGCAGGTACGCCTGAGCGGGCTTCACGGTTCGAAAATGAAAACGCCGGTCGAAAGACCGGCGTTTTGTTTTGAGGCAGGACCGCTTGAGTTTGGGCTCGTGATGAAATCCGCCTTAGCGGTCATTGCAAGGCGCGTTAGCGACGAAGCAATCCGGTTTTCATGTTGCAGAAGGCAACGCAGAATTGCTTCGCTTCGCTTGCAATGACGGCAAATCCAGGCATCGCGCCCGAATTCGTCACATTCAGCGGACCGTCGACCAGCGGCTGTCGAATGAATTGGCCTGCACTGCGGGCTGTGCGCCTGCCAGCGATGGTTGCGCTGCCGGCGCGGGGGCTGCGGGCGCAGGTCTGGCTTGCGGCTGGGCCTGCGCCTGCTGGCGATCCAGCGGGATGACGCGCGGTGGCGCGCTTTTGGCTGTCCGGGTGGGTTCAGCCGATTTTGCTTTCTTCTTCGCCGGGGCGGTCACCGGCTTTGCCGCCACGGGCTTCGCAGGCTCGGGGTCCGAGCCGCGCAAGCCGACGCTGCGCGACAGCTTGCTGAAGAAGCCTTCGGACGAACCTGCGCTGGCATTGGCGGACGCGGTGCCCGGCGTCGTGCTGGTCACGGCAACCATCGGCTCGCTATTGGACGAGGTGAAACTGAACGAGGGCGCGGGTTCGGGCGCTTTTGGAATGGTCGCATGCGCGGGCACGGTGCCCGGCGCGGGCTGATTGGACGCAATGGCGTAGTCGGTGACGTCCCTGTCGATCGCGGCTTCGCCTTCCGGCAGCTTGGACGCGAAGACCGGATGCATGCCGCCGTCGATACCGGCGCGCGAGCGCGCGATCGGCGTGCCGCGCGAGATCAGTTGCGCGGTCTTTAATTCATCCTGACGCTGCTTGTCCTGAACAGCTTCGGCGATCTCGGGGGCGACCTGATAGGCCGGGCACTGCGCGGAGGCGTTGAAGGCCAGCGGACGGCTCGAACCTGCCGGCTTCTCGGCGTCGAAGACATACTTCTTTTCGCAAAAGTCGACCTTCGGCTCCTGCTTCGTGACCTCGAAGTGATCGTTGCCTTCCTTGATCATCTTCCAGAACGCCATATGCGGGCTGTTGCGATGCCGCGCCATGTTCTGCGCCGTCATGCGGAACGGATAGGCCTGGACCTGAAACGCATTCTGGCCGCCGAAGAAGGATTCGCGGCCGAGCGCGTAGATTTCAGAGATCTGTTCGTCGGTCATCGCGTAGCAGCCGCGCGACGAGCAGTCGCCGTGCACCATCAGCTGCGAGCCGGTGCGGCCCCACGCCTTATCGTAGGCGTTCGGGTAGCCCATGTTGAACGACAGGAAATAGGCCGACGTCGGATTCATTTGCGCCGGCGTAATCGAATAGAAGCCTTCGGGAGCCTGCCGGTCGCCTTCCTTGATCTTCGGTCCGAGGTCGCCCGACCAGCGGCAGATCGGATAGGTCTTGAGCAGCGCGAACTTGCCGTTGCGGTCCTGCTTCCAGACTTCGAGTTCGGCTTCCTGCTTGAACAGGCGGACAAGCATCGGCGATGCCTTGTCCATGTTCTTGGTTTCGATGTCCGCGAGCAGCTTGTCGGGAATCGGACGGTTGGCCTTCGAACTCGGTGACAGTTGCTCGCCGTTGCATCCCGACAGCAAGACGCCGGCCGCAAGCGCAGCCGCCGTGACAAGCGCGCGTAGATGCGTGCGGTCGATCAATGCAAGGCTCCCAATGCTCCGCGGCAGATCGGCAATCCCCATACTCCGGCTAGACCAGGCTCCGGCCAGACCCAAGGCCGACAGCAAGATCATTTCCCGGCAAAGTGGCGCGCAATTGGCGGCCGGAAAATACTGTCCGTCTCAACAGGACGCACGTGATTTCGTCGTAAAAGCGGCGTTCGCTTTTTGGCTAAAAACGTGCGTGAGCAATTGATCAATTATTATCCTTAAACAGGCCCCGGTCGCAAGCCGAAGCGACCGCAATCGAAGCTTCGACTGCTTTATAGTCAACGCTAAGTAAATCAAAATACAGGTGAAAAACGGCTGTCGCCGAAACGGGTCTGTCCCAAAAAAGCCACGATGTAACCGCGTGGCGTTCACCAGCCGATTTTAGGCGCGCAAGGTTCCGGTGGAACCGCTTAACGTGAGGATTGTACCGCTAGCCGAGCTTGCGGCCGATATCGAGGAACTTCTGCCGGCGTTGATTTCGCACTGCCTTGGAATCGAGGCTGCGCAGGTCGTTGAAGGACTGGGCGATGGCGTCGCCGGTCCGGGCAATCATCGCGGCCGGATCGCGGTGCGCGCCGCCCGGCGGTTCCTTCAAAATGGTGTCGATCACGCCGAAGCGGGCGAGATCCTGCGCGGTGATCTTGAGATTGGTCGCCGCTTCCTGCGCCTTGGCCGAATCGCGCCACAGGATCGACGCGGCACCTTCCGGGGAGATCACGCTGTAGACGGCGTGTTCGAGCATCAGCACGCGGTTGGCGGTGGCGATGGCGATGGCTCCGCCCGAGCCGCCTTCGCCGATAACGACGGCGACATTGGGAACCCCGAGATTGAGGCAGGCGTCGGTCGATCGCGCGATCGCTTCCGCCTGTCCACGCTCCTCGGCGCCGATGCCGGGATAGGCGCCTGCGGTATCGACCAGCGACAGAACAGGAATGCCGAACCGATCCGCCATTTCCATCAGCCGCACAGCCTTGCGATAGCCTTCAGGCTTGGCCATGCCGAAATTGTGCTTGAGCCGGGTTTCGGTGGTCGAGCCCTTTTCCTGGCCGATCACGCAGATGCTCTCGCCTCTGAAGCGGCCGAAGCCGCCGATCAGCGCTTCGTCGTCGCCGAACTTGCGGTCACCTGCGAGCGGGGTGAACTCGGTGATGAGTTCCTTGACATAATCCACGCAATGCGGCCGCAGCGGATGACGCGCGACCTGGGTTTTCTGCCAGGGCGTCAGATCGGCATAGAGATCGGTGAGCGCCTGTGCCGCCTTCTCTTCGATGCGCGACACTTCTTCGCTGATGTCGCTGCCGCTGGCGGCAAGCGCACGCAGCTCGTCCACCTTGGAATCGAGTTCGGCGACGGGCTTCTCAAAATCCAGATAACTGCGCATCAGGTCCGGCATGTGACAAATATATAGGGATTGGGGCGTTCAGGCGAAGGGCGTCTAAAACGGATATTTCAGCTGCGGGCAACGTCTGGTGCGCCTTTCAAGTCAAGAAGCGGTCCCAAGTCAAGCGCCGCGGTGGAAAGTGCCGATATTGCCAGTGTCCCGAATCCGAAGTTCGCCCTGTTTTGGCGGCATTTTCCATAGCGAACTTCGGATTCGAAGGGACGCTGGCCAAATGTGATTCCAGTGTGGTTTTGTTTCGCAAGTCCGCACACGGAGCGTGCTTGGAGAACGATGCGGACTTGCGAACCACCACGCTGGTGCTTTTAGCGGGTCATTTATCGGCCAGTGGATGCAGATCGCGCACCAGGCTCTTGAGCCGCTCCTCGACGATATGGGTGTAAATCTGCGTCGTGGAAATGTCGGTGTGGCCGAGCAGCGTCTGGACGATCCGCAGGTCGGCTCCGTTATGAAGCAGATGAGAAGCAAAGGCATGGCGCAGCACGTGCGGACTGACGAGGCGCGGCGCGATGCCGGCGGTCGCCGCAAGCTCCTTCAGGTCGCGCGCGAAATGCTGCCGCGTCAGGTGGCCGCTCTCGCCCGATGAGGGAAACAGCCACTTCGAGGCCGCGGACGTTTTCTTCTGCTCGCGGTGCGTGGCCTCCAGCGCCGCGAGATAATCCGCCATCGCCTGCTTCGATGTTTCGTTGATCGGGACGAGGCGTTCCTTGTTGCCCTTGCCGCGCACCACGATCATGCGGGCGTCGCGCCGCGCGGCGGAGAGCGGCAGCGCCACCAGTTCGGAGACGCGCAGTCCGGTCGCGTACAGGATTTCGAGCAGGCAGGAGAGCCGCAGCGCGCGCAGCCTTTGCAGCGGCGACTGCTCCGGAGTCTCCGCCGAAGCCTTCGCCTGCGTCAGGAGGCGGTCGACATCTGCGATAGACAGGACTTTCGGCAGCGCGCGCCCGCGTTTCGGGCCGGACAGGATCGCCGCAGGGTCGTCGGCGCGCACGCGTTCGCTCAGAAGAAAGCGAAACAGATGCCGCGTCGACGACAGTTTGCGCGCCACGCTCGTCGATTTGAATCCGCGGGAATCAAGGTCGGCCAGATAGTCGCGCAGCAATTGCGTGTCGGCATTCTGGAATATCGATTTGCGCCCGGCGAGAAAACCGGACAGGTCTTCGAGGTCGCCGCGATAGGCATCGAGCGTGTTGACGCCCGCGCCCTGTTCAGCCGCGAGCATGTCGAGAAACAAGGCGGTCAGTCGGGCATCGGAAGATTTATCGGACGCCATGATCCGCAAGCCGCCTATCGCTTGAGGAATTTGTCGGGCGGAACGCTGACCGTCATCTCGCGCGGTTTCGGATTAACGAAGTTGGCGAGCGCGAAGATACCGCCATAGATCAACCCGCCGATCACGGCGACGACCGTCAGGAAGCGAAACAGGCTGGGCATCGCATTGGCCTCGAAATTACCATCGGATTGCCGGCCCGGGCGGCACGTTAACCAGCGGAACGCGGCCGCTCAGGCCACTCCAAAGTACCAACATGTTCGCGCTGTTTCGGCAAGAGTCTCTGGCAACAGGATCGGCAGGAGTAGTATAGGTGGCATATTCGCCGCGTTCGCGGCCCAACCGAGCCAGAGATGACCGAGACCGCGGCCAGGCATCATGACGGCGTGACCCACGAGAGCGACATCGTCGCAGCTCTCGGCGGCCGCCCGATCGTGCTTGTCGGCATGATGGGATCGGGCAAATCGACCATCGGGCGCCGTCTCGGCGCGCGGCTTCACATGCCGTTTCTCGATGCCGATCATGAGATCGAGGTCGCGCATGCGGGCATGACGGTCAGCGAGATCTTCGCGCAGCACGGCGAACCATACTTTCGCGACGGCGAGGCGCGCGTGATCGCCCGCCTGCTGGAAGGCGGCCCCTGCGTGATCGCAACCGGCGGCGGCGCATTCATGCGCGACGAAACCCGCAACCGGATTCGCGACAAGGCGGTCTCGATCTGGCTTCAGGCGGATGGCGACGTGATCCTGAAGCGGGTCAAGCGCCGCGCCGACCGGCCCCTGCTGCAAACCGCCGATCCGGCCGCCACCATCGAGCGCCTGATCGGAGAGCGCAGTCCTTTCTATCGACTCGCCGATCTGGCGATCGCGTCGCGCGACGTGCCGCACGAGAAAGTCGTCGATGAATGCATCGATGCGCTTTACGCACATCTGGTATCGAGCGGCGCAGCGTCCTCTTCCTCAAGCGAAACATGATGACAGCTCCACTCAAGACGACAAATCCGGTGACCGTCGGCGTCGCCCTCGGCGATCGCGCCTATGACATCATCATTGGCCGCGATGTGTTGCCGTCGCTCGGCCACCGCATCGCCAAACTGCGGCCGGGCGCGCGCGTGGCCATCGTGACCGATCACACGGTTGCAAAAAACTGGCTCGCAAAAACCGAAGCCACGCTGGCAGATGCCGGCATCGCATCCTCGCGCATCATTGTTGGCGAGGGTGAGACGTCCAAGAGCTATGCCGTGTTGCAGGATGTTTCCGAGGCGCTGATCGCCGCGAAGATCGAGCGCAACGATCTGGTGGTTGCGCTCGGCGGCGGCGTGATCGGCGATCTTGCCGGATTTGCGGCGTCGATTGTCCGGCGCGGCATCGATTTCGTGCAGGTGCCGACATCGCTGCTGGCACAGGTCGACTCATCGGTGGGCGGCAAGACCGGAATCAATTCGCCGCACGGCAAGAATCTGGTCGGCGCGTTTCACCAGCCGGTGCTGGTGGTCGCGGACACGGCGGTGCTCGATACATTGTCGCCGCGCCAGTTTCGCGCGGGCTATGCCGAAGTCGCCAAATACGGCGTGCTGGGCGATTTGAAGTTTTTTGATTGGCTGGATGCCAATCATGCAGAAATTTTCGCAGGTGGCGCCGCCCGCGAGCACGCTATCGCGGCCAGTTGCCGGGCCAAGGCGGCGATCGTGGCGCGCGACGAACGCGAAACCGGCGACCGCGCATTGCTCAATCTCGGGCATACGTTCGGCCATGCGCTTGAGGCGGTGACGGGGTTCTCCGACCGGCTGTTCCATGGCGAGGGCGTTGCTGTTGGTATGGTACTGGCCGCGGAGTTCTCGGCGCACCTGAAAATGATATCCGCGGCGGACGCGGCGCGTGTGCAACGTCACCTTGCGTCGGTCGGCCTGCCGACACGGCTGCAGGATATTGCAGGCTTTCAGCAGGAAGGTCTAGCGGATGCCGACACGTTGCTGGCGCTGATGGCGCAGGACAAGAAGGTGAAGCGCGGGCGGCTGACCTTCATTCTGCTGGAGCAGATTGGCAAGGCGGTGATCGTCAACGATGTCGATCCGTCAACGGTTCGCGATTTCCTTCAGGAAAAGTTATCGGGGTGAGGGCGATGCTGTCTCGTGGCGGTGCGCCGCATAAAGACGAGGCAGTCGCGGAACAAACATGAATTCAGCCGCCGTTAATCTGCTCATCGCCGTTCTGTTGCTCGCCGCCAATGCATTTTACGTGGCGGCCGAATTCGCGCTGGTGAAGAGTCGCGGGTTTCGCGTCAAGGCCATGGCGGAGCAGAACCGCTTCGGCGCGCGCCTGCTGATGAAGATGATGGGCAACATGGAAGCCTATCTCGCCTGCTGCCAGCTCGGCATCACCATGGCCTCGCTGGGTCTCGGCTGGGTCGGCGAGCCGACCGTCGCCGCCTTGCTAAAGCCCGTTCTCGAGCCGCTCGGGATGCCGGAGTCGGCGCTGCATTTTACGGCGTTCCTGACCGGCTTTCTGGTGTTCTCCTCGCTGCATATCGTGATCGGCGAGCAGGTGCCGAAGACGCTTGCGATCCGGCAGCCCGTGCCGGTCTCGCAATGGATCGCGTATCCGCTCTACGTTTCCTTTCTCGTTCTCTATCCGTTGAACTGGCTGCTGAACGGTGCATCCCGCGCGATTTTGCGGATGCTCGGCGTGAAGGAATCCTCGCAGAACGAAATTCTCACCGATTCCGAAATCGAAGGACTGGTGGAGGAATCGGCCGAACACGGCAAGATGGAGAGCGGCGAGGCCGAGTACATCCAGAATGTGTTCCGCTTCGGCGATCTCGCGGTGTCCGACGTGATGGTCCATCGCACCAAGATGATCAGCGTCAACGCCGACGGGCCGCCCGAAACGGTGATCCGCGGAATCCTCGAATCGGAATACACCCGCATCCCGCTGTGGCGCGAGAAGCCCGAGAACATAATCGGCGTCCTGCACGCAAAGGATCTGCTTCGCGCCATCCGCACGACCGACGGGGATCTTTCCAAGATCGACGTCGCAGCACTCGCGCTGCCGCCGTGGTTCGTGCCGGAGATGCGCCCGCTGTCGGAACAGCTCAAGGCGTTCCGCCGCCGCAAGACCCATTTCGCGCTGGTGGTCGATGAGTATGGCGAGGTCGAAGGCCTCGTCACGCTGGAAGACATCCTTGAGGAGATCGTCGGCGATATTTCCGACGAGCACGACGTGGCTGTTGCAGGCGTGCGCGCGCAGCCGGACGGCTCGGTCGTGGTCGATGGGGCGGTGCCGATCCGCGACCTCAATCGCGCGATGGATTGGCATCTGCCGGATGAGGAAGCCACCACCATCGCCGGTCTCGTGATTCACGAGGCGCGCTCGATCCCCGACCGTGGCCAGAGCTTCACGTTCCACGGATTCCGTTTCCGGGTGCTCCGGCGGGAGCGCAACCGCATCACGGCGCTCCGAATCGTGCCGCTGCCGCGTGAGAGCGATATGCCCGAAAAGAAGCCGCGGGCTGGCACGTCGTTCTAGCTGTTTGGCATGACCCGGCGGAACCGGGGCTGTCCCGCAGCGTGCGTTACGCCTTGTTTTCACCTGGCGCATGGGCCTTGATCGCCAGCGCATGGACGGAGCCGGACAGTTCCGGCGCCAGCAGTGAATTTATCATGCGGTGGCGATCGATCCGGCTCTTCCCATCGAACGCTTTCGATACGATATAGACCCTGAAATGCGTTTCGCCGCCCGGCCTGTGGCCTGCGTGGCCCTCATGCAAATGTGACTCATCGACCACATCGAGGCTTTCCGGAATGAAAGCTTCGCTCAACTTGTTCGTGATAATGTCTTTGGTGGTCATGATCCGCGCAATATCGTGCGTTATTCGCCGAGGTCAATAGCCGTTTCAATTGCGGTTTGCCGTCGCGGCGATGTATAATCCGCGCTCGCGAAAATTCGCGTCGGGACTCTTCGCGTCAGAACTTGCAGCTTCTCACAAGGGCGTCGTCATATTCACCATGGCCATCGACTCATCCAAATTCTTCGACAGCATCCGCATCAAGCCCAACAAGCTGAGCGCGAAGCAGCAGGCTGCTGCGCGCGAGGAGGCTGTGATGTGCGAAGCGCCCGGGTGCAAGAACAAGGGCGGACATCGTGCGCCCAAGGGCCGTGGACATGAAAAGGAATACTGGCACTTCTGCCTCAACCACGTCCGCGAATACAATCAGGGCTACAACTTCTTTCAGGGCATGGCTCCCGATGCGGTCGCCAGCTACCAGAAGGATGCGCTGACCGGTCATCGCCCAACATGGAAGATGGGCGCGAACGGCGGCAAGAAAACCAAGGCCAATCCCGATCTCGACGGCGCGTCCGATCCGTTCAAGATGTTCGATGAAATGAACGGCCGCGGACGCTGGCGGCCGGGCCCTGGCTCGGCTTCAAAGCCGGAGCCGGAAACCCGCAAGATCTTCAATGCCGAGAAGAAAGCGCTGGTTGTCATGGGCCTCGGTCCCGACGCCACGCTGGAAACCGTGAAAGCCAAATACAAGCTGCTGGTGAAACAGCATCACCCCGACGCCAATGGCGGGGATCGCTCGACCGAAGATCGCCTGATCGAGATCATCAAGGCCTACAACTATCTCAAGACCGTGGTGCGCGGCGCGTCCTGAGCGCCGCTTGTTTCGGCGCGACGGATTCACGCCTGTTCTTTGAACCGGCGTTCTTCACCGATCCGATCCTCTTGGCCGAACCCGGCTTCTTGGTTGACGCCGGCTGGGCCGAAGCTGATTTGTCTTTCGAGGCTGCTTTGCGTGCGTGATAGGTCAACGCCAGCCCGATGCAGTGACGCAGCGCCTTTTCAGGAATTTTGGCTTTTGCATCGAACAGGATGCTCCGGTTGCCGCCGTAATCCATCTGCGTGGGATACAACTCGCGGAATGTCGCGACCAGATCGGTCTGGCAGTGGAAATACATCGCGATACGGCCATCGGACTTCTCGCGGTCGATCCGGATCGTGCTGCCGGTGCCGGACTGCGTGGTGAGATAGCTCGGCTGGCCCCATTTCAGCGTTTCCTCGATCGGGCCAACGCCGTCGAGTCTGGCCGCGGTCTCAAGGATCATCGCGCGCAGCGTCATCAGCTTCGCATGGACAGTTTCGGGATAGGCGTCAAACACCCTTGCGACATTGCGGTCGGTGAAGGGCCTGCTGCGATCCGCCGCTCGCTTCACCTGGCTCTCCCGCTCGCCTCGCGCCGTCGGCGCCAATGATGCACCGCCACGGCGATGGTCCCGATAGCGATGATGCCGCCCACCAGCGGCCATCCATACTGTTCGAGTTTCATGCCCCATCGTTCGGCGGCGGAGCCGGCCAACGCGCCCGATAGCACATGCGCCGAGGCCCACATCAGCACAGCGGCGGCGTTGACCGGATAGAATCGCCGCGGCGGCATCCCGAGCGCGCCAGCGGTGATCGGCACCACGGCGCGAACCGGAGGAACGAAGCGCGCAAGGAACACCGCGAGCGTCCCGTAGCGCTGAAAGAAGGCTTCGCTCTTAGCCACGAGCAGCGGATAGTTCGACATCGGCCAGGACGTCAGCACCTTGCGCTGGTTGATACGACCGATCCAGTAGGCGAGCCCGTCTCCCAGCAGCGCACCGATAACGGCCGCCGACAGTACCGGCGTCAGGTGAAGGCTGCCGGCGGGCACCAGCGCGCTGAGCGCCAGAATCACGGTCGAGCCCGGTATCAGCGAGCCCAGAATGGGGACGGCCTCCAGAAAGGCGGCGAGGAAAATTGCCGCATAGGCCAGCAGGGCATGAAGTGAGACGAAATCGATCAGTTGATTGAGGTACGAACTCACCTGACGTCCGATGCTGACGCGATTCCACGAGCGTCCACCATATACCGGCAAATCCGGGCAAACCGCCAATTTGGCGGCTCCGAATCGATATGTTCCCCGGCAATCGCAGGGCAGACCTACCAAAGCTGCGAAAATGGCTTATCTCAATGAAAATACGATGGAACTTTCATTGTGCGTTGGGCTTCTGCCATTGGCATCTGTCTGCTACGTTGCAGCACGCACCCCACCCGCAGCAAGCACGTCTGGTTTCGGGAGCATCCGGGACCACGGAGGATTGATGAGCGCCGCCACGACTCTATCCCAGGAACCCACGAACCTTCCCGACATGAAAGTGTCGGTTCGTCAGGTCTTCGGTATCGACAGCGATCTCGAGGTTCCGGCCTATTCCAACAGTGATCCCCATGTGCCCGATGTCGATTCGGATTACCGTTTCGACCGCGCCACCACGCTCGCCATTCTCGCCGGGTTTTCCAAGAACCGCCGCGTCATGGTCACGGGCTTTCACGGCACCGGCAAGTCGACCCACATCGAGCAGGTGGCGGCGCGGCTGAACTGGCCCTGCGTACGCGTCAACCTCGACAGCCACATCAGCCGTATCGATCTCGTCGGCAAGGACTCCATCGTGGTGCGCGATGGCAAGCAGGTCACGGAATTCCGTGACGGCATTCTGCCGTGGGCGCTTCAGCACAATGTCGCGCTGGTGTTCGACGAATACGACGCCGGCCGCCCCGACGTGATGTTCGTGATCCAGCGCGTGCTCGAAGTCTCCGGCCGCTTGACGCTGCTCGACCAGAACAAGGTCATCAAGCCGCATCCGGCGTTCCGCCTGTTCTCGACGGCGAACACGATCGGTCTCGGCGACACCTCGGGCCTCTATCACGGCACCCAGCAGATCAATCAAGGCCAGATGGACCGCTGGTCGATCGTCACCACGCTGAACTATCTGCCGCATGACGAGGAAGTCGAGATCGTGCTTGCCAAGGCGAAGCACTATCGCACGGATGCGGGCCGCGACACCGTCAACAAGATGGTGCGCCTCGCGGATCTGACGCGTAACGCCTTCGCCAACGGCGATCTGTCCACGGTGATGTCGCCGCGGACCGTCATCACCTGGGCGGAAAACGCCGAGATTTTCGGCGACATCGGTTTCGCGTTCCGCGTGACCTTCCTGAACAAGTGCGACGAGCTTGAACGTCCGCTTGTGGCGGAGTTCTATCAGCGCTGCTTCAATGCGGAACTGCCGGAATCCGCGGTCAACGTGGCGTTGAGCTAGGATTTGCCTCTCCCCCGTCGGGGAGGAAAGGTTGCATGAGCACGTCGAATATCAAGTTCAGGACAGGGTCGAAGGAATCGCCGACGGAGCCGTTCAAGCGCGCGGTGACCTCGGCCCTGCGCGCGATCGCCAAGCAGCCTGAACTTGAAGTGACGTTCGCTGCCGAGCGCCCGGGCCTGTCGCCCGGCAAGGCGCGGTTGCCTGAACCGGCGCGCAAGCTGACCCGCAAGGATGCCGCCGTCGTGCGCGGCCATGCCGATTCCATTGCGCTGAGGATCGCCTGTCACGATCCGAAGGTTCACCGCAAGCTGGTGCCGGGCAATCCGCAGGCGCGCGGCGTTTTCGACGCCGTCGAGCAGGCCCGCGTGGAAGCCATTGGCGCCAAGCGCATGAGCGGCGTCGCCAAAAATCTGACCGCGATGCTCGACGATCATTTCCATCGCGGCAAGTTCGATGAAATCACCGACCGCGCCGACGCGCCGCTGGCCGATGCGCTGGCGATGATGGTGCGTGAACGGCTCACCGGCCTGGCGCCGCCGGCTGCGGCGCGCAAGATGGTGGACCTGTGGCGGCCTGTCCTTGAAGACAAGATCGGCTCGCGCCTCGATGTGCTGAAGAACTTCACCGAGGATCAGGCCCGCTTCGGCGACGCGCTTCATGACGTGCTGCAGGCGCTCGAACTCGGCGACGACCGCAATACGGATCAGGACGAAGACGACAATCAGGACGAGAACCGCGACGGCGAGAAGGACCAGTCCGGCGCGGACGGTTCGCCGGAAAGCGAATCCGCTGAGGAGATGAGCGCCGATCAGTCGCAATCTTCCACCGAGGAGATGTCGGAAAACGCGATGGAAAGCGCGCAGGCATCCGCCAGCGACGCCTTCGACGACAGTGAAATGGGCGAGGACGAGACGCCGGGCGAAGCGCATCGGCCGCCCGGTCGCGGCGGCAACGAGCCGCGCGGGCCGGAGTATCACGCCTTTGCGCCGAAGTTCGACGAGGTGGTCTCGGCGGAGGATCTGTGCGAGCACGACGAACTGGAGCGGCTGCGCAGCTATCTCGACAAGCAGCTCGCGCATTTGCAGCATATCGTCGCGCGGTTGGCCAACCGGCTTCAGCGAAAGCTGATGGCGCAGCAGAATCGCGCCTGGGATTTCGATCTCGAGGAAGGCATCCTCGATCCCGCGCGGCTGTCGCGCGTCGTGACCGATCCGTATCACCCGCTCTCGTTCATGCACGAGAAGGAAGCCACCTTCCGCGATACGGTGGTGACGCTGCTGCTCGACAATTCCGGTTCGATGCGCGGCCGGCCGATCACGGTTGCGGCGACCTGCGCCGACATCCTGGCGCGGACGCTGGAGCGCTGCGGCGTCAAGGTCGAGATCCTCGGCTTCACCACACGGGCGTGGAAGGGCGGTCAGTCGCGCGAGGCGTGGCTGGCGGCGGGCAAGCCCGCCAATCCGGGCCGCCTCAACGATCTGCGCCACATCATCTACAAGTCGGCGGACGCACCGTGGCGGCGCGCGCGCAAGAATCTTGGCCTGATGATGCGTGAAGGCCTGCTCAAGGAAAACATCGACGGCGAGGCGCTCGACTGGGCGCACAAGCGGCTGCTTGGACGCTCCGAGCAGCGCAAGATTTTGATGATGATCTCGGACGGTGCGCCGGTCGACGACTCGACGTTGTCGGTCAACCCGGGCAACTATCTCGAGCGACATCTGCGCCACATCATCGAGGAAATCGAGACCCGCTCGCCGGTCGAACTGATCGCCATCGGCATCGGCCATGATGTCACGCGCTACTATCGCCGTGCGGTGACCATCGTGGACGCGGAAGAACTCGGCGGCGCCATCACCGAGAAGCTGGCCGAACTGTTCAGCGAAACTCATGGCGAAACCGCATCGCCGTCGCGCCGGCGAAGACTGCATTCCTGACAACATGACCACCGATATTAGCCGCCGGCGGTTTCTGGAGAGCGCCGCGGTTGTGCTGCCCGCGTTGGCCGGTCTGGGTGTGAGCCCTGCTGCCGCGCAGACGGCCACCGTTGAGGTCAAGGCGCGCCCGATCGAATCCTTCGATCCGCGCGACCCGACTCACGTCCGTTATGGGGCGCTGGAATTTCGCAGCGGACTCATTCTCACCTCGCCGTTTCGCGGATTCGGCGGTCTGTCGGGATTGCGGCTCGACAAGAAGGGCGAGCAGTTCATCGCCATCAGCGACAAGGGCCACTGGTTTACCGGGCGTCTCACCTATCGCGGCAAGCGCCTCGCCGGACTGGCCGATGTGAAATCCGCGCCGCTGCTGGACAGCGACGGCCGCAAGATCACCGCGCGCGGCTGGTTTGACTCGGAGTCGCTCGCGCTCGACGGATCTGCCGTCTATGTGGGCTTTGAGCGGGTCAATCAGATCGTGCGGTTCGATTTCGCCAGGGGCGGTATCCGCTCGCGCGGCGAGGTGGTGCCGGTGCCGTCCGGGATCGCCACGCTGCCCTTCAACAAGGGTCTTGAGGCGCTGGTGTTTGTTCCGAAGGGACAGCCGCTTGCAGGAAGCCTGATTGCGATTTCGGAGCGCGGTCTCGATCCGTCGGGAAATATTCTGGGCTTTCTGATCGGAGGGCCGTCGCCCGGTCAGTTCACCGTCAGGCGCACGGAGAAATTCGACATCAGCGATGCGGTCCTGCTGCCGTCCGGCGATCTCTTGCTGCTGGAACGAAAATTTTCGCTGCTTGAAGGCGTCGGCATTCGCATCCGCCGCATCCCGATCGCATCCATCGTTCCGGATACCGTGATCGACGGGCCGGTCATCTTCGATGTCGATCTCGGATACGAGATCGACAATATGGAAGGCATCGATTCGCATGTCACCGAGGACGGCGAGACCGTGCTGACCATGGTCTCCGACGATAATTTTTCGATGATCCAGCGCACGCTGCTGTTGCAGTTCACGCTGGTCGAGGAGTGATTATTCCGTTTTCGTCATTGCGAGCGAAGCGAAGCAATCCATCGCAACAAAGCTGGATTGCTTCGTCGCTTCGCTCCTCGCAATGACGGTGGGGGAGCGCTCCGTCAAACAAAAAAAGCCGGGCTCTCGCCCGGCCTTTTGAAATCGTAAGTGTTGATCGAATGATCAGCTCGCGGCGGCGAGCTTCTTCTTTTCGATCTGGCGCTTCAGTTCGACCGCCTTCGGCGACAGATCGTCGGCGCTGGCCTTGATCAGGAACGCGTCGAGGCCGCCGCGATGATCGACCGACTTCAGCGCATTGGTCGAAACACGCAGGCGCACCGAGCGGCCGAGCGTGTCCGAGATCAGGGTGACGTTGCACAGGTTCGGCAGGAACCGGCGCTTGGTCTTGTGGTTCGAGTGGCTGACCTTGTGGCCAACCTGAGGGCCCTTGGCCGTCAATTCGCAGCGCCGAGACATAGCGTAATCCTTTGGCGAAATCTTGTGTCGCCCCGGACCACCGGAAAGGGGTCGCGTGGGGGTTTGAAACCGTCCATTTCAGGAACGGCGGAGCTATAAGGGGCTAGCCGCCCAGCGTCAAGGTTGGGAGGCGATTTCAGCGACTTATCTGCGGGGCGCGGGAGCAGGCCGCCAAGGGTGAAAATGACAATTTCCCCCGTCAAACCAGTGATTTCCTAACATATAATCGACGTATTCCCTGACCAGACAAGCTATCACAGGCTTTCGATACGACTTTCGCGGCCTATGCGGGATTATCGTCCCGCCGACGCCGTGCCCGGGGGCGCCAGTCAATCGCCGGTCATTGTGTGCAAGGATTTTCGTCGGTGGACATGCCCCGGTTCCCAAAATTCAGATGGAAACGCGCCTGGAATCGCTCCTGTATCGCCGCACCCGGGCTTTGCCTGCTGGCGGCCCTGGCGATACCGGCCGGGTCTGCAAGCGCGCAGGGACGTTTGGACGCCAAGTATGAAGCGTCGCTCGCCGGCCTTCCGATCGGCAAGGGCGCCTGGGTCGTCGATGTTTCCGAAGATCAGTATTCGGCGGCAGTGAGCGGTGCGACCACGGGACTTATGAAGTCCATCGGTGGCGGCAATGGCACCGGCACCGCGCAGGGCCGCATCGTGGCGGGCCAGTTCGCTCCGTTGAGCTACGTCTCGACCGTCAACTACGGAAAGAAAGCCGAAGTCATCCGGATCATGCTCGGCGGCGGTCATGTGAAAGATTCGGTGATCGAGCCGCAGCCTCCGGAAACTCCGGGCCGCATTCCGGTGACCGATGCGCATCGGCGCAATGTTCTCGATCCGATGACAGGCGCGCTGCTGAAGGTTGCCGGCACCGGCGATCCGGTCGGTCCCGAGGCTTGCCGCAAGACGTTGCCGGTGTTCGACGGCAGGATGCGTTACGATCTGCGGCTCGAATACAAGCGCATGGAAACCGTCAAGGCCGAGAAGGGCTATCACGGGCCGGCGGTGGTCTGCGCAGTCTACTTCACGCCGATTGCGGGCTACGTTCCGGATCGCATCTCGATCAAATACGTCGCGGCCCGGCGCGACATGGAAATCTGGTTTGCGCCCATCGCCGGCACGCGGGTGCTGGCGCCCTTCAGGATCACGATCCCGACGCCACTCGGCACCGGCATGATCGAAGCCACGGAATTTGTTTCGGCGCAAAAGACCGCCAGGACGAACTCGACGAACTGACCCGATCGGTCCGGGTCCTGCGGCCACCGCCGCGCCGATTCAGCCGCGAATCTCACTGTGAATCGTGTTGACTCTTCGGCCAATCCGATTCGACTCCGCACTTAACGAATTTATCGGAATCCCGGCGTGCGCGGAGCATCCTCAAACCCCATCTAGTATCGTTGGCCGACGGTTTATGCGACATGTTGAGGGCATCGGAGCCAGCACGGCAGGAGTCAGCGATTCGGGCTTCTTTCGTTCCTCAACCGTTCCAAACCTTAAGCTGCGGCGTGAAATGCGTCGCATTGTGAGACACTTCCAGTCACTGCCTGCGACGTCCGCGTCGTGTGCGTCATGCGGACCTTGTGATTATGCCCTTGTCGTCTTCCGCCCCGCTGTTTTCCAATGAGCGTGCTCCCGGCGCCGGTGTCACCGCGGTGCTCGGCCCGACCAACACCGGCAAGACCCATCTCGCCATTGAGCGGATGCTGGCGCATTCGTCCGGAATCATCGGTCTGCCGCTGCGGCTGCTGGCGCGCGAGGTCTACAACAAGATCGCCGCGCGGGCCGGGGCCGATGCCGTTGCGCTGATCACCGGCGAGGAGAAGATCAAGCCGCCGCGGGCGCGGTACTGGGTCTCCACGGTCGAGGCGATGCCGCGCGATCTCGATGTGTCGTTTCTGGCGGTGGATGAAATCCAGATCGCCGCCGATCTGGAGCGCGGCCACGTTTTCACCGACAGGATTCTGAACCGGCGCGGGCGCGATGAAACCCTGCTGCTGGGAGCGGCCACCATGCGGCCGATCATCGAGCGGCTGCTGCCCGGCGCCAACATAGTCACCCGGCCGAGACTGTCGCAGCTCGAATTTGCCGGCGACCGCAAGATCACGCGACAGCCGCGGCGCACCGCGATTGTCGCCTTTTCCGCCGACGAGGTTTATGCCATCGCCGAATTGATCCGGCGTCAGCATGGCGGCGCAGCCGTGGTGCTGGGCTCGTTGTCGCCGCGCACCCGCAACGCGCAGGTGGAGATGTTCCAGTCCGGCGACGTCGATTACCTCGTTGCCACCGACGCTGTGGGAATGGGCCTCAACCTCGATGTGGACCATGTGGCGTTCGCGTCGGACCGCAAATACGACGGCTATCAGTTCCGCCGTCTGACGCCTGCGGAATTCGCGCAGATCGCCGGTCGTGCCGGCCGCGCGACGCGCGACGGTACATTCGGAACCACGGGACGCTGCGCGCCGTTCGAGCCGGAGCTTGTCAATGCGCTGCAAAACCACATCTTCGACAGCGTGAAAATGTTGCAGTGGCGGAACACGCGGCTGGATTTCTCCTCGCTGGGTGCGCTTCAGGTGTCGCTCGCGCTGGTGCCCAATCATGAAGCGCTGACCCGCGCCCCGATCGCCGAGGACATCCGCGTGCTCGATCATGCGGCGCGCGACGAGGACGTCCGCGACATGGCCAAGGGTGCCGATGCTGTCGAGCGGCTGTGGGAAGCCTGCCAGATTCCGGATTATCGCAAGCTCGCGCCTGCGGCCCATGCCGAACTTGTCACCACGCTGTACGGCTTCCTGATGCGGAAGGGCCGGATTCCGGACAACTGGTTCGAGGCCCAGATCGCGCAAACCGACCGCACCGACGGCGATATCGACACATTATCGGCCAGGATTGCGCAAATCCGGACCTGGACATTCGCGGCAAATCGTCCCGATTGGCTGGTGGACCCCGAGCGTTGGCAGGGAATCGCCCGCGCTGTAGAGGATAAATTGTCAGACGCCCTGCATGAACGGCTAACTGAGCGTTTCGTTGATCGCCGGACCAGTGTATTGATGCGGCGCTTACGGGAAAACACGATGCTGAATACTGAGATTGGGAAGACCGGCGAAGTGATCGTAGAGGGCCATATGATTGGCCGTCTCGATGGATTCATGTTCGCGCCGGAGGCGGCGGAGGCGGGCTCCGATGCCAAGGCCTTGCACGCTGCTGCACTCAAAGCGCTGGCGGGCGAGATCGACGCGCGCGCCGAAAAGCTGTCGAAGGCGCCGGACGATCAGTTCGTGCTGGCCTCCGACGGGACATTGCGCTGGACCGGCGACGCTGTCGCCAAGCTGGTCGCCGCCGACGATGTGCTGCATCCCCGCATTCGCATCATCGCCGATGAGCGCCTGACCGGCCCGTCGCGCGAGGCAGTGCAGACACGGCTCGATCTGTGGCTGAAAATGCATATCGAAAAAATTCTCGGCCCGATGTTCGAGCTGTCGAAGGCCGAGGACATCACCGGCATCGCGCGCGGTATCGCGTTCCAGCTGATCGAAGCGCTCGGTGTGCTGGAACGGCCGAAGATCGCCGCGGAGATGAAGGATCTCGACCAGCCTTCGCGCGCAAGCCTGCGCAAGTACGGCGTGCGGTTCGGCGCGTACCATATTTTCTTTCCCGCGCTGCTCAAGCCCGCAGCGCGTGGCCTCGCGTCGCTGCTGATGGCGCTGAAGAACGACAATACCGATTGGTCTGCATTGACCGGCGCACAGCATCTCGCATCGAGCGGGCGCACGTCATTCCCCGCGGACAAAGCGCTCAATCAGGACACCTACCGCACGCTCGGCTACAAGCTGTGCGGCGACCGCGCGGTGCGCGTCGATATTCTGGAACGTCTTGCCGACCTCATCCGGCCCGCACTGTCGTGGCGTCCCGGCTCATCGGGCGACAAGCCGGCCGGCGCATTCGATGGCCGTTCGTTCATCGCAACGCAAGCCATGACGTCGCTGACCGGCTCGGCCGGCGATGATTTCGCCTCGATCTTGAAGGCGCTGGGCTACCGCATGGAAAAGCGGCCGCCGTTGCCGGTCGAGGCTGCGCCGCCCGTAACGCCCGCGGAGACGCCGACGGAAATTGTGGCAGGGTCTGAAGCCGTGCCAGTCGATGTGACTCCTACCGAAGCGGTTGCTGTCGAGCCGGAGACGGCTGCCGCAACGGAGTCAATCGCCGACATCACCAGTGAAACTGCCGTTTCCGCTGAAGTCGCCGCCGAAACGGTCGCGGCGGATGCATCCGCCACCCGATTGCCGGAGGTTGAGTTCGCACCGGTAACGGAAGCCTCCGAGCCTGCAGTTGAAACGGCCGAGCCCGCAGTTGAAGCGACCGTTGCCGACTCGCCCGCAGAATCTGTCGTTGCGACAGAGGTTGCCGAAGTGGCCGCCACTGAAACTGTTCCCGCAGAACCGGCGCTGGTTGAAGTCTGGCGGCCGGGTGGGCGTTCCGACGAACGCCGGCCCCGTCATGACCGTAGCCGCTACAAGGGACCGGATAAATCCGCCGCACCGGCAACCGAAGGTGAAGCTGCCGCCGATGGCGACAAGCGCGAGCGACATGGCCGTCATCGCCGTGATCGCAACAACGAGCATCGCCGTCCGCGCGGTGATGCGCCGGCCGTTGCCGCAGAAGGCGCAGATAGCACGCAGGCGCGTCCGCCGCGCGACGACAAGGGCGGTCGACCGCCGCGTGAACATTTCAGGGGCAAGGATCGCAATCAGGATCGCGGCCAGGACCGCGGCAAAGGCAAGTTCGACAAACGTGGCCGTGACGGGCGCAAGGACGACCGCGACCGCAGTGGCGGTGCGCTCCGGACCTACGCGACCAGCGCCGCGCCGCGCGAACGCGACCGTCCCGCCGATCCGAACTCGCCTTTCGCAAAACTGGCGGCGCTCAAGGAGCAGCTCGCGGGTACCCGCAAGGAATAATTTGGATCGGCAGCGCCTCGACAAGTGGCTGTGGCACGCGCGGGTGGTCAAAACCCGGACGGATGCTGCGGCGCTGGTCGCAAAGGGGCGGGTCCGGATCAACGGGGCACGTCAGATATCGCCGGGACATGCGGTGAAGGCAGGCGAGGTGCTCACCATCGCGCTCGACAGCCGGGTGCGGATTCTGAAGATCACCGGATTTGTGGATCGGCGCGGCGACGCTGCCGCCGCGCGAGCCATTTACCTCGATTTGCAATCGCCCCCGGAATGACTATTTGCCGAGAGTGGCCATGACGGCGTCCCTTGCAGCGCCGCACATCCTGCGCTACGCCAAACCTGAAAATTTGACTGTCCGGAGCCTTGGATGACGTACGTCGTCACTGAAAACTGCATCAAGTGCAAGTACATGGACTGCGTGGAAGTTTGTCCCGTGGATTGTTTCTACGAGGGTGAAAACATGCTGGTGATCCATCCGGACGAATGCATCGACTGCGGCGTGTGCGAGCCGGAATGTCCTGCGGATGCGATCAAGCCCGATACCGAGCCAAGCCTCGAAAAGTGGCTCGAGGTGAATGCGGATTACGCCAAGTCGTGGCCCAACATCACCCAGAAAAAGGACGCGCCGGACGACGCCAAGGAATTTGACGGCGTCGAGGGGAAGTTCGACAAATATTTTTCTGCCAATCCGGGTTCCGGCGACTGATTCGGGCTGCTGGAGCCGCTTGATGCGGACGCGGCAGGCACGGCAGCGCGGATAACTTTTAACCCTACCGGCGATGAATGCCGCCGCCGGAGCCGCCCGGGCGCGCCGCGGGCCATAAATCATTGATTTTTGCGGGAAATGTGCTATTTTGGGCACATTCTAAAGCCGAACCCCTTTAGCCCGCGTTCCAGGGCCCCGATGGGTTCCCGAGAAACCATTAAACAGGGGCGTGGCGGTTTCCACGCATAGGCGCTGTGTCAGACAAATTGCGTCATAAAAAGAACTCCAAAACAAACGACAAGGGTTCCAAGGATAAGGGCACCAAGAAGACGCTCGCGGCGAGCCGCAGTGCGTCCAAGAAGGATGCTCGCGCGTCCGCCACACCCTCAAAAAACAAAAGAAGCACAATGCCGAACAAAAAAACTGCAAAGCCGTCTGCGAAGCCCGCTGCAAAATCCGCTGTGAAGCCCTCGAAGACGGTGACGAAGCCTGCTGCCAAGACTGCTGCGCCCAAAGCCCCTGTGAAAACCGTTGCCGGCAAGCCTGCCGCGAAGCCGGTCGCTGCTGCGCCGCGCGTGGAGGAGCCGAAGAAGCCGTTGACCCAGCGTCAGGGCTTCAAAACCAATGAATTCGTGGTGTATCCGGCGCATGGCGTCGGCCAGATTCTCGCGATCGAAGAGCAGGAAATCGCGGGCGCGCGCCTTGAGCTTTTCGTGATCAATTTCATCAAGGACAAGATGACGTTGCGGGTGCCGACGGCGAAGGTCGCCAATGTCGGCATGCGCAAGCTGTCGGACCCGTCGCTGGTCAAGCGCGCGCTGGAAACCCTTAAAGGTCGCGCCCGCATCAAGCGCACGATGTGGTCGCGCCGCGCTCAGGAATACGAAGCAAAGATCAATTCGGGCGACATCGTCGCGATTGCCGAAGTGGTGCGCGATCTGTTCCGCTCCGAATCGCAGCCCGAGCAGTCCTACAGCGAACGGCAGCTTTACGAAGCGGCCCTCGATCGCCTGTCGCGCGAGATCGCCGTCGTTCAGCACGTCACCGAGACCGAAGCGGTCAAGGAGATCGAAGCCAACCTCGCCAAGAGCCCGCGTCGCGGCGCCAAGGCGGATGCTGAGGCAGGCGCCGATGCAGCCGCTGACGATTCGGATGATGGCGACGGCGACGACTCGGTGTCGGCCGACGAAGCCGCCTGATCGGCCTCCGGCAAGCAACTGGAATAAAAAAGCCCGGCTGTCGCGCCGGGCTTTTTGCTGAATGGATTATCCGAAGTTTCAGTCCACCACGATCTTCACGCGTTCGCGCGGCTTCAGGGTCGCGCGCGCATCGAGACCGTTCAGCACGCGGAACCGGTCAACCGGGCGATCGATGCCCTGCATCCGGTGGGCCACCGATTCCACGGTGTCGCCGGGTTGCACGGTGACGACCTTGATTCGCAGCGGCCGGGCCGCCTGGATCTCCGCCAGCGTCAGGCGCCGAAACGAATTCACTGTATCGCGGAAGCTGCGATCGCCGTCGGGTGTTTTCTTTTTCGCCGCGAAAATGAAGCGATAGACATCGCTGCCGAACCGCAGGGCGTAGATCCTGAACTGCCACTGATCGCCGCTGGCTGTCGCGGTCGCGGCCGCAAAGCCGTTGATGGTGACGTCCTCGGTCGATGTCTTGTCGACGTTCTCCATCCAGCCGGAATTGAGATAGTCGCCAAGCGTCTGTTCGGCGGGAACGCGCACCACGTCGAAGCGCATCGCCTGCGCGCCGCCCTCGCGCACGCCGACGACGGCCTGCGCCGTGTTTTCAAGCACGAACCCGTCCGGAACCTGGAACGTGAAGCCCAGCTTGGGATGCAGGAAGCGCCGTCCGCGCACAAAGCCTTCGCTCGGGTCTTCGCCGTAAACAAGATTGTCGATCGCGGAGAGATATGTATCGCGATCGCGTTCGCCGCCTTCCGGCGACGAGTACTGACGCGCGCTGGCCTGGGCGTTCTGTACCCGCTCCGGGGTCGCCGGGTGTGACGACAGAAAGTCCAGCGAGCGCGGATCGGCCGGCGCACGGCCGGCCTTCAGCGCGGCGTTGCGTTCCATCGCGGTGAGAAAGCGGGACGCGCCGAACGGATCGAACTTGGCGCGCGCGGCGATGCCGACGCCGATGCCGTCGGCTTCGAATTCCTGCGCGCGCGAGAAACTCGCCATCGTCAGCTTAGTCTTCGCCAGCGCCAGCGCGTTCATGTCGGAATCGCTGCCCATGTCGGCGACCACACGAGTGACGACGGCGGCCTGCTTGGCCTGATCCTCGCGGATCGCCGCATGCTTGGCCAGCACGTGCGCCATCTCATGGGCGAGCACCGATGAGAGCTCGGATGTATCGCTGGCGAGCGCGATCAGCCCGCGAGTGACGTAAAGCTGTCCGGTGGGCAACGCGAAGGCGTTGACCGCACCGGAATTCAGGATCGTCACTTTGTATGAGAGATCGGGCCGCTCGGAGGCGGCGACAAGGCGATCGACGGTTTTGGTGATCAGGGCTTCCAGCCGTGGATCGTCATAGGACCCGCCATAGGATGAGAGAATGCGGCTGTGCTCGCGTTCGGTGGCCGCAGTATGGGCCGCGGGCTTGTTCGGCTTCACCGGCGCGAAGCTTGGATTCGATGCGGTCTGGAATCGGCCGAGGTCGCCGCAGGCGCTCAGAGCCAGCGATGCACACAGCGCCGCCGCCGCGAAAACGCGGCGGGAATACTGTGGGTCTCGTTGGCCTCCAGATGTTGCCACGCCGCTATTTGCCCTCATCCTCTGGCACAGTTTCCTTCACGGCCAGATTGCCCGTGATCGGCCTGGCCGTATCGATCACCTCGATCTGCCCCGGGTGGGTGATCTCGATCCGCGGCCCGCCGCGCTTCCCGATCCAGCCCCGAACCCGAACCTTCTTGTCTTTCAGAGACTTAAGGTCAATTCCGGCCGCCTCGACAGACGGCATCATGCGCCTTGAAATAGTCACGGCAAAGTCCCGTGTCCATCGGCGTCCGAAATTGACATAAAATGTCGCACCGGCCAGCCGGGCCGACGAAACCGTCCCCTCCACCACTGTAAAGCGTCCCAGTCGAGCCGAAATATCGTCGGTGCTTTCCGCGTTTTTTAAGGCAGCGGAACCAGCCCAGATGCCGCGGCCGGCCGCACGCGCCACAGCCTCGGCGGCCAGCAGCGCGCGGGAACATGCCGGGTCGCTCACGGCGGGCGATGCCAGGGCTTCGCCGCGTGTGAGCATCTCGAACTGGACCTGTGTCCCCGATCCCTTCAGCGCGACAAATGCCGGCTGGCGTCCGTAACGATCCGGTGTGTCGTCGGCGCCATGCAGCGTGACGTCGCGGCCTTCGATCAGCGAGGCCAGCATCGCGTTGCCGCGATCCGCGGCGAGCTCGATTCCGGCGAGGCGGATCTCGCGCCCGTCCTCGAGCTGGAAGGTTGTCGGGTCGAGCACACGGCCCACGCGGCCATCGCCCTGCGTTGTGAATTCGCAGGCGGCAAGCGCGGCTCCACCGCAAGCGATCACGAGCACCGCGGCGCCTGCCGCAATTCCCGCGATGCGCTTCCGGCGTCTGCTCATCGGCATCTCGCCATCACAGGCCTGCCTGATTGCGCTCCATGTCTTTGCGGAGCGCGCCAACGTAGCTCTTGAAATCCACTTCCAGAGTGTACCGCGCCGAGTTCAACCACGTTCGCTGCTTCTGCGCGTGGTGCGATCTGACTTCCCGCGCCATCTCGGCGGCAGCGGGCAGCGTCATCTTATCCGCAAGCGCCGCCGCGATCCATCGTGCCTGCACCTCGACCAGCGGAATTGTTGCACCGATCGGCTGCACCAGGCCGGCGAAATACAGCCCGGGCAGGCCGGGTGGCGTCATGCGCCGATAGAGGTCGACCATTTCGCCGTCGGTCACCGAGAACAGCGACGGCGTCAAAAACGGGAACGTCGTCTTGTACCCGGTTGCATAGATGATGGCGTCGAACGGAGCGCGTGAACCGTCCGCGAATTCGACCGCGTCGCCCGCAAGCTTCACGATATTCGGTCTGATGCCGATCCAGCCATGCCCGATATAGGGCAGCAGTTCCTGGCTGATGGTCGCATGTTCGCGCCACATCGGATGTTTCGGCTTCGGAATTCCGAACCGGCGCTGATTGCCCACGGCGAAGTAGGCCAGCCGTGCCATGATCATGCGCGTCAGCAGCGTGGGGAATTTCAGCTTGCGGGAAAAGAAGGCCGACCAGCGGTCGGTCGGAATTCCCATCATGTATTTCGGCATCACGTGAGCGCCGGTTCGCGTCGACAGGGTGACGCTCTTTGCGCGCTTGCAAAGATCGACTGCAATGTCGACGGCGGAGTTGCCGATGCCGACCACCAGAACGTTCTTGTCGTCGAACGGCGTGGCCGTGCGGTACTCGCTGGAATGGATGGCGACGCCGTCGAAGGCGCCGGGAAACGACGGCCGCCGCGGATTCCACAGATGTCCGTTCGCGACCACGACCGCGCGGTAGTCACGCGCGCGTCCGTCGCAGGTTACAACCCGCCAGCGCCCGTCGCCGTTTTTCTCGACGGAGGTCACTTCGGTATTGAACGCAATCGCGGAGCGCACCTTGAAATGATCCGCGTAGGATTCGAGATACGTCAGCAACTGGCTGTGCGACAGAAAATCCGGCTGGTCGGCGGGAATGGGATAATCCGGATAACCGAGATTGTTGCGGCTGGTGTCGATGTGGAGGCTGCGGTAGGCGCAGGACAGGCCGTTGTCGTTCTGGTAGCGCCACATGCCGCCGAGGTTCGATCCCTTCTCGAAGCAATCGAACGACAGCCCCTGGTCGCGCAATGCCTTTGCGACCGCGACGCCTGACGAGCCGGCGCCGATGATGCAGATGTCCGGTGAAGCTGCCGTCGTATCATGCACGGCCGCGACTCGCGATGTAGTGCTGCACGATGCTGTCGAAGCTGTCATCGCTCGATATGCCGACGGCGGATGCCGTGCGTGAAACAAAGCCCTTGGGCCAGCTGTCGACAATGGCTTGCAGCGTGGCGTCGGGCGCGAAGCTGATTTTTTCTAAACATGATGGGTCCACGGTTCTCTCCAGCGCGGCCACGATGTCCACCATGCTCACCGTCAGCGCCGGCAGGTTGATCGCGGTGATCCCATCGAGGTTCGCGGACGTGACGTCATGCATCGCGATCAGGCCCGCCACGACGGCGGCAACCGACACGACCGGGATGCGTGTCTCGCGTTTCAGCGGCACCGTGACATCGCGCCCCGCGACGGCGTCGCGGACGATGGCGGCGATGCGATCCGAGACAGATGCTGTCGGCGGGCCGGGATGCACCAGGACGATCGGCAGCCGCAGCGATCGGCCCTCGATCTCGCCGCGCCGGGTGGCGTCGGCAAGCATCAGTTCCGCGATCGACTTGTGCGTGCCGTATGATGTCTGCGGATGCTGGCCCAGATCGTCGTCCACGACGTCAGGCAGGGTGCCGCCGAACACGGCGATCGAGCTCGGGAAAATGAATTTCGGCGGTGCCGTCTGCGAGCCGACAAGGGCGATGAGTTGCGCGAGCGCCGACACATTCACATGCAGCGCGCGGTCAGGTTCATTTGCGGACGCGCTGGTGAGCATGGCGGCGAGATGGAACACGCTGTCCGGTTGCCAATCGGCGATGCGCCGCAGAACGGTGTTATCCGAGATGTCATCCTGGATTCGCTCAACCCTGATGTCCGAGCCGATGGGAAGATATGAATCGACCAGCAACACGCGATCGATCCTGCGCGAAACTCCATGCCTGTCGGTTAGTTGTCCCGCGCTCAAGAGTGCGCGCACAAGTTCGGATCCGATAAATCCGCCTGCTCCTGTAATCAAAACCCGCATGCTATTCCGTCTGGCGAAACGCGCGCCCGTAAAATGGGGCCGACGATGCGCAAACTTGTAATTTCATCGGCGTGAGTCAAGGGCAGACGCCGCATGGCCTTGTCGCTGACGCAGCGTTGCGTCATGATGATTTCCAAGGAAGATGCCGCCGCCAAAGGCGCGCACAACGGGAGACGACATTGAACAAAATCCTCGCAACCATCCTTTCATCCGCTTTCGTGCTCGGCTCAAGCGCGGCACTGGCGCAGGGCAAGCCGCCGCTGAAACTCGGCGCGATCCTCGATATGTCGGGTCTTTACGCCGACATCACCGGCGTCGGCAGCGAGACCGCTGCCAAGATGGCGGCGGAAGACTTCGGCGGCGAAGTGCTCGGCCGCAAGATCGAAATCATCGCGGCGGACCATCTCAACAAGGCGGACCTGTCGTCGAGCATCGCCCGCGACATGTTCGACAACCAGGGTGTCGAAGCGATTGTCGACGTTGCGGCATCGGCCACTGCGCTTGCCGCCAACGAGATCGCCAAGGCGCGCAACAAGATCATCATCTTTAACGGTCCGGGCTCGGTTCGCTTGACGAACGAAGCCTGCGGTCCGTACTCGATTCATTACGTGTTCGATACCTTCGGGCAGGCCAACTCGACCGGCCTTGCCGCCGTGAAGGCGGGTCTCGACACCTGGTACTTCCTTCAGGCCGATTACGCATTCGGACAGGATCTTGAAAAGGACACCGCCGCCGTCGTGAACAAGATGGGCGGCAAGGTGCTCGGCACCGTCAAGCATCCGCTCAACACGTCGGATTTCTCGTCGTTCCTCCTGCAGGCTCAGGGATCGAAGGCGAAAGTCGTTGGGCTTGCCAATGCCGGTGGCGATACCATTAACGCGATCAAGCAAGCCGCGGAGTTCGGCCTGATGAAGGGCGGACAGAAGGTCTCGCCGCTGCTGGCCTTCATCACCGACATTGACAGCATTGGACTGGAAACCGCGCAGGGGCTGGTGCTGGCGGAAGCGTTCTACTGGGACATGAATGACGAGACTCGCGCCTTCACCAAGCGTTTCATGGAGAAGGTCAAGCGTGTCCCCACCTCCGCGCAGGCCGGCGTCTACTCCTCGGTCACCCACTATCTCAAGGCGGTGAAGGCTGCGGGCACCACCGATTCGGCTGCGGTCATGAAGATCATGAAATCGACGCCGATCAACGACATGTTCGCCAAGAACGGCATGATCCGCGAAGACGGACGGATGATCCATGACATGTATCTGTTCGAGGTGAAGAAGCCGTCGGAGTCGAAGGCACGTTGGGACGACTACAAGCTCCTCGCCACCATCCCGGGCGACCAGGCCTTCCAGTCGCTGGCTGCCTCGCGCTGCCCGCTGATCAAGAAGTAGCACTATTGTAATCGCATCATGCGCCGGCTCCGGCCGGCGCTTGATGGCTGCCCAGCACAGGAGGTCTCCATGAGCGGCACGGTTTTGCAGAGTCTCGATCGCGGTCTGTTGACGATCACGATGAACCGGCCCGAGCGGCGCAACGCGATCAACGCCGAAATGTCGGCGGATCTCATCGAGGCGGTGCGCCGGGCAGCGGATGACACGGAGGTTCGCGCCGTGTTGCTGCGTGGCGCCAACGGCACGTTCTGCGTGGGCGGCGACGTCAAGTCGATGGCCGAGAACAAGTCGGAACTCACATATGAAGTGAAGCGAGCTAATCTTCGGCGCGGCATGGAAATCTCGCGACTGCTGCATGAATTGCCGAAGCCGGTCGTGGCGCAGATCGACGGCGCGGCGGCGGGCGCAGGACTGTCGATCGCGTTGTCCTGCGATTTGCGTGTCGTCGGTGCATCGGCCAAGATCACGACGGCATTTGCCAAGGTCGGCTTCTCCGGCGACTACGGCGGCACCTATTTCCTGACGCAGATGCTGGGCAGCGCCAAGGCGCGCGAACTCTATCTGATGTCGCCTGTTCTGAGCGCGCAGGACGCGCTTGCACTCGGGATGGTCACGAAGGTCGTCCCGGATGCCGAGGTGGCGGATGCGGCGACTGATCTGGCCATGTCGCTGGCGCAGGGGCCGACCGTGACGCTGGGTTACATCAAGCGCAACATCAACAACGCGGAAACCCTATCGCTCGAAGCCTGCTTCGATGCCGAGTCCGCGCATCACACCCGGTGCTCGGAAACCGCCGACCATCGCGAAGCCGCGAAGGCCTTCATGGAAAAGCGTCCCGCGGTGTTCAAGGGGCGCTAGGGTGTGACCCCAGCGCGGGCTTTCAGGGATCATGCTCGGCGAAGGTCTCGTCTATCAATCATAAGAGCGACATTGGAGCGCCGGCATGACCGAGACAACGAGGATGCGGCAAATCTGTCTGGTCGCGCCGCACCTGGAGCCGGTGGTCGGCGACATCGCGGCGATCATGGGATTGAGCGTCTGTCATCGCGATCCGAATGTAGCGCGCTACGGTCTGGAAAACGCGCTGCTCCCGGTCGACACCATCCTGCTTGAGGTCGTCGCCCCGTTTCAAGAGGGCACCGCTGCCGGACGGTTCATCGACAAGACCGGCGGCCGCGGCGGCTACATGGCGATCCTGTCCTGTCCCGATCCGCGCGAACGGCAGACCAATGCCGACGTTCTCGGCGTGCGGACATCTCACGTGATCGATCGGCCGCCGTATCTCGGCGTCCAGCTTCATCCCCGCGATTGCCGCGCCGCCTTTATCGAGTTCAATCACACTGCCGACAGCGACAACATTCGCGGCGCTTATCCGCCGGCCGGGCCTGACTGGCATAAGACGATCCGCGACGATGTGACGACGGCGCTGACGGAGGTTGTCCTGACAAGCCCCGATCCGCGCGGGCTTGCGGAGCATTGGGGCCGCATCATCGGTGTTCCCGCGACCGGCACCGAGATTGTTCTGGTTAATTGCCGGATTCGGTGCGTCGAAGGCGACAGCGAGATCATGAGCGGGCTCACCTTTCGTGCCCGCGATCCGGCTGCGGTGCTGCGGGCCGCGCAGGAAAAAGGTTACGCAGTGACCGGAAACTCGTTCGGCCTCGGCGGCATCGATTTTCGTATCACCGCTTGAGCCAGCACGTGCCGAAACACCCGCTGGACACATTCTTTTCGCCAACGAGCATCGCCATCATCGGCGCGTCGCGGGACGACAAGAAAATCCCCGGCATGTTGCTGACGTTTCTGCGCAGGAACGGGTTCGCTGGCGAGATCTATCCCGTCAATCCCTCCTACGAGAGCATCGGCGATCTTCGCTGCTATCCATCGATCACGGCGATTGGAGCGCCGGTCGATCTCGTCATCGTCATCATTCCGGCGCGTGCGGTTCTCGGCGCCCTGCAGGACTGCGCGGCAGCGGGGGCGAAGAACGCAATTGTCATTTCCTCGGGCTTCGCGGAGGAAGGCGGCGAGAGCGCCGGCATCCAGGACAAAATCGCGCAGCTTGCGAAACGCACCGGCATGCGTATTTCGGGGCCGAACGCCGAAGGATTTTACAACGAACCGCAGCGCGTCGCAGCCACCTTCAGTCCGACGGTCGATGTCAACCCGGACGCGCCACGATTACTGGCGACACCACGTCGCGTCGGCATCATCGCCCAAAGCGGCGGCATCGGTTTTGCGATCTACAACCGCGCCAAGGCGATAGGCGTCGCGGTCAGCAACGTCATCAGCACGGGCAACGAGTCCGATCTCGCGGCTGGTGAGTTTCTCGACTACATGGCGCAGGACGCGAACACCGACGTGATCCTGATGTTCATCGAGGGCATCCGTGATCCCGAGACGTTTGTCTCCGCCGCGCGGCGTGCCGCGGACGCCGGCAAGCCGGTGATTGTCGCTAAGGTTGGCCGCTCCGGCGCGGGCGAACGCGCGGCCGCGTCCCACACCGCGAGCATGGCGGGCTGGACGGCGGCCTACGATGCGGTGTTTGCCAAATATGGTTTCATCGTCTCGAACGATCTCGATGAAGCAGTCGCGATCGCCGCTGCATTCGCCACCGCACCGCTGCCGCGCGGCGACCGAGTTGCCATCGTCACTGTATCGGGCGGCGCGGGCGCGTGGGTCGCGGATGCGCTGGCAGCGGAAGGCCTGCAGATCCCGGAATTGTCCGAAACACTGCAAACCAAGGTTCGCGCGCTGATCCCGTCCTACGGTTCGCCGCGCAATCCGGTCGATATCACGGCGCAGGCGGTTCACAGTGGCGGCCTGCAAAAGGTTGTCGAACTGCTCGAGCAATCCGATGATATCGATGCAATCGTCGTCGTGGTGTCGCTCGCGAGCGAAACGCGCATCCCGGTCAAGCGGGACGAGATCAAGCCGCTGATCGATGCCCAGCGAAAGCCGATTCTGTTTTTCACCTACACCTTGCCGTCGCAGTTTGCGCGCACGGAGCTGGCCGCCTCCGGCATCGTGGCGTTTACCGGGATCGCAGCGCTGGGCCGGGCCGTCAGCCGCCTTGTAAGCCGGAACAGGTTTGTGCTCGCGCCTCAACTGGAGGCTCTTTCGTCTTGTTTGAAGCTCCCTGAAGGGCCCGTGCCCGAGCGACTTTCGGAACATGAGAGCAAGGCACTGTTACGCGCCGCCGGAATCGCCGTGCCGCAGGAGAGCCTCGTGCGTGACCAGGCGCAACTCGCGGCCGCGCTATCCGGCATGGCTTTTCCGGTGGTGATGAAAATTCAGTCGCGCGACATTCCGCACAAGAGCGAAGCGGGCGGCGTGAGGATCAATGTCCGCGATGCCGATGAAGCGGTTGCGGCGTTCAGCGACCTGATGGCGAACGCATCCCGGTTCAAGCCGGGCGCCGATATCCAGGGCGTACTGGTGGGGCCGATGGCGCGGCCCGGCGTCGAGATGATCGTCGGCACTGTCAACGACGCGACGTTCGGGCCGATCGTCATGGCCGGGCTCGGAGGCATCGCGACCGAACTGTTCAAGGATGTGGTCTATCGGCCGGCACCGGTCGATGAGATCGAAGCCGCCGCGATGATCGGCGAACTGAAATCTGTGGCGCTGCTCAACGGATTCCGCGGAGCGGCAAAAGCGGACACCGTGGCGCTGGCCAGGCTGATCGCGCAGGTGTCCGAACTCGCCATGACATTGAAGGATCGTGTGTCTGAAATCGAGATCAATCCGGTCCGGGTGCATGAAGAGGGCGCGGGCATCACCGTCGTCGATGCGTTGATTGCCGGAAAGGGCGCGGTGCCCGGCTGATTTCGCCGGACCGGCAGTTGCGCATCTGCCATTCGCAGGCCAGCGCGGCCTAAAATAGCTGTCACACCCGGAATTTGGCCGCTAGATTGCGCGCGCAACGACAGCCTCGCAAGAAGGACAAGAGATGGCCAAGGATGGTTCTATGGATGGATTGACGGTGATTGTAACAGGCTCCGCATCGGGTCTCGGCGCGGCCTCCGCCGCATTATTGGCGAAACAGGGTGCCCGTCTCGTCATCAACTATTCGTCGAGCCAGAAGGAAGCCGAGCAGGTCGCGGATGAGTGCCGCAGCGCCGGCGCCGAAGTCGTCGTGGTGCAAGGCGACGTGTCGCGCGATGAGGATTGCAGGAAGATCGTAGCCGCCGCCGCGCCGTGGGGCCGGCTCGATGGTCTGATCAACAATGCCGGTACGACCAAGCACGTCGATCACGGCAATCTCGATGGCCTTTCAGCCGAAGACTTCCAGCGCATTTTTGCGGTGAACAGCATCGGCCCGTATCAGATGGTGCGTGCTGCACGCGGTCTTCTGGAAGCCGGCGCCAAGGACTCCGGCCGCAGCGCGTCGGTCGTGAATATCTCGTCGATTGCGGGTATCGCCGGGATCGGATCGTCGGTGGCTTACGCCGCGAGCAAGGGCGCGCTGAATACCATCACGCTATCGTTGTCGCGGGCGCTGGCGCCAGTGATCCGCGTCAATGCGGTGTGTCCCGGATATATCGATACGCCGTGGTTCACCAAGGGGCGCGGAGTTGAGCAGGCCGCGAAGGTTCGTCAGACGGTGATGGAGCAGGCGCCGCTCCAGATCGCGACGACGGCTGAAGACGTGGCCGAACTCGTCTGCTTTCTTGTCAGCCCTGCGTCACGCAGCATGACCGGTGAGATTGTGCGGATCGATGCCGGTGTGCATCTGGGGCCGGCTCTCCTGCCCAAGCGGACCTGAGCGGGGAGACACCGTCCCGCCGCTCAGACCTTGTTGCCGGGGTCGGACACGACCCCGCGCGCAACCAGTCTGTTCCAGATAAACAGCACGATCAGCGCGCCGATGGTGGCGGTGATAAACCCGGCGCCCTGGTTCGGGCCGTAGTGGCCGATGGCCTGACCGATGAAGGTGGCGAGGAACGCGCCAGCGATGCCGAGGACGATTGTCAGAATGAAGCCGGTCGGATTGTTCGGACCGGGTGACAAAAGCCGTGCGATAAAACCCGCGACCAATCCGACAAAAAGAATATAAAGCATGCTGGTATCCTTCGTGCTTGAATTCAAAGAGACGCTTGCCGGTCAGCGTGGAGCGAAAATCACTCCACGCTGTCGTGACGCCGATTAAATCCAGCGCGAAGCCTCGCGCTCTGTCGGCAGCCGGCCATCGGGCGTCAGCTGGTTGATGACGTCGGGCAGTTGTTTCGCGAGACCGGCAAGCAGTTCGTCGCGGGACAGGCCGGTTTGCGATGTCAGCGTGCTGATCTGGTCCGCGCCGAGCGCGGAGGCGAGATCGTTGGGCGAGATCTGCTTGTTGGGACCGGGGCTGACCCACGAATTCGCGGTCTCGGTCTGGCCCTTTTCCTGAAACTGCTTGAGCAGATCGTTCAACCCGCCGCTGAGAACACCGCCGGCTGCGCCGCCGGCCAACAATCCGCCGAGAGCGCCGCCGAGCGGGCCCTTCATCAAGTCGCCGAGTCCGCCGCCGAGTACACCACCAAGTCCGCCAGTGCTGGCCGTTGTTGTTCCGGGCAGAGGTGTCGGCGTGGATGGTGTGTTGCCCGCCGGCGCCGCGCCGGACTGGCTTCCGCCAATGTGTTTGACCGCCTTGTAGGCAAGAAGGGCAAGTATCGCCATGGTCATTGGCGACATTCCGCCGCTGCTTTCGCCCGGTGCGCTTGGCTCGCTGGGTCCGCGAGGACCGTTCTGCATGCCGTTGAGAATGTCGAGCAAACCCATCGTTATCTCCTATGGAACGCCCACCCTGCGAGAAGACTAGTGTTTCGACATGACGGTTACAAGGCAGGGTGGCGGTGGCCCGCGGCCTCTGGTATGGATTTGCGAAAGTTTTAAGCGCTCTTGCCGTTCATCTTCGGCGAGAGATGCGTCCGGTCCCGTAGCTCAGCCGGATAGAGCGGCGGTTTCCTAAACCGCAGGTCGGAAGTTCGAGTCTTCCCGGGATCGCCAACGCTTCGACCGAAAGCCCCGATCCGGCGCGAAGCGGCCATTCGTGAGCATCCGCTTCCGACCCATCTGCGGCGCGTCGTTGAAGACCAACGTTCGGGTAGCCTAGGCGAAAGTGGCTGTCCGAACTTCACGTCTATCTTGCTTGCACACACGCCGGGAAGCCGCGAGTATCCAGGCCAGTTCAGCAGTCTTACGGGAGAATCTATACAAATGCGGTTTGATGACGTTATCCTTGGTCGACGCAGCATCCGTGGTTACAAACCAGATCCAGTTCCCAGGGCGCTGATTGAGGAAATCATCGGTTTGGCGATGCGCGCTCCGTCATCGATGAACACCCAGCCCTGGAATTTCTACATTGTCACTGGCGAACCGCTGGATCGGATTCGCGCCGGCAACACCGAGCGGATGGTGGCAGGTGTACCGCAGTCGCGCGAGTTCCGCACCGGTCAGGCCTTTGCCGGTCAGCACCGCGACCGGCAGGTCGGCGTCGCCAAGCAACTGTTCTCCGCAATGGGGATCGAGCGCGATGACAAGGACAAGCGGCAGGATTGGGTATTGCGCGGCTTCCGTCAATTCGACGCGCCTGTATGCGTGATTGTGACCTATGATCGCGTGCTGGACGGCAGTGACGATACGCCGTTCGATTGCGGCGCTGTGGCGACCGCTCTGGTCAATGCCGCCTGGTCTCGAGGACTGGGCGCGGTGATTAACAGTCAGGGGATCATGCAGTCACCGGTGGTGCGTGAGCACGCGGGGATAGCCGAGGATCAGGTCATCATGAAAAGTATCGCGCTGGGCTGGCCGGATGAAAGCTTCCCGGCAAATGCCGTCGTGTCCGAACGAAAGTCTGTCGATGAAGCAGCGGTGTTCGTCGGTTTCGACACTTAGCCAGCGCACGCGTAGTATGATGAATTATTGACATTATCATACGGCGCGTGCCAGCCTGCCCTGCCGGTTCAGATCGACGTGCGGGGGCATTTCAATTCAACGGTTTGGTTCAATGCGTTGCGAGTTGGCAGCGAATGGCCGTCGCTTGCGGTGGCGGGCGCACGGCTCTCGCCGGACATCGGTCGCAATCGTGGTCGCGGTCGCAACATTGATCGTTGCGCCGCAGACCGCAGTCGCGCAAAGCGCCGATACGCCGGCTGCGTCGTCCCTGCCGGCTGTCGATGTGGTGGCGCCGCGCGTTCGACAGGAGCGCGGAACGGCCACGCGTCCGCCACTCGCTGACACCGGCGGCGGGGCGAGCGCGGATTCGGAACAAGCGCCGGTCGCGGCCGCCAGCGAACAGAACTTCACCGGCGCTGATGTCAATGCCCGGCCGTTTTCGCGGCCCGCCGAGGCGCTTGAAGTTGTGCCCGGACTCATGGTCACGCAACATAGCGGCGACGGCAAAGCCAATCAGTATTTTCTGCGCGGCTTCAATCTGGATCATGGAACGGATCTGGCGATCTCGGTCGATGGCATGCCGGTCAACATGCGCACCCACGGCCACGGACAGGGCTATGCCGATCTGAACTTCCTGATTCCTGAACTGATCGGTTCGGTCAATGTGCGCAAGGGACCATACTTCGCCGACGAGGGCGACTTCTCGTCGGTTGGTTCGGTGCATGTCGGACTGATCGACACCATTCAGAAGTCGATGGCGCTGGCGACCGTCGGCAGCTTCGGTTATCGACGCGCGCTCGGGATCACCTCGACCAAGGCGGGCGAAGGCAATCTGCTGATCGCCGGAGAGGCCAATACCTACAATGGTCCATGGGACAATCCCGACAAGCTGCGCAAGCTGAATGCGGTGGTGCGTTATACGGAAGGCACCGTAGCCAACGGGTTTTCGCTGACCGGCATGGCCTATTCCAATCGCTGGAATTCGACCGACCAAATTCCGCTTCGTGCCATCACATCCGGGCTTGTTGGCCGGTATGGCGCGCTCGATCCGACCGACGGCGGCAATTCCGATCGCTTCTCGCTGTCCGGACGATGGGCGCAGTCCGACAAGGACGGGTCGTCGAAGATCAACTTCTATGCGATCAAAAGCTCGCTCGATCTCTATAACAACTTCACTTTCTTTCTGGACAACTCAAATCTCGGCGATCAGTTTCATCAACGCGACGATCGCGTTCTCGCCGGTGTGAATGCCTCGCACACCTTCAATCACGCGGTTGCGGGTCTGCCGATGCAGACCGAAATCGGCGTCCAGAGCCGTTACGACGACATCAAGGTCGCTCTCTCGAACACCTATCAGCGGCAGTTTCTGTCGGGTACGCGCAGCGACAAGGTGAAGGAGGGTAGCGTCGGACTCTTCATCCAGAACACCGTTTTCTGGACCGACTGGGTGCGCACCACCCTCGGCTATCGCGGCGATTTCTACACCACCAACGTCAATTCGTTTCTGACGCCGGCGAATTCCGGCAACGCCACGGCGTCGATCGGCAGTCCAAAGCTGAGCATTGTGTTCGGACCGTTCGCGAAGACGGAGCTGTTCCTCAACGCGGGTGAAGGCTTTCACAGCAACGACGCGCGCGGCGTGACCATCAGGGAGTCGTCGTCGAATGACGGAACGCCGGTGGATGCGTCGCCGTTTCTTGTGAAGACACGCGGCGCCGAGGTCGGGGTCCGGACCCGGTTGATTCCCGGTCTGGACAGTTCGCTCAGCCTGTTTGTGTTCGATTCGGCGTCGGAGATTCTGTTCGTCGGCGATGCGGGCGACACCGAAGCGAGCCGCCCGAGCCGTCGATACGGCGTCGAGTGGAGCAATCACTACAAGCCGGTGTCATGGTTGCAGATCGATGGCGATCTTGCCGTCACCCACGCGCGGTTTCGCGGCGACAACTCGGCTCAGGCGGCGGCGTATGCCGAACTGGCGGGCTATCCGGAGGCGCAGATTGGTAACGCGCCGGGCAATTACATTCCCGGCGCTCCGAACATGATTGCTTCTGCGGGCATCAGGCTCGGCGAAAAAACTGGATGGTTCGGCGCGCTGCGCTATCGCTATTTCGGGCCGCGCCCGCTGACCGAGGACGGCGCTTTCGTGTCGCCGGCGACGGGCCTGCTGAACGGACAGGTCGGCTACCGGTTCGACAACGGCTGGCGCATTCAACTCGATGCCTACAATCTGACCGACAGCAAATCGGACCAGATCACCTATGCCTACGGATCGCTGTTGAAGACCGACGCATTGTATACGCAATGCGGGTCCGGTGCTCCGCCGCCACCCGCCGTCTGCCAGACGGGCGTGATGGATCGTGTCTTGCATCCCGTCGAGCCGCTCGCGGTTCGGCTCACGGTGGCGGGCCAATTCTGACAAAGTGCTTTGCAGCGGGCGAGTAGAACGCATTGACCCGAGGGTGGCATCGGTTTTCGGGCAAAATTGTGCTCTATAAAAAGTCTGCTTCAACGCAGCTGAAATAGTCTCTAAGGTCGCGCCCGTCACATGAGGTCATCACGCGAATGTTCGGAATTCTTGGCCTCGGCTTTCTTATCGGAATGCAGCACGCCCTTGAGGCCGATCATATCGCAGCAGTGTCCAGCATTGCGGCCCGGCGATCGAACGTCCGTGACATCGTCAAGCACGGACTGACCTGGGGGCTGGGTCACACCATCACTCTGTTCATATTCGCAGGCGCCGCGATCCTGCTTGGCCACGCGATCCCGGAACATCTGGCGGGTCCGCTGGAAACCGTCGTCGGCATCATGCTGGTGGGGCTGGGCGCGCATGTGCTGTGGCGGCTGTGGCGTGATCGCGTGCATTTTCATCAGCATCGTCATGCGGACGGCACTGCGCATCTTCATCTTCACAGTCATGGCGCGGACCCCGTTCCGCACCAGCGCAGCAGCCATGACCATACACACGGTTTCCGTTGGCGCTCCTTGCTGGTCGGATTGATGCACGGCATGGCCGGTTCGGCCGCGCTGCTGGTGCTTGTTGTTTCTCAGTTCGCCAACCCGCTGCACGGCTTACTCTATATTCTGCTGTTCGGAATAGGCTCGATGCTCGGAATGGGAGTGCTGTCGACCGTGATCGCGGTGCCGCTGGCGGTTTCCGCAAGGTCGCTGACATGGGCCAATCGCGGGCTTCAGGCGATTGTCGGCGTTGTCACCATGGGAATCGGGGCGATGACGATCTATTCGACGGCGCTGGCGTAAGGCGGACCGTTCTCTCCCGTGGCTTGTCGTGGCGGCCGGTGATGTGCAGAGTGTCGGCAAAACAACAGCCGACGAGGAACGCCTTGCCCCATCACAGCGAGATCTACGCAATCCGTTACGCCACGATGACGGGGCGTCAGCCGCACCAGAATTATCTGACGCCGGATGTTCATAACGAAGGCACCGATCTCGATTACTTCGTCTGGCTGATCCGCGGCAAGGACGGCGACATCCTGGTGGACACCGGCTTTAACGACGTCGCGGCGCGCGAACGGTCACGCAGCCTGACGATCAATCCCGCCGATGCGCTGGAGCAGTTCGGTGTTCGGCCGGACGGCATTCGCGATGTTGTCATCACGCATCTGCACTACGACCATGCAGGCAATCTCGATCGCTTTCCCAACGCGCGATTTCATCTGCAGGATCGCGAGATGAACTTCGCGACCGGGCGCTGCATGTGTCACGGCCTGTTGCGCCACCCGTTCTCGGCTGAGGATGTCACGCTGATGGTGCGTCACGTGTTCAGCGACCGCGTCGTGTTTCACGACGGTGACGACGAGATCGCGCCGGGCGTAACGCTGCATCATGTCGGCGGACATTCGGACGGCCTTCAGGTGGTGCGCGTCGAAACCGAGCGCGGGCCTGTGGTGCTGGCGTCGGATGCTGCGCACTATTACGGCAACATGCATCGCGGCAATCCGTTTCCGATCGTCTACAACCTCGGCGACATGATGGAGGGCTGGAAGATCGTCGAGCGTCTTGCCGGTCATCCCGACCGCGTGATCCCCGGTCACGATCCGATGGTGCGCGAGCTTTATCCGCAGGCGAGTGGCACAGCCGACGCCGTCGCGCTGCACAAAAATCCGAAACGTTCGTTCGTGAAGTAGCGTTTCGGTTTGCCGAACGCTTGAACTTGTCGGCGAAAGCGGTGTAAGAAATTTTCGCTTACGCAAATAATAGAATGACGTTCTATCTAATAGAACAATGGGAATGCGGCTAGCGCGAGTCAAATCCCGGGATCGAAGGTCCGCACGGCGAGTGACGCATCGAATGCGACGACGAGGATGACCATGAGCGAATACGACGTTGTTGTTGTGGGAGCCGGCAATGCCGCGATGTGCGCGGCGCTCGCCGCGCGAGAGCATGGCGTCAGCGTCGCGGTGCTTGAATGCGCGCCGGAGGGCGAGCACGGCGGCAACTCTACTTTTACGGCGGGCGCCATGCGCGTCGCCTACAACACCGTAGAAGATCTCTATGCGCTGATGCCGGATCTGTCCGACAGCGAAAAGGAAAGCACCGACTTCGGCACTTACAGCGAAGATCAGTTCTTCGACGACATGGCGCGGGTGACGCAGAACCGCACCCATCCCGACATGGTCGAACTGCTGGTGCGACGCAGCCATGGCACCATGAACTGGATGCGGAGCAAAGGCGTGCGCTTCGTGCCGATTTATGGCCGTCAGGCGTTCAAGGTCGACGGCAAGTTCAAGTTTTGGGGCGGCTTGACCGTCGAGGCCTGGGGCGGTGGCCCTGGTCTGGTCGAAGCATTGCACAAGTCGGCGGCGCGCGAAGGCATCGACGTGATGTTCGAGACGCGAGCGCTGTCGCTGATCGCCGACGATGACGGCGTGCAAGGCGTGCGCGTGAGGCAGAACGGCAAGGCACGCGACATCCGCGCAAAGGCCGTGATTCTCGCCAGCGGCGGCTTTCAGGCCAACGCCGAATGGCGCACGCGTTATCTCGGCCCGTCATGGGATCTCGCCAAGGTGCGCGGCTCGCGGTTCAACACCGGCAGCGGCATCCAGATGGCGCTCGACATCGGCGCGCGGCCGACCGGCAACTGGTCGGGCTGTCACGCTGTCGGCTGGGATCGCAATGCGCCGGAACATGGCGACCTCGCGGTCGGCGATGGCTTCCAGAAACATTCCTATCCGTTCGGCATCATGGTCAACGCGACCGGCGAACGCTTTGTCGATGAAGGCGCGGATTTCCGCAATTACACCTACGCCAAGTACGGCCGCGTGATTCTGAACCAGCCGGGACAGTTTGCCTGGCAGATTTTCGATCAGAAAGTCGCGCATCTGCTGCGTGACGAGTATCGCATCCGGCAAGTCACGAAAGTTCAGGCCGATACGCTGGAGGAGCTGTCGAAGAAGCTCGACGATGTCGATTCGGCAGGCTTCATGCGCACCGTCACCGACTGGAACAGCGCGGTCAAAACGGACGTGCCGTTCAATCCCAACATCAAGGATGGTCGCGGTACGAACGGGCTCGCTGTTCCGAAAAGCAACTGGGCCAACACGCTCGACAAACCGCCCTATCTCGCTTTCGCGGTGACGTGCGGAATTACGTTCACCTTCGGTGGATTGAAAATCACGCAGGCCGGCGAAGTCGTCAGTCTTGATGAAGCGCCGATTCCTAATCTTTACGCCGCCGGCGAGCTGGTCGGCGGCCTGTTCTATTTCAACTATCCCGGCGGCACCGGCCTGATGGCGGGGGCTGTGTTCGGGCGTATCGCGGGAAATTCCGCAGGCACACAGGTCAAAGCTGCAAAAAACTAGAAAATTCATTCTGCACAGGGGGAAACAAATAATGAAAACAACATTCATTGCTACAGCGCTTCTGCTGACCATCTCGCTTGCGGGTGCGCCCGCCGCGCGCGCTGCGGACGACACCATCAAGATCGGTATTCTCAACGATCAGGCCGGTCCATTCGCCGACAATGGCGGACGGGGCTCGATCGCGGCAGCGCGGCTGGCCGCGGAGGATTTCGGCAATCAGATTCTCGGCAAGAAAATCGAGATCATCAGCGCCGACCACCAGAACAAGCCGGACATCGCGTCGGCCACCGCCCGCAAATGGTTCGACAGTGAAGGTGTTGATGTGATCGCCGACGGCGCTGCGTCGTCCGCCGGCTTTGCGATTCTCGAGATCGCCCGTCAGAAAAACAAGATCTTCCTCATCAGCGGGCCGGGATCGTCCGACTTCACCGGCAAGGCCTGCTCGCCGGTGAGCTTCCATTTCAACTACGACACCTATGCGCTGTCGCGGATGACCAGCGAGGCCGTTACCAAGGCGGGCGGCTCAAGCTGGTTCTTCATCTCGGCCGACTACGCATTCGGTCATGCGCTCCAGCGCGACGCGACCAAATTCATTGAAGCCGCCGGCGGAAAGGTCATCGGCTCCGCCGCCCATCCGCTCGGAACCGCGGATTTTGCCTCGTTCCTGCTGCAGGCGCAGGCGTCCAAGGCCAAGGTGGTCGGTTTGGCGACGTCCGGTGCGGATGTGCAGACCGCCATCAAGCAGGCAGGCGAGTTTGGCACCGTCGAACGCGGTCAAAGTCTCGCCGGTCTCCTCGTCTTCATCACCGACGTCAACGCGCTGGGGCTGAAGGTGACCCAGGGTCTGCAGGTCACGACGTCATTTTACTGGGATCTGAATGAGAGCACGCGGGCCTGGTCAAAGCGCTATTTCGCGGCGATGGATGGCCGCGTGCCGAGCATGGTGCAGGCCGGCGTTTACAGCGGCGTTCATCACTATCTTTCCGCGGTCAAGGCGGCGGGCACGAAAGATCCGGCCGTCGTCGCGGCCAAGATGCGTGAGATGAAGGTCAATGATATGTACAACAAGGATGTCACGATCAGGCCGGACGGGCGCGTGCTTCACACGATGCATCTTGTGCAGGTGAAGAAGCCCGACGAATCGAAGTACAAGTTTGACTACTACAAGGTCCTGACGTCGCAGCCCGGTGACCGCGTATTCCGTCCGCTCAGCGAAGGCAACTGTCCGCTGGTGAAATCCTAAAAAATCAATCCGGGCACGGTACGGTCGTGCCCGGATTATGAAGCAGGAGTTTTGTATGTCGGGCACCATCGGCTTTGTTGGTCTCGGAGTGATGGGAGAGCCGATCTGCCGCAACCTTCTTCGCAAGAGCGGCAAGTCGCTGGTCGTCTACGACCTCGCGCCGGAGCCGCTGGCGCGGCTCGGCGATGAGGGGGCCGCGATTGCGGCCTCGGTGGCCGACGCTGCGTCGCGTTGCGATGTCCTGTTCCTGTGCCTGCCCAGCGCCAAACACGTGCGCGCTGCATTTGAAGGTGACGCCGGACTTCTGCAAGCCATCAAGCCGAACCAGATCGTAGTCGATCTCGGCACCTCCTCGGTCGAACTCACGCGCGATTTCGCGCGCCGGCTCGAAGGCAAGGGCGCGTCGTGGATCGATGCGCCGATCGCGCGAACGCGTCAGGCCGCGCAGGACGGGACCTTGAGCGTCATGGTCGGCGCGTCGCCGCAACTGTTCGAAGCGGTTGTGCCGCTGATCCGGTGCTTCGCCACCGAGGTGACCCTGTGCGGCGGCACGGGCGCCGGACAGGTGACCAAGATTCTCAATAACATGGTGCTGTTCCAGACCGTCAACGCGCTTGCCGAAGCCGTCGCGATCGCCAAACGCAGCGGCGTCGAACCGAAGCTGCTGCTGGAAACCCTGTCGAAGGGATCGGCGGACAGTTTCGCGCTCCGCAATCACGGATTGAGAGCCATCGTGCCGGGTGATTTCCCGCTGCGCGCGTTCTCGACCGAATATGCGCTCAAGGACATGTCTTATGCGCTCGAGCTTGCGTCGCAGGGCGGGCTTCGGCCGCGCGGCGCGGCCCTCGTCGGCGAGATTCTTCAGGAAGCCATCGAACGCGGATTGGGAGATGCATATTTCCCTGTGATCGCCGAAATTGCCGACCGGCCCGGATCGTCCAACAAGGAATAAGCGAATGTCGTCTCCTGGCGTTGCTGCGGTGAACCGAGCGTTGACCATTCTTTCCGCGTTCGAAGGCGAGACCGAGGCGATGACCCTCGCCGCGCTCGCCCGTCGCACCGGCTTGTACAAAAGCACGCTGTTGAGGTTGATGACGTCGCTTCAGGAGTTCGGCTACCTCGGCCAGCTTCCCGACGGACGTTATCATCTCGGGCCGACACCGTTTCGTCTGGGGGCGGTCTATCAGCGCACGAACCGGCTGCACGATCATGTCATGCCGGTGCTGCGCCATCTCGTCGTTGCCGGAACCGAGAGCCCCTCGTTCCATGTCCGGCACGACGCCAAATCGCGGCTCTGCGTATTCCGGGTCGACTCGCAGCATTCGACGCTGGATCGTGTCGAGGCTGGCGCGTTGTTGCCGCTGGACCGCGGCGCCGCGGGCAAGGTCATTCTGGCCTTTGGTGGTGAGAGCGGCGAGGCGTTCGATCGCATCCGCGCGGAATTCATCGCCGCCTCTTTCGGGGAGCGCGATCCCGATTGCGCCGGTATCGCCTGCCCGGTGTTTGGACCCGACGGAGCGCTGGCCGGGGCGCTGTCGGTGTCCGGACCGAAGCCGCGATTCACCCGGGACAGTTCCCGGCGGATGTCGGATCTTCTGCTGGAGAATGCACTGCACCTGACGCGTGTACTCGGGGGGCGGAACGACGTGATGACCAGAACTGTCGAGGTGCGGAAAAAGAAGATGCTGCGAACGGCTTGAACGCGGCGTCAAGAGTTTCTCCCGGACAAGCAATCTTGATTGCGAGCCGCGCCGACGCGTTGGTATAAGTCCAGCGCACCCCGCACGGATGTCGCTTGCGGATTATGGCGTGAGAAGTGAATCGAAAGCTCTGTAGGCTCGATGCACGGCAAAGACGGTCATACCGGAACAAAGACAGCGTTCGTTTTCGCCGGCGGCGGAAGTTTCGGTGCGATTCAAGTCGGAATGATGCAGGCTCTCGCGGCCCATGGCGTCACGGCAGACCTCGTGGTCGGATCGAGCGTCGGGGCGATGAACGGCGCTTACTATGCCGGCTCGCCGACGCTGGACGGCGTCAGGAAACTGGCGGATATCTGGCGCGGTCTCACCCAGCGCGATGTATTTCCGGTGTCGCTATATTCGTTTGCATCGTTCCTGTGGCGGCGGGATTTTCTGATCTCGCACGACGGCGTTCGCAAGCTGATCGAGGATCATCTGCCGTACAAGAAGCTGGAAGAGGCGACCATTCCGGTTCATATCGTAACGACCGACATCGTGTCCGGCGAAACCGTGGTGCTCTCTGAAGGCTCCGCCGCCGAGGCAATCGTCGCCAGCACAGCGATTCCGGGAGCCTTCGCACCGGTCAAGCACAAGGGCCGCTTCCTGGCCGACGGCGCGATCTCGAGCAATACGCCGATCCGCGTCGCGATCCAGAAGGGTGCGCAGCGGCTCATCATCATGCCGACCGGATTTGCCTGCGCGGGTCAGGACCCGCCGGTGGGAGCGGTTGCAACCGCGCTGCACGCGCTGACGCTGCTGATTGCACGGCAGATGATTACCGAACTGGAGTATCTTGAGCAGACTATTGAATACTGCGTGGTGCCGCCTTTGTGCCCGCTGGTTGGGTCGCCCTATGATTTTACCCGGACGGACGACCACATCGCGCGGGCCATCAAGAATACCGAGGCATGGATCGCCGACGGCGGCCTTGAGAAGAGCGGCGTTCCCGGCGAGATGCGTCCCCATCAGCACTGACCGCGCATTCGAAAGCTGCCATCGGCGATGGCTGCATATTGCTTTGCAGCAAGTGAGATCGTCAATTCTACGCGCCCGATATGACGCCGTCACGTCATGCGCTTCGCGCTCCCTCATCAGGTCGATGTCGATGACCCGTGGTTTGGTGTATAGTCACGTCTGTCATAGCTGATCGTGCTATCGACCCGGGTCGGAAAACACGCCAACATGCGGCGGACGACGGAGCGCTTTGCCGGATTCGTCAGCGAGGTTTTTATGCAAAATTTCACGCTGCTGTTATCTCCTCGTTTCATTATTCTGACGCTTTGCATTTGCATCACCGCGCTTCTGGTCGCCGCGGCGATCTACTACGATTTCAGGCACATTTTTCTGTTCGCGATTCCGATCGCCATTTTCGGCTCGCTGTCGGCGCTCGGCATCCACGACATGCTCCAGAAGAGCCATGCCGTCCTGCGCAACTATCCGATTTCCGCGCATATCCGCTTTCTGCTGGAGGAAATCCGGCCGGAGATGCGGCAGTATTTTTTCGAAAGCGAAAAGGACGGCAAGCCGTTCAGCCGCGATACGCGTGCGGTGGTCTACCAGCGCGCGAAGATGGTGCTCGACAAGCGCCCGTTCGGCACTCAGGAAGATGTCTATGCGCAGGGCTACGAATGGATGAATCATTCGGTTGCGCCGAAGCCGCCGGCCGACGAGCACTTTCGCGTCATCATCGGTGGGCCGGACTGCACCAAGCCGTATTCCGCATCGGTGTTCAATATTTCCGCCATGAGCTTCGGCGCGCTCAGTCCCAATGCCGTGCGCGCGCTCAATGCCGGTGCGAAGAAGGGAAACTTCGCGCATGACACCGGCGAGGGCGGTGTCAGTCCCTATCACCGCGAGAACGGCGGCGATCTGATCTGGGAAATCGGCTCGGGATACTTTGGCTGCCGCAATCCGGACGGGACGTTCAATCCCGAGCTCTTCGCCAAAATCGCGAGCGACGACCAGATCAAGATGATTGAACTGAAAGTCAGTCAGGGCGCGAAGCCGGGCCACGGCGGCGTACTGCCGGCCGCGAAGGTGTCCGAAGAAATTTCACGCATTCGCGGGGTCGCGGTGGGCGAGGATTGCATTTCGCCGGCCTATCACCGCGCGTTCTCGACGCCGATCGAGATGATGCAGTTTATCGCCGAAATGCGCCGGCTCTCGGGCGGCAAGCCGGTGGGGTTCAAACTCTGCATCGGCCATCGCTGGGAGTTTCTTGCGATCTGCAAGGCGATGATCAAGACCGGCATCTATCCGGACTTCATCGTAGTCGACGGCAACGAGGGCGGCACCGGCGCGGCGCCCGCTGAGTTCATGGACCATCTCGGGATGCCGATGCGCGAGGGCGTCAACTTCGTCCACAACGCCCTGATCGGCATCAATGCACGCGATCGCATCCGGATCGGCGCGGCCGGCAAGATTGCGACGGGGTTCGATGTCGCGCGCGCCATGGCGCTCGGCGCGGACTGGTGCAATTCGGCGCGGGGCTTCATGTTCGCGCTCGGCTGCATCCAGTCACTGAGTTGTCATACCGATCGCTGTCCGACCGGCGTGACCACGCAAGACCCGACGCGTAACCGCGCGCTGGTGGTGCCGGACAAGACCACACGTGTTTATAATTATCACCGCGCGACCCTGCACGCGCTGGCGGAATTGATCGCGGCATCGGGTCTCAGCCACCCGCAGGAAATTCTGCCGATCCATTTTTCACATCGCCTCTCGGGAACCGATGTGCTGTCGTTCGCCCGGCTTTATCCGGAAGCTCACCCGGGCGAACTGCTTCAGGATGGTATCGAGAATCCGCGTTTCCACGCCTGGGCGTTTGCGCAGGCGGAATCATTTGCGCCTGTCGCGGCTGCGACACCTCCCGCGGCCGTCATCACGCCGGTCGCGGCGCACCGGTGAGGTCAGAACTCGCCGTGTAGGCGGCCTGAGAAGATCGAAACCGGACCCCGGTCGGCATTGTAAGCCGGGTTGGTGATGAGCTGGTAGTCGGCGGTGATGGTGAAGGCCTGGCTGAGCGCCAGCGCGTAGTAGGTCTCGAGAATTCGTTCCGTCGAATAGTTCAGCCGGCCATCGCCGATCAGCAGGCCCTTGCCGCCGGCGGCGAGGAAGTCGCGATGCGCGCCGGACAGACCGTTGATGGCTCCCCCGAGGCCGACAGTGTCACCTGGCCGTCCCCAATAACGGCCTTTGATCGAAACGCCGCCGGACACGCTGCGGTCGATGTCGGTGAATGACAGAATCTCGTTCTGGCCGTCGTTCCAGCTCGCCCGCGCGAAAATGCCGACATCGGTTGCGATCTGCTGTTCTGTATTGACGTAAAAGCCGTACTTCAACCGCTCGCGGCGCGTGCCCGCCACGATGTCATTGATGTCGATCCCGGGATTGGTCGCCGTGATGCCAAGCGCGTTGCGGTAATTGGCGGAGTTGCCGCGATTGGCAAACATGCCGACGCGCAATTTACCTGGCTGATTGAGGATCGTGTGGCGTTCCTCAAATTCGACCACCGCGCCGCCGGTCTTGAAGGTGAGCACATCGCTGTTGGGCTGCGACGGCACCTGGAACAGGCCAGCGCGGATCGCCCAGTCCCTGCGGTTGAATTCGACGACTGCGCCGCGGGTCAGGCCCGGCAGGTCGGCTGGAAAATCATAGGCTGCGGACGACCACATCGCCCAGTTCATGAAATCGGCGCGGGGGTCTTTCGCGTAGGAATTGCCGTCGAAATAATCGCCCACGGCGAAGCGTCCGACGGTGACCGTGACGCGGTTGATATCGCGCTTGCCCGGCAATTGACCGGCGGCATCGGCCATGTCTTCCTGCTCCCCGCCGAGGCCGAAGGTTTGGCGCAGGAAATAGCGCTGGGCGCGAAACTCGGGATACTCCGTGCCGCCCTTTTGTGCTTCGCCGTTGGAGAATCCTGCGAGGCCCAATGTGCTGCCGATGCCGAATCCCTGGGATAGCTCGGGATTGAAATACAGTTCGCCGCCGTCCCACAGCCGCCATCCCAGAAATGCGCCGACGGTCCACGTCTGTCGGGTGCGCCCGATGCCGGGAAGGCTGTTCGGCCCCTGATACGGAGCGCGAAAGGACGGATAGCCTTGCGCGATCACCGTGGTCTGGCCGTGTACGTTCCAGTCGGTCGATTCCGGGAGCGAGGGAGGCTTGATCGCGGAGTTGCCCGCAGCCCAGGGCGGCGTATCCCATAGCCGGTAGTTGAGGCCGACCTTGGCCGTGTGAATTTTTGGGTCCACCGCGACGTCGGGCAGTGGGACGTCGCCCAGCCCAAACGCCCGTACGCCGAGGTCGATGTAGTTGTATTCGACCTTGCCGGTCCAGTTGCCGCCCACGGCAACTTCGACGCCCGCACCCGCGACCCAGCCGAAATGCATGTGCGACTTGTTGCCGACGATCTCGCCGGCTGCGTCGTTTAGATCGACACGGGTCCGCCCCCAGGCTGCGCCGCCGGTCACGTAAGGCAGCACTGTTCCGAATGCGTAGCCGATGCGCCCCCGCGCCGTGCCGAAGTGGTCGCTCGTCGTGTTGAATGGTGCAGGCACGATCTTCGGCCGATCGAGCGTGCTGTTGAACGAAATGTCGGCCTCGACGCCGAGCACCCACTTGTCTGAAAGCTGAAAATTGTAGCCCGCCTGATAGCCGCCGATCAGACCGGTGATGGTGGACGGAAAAAAGATACCCTGCTGCGGCAGCGGGTTGGTGCCGGGACCGAAGCTGCCGCCGCCGTAGCCGACGTGCCCGCCGATGTAGAGACCGCTCCAGTCGAAAACCGGCGCAACGCGCGATGCCTTGAAGGGGATGACGGCGTCAGCGGCTGGCGCGAGATCAAGCGGCGCCGCTCCCAGCGCAAGCCCGGCGACGGCGCCTTTCACAAGGGATATGCGGCGTAGGATCTGTGTCATGAAGCGGCCGCGCGGGATCGCATCCTGGTGTCCCGAATCCGAAGTTCGCTTCATTTTGCAGCACATTCCATAGCGAACTTCGGATTTGGGACACTATAAAAATATGGGTCTGGTGAGACCAGGCTTTGCGGCATTCGGCTGTATCTGCGAATGGCCCTCAAGCGCTTGTTTTGCTTATGAGCGGCCAATTTGCAGAGCGGCAGAAGTCCGCCCGCGCGAGCCATGACATTGCTGCGTGACAACTGGACGACAACCGGGCGTGCCGTCGTGGTTCTTTGGGTTTGCAGGAACAACAAAATGACCCGCCCGGGGGGACAACCGGGCGGGTCCTTGGGTCGGCGCGGCGTGGATGAGGCGTCGCGCCGTACTCAACTCGGATATTTCGATCAGTAGCAGCTGCGAACGCGGCCGATGTAGTTGCCGTAGGCGTCGAACTGGCGAACCCAGCCGCAGCGGCGATAGCCGTAGTAGTCGTTGGCGTAAGCGTTGCTGGCAGCGGCGGCGAACAGCGCGCCGGCGGCGAGGCCGACACCGATGCCGACACCATGGTGATGATGGAATTTGCCGGCGTGAGCTTCCTGGGTGGTGGCGGCGATGCCGCCGGTCAGCGCGACAGCAGCAACAGCGAGGGCGGCAATCTTGGTCTTGATCGACATGTTTCTCTCCATCCTTGTTTGGGGCGGGCCGTGTGGACCGCATGCCAATTGGTGGTGAGCTGCCGGGATTCGGTTCGAAGATTCTTTGGAAGAATCTGAAAATCGAAAAACCGATAGATAATTCAATTATTTACGGAATTTACTCTGGAATTTGCGGCCGATTTGTCAGTCTGGTCAGGTCGAATGCATCAACATCCTGCAACAACTCGACGAAAGCCCGAGCGCCGTGATCCAGCAGCGCATGGCCCTTGTCCACGGTGGCCGTTGTTGCGTCACCGACCGCGCCTTGCGGATTGAGGTCCTGCATCGCCCACGCGAACGGAGCGGGGCGTCCCGCCGAAAGCCAGCGAAATTCTTTTGTCATTTGCTTTTCAGCAGATCCGAAATTCGCGATCCGGTTTGTTTTCACTCGATCAGGGAAGGCCGCCAGCATGATCGAGGTCTCAACCGCGCCGCCGTGAATTCCGAACCGCAGCTCATCGGCGGAGAACAAGCCATCGGGCGCGCCGAACCGGTTCCAGCTCGTGGTGACCGCCAGCATCTCGTATTTCGCGCGCAGGTCCTGCGCGATCAGCGCCATGGCCGCGCTGTTACCGCCATGGCTCGTGACGATAACCAGTTTGCGGATACCTGCCTGCGCCACGGCATCGCAGAGCGCCAACCATTTGCTCAGCGCGGCATCCGTCGCCAGCGTCTGCGTACCGGGGTAGGCCATGTGCTCGGTTGAGATTCCAACCGGCTCGATGGGCAGAAACGTCACCGGCAGATCGTTCGGCAGCGCGGCGCGGACGCGCGCCAGATAAGCCTCTGCGATCAGCGTGTCGGTCTCGAACGGCAAATGCGGTCCGTGCTGCTCGGTGGCCGCCAGCGGCAGCACGGCGATCCAGCTGGAGGTCTCGGCCTTGTCAATGGCGGACAGGCGAATCGCGGTCCAGTCGTGCGGAGGCATCGTGGTCATCGTGGGCGGGTTTCTTCGAACAGACGTTTCTTTGAATCGATTAGCAGAGTAGCTTTGCGGGGCCCATCATGGGCAAAACGCTCAACGGAGTCCAATCATGCCACCCAGCCGTTTGCTGCGCGCGTTTGTTGTCGGGATCGCGCTGTGGTCGGCAGCAGGATCGGCCCATGCGGAGACGCCCGGCGGATTGGACAAGGTTTCATTCGGCACCAACTGGGTCGCGCAAGCCGAACATGGAGGATTCTATCAGGCCGTGGCGGACGGCACTTACGCGCGTTACGGCCTCGATGTCACGATCGTTCCGGGCGGCCCCAACGTCAACAATCGCATCCAGTTGATCGCCGGCAATCTCGATTTCTTCATGAGCGCGAACACACTGCAATCGTTCGACGCGGTGGCCAACAATGTTCCCGTGGTCGCAGTCGCGGCGATCTTCCAGAAGGACCCGCAAGTTTTTCTGGCGCATCCCGAATCCAAAGTCACCAAGCTTGAAGACCTGAAACCGCTGACGCTGTTCGTGTCCAAGGAAGGCATGCCGACCTATTTCCAGTGGCTGAAATCCGAATACGGATTTAGCGAAGCAAACGTGAAGCCCTATACGTTCAACGCACAGCCGTTTCTGGCCGACAAGAAAAGCGCGATGCAGGGCTACGTCACGTCCGAACCGTTCGCGGTGGAGAAGCAGGCGAAGTTCAAGCCGACCGTCATCCTGCTGGCCGACTACGGTTTCAACGCCTATTCGACCCTGATCGAGACGCGCACCGCCTATGCCGAGAAGAAGGCCGATCTTGTGCAGCGCTTCGTCGATGCGTCAGTGACGGGCTGGTACACCTATCTCTACGGAGACAACCGTCCCGGCAACGCGCTTATCAAGAAAGCCAATCCGGAGATGACCGATGATCTGCTGGCCTATTCGGTCGACAAGATGAAGCAGTACGGCATCGTGGATTCGGGCGATGCGTTGAAGGATGGCATCGGCGCAATGAGCGACGAGCACATGGTGGCGTTCTTCGGCAAGATGGTTCGCGCCGGCGTGACGCGGCGCGACATCGACTATCGCAAGGCTTACACCTTGCGGTTCGTCAACAAGGCCGTGGGTGTCAACCTGCGGCCGAAGAACTGACGATGGCAGATTTTCCGGCATGACCGTTCTTGAAGCCGACGATGCGCGAGACGGACCGGGCGGCGCGGCTGTATCGCTGCGCGATGTCACCAAAGTATACGACAACGGCGTTGCGGCCCTCGGTCCGCTGGATCTGACCGTGCGGACCGGAGAGTTCGTCTCATTGCTCGGGCCGTCCGGCTGCGGCAAGTCAACCGCCTTGCGCATCATTGCGGGACTTAATGAGGCGACAGCCGGCCGCGTCCATGTTGCGGGACGCGATCCGCGGGATCGTTCGCGCCATAATATCGGGTTCGTGTTTCAGGAGCCGACCCTGATGCCGTGGGCAACGGTGCGGAGCAATGTTCAGCTTCCGCTCGATCTCTCGCATGCAACCCGCGGCGAACCCGGCGCGCGCGTCAATCAGGCACTCGCGCAGGTCGGGCTGCTTGAGTTCGCGGATGTCTATCCGCGTGAACTGTCCGGCGGCATGAAGATGCGGGTCTCGCTGGCGCGTGCGCTGGTGACCGATCCGGACATTCTGTTGCTGGACGAGCCGTTTGCCGCGCTCGATGAGATCACACGCTTCAGGCTGAACAACGATCTGCTGACCCTGTGGCGCAAGTTGCGCAAGACCGTCGTGTTCGTCACCCATTCGGTGTTTGAATCGGTGTATCTGTCGCAGCGCGTGCTGATTATGACGCCGCGTCCGGGCCGCGTCGCGCGTGAGGTCCGCATCGATGCAGCCGAGCCGCGCGGTGAGGAGTTTCGCACATCCCCGGAATATGCGGCGTATTGCCGTGATGTCTCCGCGGCCCTCGCAAAGGCCAGCACCGCCGGAGCTGTCGCATGAGTGCGCGCGACACCGCACCGGGGCGGTTTCTGAAGTTTGTCCTGCCGCTGTTTGCACTCGCCGCCGGTGTGGCAATCTGGGAGGCGGTGGTCCGCATCAACAATCTTCCGGTCTATATCCTGCCCGCGCCCAGTGTGGTGCTCTCGACCCTGGTTCAGGACTGGCCGCTCCTGTTCGGATCGTTGCTGACCACGCTGTCGACCACGGTTCAGGGCTTTGTCGCCGCGGCCGTCGGTGGCATCGCGCTTGCCGTGTTGTTCAGCCGCTCGAAATGGTTGGAATATGCGCTACTGCCTTATGCGGTAATCCTTCAGGTGACGCCGGTGATTGCGATCGCGCCGCTGCTGCTGATCTATCTCCCGCAGCATGCGGCGGTCGTGGCCTGCGCCTGGATCGTCGCGTTCTTTCCGGTGCTGTCGAACACAACGCTGGGGCTGAATTCGGTCGATCGCAATCTGGTCGGCCTGTTCGAATTGTACGGCGCCTCGCGGACGCAGACCCTGCGCCGGCTGAAGCTGCCTTCGGCGCTGCCGCATATTCTCGGCGGCCTGCGGATCGCCGGAGGATTGTCGCTGATCGGCGCGGTGGTCGCCGAAATCGCGGCAGGCTCGGCCGGGGCCGGTTCCGGACTGGCTTACCGGATTGCGGAGGCCGGCTATCGGCTTAACATTCCCCGGATGTTCGCGGCGCTGTTGTTGCTCTCGATTGCCGGAATTGTCATCTATTTGGGCCTCTCGCGGGCCTCGTATCTTGTGCTACGACGCTGGCACGAAAGTGCGCTTGGAAAGGAAAGCTAAATGGCTGCGAACGGGTCTCAGGAAAAGGTCGATGTGCTGATTTACGGACCGTCGAAGCCGGTGATCGATAATGGTTTCCCCGCGAACTTCGTGCTTCATAAATTCGAGCACCAGCGCGATCTGAGCCGCATGGCCCCCGAGATTGCCGACCGCATCCGTGGCGTCGCCGTCACCGGTCTGGTGCAAGCCGATGCGGCGATGCTGGCCCGGTTTCCAAAGACCGAAATCGTGTCGAGCTTCGGGGTCGGCTACGATCATATCGATTCCAAATATGCCGCCGGGCACAATATCATCGTCACCAATACGCCGGACGTGCTGACCGAAGAAGTCGCGGATACCGCGCTCGGCCTTCTGATCGCGACGGTGCGCGAATTCATCAAGGCGGATCGCTATCTGCGCGCTGGGCACTGGACCACGCAGGCTTTTCCACTGAGCCCCGGCTCGCTGCGCGACCGCAAGGTCGGCATGGTCGGCATGGGCCGCATCGGCCAGGCCATCGCGCGCCGCCTCGATGCGTCGCTGGTGCCGGTGGTGTACCATTCGCGCAATCCGGCCAAGGGCGTCACGTACGAGCATTACCCCAACCTGATCGAGATGGCGAAGGACGTCGATACGCTGATCGCCATCACGCCGGGCGGAGCTTCGACCGCGAAGTTGATCAACGCCGATGTGCTCAAGGCGCTCGGGCCGCGCGGCGTGCTGATCAATGTCGCTCGCGGATCGGTGGTGGATGAAGACGCGCTGATCGCCGCGCTCAAGGACGGCACCATCATGGCCGCCGGTCTCGATGTGTTCGCCAACGAGCCGGAGGTGCCGGATGTCCTGAAGACGATGCAGAACGTGGTGCTGCTGCCGCACATCGCGTCGGCCTCGGTGACCACCCGCAATGCAATGGATCAACTCGTGGTGGACAATCTCAAGCTGTGGTTCACGGGCAAGCCGCCGTTGACGCCGATCGCCGAGACGCCGGTGAAGGGCCGCTGACCGTGACCCGCGCCGCGATGTCCGCACTCTTGAGATCGTGGCCGTGCAGGCGGGCTTGCCTGCTTGCTCTGGCGGCGGTCATCCTGAGCGCGCCGAACGCCGTGGCGCAGGACGCACGCTCGCTCACCAAGGAAATGGTGGGAGAATGGGAGCTGTCGACCGCAGGGCGCGATAAAACCTGCGTCGTCACGCTCAAGGGCGACCAGTCTCCGCAGGGTTCGAAGCTCGAACTCGACAAGGGTTGCGGTGATGCGCTGCCGTTCACGAAGAATATCGTCGCATGGAGCGTGAAGGGTCTCGACATCGTGCGGCTGCAGGATGCCGCGGGGCAATCGGTTATCGATGTGACCGAGGTCGAAAGCGGCATTTTCGAGGGCTTGCGGCAAGGCGAGGGTGTGTATCTTCTGCAAAATCTGGCCGCCGCGCGCGCGCTGTCGAAATCCGCCGATCAACTGATCGGCGACTGGGCCATGGTGCGCGGCAGCGGCAAGGCGATTTGCGCGCTAACCCTGACCAATACGGAAACGGCAACGCCGGAGAATTTCGCGGTCTATCTGAAGCCTCGTTGCGATCCGCTTGTCGCGGCTTTCGGGCCGACGCTGTGGCGGATCGAGCGCGGCGAACTGCTGCTGCTGTCGGCGAAGGGCGAGATCTGGCGATTCGAAGCCGACGACAACGCGCAATGGCGGCGTGTGCCCGACAGTGCTGATCCGCTGCTCTTGACGCGGCAGTAGGTTTACATCAGCCGCAGCCCTTTAAGGCTGGCGTGGCCGTTTTTGCCGACGATGATGTGATCGTGCACGGAAATCCCGAGCGGGCTGGCAATTGACATGATCGATTTGGTCATCTGGACATCGGCGGTCGATGGTGTGGGATCGCCGGACGGATGGTTGTGGACCAGAATGATCGCGGTGGCGGACAGTTCAAGCGCGCGTTTGACTACCTCGCGCGGATAGACCGGCGTGTGGTCAACGGTGCCGACCTGCTGCAGTTCGTCCGCGATCAACTGGTTGCGCTTGTCCAGAAACAGGATTCGGAACTGCTCCTTGTCGGCGAAGGCCATGGCAGCGCGGCAATATTCGATCACCGACGACCAAGACGACAGTACGGTCTTCTGCTTGTTGATCTGACCTTTCGCCACCCGGCTTGCGGTCGCCGCGATCAGCTTGATTTCGGTGATCGCCGAATCGCCGAGCCCGCTGACTTCCTTCAGGCGCAATTCCGGCGCGTGGACCACTTCGGCGAACGATCCGAACTTTGCGATCAGCGCCTTGGCCAGCGGCTTGACATCGCGCCGCGGCAGGGCCCGGAACAACACCATTTCGAGCAGCTCATAGTCGCTCAAGGCGTCGGGGCCAGCATCGCGAAAGCGGTCGCGCAGCCGCTCGCGATGGCCATGATAGTGCGGCGCTTCGGAGAAGCCGGGTGGATCGGGCGGCTCTTTGGACCTGGTTGGCATGGCGCAAATGCGTGCTCAAGTATGTAGCGAGCATCGCCGTGCGCCGCGACATTTGCAACCGGCTTTATGCCGGTATCAAGAGGCAGAGACGTTCGTCGAATGGACACTGATGTACAATGACCAGTGAGCCAAGGCATCACACCTTGTAAGGCGGCTTGTCCAGCTTGCCGGGCGAGAGCGTGAAAATTTCCACGCCGTCCTGGGTCACGCCGACCGAATGCTCGAACTGCGCCGACAGCGAACGGTCGCGGGTCACCGCGGTCCAGCCGTCGGACAGGACCTTCACATGCGGCTTGCCGAGATTGATCATCGGCTCGATGGTGAAGAACATGCCCGGACGCAGGACAACGCCTTCGCCGGGGCGGCCGATGTGAATGATGTTCGGCTCGTCGTGAAACATCCGCCCGAGGCCGTGCCCGCAGAAGTCGCGGACCACGCTCATCTGCTGCGGCTCGACGAAGCTCTGGATCGCGTGGCCGATATCGCCGGTGGTGGCGCCGGGCTTCACGGCGGCAATGCCGCGCATCATCGCTTCATAGGTGACATCGATCAGCCGCTCCGCGCGGCGCGAAATCTCGCCGACGGCGTACATCCGGCTGGAATCACCGTACCAGCCGTCGACGATCATCGTCACGTCCACGTTGACGATGTCGCCTTCCTTCAACGGACGGTCGCCGGGCATGCCGTGGCAGACCACATGGTTGATCGAGGTGCAGGTCGAATAGCGATAGCCGCGATACATCAGCGTCGCAGGATAAGACTTGTTGTCGAAGGCGAATTTCCGGACGAAGTCGTCGATCTGCGACGTGAAGATGCCGGGCCTGACGATGGCAGCCAGTTCGTCGAGACACCGCGCGACCAATGCGCCCGCCTTGCGCATGCCGGCAAAAGCCTGCGGACCGTGCAGCTTGATCTGTCCGGTCTTTCGCAGCGAGGTTTCAGTGGCTTCGACGTACGTCATGGGGAATCTGGCTTCAAATCGAGGAATTTGCGGATGTCCTCTCCAATTTAATGGATACAGCCCCCAGCGCAAGCGCCGGATCAGCCGGGCTGCCAATCCTTATTCGGGCTTGTTTTCATGGCCTATTTGCAGCCTCAGGCTCGATCGGAACAGAACGTCCGAGGCTGATGTCGTGGCGGGTGAGATTGCAGGTCCAGGCCAGAGCCTCGACGCCGGACAAACGCGCCTTGTCGAAGGCGCGGGCGTAGGCCGGGTCGATGTCGCGGGCCAGCGCGAAGGAACGCGCCGAGCCGATCTGGATCACGAACAGCATCACGGCACGGGCACCAGAGCCGGCCATTTCCGCCAGTTCATCGAGATGCTTTGCGCCACGCGCCGTCACCGAATCCGGGAACTCTGCGACGCCTGCGCGGCGCATCAGTTGCACGTTCTTGACCTCGACATAGCACGGTGGACGCACAGGATATTCCAGCAGAAAATCGACGCGCGAGCCCTTGCCGTTGATGGTGCGGCCGTACTTCACCTCGCGGCGAATGGTGGTGTAGCCGGTCAGTTCGGGAATCGCGCCGGCTGCGAGCGCTTCGGCCACGATCGGGTTCGGATGCATGGTGTTGACGCCGGTCAGCTCAGAGCCGCCGCCGAAATCCACCTCGATCAGCTCCCACGAGTAGGGCAGCTTGCGCGTGGCGTTGGGAGATTTCGACAGCCAGACCCGCGCGCCTTCGGCCTGAAGGCCGGTCATGGCGCCGGGATTGGCGATGTGCGCAGTGATCAAGGTGCCGTCGGCGAGTTCGACGTCGGCCAGAAACCGTTTGTAGCGGCGGATCAGGGTCGCCGGGACCAATTCGCTGGTAAAACGCATGCCGTCAGCTTTGCGCCGCGAGCGAGATACGGGCGGTTACGAGATCATCGCGGTCCATGGGCAACTCACCTTGCAAAACGACCGGCCGGTCCGGCCATCGTGGGTCTGATGCTGAATTCGATTCGGCCGTTGGTCAGATTCCCACATTCCGCGGTCAGAGGTGGGCGAGAATCCCGCGTGCAGTGACTTTACACCTGCAAATCCGTCACAATGGTGATCACGCTGACAAATGAGTTGGCGTCGGGCGGCCGCGACGATATTCATCCAAATGCAGGCATTTGGATCGAATCCCGGAGAAACACACAGCTAATGGCATCCCTCGACTCTGTCAGCATTGCCATTCTGCTCGGCTCGGTTCTCGTGATGGCAGGTATTCTCTCCAGCCTGCTCGCGTTGCGGTTCGGTGCCCCGCTGCTGCTGGTCTTCCTTTTTGTCGGTATCCTTGCGGGCGATAGTGGACCTGGCGGCCTTCGCTTCGACGACGTGGAGACCACGTATCTGGTCGGCTCGGTGGCGCTGGCGCTGATCCTGTTTGACGGTGGACTGAAGACCCGGTTCCAGAGCATCCGTGCGGTGCTGGCGCCGTCGGCTGCCCTGGCGACCATCGGTGTGTTGCTAACGGCGCTGATCACGGCGCCGGTCGCCAAATATGCGCTCGGAGTTGGCTGGGCGGAGGCGCTGCTGGTCGGCGCTGTGGTGGCCTCCACCGACGCCGCGGCGGTGTTCCTTCTGGTGCACAGCCAGGGCCTTCGCCTGCGCCCGCGCGTCGGTGCGACCCTCGAAGTGGAATCCGGCACCAACGATCCGTTCGCGATCTTTCTCACGTTGATGCTGGTGGAATTCCTGTCGATCGGACAGAGCTCGTGGGCGCATGTCGGACTTCAGTTCGTGCGCGAAGCCACGCTTGGCGTGATTTTCGGATTTGCCGGTGGCTGGCTTGTCGTATTTGCGCTGAACCGCGTCGCCCTGCCACAGGGGCTGCATGCGCCCTTTGTGACGACGGCTGCACTGGTGATTTTTGGGGCCGCCGAGATTTCGCAGGCGTCGGGATTTCTTGCGGTCTATCTCGCCGGCATGGTGATCGGCAACCGCCCAACCCGCGCACATAACTCCGTCGTCGCCTTTCTCGACGCCGCGACATGGCTGGCGCAGATCGTGATGTTCGTGTTGCTCGGTCTGCTGGTCTCGCCCGAACGGACGCTGGGCACTGTGTTGCCGGCCGTCGCGGTGGCGCTGGTGCTGATGCTGGTAGCGCGGCCCATCGCGGTGTTTCTCTGCCTAGCTCCGTTCCGGTTCAACTGGCGGGAGCGAACCTTCATCGCATGGGTCGGGCTGCGCGGCGCGGTGGCGATCTTTCTGGCCTCCATACCCATGCTGGTCGGGCTGCCCAATGCCCAGCTTTACTTCGACGTCGCCTTCGTTGTCGTCCTGATTTCATTGCTGCTGCAAGGCTGGACACTGGCCTCGGCCGCGCGATGGCTCCACGTCGCGCTTCCGCGGGCGGATCGCGGGCCTCGCCGCGTCGAACTCGATCTGCCGGGGCAACTCGAGCAGCAACTCGTCGGCTATCCGGTTCGCGCCAACAGCCTGTTCCTGAAACGCGGGCTGATCCCGTCATGGTCGAAGCCGACCCTGGTGATCCGTGACGAGCGGATTCTCTCGCCTGTCGAAGCCGAGCCGGTGGTCAAGGGCGACTATCTCTACCTGCTGGCGCCGCCGGAAAAAGCCGAGGCGCTGGATCGTTTTTTCGTCGACATGCCCGTGGTGCCTGCGCCGGACCCGCATTTGCTCGGCGACTTCATGATGCCGGGCGACGTGACTCTAAAGGATGTGGCCGACATCTACGGCGTCACTATCGCGTCGAGCGATGCGCACCTGACGCTGGCGGATTACTTCGACATCCATCTCGATCATGCGCCCCGTGTCGGCGCGACCCTGCCGCTGGATTCCATTGTCCTCGTGGCGCGAAGCATCGGCGGCAATCGGGTGAACGTGGTCGGTCTGCGGTTGCCGGAGGATGAAGAGCCGCCGGCGCCCCCGCTGACCCGTACCGCGGCTGCAAAGCGCCGGCTGTCGCGGATCGGGACCCGGTTGCTCGGGAGCTAGCCGATTACAGCGCGCGGGACGGCAGCAACAGGGGACCATCCGGCGTCTCGACACGGTTCACCGAAATGCCGAAGATCTCCGCAATGCGGTCCGGCGTGAGCGCCAGCGCCGGCGTGTCATTGGCGACGATTCGCCCCTCGTTCATGACGACGACGCGATCCGCGAACCGCATCGCCAGAGCAAGGTCGTGAATGATGGCAAGGACCGCTGTACCCTGATGAGCAATGCGCTGAAGCAGATCCATGACGATAAGCTGATGGCGTTCGTCGAGCGATGCGGTCGGCTCGTCCGCGATCAGCACCGAGGCTTCGGTCGCGAGCGCCCGCGCGATCGCGACGCGGGCGCGTTCGCCGCCCGACAGCGTCGTGATCAACCGCGAGGCAAATTCGCCGACGGCCGTCGCCTCGATGGCGCGTTCGATGGCGATCCGGTCTTTCACCGAGGTCTGCGAGAACGGATCGGCGTGCGGTTCGCGTCCAAGCGCGACGATGCTGTCGACCCGCATCGGCCAGTGAAATTCGTGCCCCTGCGGCAGATAGGAGATGGCGCGGGCGCGGGCGCGGGGCGCAAGATCACGCAGGTTGGTCCCGTCGAACGAAGTTGAACCCTCGGCTTTCATCACGCCTGTCATGGCGCGCGCCAGTGTGGTTTTGCCGGCACCGTTCGGCCCAGCGAGAATGGTGAACTCTCCGGCATTCAACGTCAGATCGACGCCATCCAATATCCGGCGTGAACCACGGGTAACAGTGATCGCGGTGGAGACAAGGCGTGGCGCACTGTTCGGCTTCATTGCGTGCTGTCCTCCAGCGCGCGGCGCTCGTGGAAGATCATCGCCAGGAAAAACGGCACGCCGATCAACGCCGTCACCACGCCGATCTTGATTTCGATGACAGCGGGTATCAGACGCACCGCGATGTCGGCGGCCATCAGCAGCGCCGCGCCTGCCAGTGACGCGGGCAACAACACGCGCGCCGGGTCAGAGCCGTAAAATCTCCGCACCAGATGCGGCGCGACCAGCCCTACGAACGAGATTGCGCCCGCGACCGAAACGGCTGCGCCGACGCCGAGCGCGACGCCGATCACCACCAGCACGCGGGTGCGTTCGACATTGACGCCCAGTGACGCCGCCGCGTCCTCACCGAGTGTGAGCGCGCGGAATGCGCCGGCGTTGACCGCCAGCACCGCCCAGCTTGCGATCATAAACGGTGCGGCGAGCCAGACGTGCTCCATGCTGCGGTCCCGCAGCGAGCCGAGCAGCCAGAACGCGATCTCCAGTGCGATGTAAGGATTGGGCGCGAGATTGAGAATAAGAGCGATAGCCGCGCCTGCGAGGCTGGCCAGCGCGAGGCCTGCCAGCAGCGTGACCGTCAGTGAGGCGCGGCGTCCTGCAATCGCGACCAGCGCGCCGACCGACAGCGATGCGCCGGCGATGCCGCCGAGCGGCACCGCCAGCGACAGCGCGTTGGCGAATCCGAAGGCCATGATTGCAGCTGCCGCCGCCGCTGCGGCTTGCGGCGCTCCGAACAGCGACGGTTCGGCAAGCGGATTGCGCAACAGGCCCTGCAGCGCTGCGCCAGCCAGCCCGAATGTCGCGCCGATCAGCAACGCCAGCAGGGTTCGCGGCAGGCGAATGTCACGCACGATGATCGAGGCCACGCCCTGATCGGAAAACACCGCCGCGACGACCGTGCGAGGCGAAAAGTGCGCAGGCCCGGTCATCAGCGACAGCACGAATAGTACCGCCACCAGTACGACGAGCATCGCGGTCAGCAAGGTGCCCTGAATATGTCCCTGGTGGTCGCGGGTCATTCCGTTCCGATTGTTCCGGCGTGTCTTCGCAGCGGAACGGCCGCTGACGCAACACAATGGACGTGGCATAACAGGCTGTCATGATCAAGAAAACCATATTCGCGGCCATGCTTGCTTCGGTCACGGTCGCGTCGTTTTGCGGGACTGCATCCGTCGCGCGGGCGGACGGCCCGCCAAAACGTATCGTATCCTTCAACCTTTGCGCCGATCAGTTGCTGCTTGCGCTGGCCGATCCTGCCCAGATCGCGGGACTGTCGCCCTATGCGGTCAATCCGCTTCTGTCTGTCATGACCGGCAGGGCCGCATCGTTTCCCCGTCTGGACTGGGACGCCGAGTCAGTCGTGAACCTCGCGCCGGATCTGGTACTGGGCGGCCCGAGCCACCGTCCGGTCCATGCCATGCTGAGCGCGATGGGCATTCGCGTCGTGGACGTCGAGCTCATTCGCAATCTCGCCGATGCGCGCCGCCAGGCCATCGAAATTGGGAAACTTGTCGGCCATCCCGAACGCGGTGAAGCACTGGCGCGCCAGCTTGAACAGGCCGAGGCGAGACTGGCGGCTGTGTCCTTGAAGCCGCCATTGACGGCGCTCGTCATCCAGCGCGAGGGATATCGGGAAGGCCCGGCAAGTCTGGCATCGGGCATGCTGTCGGTCGCGGGATTGCGGCCACCAGGAGCTGCGCGTGCAGGCACCGGTGGTTTCAAGTCGGCGGAGCAGGGCGGCTTCGTGTCACTCGAACATCTGCTGACCGACGGGCCGGATGTGCTGGTGTTGCAGGACCCGCCGCGCGAAGCGCGCGATCAAGGCGCGTTGTTCATCACCCATCCGGCGCTGCTGTCGCGTTATGGCGCGAACCGGCGGATCGACCTTCCCGAACGCTATACTGTTTGCGGCGGCCCGGCGCTGGTGCAGGGACTGGATTATCTCGCGAAGGCGATCACGGCTCTGAAGTAGAGCATGATCCTGAAAGATCAAGCTGGCCTAGATGATCTGCGGCAACACCTCGACGCCGCCAAACGCAGTGACTTTGCCGCGCCTGAGCATCACCACATTCGTCGCCAGCCGCCGCATCTCGCCGGCATCGTGGCTGACAAACACCATCGGCACGCTGGCGTCGTCGCGCAAGCGGATGAAATAGGGAAGGATTTCAGCCTTCCGCTCTTCGTCCAGCGATCCCAGCGGCTCGTCCAGCAGAAGCAGGCGCGGCTTTGCGAGCAACGCGCGGCCGAGCGCCACGCGCTGACGCTCCCCACCGGATAACTGTGCGGGGCGGCGATCGAGCAGATGTCCGATGTCGAGCAGATCGATCGTATGCTTTTCCGCTGAAGCGTCGCTCTCAAGACCGTTCATGCGCCGGCCGTAGTCAAGGTTCTGTCGGACGCTGAGATGCGGAAACAGCCGTGCATCCTGAAACACGTAGCCGATCCGCCGCCGGTGCGGCGGCACATGCACGCGCGACGTACAGTCGTCGAGAATATTGCCGTCAAGCGAAATCCGCCCGCGGTCCGGTACGGTCAGACCGGCGATCATGTTGACGATCGAGGTCTTGCCTGCGCCGGAATTGCCGAACAGCCCGGTGACGAGGCCGTCGCTGGTGAAGGATGCGACGAGTGTGAAATCGCCGAGCCGCTTTTCGACTTCGACCAACAGCATCCTAGTATCCGTGCAGTCGTCGTGTGGCGCGCCGCGCCAGGATTTCGGACACGATCAGCGCTGTCATGGCAATGGCAATCGACACGATCACCAGCCGCAGCGCCGCGGTATCGCCGTCCGGGGTTTGGGTCAGCGAATAGATCGCCGCCGAAATGGTCTGGGTTTCGCCGGGAATGTTGGACACGAAGGTAATGGTCGCGCCGAATTCGCCGATGGCCTTGGCGAAGCCGAGTACCATGCCCGCGACAATGCCGGGCAACGCCAGCGGCAACGTCACGGTGAGGAAAACGCGCCAAGGCGCCGCGCCGAGCGTGCTGGCCGCCTGTTCGAGCTTGCGGTCCACCGCCTCGATGGACAGCCGGATCGGCCGCACCAGCAGCGGAAATGACATCACGCCGCAGGCCAGCGCCGCGCCGGTCCAGCGGAAGGCGAACACGATGCCGAGCGTGTCGGCGAGCCACGCGCCGACCAGCCCCTTGCGGCCGAATGTCAGCAGCAGCAGATAGCCGGTGACAACCGGTGGCAAGACCAGCGGAAGATAGACCAGTGCATCGAGCGCGGCCTTGCCCCAGAACTCGCGCCGCGCCAGCAGCCACGCCACGGCGATGCCGAGTGGCGTGGCGACCAGTGTGGCGACGGCGGCGACCCGCAATGAAAGCAGGATCGCCGTCCAGTCCGCGGGAGAAAGTTCGAACATACGGCGTTACGAGACAGGCTTGATCAGGAATGTGAAGCCGTACTTCTCGAAAATCGCCTTGGCCGCTCCGGAGCGCAGAAACGCGAGATAGCCCGTTGCGTCGGCTTTCGCATTCATTGCCGCCGCGACCGGGTAGATGATCGCGGGATGCGAATTCGCCGGGAAAGCGCCGATGATCTTCACGCCGGAATCGACCTTCGCGTCCGTCTCGTAAACTATGCCGAGCGCGGCTTCGCCGCGCGACACCAGCGCCAATGCGGCGCGCACGCTTTCAGCCATGGCGAATTTTGGTTCGGCTGCCTGCCACGCTCCGAGCTTTTCCAGCGCGGCCTTGGCGTATTTTCCGGCCGGCACGGCCTTGACGTCGCCGGTTGCGATCCTGCCGTCACCCGCAAGCCTCGCGAGATCGAAGCCCTGACCGATGCTGACATGCGAGAGCTTGGAATCCTTCGGCGCGATCAGCACGATCTTGTTGCCGAGCAGATTGACACGGGTGGATTCGTTGATCGTCTTCTTCTTGATGGAATAATCCATCCAGTCGATATCGGCGGAAATAAAGGCGTCTGCCGGCGCGCCCTGTTCGAGTTGCTTGGCGAGCGCGGAGCTTGCGGCGTAGCTCGCCACCGTCTTGACGCCGGTCTTGGCCGTGTAGGCAGCGTTGGCTTCATCGAGGGCGTTCTTCATGGACGCCGCGGCGAATACCGTAATGGTCTTGTCCTGCGCCGCGGCGGGAGCCATGGCGGACGGCCTGGCGTCCTGCGCATGCGCAAGTAGCGGTGCGCAGACAAGCGCGGACAGCACGAAAAAACGGGGCATAAACGTCATGGGGCGCTCCATACCGCGCGCGGGACGCGCGTGTTCGTCAACTCGGATTGTTTGTGACGACAAGCGGAAGCGCCGTTCCGGCAACCCCGACAGCGCGCAGCGTGACGGAGCATCGTTGGCCGCGACCATATCAGGCGTGGCTTCTGCGTAAAGCCCCGGATTGCACCCTTATGGTGCAGCCAGAACCTGCCGGCATTCGGCGGGCAGATTAGCGAGCGTCAGCGGCGGCTTCGGCTTGGGCGGCTTTGCGGGCGGCTTGGGATGCAGCACGCGGTCGCTGAACCAGTAGGCGAGATCGCCTGCGCTGCAGCCCTCGCCATCGCCGGGCGGCGTCTGGGCCTCGCAGTTGGTGCTGCCCGGCGGACATTTCATGCGGATGTGAAAGTGATAATCATGCCCGTACATCGGGCGGACTTTAGACAGCCAGCTCCGGTCGCCCTTCGCTTCACGGCACAACGCTTTCTTGATGGCGGCATTGACGAAGATGCGCTCCACTCGCGGCTCCTGCGCGGCGGCGCGGATGACCGGAAGATGCGTCGGCGTCCACGTGGATGGATCGATGTCGAGGCGATCCTTTCGCACCATCATCACCGCCGAGGTTTCCTCGCGCTCCTCGCGCGAAAGCTGCCGGTTCGGCATCGGCGTCAGCCAGATGTCGGCGTCGAGCCCGACCTGATGGCTGGCATGGCCCGTCAGCATCGGGCCGCCGCGTGGTTGCGACATGTCGCCGACCAGAAGCCCCGGCCAGCCTGCGTTTTTCTGCGCCTTGACGGCCAGCCGCTCAACCAGCGCCACAAGATCAGGATGCCCCCAGTTGCGGTTGCGCGACAACCGCATGACTTGCCACGCCGGTCCGCTGATCGGCAGTGCGACAGCGCCGGCAACGCATCCGTGAGCGTAGAAGCCGATGGCCTTCGGCGCGAGCGCGGCGGGCCGCGGCTTGCGGCCAAACAGCTCTTTGGCGGCGACATGGGGATCGTTGGGATTTGCGAGCGGCGGAAGCGGTTTGGGATTGACGCTTCCCTTGTCCTGCGCGGATACCGGATTCGCCATCGACACGACGGCTGACATCAGGGCGAGCGCGAGAATCAGGCGGTGTCGTTTCATGGGATCTCTTATAGCGGAAGGCCGCATCGGCGACGAGACGGTGCTGTCGTTAACACGATGTTAGCCATGCCGGAGAATGACGCAAATTGGTGCGGTACGCTGTTCCCGCGTGCATTGTTGAGCGCTCAACGTGCGATTGCCACGGTAGCCCGGTAGCAAATTTCCGGATTTGATGCCGCGATCCTCCATTTTCGGTGTCGGCGAAGCTTTGCAATTGAGCATTTTTGTTTGCCCGACATGCATCAAGCCCGACCGAAGGCTGAGGCCAGCGCCGAGCGATACTATTTTTTCAGACACTTATAGGAAGACTGCTGCCCGCAGAATGCGAGGATGCGGGGAAATGCCGATCAATCGGCCAAAATCAAAAACCAGGACGACGAAGTCAGCACATACACGGGGAAGGTTATCGGTTCGCAGGCCGAAGGCCGTGCCGAAGCTGTCGCACAAGGGCCGCAAGATTTCCGACATCGGCGAGGTCGTGCGCACGCGCGCGGAAGCCGAGGCGGCCATCGCTGACGCCGCGCGTTCCAATGCGCGCCTGCGCGAAGCGATCGATATCCTGCCGCAGGGCATCGTGTTTCTTGACGCCGATGGTCGCTACATTCTCTGGAACAAGAAATACGCCGAGATCTACAACAAGAGCGCCGACCTTTTCGAGGAAGGCGCGATGCTGCGCGATACGCTCATGGTCGGTGTTGCGCGCGGCGATTATCCCGAAGCCGTCGGCCGCGAGGACGCGTGGATCACAGAGCGGCTCGAAAAGCTCTATCATCCCGGCCATCGCCACGAGCAGACCCTCTCCGACGGCCGTTGCATCCTGATCGAGGAACGTCTCACCGGCGACGGCGGTGTGATCGGACTGCGAGTCGATATCACCGAGCTGAAACAGCGCGAAGCCTCGTTCCGCCTGCTGTTCGACGGCAATCCGGTGCCGATGATCGTCTGCTCCCAGGACGATGAGCGTATCATCAGCGTCAACGAAGCGGCGATCGCGCATTACGGCTACTCGCGGGAAGACTTCGAAAAGCTGAGAATCGCCGACGTGCAGGCCTTCGATCAGGCAGCGCCATGGACCGGCGATCAGAGCACCGAGGAGCGCGCCGCGCGGACCTGGAAACACGTCAAGGCCGACGGCGCGCTGATCGACGTTGCGATCTACTCGCGCCTTCTGGTGTTCGATGGCCAGCCCGCAATGCTGCTGGCGTTGATGGACATCACCGAGCGCAAGCGCGCCGAGGCGCGACTCGCCTTCATGGCGCAGCATGACGGTCTCACCGGACTGCCGAACCGCATTCTGCTGCGGCAGCGGCTGGATGAATTGCTGGCGCATACCCGCCGCAGCGGCGACAAGGTCGCGGTGCTGTTTCTCGATCTCGACAACTTCAAAGGCATCAACGACACGCTGGGTCATGCCATCGGCGACAAGCTGCTGAAGGGCGTGACCAAACGCCTGCGCTCGTCATTGCGCGAGGAGGATGCCATCGCGCGCCTCGGCTCCGATGAATTCGCCATCGTCCAGGCCGGCGTCAGCCGGCCCGAAGAAGTGGCCTTCCTGGCCCGGCGCCTGATCGACGCCATCAGCGAACCTTATCTGCTCGACGGACACACCATCATCAGCGGCGCCTGCATCGGGATCGCCATCGCGCCCGGCGACGGCGACGACGCCGAGAAGCTTCTGAAGAACGCCGACATGGCGCTGTCGCGCGCCAAGAGCGAGGGCCACGGCACGTTCGGCTTCTTCGAGTCGGAGATGGATGCGCGCGCACAGGCGCGCCGCCGTACCGAGATCGATCTGCGCGCCGCCATCGAGAACAATGTGCTTCAGCCGCATTATCAGCCGCTGGTCGATCTCAAGAGCGGGCTGATCACCGGATTCGAGGCGCTGGTGCGCTGGCCGGACCGCGATCGCGGCATGATCCCGCCGTCGGAGTTCATTCCGGTCGCGGAAGAAACCGGCCTCATCAACGCGGTCGGCGGACTGATGCTGCGGCGTGCCTGCACGGATGCGGCGCAATGGCCCGATGACGTGCGTGTCGCGGTCAACCTGTCGCCGCTGCAGTTCCGCGTCGGCAACCTGCTGTCGGTGGTGATGGACGCGCTGAAGACATCCGGCCTGTCGCCGAAACGGCTCGAACTGGAAATTACCGAGACGGTGCTGCTCGACAAGAGCGATCAGGTGCTGGCGACGCTGCATGCGCTGCGCGCGCTCGGCGTGCGGATTTCAATGGACGATTTCGGCACCGGATATTCGTCGCTGAGCTATCTGCGCAGCTTTCCGTTCGACAAGATCAAGATCGATCGGTCATTCGTGCAGGATCTCGATTCCAACCATGACGGGCAGGCGATCATTCGCTCGATCATTTCGCTCGGCATGGGTCTCGGCGTCACCATCACCGCGGAAGGCGTCGAAACCGAAGCCGAACTGAGTTGCCTGCGCGCCGAAGGCTGCCACGAAGGACAAGGCTTCCTGTTCAGCCGCGCGCGGCCGAACGCCGAGATCACCGCGCTGCTGCAGGCCCAGCGCAACGCAAGCGAAGCGCGCGTGGCGTAACGCATCTGCTGGCGCCGCTTCGCCGAAAAGCAAAACCCCGGCCGAAGCCGGGGTTTTCAGTATCGCGCGCAGGTTGAGTACCGCGCAGCGGTCTTACTTTTTCTTGGATTTCTTCTTCTTTGCCTTTTTCGGCTTCGGCGCGGCCTTTACGGCCTTCGACATGTCGTCGAGTTCGGCTTTTGCGACGTGCTTGATGATCGACTTGATCGTGCTCTTGGCGGACGCCTTGCTGGAATAGCCTTCCGAGGCGAACATCTTCTCGCCGTTCGGCGCGCGAAAGCGAAAACGGAATTCGCCGGACTTGTCTTTGTAGATTTCAAACTTGTAGGAAGCTGCCATCACTGTCTCCGATGATTGAATACGACGTGCGCACGTTACGCGCGCCGCGAACCGGAGACAAGTGCAGGTTGTGCGTAACCTTCAACGCGTTCTTGTCTCGCGCTCATCGCAAGCGGCGACGCGGATTGTCATAAATGCGGTTCATGGTCACTCGTCATTGCGAGGAGCGCCTCGCGACGAAGCAATCCAGCTCTTTGTTGATACTGCTTGCGGTCTGGATTGCTTCGCTTGCGCTCGCAATGACGAGATGAAGATGCATCGCGACGTTCGTTTGGATTACGGATGCGCGAAAGCATCCGCTTCACCGAGGGCGCGGACGACCCGATCCCGTTTTCCGTCTCTTGCGAAAGAGAGAATGGAGCGCCGGGAGGCGCCAGGGGTTTGCGAGACCCCTTATGACGAACCTTTGCGAGAGGTTCGTCCGCGTGCCGCAACGAGAGCGGAGTGCGAGTCCGTCTCGCGAGGCGCGCGCGTCGTGCATCGGTGGGGTTGCGAAGCCCACCGCGCGGACGCTGCGCCTCCCGGCGCTCCACCTGCCAGCCCCGGAATGATGGGGTGGCGGGAAAACTTTCATTCCTTCCGCGTCATGAGCGCGGAGAAACAATATCGGAATATAATCCTAAATTACTAATCCTGTCAAGATCGTCGTATCCGGGCGATCTCCGCAGGAAGGTCTTTACCCCGTGTTTAGAGGGCGGCCGCTATCCATGCGCGTGGACAAAACGGGACTGTCGAATGATCGTTACGCGCCGGATCGTAGTTGCAGCCATAAGCATTGCTCTTCTTCATCTGACATCGGCCGCCGCAAGCGCGGCGTCCATTCCGGCCGGACCCGCAGGCGTCGCGTTTTATATACCGCCGTCGCCGCTTCCGAAGGGGCCGCGAGGCTCGATCATCTGGATGCGTCCGCTCGATGGCACCATGGCATTGCCAGGCGCGGCCAGCAATTCGCTGGTTCTTTATCGCTCGACCGGTGCGAACGGCGAAAGCGTGGCTGTATCGGGCACGGTTTCGTTGCCGCACGGCAAGCCGCCACGTGGCGGCTGGCCCGTCATCGTGTGGACACATGGCACGACAGGGCTCGCGCCGGCCTGCGCGCCCTCGCGCGATACCGATGTGGGTCCCGAGCACAGCTATATCGCCGTGATCCGCACACTGCTCGATAGCTTTGTGAAGAAGGGTTACGTCATCGTTGCGAGTGACTATGAGGGTCTCGGCACGCCGGGCGATCATCCGTTCCTGCAAGGGGTGCCGACCGGGCGTAATGCGCTCGATATGCTGCGCGCGGCAAAGGCCATCGAGCCTGGAATCAGCAGGCGCTACGCGGTGATGGGCCATTCACAGGGAGGACAGGTTGATCTGTTCGCAGCGGCCCAGGGACCTCGATACGTTCCCGAATTCAGACTCGCCGGGAATGTCGCGTTCGCGCCGGGCTCGCATATCGCCGGACGACTGGACGCTGTCATGGCTTCACCGAAGAACGAACTGGCGCTGCCTTATGTGCTCTACACGCTCGGCTCCTACGCCAGGACCAACAAGGCGATCGATCTGAAGCGAATCCTGACACCGCAAGCGCTGTCGCACATGCCGGATCTATTCGAGGGCTGCATGACGCACGCGCTTTCCACCGGCTACTGGTCAACGGCAATCGCGAAGGATCAGTTCGTCGTCAAGCCCGACGTGCGCGCGTTTCTGAAGATGGCACAACGCAACGAACCGGGACGCGTTCGCATCAAGGCACCCACCATGATCATGCAGGGTACGAGCGACACCACGGTGTTGCCGAACGACACCGACAAGGTTGCAACGCAGCTTTGTCTGGGTGGCAATCGGCTCGAGTATAAGCCCATCGCGGGCGCCGATCACGACGGTTCGATGGAAAAGGGCGGTGCGGACGCGCTGTCCTGGATCGATGCGCGCTTCAGGGGCGAGCGCGCGGCCAGCAATTGCCGTGCGCTGCCGAAAGCGGGGAAATGAGGAGTAACCTCAGCTATCCACCTTCAGCGCGGCGATGAAGGCTTCCTGCGGAATGTCGACCTTGCCGAATTGCCGCATCTTTTTCTTGCCTTCCTTCTGCTTCTCCAGAAGTTTGCGCTTGCGCGAGATGTCGCCGCCGTAGCACTTCGCGGTGACGTCCTTGCGCAGCGCGCGGACGGTTTCGCGCGCGATCACCTTGCCGCCGATCGCCGCCTGAATCGGAATGACGAACATGTGCGGCGGGATCAGCTCCTTCATCTTCTCGACCATGGCGCGGCCGCGGCCTTCGGCTCGGGTGCGATGCACCAGCATCGACAACGCGTCCACCGGCTCGCTGTTGACGAGAATTTGCATCTTCACCAGATCCGCCGGCTTGTAGTCGGTCAGGTGGTAGTCGAACGAGGCATAGCCCTTCGAGACCGACTTCAGCCGGTCGTAGAAATCGAACACCACCTCGTTGAGCGGCAGTTCGTATTTCACCATGGCGCGGGCGCCGACGTAGGTCAGTTCCTTCTGGTTGCCGCGCCGCTCCTGACACAGCTTCAGCACGCTGCCGAGATATTCGTCCGGCGTCAGGATCGTGGCCTCGATCCACGGCTCGTGAATCTCGGCGATCTTCACCACGTCCGGCATATCGATCGGATTGTGAATCTCGATCTCCTGTCCGTCGTTGAGGTGCATCTTGTAGATCACCGACGGCGCGGTCGCGATCAGGTTCAGGTTGAACTCGCGCGACAGGCGCTCCTGAATGATTTCCAGATGCAGCAGGCCGAGGAAGCCGCAGCGGAAGCCGAAGCCCAGCGCCGCCGATGTTTCCATCTCGAACGAGAAGCTTGCGTCGTTCAGCCGCAGCTTGCCCATCGCGCCGCGCAGCGTCTCGAAGTCGTCGGCATCGACCGGGAACAGGCCGCAGAACACCACCGGGATGGCGGGCTTGAAGCCAGGCAGCATGTCGGTGACCGGCTTCTTGTCGTCGGTGATGGTGTCACCGACGCGGGTGTCGGCGACTTCCTTGATCGCAGCGGTGATGAAGCCGATTTCGCCGGGGCCGAGTTCGTCGATGTTGACCATCTTCGGGGTGAAGAAGCCGACGCGCTCGACGTCGTAAGCAGCGCCCGTGCCCATCATGCGAATGCGCTGGCCCTTCTTCATCACGCCATCGACGACGCGGACAAGAACCACGACGCCGAGATAGACGTCATACCAGCTGTCCACCAGCAGCGCCTTCAGCGTCGCGTCGCGATCGCCCTTCGGCGGCGGCAGGCGGGTGACGATGGCTTCCAGCACGTCGGGAATGCCGAGTCCGGTCTTGGCCGAGATCATCACCGCGTCGGAGGCATCGATGCCGATCACGTCCTCGATCTGCTGCTTGACCTGATCGGGCTCGGCGGCCGGAAGATCGACCTTGTTGAGCACCGGCACGATTTCATGGCCGGCGTCGAGGGCGTGATAGACGTTGGCGAGGGTCTGCGCCTCGACGCCCTGCGAGGCATCGACCACCAGCAGCGAGCCTTCGCATGCCGCCAGCGAACGCGAAACTTCGTAGGCGAAGTCGACGTGGCCCGGCGTGTCCATCAGGTTGAAGATGTAGGTCTTGCCGTCCTTCGCCTTGTAATTGAGGCGGACGGTCTGCGCCTTGATGGTGATGCCACGCTCGCGCTCGATGTCCATGGAATCGAGCACCTGCTCCTTCATCTCGCGCGCCTCCAGTCCGCCGGTGGTCTGGATCAGCCGGTCGGCGAGGGTGGACTTGCCATGGTCGATATGGGCGACGATGGAGAAGTTGCGGACGTTGGAAATAGGGGTGGTTGTCATGGGCGCGGGATAGCACCCGCGCCGCAAAGCGGCAACAAAATAGGGCTGTTCCGAGGCTGACTTCCGCAGAAATCGCAATGATTTGCTGTTGCCGCCGCGGGCTTCACGCTGCTAGCAACCGTTACCGATCACAGCCGATACGGATCACTGGAATGTCCGATGCTTCATCGACCGAGACAGGGCGCAGAACCGGAAAAAATCCCGGCCCGCGCACCGGATTGCGGTCCCGGCAAAAGGCGCGTCTGCGCCATGTGCCTGTCACCCGCCGCGTGGCGGCGTGGGTCGCGGCGGTCGCGCACGATCCCGGCACCAGCCTCAGATTCGTCATCGGCTTCGCGGTGGCGCATGCGCTGCTCTGGACCATCATCCTCACCGCGCTGAAAGGCGCGCAGGATGTCCACATGGATGTCGCCGAGGCCTATGCCTGGGGGCAGAAATTTTTGCTCGGCTACGGCAAGCATCCGCCGCTGGCGGGCTGGGTCGCGGGCGTCTGGTTCTGGATCTTCCCGGTCACCGATTGGGCCACCTACGCGCTGGCGATGACGGTCACGGGCCTTGGTCTGGTGATCTGCTGGCTGATCGCGGTGCGCGTCGTCGATCACCGCCGCGCGTTGTTTTCGGTGGCGATGCTGGCGCTCTATCCGATCTTCACCTTCAAGGGCTTCAAGTACAATCCCGACCTCCTGCAACTCGTGACCCTGCCGCTGTTCGTGCTGGCCTATCTCAATGCCTTCGAGAAGCGCAGCGTGCGCTCGGGCATCTGGCTCGGCCTTGCGGCGGCGCTGGCGCTGATGACGAAATACTGGGTGCTGACCATGATCGGCGCCGCCGGTCTCGCGGCGCTGATTCATCCCGACCGGATGCGCTTCCTGCGCTCGCCCGCGCCGTGGGTGGCGTTCGCCGCATGCTTCGTCGGCATGCTGCCGCATCTGTGGTGGCTGAAGCAGGCAGACTTTCTGCCGCTGATCTATGCCGAAGATGTTTATGGCGGGCGGACCTTCGGCGCCACGCTGCGGCTGGTGTGGATCTATTTCGCGCACAATCTGGGTCTGCTGCTGATTCCGGTGGCGTTCGCCAGCATCGCGCTGGCGTGGAAGCTGCAATGGTGGAAATCGTTGCGGAGAAGGGGGCTGGTCCGCGAGTTCATCGCGTCGGCGAAGCGCCCGTGGGTGCGCGGTCCCAATTCCGGCGTGTACCTTACCCAGGCGCGCCACATCTGGGTTATCCAGATCATCGTCGGTCTGGTGCCGCCGCTCGCAGCACTTGTGTTCGGCATCTACATGAAGACCGACTGGGGCATCTCGCTGTTCTTCCTGGTGCCGCTGGCGCTGGTCGCGCTGCCATCACTGCGGGTGACGCAGATGGCGCTGATCCGGCTGATGCTGATGTGGCTGGCGTTCACGCTGATCATGCTGATTACTGCCCCTGTATTTGCCATTACAGGTCTACGACAAACAGTCGGCTTTGGCTCAACGTTCGTGCCCGCCTCTTTACTGGCGAGGCAGCTTACCGATATCTGGCATCAGCGGTTTCATACGCGCTGGGTGGTTACAGTAGGAACTGTCGAGATCGGCAGTTTAATGACGTTTTACAGCCCAGATCACCCACTCACGTTCTCCCCGGAAGAAAAGTGGTCGTCAGGTTTAGTTTCGTTCGACGCTCAAAAACATTTGGGCTTCATTGGTGTCTGCGATGTCAGCGATTTTCGATTTAAAGCTTGCAGCGCATGGATGAAAAAGAATGCTCCCGACGCGGAACGCATTGAAATAACTGAAAGCCTTTTATTTCATGGACGGTCGGGTTCTACAGGCAGGTGGGAAGTTTATCTCGTCGCGCCGGCACGGGTAGATCGATAGAATAAAATGCAGACTGCTACTGACATGATTAGTGTACCTAAGACCCACGAGAGCCAGATGCGGTGATCAACCGATAGTTCTATCAAGACAGCAATAAAGAAAGACGCGCACAGAAAATATGATGGCCCTCTCAAATTGCTAATTAGTTTTGCGATCGCTCCTAAAAGCACCCCGAACGTAGCGACGCCGATGATTCCCAATTCAAACCATAGGTCCATCACGATGTTATGGGCACTAGGCAAATCTTGGTCGACGTAGAATTTTGCATCGCTTATCAGCCAAGTTGCGTTTCTTATCGTGTTGGCGCCATGACCAAGTATCGGTGCATTCTGGACATGAGTTGAGACCATTTTCCATATTTCAAGCCTGGCGCTGAATGTTCCGGGATAAAAATTCAGTAGCCCAATTTGATCAAGGTAGGAAAACAGCACAGGGGCGATAATAGGCGCAAGAAATGCAACAATAATATAAATCGTAACTATGGCGTTAAATGTAAACCGTTGGCGAGTCTCCGACAAAAAGAAGAACAATGTGACGAAAATGATCGCAATGCTAACGCCGGTCGAGCGTCCGAAAACAAGGGTGCAAATGCCAAAGATACCTGCGGTCACTGTGTAGAGAGGTCTACGCAGGGTCAGCAAGAGTATGGCGAAGAGAATTCCATAGAACGTGATTTTGTGAAGGGTGATAGCCTGAACTGTTCTTGCCATGCCGTTGCTGCCGGACCACGCCATGCCCAACTCTCTTGCGACAATTATAAATATTGCAATAACAGCGCCACCCAGAAAAGCCTTTAAAATTCGCGTACAGGCAGGTTCAGGGATGACAAGAAGCCAGTGAAAAAGAAACAGAGCTGCGATCGAATATCCGAACAAGTCTCGGAAAGCGAGCAGCGGTCTTTTCGGGTCGATGGCCCAAAAACTGCTGCAAATAACGAAAGCCGACAATGCGCAAAGAGTAAGGGCGGGTGCGATGAGCGCCTTGGCGGGCCTTGTTACTGATGCGAAGAGACCGGCACCACAAATGGGAGCAATAATCCCCCACGCGGTCGGCGAAGTTTCAATCGTTGCGAATAGAGGCGGAGCGATAAAAAAAATCAGAACGAGTAATCGTGCTGCTATTTCTTCAGGATCTTTAGTCGCGATTGGCAATCCGCCAAGGCCAATAGTTCGCAAGTCTTGTCGCGGTGAGATTGACCCACCGTTTGACGTGCTTGCGTCTAAATTTTTGGATCGAAAATTGAGAACGGAGAATACGATGGCTGCGCCCCTTTGGATCAAGTGAACTTTTGAATTTTCCGTTCAGGCTTCCTTGCTCCGCAAGAGGCGGCGTTGCCCAAATAATTTCGATGCCTGTTTCATTGTCAGCAAAATTATAAGCAATATCGATTGGCTGCGATAGCTTATGTTGAGCAATCCAATTCAAACGGAGCGCTGCTTCCGGCGCCCCAATCACGTACGCTTCGGCATTTCGATTCTTCGCTCCCTTGTAAAGAATCTTTCCGTGTTTGAGGTCGGAGGGGTGAGTGTACCAATTGGTGCCGACCCCTAAACTTATTGCATATGGGCGTGGCCACTCCTGTGCTTCCTTCAGCACCTCCTGAAATTTTTTTACAAAATTTTCGACCAGTATGGCATCGTCTTCCAGTATGATCGCGTGTTCACACCTGTTGTCCCGAATCAACTGCAGGGCCGTGATATGTTTGAGGGCGCACGATTTTTGTCCTTTGGAGAGCGGGGCCGTGCGAGTAAACCACTGATCCTCGATCTCAGTCGTCAATTCGTTCGCGTCGAAATCCGTTATCCAATGCGCGGTGAGACCGGCGCGAATAAGCTCATTCTTTAAATGCGGCATTCGCTCCGGCAAAGATTTAGCGTGAATGACGTAAACGGGTACATTCATCATGAGATCTGCTTTGGTGTGGGATACTTCAAATAGAAATGTGGCAAACTGGACTGATGAATTGATGCAATGCAATCCGATCGAACGAAGATTGCCTTTAACACAGGCATTTTAACCGCGGCAACAACTGCCATGAATGGTCAATCCCGGCTAGGGCGGACGAAGACGAGAAGTAAGCGCGGCCTTTGTTCGTTATTGCGAGAAGCTTTTGCGACGATACAAAGCTGGGTTGCTTCGCTTCGCTCGCAATGACGGCTAACCTAGCCCGCTTCTTCTTCGCCGAATTTGTTGGCGAGCAGTTCGGTGATGGCGTTGATCGCGGCCTGCGCTTCGCGGCCGCTGGCGGCCACCGTGATCGTGGTGCCGATTCCGGCGGAAAGCATCATCAGGCCCATGATCGAGGTGCCCCCGACGCTTTCGCCGTTGCGGGTGACGGTCAGCTCCGCGTCAAAGCGTTCGGCGGTCTGCACGAATTTCGCGGAGGCGCGGGCGTGAAGGCCGCGCTTGTTGATGATGGGAAGTTCTCGGACAATAACGCCGGCTGACGAAGACTGCTGCTCCGGCGCGGTGCTCATTTTCCGGCGAGCACCCGGCTGGCGATCGTCACATACTTGCGGCCGGCTTCCTGAGCGGCGGCGATCGCTTCGGGCAACGGCTTGTCGTCGCGGACCTTGGCGAGCTTGACCAGCATCGGCAGGTTGATGCCGGCGAGCACTTCGACCTTCGGGCGGCTCATGCAGGAGATCGCGAGGTTCGACGGCGTGCCGCCGAACATGTCGGTGAGAATCGCAACGCCGTCACCGCTGTCGACGCGCTTGACGGCTTCAATGATATCGCTGCGACACAGATCGGCATCGTCTTCGGCGCCAATCGTGATCGATTCGATTTGTTTTTGCGGACCCATCACGTGTTCGAGCGCTGCCTTGAACTCGTCAGCAAGACGCCCGTGGGTCACCAGTACCAGACCAATCATTCAAAACTCCTCGCGGGCGCTTTTGATGCACCGCACGAAAGGGCCACATGTTGACTATCCAGAGCCCCGGCGCAAGAGGGGATCTTGCCGCGTACCCTCTTAAAAAGGTATCCGCGCTGGCCGTCATCCGTGGCGAGGGTACGGCTTATATGGCGAGCGGGCACTGTCCAGCAATCAGCCGAAGGTCGTGAGTTCGCTTTTGAAACCTTAAACTGTCGTAATGAATGCCAGCACCAGAGGCAGGGCGGCATACCCCGGTCCGACCGGGATTCGCGGGATTTCGAGCCCCGAAACCCGCGTTTTCAGGGTTTCAGGCGGCGGCAGGCGCTCTGCGTCGGTGGCGTCGAGATCGACCACCAGCGCAACGCGACCTTCTGCCGCAAAGCCGATGGTCCTGATCCCCAGCCCCCGGACTTCGATCAGCCCCGCCAGTTCAGGCACGCCCTGAACGACCAGCCTGCCGTCGCTGACCGCCAAGCGAACCCGGTCGTCGCCGATCAAAGCCGTGGCCGGGACCTGTCCCGCGCGTCCTGCGAGGATCAGATCGAACGCCAGCCGGGATTTTCCGGACCCCGAGGGGCCGCGAATCAGGATGCCCTGATCGCCGACCAGCACCGCCGAGGCATGAATGCTTGCGTTATCGTCTGCGGTCATATGGCAGGCAGCCGGACCGTGAAGCGCGCGCCGGCGATGCGCGCGTCGCCTTCGGCGTTCATCGGACCGGGGCGATTTTCCGCCCAGATGCGTCCGCCGTGGGCCTCGACGATCTGCTTGGAGATCGACAGTCCGAGGCCGGAATTCTGTCCAAAGCCTTGCGCGGGACGATCGGTGTAGAAGCGCTCGAAAATCTTCTCCAGCGCGCCAGGCCGAATGCCTGCGCCGTCATCGTCGATCACGATTTCGATGTCGGATTTCAGGCGGCGGCAGACGATGCGCACCTTGCTGCCGGGATGCGAGAACGACTGCGCGTTGCTCAGCAGATTGGAAATCACCTGACCGAGCCGCGAGTCATGTCCCGGCACCGAGAATGTATCGTTCGAACGGCCCTCGAACCGGACCTCCACCGTCACGTCGGTGCCGTGCTGGGTTTCGTTCGCGACCGAGACCAGCGTGTTGAGCAGGCGGCGCATATCGACCGGCTCCACGTCCTGACGCTGCAACTCGGCGTCGAGGCGGCTGGCGTCGGAAATATCGGAGATCAGGCGATCGAGCCTGCGCACGTCATGTTCGATGACGGCCAGAAGCCGCGAACGGCTGTCGTCGGACCGCGCCAGCGGCAACGTCTCGACGGCGGAACGCATCGACGTCAGCGGATTCTTCAGTTCATGCGCGACGTCGGCGGCGAAGCGCTCGATGCCCTCGATGCGATTATAGAGCGCGCCGGTCATGTCGCGCAGCGCGCGCGACAGATGGCCGATCTCGTCGCCGCGCGACGAGAAGTCCGGAATTTCCACGCGGGTCTTGGTGCGGCGTCGGACCCGCTCGGCGCTGTCGGCGAGGCGGCGCATCGGGCCGGCGATGGTGCTTGCGAGCAGCAGCGAGAGCAGGATCATCACGCCGGATGCAATGCCGAACACCTTGAGGATCGCGAGGCGTTCGGCGGTTACCATCTGGTCGATATCGTCGCCTTGGGTCGAGAGCATCAGCGCGCCGTGCACCGCGCGGAAACGCTGCACCGGCACCGACACCGACACGATCACTTCGCCGCGGTCGTTGATCCGCACCATGCTGGCCTTGCGGCCGTCCAGCGCCTGCTGCACTTCCTGATAGCCGTTGCCGTTTTCCGGTCCCAGTTCACGATACGGCGGCAGGTCGCCGCGATTGAGCCAGGTGCGGATCGCGATCATGGCTTTCTCGGCGAAGCCCGGCTTTTCGGCATTGGGCGGCGCCAGTTCGAAGCGCATCACGTCGCCGCGGCCGTAGAGGTTGCGGCTGTCGAGCACCAGCACGCCGTCGCGGTCGTAAATCCGCGCGCGGGTCTTGGTCGGTGAAATCAGCCGCCGCAACACCGGCGCGACGCGCTCTGGATTGATCGGGAAATCGATGTTGTTGAGGATTTCGTCGCTGGGACCGTAGGTCTCGCCGGGCTTCAGATCCAGCAGCCGGTCCGGATCGACGGTGATGGCGTTGGTCTCGACGGTGGCCGAGGCCGCGATCGCGCCGGAAATGATTTCGGCCTGCACCAGCAGGCTCTGCGCGCGCGCATCGATCAGTCCGGCGCGAAACTGCGACAGATACAGGATGCCCGCGAGCATCGCGAACAGGCCGATCAGGTTGAGAACGACAATGCGGCGCGTGAGGCTCGAAAACGTCAGTGCGGCGAGATAGCGCCCCGCGCGCCTGACCAGTTCGACGGGACTCCAGTTCCGGCCCGCGGTTCCTGCGTCCGATGCGGATGGCGCATCGGAAGCCGGAGCGAGCGGCAGTGCGCCAACGTCGGCATCGTCGTCGTGATCGTGTTGCGTTCGATCAAGCAATGGCTAAACGCCCGATTGTTGGTTCGCGGTCGGCCACTTATAGCATCTGTAGCCTGGATGAAGCGCAGCGAAATCCGGGGCGATAGCTGTCACCCCATCCCGGATTGCGCTTCGCTTCATCCGGGCTACGGTCTGATCGAGAGACCGGTCAGGTTTCCTTGAACCGGTAACCGACGCCGTACAAGGTTTCGATCATCTCGAAATCGTCGTCGGCCGCCTTGAACTTCTTGCGCAGGCGCTTGATGTGGCTGTCGATGGTGCGGTCGTCGACATAGACCTGATCGTCATAGGCCGCGTCCATCAGCGCGTTGCGGCTTTTTACCACGCCCGGGCGGGTGGCCAGCGCCTGCAGGATCAGGAACTCGGTGACCGTCAGCGTCACCGGCTCGTTTCGCCAGGTGCAGGTGTGGCGTTCCGGGTCCATGCGCAGCAGACCGCGCTCGAGCGCCTTGGCGTCCAGTTCCTTCTGCGTGGCGGCTGGATCCTTGGGCACCGCGCGCCGCAGCACCGCCTTGACGCGCTCGACCAGCAGACGCTGCGAGAAAGGTTTGCGGATGAAATCGTCGGCGCCCATCTTGAGGCCGAACAGCTCGTCGATTTCCTCATCCTTCGAGGTGAGGAAGATCACCGGCAGATCGGACTTCTGGCGCAGGCGGCGCAGCGTTTCCATACCGTCCATGCGCGGCATCTTGATGTCGAGGATGGCAAGGTCAGGCGGCGAGGTCTTGAACCCGTCGAGGGCCGACGCGCCATCCGTATAGGTCATGATCCGGTAGCCTTCGGCTTCCAGCGCGATCGAGACCGACGTGAGAATGTTGCGGTCGTCATCGACCAGGGCGATTGTGGGCATGAGCCTGCTTTCCAAATCGAGTGTTGTGGGCGTAGCGACTGCGTACTGACCGGCAAGTCGGATGCCGTGAAATAAGGCGGTGGTCCGCATGCCAACGAGCAATGCAAGCTGGGCTGAAATGTGACGGTGTTCCTGATCTGGATACCGATTGGAACTTGACGATTATATAAGGCGATTGTTCCCGAATATAACCCCTTTTTGACGCAGAAAAGCCCGATAGCCAATGGAATCAGGCACATAAATGGACCCCTCTGTCGACGTCAAACCGGCCGGCCTGACCCGCTCGCTGCTGGCGCGTTCCCGTCAGGGGGCGCTGGCGACGCTGATGCCCCAGAACGGCGATCCCTATTGTTCGCTGGTCGCCGTGGCCGCGATGCCGGACGGGATGCCGATTCTGCTGATCTCGCGGCTGGCGGTTCACACCAGAAACATCCTCAACGATCCGCGCGTCTCGCTGATGCTGGACGAACGCGCGCCGGGCGATCCGCTGGAGGGCGCGCGGATCATGCTGGCGGGCACCGCCGAACAAGTGCAGGGCGACGACGCCGAGCCCGTGAAGCGGCGTTACCTCGCGGCCCATCCGTCGGCGGAGGAATTCGTGGGCTTTCGCGATTTTTCGTTCTTCCGGGTCATGCCAAGCGGCGTGCATCTGGTGGCCGGATTTGGCCGCATCGTCGATCTCGCGCCGCGCGATTTTCTCACCGATCTGACGGGCGCGGAGCCGTTGGTCGAGGCCGAGCCGGATATCGTCGCGCATATGAATGCCGACCACACCGACACCATGAATCTCTATGCGGTGAAATTGCTCGGGGCGACGGAAGGCTCCTGGCGCTGCACCGGCTGCGATCCCGAGGGCCTCGACCTGCAGGATGACCGGCGCACATTGCGGCTGGAATTTCCGCAGCGGATCAGCACGCCTGCCGCACTGCGGCAAGCCCTGAAGGCGCTGGCCGACCGCGCCAGAGCCATCCCAAGTGCGTGAAATTGAAGCTGTTTTTGCCGGTCCCGGCGATCTTTACTGCTTTATGACGGATCGACTTGGCAATCCGGGCGTTGGCCACTAATAAGTCGCCGGATCGAGGCCCGGGAGTTATGATCCCCGGCATCCGCGACAGGTGGGCGTTTGGCGACAGGCGCGCGAAACGATACGCGGTCTTTGTGGGAGAATCTGAAAGTGCAAGAGACGGGTGTGCGCAACGGTGCCTTCGGCGCCGATAAATTCGGTTTCAAAAATCTCAAACAGGTGAGCTGGAATCTCGGCACCGCGCCGCTCTACGAGCGCTCGATTGCCGCCGGCGAGGCCGTGCTGACCGCGGAAGGTGCGCTGTGCGCCGAGACCGGGGTGTTCACCGGCCGCAGCCCGAAGGACAAGTTCACCGTCCGCGATGCCAGCACCGACAAGACCATGTGGTGGGGTGGCAACCAGTCAATCACCTCCGAGCAGTTCCAGGCCCTCCACGACGATTTCATCAAGCACTGCGAAGGCAAGAGTCTGTTCGCGCAGGACCTCTATGGTGGCGCCGATCCGACCTTCCGCATCAAGACCCGCGTTTACACCGAACTCGCGTGGCACTCGCTGTTCATCCGCACGCTGCTCCGCCGTCCCGAATTCGCCGAGCTTGCGAGCTTCACGCCCGAACTGACCATCGTCGATCTGCCGAGCTTCCGCGCCGATCCGAAGCGTCACGGCTGCAAGTCCGAAAACATTGTCGCGATCGATTTCACCCGCAAGATCGTGCTGATCGCGGGCAGCCAGTACGCCGGCGAAATGAAGAAGTCGGTGTTCACGACGCTGAATTACTTCCTGCCCGCGCAGGGCGTGATGCCGATGCACTGCTCGGCGAATGTCGGCCCGGACGGTGACTCGGCGATCTTCTTCGGCCTGTCCGGCACCGGAAAGACCACGCTCTCCGCCGATCCGAACCGTACGCTGATCGGCGACGACGAAACCGGCTGGGGTCCGGAAGGCATCTTCAATTTCGAAGGCGGCTGTTACGCCAAGACCATCAAGCTGTCGCGCCAAGCGGAGCCTGCGATTTTCGACGCCAGCATCAAGTTCGGCGCGGTGCTCGAGAACGTGGTGCTTGATCCGGTGACCCGCGTTCCGGATTTCGACGACGGCTCGAAGACCGAGAACACCCGCTCGGCGTACCCGCTGGAGTCGATCCCGAATGCTTCGCTGACCGGCCGCGCCGGCCATCCGAAGAATCTGGTAATGCTCGCCGCCGACGCGTTCGGCGTGATGCCGCCGATCGCCAAGCTGTCGCCGGCCCAGGCGATGTATCACTTCCTGTCGGGCTACACCGCGAAGGTTGCAGGCACCGAACGCGGTCTCGGCAACGAGCCGGTTCCTGAATTCTCGGCCTGCTTCGGCTCGCCGTTTCTGCCGCGCGATCCGGCCGAATACGGCCAACTGCTGAAGGAGCTGATCGCCAAGCACAATGTCGATTGCTGGGTGGTCAATACCGGATGGACCGGCGGCAAGTACGGCACCGGCAGCCGCATGCCGATCAAGGTGACCCGCGCGCTTCTGACCGCGGCCCTGAACGGCTCGCTGCGCAACGCTCAGTTCCGCACCGACAAGTATTTCGGCTTCGCGGTGCCGACCGCGCTCGAGGGCGTGCCGAGCGACATCCTCGACCCGGTCAACACCTGGAAGGACAAGGCCGAATTCGACAAGACCGCCCGCGCGCTGGTCGGCATGTTCCAGAAGAACTTCGAGAAGTTCGAAAAGCAGGTCGATGCGGAAGTCCGCGCCGCCGCCCCCGAGGTCAAGCTCGCGGCGGAGTGAGTTCCTTCATTCCGGTTTTAACGTATAAGGGGCGGCCTGCGGGCCGCCCTTTTTGTTTGCCCAAACCATGGAGGCCGATCGATGAAAATCAGCGCGCGCAATCAGCTCAAGGGAAAGATCGTCGCCATCGACCACGGCGTCACCACCAGCCATGTGAAAATCGACATCGGCGGCGGCAGCGTCATTACCTCTGCCATCACCAAAACCTCGGTTGAGGAATTGAAGCTCGAAGTCGGCAAGCAGGTGTATGCCATCGTCAAGGCGAGCGACGTGATGGTGGGGACCGACTGAACATGACCCGCATCGACCGGCGATCCTTTGTCGCAGGCGCTGGCTTGATGCTGCTGGCGCGGCCGGCGCGCGCCGCGCGCACGGTGACGGATTCCGCCGGGCGCACGGTCACGCTACCCGACCGCATCGATCACGTGTTCGCCGCGGGCGGCCCCGCGTCAGTGGTGGTCTATGCGATGCGGCCTGAGACGATGGTGGGCTGGCCGCGCGCATTGCGCGCCGAGGAACGTCCGTTCATTGCACCGGCGCAGCGCGATCTCCCGGAAGTCGGCTTGCTGACCGGGCGTGGCGACACCGCCAATGTCGAGACCGTGCTGAAGATGAAACCCGACCTGATCGTCGACTACGGTTCGGTGCGGCCGTCGTTTGCATCGCTGGCTGACAATGTGCAGCAGCGCACCGGGATTCCCTATGTGCTGATCGACGGGCGCCTCAACGCGGCGGCGGCGTCCTTCCGTTTGCTCGGCACCATCTTCGGTGCGCCCGAGCGCGGCGAGACGCTGGCGCGCTATTCGGACGATCTTCTCAAGAGCCTCGACACGACGCTTAAGAGCATCTCCGAGGATCAGCGTCCGCGTGTCTATCTGGCGCGAGGGCCGGACGGACTTGAAACGGGTCTTCGCGGCTCGATCAATACCGAGATCATTGAGCGGGCCGGCGGGCGCAACGTCGCCGACGCGCAGGACCAGCGGCGTGGCATCGCCAAGGTGTCGCCTGAGCAGATTCTGGCCTGGAATCCCGACGTTATCGTCACATGGGATCGCAACTTCCACGACAAGATCGCCAACAAGGGCGACGATCCGCTGTGGCAGGGCGTCAAGGCGGTCAAGGACGGCCGCGTGTATCTCGCGCCGACCGCGCCGTTCGGCTGGATCGACCGGCCGCCGTCGATCAACCGCCTGATTGGGTTGCGCTGGCTCGCAAACCTGTTTCACGGCGCGCGTTTTCCGTTCGACATCCGGCAGGACACGCGCGCGTTCTACAAGTTGTTTTATCATGTCGATGTCACCGACGCGGATCTCGATACGCTGATCGCATGGGCCGACGGCAAGCCGCCCTCACTCCCGGCACGCCGATGACGGGATCGCGGGCGGCATCGCGAGCCTCCTGGATCGTTCCCGGCCTCGCATTGTTGGCGATTGCAGTCGCCGCAGTGGCGGTGACCGTCGGCGCGTTTCCGGTGACGCCCGATGGATTTTTCCGCGCCGTGAAAAATCTTTGGTCGGGCGACTTGCCGCAAACGTCCGAGGAGCGGGTTCTGTTTGGTATTCGCGGCCCCCGCATCCTGGCGGGGCTGATTGTCGGTGCATCGCTGGCCGGCGCGGGCGTGGTCTATCAGGGACTGTTTCGCAATCCGCTGGTGTCGCCCGATGTGCTCGGCGTCTCGGCAGGCGCGGGCCTCGGCGCGGTGATCGGCATTTTTCTGTCGCTGCCGGTTTTTGCGATCCAGATGCTCGCCTTCGGTGGCGGGCTTGCGACCGTGGGCCTCGTCTATCTGGTCGCGGTGGCCGTGCGCGGCCGCGATCCGACTCTCGTGCTTGTGCTCGGCGGCGTGGTGGTCGGGGCGCTTGCGGGTGCTGCTATCTCTTTGCTGAAGATTCTGGCGGACCCTTACGATCAATTGCCGGCGATTACGTTCTGGCTGCTCGGAAGTCTCGCCAGCGTGCGCGGCGGCGATCTCTGGAACGTGATGCCGGCCGTGCTGATCGGCCTCGTGCCGCTGGTGCTGCTGCGCTGGCAGATCAACGTGCTGTCGCTCGGCGACGAGGAGGCGAAATCGCTCGGCGTCGAATCCGGGCGGCTGCGCGTCATCGTGATTGCCGCCGCGACATTGATGACAGCGAGCGTGGTTGCGATCTCGGGCGTGATCGGATGGGTCGGTCTGGTGATCCCCCACATCGCGCGCATGCTGGTGGGGCCGAACTTCGAGCGGTTGTTGCCCGCAGCGATGCTGATGGGGGCGAGCTATCTGGTGCTGGTCGATACGCTGGCGCGGTCGCTGGGACGCATCGAAGTTCCGATTGGAATCCTCACCGCAGTGGTTGGCGCACCGTTTTTTCTATGGCTGCTGTGGCGTGGCCGGCACGGGTGGTCGTGATGCGCCTCGTCGCCCGCGATCTTGCATTCGGTTATCCCGAGCTGTCTGTCGGTCGCGATCTGAATCTGACCGTCGAGGCCGGTGAGGTGCTGTGCCTGCTCGGGCCGAACGGGTGTGGCAAGACCACGCTGTTCAAGACGCTGCTCGGCTTGCTGCAGCCGCAGGGCGGTGGCGTTACGCTGGGCGGCGATGCGCTGGCGGACCTGTCGCGCGCGGATATCGCCCGCCGCATCGCCTATGTGCCGCAGGCGCAGGACACGGCGTTTCCCTACACCGCGTCCGATCTGGTGCTGATGGGGCGGGTCGCGCATCGCGGCGTGTTCGCTGCGCCGACGCAGCAAGACCGTTCGATCGCGTTGAACGCGCTCACCGAGCTTGGTATCGCCGCTTTGGCCGCGCGCGAGGTGACGACGCTGTCGGGTGGGCAGCGCCAACTGGTGATCGTCGCGCGGGCGATGGCGCAGGCGGCCCGTCTGATCGTGATGGATGAGCCGACCGCCAGTCTCGACTTCGGCAATCAGGTCGCGGTGCTGGCGGAAATCCGAAAACTCGCCGCACGCGGCACCGGCGTCATTCTCTCGACCCACGATCCCGATCAGGCGTTTGCGGTGGCGAGCCGCGTCGCGCTGATGCAGGACGGTGTGATCGTCGCGCAGGGAACGCCGTCCGAGGTGCTCACCGCCGCGCGGCTGAAGGCGGTGTACGGGATCGACGTCACGGTCGAGCAGCTGGCCGGCGGGCAGACGGTCTGTGCGCCGGTCTATCCGCGCTGACCGGAAGTCGTCTGAATCGAAAAAGGGGCGACTCATTTAGCCGCCCCTTATTATTTGCGAGTGGTGTAGCTGACGTACGAGTTCAGCGCGCCGTAGCGGTGGTGGTGCCGGTGGTCTTGCCGGTGGCGACGTTCAGGACCGAACCGTTCTGCAGATCGATCCGGTAGACTTCGCGCAGCACGTTTCCGGCAAAGCCGAGTTCAACGATGGAGATGGTCTTGAACGAGACCGGGATGCCGTCGGGCAGGATCTGGTTGAACTCGGTTGCGGTCTGATTCATGTCCTTCTGGACTTCCGGAGAGAACTTCACGTTGCTGTAGACCAGCGTGTTGTGCGGATTGTGCGAGCGCAGTTCCTTGCCGTCCTTCACCACATTGACGCCGCTGACGCCAACCTTCTTCACCAGGTCCTTCGCGGCGTCGCTCATGGCGGCGTACACCGGTCCCGTGCAGCGCGGCAGCGGACCGTCGCGCAGCGGCGCGAGTGCAGCGGTGGCGGTGGTGTTGAACGCCATCATGGACTCAAAGTCCGCGCCTTCCTTGACGATGCCGAGATCGAGCCACCATGGCTGGCCTGCGCCCTTGGCGGCTTCGGTGGTGTAGAACTTCTTGAGGGTGACGTTGAGAACGCCCGGCAGCTTCGGCAGCGCCTTCAGCATTTTGTCCGGCGTCGTGGCGTCGGCGTTGTGGATATGCACCACGGTCACGTGCGGAATGTTGTGACGTGCGGCTTCGTCCTCAAGCTTCGCGTTGAGCAGCTTTTCGCGCAGCATGCCCTTGGTGGTCAGGTCGAGGCTGTCGTTCACGTCTTTCGGCAGGGTGTAGACAAGACCGAAGGTGCGGACATGCGGACGGAAGCCGGGCGCGTTCAGCGAGCTGTTGTCGATCTCGGCCTGTGCGGCGAATGCAAACATGGATGCTGCGGCCGCGACGGCAACGGTCGCGAGACGATGGGACAAATTCTGAATCATGAAAAATCTCCGGTTGGACTGGTGAGCGTGCCCGTCAGAACCGGAAATCGCGGTGGGACCGCAGTCACAAATGCCGGATCGCGAGCAGGTGGCCGGACCATGCACGCGTATTGTGACAGCTGGATTGGGCTGCGGCGCGCTGCGGCAATTCGTCTCTGCTCGGCGAACGGCGGGCCTTTCAGGCCTTGAAATACACAACCTGCGAGGTGGTCGCGAGCAGGCGCCCGCTCGGGCTCCACAACTCGCCGGTCTGGTTGCTGAAGCTTTTGTGAAAGACATGCGCGTCGGCAGCGCCCAGCACCATCGTGATGTCCTCGGCGGCGAGATCTGCTGCGTCAGCATGAAATGCCGTTGTCATCGACACGGTGCCGATCGGCACGATGGTGCCGCGGACATGGAAGATGCGGGCGAAGAACGTGTCGGACATCGACAGCAGTGACAGGAAATCGATCTGCCGGGGCGCGGTGTCGCTGAGCCACATCCTCGAATAGGCGCTCGCCGGGACATCGTGGGGCGTCTTGCCGTAGTCTGGCGCGCCTTCCACGAAACGAAACTGATACTGCCGCGCCCACGGCGCGATGCCGCCGTCCGGCAGCGGTTTGGTCTCGTCGAACGGTGAGGCCTGCGGCATGATCGCTGGTTGATGCGACCATGAGGGACGACGAACCGCGAACACGGCGATCATGAACGCGGCAACGCCATCGTCTTGCAGCAGTTCGACCATCCAGTGCTGCGTCGAGCGCGTCGCCTTCATCAGGCGCACAGTGAGATCGAAGCCGCCGCTTGCCACCGGCGCGCACAGGTTCACGGTGACCGACAGCGGATCGCCGAGGCGTTCCGGCTGCACCATGATTGCGCGCAGCATGGTCGCGGCGGTGGCGCCGCCGAACGGACCAACAAAGGCGAAGTAATCTTCGCTGGCGGTGCCGCGCAACCGGCCGTCCACGAGGGCGACCTGCGTGGCGCGGTCGAACGGATGGGCTGTGTTGCTCACGGCGGTCTCAGGCGTCTTATCAAGCATCGATGGCTCCCGGTCTGTCGCTTTCAGTCATCGCGGGATCGGGAGCGCAATTCAATGACGTCTCGGGTAATGGCGGCTATGCCATCTGGAACAAATTAAGAACACTTTAGTAAGTGATTGATATATCATTGTGATTCGGCGCATGCGCCACCACATCTAGGGTCTGTCATCGGTCTCGAGGACTACATGTCCAATATCGCTTTCGACAACACCGCGCTGACGCGAATCGCGGACTTCGCCCGGACGCTTTCCCGTCTCCATGCCGCGGCCCGAACGCGGCTGGTGGACGACGATCATATCGACCGCGAGTTCAACGCGGTTTGCATGTCGGTATGGGGCTACACCACCGACGATTTCAGCGACGACCTGTTCTCGCTGAAGGATCATGAATTCCTCGATTCGCTGGACGAGGCGCGCGCGCGGATTTTCGCGGCCGAACACGGCTACGATCTGGTCGACGACAGCGGCATCCTTGCCGACTGGTGGGGCTACTGCTGGATGATTCTCGCCGAACATCGCGGCCTGCTGACGCCGGACATCAAGGCGCGGGCGCGGATGGAGATGGAAGAGAAATATCTTGCGGCCCCCAACGTGATCGGCGTCATCGTCGGGCGGTGAGTTGTGGAGTCATGCCGCACCGCCCGCAAAGGCGGACCGATCCGGAATTCCTATTGAAAGATGGATTCCGGATTCTTTCGTTCCACTCGGCCCGGAATGACGACTGTGGAGAAACTCACATCCGCGCGCGGGGCTTCTGCGCGGCGATCTTCGGCATAATGGCGTCCGGCGCCATCGGCTGGGCGTATTTCGGCTCGGGCACCGATCCGGTGATGTCCTGCGACGAGTAGGTATCTTCGGGGATTTCGGCCGTGACCGGCGCAACTTTCATCTCGCCGAGCCGCGCGCGCAATTCCGGCGTCAGGCCCGGATAGCTGTTCACCGGCGTGAACTGCGCGGTCTGGCCATTCGCGGCATTTGTGCCGGAATAGGCGACAAGCCCGCTCGCGGTTGCAACGATATCGCCGGGGCGCAGCGTGGTATCGAGCGACAGATCGACCGGCGCGAGGCCCGCGGGGTCGCGACCGTTGCAGGTGCAATCCGCTTTCAGCGCCTTGCGGTAGGCGAAGGCGTTCGGCGTATCGACATAGCGCTCGCCCATGTTGCCGACTGCGTAATCGATGCTGTTGCCGGAATAGACCTTCGTTGCGCTGGCCGGGCAGAACGACTGGCACATCTGCGCTGGCGTGCCGCCGCTGCGCCAGGCCAGCGGAAAATACCGGCCGTCGCAGCTGCGCACGCAATAGGTGGTGAAGCGTCCGCCCGGCGAAGCCGCCGGCGCGGGTGCAGGATCCGGATTGGACAGGCCGAAGGGATCGGCGAAGGCATTGCTTGGCGCCTGTTGCGGCGCTCGCCGCTCCGGCTTGTCGCTACCGAACAGGAAATCGAAAATGCCGGCGGATGCCACGCACGGCGCAAACGCCACGGGCATTGCCAGCATGAAGGTGAGAACCAGCGTCATGCGGCGCCGCATGCACGAACTACGCAACTGTTTACGCAACTTTGGCCCCACTCACGCAACGCTGACCCTGCGGCAGGCTTATGCCGCAGCGTCAATGACCTTAAGGCGTGATGGTAAACGCGAGGTTAGGAGCGCGAATGTTGCAGGTGCGCTTCGCGCAATTTGACCATGACATGCAGGGCGCGATTGGTCGGCGTTGCGATGCCGAGTTCTGCTCCCTTCCGCACCACATATCCGTTGAGATAGTCGATCTCGGTGAGCTTGCCGCGCGCGAGATCCTGAGCGGTGGAAGAATACTGGCCCGGTACCGCTTCGGCGAGCGCGAAGACAGCCTGCTTGATATCGGCGGGAATCGAAATGCCTGCCGCATGCGCGACGGCAAGACACTCATCGATGGCGCTTTCAATCACGTCGGTAACGCCGTCGACCTTGAGCATTGCGCCATAGGGGAGTTGAGCGATCGCTGACACGGCATTGTAGGCGCAATTGGTGATGAGCTTGGCCCACAACTCGCTGACCACATTGTCCGAGACCGTCGTCGGTATCGCGGCGTCGCTGAACTGCCGCGCGATATCCGCGCTGGCCGGGGAGGTGCCGATGATCAGTTCGCCGCGTCCGTGGTGTTTGACATGGCCCGGGCCTGCCATTTCGGTGGCGACGTAAACCACGGCGGGAACGGTGATCGGCTCGATCGTTGTTTGCAGCCGTTCGGCGTTGTCCACGCCGTTCTGAAGGCAGAGAATTGTTGCGTGCGGTTTCAGGAAGGGAGCGATCGAGCGGCCGGCGGATTCGGTGTCCGACGATTTCACGCAGAACAGGACAACGTCCGCGCCTTCGACGCCGGAAACCTCGCTGGTGGCTTGCACAGCAACCGCGCCGTTGAAGCTGCGGCTCTCGAACATCAGGCCGTGCTGCCTGATGGCTTCGACGTGTTGAGGCCGGGCGATCAGGATCACGTCGTGCCCGGCCCGCGCCAGCATCGCGCCGAAGTAGCAGCCGACGGCGCCGGCTCCCATCACCGCAATTTTCATCCGGTCTCTCCGCCAGTGAACGTCCCTGTCACGTCCCGAAACCGAAACGTGCGCCTACGGCTTGAAGAACAGGAAGGTCGTCAGCACGAAGGTCGGCACCAGCACCAGCATCGACCACACCATGTAGCCGAAGAAGCTCGGCATCTTTACGCCGGCCTGCCGCGCGATGGCATAGACCATGAAGTTCGGCGCGTTGCCGATATAGGTGTTGGCGCCCATGTAGACCGCGCCGGACGAGATCGCCGCCAGCGTCGCGGCCTTGACTCCCATCAGCACCTGCGGATCGCCGCCAGCGAGCTGGAAGAACACCAGATAGGTCGGCGCGTTGTCGAGGAACGACGACAGGATACCGGTCAGCCAGAAAAAGGCCGCGGCATTGTCGCTGCCGTCGGCATTGGTGACGAGGCCGATCAAGGAGGCGAACGGGCCGTTCGCTCCCGCCTGCAACATCGCCATCACCGGCACGATGCAGATGAAGATGCCAGCGAACAGGATAGCAACTTCCTGGATCGGTCCCCAGGCGAATCCGTTGGCCTTGCGATCCGACTTCTGCGTCCACGCCAGCGATGCGAACACAACCAGCACGAAGATCACATCGCGCAGCAGATCCTGAATTTCGAGATCGACGCCAGCCACATGGAACACGATTCCGGGTTTCCACTGTGCACTCATCAGAATGGCGGCGATGACGACTGCGATCAGCAGCAGGTTGACCTTGCCGTGAAGCTTGAGCGGCGAGTCGGGTGTCGGGTCCTTCGTCTTCTCGAAGCGGCCCTCGCGGTGATGCATGTAGAGATCGAGCACCATGAAGATTGCGAGAACGATGCCGCCGACCACCAGCGTCTCCTGCCACAGATGCTGCGTGGTCCAGAAGAAATCGACGCCCTTGAGGAAGCCGATGAACAGTGGCGGATCGCCGAGCGGCGAGAGCGCGCCGCCGATATTGGCGACGAGAAAGATGAAGAACACCACGACATGCGCGTTATATCGGCGGTCATCATTACATCGGATCAGCGGACGGATCAGGATCATGGCGGCACCCGTGGTGCCGACGATGCTGGCCATCATCGCGCCGACTGCGAGCAGCACGGTGTTGGTGAAGACGCTGTCGTGCAGGTTGCCTTCGAGATAGATGCCGCCGGCCACCACAAACAGCGCCAACAGAAGCAGAATGAACGGCATGTACTCGAGAAAAGCGGTGTGCGCGAGTGTTGTCGTCACCAGATGACTATCAACGGTTGCGAACAGCGGAATAACGATCAGCGCCGCCCAGAACGCGGTGAACTTGCCGTAGTGATGCTCCCAGACGTGGGGATAGAATACCGGACCTGTGGCGATACACAGCAGGATGCCGACGAAGGGCAGCGCCCACAGGATCGACAGTTTCGCGCCGTCCAGTCCTTCGGCAGCGAAGGCGGGCGCGGGGACAAGAAAGAGCAGGAGACAGGCGAGGAGGCATTTCGCGGCCGTCGCGGCCCACGGGCCGGCGCGTCGCGGTGCACGATGACCGGCTGGGGCTCGGACCGATAATCCCTGAACTCGGGTGCGCTGGGAAAGTATCTGCATTCTCATCTGCATCCTGTGGTTAGGGGCTCCGGCTCGCGCTCGCTTGGGCGGGAGGGCCGAATAACGTTCAGTGGGTGAGGAGGCGGCGGCGGGCATCAGCCTTTCAGAAACTCGCCCGCCTTGTAGAGCGCGCGGAACGGAATGCCAGCCTCAGTGAATGATTCGGTCGCGCCTTCGTCGCGATCGACCATGGTAAACACCATCACGACCTCGCCGCCGGCGTCTTTCACCGCATCCACCGCCTTGATCGCCGAGCCGCCGGTGGTGGTGACGTCCTCGACGATGACGATGCGTTTGCCGCTCAGGCTTTCGCCCTTGGCGAGACCTTCGACCGCAAGCCGCGCGCCGTGTTCCTTCGGCTTCTTGCGCACGAAGAAGGCGGCAATGGGATGCCCCTTGAGCCACGACAGTTGCGCGATCGCGCCGGCGATCGGCACCGCGCCCATCTCGAGCCCGCCGATATAATCGACCTGATCGTCCTTCAGCGCATCAAGCGACAGTTCCGCCAGAAGGGCGGCGCCTTCCGGATCGAGCATGGTGGGCTTCAGGTTGAAATAAAAATCGCTCTTGCGGCCGGACGCCAGCGTGATTTCGCCGCGCCCGAACGAGCGTTTGCGGATGATGTCGGCAAGGCGGGCACGGGACGCTGATTTGGACAAGGCGATCTCTCGGACTACGGGGAATTTTCGCGGAATTTTACGGCATGATCCCGAAAAATGAAAACCGGTTTCCGGAAAAGATCATGCCCCAGACTAAAGCTGCCGTGGACATTCCACAGCGGATCGCCCACCGTCAACAGCGCAAGATCAATAAAAGGCAGCAAATGACCATCGACCTTTACACCTGGAATACGCCCAACGGTCGCAAGATCAGCATCGCACTCGAGGAAATGGGCCTGCCCTACAAGGTGCATCCCATCAATATTTCCAAGGACGAGCAGTTCGCGCCGGACTTTCTCAAGATCAGTCCGAACAACAAGATTCCCGCCATCGTCGATCCGGACGGCCCGCACGGCAAGCCCGTCAGCATCTTTGAATCCGGGGCCATCCTCCTGTACCTCGGCGAGAAGACCGGCAAGTTCCTGCCGAAGGATTTGGGCGAACGCATCCCGGTGCTGGAATGGCTGATGTGGCAGATGGGCGGATTCGGACCGATGCCGGGTCAGGTGCATCATTTCATCGCACTCGCGAGCGAGCAGGACCGCCGCTACGGTCTTGAGCGTTTCATGAAGGAAACGCGCCGGCTCTATGGTGTGCTCGACCGCCGGCTTGAGGGGCGCGAATTTGTCGCGGACAAAATCTCGGTTGCCGACTTCGCAATTCTCGGCTGGGCGTGGCGGCATGAGCGTCACAAGGTCGCGCTCGACGATTTCCCGAATGTGAAGCGCTGGTACGCCACGATAATGGCGCGGCCGGGCGTGACGAAGGGGTTTGAGGTCAGTCTGAGTTAGGCGCGTCCGCGCATTGGTATGCGCGGATGTTCAGATCCGTTGTGTGCTGAACGCGAACCAGATGGCGATGGCGGCAAGCAGAACCGCAAGAACGCGCCGGATGGTGCGGCGCTTGTCCGGCGTTTCGATCGTGCTTTGCAGCCGGGATGCAAGAAGGACGATCGTCAGATGGATTGCGGTCGCGATACCGACATAGATCGCCGACAGCATCAGGGTTTGCGCTGCAATCGTGCCTTTCCCGATCTGGATGAAATCCGGTAGCACGGCGACATAGAACACCGCTGCCTTCGGATTGAGGAGATTGGTGATCAGTCCGCGGCGGAATGCCGTCCATGGCGTGACGTCGGGATTGCCACCGGCGTCCGGCGAGGTCTTGCGTTCAGCCGCCCACGCCTCCCAAGCAAGCCAAAGCAGATAGATAACGCCGCCCCAGCGCAGCGTCTCATAAAGAAATCTCGAATTGTCGATGACGGCGCTGAGGCCGAGCGATGCCGCTACGCCGTAAACCGAGAGACCAAGCGCGATCCCGGCGACGGCGGCGAGACCTGCACGGATACCCTGCGACAGCGACAATGCCGCGAGATAGGCCATGTTCGGCCCGGGTGTGATTTCGATAACGAAAGAGGTCAGCGCGAAGGCAAATAGTGTGTTTGAAATCGCGTCACTCATGACATCGATGAGGCTGCATCAATGCGCCTCGTCCCAGTTGCTGGCGGCGCGGGCATCGACCTGCAACGGCACCGACAGCGACACCGCCGGGAACGGCGCGTCCTGCATCACGTGCTGGACCACCGGCAGCGTCGCCGCAACCTCATCGTCCGGCACCTCGAAGATCAGTTCGTCGTGCACCTGCAACAGCATCTGCGCCGACAGCTTCTTTTCGGCGAGCGAGTCTTCCATCCGGATCATGGCGCGGCGGATGATGTCGGCCGCTGACCCTTGCAGCCGCGCATTGATCGCGGCGCGCTCGTTGAACGAGCGGATCGACGGATTGCTCGCCTTGATATCGGGGTAGTGGCATTTGCGGCCGAAGATGGTTTCCACATAGCCATGCTCGCGGCAGAAATCGCGCGTCGCATCCATGTAGGCGCGGATGCCGGGGAAGCGCTCGAAATATTTCTTGATATAGGCGCCGGCTTCCTCGCGCGGAATGCCGAGCTGGTTGGCGAGGCCGAACGCCGAGATACCGTAGATGATGCCGAAGTTGATCGCCTTGGCGCGGCGGCGGACTTCGGACGGCATATCCTTGATCGGAACGCCGAACATTTCCGACGCGGTCATGGCGTGAATGTCCAGCTTGTCCTGGAATGCCTGTTTCAGCGACGGAATGTCCGCGATCTCAGCCAGCAGCCGCAGTTCGATCTGCGAATAATCCGCCGAGACCAGCTTGTAGCCCTTGGCGGCGATGAAGGCCTTGCGGATTTTGCGGCCATCTTCCGTGCGCACCGGAATGTTCTGCAGGTTCGGTTCGTTGGACGACAGCCGGCCCGTGGTGGTCGCGGCCAGCGCGTAGGTGGTGTGCACGCGATGGGTTTGCGGATTGACGTATTCGGGGAGTGAATCCGTGTAGGTCGATTTCAGCTTGGTGACCTGCCGCCATTCCAGAATATGTTTCGGAAATTCATGACCGGCTTCAGCCAACTCGTCGAGAATTTGCGCGGACGTGGACCATGCGCCGGTCTTGGTTTTCGCGCCGCCCGGCAGGCCCATCTTGCCGAACATGATGTCGCCGAGCTGTTTCGGGCTGCCCGGATTGATCGGCTCGCCCGCCATCTTCTGAATGTCCGCTTCGACGCGCGCTGCGGTCTGCGCGAATTCGCCGGACAGACGCGACAAAACTTGTCTGTCGATGGAAATGCCGCGCCGCTCCATGCGCGCCAGCACAGACACCAGCGGACGCTCCAGCGTCTCGTAAACAGTGTTGACGCGATACGCCAGCAGGCGCGGCTTCAGCACGCGCCATAACCGCAGCACGATGTCGGCGCGCTCGGCGGCGTATTCGGTGGCTTTATCGACCGGCACTTGATCGAACAGAATACGATTCTTGCCGGTGCCGGTCAGTTCCGTGAAGCCGATGGCCTTGTGGCCGAACCAGCTCTCGGCCAGCGCTTCCTGATCGTGTTTGGCGCGGCCCGCATCGAGCACGTAGGAAATCAGTACGGTGTCGTCGATCGGCGCCATGTCGATACCGTGCTGCGCCAGCACCACGGTATCGAATTTCAGGTCGTGGCCAATTTTGAGAACGCCCGCGTCGGTGAGCAGCGGCTTGAGCGCAGCCAGCGCGTCGGAAGCCCTGATCTGGTCAGGCGCGACCCCGCCGGCAAACAGTCCCGAGCCATCGCCGGGCTTGGTATGCGCCAGCGGGATGTAGCAGGCTTCATTGATGCCGGTGGCCAGCGAAATGCCGCAGATTTCCGCCTGCATTGGATCGGCATGGCTGGTCTCGACCGTGAGCGCGACCTGGCCGATATCGAAGGCGCGCGCGATCCGCCGCTGCAATTCGTCGAGGGTCTTGATGGTCGCGTAGGCGGCGCGATTGAATTTGGCGCTGCGCGCTTCCGCGGCGCGCGCATCGGCCAGCGCTTTTGGCGTTTGTGGACCGCCGTTCTCTGCTGCCTGCTTCGGAGACTTCGCTGATCCTGCCCACTGCCCCGCATTTGACGAGGTTTTCCCGAACAGGTCGGGTTCGCCGCCGAGCGGCGGTGTCGCGGGAGAACCCGCGGCGACATCGGCGGGAGCGGATGCACTCTTGTTGCCGGCGTCGGCTTCGACATCGGACGGATCGATCTGCGCATACTCGGCGACACGCCGCGTCAACGTCGAGAATTCCATCGCCTTGAGAAACGCGATCAGCTTGCGCGAATCCGGCTCGTGTACGGCCAGATCATCTAGCGGCACGTCAAGTTTCACGTGGGCGTCGAGTTGAACGAGTTTCTTCGAGATGCGTGCCTTCTCGGCATGCTCAATCAGGGACTCGCGCCGCTTGGGCTGCTTGATCTCGGGCGCGCGCTTGAGCAGCGTTTCAAGATCGCCGTATTCGGTGATCAGCTGCGCTGCGGTCTTGATGCCGATGCCGGGAACGCCGGGCACGTTATCCACGGAGTCGCCCGCCAGCGCCTGCACCTCGACCACCTTCTCGGGCGGCACGCCGAACTTCTCGATCACTTCGGGAATGCCGATGCGGCGATCCTTCATGGTGTCGTACATCGACACGCAATCGGTCACGAGCTGCATCAGGTCCTTGTCGCTGGACACGATGGTCGCCGTTGCGCCGCGTTCGCACGCTTCGCGCACGTAAGTGGCGATCAGGTCGTCGGCCTCGAAGCCGGATTGTTCCAGACACGGCAGGTCGAATGCGCGCACCGCTTCGCGGATCAGCGCGAACTGCGGAATGAGATCGTCCGGCGCCGGCGGCCGCTGCGCCTTGTACTCGGGATAGAGTTTGTTGCGGAACGTAACTTCGGACTTGTCGAAAATGATCGCGAGGTGCGTCGGACGATTGTCCGGCGGCATGTCGCGCATCAGCTTCCACAGCATGTTGCAGAAGCCGAGCACGGCATTGACCTGCAACCCGTCGGACTTGCGGTTCAGCGGCGGCAGCGCGTGATAGGCGCGGAAGATATAACCCGAGCCGTCCACCAGAAAGACGTGGTCGCCTTTGGCGGGCGCAGTAGCTGAAGGAGCCCTCGCCGCCGCAGCTTTGGTCGCGGGCTCCTTGGCAGCAGCGGTCTTGGCGGTCGATTTCTCAGGGGATGCAGGCTTTTTCGACATGGCCGCAACTTAAGGATTTTGGCCGCGAATAACACCCCTCCGCAGGGCAGATGCACACCGAAAAGTTCGTCATGGCCGGGCTTGTCCCGGCCATCCACGCCTTCTGTCGGGGAAAAAAAGCAAGACGTGGATCACCGGGACAAGCCCGGTGATGACGTCCGTATTCGAAGCGCGCTCTATTCCGCCGCCTGCAACGCGGGTCGCGTCTGCTTCGGCGCGATCCAGAACAGAGCGGGCCGCTCGAACAGGAAGTTGAGCCCGGCGCGTTTCGCACCCCACCACATCAGGAGCGCGCCGAGCACGCCCGCAATGGTGTCGATCAGCGAGACGAAGCCGATATCCGGAATGATGCCCGTTTTGAGCAACACCACGCGCGTGATTGCCATCGGCAGGAAGAACGCCAGATAGATCACGATGGAGTGCTCGCCGAAATAACGCAGGAAGCCGAGCCAGTTGGCGCGGGCGAGCAGTGTGCCGGTAATGATGACGGCGACGGCGCCGGCAAATCCGAGCGCCAGCGAGACGACGGGGCGGTCGCCGAGGCCTGCGAACACCAGACCGCCATTGACCAGCGCCCAGGCCGCAAGGCCGGCCAGCGCGAGGCGTGGCCTTTCGCGTGCGCGATCGGCCAGCACGAACACATAATTCGCGAACAGGTAGCCGGAATAGAAGTAAACGAAGCGCGCGGCGAACTCGTCGATCACGGTCCAGCCGGTGGCGACATGCGCGGTTTCAAGCAATGCGGCGATCAACCAGATCAGTGGCGCAGGCATTCGCAACGTCGCTTTGGTGACGACGAAGAATACCGGCAGCAGGTAAATGAACCACAGCGTGCCGAACGGCTCGATGAAAGATTGCAGATACATGACACCGACGTGAGCCCAGCCCTGCTCGGCGGCGAAGCCGGGGGCCTTGAATCCAAACTGGATGGTGACCCACAGCACGTAGAAATAGGCGAAATGGACCACCTTGCGGTCCAGATAGGTGCGCCAGTCGCGGTCGATCACCCGCGCCAGGAACAGCCCCGAAATCAGGAAGAAATCCGGCATCCGGAACGGCTTTGCAAACTCGACGAACAGGTGCATGAAGCCCTGCTTGCCTGCGGCGGCCTCGACGCCGAGCGTCGAATGCATCATCACCACCATGACAATGCAGATGCCCTTGGCATAATCGACCCAGTCGAGCCGCTCGGAAGCGGGGGACGGGCGCGCGCCGGATGTGCCGTTGTTGCTCATCATGTCTCGTTTCGGTCCAACTGCGCGCCATCATGGGGCGCATGGGTTTCTTTCTCCTTTATTCATACAAATGTTGTGCCCACTTCGCGCCGAATTGCGCTAAAAGCCCCCCGCGACAACAACATCGTTAATGTACGTCGGGGATGGGGTAACTTCATGCGGATTGCCATGATTGGCACAGGCTATGTTGGGCTGGTGTCGGGAGCCTGTTTTGCCGATTTCGGCCATCGCGTGACCTGTGTTGACACCGATGCCGGCAAGATCGCCGCTCTGAACCGCGGTGAAATCCCGATTTTCGAACCGGATCTGGACCGTCTGGTCGAGGCCTCGGTGAGCGCCGGACGGCTCGATTTCACCACCGATCTGGCTGGCCCGGTCGGCGAGGCGGATGCCGTATTCATCGCGGTCGGCACACCGTCGCGGCGTGGCGATGGCCACGCCGACCTGACCTATGTCCATGCCGCGGCCCGCGAGATCGCCAAGGCTCTGCAGGGCTTCACGGTGGTCGTCACCAAATCCACCGTGCCGGTCGGCACCGGCGACGAGGTCGAGCGCATTATCCGCGAAACAAATCCGCGGGCCGACGTTGCCGTCGCGTCCAATCCGGAATTCCTGCGCGAGGGGGCGGCGATCCGCGACTTCAAGCATCCGGACCGCATCGTGGTCGGCACCGACGACGAGCGCGCCCGAAAGGTTCTGGGCGAGATCTATCGGCCGCTGTATCTCAACCAGGCGCCGATCATGTACACCGAGCGGCGCACGGCGGAGCTGATCAAATATGCAGCCAATGCGTTTCTGGCGACCAAGATCACCTTCATCAACGAGATCGCGGATCTGTCGGAAAAAGTCGGCGCTGACGTGCAGGAGGTCGCGCGCGGCATCGGTCTCGACAACCGCATCGGCTCGAAATTTCTCAACGCCGGTCCGGGCTTCGGCGGCTCGTGTTTTCCCAAGGACACCCGCGCGCTGGTGAAGACCGCGCTGGATCACGACGTTCCGCTGCGCATCGTCGAGGCGGTGCTCTCGGTCAACGACAATCGCAAGCGCGCGATGGCGCGCAAGGTCTCGAGCGCGCTCGGCGGCAACCTGCGCGGCAAGACCATCGGTCTGCTCGGGCTCACCTTCAAGCCCGACACCGACGACATGCGCGAGGCGCCGTCGATCCCGCTGGTGACGGGCTTGCTCGATCTCGGAGCGAAAGTGCGTGCGTATGACCCCGCCGGCATGGAGCAGGCCAAGGGCGAACTGCCGGACATCACCTATTGCGCAGATCCCTACGCTGTTGCCAAGGATGCCGACGCGCTGGTGATCGTCACCGAATGGCGGCAGTTCCGCGCGCTCGACCTTGCGCGGCTGAAGCGCGAGATGACGACACCCGTGATGGTCGATCTGCGCAACATCTATCGCCGCGACGAGATGGAAGAGCTTGGCTTTACCTATGAGAGCATTGGGCGCGGGGCGATTTGAGCTTCAGGCGCTCGAGCGTCATTGCGAGGAGCAGCGCGACGAAGCAATCCAGTCCTTTCTGCGAGTTTCTGGATTGCTTCGCTTCGCTCGTAATGACGGATATATCTTGTCCCGATGATCACCTTCTCCACGCCTCTTCCCATCGATGCTGTTCTCGATGACCTGACATCGACGCTCGCGCGCAGCGCCACCGCCGTGCTGGTTGCGCCGCCCGGTGCGGGCAAGACCACGCGCGTGCCGTTGGCGCTGCTGGATGCGGACTGGACTGCGAAGAAAAAGATCATTGTGCTGGAGCCGCGCCGGATCGCGGCGCGCGCCGCCGCCGAGCGCATGGCGCAGACATTGGGCGAGCGTGTCGGTGAGACCGTCGGCTATCGCGTGCGGTTCGGCTCGAAAATCTCGCGTGCGACCCGGATTGAAGTCGTCACCGAAGGCATCTTCACCCGGCAGATTCTCGACGATCCCGAATTGAGTGGCGTTGCCGCCGTGTTGTTCGACGAATTCCATGAGCGTTCGCTCGACGCCGATCTCGGTCTGGCACTGGCACGTGATGCGCAAACAGGTTTGCGCGAGGATCTGCGCATCCTCGTGATGTCCGCGACCCTCGACGGTGCGCGGGTGGCGAAACTGCTCGGCGATGCGCCGGTGATCGCCAGCGAAGGCCGCGCGTTTCCGGTCGATACGCGCTATCTCGGCCGCAAGCCCGATGTGCAGATTGAACGGCAGATGGCGGACGCGATTGCGACGGCGTTGCGTGCCGATATGGGTTCGGTGCTGGCGTTCCTGCCCGGTGCTGCCGAAATCCGCCGCACGCAGAACTTTCTCACGGAGCGCGTCAGCGATCCTGCCACCGAAATCGTGCCGCTGTTCGGTGCGCTCGATGCGACCGTACAGGATCGCGCGATTTCCCCGCCTCCGAAAGGCCAGCGCAAGGTGGTGCTGGCGACGTCCATTGCCGAGACATCGCTGACCATTGAGGGTGTGCGGATCGTCGTCGACTCAGGGATGGCGCGGGTGCCGCGTTATGAGCCGGACATTGGTCTCACGCGCCTTGAAACCATTCGCGCCTCACGCGCCGCGGTCGATCAGCGCAGAGGACGTGCAGGCCGTACCGAGCCCGGCGTATGCTACCGGCTGTGGGACGAGCCGCAGACCGCATCGCTGGAGGCCTATACGCGGCCGGAGATTCTGTCCGCAGATTTGTCGTCGCTGGTGCTGGATCTCGCCCATTGGGGCGCGAGCGATCCATCGGCGCTGGCGTTCCTCGATTCCCCGCCGCTGCCCGCGCTGACGGAAGCACGCAACCTGCTGCGCGAACTGAATGCGCTCGATGATGCGGGCCGCATCACGCCCGAGGGTAACAGCCTGCGTGCGCTGGCGCTGCCGCCGCGGCTCGCGCGGATGATCGTGGATTCGCATCGGCTGGGTTCGGGCGAGGAGGCCGCGCTGATCGCGGCCATTCTCACCGAGCGCGGCTTGGGCGGCGACAGCGCCGATCTCGATGCGCGGCTGGATCAGTTTCGCCGCGACCGCTCGCAGCGGGCGCAAAGCGCCCGGCAACTCGCCGAGCGCTGGACCAGGCAAGTCGCGGCGAATGAGCCGTTCGATATGGTGGATCGTTCGCTTTCCACTGGCCTGATGCTGGCGCTGGCGTTTCCGGATCGCGTCGCGCGCAATCGCGGCAACGGCTCCTTCGTGCTCGCGAACGGGCGCGGCGCATCCGTCGAGCAAACGTCGGCGCTGGCAAAGTCTCCCTACATCGCCGTTGCTGAACTGACCGGCACGGCGGCGAACGGGCGCATCCTGCTGGCGGCGCCGATCACGCAAGGTGAGATCGAGGCGCAATTCGCCGACCACATCCAGACCGATGACGAGATCACCTTCGACAGATCCGCGATGGCGTTGCGTGCGCGGCGCAGGAAAAAGCTTCACGCCATCACGCTCTCGGAGCAGACCCTGCCGGTCTCGCCTTCGGCGGACACCGCGCGTGTGCTGGCGGATGGCCTTGTCGCCGGTGGACTGGACCGATTGCCATGGTCGAAGCCGCTCAAGCAATGGCGGGATCGCGTGATGTTCCTGCGCGCGGCGTCGCCCGAAGACTGGCCCGATCTTTCCGACGCCGCGCTAACGGAGACGCGGAGCGAATGGCTCGCGCCCGCTTTGTTCGACAAGACCTCGCTGGCGAGTTTTTCCGCCGGCGATCTGTCGGACGCGCTGATGAATCTTTTGCCGTGGGACATGCGCGCGCGGCTCGACCGCGAAGCGCCGACCCATTTCGAGGCGCCGACGGGAACGTCGCTGCCGATCGACTATGAAGCCGAGCAGGGACCGACCATCGCGGTTCGATTGCAGGAACTGTTCGGACTCAACGTGCATCCGTCGATCGCGAAGGGAAAAATTCCGCTGGTGCTGGAACTACTGTCCCCCGCCCATCGTCCGGTGCAGGTGACGCGCGATCTGCCGGGCTTCTGGCGCGGATCCTATGCCGCGGTTCGCTCCGATCTGCGCGGGCGCTACCCGCGCCACCCTTGGCCCGAAGATCCCGCGTCCGCGCCGCCGACCCGCCGGGTCAAGCCGCGCGGAACGTGAAGTCCTAGCCACCGGGCGCGGTTCCCGAGGTGCATTTTAACGCTTCCCTCACCCTTATCTCGGAAAAAGCCCTCTTTGCCGGGACCGGACGGTCAACTTTCGGCCCGTTGTGATGTGATTCCCATAAGCTTCGGCGCGGGACCGGTGAGTACAGGCATATGCGTTATGCGTAGCATCATGATTCTTGCGGCCATTCTGATCGTGTTCGGCACGTCCATGGCGAAAGTCGCGGACACCATGACCACCGAGAAGGCGCAGGCCAGGGCGGTCGACAAGGCGAAGGCCATGAACGCCTTTGCCTCGGTGCAGCCGACAACCACAGGCAACGCCAGCCTCCGCAGTGTGACCATTCCCCGCGACAGCCGCGGCCATTTCCAGACCGAGGGCCGCATCGACGGCCGCCGGCTCGGCTTCATGGTCGATACCGGCGCGTCGGTAATCGCGCTGAACGAATCGTCAGCGGCGCAGATCGGTATCCGGCCGCGGCCCAGCGACTACACCGCAAATGTTTCCACGGCCAACGGATCGATCAAGGCCGCGCGCACGAGGCTCGCGATGGTCGATATCGGCGGCCTCGTCGTGCGCGATGTCGATGCGCTGGTGCTTCCCGACGAGGCGCTGTCGGAAAACCTGCTCGGCCTGTCGTATCTGTCGAAACTCAGGCGCTACGAATTCGCCGGCGGCAAGCTGGTGATGGAGCAGTAGCCCGCTGCCACAGCCGTCATTGCAAGGAGCGTTTGCGACGAAGCAACCCAGCTTCTTGTTTCCCGCTCTGGATTGTTTCGTTTCGCTCGCAATGACGATTACACCCGCCTGAACACCACACTCAGGTTGTTCGCCGGCATTTCGGTGACTTCGGGCGGGGAGAATCCCTCAGCCCGCGCCCATTCCGCGACAACTTCCAGATCGCGCAATCCCCATTCCGGATTTCGGGACTTGAGACTCGCATCGAACGCCTCGTTGCTCGGCGCTGTGACGATATCCGCGCGCCGGTATGGCCCGTACAGATAGAGCGGCGCGTCACGGGGCAGCAATTTCGCAGCGCCATGAAACAGGCCCTCGGTCGCGCGCCACGGCGCAATGTGGATCATGTTGATGCAGAGAACCGCGTCGGCTGCGGAGAGCGGCCAATGATCCGACGACGCATCCAGCATCACCGGAGACCGCACGTTGGAAAGATCGCTGTCCTGCGTCCAGGCTTTGACGCTCTGCAAGGCGGCGTCCTCGGGATCGGAAGGCTGAAACGTCAGGCCGGGAAACGCCCGCGCAAAATGCACGATATGTTCGCCGGAGCCGCTGGCGATTTCGAGCACAAGTCCGGAGGGCGGCAGCAAACCGCGCAGCACATCAAGAATGGCGTCGCGGTTGCGCAGCGTCGCGGGGTATTCAAGGCGGCGGTCGGTCATGCTGGTCCGATCTGAATGAAGACTGTACGGGTTGGCTGCCAATATGCCGCATTTCATCCGTAAATGCTTGGCTCCCGCCTTTCCACGGTTCCAAGCATTCGCTAAAGCTGCTGGATATCGTCCGCCCGCATTGTCACGAGGCCATCTGAATGTTTCCGAAGCCGAAGCCCGAACTCGTCCCCAATACCTATGCCTACGAATCCGAGCCGATGGTGAAGGCGACCGGCTTTCGCGAATACGACGCGCGCTGGCTGTTCGGCAAGGAAATCAACCTGATGGGGATTCAGGCGCTGGGCATGGGCCTCGGCACGCTGATCGCCGAGATGGGGCAGAAGCAGGAGATCGTCACCGCGCACGATTTCCGCAGCTACTCGGCCTCGATCAAGTACGCACTGGTTTCGGGCCTTCTGGCGTCCGGCTGCAAGGTGCATGACATCGGACTCGCAGTGACGCCAATGGCATATTTCGCGCAGTTCGAACTCGATGTGCCGTGCGTGGCCATGGTCACCGCCTCGCACAACGACAACGGCTGGACCGGCGTGAAGATGGGCGCCAATCGCCCGCTGACGTTCGGGCCGGACGAAATGACCCGTCTGAAAGAGATCGTGCTCAACGCCGATTTCAAGCTGAAGCCCGCGGGCTCGTATCACTTCGTCGAGAATTTCCCGGCGCGCTATATCGCCGACCTGACCAAGCGCCCCAAACTCAAGCGCAAGCTGAAGGTCGTGGTTGCCTGCGGGAACGGCACCGCGGGCGCGTTCGCGCCGCAGGTGATGGAAGCGATCGGCTGCGAAGTGATCCGTCTCGATACCGAACTGGATCACACCTTTCCGAAGTACAATCCGAATCCCGAAGACATGGAAATGCTGCACGCGATCCGCGATGCGGTGCTCGAACACAAGGCCGATGTCGGCCTCGGCTTCGACGGCGACGGCGATCGCTGCGGCGTGGTCGATAATACCGGCGAGGAAATCTTCGCCGACAAGGTCGGCGTCATGCTGGCGCGCGACATGTCCGCGATTCACAAGAACGCGCAGTTCGTGGTCGACGTGAAGTCAACCGGCCTGTTCGTGACCGATCCTGTTTTGCAGAAGCAGGGCGCACACACGACCTACTGGAAGACCGGCCATTCCTACATGAAGCGCCGCACCCATGAGTTGAAGGCGTTGGCGGGCTTCGAGAAGTCGGGCCACTTCTTCTTCAACGCGCCGGTCGGACGCGGTTACGACGACGGTCTCGTCTCCGCCATTGCGATCTGCGACATGCTGGATCACGCGGCCGGCAAGACCATGGCCGACCTCAAGGACGCTTTGCCGAAAACCTGGTCGTCGCCGACCATGTCGCCGCACTGCTCCGACGAGACCAAGTACGGAATCGTCACGCAAGTGGTGAAACATTTCGAGGATCTGAAGGCGAAGGGCGCCAAGGTCGCCGGTCAGCCGATCCGCGATCTGGTCACGGTCAATGGCGTGCGCGTTACCTGCGAGGATGGAAGCTGGGGGCTGGTACGCGCTTCAAGTAACAAGCCTGAGCTTGTGGTGGTGGTCGAAAGTCCGGTCTCCGAACAGCGCATGCGCGACATGTTCGAGGCGATGGATTCGGTGCTGCGCACCCATCCGGAGGTCGGCGAATACAATCAGAAAATCTGAGGACTACGTCCGGCTGCGCGATTGCGGCTTGTCCGCGATCATTTTTTCCAGTTCCTGTTCGGCCTGCGTCACATGACGTTCCTTGTGACGCAGCAGAAAGAAGCGGCGCGACGGCAGCGGCATCTTCAACGCGACCAGCGCGCGCGATGTCAGCAGGTTGGTTGCGACCAGCTTCGACAGGATGGTGGCGCCCGCGCCGGCGGCCACTGCTGAACGAACGGATTCGTTGGACGGCAGTTCGAGCGTGATATTGATATCGCCGCGTGCCAGTCCGAATCCGGCCAGCGCCGTCTCGAAAATCTGGCGCGTGCCCGAGCCCCTTTCGCGGGCGATCCACGCCGCGTCTCTCATCTGGCTGGACTTCACGGTGCGCAGGGACGCCCACGGATGCTTCGCGCCGACCACCAGCACGAGTTCATCCTCTGCGATCAGCTTGACGGAGAGTGCCGGATCGTCGATCTGCCCTTCGACGAATCCGAGATCGGCCACGCCATCGCGAACCCAGCCTGCGGCCTGATCGGTGTTGCCGATTTTCAGATCGAGCGCGATACCGGGATACTGAGAGTGAAAGCGATGGATCAGCGGCGGCAACCAGTAATTCCCGACCGTCTGGCTTGCCGCCAGCGACAGCGATCCACGTTTCAACCCTGCGAAATCCGCCAGCACGGCTTCGGCGGCAGCGCTGCGGGCGAGCACGGCGCGGGCTTCGAGCACGAATTGTTTTCCCACATGGGTCAACTTGATGCTGCGTCCCACGCGGTCGAACAGCCGGATTCCATAGCGCGCTTCGAGCGCGGCGATCGCCGCGCTGGTTGCCGATTGCGTCAGGTTGAGCGCATCGGCGGCGCGCGTCATGTGCTCCCGCTCCGCGACGGCGACAAAAATCCGGAGCTGCTCCAGCGTCATCGGGTGTCCTATGTGGTGATCTTCACAAGCATCAGGCTGAATGCTGCGATGAAGAGGAAGGCCGCTGCGCCGAGCGCCAGTGGCCGCAGGCCCTTGGCGCGAAGCTTGCCGATATCGGTTTCCAGTCCCATCGCCGCCAGCGCCATCGACAGCAGGACGGTGGTCACGGTAACGATGACGCTCCTTGCTTCCGGGGGAATGGTGACGACGCTGTTGACTCCGACCAGCGCGACGAAGCCCAGCACGAACCACGGCATCGGCGCGCGGCCCGCCGCGGCATGTCGTCCCGCCTTTCGGTTGTGGCGGTTGGCCATCAGGCCGAGGGCGATTACCATTGGCGCCAGCATCGCGACCCGGGACAGTTTTGCGATGGTGCCGAATTCGCCGGCCTGCTGGCCGCCCTGATAGGAGGCGGCCACCACCTGCGCGATTTCGTGAATCGAAGCGCCGCTCCACAGGCCGAAGGCGCGCGGCTCCAGATGCAGCAGTCCCGGCAGCAGCGGATAGACGAACATCGCAATCGAGCCGAACACCGTGACGCAGGCCACGGCATAGGCAACGTCCTCGTCATGGGCGTTGGTTACGGTGTTGGTAGCGATCACGGCGGAGGCGCCGCAGATCGATGTTCCTGCGGCGATCAACTGCGTGAGCTTCTTCTCCACACCGAGCAGGCGTCCGGCCCATGTGGTGAACAGGAACGTTGCGATCAGCGACAGCGCGATCACCGCCAGGCCGCTTGCGCCGACGTCGGCAATCTGAGCGGCGGTGAGTTGCAGTCCGAGCAGGATGATGGCGAAGCGCAGAATTTTGCGAAGCGCGAAGGTCACGCCTTCCTTGGCGCGGGCCGGAGTGCCGATGGCGTTGTGAAACAGCATGCCCAGCACGATGGCGAGAATCAACGGGCTGAATGTGTGGACGTTGGGGACTTCACGCAGGCCGAACGCTGCCGCTGTGATCAGCGCGGTCAGCAGCAGGCCCGGCATAATTCCGGATGTGGCGGGCGCACGCTGAGGATGAGGTTCCGTCGCGGCAAGTGTTTGAGCGGTCATGGCCGAATTCCCTTATTCCGGCCGCAAAATCGCAAATCGCGATCAATCAATCCAACTGATTATACATCTTAATCCAATCTATAAAATCGATCATTTAAGCCGCACATAAGCCCGCCGGCGTTTCTGCGGGCGGGCTTATAAAACGAGGCAGTCTTGCGTCAGGCGCCGGAGAGGGCCGGCACCGGCAGCGCCGTCACCGACTTGATCTTTTCCATCGCAAACCGCGAGGTGACGTTTTTCAGCGCCACCGCGCTGATCAGTTTCTTGTAGAAAATATCGTAGCTCTGCATGTCGGCGACGACCACGCGCAGCATGTAGTCGACGTCGCCTGCCATGCGATAGAATTCCATCACTTCGGGCATGGCGCTGACGGCGTCGGCGAACTTCTTCAGCCACGCGTCGGAATGATCGCCGCTTTCCACCGACACGAACACCGTGATTCCGAGGCCGATCTTGTTCTGATCGACCAGCGCCACGCGGCGCAGGATGATGCCCTCGGCTTCCATGCGCTGGATGCGCTTCCAGCAAGGCGTCGAGGAAAGCCCAACCCGGTCGCCGATTTCGGCCACCGACAGCGAAGCGTCGTCTTGCAGCACGGTCAGAATCTTGCGGTCGATGGCATCAAGGCGACGAGGGACATCGGCGACAGCAACAGCGGAATCAGACATCAGAAGAACTTTCTTCCATAATTGAAGATTTAATTCCTCATATATAGAAAATTCTTCTCGGACAAGTGCCAAGACGCCGCTTTAGACGGCTTCTACGCCGTCAACGCAACCGTGCTGGAGGTCAAAAGAGCTTCAACTTCAAGGCGTTGCGGAGACCCAAAGGCGCCACCGAAACGGGTGCATTTGAGCGCAGCCGTTGCCGAGGCGAACCGCATCGCCTGCTCCAGCGGCTGACCTTCGGCGATTGCGAGCGTGAATGCGCCATGGAAGGCGTCGCCCGCGCCCAGCGTATCCACGACGTGGACCGGGAAGGCCGGCATGTGCTTCGGCTCGCCCTGCGGGTCGAGCCAGGTCACGCCCCTGGAGCCAGATGTCACGCCGAGAAACGCCGGGGTCACCTGTGCGAGCTTGCGCAGCGCGGTCACGTCATCGCTTTCGCCTGCGGTGGCGTGCAGCGCCTCGGCGGAAAAGACGATGTGCGAGGCGACCTGCAACAGCCCTTCGCGCATCGACATCATCCGGTCGCCGTCGATGACGACGGGAATACCTCGGCGATGCGCTTCCGCGCACACGTCGGTTCCGAATTCAGCGCAGCGGCTTTCGATCAGAATGGCGTCGCAGTCGGTGAGCAACGTTTCAGTGGGCGGCAGCTTCACGGACCACAGTTTCGGATCGCGGAACGTGGCGATGGTGCGCTCGCCGCTCGGATCGATCAGGACGCTGGAGATCGGCGTAACCACATCATCAACCACCACAAGGCCACCGGTGTCGATGCCTTCACTCCTGAACTGGTCGTTGATGGTGGCGTTGCTTGCGGCCAGCAGCCCGCCGATCGGTCCTGTGAGCAGAACGCGCGCGCCGAGACGTGAAATCGAAATGGCTGCGTTCGGTGAATTGCCCCCCGCGACTTCAACGAACTCGCTGGCATATTCCTTGTGACCACGCGCCGGGACTTCCGGCACGCGGAAAATCAGATCGCGCACCGGCATGCCGATGCAGATAATGCGGGGTGATGTTTTGCGTGATGGATCGTTGATTTTCACGGACACTGCGCCTCGCTCGAAATAGCTCGTGACAAGGACAATCGATGACACGCCATGCGGTTCCTTGTCCGGAACCGCAAAAGCTACGCGGTCTCCGCGATCCAGTTGGCGAGAAGGTGGTGTGCGATTGCGACCGGGTGAGGGCCTGTCATCCCTTCGGGATGGGTCTTTGCAAGCATCGCCACCGCCTCGTCGCGGCTGAACCAGCGCGCATCTTCAAGTTCGGTTTTATCGACAACAATGTCGGTGGTGGTGGCGCGCGCGGTGCAGCCGATCATCAGCGATGACGGATAGGGCCACGGCTGCGTCATATAATACCGCACGTCGGTGCATTGGATGCCTGCCTCTTCGAGAATCTCGCGCTGCACGGCATTTTCGATGGTTTCCGCAGCTTCGACGAATCCCGCGAGGCACGACCACATCGTCGGTGGAAACTGCGACTGGCGTCCCATCAGGCACTTGTCGCCTGTTGTCACCAGCATGATCACGACCGGATCGGTGCGCGGAAAATGCTCGGTCTTGCAGGTGGGGCACAGGCGTTTCCAGCCGCCGTCCGCCATCGCTGAACGCGCCCCGCAATTGGCGCAGAAGCCGTGGCGCTGATGCCAGCTCACCAGCGATTTCGCCATTGCGATGGTGGAGAGTTCGCGCGCCGGAATGGCTCCGCTCGCGGCGACGGCACGCAGATTTTCCACGCCGACATCCTGACGGCCCATCAGATCTTCGGCGGCGGTGGCGCTGATGCCCATGCCGAAAACAGCCGCGCCTTCGTGCAAGCCGAGGAAGATGGTACCGGGGTTGGCTCCGAACCTGTGGGCTTCATCCAGCGTCAGCAGCGCGCGGGGGCCGTCGGCGCCCTGCGTCACCACCAGCGAATCGCGATGCACCACATAAGCGCGCGCGTTGCGGTGGTTTTCCAGCGCGAACAGCTTTTCGGCGTCGGTGCGGATATGCGCCGCGCGGTCGATCGGATGCGACACGAAGCCCGGTTGGCCGAGCGGAAAGGGATCATTTTTTGTTGTCATTGATTTTCAGCTCTATGGAAAACTAACTCAGCCAGATCATGTGGCGAAGGGCTGCGATGAAGGTGTCGACTTCCTGCGGATCGTGGGCCAGCGGCGGCACCACGCCCCAGACCGGCCGCGGCCACGCCGCGTCCGAGGTCCGGCGTGCAATGATATGAACATGCAACTGCGGAACGGCATTGCCCAGCGCCGCGATGTTCAGTTTGTCGGGTTTGGTGATCTCTTTCAGCGCGCGCGCGACGCGGGTGATCTCGGTCATCAACTGCGCCTGTTCAACCTCATTCAGGTCGATGATCTCGATGGCGTCCGCGCGGCGGGGCACCAGCAGCAGCCACGGGTAGTTCGCATCCTTGATAACAAGCACGCGCGCCAGCGGCAGATCGCCGATGTTGATCGTGTCTTTTTCGAGGGTGGAGTGAAGAGACCAGTTGGAGGCAGGCATTTGGATTCTCGGGTGATCCGGCAATTTTGCAGAGAGATGAGCCTTGAACAACAGCTGTCATGCCCGGCTTTGCGCGGGGCATCCATGCCTTTGTTTCATCATGGCGGAATTCGTGGCCGCCGGCTCCGGAACCACCGATTTCATCAGCCGTAACAACATGGTGCGAAGGTCCGCCGCGCGCTTGCTTTCCGGCGGTTTTGGCCCCAAATAGGGACCGGGAGATTGGCGGTGGACGAGCCACTCGCCAACCGGGTCAGGTCCGGAAGGAAGCAGCCCTAACGAGGTCCGGATCGGGTCGCTCGTCAGTCTCCTACCTCTCTTTTTCGCGCGCCCAGCGTGCTAACGCCGGCTTTCCGCAAGACGCTTTTTCAGGAGTCTTGCGCCAATCGCGGATCGATTGATGACCGATGCTGATATTGCCGGCGTGACTGCAGACGATCAGCCCGGTTTCGAACTCGGCGGGACGCCAGCCCCCTCGACGTCGTCTGGCTCTGCATCCGGAGCCGGCTACCGCGTCCTCGCGCGCAAGTACCGTCCCGCGACATTTGAAGATCTGATCGGCCAGGAAGCCATGGTCCGCACCATCTCGAATTCGTTCGAGGCGGGGCGCGTTCCGCAGGCCTGGATTCTCACCGGCGTTCGCGGCGTCGGCAAGACCACCACCGCGCGCATTCTCGCCCGGGCGCTGAACTATGAATTGCCGGACGGATCGGTCAAAGGGCCGACCATCCACATGCCGAAGATGGGCGTGCATTGCCAGGCGATCATGGAAAGCCGGCACATCGACATCCTCGAGATGGACGCGGCCTCGCATACCGGTATCGACGACGTGCGTCAGATCACCGACGGCGTGCGCTATGCGCCGTCGAGCGCGCGCTACAAGGTCTACATCATCGACGAAGTCCACATGCTCTCGGAGAAGGCGTTCAACGCCTTTTTGAAAACTCTGGAAGAGCCGCCCGAGCACGCCAAGTTCGTGTTCGCCACCACGGAAATCCGCAAGGTGCCGGTCACGGTGCTGTCGCGCTGCCAGCGCTTCGATCTCAGGCGCGTCGAATCCGATGTGCTGATGGCGCATCTGGCGAGCATCGCCGACAAGGAAGGTGTTGCGACCGAGCCGGAAGCGTTGGGCCTGATCGCGCGCGCCGCCGAAGGTTCGGTGCGCGACTCGTTGTCGCTGTTCGATCAGGCGATCGCGCATGCGGCGGGCGTAGTACGCGCCGAGGACGTGCGCCAAATGCTGGGCCTCGCGGACCGGACTCGCGTGATCGATCTGTTCCAGTCGCTGGCCAGCGGCGACATTGCCGCCGCGTTCAAGGAATTCCGTGATCAGTATGACACCGGCGCCGATCCGGTGGTGGTGCTCAGCGATCTCGCCGAGTTCGTGAATTTCGTCACCCGTGTGAAAGTTGTCCCGGCAACGGCGGACAATCTGGCGCTCGGCGAAACCGAACGCACGCGCGGGCGTGATTTCGCGGCCAAGCTGTCGATGCGGGTGCTGTCGCGGATGTGGCAGATGCTGCTGAAGGGCATCGCCGAGGTGCAGGCGGCGACACGCCCGCAGGCCGCCGCCGAAATGGTGCTGGTGCGGATCGCCTATGTGTCCGATCTGCCGACGCCGGATGAGGCGATCAAGATGATCGATGCCAACGGCGGCGCGTCGCCGTCGCTTGGCGGTCATGGTGTCGGCAGTGCCTTGCCACGCGGTCCGTCCGCCATGCTGTCGTCGGGTGGCGATGACGGTTCGCAGATACGCGCGGTGGCGTCCAGCACGCGTCCTGCGCTTGATACCTCGCCGCGTCCGCAGATGAGCGCTCCTGCGCCGGCTCACGTCGAAGCTGCGCCGGTGCGCCGGTTGACCACATTCGCCGAGATCGTGGCGATCGCCGGCGAAAAACGCGATCTTCAGATCAAGTCCGCGCTGGAAGCCGATATGCGGCTGGTGCGCATGGAAGACGGCAGGCTGGAAGTCGCGCTGGAACGCAGCGCCGCGCGCTCCGTTGTCAACGAACTGTCGCGCAAGCTTGAGCAGTGGACCGGCCGGCGCTGGACGGTGATCGTGTCTAATGAGGCCGGTCAGCCGACGCTGCGCGCGCAGGCGCAGGCAGCGAAAGAAAAGCTCACCGACGGCGTGCATGCCGATCCGCGCGTGCAGGCGGTGATGGCGAAATTTCCGGGCACGCAGGTAATCGATGTCCGGCGGATCGCGCCGGATGTTGGCTCGGGCGCCGATGAGTCCGGACCCGTGGCCGCGGCCGAAGAAGACGACGATCTGTAGGGAACCGGTTTTCGGACAAGATCATGTCCGGGCATCAACGATAAAGGACCGTTCATGGCTGATTTTCTCGGCATGATGAAACAGGCGGCGCAGCTTCAGTCGAAGATGAAGGCGCTGCAGGATGAACTCGAAACCATCGAGGTCGAAGGCACCTCCGGCGGCGGGCTGGTCAGCGTGCGCATGACGGCCAAGGGCGAAGTGAAGGCCGTGAAGATCGATCCGTCGCTGATGAAGGCCGACGAGCGCGAGATTGTCGAAGACCTGCTGGTGACGGCGCACAATGAAGCGCGCCGCAAGGCCGAAGCCGCCATGCAGGAGAAGATGCAGGCGCTGACCGGCGGTCTCGGTCTGCCTCCGGGACTGGGCCTCGGCTAGTCCTATGCCCACTGCCGTCGCAGGTCCGGAGATCGAACGTCTGATCCAGTTGCTGGCGCGGTTGCCGGGGCTTGGCCCGCGCTCGGCGCGGCGGGCGGCACTGCATCTGATCAAGAAGCGCGAAGCGCTGATGACGCCGCTGTCGTCGGCGCTGCAGGTGGCGATCGACAAGATTCAGGTTTGCAGCACCTGCGGCAATATCGATACGCAAAATCCCTGCACGGTCTGCACCGATACCCGGCGCGATCCCTCGATCATCGTTGTGGTGGCGGACGTCGCGGATTTGTGGGCGCTTGAACGCGCTCATGCCACAAACGGATTTTATCACGTGCTTGGTGCGACGCTGTCGCCGCTCGATGGCGTCGGTCCGCAGGATCTGACTATCGATGCGCTGGTCCAGCGTGCGCTCGATCCGCGGGTCACCGAAATCATCCTCGCGCTCAATGCAACCGTCGATGGCCAGACCACCGCGCACTACATCACCGACCTGTTGCAGGATGCCAACGTCAAGGTCACCCGGCTGGCGCATGGCGTGCCGGTCGGCGGCGAACTTGATTATCTCGACGAAGGAACTTTGTCGGCTGCCATGCGGCAGCGGACGCTGTTCTGATCTCTCAAACTGAATTCACGAAATGGAAGCCGCATGATTTTCCGTCTGTTCGCGAATGTCCCCGCCATACTTGCCGCCGGTTGTGTTGCGGTGCTGATGTCCTCCAACGCGTTCGCGCAGCAGAAGGCCAAGCCGATCAAAACCGGTGAGGTGTTGTCGGGCGAACTGACCGCGATGCGTTCCGGCCCGAAGAAAAAGCGCGTCATCACTTATCAGTTGACCAGCGAGCCGCGTCGGCTGCCGGGCCCGACCGGCCTGTGCAATCTGGAAACCGGCCCCGAAACGTTTCAGATCGTCACCAATAGCGACGCCGAAGCCGCGGCGCTGAAGCCCTTTATCGGAAAGAGTATTGCGGTGAAGGCCAATGAGATGGCCTGCGCGCAGGTCGCCGGGCAACTGAGCGACGCCATCGTCACCAAATGGAGCGTCGTGACCAGGCACTAAGGCGCGGTCGGATCGGCCTCGCGCCGTCCCAGTGTTTCAAAGTGCCCACGCCGTTGCAGCCAGGCCAGCAGGATCAGGCTTGGCACCGCGACCAGCACGCTGAGCACGAAGAACGCCGGCCAGCCGGTGGCCTGCGCGACATAGCCGGCACCCGCCGAGAGATAGGTTCTGCCGATCGCCGCAAACGCAGTCAGCAGCGCATACTGGGTGGCGGTGTGCAGCGGACTCTGGCAGAGCGATGAGAGGTAAGCGACGAAGATGACCGTGCCGATCGCGCCGGTGAAATTCTCCACCGTGATCGCCAGCGCCAGCGCCCATTGGTTCAGCCCAACGTAAGCCAGCCACGCGAAGGCGAGATTTGAGATTGCCTGAAGCACGCCGCCGGTCCACAGGCAGGCCTCGAGTGACCAGGCGCGCGCGAGAAAGCCTCCGGCGAAGCCGCCAACCAGAGTCGCGGCCAGCCCGACGCCCTTGACGATGGCGGCGTAATCGTTTCGCGTGAAGCCGAGATCGATCACGAACGGCGCGGTCATGGTGCCGGAAAACGAGTCGGTGAACTTGTAGAGAATGACAAACGCAAGCACCGCCCAGACGTCCTTGCGGGTCAGGAATTCGGTGAAAGCGCCGACGGCGGCGCTGGTGACGCGCGCGAGGGCACTCTCGCCGCTGGTGGCTTCTGCGGCGCGGCGCGATTGCTCGGGCTCGGTGGCAACCAGCGCGGCGATCATCCCGATCAGCACCATCGCCGCCATCGCGATATAGCCCCACATCCAGGCGATGGATTTGGTCAGGCCGGTGGCTTCAAATCCGCTGACCAGAAACAGCGCGCCGGCGGTCGAGATCAGCATGCCGATGCGATAGGCCGCGACATAGGACGCCATGCCGGCGGCCTGCTCGCTTTCGGGCAGGCTCTCGACGCGGAAGGCATCGACCACGATATCCTGCGTGGCGGAGGCGGCTGCGACCAGCAGCGCGCCGAGCGCGACATAGAACGGCGATTTCGCGGGATCGGTAACGGCGAGCAGCAGGATCGCCGCGATCAGCAGCAGTTGCGCGAACACCAGCCAGCCGCGCCGCCGCCCCAGCCACTTCGTCAGCAGCGGCACATGCAGCGCGTCCACCAGCGGCGCCCAGAGAAATTTCAGCGTATAGGGTGTGCCGACCAGGGCGAACAGGCCGATGGTGCCGAGGTCGACTCCGGATTCGCGCATCCAGACCAGAAGCGTCGAGCCGGACAGCGCGAGCGGCAGGCCGGACGAAAAGCCCAGCACCAGCACAATCAGCACGCGCGGTTGCAGATATACCGCCAACGCCTCGCGCCATGTGGCGCGGGCAGGGGAGGAAACTGACGTCGGTTTGACCGTCTCAGGCGCTGTCATGCAGGGGTGTTAGCAGATTCGGGCTTTTCCCTCTCCCCTTGTGGGACTGTGAGGCGGCAGCACACTCTATCGTCATCACCGGGCTTGGCCCGGTGATCCACGCCTTCCCTTGTCGTAGTCGTTAAAGACGTCATGGCCGGGTCAGCCCGGCCATGACGAACGATAAGTAGTGGCGGTTATGATGGTAGCGCCTACTCCCCCGCCTGCAATTTGCGGGTGAGTTGAGCCGGAAACAGATCGGGGCCGCCGGAGGAAACAACACGCGGCGTATCAACTGGTTCGGTCGATTTGCTGAAATCCAGTTCCTCGATACGGCCGGCGCGTTTTTCGATTTTGTCGGCGGAAATCAGGATTTGCCGCACGTCCTCGTTCACATTGCCGAAGTCCTTCTGCAGCTTGACGACGCGCTCACGAAGCCGGGAGAGATCGTCCGACATGTGCATCACTTCGGTGCGGATCAGGTCGGCGGCGTCGCGCATCCGCGCGTCCTTCAGGATCTGCTGCATCACCTGGATCGCCAGCATCAGCAGCGACGGCGATACCAGCACGATGCGTGCGCGGTAGGCCTTCTGGATCACGTCGTCGAAGCCGTCGTGAATTTCCGCATAGACTGATTCCGAGGGCACGAACATCAGCGCCGTGTCCTGCGTCTCGCCGGGAATGAGATACTTGTCGGCAATATCCGTGACATGCTTCATCACGTCCTGCCGCAGCCGCTGCGTTGCGTACTTCTTCTCCTCGTCGCTGCGCGCATCGCGCAAGGCGGTCACGGCCTCCAATGGAAATTTTGCGTCGACGCACAGCGGCCGCTGGTCGGGCAGGAATATCACGCAGTCCGGCCGCTTGTTGTTGGACAGCGTGTGCTGGAATGCGAAGGAACCCTTCGGCATGCCGTCCTGCACGATGGCTTCCATCCGCGCTTGACCGAACGCGCCGCGCGACTGCTTGTTGGCGAGCACGTCGCGCAGCGTCGTCACCTGCGAGGTGAGGTCGGTGAGATTCTTGTGGGCGTTGTCGATGATTCCGAGGCGCTCGTGCAGCACGCGCAGGCTGTCCATGGTGTTGCGCGTGGTTTGTTCCATGGACTGGCCGACGCGGTGGGTCACCGAATCCAGCCGCTCGTTGACGGCGCGGGCCATGTCGGCCTGACGCCCGGCCAGAGCCTGTCCCATCTCGTGCACGCGCCCGCTGGATTCGCTCTGCAGCCGCAGCACTTCGGCAAGCCGTTCCTCAAGCTCGTCGGCGCGCACGGCCTGCGCCATGGCGGCCTCCGCGCCTTTGCGGCCGGAACGGGCGATGACGATGGCGATGGTCAGCAACAGAACCAGCGCCAACGCCCCGAATGCGATCAGCGCCGCGCTGATGCGGACCGGCATGTCGCCGGCCATGAAAAGGATCTCGTTCATGCCACCCTTGTAACCCGATTCGGGGTCGGAGGCGAACGAATAGGGAACATTTATGGTGAACAACTCCCTGATTTTGATGGTTAATCCCCGGTTAACGACATTCGCTTCCGGTCAAGCGCCTGACGTCACAACGGGTTTGACCGCAGCGGGCGCGCCCATTACATCGCGCCCATGGCCAATCGCGACATCATCATTCTTCCCGACAAGCAGCTTCGGCTGATTTCAAAGCCCGTGGAAAAGATCACGGCCGAGATCCGGGCGCTCGCCGACGACATGCTCGAAACCATGTATGAGGCACCCGGTATCGGGCTCGCCGCGATCCAGGTCGCGGTGCCGCTGCGGCTGATCACCATGGACCTCTCCAAGAAGGAAGGGGAAAAGGAACCGCGCGTCTTCATCAATCCGGAAATCCTGTCGTCGTCCGAGGAACTCTCGGTCTACGAGGAGGGCTGTCTCTCCATCCCGGAATATTACGAAGAGGTCGAGCGGCCGGCGCAGGTGCGCGTGCGCTTCACGGATATCGACGGCAAAATCCACGAGGAGGATGCCGACGGGCTGTATGCCACCTGCATCCAGCACGAGATCGATCACCTCAACGGCGTGCTGTTCGTGGATTATCTCTCCAAGCTCAAGCGCGACCGCGTGATGAAGAAGTTCACCAAGGCCGCCAAGCTCGCGGCGAAGTAAATCCAGTCGCCGAAAGCGATTTTTGCATGCCGCTTCGTCTGATCTTCATGGGCACGCCGGACTTCGCGGTGCCGACGCTGCTGACGCTCAAAGACCACGGTCACGAGATCGTGGCAGTTTATACGCGTGCGCCCAAGCCTTCGGGCCGCGGCATGAAGTTGCAGGCGACGCCGGTGGAGCAGGCTGCGCGGCAACTCGGGATTTCGGTGCTGACGCCGAAGACGCTCAAGACACCGGAAGCCGAAGCTGAATTTCGCGCGCACAATGCCGATGCGGCGGTGGTGGTCGCTTACGGCATGATCCTGCCGCAGAAAATTCTGGAAGCCGTGCCGCTCGGCTGTTTCAATCTGCATGCGTCATTGCTGCCGCGCTGGCGCGGTGCCGCGCCGATCAACCGCGCCATCATGGCGGGCGATGCCGAGTCCGGCGTCATGGTCATGAAGATGGATGTCGGCCTCGACACCGGCGATGTCGCGATGGCCGAACGGCTGCCGATCACGGACGCGATGACCGCACAGGACCTGCATGACGCGCTGTCGCCGCTCGGCGCGGACCTGATGGTGCGGGCGATGGGCGGGCTGTCACGCGGCGGCCTGCAACTGAGCAGGCAGAGCGAGCAGGGTGTTACCTACGCCGCGAAAATCGACAAGGCCGAGGCGCGGATCGACTGGACCAAATCCGCACGCGAGGTGCTGCGCCATTGTCACGGTCTGTCGCCGTTTCCCGGCGCGTGGTTCGAAATCGCCATGGATGGCGAACCGGTGCGTATCAAGGTGCTGCGCTGCGAACTGGCGAAAGGCTCGGGCGCGCCGGGCGATCTGCTGGATGACAAGCTCACCATTGCCTGTGGTGACGGCGCGATCCGGATTCTCGAATTGCAGCGCGCCGGAAAGCCGCCGATGAAGGTCGATGCGTTTCTGAACGGTACGCCGCTCAAGCCACCGCTGCGGGCCGTGATTTGATGCCACGGTACAAACTCATCATCGAGTATGACGGCACGCCCTACTGCGGCTGGCAGTATCAGGACAACGGGCCGTCGGTGCAGGGCGCGCTGGAAAATGCCGTCAAGGCGATGACCGGCGACAATGTGCGGGTCAACGGTGCGGGCCGTACCGACGCCGGTGTGCATGCGCTGGGGCAGGTGGCGCATATCGATCTTGCGAAAGACTATAAAGCTGAGCGGGTACGTGACGCGCTCAATGCGCATCTGCGGCCAAATCCCATCGGCGTGCTGTCGGCGGAGATCGTGCCGGAGACCTTCGATGCCCGGTTCTCCGCGACCAGGCGTCATTACATTTATCGCATCGTCAATCACCGGGCCAATCTCGCGCTTAAAGTGGGGCATGCATGGCGGGTGGCGCGGCCGCTGAATGCCGAGGCGATGCACGAAGCAGCCCAGGTGCTGGTCGGCAAACACGACTTCACCACCTTCCGCGACACCGAATGTCAGGCGAAGTCGCCGGAGAAGACGCTCGATGCGCTCGACGTGACGCGCGACGGCGACGATATCAATATCACCACCTCAGCGCGGTCGTTTCTGCACAGTCAGGTGCGCTCCATGGTGGGCTCGCTGGTGTGGGTCGGTCACGGACGCTGGACCGCCGACGACATGCGGCGTGCGCTCGATGCCCGCGACCGGGCGGCCTGCGGTCCCGTCGCGCCGCCGGACGGGCTTTATCTGGTGCGTGTCGAGTACTGAGTGCTACGCCGCCGCTGTCGCTTCGATTTCTAGCAGCCACTTGCTGTCAAAAATGCCGGCGATGATCACGGTCATGGCAGGGGCGAGGGTGCCGAGGACACTCTGGCGAACGGTGCGGTTCTCGAGAGCGTATTTCCGGTCCGACAGAAACACCGTGACCTTGACGATGTCGGCGAGGGTCATGTCGACCGCCGCAAGCTGGCTTTCAATATTGGCCCAGATCAGGCGGCACTGCGCCTCGAACGTCTCCGGCACGGTGCCGTCCGCGGTTTGCGGAATCTGTCTGCTGACGAAGGCCAGGCGCTGCGCGCCGTTGATCTCGCAGACCTGCGCGTAGCCGAAAGGTTGCGGAGCGCTGGCGGCATTGACATTGCGGCGTTGCATGTGGTGCTCCCCGTTATGATTGATCGGTCAGCGCCTTCATCACAACCCAGAACAGATCCTCGCCATTGGCGACGTTTTCATTCCAGTGGTCGGCGGCGTTTTCATCGGCGGCGTCGGTGATGAACTTGAAGGCCCGCCACGGCACGCCGTGGCGCTGGCAGACATGGGCAATCGCAAACAGCTCCATGTCGACGATGTCAATGTTGTTGTCGACCAGCCATGGATCGATCGAGGTGACGAAGCTGTCGCCGGTGCCGCAGACGACGCTGCCGTGCCCGGACGACAACCGGTCCATCTCAGGCGAGAACGGCGTGCGGCCGCGCGGGGCCAGCGGCATCGCCGCCATGTCGCGCTGAACGGTGTGCCCGACCTCTACAAGCCCGTTGTGGATGTGCGCGATCTTGCCGGCGGTGCCGTAGTTCACGATCAGCCTCGGCTGCAGCGCCATCACCGCCAGCGTCGCGATGCTTGCCGCATTGACCTTGCCGACGCCGGTGTAAATCACCTCGACCCCTTCGGGTGCGCGCGTTTTGTTCAATTCGGTGTCGATCGCGGCGAGAATGACAACGTGGCCGCTCATATTCTCAACGCTCATGCGAAATAGCGATCCAGTACGCCGCGATAGATTTTTGTGAGCTTTTCGAGATCGGAGACCGGCGTGCGCTCGTCGATCTGGTGCATGGTCTGGCCGACAAGGCCGAACTCCAGCACCGGGCAGTAGTGCGTGATGAAGCGGGCGTCCGAGGTGCCGCCGCCGGTGTTCAGCTCCGGCCTGCGCCCGGTGACCTCTTCGATGGCGGCGACCACGAGATCGGTGAACGGTCCGGGCTTTGTCAGGAACACGTCGGCGTTCGATGGCTCCCAAACGACGTTGGCCTTGATGCGGTTGCCGCTCGCCTTGACGACACGCTCCTCGATCAGTGCACGGAGTGAATCCTGCGTGTGGCAATCGTTGTAGCGGATATTGAACCGCGCCCGCGCCTGCGCCGGGATCACATTGCTTGCCGGATTGCCGACATCGACCGAGGTGAATTCGAGATTCGACGGCTGGAAGTGATCGGTGCCTTGATCGAGCGGCTCACCGCTCAGCGCGGTAATCAACGTTGCGATATCGGGAACGGGATTCGAAGCGCGATGCGGATAGGCGACATGGCCCTGAACGCCGGTGACGGTCAGCAAGCCTGTGAGCGAGCCACGCCGTCCGGTCTTGATGCAGTCGCCCATCTCGTTGACGTTGCTGGGCTCGCCGAGCACGCAATGATCGAACTTTTCGCCGCGCTCCGCCGCCCACTTCAGCAGCTTGACGGTGCCATTGACGGCGATGTCTTCCTCGTCGCCGGTGATCAGAAACGAGATCGATCCTTTCGGCCTGCCGCCGTTCGCCGCGAGATAGTCGAGTGCTGCGGCGACGGAGCACGCGATGCCGCCCTTCATGTCGACAGCACCTCGGCCATAGAGCATGCCGTCCTTCACGTCGCCGGCGAACGCGCCATGAGTCCACGCCGCATCGTCGCCCGGCGGGACCACGTCGGTGTGTCCGGCAAAGGTGATATGCGGCGCGCTCGTGCCGATGCGGGCATAAAGATTGTCGATGTCGGCCGCGCCCGGCTCGGAGAAGGTGACGCGATGCACCTCAAACCCGGCATCGCCCAGCAGTTTTTCCAGCACGCCGAGCGCACCGGCATCGGCCGGTGTGACCGAGGGACAGCGCAGAAGATCGCGGGCGATGGTGAGGGCGTCGGTAGGCATCAAATTCCCGAATTTGTCATCACCGGGCTTGTCCCGGTGATCTCGATTGCGAACGCACTGTACTTTCCTTGTCGGGATTGCCGGAACAAGTCCGGCAATGACATCGAAGGTTTGGTGATGCCCTCAGCTATACTTTAATCCCGCAGCAATTCGTTGATGCTGGTCTTGGAGCGGGTGCGCTCGTCGACGCGCTTGACGATCACAGCGCAGGCGGTGTTCGGACCAGGCTGACCGTTCTTCAGCGGCTTGCCCGGCAGCGAGCCCGGCACCAGCACCGCATATTCCGGCACTTCGCCGATGAAGGTCTCACCGGTTTCGCGGTCCACGATCTTGGTCGATGCACCAAGGAAAACACCCATCGCCAGCACCGCGCCCTTGCGCACGATGACGCCTTCGGCGACTTCCGAACGCGCGCCGATGAAGCAGTCGTCCTCGATGATGACGGGGCCAGCCTGCAGCGGCTCGAGCACGCCGCCGATGCCGACGCCGCCGGAGATGTGGACGCGCTTGCCGATCTGGGCGCAGGAGCCGACGGTGGACCAGGTATCGACCATGGTCGCTTCATCGACATAGGCGCCGAGGTTGACGAACGACGGCATCAGCACGACGTTCTTGGCGATATAGGCCGAGCGGCGCACGATGGCGCCGGGCACGGCGCGGAAGCCCGCGTCGCGGAAACGGTTCTCGCCCCAGTCGGCGAACTTCGACGGCACCTTGTCCCACCACTGCGCGCCGCCGGGGCCGCCGGTGATCGGGGACATGTCGTTGAGGCGGAATGAGAGCAGCACCGCCTTCTTCAGCCACTGATTCACTTTCCACGCCCCATCCGCCTGCCGCTCGGCGACGCGGGCCTCGCCCTTGTCGAGCAGATCGAGCGCCAGCTCCACGGCGTCGCGCACCTCGCCCTTGGTATTGGCGTTCACGGTGTCGCGGGCGTCAAAGGCGGCATTCAGGGTGGATTCAAGCGCGGCGAGGGACATAGGCACTCCGGATTTGGAAATTCGGAGGCGGTTTTCGGCACTCTTTCTGTGCGAGTCAAGGCATCAGCAGGCGGGCCGGTTAGTCTGTGCGTTTGCTCTCGGCTTTGGCATCAGGAGGCGCATGCCGTTTGGCGCGCTGCCGTGCCGGACCCTGTGCCTGGAGCAGGTTATAAGCGGTGTTAATCAGCCCGACATGCGAAAATGCCTGGGGAAAGTTGCCCACAAGACGCCGGCTGACCGGATCATATTCCTCCGCCAGCAGCCCGAGATCGTTGCGCAAACCTAAAAGACGCTCGAACAACGCGGCGGCATCGTCAAAGCGCGATTGCAGCACGTAACAGTCGGCGAGCCAGTAAGAGCAGGCGAGGAAGACGCCTTCCTGTCCCTGAACGCCGTCGTCGGTGCGTTCGGGCGCATAGCGACGCACCAGGCCGTCTACCATCAGGGTCTTTTCGATTCTCGCAACTGTGCCCACGACGCGCGGGTCATCCGGCGGAAGAAAGCCGAGTTGCGGAATCAGCAGCAACGCGGCATCGACGTCGCGGCTGCCATAGATCTGGGTGAAGCTATGCAAGCCGGGATCGTATGCGCATTCGCATATCTGCCGATGAATGCGGTCGCGCAATGCGCGCCAGTTGTCGACAGGTCCCTCAAGTCCGAAATGCTCCACTCCCTTGATCGCGCGGTCGAACGCGACCCAACTCATCAGGCGCGAATGGGTAAAACACTGGGCCTGGCTTCGCATCTCCCAGATGCCATGGTCCGGATTCTGCCATTCACTTGCGAGCTGTTCCAGCATCGTTCTTTCGACGCGCCAGGCGTCCTCGGAGGGGGCCAGCTTTGCCTCTCGCGCAGCGTGCAGCGTATCGATGAGTTCGCCGTAAACGTCGAGCTGCATCTGGTCCGCGGCGGCGTTTCCGATACGGACCGGCCGGCTGTCCGCGTATCCCGGAAGCCAGGGCAGTTCCTGCTCGGGCAGCCACCTGTCGCCGGTGATGCTGTACATGATCTGCATCTGCCTGGGGTGGCCCGCGGTCGCCCGCAGCAACCATCCGCGCCAAGCATCCGCTTCCTCGCGGTATCCTGCGTTCAGCAAAGCGTAGAGCGTGAGTGCGGAGTCGCGCAGCCAGCAGTAACGATAGTCCCAGTTGCGATGATGCCCCGGCCACTCCGGCAACGAGGTTGTCGGCGCGGCGATGATCCCGCCCGTCGGTGCGAAGACAAGGAGCTTCAGGGTAATCAGGGAGCGAATGACGGCGTCGCGCCAACGCGCATCCGCGGCGATGTTGCAGCGAGACGACCATTCGCGCCACCAGGAAACAGTCTTCGACAACGACTCGCTGTGGTCGGCGACGAATTGCGGACTCTTGTAGGATGGATGGTAGGACAGGACGAAGGGCAGACTGTCACCCTTCCGTAGGGTGAAGGCAGAATAGGTTTTCATGTCGCGCCCCTCGAGCGGGGCGCTGGTGTGAAGCTCAATCGCGTCCGGGCCCGCGATGGCGCTGAGCCCGTAATCGCGACGTCTCACCCAAGGCAGCGCCTGTCCATAGTTGAACCGCATTACCAGTTCCATCGACATATCGACTTCGCCGCGCACGCCGCGAGCGATGCGAACGACATCGACTTTCCGGTCATCGTCGCCGAACGGCATGAAATCGGTCAGCGTAACGGCACCGGTCGAGGTTTCGAACGTCGTCTCGATCACCGCTGTGTCCGGAAGGTAACGCCGGGTGGTGCGCGCATTCGGGTCAGTCGGAGCAATTTTCCACCGGCCATGATCCGGGCTTCCGAGAAGTGCGGCGAAGCAGGCGGGTGAATCGAAATGCGGCAGGCAGAGCCAATCGATTGATCCATCGCGCGCCACAAGCGCTGCGGACACCATGTTGCCGATCAGGCCATAGTCCTCAATGGGCCTGGACACTATCCCGCCCCGCGGAACGACGGGTAAAGCGACATCCCGCCATCGACGACGAGGCTTGCTCCGACAACGTAGTCGGACATATCGGACGCAAGCCAGACAATGGCGCGGGCAACATCCTCGGGTTCGCCGATCCGTCCGTAAGGGATCAACTTGAGAAGAGTATCCATATCGGACTTCGTCTTCCACGCTTCGGCATTGATCCGGGTGCGGATGGCGCCGGGATCGACCGCATTGACGCGGATACCTTGCGGGGCCAGTTCCTGAGCGAGCGTTCTCATCAACTGGGACACGCCACCCTTCGACGCGGCGTAGTTGCTTTGGAATGCCCATGGGATGAACTCATGGACCGAGCTTGTGAAAATGATCTTTCCCGTTGCGCGCGACAGCTCCGGGACAGGGCCGCGTCGCAGGAATTCGCGGACGGCGGCGCGCGCCGTCAGGAATGCACCGTTGAGATTGACGTCGATCACGGCTTTCCAGTCGTCATATGACATGTCGGCGACAGGCGCGCCGCGTTCAATCCCCGCGTTGGCGACGGCGATGTGGACAGTACCGAATCGTTCGACGATCTCGTCGAACATGCGTGCGACCTGATCTTCATGCGTGACATCGGCCGCGATGGCCTCGGCCTTGCCGCCGGCGGCGGCGATTTCGGCCACAAGATCGGAAGCCTTGCTGCCGGACGTCTCGCGTGGTGGATGATTGACGATCGTTATGGCGCCCGCTGAGGCCAGTGCTTTGGCCGCTGCGCGGCCCAATCCGGACGATGCGCCCGTGACGAGTGCGATCTGGCCAGTCAGGTCTAACTTCATGTTCAAGACTTCGGAAGATTTCAGACGGCGATGAAGACCTCTCGGTGAAGGCTCATACGACAAGATCCGCGTGCCCTGGTTTGTTCCGGTCCGATGCCGAACGCGTGATCGCGTCACCCGAGCCGGTGCAAAAATCCCGTCAGATCGTCGGTAATATGATCCACATAAGCGGCATCGCGGCCTTCCAGCTCCCAGTCTTCGCGGACCACGTTCTTGGTGCCGTCAGGCACCACCAGCACGGTGGTCATGCCGAGATCGTGCGGCGTCACCAGATTGCGCGCCAGATCCTCGAACATCGCGGCCCTGGCGGGATCGACGCCGTGCAGCTTGAGGAACTTCATGTAGGTTTGCCGCGCGGGCTTCGGCTCCAGTTCGGCGGCGACGATGTCGAACACGTCCTCGAAATTCGTCGCGATGCCGAGGCGCTCCAGCACCTTGCCGGCATGCGCACGCGAGCCGTTGGTGAGGATCAGCTTGCGGCCGGGGAGCTTTTCGATCGCCGCACCCATCGCGGGGTTGGGTTCGAGCGGCGAGTGATCGATCTCATGGACATAAGCGAGGAAGTCGTCGGCATGCAGGCCATGCTCGGTCATCATGCCGCGCATGGTGGTGCCGTAGCGACGGTAATAGTCCTTCTGGATTTTGAAGGCTTCGTCTTTTGACACGTTCAGATACTGCGCGACGAAATCGCGAATCCGCACATCGACCTGCTGCCAGAGGTTGACGTGATGCGGGTAGAGCGTGTTGTCGAGATCGAACACCCATGTCTCGACATGGGAGAAGTTGCGCTTTTGAGTCATGTTCATTTGGGTCATGGCATTCCGAACCGGATTGTCTTGCCGGCGCCTGCGGTCATGTCGATGCGCCCGTAGCCGCTCGTATTCAGTCCGCGCGGGCCGCAGTCGCCCTGTTCGGTGAATTCGAACTGCGCCTCGCGGGTGCAAAGCATGGTCGTACCGCCCCAGTTCAGCGGCCGGCTGTTGATCTTGATGGTGCGTCCGGTGCTGTCGACCGCCTCCGCGAAACTGAAAATCCTGCGCGGCTGTCCCGTTACATCAGGATGCACGCACTTGCCGGTCTCGATACGATACCAGCCGCGGCTGGTAATGGCCTTGCCGTCGTCGGTGGCGATGGAGGCCATCACGCGGTACTGGGTGTCGTTGCACCAGGTGAGGCCCGTCGTGGATGGCGTCTCCACCGCTGCAATCATGATTTCGAAGAAATTCGGGGCCTGCACGGCATCCGCGCCGAGGCCGCGCGCCTTCAGGAACGCGGCCAGCGCGTTTTGCGTCTTCCGGCCATCGACGCCGTCGATAGGTGCCGCGTCATAGCCTGCAATCACCAGCAGCCGCTGGATCGCGGCTAGCCTCGCCTGCTCGTCGTCGTACTCCGCGCCCTCCGCCAGATAGGCCACCTGGTTGCCATCCTCGCCGGTGCTCGGTTTGATCTCGGTGAACGGCACGGCGGTCTGGCTGCCGCGGCATTGCCGCCCGGCGATCACGAAGTCCTTCGGCGCGATGCAGAGATTATCGGTGCCGTTCTGCGGTGCGGGCGATACGCCGTAAACCGGCAAGGATCGTGCGTGCAGAAGAATGCGCTCCGCAGTAATGGTGCCGGTCGCGACGATGCGGCAGGCCGCCGGATCGATCCGGAACCAGCCGCGCGTTGCGGTCGCGGACTTGTCGTCGATGCCGATGGCGGCTTCGACCACATAGCTCATGCGGTTGCAGAGCTTCAGGTCGGCGCGGGCGGGGTTTATTGCAACAAGGAGCAGCAGGATTGTTGCGACAGCACGTATTATTCCGATGTCGTCCCCGCGAAGGCGGGGACCCATGCTGCACCATAGACTTTGCATCATGCTCATCGATGCTGCAGTTTCCCTGGTTCGCTATCAGAAAGATGGATCCCCGCCTTCGCGGGGATGACATCGTATTTTTTGTCAGCAATCACATCATCACTTGTGGATCAGCGTTCCAGTGCCCTGATTAGTGAACAGTTCGAGCAGCACCGCGTGCGGCGTCTTGCCGTCGATGATGACCACGCCTTCGACGCCGGCCTCCAGCGAATAGATGCAGGTCTCGACCTTCGGGATCATGCCGCCCGAGATCGTGCCGTCGGCGATCAGCTTGCGCGCGTCCTTGATCGACAGTTCCGGAATGAGCTTTTTCGATTTGTCGAGCACGCCGGGCACATCGGTGAGCAGCAGCAGGCGCTTGGCCTTCAGCGCGCCCGCGACCGCGCCTGCAAAGGTATCGGCGTTGACGTTGAAGGTCTGACCGTTCGCCGACGATGCGAGCGGCGCCAGCACCGGTATCAATTCATAGCCGATTAGTTGGTTGAGCAGCGTGAGATCGACCTTGTCGGGTTCGCCGACGAAACCGAGGTCCACCACCTTCTCGATGTTGGAGCCGGGATCGACCATGGTGCGGGTCGCCTTGGTGGCGGTCACCATGTTGCCGTCCTTGCCGCACAGGCCCACGGCCTTGCCGCCGGCTTCGTTAATGTGGCTGACGATCTGCTTGTTGATCGATCCCGCCAGCACCATCTCGACGATCTCGATGGTGGCTGCGTCGGTGATGCGCAGGCCGGATGCGAATTCCGACTTGATGCCGAGCCGGGTCAGCATCGCCGCGATCTGCGGGCCCCCGCCGTGCACCACCACCGGATTGATCGCGGTCTGCTCCAGCAAAACGATGTCGCGGGCGAACTGCCGGGCGAGGTTTTCCTCGCCCATGGCATGACCGCCGTATTTGATGACGATGGTTTCTTCGTCGTACTGCTGCATGTGCGGCAGTGCTTCCGACAGGATGCGGGCCTGATCCTGTGCGCTGATGTTCGTCGGCAGATCCATCATGGGGAGTTCTCGTTCACGCGGGCTGGCGAAGATTTGGCCGAGGGTTTAGCCGATTGGCGCGAGGCGTGCAAAGCTTGCGCGTCGCTGATCAGCTTGTCCGGCGCGGCCAGGCGGCCGCTATCGCCAGCACCAGCCAGCTCAGGATCAGCAACGTGCCGCCGGTCGGCGCGGCCATTGTGAACAATCCGTGACCGGCATACTGGCGCATCGCCAGATCGCCCGCGAACAGCGCCGCGCCCGCGATGAAGCCGCAGGTCGCGGTCAGGCCGAGGTGACGCTGGGCAATGCCGTGCCCGGTCAGCAGCGCTGCGCCGATCACGGCGCTGGCGTGGAACAGCAGCATCGACGATGCGGACGCGAGCCGCGATGCGTCGGGCTGGTGGGCGGAGGCTGCCGCAAGCACAACACCAGCCGCGCCCATCAACCCGGCAAACACGACCGCGAGGCGTAGCGCGCCATTCTGTGTCATCAAATTCTCTCTCTCAGCAAACGGATCATGGCGGCACGCAATTCGGGCATGCCGTCCCCGGTGCGCGACGATGTCACCAGCAATTCAGGGAAAGCGGCTGGATGTTTCACCAGCGCAGCCTTGGTCGCGGCGATGGTCTCCTCGAGCGCGGTCTTTTTCACCTGGTCGGCTTTGGTCAGCACCACCTGATAGCTGACGGCGGACCTGTCGAGCGTCTTGAGCACGTCGGCGTCGACCTCCTTGAAGCCGTGACGCGAGTCGATCAGAACATAAACCCGGGCGAGATTGGCGCGGCCCTGCAAGAATTTGTGGATCAGCGCGGTCCACGAGGCGACCTTGGTTTTCGGAGCGGATGCGTAGCCGTAGCCCGGCATATCCACCAGCCGAAGCCCGGCGTCCTTGCCGTCCGCGGGCGTTGGACCTTCGAAGAAGATCAGTTCTTGCGTTCGCCCCGGCGTGTGCGAGGTGCGCGCCAGCCCGTTGCGGCCCGTCAGTGCGTTGATGAGGCTGGATTTGCCGACGTTGGAGCGGCCCGCGAATGCGACCTCGACGCCTTTCATCGGCGGCAGCGCCTCGATCGACGGCGAGGCCCAGAAAAACTGCCAGTCGCCGGCGAAGATCTTTCGTCCGGCTTCGATCAGCTCCGCATCGGTTTTATCGGTCATGCGAAGGCACTCGGATGTAAAACGCCCGGCGGTCTCGCCGGGCGCAGGAGTTACAAAGTCGTCAGGTGGTTTTCTTCGAGCCGGCGAATGTCGCCTTCAGATTGTCGAACAGCTCAACCTTCGCGCCATTCTTCTGCATGATGTAGCTCTGCTGCAGCACCGAGAGCAGGTTGTTCCAGGCCCAGTAGATCACGAGGCCGGCCGGGAAGCCCGCAAGCATGAAGGTGAAGATCAGCGGCATCCAGTCGAAGATCATCTTCTGCGTCGGATCCGGCGGCGTCGGGTTCAGCTTCATCTGGATCCACATCGTGATGCCCATGATGATCGGCCAGACGCCGAGATGCAGGTAGTAGCCGAGAACCGGAAGATGGGTCGGATCGAACGCCAGCAAGCCGAACAGGTTGAACAGGTTGGTCGGGTCAGGCGCCGACAGATCCCTGATCCAGCCGAAGAACGGCGCATGCCGCATTTCGATGGTGACGAACAGAACCTTGTAGAGCGAGAAGAACACCGGAATCTGGATCAGAATCGGAAGACAGCCCGCGATCGGGTTGATCTTCTCCTTCTTGTAGATCTCCATCATCTCCTGCTGCTGCTTCACCTTGTCGTCAGGATATTTTTCCTTGAGCGCGGCGAGCTGCGGCTGCACGGCCTTCATCTTCGCCATGGAGGCGTAGGATTTGCTGGCGAGCGGGAAGAAGATGAGCTTGACCAACACCGTCACCAGCAGGATGGCGACGCCGAAGTTGCCGACGATGTGGAAGAACCAGTCGATCATGAAGAACATCGGCTTGGTGATGAAGTAGAACCAGCCCCAGTCGATCAGGCGGTCGAACTTGTTCAGGCCGAGCTGCTTGTCGTAGGCATCGACCACGGCGTTTTCCTTGGCGCCGGCGAACAGGTTGGTCGTGGTCGTGGCCGTGCCGCCGATCGCGATCGTCATCGGGTCGAGCAGGTAGTCGGTCTGATAGGTGCGCAGGGAGCCGACGAGGTTCGACGAGAAGCGGGCCTGAACATTGGCCTTCGGGCTCGGCAGCAGCGTGCCGGCCCAGTACTTGTCGGTGATGCCCATCCAGGCATTGGTGACCTTGAACTCGACCGCCTTGGTCTCGTCCATTTTCTTGTAGCCGAACTCCTGCAGGCCCTGGTCGCCGAGAACGCCGATCAGGCCTTCATGCAGGATGTAGTAGCCGGAGACGTGCGGCGTGCCGTGCCGGGAAATCAGACCGAACGGATACAGCGTAACGGGGGCGTCGCCGACGTTGGATACATCGTCCTTGATCGTGAACAGATACTTGTCGTCGATCGAGATGGTGCGCTTGAAGGTGAGGCCCTGACCGTTGTTCCAGCTCAGGGTGACCGGCGTCGTCGGGGTCAAGGTGCCGGAGCCTTCCTGCGTCCAGACCGTATCCTTGGTCGGCATCTTGGTCGTGGAGCCCGCCGACGGCACGAAACCGAACTCGGCGTAGAACGGCTCCTTGGTCCCCGATGGCGAGAACAGCTCGATCGCCGGCGATTTCGGATCAACCGTCTCGCGGAATTTCACCAGCGCCACGTCGTCGATGCGCGCGCCGGTCAGCGCGATGCTGCCGCTGATGCTGGGTGTTTCGATCTTCACGCGCGGCGAGGCCGCGATCACGGCGGGGCGGCTCTGGACAGGCGCGGCCGACGCCGGTGTAGTCGGCGCGCCGGCCTGCTGCGCTGGGGTTGCCGGTGTGGTTCCGGCGGCGGGCTGGTTCGCGCCCGGCGCGGTGGCTGCGGGATCGGCGGCCGGCTTTTGCGCCAGTTCAGCCTGCTGCGCGGCGCGCTGCTTTTCCATCTGCGGGATATTGTAGAGGTACTGCCACGCGATCAGCACAAGGCCCGACAGGATGACGGCGAGGATGGTGTTGCGATTTTCGATCATCGTTCAGGTCTCGTCATTCGCTCGAGCGGATTTCAGGAATGGGCGTGCGGCTTTGGGTCGCTGGGCTGTCTTGGCGTCTGGCGCTCGAGGCGGCTGAGCGCCGAGCGCAGATCGTTGAACATGGTTTCAAAGCCGCGGTCCAGCGCGGCTCGACGGCCCACTATCACATAATCATGGTGCGGTCGCATGGATATGACGTCCAGCCGCTTCACCAATTCGCGAAGCCTGCGTCGGACGCGGTTTCGCTCCGTGGCAGTGCCGACTTTTTTCGTAACGGTAAAACCGACGCGCACGGGGCCGCTGTCGTCGCGCGGGCGGCTCTGCACCACAAAGGCGGGGCTGGCCATGCGCGGTCCATTGGCCGCGGCGACGAAATCCGCGCGCTGCCTTAACCGGTCCATGATCTCAACCGGCGCATGGGACGTGTCTCGGGTGAAGTCCGCTCAGGCGCTCAGACGCTTGCGGCCACGCGCGCGGCGGGCGGCGAGAACCTTGCGGCCGCCGACGGTCGCGAGACGGGCACGGAAGCCGTGACGGCGCTTGCGCACCAGTTTGCTGGGTTGATAGGTCCGCTTCACGGTCGTTCTCCGCTGCGAATGGCTGGTTCGACGGTCTCGTCGAAGGCAATTCGCCGATAAATGAGATGAAATCCTGCGATGTCGGCCCTGAAGTGGACCAATTTCGGTCCAAAATGAACCGGCCCGGTCAAGCCGGGCCATCGAGGACAGTTGGCGCGGCTTATACGGGAGCGGTCCGTTTTCGTCAATCTTGGGGTTTTCCGCGGCAAGTTGCCTCGGGCGGGATCACAGAGACCTAAACCATAACAGTTTCGGGGGTTTGACCCCGGTCGCCAGCGGGCGCATCTTGCGGCGGTAAATCAATATAGAGGGTGGGCGATCAATCAATGGCGGGATCCGGCCAGGAACCTGATCGGACGGTAGCAAAGCCCCAGCCGGGGCTGCGTTTCGGGCTGTCCGGAAAGCTGCTGTTGCTGACGATTCCGCTGATCCTGATCGTCGAAATCCTGATCTACGTTCCCTCCATCGCCAACTTCCGCGTGAATCGGCTCAACGACCGGCTGGCGGCGGCGAATACCGCCGCTTTGGTGCTGGACGCCGCGCCAAGCGGCATGGTTCCCGACGCGCTGGCGCGACAGATTCTCGCCAGCATCGGCGCGCGCGCGGTGGCCATCAAGAGTGGACAGCAGCGCAGGTTGCTGGCGGCGGCCGACATGCCGAAAAAAATCGATCACGACGTCGATATGCGCGAAATCGGCGTGGGATCGGCCATCTTCGATGCATTTCGGGTGATGCTCGACAGCGGCGACGAGGTCATGCGGATTCTGGGGCCGGCGCCCGGCAGCGGACAGTTCATCGAAGTGGTCGCCGACGAGAAGCCGCTGCGCAATGCGATGTTCCGCTTTTCGCGCAACGTGCTGCTGTTGTCGCTCGTGATGACGAGCATCACCGCGGGCCTGATCTACTATGCCCTGCATCATCTGTTCGTGCGGCCGATGCGGCGCGTGACCGCCAATCTCGTCGCCTTCCACGAAAATCCTGAAAGCACCGCGCGGATCATCGAGCCGTCGAAGCGGACCGATGAAATCGGCGTCGCGGAGCGCGAACTGTCGGATATGCAGCGCGATCTGGTGTCGATGCTGCATCAGAAAAGCCATCTTGCCGCGCTTGGCCTCGCGGTCTCGAAGATCAACCACGACCTGCGCAACCTGCTGGCGTCGTCGCAACTGCTGTCCGACCAGCTCGCCAGCGTGCCCGATCCCCGTGTGCAGCGGTTTGCGCCGAAGCTGATGCGCTCGCTGGAGCGCGCGATCGCGTTCTGCCAGTCGACGCTGTCCTATGGCAAGGCGCAGGAAGCGGCGCCCGACCGGCGCATGGTGCTGATCGAACCGGTGGTCAACGAGGTGCGCGAGTCGGCCGGGCTTGCATCCGATACATCGATCGAATGGATCAACGCCATCGAACGCGGACTCACCGTCGACGCCGACCCGGATCAGCTGTTCCGGGTGCTGCTCAATCTGGTCCGCAACGCTGCGCAGGCGCTCGAGAGCGATAAATCCGGCGCCGGGGTGGCGCGGCAGATCCGGGTCACGGGCCGCCGCGAGGGCGCGGTGACCATCCTCGAAATTTCGGACACCGGTCCCGGCATTCCGGTGAAGGCCAAGGCGCACCTGTTCGAGGCGTTTCAGGGCTCGTCACGGGATGGCGGCACCGGGCTCGGGCTCGCGATTGCCGCGGAACTGGTGCGCGCCCACGGCGGCGAACTGAATCTGGTGGAAGGTACCCTCGGGGCGACCTTCCGAATCATGATTCCGGATCGTGCCGTGGAGCTTCACCGGCTGCGGGATGCACGGGCCCGGGGCTGAAAAACTGCCATTTTGGCCAGAAATCGATGCCGTATCGATCTTGCAAAGCGATCCCGGAGCCGGTAGCTATGGCGCTCTTTCGCGGCGGGCCCTTGGGGTCCCTTATCCGCGAAATGCGCGCCCGTAGCTCAGCTGGATAGAGCACCAGACTACGAATCTGGGGGTCAGGAGTTCGAATCTCTTCGGGCGCGCCATTCAGTACTGATCTGCGAACCCGGGCTATCCCATTGCGGGTGGCCGATGCGGGCCTTTCGAGTACTTCCTTGCGGCCTTTGATGCGCATAGGCGGGACCGGTCAGGAGGATCGGCCCGGTGACAACCCGTATTGCCGTCACGCGCGAATATACCCGCCTGGATTCGTACTTTGCCAACGCCAGTGGTCGGCGCACATCGTCTGAAGTGTTCGAGTGGCCTTCCATCCGAGCAACTTCGACGCATAATCCGTGGCTGCATAGTAGGCGTCGATATCACCGGCGCGCCGCGATCTTATATCATATGGAATGGTCCTGCCGCTCGCGGCCTCGAACGCTCTCACCACCTCCAGGACACTGTTGCCGATTCCCGTTCCCAGATTGACTGCAAAGCATTTCCCGCCATCGAGCGCCTTGAGTGCCGCAACATGCCCGGCGGCGAGATCCATGACGTGAATGTAGTCCCTGACGCCGGTGCCGTCGGGGGTGTCATAGTCGTTGCCCCACACGCTGAGACGTTTGCGGAGTCCAACAGCAACCTGGGCGACGAAGGGCACGAGATTGTTGGGAACGCCTTTCGGATCCTCACCGATTTGTCCGCTCTCATGCGCGCCCGCCGGATTGAAATAGCGCAGTATCCCTATTCGCCAGTTTGGATCGCTCACGTACAGGTCGCGCAGCATGTCTTCAACAACGAGCTTGGTTCGTCCGTATGTGTTGACTGCGTTTAAGGGGTGATCCTCAGTGTAGGGCAGAAATTCCGGCTTGCCGTAAACAGTCGCGGACGAACTATAGATAATTCGATTGATCCCGCGCTTCTGCATGGCGCACAAAAGCCGGTGCGAACCGATGACGTTGTTGTCGTAGTATTCCAGCGGGTTCGACGCAGACTCCTGAACAGACTTCAAGCCGGCGAAATGGAGGACGGCCGTACAGTTGAACTGCGCGAAGGTCTTTTCCAGCAAGATCTGGTCGCGGATGTCGCCCTCGACCACGTTGAGCGACGTCCCGCAGATGTTTTGAACCCGCTCCAGCGACACGGGGCTGCTATTGCAGAAGTTGTCGAATACGACGATTTTTTCGCCGGCCTCCAGAAGGGCCACGCAAGTATGCGAGCCGATGTATCCAGCTCCCCCCGTGACCAGGATCATACATTCCCCATGAGCGAGGTTGCCTTTCTCTATGACAGCATCATCCTATCGGCCAGTGGCAAGAACCAGTTTGGTCGATGCATTCGGCGCGAAGCTTGCGAATGAAAGCTTCAATGCAGGTCATGCTATTCGTGCGCGTTCAAAAGTCGAGATTGCTTTAGATAACGCTACCGCCGGTTCGGTTTGCCCGTGGCGGCAGCAACAGTTGCTCGCACTTAATGCAGCATGCGATCATGCGTGCATCAACACGCACGGCAGAAGGGTAACGTCGTCAGCCTGCTCGGAAAGCAGCATCCCGCGCCTGTGAAATACGTGACTGATTGTGCCGAAATCGTGAAGAAAACAATCTCGATTGTGTTCAATTTAGTACTGATTGCGGCGCAAAATGTGTATAATAGATTAACACATACACGAGGTTGGCGCGTTTGCCTTATTGAGGAGGGCGCGATGTGTAGCCGATAGGTTCGGCTAGAAGTGAACAAGTGACGATTAAGCCTAAGCGTGATTTTTACTGAATTTGTTTGTTAGCGCTGCAAGTGACGGCTGTATTCGGGGCAAACAGGACTGACGCTTGAAGTGCTCTGTTTATGGAGTACAGCGTGACGCGTTGCGTAAACATTATTATTGTCGAGCCACGGACTCTTTTGCGGGAGGGGTTGGTTTCTCTCCTTCATGATAGCGGCTTCAAGGTGATATCGGCCGTTGCCACGCCTGATAGAGTTCCCCAGGTAGCCCTTGAGCGCGCAACACTCTTGATCATTGGCGCTTCGAACGAGCCGGCTGAGACCCTGGAGTATTTCGCGAGGAACTCTTCCGCGACGCGAAGCTTCAAGATCGTCATTGTCGCAGAAGTTGTCGGCAAGGTATCGCAGCCCGACATTCTGAAATGTCTGTCTAACGGAGCAGACTGCTGCATTTTCAATGTCCGCTCACGTGACGTTCTGCTCAGATCCCTCCATCTGGTCGTTCTCGGTCAGCGGATCGTCGTCTTTGGTCACGACAGCGGGACGCTCGATGTTGAAGATCTCGAAACAAAACCGGGTAGCTCTATCGATTTTGAGACGCGAGTAAATGGCGACAGTCCAGCTCACCTGTCGACCCGAGAGCTTGAGATTTTGAGCTTCCTTGTCGCTGGAGACTCCAACAAGGCTATCGCCCGGACTTGCCATCTATCGGAATCGACAGTCAAAATTCATTTGAAAGCAATTCTGCGAAAGATACACGTTCGAAATCGCACGCAGGCGGCGATCTGGGCAATCCAGCACACCAACGGCAGAGAGGCTGCATTGCCGGTTGCATCTTCTATCATGAATGGGGATTTTAAACCCTTTCTGTAGAGGCGAGGGCTGATCCGCAAAATCCTGTTCAGCTTGCTCGCTTCTGATTCACAAACGATCAGGATGCTGCATCGTACGTCCGGACTGCTTCAATTCTGATGCCGTCATGACGTGTGGGCGTCATCGGCGCCTATTCGCTCGCTTGATCTACGCGTTCAAGCATGGGAGTCATCCGCGCAACGTCCTGTTGGAGCGCGGAGATCGTCGCCCGGTCGTACGCATTCGCTTGGGCGCGCAGGTTGGTCACGCCTCCTGCCACGTCGATGACGAAAGCTCCGTATCTTTGATAGGCGCGAAAGACCTTCTGTCCCAGAGGCGACAGTCCTTGCGGCATTGGCGCGGCCACCGGGATAGCAAGGCGCTGCCCTTCCTGGACCAGGCCGTTCGGGTTTTTGCCGTCGCCGCTGATGGCCTCACCGGTGTGACCAGGCTTTGCGAGGGACGATTCGATTGAGATTTGCAGGGCGTGTGAAATTTCACCGCGATCCGTTTCGGCCTGAATCAACAAGCCGGCGAGCTGGCTTGAGCCGGTCGCGACGATGCCTGCACCGAGAAATGGCGACGTGCGTCCCCAGCCGCTACCAGCGAAGATGTTTGTCGCGCCGTAGGATTGCGCCTTGGCTTCGGTTGGGCTGCGCCGCCTGAATTGCCAGAAATTGTGGACGGTGTCGCCGTCGATCACCACCAACTCCCCATCGGTTCCCGGAGCGCCATCGGCATCGTCAGGCATGCGGATACTAAGAATGCCGCCGGGATATCCCCAGCCAGCCGGGTGCTCGATCAATACGACGGGATGTGAATCCAAAGCCACGTGAACCGCCGGAGAGTAGCTGCTCCAGGCCACGCCGAAGCGGGCGGTCGATGGCCAGCCGACCTTTTTATAGACTGCGTTTGCCGCGATCGGCGTGTTCCAGGACGAGGTGGAAGCAAATGGCCGCTGTCCCAGCGTAAACTGGTGACGCGAGCGCGACGGATCGATTGGCGTATCCGCATTGCCTTCAGCCGATGCGGACGAACATCCCGCAGCGACGATCATCACGACCGCGAACCCGAACAGAACCAGAGCCTTGATGCTTGCGCCAGCGAGGCCAGACCGCACAAGACTCGATCTCATTTCAAATGAGCGTTGGCTGGCGACGTAATCGACCGTCACTTTCATCGCGCTGTGCGGACCCACTCGATCTGGCGGTTGATGAAAAAGCGAATGAACGAGGGAATCTTGAAAAGACAATAGGCAGGAGCCGCCATCAATTCGCGCGGGGAAATCAGATCTTGTCCAAAACGCCACCATGCTGCAGCGATTGAAACCACAAAGCAGGTTAGCACGGCCGAGGAGACGACAAGGGGGCTGACTGAGCCCGTCGCGATGAACCACGACAGGGTTATGCTCTCGGTGAGCGCAAGAGATAGCGCGAGAAGCGATAAGGGTGGAATGCACAGGTCAAGCGCAAACGCGAGGAGTTGCAAGCTGCGTTTCGAGAGTGCGCGCCCGATCAGCGGGAGAAAGAATTCGCCGATGATCGAAAGGTGTCCATGCTCCCATCGTATGCGTTGCTGGTTCTTGCCCGCCTCGTTCTGTGGGAGTTGGCTGAATATCTGAGCGTCCGGACAAAAAAACGGAAGCTTGCCCGAGATCGCCAACTCTGCGCCGAGCTTTTGGTCCTCTGCGAGATGTCCGGTTGCAAGGTCGAGTTGGTTGATGATTTCGAAGGGCAGCGCCATTCCGGAGCCCATCAACTGACAGGGCCATCCGAGACGAGCAGAGCCCAACGGCCGCACAAACGTTTTGATCGTCCACGCAAGCTGCGAGACTTTGTCGGCTGGACTTGCCGACGGCCGGGCCAGCATGGCGTATCGGGCCTGGGCAGGCCGCCCCGTCGATGAGCATCGCTTCGCCAAAGTCTCGAGCGAGCCATGATCAACTTCGCAATCGGCGTCGATGAAGATAACGACTTGCGGTGGATCGGGACTGAGGACGCGAACGCCATGATCCAGCGCGTAGCCCTTCCCAATTCGCGTCATGTCCTGTCGGATAGCAACCTCGGCGCCCGCCCGTAAAGCGATCTGCGCGGTGCTGTCGGTGCAATTGTCGGCCACGACCAGCAGTCGCCCGGTCGGCGGCAATTGATGCATGATCGAGGCGACCGTCCGCGAGATGATCGCTTCCTCGTTGTGAGCGGGCATCACCACAGCCAAGCTGGGGCAAGGTGAGAGCGAAGCCAGCGCGGATGGTCTGGCGGACAAGAACGCGGCACCGATCTGAATAGCGAGGAACGACACCGGGATCGCCATCGCGAAGGCGAGCACCAGCATGGCAAAAGCAGATGTTTCAATCATGGGAGTTCCGATCGCCCCGATACGCGGGCGCTGTCCGGCTGCCGCGTCTTCGCTTCCGCCGCTATGGATGCCGGGTCCAGAACGTGCTCTGGCGCGTGCGCGGACGGGGCTTCCTGCGGAACGGTGGAGAGGCCGGGACCGACAGGCGGCTCGGCAGGCAACCGAGCGCCAAACGGATAACGAGCGATGGTCGATGCCGGATCGGCTCTCTCGTAGCGTTCGACACTGCCGAGAGATTCGGCGAGCACATCGAGAATTCGCTCGGAGGCGTGGCCATCCCCGAACGGGTTTCTGGCCTGAGCCATGGCACGATAGGCGCGAGAGTCAGTGAGCAGTTGCTCGCAGGCCGAAACGATCGCATCGATCTCTGTTCCAACCAGACGCGCTGTTCCTGCCTCGACGGCTTCCGGGCGCTCGGTCGTATCCCGGAGGACGAGAACCGGCTTCCCAAGGGCAGGCGCTTCTTCCTGGACGCCGCCCGAGTCGGAAAGAATGATATGCGCTTCGCGCATTGCCAACACGAATGGCTCGTAGCCGTAGGGCTCCACGAGCGACACACGCGGGTGTGAGCCAAGTATCGGACGGACGACTTCGCGTACGCGCGGGCTCAAGTGCAGGGGGCAAACCACGCGCAATTTCGGGAACCTCTGAAGCAAAATCAGAAGAGCCTCGCAAATGCGGCGCATCGGTTCGCCATGGTTCTCGCGACGGTGCGTGGTCAGAAGAATTGTGGGCGCCGGGCGTCGGGCTCCTTTCGTGGATGGTTTCGCCTTTTCAAGCGTCAGGAACAGTGCATCGATTGAGGTGTTTCCGGTGACCCATATTGTTTCCGCGGGCACATTCTCCCTGAGCAGGTTGGCTCTCGCGGATTCGGTCGGAGCGAAATGATAGTCCGCAATCACCGAGGTGAGGCGGCGATAGACTTCTTCCGGGAAAGGCGCTCGCTTGTCGCGCGTCCGCAAGCCGGCTTCGACATGCGCGACCGGGGTATTCTCGTAGAAAGCCGCCAGCGCAGCTACGAAACTTGTGGTCGTATCTCCTTGCACGATGACGACATCGGGCCGGGTTTCAGCGATCACGCGTTGCAGTTTCGTGAGAGCGGCCGTGGTCACGTGCGCCAGATCCTGGTCGCGGCGCATGATGTTCAGATCGACGAGAACCGGGAGGTCGAAGTAGTCAACGACCTGATCGAGCATTTCCCGATGTTGGCTTGTGCGAACGACCAGCACTTCAAAACGCGTAGGGTCGGCCTTCGCGCGCAGAATAAGCGGCGCGAGTTTGATTGCCTCGGGTCGTGTCCCCATGACCACCAGAATTCTTTTGCGTGACGTCATTTCAGTCCTCGTTCAAACTCGCCGGATCACGCGCCGGGAATGCGTCAAGCGGGCAATCGCGTTCCAGGACATCAGACCGAGAAACTGGGAATTCGTAATCAGATAGCGTCTGAACAGCCGGCGCGGCTCCTGAGCGAGGCGATATGCCCATTCGAGTCCGGCGCGTTGCATGAGAACAGGCGCACGCTTCCGCAGTCCCGCAACGACGTCGAAGCTGCCGCCGACCCCGATGACGACGCGCGCACCGAGATGCTGCCATTGCTCGTCGATGAAGTACTCCTGCCGCGGCACTCCCATCGCGACGAAAAGAAGCTCGGCGCCGCTTTCCGCGACGGCTTTTGCGCGTGCATGGGCCTGCTCGGGGCCGAAGTAACCGTCGGCATAACCACGTACGTCGAGACCGGCATGACGGGCGCGGAGCACATCGACCGCGGTACGGATGGTTTTGTCATCCGCGCCCAGAAAATAGACGCCTATGCCGTCCCGTGCCGCGCGAGCACACAGCAGGTCGATCAGGTCGATGCCGGTGATGCGCTCCGGCAATGGTTGCTGTCGCAGGTGCGATGCCCAGACGAGTGGCTGGCCGTCCGCCACCGTCCATCGCGAGGACTCCACGAAGCGTTGCAGTCGCGCGTCGGATCGCATCATCATCAGGATTGCGACGTTGACGGTGCATAGTACACCGCGCTCTCCGGCGCGGATGGCCTGGATAAGCTTTTCGACCGTCTGATCCGCCGAGAGTCGGTCGAAGCGACCATTCAGGATGTGGACGGGCCGGTTGACCTCAAATGCCGAACGCAGTGCCATATCTGATGGCATTGAAGGCTCCCTCAAGCGAATAGCTCATGCCGCGCGACGGAAATCCGTCGCGCCTTGCGTTTGCACGTTGCCTGAGAGGGTAACTATTGAAGCGGATGCTTTGTTCGTCGCGGCGTATCGGCCGATGTCTGTTGGCCGATATATTCGGATGCCGGTCGCAATCGCCGCTCACTTTGTTGTCGGCGCAGTGGCGCACGCGAGTGCAATGAGGGGCGAGAAAACAAAGCGACGGCCAAAAGCGCAACAGGTTGCGCTATTCGCACGCCAGATTCATTCGCGCTTTTGTACGGCTTCACAGATCGGCCGGATACACGAGAAGAACCAGCGGCCGTCGCGCGCATTGAGCCTATGTATCCGTTGGATATTGCCCGACGGACCAAAGGAGCAATTGACCTATTCATGTCAATCGAAGGCCTATTTCGTTCAGTCGATCGCCCCTCCGCAATTGCGCGGGTTCAAAGAACGCAGGCGTTTTGGACGGCGGCGGTAGTCGGCATCGAGATGATAGTGATCGTCGCGTGCGCGTATGGCGCGTTCCTCGCATACACTCTGGCTGCATACGGCGTTATCTTCGATCGGGTCACTTATGCCTGGGCTTCGTTCGCTGTGGGCGCCCTGTATGTTGTCTTATGCATCGCGGACAACCAGTACGATTTGCTCGGTCCGGAATGGAACGAGCACAGCCGTTCGCGAGGTGGCGCGGCACTTGGTCTGGCTTTCGTATTCCTGCTGACGATCGGCTATGTCGCGAATGGTCTTGACGACTACTCCCGCGGCACGTTCATCGCGCAACTGGTGGCTACGCTGCTGGGCCAGGTCACCGCCAGAACGATCCTGTGGCGCATCATTGATCGGGCCCGCTGGCGCGGACAGTGGCGTCGTGAGAGCATGGCCGTGCTGGTCATGCCTGGCGCGCGCGCAGTCGGGGACGTTCGGCAGCGGTTGTTGGCGCGCCACGAACAGGTCTTGCGCTGGTACCGGCTCCCGTCAGTGTCCAATCGCTCCAATGGCAAAAATTCATTCGACGCACAATTATCAACGATCCGGCGCGAGTGCAGGATGTTGCGCATCGATGCAGTCCTGATCCTTTTTGGTTCTGACAATATGGGGGTCGTCACGAATGCCGTGGCGGCACTGTCCGAACTCCCGGTCCGGATACAGCTGTTGCCGATCGACATGGTGGAGCTCATGCGGCACAGCCGCATCGGTAACCACGGTCATCTGCGCGTTCTTGAACTGTTTTGCGGGCCCGGTTCGTTGCGCGACCGGCTGCTGAAGCGGAGCTTCGATCTCGTCTCGGCCGCGGCATTGCTCTTTCTGATATGGCCAATGCTGCTGATCGTCGGAGCGTTGATCAAGCTCGATTCGCCGGGGCCTGTATTTTTTCGGCAGACGCGTCTCGGGTTCAACAACGATCCGATTGAAGTTCTGAAATTCCGCAGCATGACGACCTTCGACGAGTCACGTGATGAATTCCGTCAGGCCGTCCGAAACGATCCGAGAGTAACCCGCATCGGGCGGATCATCCGGCGAACCAACATCGATGAGCTACCGCAGTTGATCAATGTCCTGAAGGGCGAGATGTCCATGGTTGGGCCGCGGCCGCACGCCGTCGCGCACAATGACATGTTTGCAGATCAGATTCGCAGGATGTTCCGGCGACACAACGTCAAGCCGGGGATCACGGGCTGGGCGCAAGTGAATGGCCTCCGGGGCGAAACGGATACGTTTGATAAAATGCAGAAGCGGATCGAGCATGATCTTTATTACGTCGACAACTGGTCGTTCTTTTTCGACCTGAAGATCATGATCATGACCGTCATATCGAGGCGTGCGTACACCAACGCCTATTGAACGACGGGGAAATGCTGATGCGGGTATGTTATTTTGTTTCCGAGTATCCTGCCGTCTCGCATACCTTCATTCGACGGGAGATCGTCGAGCTTGAGCGGAATAACATTACGGTTCTTCGTGTGTCGCTCCGGCGAGGTGACCGCGAACTGGTGGACCCGGCCGACCTGAGTGAAAGGGACCGCACGTCCTACATCCTCGATGGTCACATTACAAAATTCGTTTCGGCCTTCGCGATTGCCTTGATGCGACGGCCCAGCGCCCTGGCCAAAGCCAGTCTTGCTGCCATCAAGATGACCAGGCGCTCAAGCCGTCCGGCTATCCTTCATCTCGCCTATCTTGCGGAAGCGCTTGTGCTTGCTCAATGGGTGCTTGAGAACGACGCGCGTCATATTCATGCGCACTTCGGTACCAATGGCGCGGAAGTGGCCATGATATGTCATATCCTGACGGGGGTCCCTTACAGCTTCACCATTCACGGCCCGGACGAATTCGACCGCCCGGAGTATCTCGGCCTTCCGGCCAAGGTGAAGCACGCCGCGTTTGTTTGTGTCGTGAGTTCGTTCACCGGCAGCCAGATCTGCCGTTGGATTCCGCCGCAGGAATGGCCGAAGATCAAGCTGGTGCGATGCGGCCTGGACGCGGATTTCCTGACGAAACCTCCGTCGCGCATTGTCTCGAAAACCCAACTCGTGACCGTGGGACGACTGAGCGCGCAGAAGGGCCAACTCATTCTTCTCAATGCTCTCGCGATTCTTGAGCGCGAGGGTGTGCAGTTCGAGATGGTGATAGTCGGCGATGGACCCCTGCGGCCGCAGCTTGAGCGAAGCATCCGGGAGCTTGGGCTGGAGAACAAGGTTGAACTGAGGGGATGGCAGAGCAATTCGCAAGTGCGTGCTCTGATGCGGGGCGCGAGAGCATTGGTTCTGCCGAGCCTGGCTGAGGGACTGCCCGTCGTCTTGATGGAGGCGTTGGCGCTTGGCCGTCCGGTCATCACGACCTATGTCGCAGGAATTCCGGAGCTTGTCACGGACCAGACCTGCGGCTGGCTTGTCCCGGCCGGAAGCGTTGAGCGGCTCGCCGCTGCGATCAAGCAGTGCTTGAACGCGCCAGATGCTCACATACTGGCGATGGGTGTGGCAGGTCGGAAGCGCGTGCTTGAACAGCACGACATCGCCAAGGAATGCCAAAAACTTGCGAGTTTCTTCAGAGAGGGAGAAAATGCGCAACCCGCGTCCGACGAGACGGTGGTACCTGTCGTTCAATCCGATCCGGTTAATGAGCTCGCTCGTGGATACGGCGCGACGCATCCCGATGGTCGAGAAGAAGCTGGCAACGTGGTGACGCTTCTTTCCGCGCGCACAGCTTTGGAGAGCGGATGTGCGCGCAGCAATGCGCCGGCAGGCGGGCGAGGAGCGTCGTCGTGATCGATGTTTCCGTCATCGTTCCGACCCACAATCGTCGGCAACTTGTGTCCCGGGCAATCGATTCAATTCTGTGCCAGCATGGAGTGTCGATCGAGCTTGTCGTGGTTGATGATGGTTCGACCGATGGGACAGGGCCGTGGCTTGATCACCTTGCCGGGAAAGATTCAAGAATCAAGGTCGTGCATCACGCCCAGCCGCGCTTCATATCCTGCGCGCGGAATGCTGGTATTGCGCACGCCTCTGGACGATGGCTGGCGTTCTGCGATGACGACGACCTATGGGCGCCGGACAAGTTGGCCGCGCAGCTTGGTTCATTGCGCGCCAGTTCGGCGCGGTGGGGTTGTGCGGGTATCGTGGTTGTCGACGAGCGCCTGGAGATCGTCGGACATCATCACGTTAGGGGCGGAGACGTCTTGGCCGGTCTGCTGGAGGCCAACGAGATTCCAACGTCGTCGGTGATTGTCGAAGCCGGCCTTCTCCCGGAGATTGGTGGCTTTGATCCGGCCCTCCGGGGCTCTGAAGATTGGGACGTGTGGATAAAACTGGCTCAGCATTCGCAGCTGGCTGCGGTCAATCGCCCCCTGGTCGCCTATCGCGTGAGCATGCAAGCGCTGTCCATGAACGTCGATCATATGCGTGCAGGCCGATTGGCCATCGCCAGGCGATATGCTGCGCTCAGCGCCGCATGCGGTGCTCAACAAAAGGAGGCCGAGCACGAGCGCTATCTCGCCAAGCAGCTCTTACGTGCGGGATCGCGGCGGCAAGCCGCGTCCATCTTTACGGCGCTCGCGTTCAAGCACGGGCGATGGCGGGAGCTGCCCCGCGCGGCCGCCGCGCTGGTCGCACCACGATTGACCGATCAACTCGGCCAGACGCGAGCAACCGCAGCCGTCCCGGCAACTTGGCGCGGCGAAGCAGAGGACTGGCTTCGGCCGATTCGCGACGCAAGCCGGGCAGAAGCGCGCGGCTTTCCCGCTTGGACTGAAGCCGGGGAGCTGAGAGCATGAGTCCCGTTCCCGGCTCGGTCGACGTTGCACGCGGCGGCAAGCTTCGGCCTGTAATGGATCGTGCCTGGCAAACGGCTTCCGTCCGGTCCGCTAACATCGAAGCAATGTGGAGGTTTCTCCGCGCCGTCATATTTGGGATACTTCTGATCAGGGCGTCTTCTGATCCGGTTTTCAATTTGTTGGGAGGAGACGCCGACGCTTCGTCGATGGGCTTTGGCGCCATTTTCAACGCGCTGGCGATCGCCGTTGCATTCGTTTTTCTGGCGCAGCGGCCGTTGACCGCGCCATTCCTGATCGTCGGAGCATGGGGTCCGTTCCTTCTGATTGCTTTTGGTGCGACGCTTTATGCGCCGGACTTTTCTGATGCGGCGCGGCTGGCCCTTGTCCTGCTCTCCTATTGGTCGTTCTTCGCTATCCCGTTCTTCATCTTGCGTTCCTCCACCGATGTGTCCCGGTTCGTCCTCCTGGTGATCGGATCATCGGTTGTCCCCTCGCTTTATGCTCTCGTGAATATTGCACGCGGGCTCTCCGACATGGACGATTTCCGTCTGCAGAGCACATTTTCGCATCCGAATATTTACGCGTTTTACCTCGTGCTGCTGCTTGGGCTGTCGCTCTATATCACTTCGTCGCGGATCGTTCGCGTAACGTCGCAAGTCCGCATGCTGATCATGCTCTACATTCCCGTCCTGACCTGCTTTCTGATACTCACGAAAACACGTAGCGCGTGGATCACATGCGGACTCGTGTTTCTGGTTTACGCGCTCCGGATTGATCGCCGATTTCTCGCCGGTTTCCTGCTGGTGCCGGTGCTGCTTGTCGCGAATCCAAATCTGATGGAGCGGCTGACGGACATCACGGCGGCGACGGAAATCGACAGCTTCAAGCAGCTCAACGAGAGCACCAGACTGAACTCCTACGTTTGGCGTCAGGCTTTGTGGGAATCCGCCACCCCGCAGATCCTCGAGAAGCCGCTTCTGGGGCACGGCCTCATGTCGTTCAAGCCGTCAACACCGGAGTTCTTTCCGCTGATAGGTCCTGAGGGCATCGACGGCCACAACTTCTATCTGCAAGTCGGCTTTGAAATGGGCTTGCTGGGTGTTCTCGCGCTTGTTTGGCTGTTGGGGTCTGTGGCGCGGTACGTCGCAAGAGGGCTGCGACGTGATCCACCCGGAGTGACGGTTATCCTCTGCATTCTGCTGGGGTATGTCCTCCAATCCTTCTCGGACAACATGCAGTTCTATCTATCGTTCAATTGGTACTTCTGGTTCGTCATGGGGACGATCTGCGCATGGATTTACAACGACGAAAACGCGCGACGCCCCGGGATATCGATCGCGTGACCGGTGATGAGAGGAGTCTGGGAAGATTCTACCTCCCGGCTTGCCGCATTCCGCTGGCGCTCATCTTCGGGGCGGATGATTTGGCACCTGCGGCCCCGGAACGTGGATGGCTCATACAGCGTTTGACGTAAGAGAGCTGCTGCAGACGGGGATCGTCGAGCCGAGGACTGCAAGGGGGTCCTTGCTATTCGACGTCAAGGCAGTGCGACCGCGCAGATTTACCGATCTGCGCAAGTAGAACCGGGCGTCGAAGACAACGCCCCCATTGTGATTGAAACGGGCATGCTGGACACGAGAAGCAATCCGACAGTCGTCCATAGCCCGGACGGGTTCGATCACCGTGTCAGCGTGCGGCCGAGAGCCTCGTTCGGCTTGGGGAGTCTTCGTAGCCGCAAAGGACTGTTGGGTTTCACGACTCTGCTGTTCGTGGCGGCAGGGCTGTTCTACTCGGTGTACAGGACCTCGACATACACCGCGTCCAGCCAATTGCTCGTCTTCATCAGACAGATTTTGACAGGAGCCGATCTGGCGATCCTGCCGGGACGCGCCGACCTTCCATTGGTCCAGAATCAGATCGAACTGCTTCGATCCGGCAATGTTTTGACCCAAGTCATCGAAGCGCTGCAGCTTAACAAGGATCCGGAATTCGCAAAGAGTGGCTGGCTCGTTTCTGAAGTGAAGAAGGACCATCCACCGTCTTCGACGCCGCAAGCCGGCGAAGTTCGCGACGCCCACAGCGCGACGCTGGAAATCGTGAGGCGCGAACTCAGCGTCCGACAAATCGGAACGAGTCACATGATCAGGGTGAGCTTTAAGGCATCGGAGCCGGAAAAAGCCGCCCTCATTGTTAACAGCGTGATCCGCATCTATTTGCAGGAGCTTAGTCGCGCGTCGGACGCGACATCGTCCAAAGCGCCGGCACTCCGCGAACTCTATCAAAGCCTCGGTCCGAGCGCGCTTGTCATTTCGGAGGCTGAACCGCCCGTCAGAGCCGATGGTCCACCCGCGGCATTGATTGTAGCCATTGCAGCATTGCTGGGCATGATTGCCGCCGCAGCCGCCGCCATTTTACTGGATGCGACGGACGACACGATCCGGAGCGCCGAGCAAATGGAATATGTTCTCGGCCTGGAATGCCTGGGTGTCATCCCCCGACGAGCAGACATTCATCTCATCGACCAGGACGCTGCCGCGCGGCAGACGCTGCGACGGGTGGCCGCAACTGTGCTGGAGCCATCCTTGCGCGGACCGAGGACCATAGGCGTGACGGCAACCCTGCCGGGTGAAGGAGCGACGACGCTCGCCATTGGACTCGCGCAGACGGCGGTGGCTTTGGGAAAGAGAGTGTTGCTGATCGATGGCGTCTCGGAGAATTCTTCCACCTCGCACTGGGTGGAGAAATCGCCTCGCATTCCACCTTACTCCGGTGGAGAGCCGCGCGCCAAGGCACTCGACGGCCTTATCAAGCTGCAACTCGGATTCGACGTTCTGGCCATCACCGAACTGTCGGAAGGCAACGCCAATTCGATGTGCCCGTCATTGTTAGATGGAGTTCTGAACGGCGCGGCGAATTCGTATGATCTCGTGATCGTCGATATGCCATCGCTTGTGGAAGGCCCGGACGTGCGCGCGGCTGCACATTTGCTGGATGGTTTCCTGCTCGTCGTGAAATGGGGTGCAACGGAGTCCGAGCTTGTCCGGCAGGGTTTCCAATCCGCCGCCGAAGCCCAGACGAAATTTGTCGGCGCGGTACTCAACATGGCCGATGAAACGACGATGAAATTCTACGGATACAAGCTTCCTTCGGAATTGAAAATTGCGACGGCGTCTTAAGGCACATCATTCCCGGCGGAAAGCCGCAGGGAGATTGCACAGCAGGAGGGACTTATGAAGGTCGTACTCTTTTGTGGTGGCGCGGGAATGCGTCTCAGGGGATATGTTGACGATGTCCCGAAGCCGATGGTGCAAATCGGCTCGCGCCCGATCCTCTGGCACCTGATGAAATACTATGCGCATTTCGGGCACAGGGATTTCATTCTTTGCCTGGGCCATAAAGGCTACGCGATCAAGGACTATTTCCTGCGATATGACGAGTCGATTTCAAATGACTTCGTATGGTCTCAAGGCGGGAAAAAGATCGATTTTGTCAATCGAGACAGCGATGACTGGACGATCACGTTCGTGGAGACCGGTTTGCACACGACGATCGGCGAGCGCCTCAAAGCCGTCGAGCCGTATCTGCAAGGTGAGGAGTACTTCCTCGCGAATTACGGCGATGGCCTTAGCGACCTGCATCTTCCGACCATGATCGACGAACTGAAGGAGAGCGATGCGGTCGGTTCGTTGCTTCTGGTGCAGCCGACCGCGAGCTTCGACATCGTGAGAATGTCTCCTGAAGGGAAGATCGCCGAGGTGTCGGCATTGAGCCATTCGGACATCTGGATCAACGGCGGATTTTTCGTCTTTCGGAATGAAATCTTCCGCTACATCAATGACGGCGACGAACTGGTCCGGCAACCGTTTGAGCGGCTGATACAGCAGCAGGCGTTGCTTGCGCATAAGTGCACGGGGTTTTGGCAGTGTATGGATACGTTCAAGGATAAGCAGTGCCTTGAGGAGCTCAATGACGGCAAGCCGCCGTGGAAAGTATGGAGCGAACGCCCCGCCGCCGTATCGTATCGAACCGCGGCGAAAGTGGCATGACCATGATTCGCCTGCGGCCCGATAGAGGCGGTGACACCCCGCTCCAGATTTTGTGTCTCGGGTGTCACTCCGACGACATCGAGATCGGTTGCGGCGGAGCCGTGTTGCAAATCGCGGCGGAGCGTCGCGACGTCATGTTTCACTGGGTCGTGTTCAGCACGAAAGGCGTCCGTGCATCGGAGGCGGAATGTGGGGCCAAGGAGTTCGTTGACCCCTCTCAAATGAAGAGAGTGATCCTGAAGGATTTTCAGGATGGATTCATGCCGTTCGCCGGTGCCGACATCAAGAAAGTGTTCGAAGAACTCAAGCAGGAAATATCGCCGGACATCATATTCACCCACAACCGTCACGATGCGCATCAGGATCATCGGCTGATTGCCGAAATGACCTGGAATACGTTCCGGGATCATCTGATCCTGGAATACGAGATTCCGAAATACGATGGCGATATGGGCCGGCCGGGCGTGTTCATCCCGCTTCCGGCGGACGTCTGCGAGAAGAAGGCAAACTTGATCGTCAAAACCTTCAGGTCCCAAAGCGACAAGCGATGGTTTGAGCGCGAAACCTTCATGTCGCTGATGCGGCTGCGGGGGATGGAATGCAATGCGCCCAGCGGTTACGCGGAGGCATTCTACGGTCGCAAGCTGTTACTCTGAACGCCAGTAGTAGAAGTGCAATGCATGATCTGAAGAGCAGAACAGTACGTGCCGGAATCATCAACGTGGGTGCGCGCGGGTTCGGGCTTGTGATTCGCGTTTTGTCGATCATGATTCTCGGCCGGTTGCTGACCCCCGAGGACTATGGATTGGTCACCATGGTGACGGCGTTCACGGGCGTTCTGAACATGTTTGGCTGCTTCGGACTGTTTCAGGCGGCAATACAGCGGGACGCCTTGAGCGATGAAGAATCGTCGTCGTTGTTCTGGCTGAATGTCGCATTCGGCGGGCTGCTCACCCTGACTGCCTTCGCGGCGGCGCCGATGGTTAGCTCGTTTTATAACGAGCCGCGGCTTCTTTCGATTACTGAAGTCATTTCAGCTACATTCGTCATCACGGCCGCAGGTGTTCAGCACGGGGTTCTGCTTCAGCGGAGAATGTCGTTTGGCGTTTCGGCTGTCATTGAAATCATCTCGCTATTGATCGGGACTGCCGTGTCGATCGGAATGGCGATGTGGGGGTATGGATACTGGGCCGTGGTGTCGATGGCTATCACGCTGCCCCTCGCCACGACCATTGGCTTGTGGCTATCGACCGGCTGGATTCCGGGCCGGCCGCGGATGGCGACCGGCGTCCGGTCAATGCTGAGGTTCGGCGTCGGGACGACATTGAACGGCTTTATCTCGTACATCGCGAACAACATCGACAAGCTTCTGCTCGGCCGCGTGTGGGGTACGGAGGCGGTCGGTCTTTACGGGCGAGCCTTTCATTTGATCAACTTCCCGGGCGACAATCTCAATCTGACGATTGGCGAGGTTGCGTTTGCTGCATTGTCCCGGACCAGAGGCGATCTCGAACGTCTTCGCCGATATTTCCTGAGAGGATATTCGCTCGTCGTGACGTTAACGCTGCCTCTGACGGTCGTGTGCGCGCTCTTTGCCGATGATCTGATTGCCGTGATCCTGGGGCCACAGTGGTTGGCTGCCGCGGAGATATTCCGGATCCTCGCTCCGACGATTCTGGTGTTTGCCATCTCAAATCCCCTTGGCTGGCTGCTCAATGCGCTCGGCTTGGTCAGGCGTGGAGTGCACATTGCGCTTTTCTCAGCCCCGCTCGTGATCGCAGGTGTTGTGCTCGGGCTTCCATACGGCCCCCGAGGCGTCGCAATCGCCTATTCCATCACAATGGTGATCAAGGTGATTCCGGTTTCCGTTTGGGCGCTTCACGGCACAGGCATTCGCGTTCGCGAGATCGTTATCGCGTTGGCGCATCCGCTGGCCGCGAGTCTCGTCGCGGCAGTTGTCTCATATGGCGTGCATGCTCTGTACACCTCGGGACTATCGCCGGAATTGCGGCTCGTCTTGGATATTGGCGTGTTTGGCGCAATCTATATTCCGGCGCTGGTTCTAATCGCAGGCGAGAAGGCGTTGCATCTCGATCTGTTTCGAACCGCAAGGACTTCGCTTTCCACCTAATGCAGCGGCGGCGCTCGCTTTGAATCGCACGCTCGTATGAAACGGAACGAGTGCGACGCTGACGCCGGAACCCGCCGATACCACCAGCATTGTTAATATGAAGGCACAGAGCCAATCGCCGGGGAATAGGAATGAAATTCGCAGGCACGTCTGTTGCGGGGGCGGTGGTGATCGACCCGACTCCACATGAGGACAAGCGCGGACGCTTCATGCGGGCCTGGTGCGCCAAGGAGTTTGCGGAGCACGGGATCGAGTTTATCCCCGTTCAGGCAAACCTCGGTTTCAGCGCAGCGCGAGGAACGGTCAGGGGCATGCATTTTCAGGAAGCGCCTGCTAGCGAGGCAAAGCTGGTCCGCTGCAGCCGAGGTGCAATCTTCGATGTCGTACTCGATCTGAGACCGGAGTCTCCTTCGTATGGTGCCTGGCACGGCGTGGAATTGAGCGGCGATAACGGTCGCATGCTCTATCTGCCGGAGGGTTGCGCGCATGGATACCAGACCCTCGAGACGGGCACGGAGATGTATTACATGACGTCGGCTTTCTACGCGCCGAACGCGGTCAGAGGTGTGCGCTTTGACGACGCTGCGTTCGATATCGCGTGGCCTTTGGCCGTAACGGAGATGTCCGAGCAAGATCGCAATTGGCCGCTGTCAGAGCGCCTGTCGCGCGGCCGCTCGATTTCGGATGGACTTTTCGTGGCGTGATCGCATTCGCGAGTGGTGCCGAGAGGGAGAGAAACCATGGCTGTCGATACTGCTTTGCGGGAACGCGAAGCCGCGGGGCGACCGATCCGCGTAGGCATGGTGGGAGCCGGGGCGACCGGCCGTGCGATTGCTCTTCAGCTTGGAACGCCGGTGCCTGGCATTCGCCTCGTCGCGATTGCCAATCGGACCCAGGAGCACGGAGAACGCGCGTTTCGCGAAGCAAATATCCGCGGTTGGTGCCGCGCATCTTCGGTTCGAGACGCTGAACGGGCGATTGCGCGCGGCTTGCCGGTGCTTACGGAAGATCCATCCGTGCTGACTGCGTGTGAAAGCATCGATGTTATCGTAGAGGCGACCGGAACGATCGATGCGGCCACGGCTGTGGTTCTCGATGCGATAGGCCATCGGAAACATGTGGTGATGGTCAATGCCGAGCTCGATTCCCTGCTGGGCCCGATCCTGAACGAACGCGCGCGCCAGGCCGGAGTGGTTTTAACGAACACCGACGGAGACGAGCCTGGCGTCGCCATGACACTGCTGCGCTATCTGAGGACTTTGGGTTTACGTCCCGTCGCGGCGGGCAACATCAAGGGAATGGTCGACTACTATCGAAATCCCGACACCCAGCGGGCATTCGCCGAGAAGAACGGGCAGGACGCCAGGAAGGTCACCTCGTTCGCGGACGCGACGAAGCTGTCGATGGAAACAACGGTGTTGGCCAATGCCACCGGCTTTCGTGCAGGCCGCCGCGGCATGTATGGACCGGCTTGCAAGGACGTTCAGGAGATTGCGGCTCGTCTGCCGGCGGATGCGATGCTCGGCACGGGTCTGGTGGATTATGCGTTAGGCGCGGCGCCTCACACCGGAGCCTTTGTCGTCGTCCATGAAGACTCGCCGTTGAAGAAAGCGCAACTTGCCTACTACAAGCTGGGCAACGGTCCTTTCTATGTTTTCTACACGCCGTTTCATCTGCCTCACATTCAGATCGCCTCGACCATTGGGCGCGCGGCTATTCATCACGATGCGACCGTTGCGCCGTTGGCAGGGCCGGTGTGTGAGGTCGTGACGGTGGCGAAGCGCGATCTCAAGGCCGGTGAGCGTCTCGATGGCGTCGGCGGGTTTTGTGCGTATGGCCTGATCGAGAACGCCACGGAAGCGCGTGCCTCCGAGGCATTGCCGATCGGCCTTTCCGAGAACTGCGTCTTGCTGCGCGGCATAAAGAAAGATGAGGTCGTCTCGTTCAATGATGTCAGGCTTGCTGCCGGATGTCAGGTTGAGGCGCTCTGGCGCGAACAGCAGAGGCGATGGCCGGTGCTGGCGCAGGACTCGCAAGCTTTGCCGCTGCGAACGCTTGCTGGAGCCGCCTCGTGAAACCGCGATCCGCTCTGCGCGAACCATTTCATTTGGGCCTGGAACCCAGGGTGCGTTCGGGAAGATCTGACGACCACATCACCGCGAGGCCGAGTCAATCATGCTGAATCGCTCTTTCTGGAAAAATCGCAGGGTCTTCATCACCGGGCACACCGGCTTCAAGGGCAGTTGGCTCTCGCTGTGGCTGGACGCTATGGGGGCCGATGTCACTGGCTATGCGCTCGATCCGCCAACCGAGCCGAGTCTCTTCGAGCAGGCAAGGGTTGGCGAGTGTGTTCGCTCGATCCGTGGCGATGTTCGCGACTTCGCGCGGCTGAGGTCTGCGGTCGCCGAATGCGATCCCGAGGTGGTCATCCACATGGCCGCACAGTCCGTCGTCCGTTACGGTTACGAGGAGCCCATCGAGACCTATTCCACGAACGTTATGGGCACCGTCCATCTGCTGGAGGCGGTGCGCCAGCTCAATCGACCTTGCGTCGTGGTCAACGTCACGAGCGACAAGTGCTACGCGAACCAGGAATGGGTATGGGGCTATCGTGAGAGCGACATGCTGGGCGGTCACGACCCCTATTCGAACTCGAAGGGGTGCTGCGAACTCGTGACCAGCGCGTATCGCGATTCCTATTTTTCGCCAGACTCGTTCTCCCGGCATGGCGTGGCGCTGGCCAGCGTGCGGGCGGGAAACGCGATCGGAGGCGGCGACTGGACCGCAAATCAGCTCATTCCGGATTTGATCAGGGCTTTCCTCGACCGGCGGCCATGCCGCATCCGCAATCCCTCTGCGGTACGGCCTTGGCAATTCGTGCTGACCCCGCTCCACGGTTACCTGTTGTTATGCGAGAAGCTTGCAGAAGAGGGCGTCCGCTTCGCATCGGGCTGGAATTTCGGTCCAGCGGAAATGGACGCAAAGCCGGTATCGTGGATCGCTGACAAACTGGCAACGTCATGGGGCGATGGCGCCTCCTGGACGCGGGACGGTGCGGCGCATCCGGCCGAGGCGCGACTGCTGCGCTTGGATACGTCCAAGTCGAGAGCTGGTCTGGATTGGAATCCGGTTCTGCGGCTCGACCAAAGCCTCGTCTGGATCATGGAATGGTACCAGGAGTTCCAGGCCGGGAAGGATCTTCAGTCTCTCACACGCAGACAGATCGAGCGCTACGAATATCTTCTGCAGGACGATGCCGAACAGAACGCCGCAGCGGCGCGATCGAACGAGCCGGCCCATGTGCCTTTGCTCTCGAGGGCCGAAGGCTAGTCTCACATCTGCGCGACAACACAAGGAATACACACCATGCCGAACGTCGTCGTCCTGGGAACTGGAATGGCTGGATTCGGCGCATCTCGCCGGCTTCATGAAGAAGGCATCAAGCCGATCATGTATGACAAGAACTCGTACTACGGCGGCCACACGATGTCGTTCAAGTACGAGTCAGGCTTTGTCTTCGATGTCGGCCCGCACATTTCCTTCACAAAAGACGAGCGCATTCAGGGATTGTTCGCCGACAGCGTCGATCAGCTCTACGAAACCATTCAGATCAATCTGAATAACTACTGGCGTGGCCATTGGCCTCAGCATCCCGTCCAGCTCCATCTGCACGGCTTGCCCGAAGACGTGATCGTAAAGGTGATCGCTGACTTCGTGGAGGAGCGACAAAAGCCCGAGAGGCTGGTGAAAAATTACGGCGACTGGCTGGTGGCGAGTTTCGGTGCCACGTTCGCCGAGCTTTTTCCAATGCAATATACGCGCAAGTACCATCTCACGACCGCCGATAACATGAGCACTGATTGGCTGGGGCCGCGAATCTACCGGCCGACGCTGGAGGAAGTGCTTCACGGAGCGCTCTCCGCATCATCGCCGAACATCCACTACATCACGCATTTCCGCTATCCGAAGCAGGGCGGGTTTGTCTCCTATCTGAAGAATTTTGTTCCGCTCGGAGATATCAGGCTGAACCATGAGCTGGTGTCGATCGATCCTCAGATGAAGCGGCTGGAATTCTCAAATGGAGTTCAGGCCGAATACGACGAACTGATATCGTCACTGCCGCTGCCGGATCTCATTCGTATGATCAAGGGGGCGCCGCGCGAAGTTCTGGACGCATCGCGGCGACTTGCCTGCTCGTCATGTGTTCTGGTCAATATCGGCGTGGATCGTGACGATCTTTCCAGTGCTCATATGTCGTACTTTTACGATGAAGACATATGCTTCACGCGGCTTGGCTTTCCGCACATGCTGTCCGAGAACAATGCCCCGAAGGGGATGGGAAGTATTCAGGCGGAAGTCTACTTCTCCGAAAAGTACCGGCCCTTCACCGGCTCGCCCGACGATTGGATTCAGCCGGTCGTAAACGATCTTCGCCGCTGCGGACTTTTGCGCGAGAGCGATCAGGTCGTGTTCAGCAAGGCAATGTATCTTCAGTATGCCAACATCATCTTCGATCTGGATCGCTCCGCTGCCCTCAAGATCGTTCACGGCTATCTCGACGATATCGGCATCTCATACTGCGGCCGCTATGGCGACTGGGGGTATATGTGGACCGACGAGAGCTTCAAGAGCGGTGAGGCGGCTGCGGATAAGGTACTATCGAAGACCAGCGTTCCCTACGCGCGCCAGAGAATGCAGGCATCATGACGGACGAGATCGGCCACGGCGTTCGTCTCGCCGAGCCCGTCGATCGACGGCGGCTTGGGCAGGTGAGCGGCGTCAACACTATCTGCAATGCACTCCCAGCATCTTGCAGGATCGGGCTTTTGGAGCACTTTGGTACGGGCAATCTTGGCGATGACGCCACCGTCACGACGGTGCTTCAGCAAATCCAAAGCAGATGGCCCACGGCATCTCTGGTTGGCCTGTCACTCGATCCTCAGGACTCCGAGCGACGACACGGAATTCGCTGCTTTCCGATCCGCCAAAGTGTGTTCCCTTTCGAGCGGGAGTGGTCATCAGCGTCGCGTCCAGCCAGCCCCGACAGATATGCGCAGAAGCTGAAATCGACGCTCAAGAAGACCGGGCCCTTGTTCCGCTTCGCCAAGGCGATCAGCAACATACTGATCGTCCGGCCTGCCCAGTTCATACGAGAGGCAGTCTTTCTGGGTCATTCGCTGCTTTTGGCCTCTCAGCTCGACCTGATCATTATATGCGGCGGAGGCCAGCTTCTGGACTGGGGCGGCCCGTGGGCATTTCCATATACGCTGTTCAAATGGGTGCTTGTCGCCAAGTGCACGAACGCAAAATGCATTTTCCTGAACAATGGCGCAGGTCCGCTGGATGCTCCCCTGAGCCGTTGGTTCATCAAGCGCGCGCTATCCATGGCGAATTACATCTCGCTACGAGATGGGGCATCTGCGAGGTTTCTCAGAACAATCGGCTTTCAGGGAAAGGTTTCAGTCGTCGCCGATAGTGCATGGGGCTTGCGGCTGCCCGATGGGCTTATGAAAAGGCAATCTGAACCGACACAGGAACTGGTGATTGGCATCGCGCCCATGGCGTACGGCGATTCCTCCCGGCACTGGGTTGACGATAATCCGGGCTACCGGCGTTTGATTGACAGTCTGGCCGAGTTTAGCGGCCGGATGCTCGAGCGAGGACATCGGATAAAGCTCGTTAGCAGCGACATCTGGTTTGATTCCCAGGCGCTCGCGGACCTCGATGAGGCCATTCATAGAAGCTATCCAGCCGTGGCGCCGGGGCGCGTCATGCGAGAGTCGGTCACTGGCGTCAGTGACCTGCTTGCATCGCTTTCGCGCCTCGATTGCTATGTGACATGCCGATTTCACGGCGTGGTGTTCGCATCGTTGGTGAACGTGCCGACCCTCGCGTTGTCGCCGCATCCCAAAGTCACCACGCTCATGGAAGACATGGAGTTGTCTGACTACTGCGTGGACATTTCAAAATGCGACACCGAGGACCTTTTAGTCAGATTCGATCACCTGATTGCTGACATGGACGGGGTTAGTGCCCGCATTCATCGCCACGTCGATCGATTTCAATCTTTGTTGGCCCATCAATTCGATGGCCTGTTTTCGGTAAATGCAGAAACCGTTGAAGATGAACATGTCCTCTCGACAAGGAGCGTGAGATGAGCGCGCAACACGGTCCTTTGGTCAGCGTTGTGACACCCGTATACAATGGCGAGGCGTATCTGAAGGAGTGCATCGAGAGCGTCTTGTCGCAAACTCACCAGAACTGGGAATACATTATTCTCAACAATGCCAGCACCGACAGGACGCTCGAAATCGCCGACGAGTATCAGCGGCAGGACAGTCGTATTCGCGTCTACAGCAACGAAACGCTGCTGCCCATTATCGCCAACCACAATAAGGCTTTCAGTCTCATTTCCGACGAAAGCAAATATTGCAAAGTCGTGTCGGCGGACGATTGGCTGTTCCCGGAGTGTCTCGAAAAAATGGCCGGTCTTGCCGAAGAGAATCCGTCTGTCGGCATTGTCGGGTCGTATCAGCTCAGTGGAGGCGCGGGTATATGGTACGTTCGGAATGACGGTCTGCCACATTCGCAGAACGTTGTTTTTGGGCGCGAGATCTGTCGCGCGCATATGCTAGGCAATCTGAGAGTGTTGGGAAATCCCACCTCGGTTATGTATCGCTCGGACCTGGTGCGGAATGCTGAAAGGTTCTTTCCGAACCCGACCGCGGAAGCGGACACCAGCGCCTGCTTGAAGCACTTACGATACGCCGATTTTGGCTTTGTACATCAGATCCTGTCGCACGAACGAATTCACGGACTGAGAGAAACGACCGCTTCTCTTGAAACAAATGCATATGTTTCGGCGGCTATCAGCGATTGTCAGGAGTATGGCGACTGGTATTTGACCAAGCGAGAACGCGAGGTCCGCATCGGCGAATTGATGGACCGGTACTATGTCTACCTGTCTGCGAGCGCGTTGAAGTTCAAAAAGAAAGAGTTCTGGGACTACCATGCCGGAAGGCTTCATGATCTTGGATTTCGGCTCGATACGTGGAGGCTTTCGGCTGGTGTAACGACGAAATTGTTCGATCTGCTCCTGAACCCGAAGGAAACCGCGCAGATGTTGCTTGGACGCATGCGCCTTCACCGCGCGCTCAAGGGAGAGGGCAGGATCCCGAGAGGGGGATGCAGGTCTTAGGATTGGATCGTCCGGCCCTTGGGAAGTCGTTGCAAGATGTCGATGTCAAAGAGACGCGCTTCGGCGGTGGCTGCGCGAGGGATTTTGTATGGCATTGACGCGTGCCGCCCATCGCGCTGCGTACGACTATAGTTGTAAATGCGGGCCCGATTTTTCGTTGGTGCCGCGCGGCGGCATGAAAACTCGCCTTTTGCCGGATTTCAGTGGTGCGCGGCGGTAACCCGAAAGGATTACCTCGTTTGTCCGCGCGGGACTCCCTTCGCTCGCTTTCTTGAAAAATTTTAGCGACGTAGCCTGAATTTGTGTTGTCGATCGAAGTGAGGATGCGACCATGTTGTCGAAGACCGAACTCTCCGCAGTGGAATTGCAGGAAGCTGCGCAGCGGATCAAGTCGCTCCGTCGGACGGCTAGCCAACATGCGGTTGAGATCGGACGTGAGCTTCTCCGCGTCAAAGAGAGGCTGCCTCATGGCGTTTTTGTCAAATGGGTCGAGAAGTCGTGCGAGTTCAAGATTCGGGCAGCACAAGATCTGATGAAGCTGGCTCGCGAAGTGGAGTCGAACGCGGAACTCGTTGCGTTGATGGTGCCGTCGACGCTTCGTGTCTATCTCTCAAAGACAACGCCACCAGACGTCCGGAGTTCGATCCTGAAGCGGCTCGAGAACGGCGAGCGCGTTTCGCGCAATGAACTGTATTCCGAAACGTCGAGTGCGAAGTCTAAGACAAAAGCGAAGGTGGGCAATCAGCCGACGCGAGAGGCCGGCACTCCCGTATTTTTTGCGGGTCCGGATCTTCTTCGAGCCGAGGAGAGCCGGAGCGATCTGGAAGGCGACAGGTCGCGAATGGTAGCCGAGCTCATTATCCAGCGGTTGAGCCGGAAAGATTACGAACTCATCATGGAGGGAATGAACTGGGGAGTCTGGAACCGGATTCTCGTTTGGATGAGAGCCGCGCGGATTGTGGATTCCGAGCGGGTCGAGTTGGCTCGACTGGGCACCCCCGTTGTTCCTTCGCTGGAAGCTATGGCTGCAAAGCTGGGGTGACGCTCGTTCTGTTTTGTTTGTTCGCCCCAACATTGCTCACCGCCGGGCCGGGCAATTGAGGGCTGTGAAATAGTACCTGCCGCTGGAGACAATCGTCCCGGTGCAGGCGTTAGACAGTAGAGTACAAGAGGATTGGAAGTCCGATGTCGAACTATGCTGACGGGCGTTCACCGTTGAGGATGTTCGGCTTGCGAAGTCTTTATCGCCGCTGGAAATTTGTCGGCGCGTGTGGCGCACTATTCTTCATCGTTGGGCTGCTATTCGCCGTGCTCAGGCCGGCGAGCTACATGGCCTCTACGCAGCTGCTGGTCTACGTCAGAGAACTCCAGCCAGGCCCGGAGCCAGTCATTTCTCAGGGACGCGCCGACCTGGCTCAGGTGCAGAACGAGATCGAGATTATCCGATCACATGGCGTGCTGGTTAAAGTGGCGCGGTTACTGAAGCTGGCCGACGACGAAGAATTTGTTCCGGTCGCGACGCCGCTTCGAATGGTGGCGGAGCGATTTCTTCGTGGACGAAAAGCAGCATTTGAAGAGAGCCGGATCAAGCAGGACGTTGCTGTCGAGTCTCTGGCAAAACACCTTGCGGTAACAAGGGTCGGAACCAGTCACACCATTCTCGTCAGCGTCATCACCTCCGATGCACACAAATCCGAGCGGATCGCCAACACGATTGGTCACGTCGTGCTTCAGGCGCGGCCCAGCGCAGAACTGGAAGGCAGCAGATCTCCGCTGCTGCGAGAGCGGCTGCAGGGGCTCGGGCCAAATGCGTACGTGATGACAGCGGCTGTTGCGCCGGACCGGCCAAGCGGGCCGCGAAAGCTCGTCGTCATTCTTGGGTTCACGATGGTTGGAATTGCTGTCGGATCGGCATTGGTCTTGCTGCAGGATTTCACGAACCACACAATACGCAGCGCGGCGCAGGTCGAATATCTCGGTTTGGAATGCATCGGCGCTATTCCCTTGCTCCGACGCTGGAGGTCGAAGAGCGCCGGCCCACTTATGGCCGGGCACGAGCTGGCTGAGAGTAACGAATTCCGACATGACGCGATGCTGGATCAGACGGTTCGTCGGGCAACGGTGGCGATCGAAGCCGCGAAAGCGCGCACTATCGGCGTTACCTCGGCGGTCGCCGGGGAAGGCGCTGCGACCGTGGCGAAGCAACTCGCCCAGGCGGCGGCCTCCTGCCGCAGAAAAGTGCTGCTCGTGCTGGTCAATCGGAACGAGCCATCGCGGTCATTCAAGGCTCAGGAAAACGTCAAGTCGGAAAGCGTCCCTGAACGCCCGCAGTCGCGCGGCAGTATCGTTCGGGATGAACGCATTGGTCTCGATGTTCTTGAAACCGACAGTCTGGATGGCATCGACGGTGCCGCGTGGTGGATGCATTACGACCAAAATCACGTGGGCGCCTACGACTTCATCGTCCTCAGCTTGCCGCCCTTGGAGCAGGGTCCTGAATTTCGAATTGCCGCGAAGAAACTCGACGGGATTCTGCTCGTTCTAAAATGGGGAGGGACGGAACTGGAGCGAATAGAACGGGCAATCGCGGTATCCGGCGTTGCCCCATCGGAATTCATCGGAGCTGTTTTGAACATGGTGGACGAACGAATGATCGGCAAGTTTGGCGACAGGCTCTGGAAGGCCGAGGCCGCGCTTGTTGCTCAACGCCGCCCGTTCAAGCCTTCGATGCTTGCAGAGCGATCGATCGGATAATCGATCAAACCAAGAGGTGCTGTGATGAAAGTGAACCGCTCATGGATCAATGTTCTCGGGTCAGCTTCGTTGGCTTTGTGTATCCTTGGCGGTGACGCTGTTCGCGCCACGTCGGATTACGTCGTGCGCGCTGACGATAAACTCAAAATCAAGATTTTCCAGTATCCGGAACTGAGCGGCGAATACACGGTCAGTGCAAACGGGACGATTTCCATCGCTGCGATCGGAGAGATTCCGGTCGATGGTGTTCCGACCAAGGAAGTCGCAAGCCGGATTTCGGAGCGATTTGTCCGGTCGGGTCTTTCTGACAAACCCGGCACCTCGGTCGAGGTTCTTCAGTCGCGGCCGGTGTACGTGCTGGGTGATGTGCAAAAGCCCGGTGAATATCCGTTTCGTCCAGGAGTTACCGTTCTGCAAGCCGTCAGTCTTGCAGGTGGATGGTTGCGATTCAGTGATCCTGGCCTGATGCGACTCGATCGCGACAGCATCACCATAAGAGGTGAAATGCGCAATCTTGTCAGGCGGTACTACGGCTTGGTCGCGCGCCGTGCCCGCCTGAACGCCGAGCTCGCGATGAAAAGTGATGTTGAATTTCCGACTGAACTCGTGCGGCAGTCGCAGCACGATGTTGCATTGGTGCAACTCGTTAACGAGGAGCGCTCGCTTCTGAACATCCACGTCGAGGCGCTGAGTAATCAGATCGCAAGTCTGCAGCAGAACCGCAGTCTGTATGAAAGCGAGATCGAGGCGATATCACACCAGATCAAGGCCAGCAAAGCTCAGTACGAAAGCGTCACGAAGGAACTTGCGGAAGTCAAAAGCCTGATCGCGCGCGGGCTTACGACGACCATACGCCAGTTGAATCTGGAGCGAATGCAGGCACAGTTTGAGATGAACGAGCAGGGCTTCCAGACCCTTATTCTGCGCTCGCGGCAGGGCATATCGCAGGTCGATCAGAAAATTTTCGACCTGAAGAGTGAGCGTAACGCGAGCCTTACCGCGGAGTTGCAGCGTACCAGGCTCGACCTCGACGATATCGGCGTCAAATTCGAGACCAATCAGAGTCTTCTCGTTGAGGCGCAGCTTACCGCTCCAACTCTGGTCGGCAATTCGGACGGCATCATCGAGACGCGTAGCTTGACGGTCGTTCGTGTCCAGGATGGGAAGGCACAGTCGATCGATGCGGATGAGCATACCGAGCTGCTTCCCGGAGACGTGCTCAGAGTGCAGAGAAGCATCCTTCCCACGGGAATCCCAACCAGACTCGGTGGACAGCAGGCCGGGATACGCAGCGTGATTACCCCGGTCGGAACCAAGGAGTGACGGCCGGTTAGTGAATGCGGGCAGTCTCGGGTCGAGATCCGCCTTGATTATGAGTGATGAGCGTAAACGGTTGAGTGAGGGTAAACGATGATCGCCAGCGACGACGGTACCGGAAAGAAACAGCCAGCCCGTGAGCCCACCATCCAGCAGCAAATTCTGGCGCTTGCGCCAAATCTGCGTGCGTTCGCCATATCTCTCAGTGGTAGTGCGGATAAGGCTGACGATCTGGTGCAGGAAACGATGCTGCGCGCCATCACCAAGATCGACACATTTCAGCCAGGCACCAATCTCGGCGCCTGGCTGACAACGATCCTGCGAAATTGCTTCCTGTCGGACCTCCGGAAGCACCGCAACGAGGTGGAGGATGCCGACGGGTACTACGCCCAGGCGCTGCGGTTCGCGCCGGAGCAGGAGGGCCTATTGGAGTTCAAGGAATTTCGTGCGGCTCTGGGGGAAATCTCCTTTGACCAGCGCGAGGCGCTGCTGCTGGTCGGTGCGGCTGGGCTCTCCTACGAAGATACAGCCGCGATTTGCCATACCACGACCGGAACGATCAAGAGCCGGATCAATCGCGCCCGCTCGCGGCTTGCTGCGCTGCTCTCGATTGAGAGCCCGAAGGAAATTGGCATCGACACTCAAACGCGCGCAGCCTTGGTCTCAAATCAAGGCCTCGGTTCAGTGCAATGGCTCGTTTGAAGGGCGGGAAGTAATTCGTGCTCTGGCGTCAAAGCCCGCAGGCCGGGCGATGCGATGATGTGCAGATTGCCTACCGTTCTCGCAAGCTGTCGTGATGATAGCGAGCGAGCGGAGACAGCAAATAACTGATGATCCGACGCGTACCGGTTTTGATTTCGGTCGTCACAGCCATGCCCGGCGACAGATTGACCTGCTTGTCCTCGATCTGAAGCTGTGTTCGGTCGAGAGAGATGCGTGCGGAATAGAGAAGTTCCTGGCCGCGTGGCTCACTGCTGGTGGATTCCGCGCCTAACGCTTTCTCGCTGGACCTATCGACAGGTTTGTCGCGCGTAATGGCGTCTTGTGAAACGTTGAGTATCGTTCCGCGCAGCAGGCCATAGCGCGTGAAATTAAAGGTGTCGATCTTGACGGCCGCTTCCTGACCGGCCGACACGAAGCCGATGTCCCGGTTTGAGATCATCGCCTCGATTTCCATTCGGTTTTCCGTCGGAACGATGAGCATGAGTGTCTGCGCAGGCGTCACGACGCCGCCGATCGTATGGATCGCCAGTTGCTGAACCATTCCGTCGACTGGCGCTGTCAGTCTTTGCAAGTTCTTTCGTTGATCGACCTTGATGATATCTTGCCTCAGTCCAGCCGCCTTCTGCTGAGCCTTGGCCAGTTCGTCGAACAGCCCGCGTTCGTACTCAGCTCCAGTTCTTGTGCGCATCTCGACCAGAGCCGCAACGGCGGCATTCGTTTCGCTGCTGCGGCTTTGCTGGACGAGGATGTCCTGACGTTGGCCGACGAGGTCCTGAAGTTCGGTCAGATATGTGAGCTTGGACCCCAGCTCTCTTTGAAATAGCTGCTCGCGAATCTCGACCCGCTGCTGGAGGGGCGCAATGGTGGAGTTCAGCTTGTCGACGGATGCCTGAATCGTGCTGCGTTCAGCGACTTTTTGCGCCAACTGACTATCTATTGTCGCGAGCTTTGCCTTCTGTTCACTGGCCTGGCTCATGAGGAAGCTTCGGTGCATCTGGACCAGGTCTGCTGGAGCGCCTTCGGGGGGCGTGAATGCCGTAAGCGGATCGTCCTTGTTGGCGATGGCCGCCTGTAGCCTTGCGATCTCAAGGCGACTGGCCATCAAGTCTCCCTGCAGATGTCCGAGTTCTGCATCGACCGCCGTCGTGTCGAGTTCAATAAGGACATCGCCGGCCTTGACGTTCTTCCCGTCAGAAACCTGAATTTTGCGCACGACTCCGGTTTCGAATGGCTGGATCGTCTTGGTGCGGCCGCTTGGAATAATTCTTCCGGGCGCTATGGCAACGATGTCGACCGTGCCAATGCAAGCCCACGCCAGTGCTGTGCCGAACACCGCAATAATGCAAAAGGCGATCGCTCTTCCAAGTGGAGAAGGCGGCGTTTCAACGATTTCCAGTGCGGCTGGCAGAAAGGCAAGCTCGTGGGTCCGCAGGTGTTTATCGTCCATTGATCGCGCGACGACCGCGCGCTGAATAGCCAGAGAGCGTGCCGCAAGACTGACAACAGCGGTGCGGGTGTTGCTTGCGCCTGATTGCACAGCCGTTGTCAGAGTTTTGCGCGCCTGCTCGGAGAAAGCCATATTGATGCGCCGCATCAGCTTGGCGAGCGCGCCGGCAGGTTCTAGCAAAATCAGACGGCCGTCCCATTGCGCCTCGAATTCGGCGCGCGTTATCAACGTCGGTCGTGAGGAACTTGATGTTACGACAACGGCTTTTCCCTGATTGACCATGCCAAGCAGCAGGAATCGCCCGTCGCGTAGCGCGGCGATGCCGGGCAACGGAAGGGCCGCAAGGTTCTTCCAGCTGGTCTTCCGTGAACGAGCGGTGAACCCGTACGCCCGGGCGCCACGCCGCATCTCGGCCGCGCCGACAGTGCCGCGGCCGATGTGATCACGGAGTTCTTCGATGGTCGCGGTGATGCTGCGCAAACGCAGCAGAACTTGCAGAACCCAAAGCCCGGATTCGTCGTTCGATGTTGCGCGCATGCGCCCATCTGTCCGCGGGCCGGGTTCCCTCGAAGATATCAAGGCGTTGCTGTCTTGTCTGAGGTGAATGTTCATGGAGAATATCTAACCCGACAATCTCTCAATGGTGTTCGTGGTTGCGGACAGAGGACATGGAAGAAGCGTGGTGCTCGGCAAGTGCCGCCAGTGATGATGGCTGTCTTGCACTTGATCGATGAGCCGTTTGGCTGACGACAGGAGCGCTGCCGGCCTCATGGAGTCCGGACTGCAGCCGATGCAAGGAGGCGTATCGGCCGGACGTCGTGATCAGCGTTTCGTGCGTGCCGTCCTCAATCAGTCGGCCGCCTTCAATGGTGATGATGCGATCGGCCATTCGCAGGGTAGAGAGCCGGTGCGCTATGATGAACACGGTTCGGGAACGCGCAATCTGCGCCATGTTTTGTTGAATGATGTGTTCGCTCTCGTAGTCGAGCGCGCTCGTTGCCTCGTCGAAAATGAGGATGCGGGGATCGGCAATCAGGGCGCGGGCGATCGCGATGCGTTGCCGCTGTCCTCCCGACAGGCTGCCGCCACGCTCTCCAACGATGGTGTCGTAACCATCGGGAAGCTTGAGAATGAAATCGTGAGCGCCGGCCAACGTCGCGGCCGCGATCACGCGTTCGGCCGGGAGAGCAGGGTCCGCCAGAGCGATGTTGTCCCGGACCGATCGATTGAACAGGACGTTATCCTGCAGGACGACGCCGATCTGACGGCGCAACCAGGCGGGGTCGATCTGGGCGACGTCAACTCCATCGACCAGCACGCGGCCGCTTTCCGGCACGTAGAGGCGCTGCGCGAGCTTGGCCAATGTACTCTTGCCGGAGCCGGACTGGCCTACGATTCCGATCATTTGTCCGGCCGGAATGTGCAGGTTGATGTTGTGAAGAATCTCCGGCCCGTCAATTTTGTAACGAAATGTGACGTGTTCGAATGTGATATCGCCGCGGATCGATGGAAGCGACATCCGGCTGGGATTGTAGGTAGGCTCGGGCGCGGTGTTGAGAATGTCACCGAGGCGCGCGATCGACAATCGCGCCTGGTGGAAATCCTGCCATGTTTGTGCCAATCGCAGAACGGGCGCGCTGACCCGTCCTGCCAGCAGGTTGAAGGCGATGAGTTCACCCACGGAAAGGTCGCCTGCTATCACCAGCTTGGCTCCTAGATACAGGATCGCCGCGGTAACCAGCTTGCTGATGAACTGAACAGCCTGGCTCGCAGTATTGCCCAAACTCAGAACCCGGAAGCTCGCCGCGACATAAGCGGCCAACTGCTCCTCCCAGCGCTGCTGCATCTGGGGTTCGATCGCCATGGCCTTTAGCGTTTCGACCGCAGCTACGCTTTCGACCAGAAATGCCTGATTTTCGGCGCCGCGGGCGAATTTTTCATCCAGGTATTTGCGAAAGAGCGGCGTGGCGCCGACGGATATGGCGACATAGACCGGAAGTGACGCAAGGACGATCCACGTCAACAGCGGTGAATAGAAGAACAGCGCAGCGATGAATACGACAGTGAAGAAGAGATCGATGGCGAGCGTCAGCCCCGAACTGGTGAGGAAGTTGCGGATGTTCTCCAGTTCGCGCACGCGGGCGACGGAATCGCCGACCCGTCTTGCTTGGAAATAGCTGATCGGCAGCGCCAGCAGATGACGAAACAGCCGTGCACCAAGCTCGACGTCGATCCGATTCGTGGTGTGGGAAAGCAGGTAGGTACGCTGAGCTCCGAGGACGGCTTCAAAGAGAGCGATGGCCACGAGTCCGACCGCCAATACGTCCAGAGTGCTCATGCTTCGATGCACGAGCACTTTGTCGATGACGACCTGGAAGAAGAGCGGAGAGACGAGGCCGAAGAGCTGGAGGAAGAACGATGCAACCAGAACTTCGCTCAGGAGCCATCGATACTTGTGAATGGCGCCCATGAACCAGGTGATATCGAATCTGCGGGTAAGGTCGGTAAGCGTTGCCCGCTTTGTCATCAGCACGAGCCGGCCGTCCCAGGCAGCTTCCAGTTCGGCCCGCGACATCATCGCCGGTCTCGGCGCGTCGGGCGCCTGGACAAGGATTTTGTCTTCGCCACACCTCCCCAACAGCAAAAAGCTTCCGTCACGCATCGCTGCGATCACCGGCAGCGGCGTGTGGATCAGGCGTTCCCAGTTCGTTGTCACGGAACGGGCCTTTAGACCCAAGGCCTTCGCGCACCGGATCATCTCCGGTACACCGATCGGGCGGCCGGGAAACTGGTGCCGAATCTGCTCAGGGTCTACGCCCACGCCCTGACTGCGCAATATAAACACAAGCGCGTTTAAGCCGCCGTCAGATATTGGGCGAGTGTCCTCGTCGAGCTTTTTCAACTGCGATTGTCCCGCATATAGAGTGTCGGCGCGCGAGGCTTCTGCCTCGCGCGCAAATCTTTACTGCATCGAACGCTCCGACCTTGCGATTACGCTGAGGTTAGAGAGCGTTTTACTGTACTTAGCCTTGTGACTTCGCGAGTGTCTGGATGGGGCTGCCCCCCCATGCGTCTTGCGATGGTGCCGCGGTTGATGAAGGCGCGGTCGTAGCGAAACTTGAGGCCGCGTACTGGCCCAACAAAGTCATTTTAGAAATCAATGATCCATCGGCTGCCGTCTGATTTCCACCGGCGTATTGGGAAGGAGCCGAATATCCGAGTGTGGTTTGGCTGCCGAATGCCAGTCCCGCTCCGCCCGCTGCGAACTGACCAAAGTTGGACCAGACGTTTGGGCTGGACGTTCCTCCGGGGCTCGACGCAGGGAGCGCGATATTCGCCGATAGGCCGGTGCCGGATGTTGCCGCCGGATTCGCTGCAATATCCGAGATTGGTGAGGAGGAGGCCGCGGCCAGATTATTGACCGATGGCGTTGTGAGGACGGCAAGCGTTCCAGCCGGCTGATGCGGCGCACCCGCAACGTTGACGGCGTTGCCTGCGTTATCCCTGACGCCAACCAGATTGTATCCGGAGATCTCAAGGTCAAACGCTTTTTCGCCAGCCCCGACCTTGTAGTCGAACTGCAAAGTGTTGGTGCCGGAGCCGCTCACATACTTGGCGGTGCCGTTGCTGTTCAGCTTCAAGGTCGGCGTGCCGGTGACGTTCACTGTTTCATTGAAGTTCACCGACAGCCGCACAGTATCGCCCGCGCGGACGACGCCGCTGCCGTTTTTGAGTCCGCTGCCATTGGCGGCAACCCATTGCACTTTCGGCGCGGTGGTATCCGTCGAGCCGACCGGTGGTGTGGTGACCGGCGGAGTTGTGACGGGCGGAGTTGTCGTAACAACTGCAAGCGTTCCAGCTGGCTGCTGCGGAGCGCCAGCAATGTTGACGGCGTTTCCTGCCAGATCCTTGACGCCGCCCAGGTTATACCCAGTGATCGCAAGGTCGGCGGCGTTCTGACCTGCTCCGACCTTGTAGTCGAACTGCAAGGTGTTGGTGCCGGCGCCGCTTACATAGGTGGCGGTGCCGTTGCTGTTCAGCTTCAAGGTCGGGGTGCCGGAGACGTTCACCACCTCATTGAAGTTGACCGACAGCCGCACAGTGTCGCCCGCGCGGACGGTGCCGCTGCCGTTTTTGAGCCCGCTGCCATTGGCGGCAACCCATTGTACTTTCGGCGCGGTGGTATCCGTCGAGCCGACCGGTGGTGTGGTGACCGGCGGAGTGGTCACTGGTGGAGTGATGACCGGCGGAGTTGTGACGGGCGGAGTTGTCGTAACAACTGCAAGCGTTCCAGCCGGCTGCTGCGGCGCGCCCGCAACGTTGACGGCGTTTCCTGCCAGATCCTTGACGCCACCCAGATTATACCCAGTGATCGCAAGGTCGGCGGCGTTCTGACCTGCTCCGACCTTGTAGTCGAACTGCAAGGTGTTGGTGCCCGCGCCGCTCACATAGGTGGCGGTGCCGTTGCTGTTCAGCTTCAAGGTCGGCGTGCCGGAGACATTCACCACCTCATTGAAGTTGACCGACAGCCGCACAGTGTCGCCCGCGCGGACGGTGCCGCTGCCGTTTTTGAGCCCGCTGCCATTGGCGGCAACCCATTGCACTTTCGGCGCGGTGGTGTCGGTCGAGCCGACCGGTGGTGTGGTGACGGGTGGCTGGGTAACTGGCGGCTGGGTCACTGGCGGCTGAGTAACCGGCGGCTGAGTGCCCCCGCCTGAATTGCTCACGCCTTGAAGAAGTGGCGTGATTTTTCCCATGTCATGCCACAACGCTGTCATTGTCGCGTCATCGTAAGCATTTGCCTGCGCACGGATGTTGGTGGTTCCGCCGGCGACATCGACGACGTACGCGCCATACTTCTGCATCGCCGTAAACACTTCCTGGCCGAGCTTCGAGAGTCCGGCCGGCATCGGTGTGCCTGGGGCGATTGCGAGTAGTTGTCCTTCTTTGACAATGCCGGTTGGACTGCTACCGTCGCCGGCGATCGCGTTGCCGGTGAATCCGGACATGACGAGCTTGGCATCGACCACGAGTTGCAATGCGTGGTCGATTGAACCGTCATCCGTTTCAGCCTTGACCAGGAGTCCACCTAACAAGCTCGAGCCGACTGCCGTGGTACCCGCTGCGAGAAAAGGAGATTTACTGCCCCAACCATCGCCGGTGACTACGTTTTCAGCCGCGTACGATGCTGTTGTCGCAGTCGTGGCGCTCGTTCGTTTGAACTGCCAAAAGTTATAGGCGACGCCGCCGTCGATAACGACCAGTTCGCCGTCGGTACCGGCGGCTCCGTTGGCGGCTGCCGGCATATGAATACTTACGGTGCCTGCGGGATATCCCCAGCCTGCAGGATGAGTCACCTGGACAATCGGATCGGAATCGGACGCGACGTAAACGGAAGGCGAATAACTATCCCATGCGACGCTGTAATTGTACCCAGTTGATGTCGGCCAGTTCAGCTTCGTAAAACTTGAATTCTCCGGCACCAAGCTGTTCCAACTTGAAGACGCAGAGAATGGCGAAGTTTCGAGTGAAACCATTATTCCCGTTCCTTATCTGTGTGATATCGGCGAGGGGCTTCAACCGGGGAGCCATCCGTGCCGAACTCTGAAAACGCGTAGCGATTGCTGCGTTTGTGTTTGCTGGACGATAATTGACCGTCGCGAGCAAAAACCCCAAGTTCCGCCAACGAACGTGGCTGCATATCGTGTTTGCAATGTGATGCTAAAATGAAATTGTTTAGGCGAGAATTATACCGGTATTGATTCGTTGCTCGTCATTGCTCTCTCGCCCAAAGCTGATTTTGCTTGTGCGTATAGGAGCTTAATGGGGTGCTTTCCAAAAGGTGCGAAGGTCGTCGTGCTGTAGGGTGATGAACGCGGTAAAGTCTGAAATCCCGGCTACTGCGTCCCCTCAGGGGCGTCGCATTGATCGCGGCAGTTCACGTATTCGCACTGCGTCGTCATTCCCTCTTGCGTTTCAACACCCGGCTCGATTCGATCGCGCGGTGACCGGTTGAGCCGGCTATCATGCGCTTCCAAGGACATGGTAAGCCCCTTGCCGTGTGATCCGGTCTGCACGATTTCATCTTTTCCGCGAATGGTGTTTGATGACGACAAGGTTTCTGATCGACGGGCCGAACGCGGCCGGCATTACGATTCTTCTGGCGCATGGTGCTGGCGGGGCAATGGATTCAGCCTCAATGACAGCCAGCGCAAAGGCCCTCGCGGAAGTCGGTTTCCGCGTTGCTCGCTTCGAGTTCGATTACATGGCCGGGCGCCGGACGTCAGCCTCGCGAAAGCCGCCGCCGAGGGCGGACAGGCTGAAGCCGGAATATATCGCCGCGGTTGAGGCGCTCGACGCCAAAGGGCCGCTCATCATCGGTGGGAAGTCGATGGGCGGGCGCGTTGCGAGCATGGTTGCCGATGAGTTGCATGCATCCCGTGGAATCGCGGGGCTGCTTTGCCTTGGCTATCCGTTTCACCCGCCGGAAAAGCCCGGCCAGTTGCGTACAGAACATCTCGCCCAGTTGAAAGTACCAACGCTTATCGTGCAGGGGACACGGGATGTGTTCGGCACCCGGCAAGAGGTTTCAACATACGCGTTGTCGCAGACGATTGAAGTTCTCTGGCTGGAAGACGGCGACCACGATCTGAAGCCGCGGAAAAGCATATCCGGCTTCTCGGCGGCCGATCATTTGAAGACTCTTGGAGAGGCTGTCTCCTCCTGGGTCGGCGGGATCGCTCGCGTCGCGTAATGGCCGGTTATCGCAGCGGCATAGGCGGCCGGGGGACGCTGGTGTCGCCGGGTTGCGGCGGAAGCTGTGTGGGCGCCGGTGGCGGGATGTAGGCGTCACGCTGGGCGGCGCTTTGCGGGGAGTATGTGTGCCTCGGCGGATAGACCTGTTGTGCGGCGGGCTGTGCGCTGCGCGTCACCGGAGCGGGCGATGCGGTCCGCTGTGATCGCGGCGGCGGGGCGGGCTTTGATGCCTGCGCTGCGGGTTTGCGTCGCGTCGCCTGCTCCGCGGCTTTCGCAACATCGCGGCTCAGTTGCTGCTGTCCGGCCTGCAGTTGCTCCACCGTTTGCTTCAACGACGCGATTTCGCGCGTCATGGTTTCAATCGACTGCGCAAGTTCGGGCGTCAGCGTTGCCTGGGCAGGAGGGTTCTCTGCGGCAGGTGTTGAAGCAGCCGTTGCGAGTGTGGGAGCAGACGGAGGCTCCACGGGCGTTGCCGGTGCCGCGGCTGTGTCCTGCACGGGGGCCGGCTCGGCGGCCGGTTCAGATGCCGTGGTCTGAGAGGTGGCGTCCTGTGCCTCGGCGGCGTTGGCGTTCGGCGCTGGCGTGGTTGTGCCCGCAAAAAGCTGCGGCACGAGATGAGAAAGTCTCTGCTTCGCTTCATCACCATAGGAATGCCAGACTGCGGCTGCGGCGATGCCGCCGCAGACGATCAGTCCTGCGATGCCGCGAGCGAACCCTCTGCGTGGTGCCAGATCGCGAATCGCGTCGGCGTTATCGTTCAACGGCGCGGCATGATGCGGCGGCTGGTTCGCCGGTTCCGGCGACGCCGCAGGGGTGTCGTTTGCCTCGGATGGGGCATGCGCGAGACGCGGCCCCAACTCGCGGAGCTGCGCCGCAATGGCATCATGCGGATCGGCGTGCGGATCTACGTGTTGCAATTCGAGTTGCATTGTCGCTCCGTGATTGTGCGAGGTGCGATGCGCGGCGGACATCCGGCCAATCTGCAAGCAACAGGAGGCATCGCGCTTTGACCATAGCAAGGCCGCACGATGAAGAGCCTGAGGCAGGGGAACCGAGATGGCTGGCGCGGGCCTCGGTGTCGATTCCATGCCGCCAGGGAATAATGACGGCGTCGTCATCCGAAGGATTGAAATGACCGAGCAGCGCCCCGAGTTAGTTTTGAGTGTAAACCGAGCAGTTGGTTCGAGCGCGGCGAATGTCTTGAGCACCGGTCCGTAGTACGCGCGGAAGATTTCCGCCGGAAGCGGCAGCGCCTCGCCGCGCTGTTTCACGAAGGCGCATCGGGTGACGTGCCGGTAAAGAAGCGGCCTAACGGCCGTGCTGGAGCGCGAGCAGCACCACGATCGCGACCGCGAGGATCGCGGACAGGCATTTCCAGAACAGCAGCGGATCGCGTTCAATCAGCGGGGTGGGGGATGCATTGAGATAGCGCGCATTGGGATGGCGCAGGTCGAAGGTGTATTCGGAAAGTGCCTCATAGCGCTTCAGCGGGTCCGGATGGACGGCGCGCTTCAGGGCCTCGTCGATCCACACCGGAATTCCGCGGCCCTCGTCGAGCGCGGAATCGTATGTAAGCTTCCTGAATTGCGATTTCGTTTTGGCCCTCGCGACTTGCGCGCCGTAGGGCAATTTCCCTGTCAGCATCTGATAGGTGATGACGCCGAGCGAAAACAGGTCGGAGCGCGTTGAGCCGCCTTCGCCCTGGAAGTATTCGGGCGCGGTGTACTGTACGGTGCCCAGAATATCGTTGGCATCTGTAAAAGGTGCCGCTTCGACGACGCCGGTGACTTTCGTCGAACCGAAATCGATGATCTTCACCGTTCCGGTCTTGTCGATCATGATGTTCTCCGGCCTGATATCCTGATGCAGCATCTCCATCCGGTGGAAGGCACGCAGCCCCTTGGCGATCTGTTCGACGATGCCGCGAACCGTTTCCAGATCGGGCCTTGGGTTGTCGACCATCCACTGGGTGAGGGTCTGGCCGTCGATGAATTCGGTGACGACATACAGGTAGTTGCGCTTCCTGGATTGCAGGCAGGGCTTCAGCACATGGGGACTGTCGATGCGCCGGGCGATCCACTCCTCCATCATGAAGCGCTTCAGATAGGCCGGATCGTCGCGCAGATCGATCGACGGAATCTTGACGCTGACCAGCCCGTCGGTTTCGGTATCGACAGCCAGATAGATATGGCTGCGGCTGCTGGCATGAATCTCCCGGACGATCCGATAGCCGTCGAACACCGCTCGCGCGTCGAGAAGCGGAGGTGGCGGCAATTCCGATGTTTGCCCGAAGACCTCGCCGGCCTCGCTGTCCGGCAACTGATCGATGCGCACGATCTGGATCGTCAGATTGTCTGTACTGTCCTGAAGATAAGCCTGCTCGACAATCAGTTTCGCGGCCCGGTCCAGATCGCCCGCGTTGTCATGGATGGCCCTGGCTATGAAACGGTCGCCGACATATTCGTAGGCCCCGTCCGTTGCGAGCAGGAACACATCGCCTTTTTCGATCGCAAGCGCCTGATAGTCGATTTCGATTTGCGGATTAACCCCGAGCGCGCGGCCGAGGTAATTCTGCTCCGACGAAATGACGACGCGGTGATCGGTGGTCAGTTGCTCAAGTGTATTGCCGGCAAGGCGGTAGATCCGCGAGTCGCCGATATGGAAAATATGCGCGGTGGTGGATTTGATGACCATCGCGCTCAGGGTACAGACGTAACCCTTGTCCTTGTCGTAGCGGTACTGGCTTCGCCGCGTTTGCGAATGTAGCCATGAATTCGTTGCCGCGATCACGCGCTGCGCCGACGTTTTGACCGACCATGACTCCGATGTGCAATAATAGTCCGTCAGGAAGCTTTTGACCGCCGACTCGCTGGCGACCGAACTGACCGTGCTGCTGCTGATTCCATCGGCAAGGGCTATGGCGATTCCCTTCAGGCTCAACAACGGTTCTTCCGGAATCAGAACGCCGTAAAAATCCTGATTGGTCTCCTTGCGACCTTTGTCAGAATATTGTCCGACCGATATCTGCAATTCATGCGGCATTGACGAGGCCAAAAGAAAGGAGCCCCAACTTGTCGGCTGGGGCTCCTCCTTGCAAGCGGGATCAGGCGACGGCGCGCACCGGCACACGCTTCGGCGCGGTCCGGACGTGAGTGGCGTACAGGGTGAGGCCGGTGAAGGCGAGGCCGCCCGCAAGATTGCCGAGAACGGTCGGAATCTCGTTCCAGATCAGATAGTCGAGGATCGAGAATTTTCCGTCCAGCATCAACCCCGACGGGAACAGGAACATGTTCACCACGGAATGTTCGAACACCATGTAGAAGAACACCAGAATCGGCATCCACATCGCGATGACCTTGCCGGGCACCGTGGTCGAGATCATGGCGCCGACGACGCCGGTCGAAACCATCCAGTTGCACAGCATGCCACGGAAGAACAGGGTCGCCATGCCGGCCGCGCCATGCGACGCATAGCCGAGTGTCCGGCCCTCACCGATATGTCCGATCGCCGCGCCGACCTTGTCGGGCGCTTGCGTGAAGCCGAAGGTGGTCACGAACGCCATCAGGAAGGCGACTGTGATAGCTCCGCCGAAATTCCCGACGAACACGAGGCCCCAGTTTCTGAACACGCCGCGCAACGTCACGCCCGGCCGCTTGTCGATCAGTGCGAGCGGAGCAAGCACGAACACGCCGGTCAGCAGGTCGAATCCCAGCAAGTACAGCATGCAGAACCCGACGGGAAACAGCAGCGCGCCGATGATCGGCTGGCCGGTGTTCACGTTGATGGTGACGGCGAACCATGCCGCCAGTGCGAGAATCGCGCCGGCCATATAGGCGCGGATCACAGTGTCCCGGGTGGACATGAAGATTTTAGATTCTCCGGCATCTATCATCTTGGTGACAAATTCGGAAGGAGCGAGATACGCCATGAGAGATTTCCTTTCTTGGTAAAATCAGGAGTGGTGATGTTCGATCATCAGGTGGACGACGTTATCTCGATGGCAGGATGTCGATCGTGCGCATCAGATTCGTGAATCGGGCGCAGCGCTCGCGGGCGCCACATCGGCGCTCTCGTCGCATGAGCCAAAATCCTGAGCGAAGCGGGCGTGATACGCGGCGACACGAGGAGAGCGGTCGATCGCTCTCCCTGGTTCGATGCCGTACCGGCTATCGGAAATTTTCGCCCGCGCGGTGCTGTCTGGTGCATTCGTCCTGCCTGCCAATGAGTGTCCGGCCGGAATCAGGGACGCGCATGCTCAATCAGGCATTGCGACTAATGCACCAGGCTCCTTGTCGGATCGCAGTCGCCATTGACTGTAAGGAGAGCGGAGCAATCGTCGTGCCAACATCGCTTAGCTTTGAATGCGTGATGTTTTTTCGGGTTCCTGGCGAAAGCCCGCGCGGCCCCGTCGGCGAAATGGTGCGTGTCTGTGCAATTGCCCACATCATGGGCATGGCGCTCTAGAGGCGCATTGCCGCTATCAGCCAGTCCCGGAACGCGGTGACCTTCGGCAAGGTGGCCTTCTCGTGCGGCGTGACGAAATAGTATCCCGCATCTTCCGGCAATGTGACATCGAACGGCGCGACCAGACGTCCTTTCGCGATGTCGTCCTGAACGAAGGCGGTGTGACCTATGGCAATGCCGATACCGTCGACAGCGGCCTGAATCGTCATGAAAGACAGATCAAATGTCAGTCCGGGATTCTTGGCGATGTCGGTGGGAAGTCCGGCGGCCGTCAGCCAGAATCGCCAGTCGTCGCTGTAGCCTGTCGTGTGCAACAGCGTGAAGCGCGCGAGGTCTTCCGGCTTTTTCAGGCCGTTGTTGCCCTCAAGCAGCGCGGGGCTGCACACCGGAAACATCTGGTCCGTCATCAGCCATTCCGCGCGCAGACCGGGCCATTGACCGCGTCCGTACCGGATGGCCGCGTCCACCGTGCCGCGTCGGAAGTCGACCAGTTCGGTTGAGGTGGTGATACGGACGTCGATGTCGGGATGTTGTTCCTGAAAGGGCGCGAGCCGGGGCAGTAGCCATTTCACCGCGAACGATGTCAGCGTGCTGATGGTCAGCATCCGGTCGTTGCCGTTGCGCAGCAGGCGGTCGGTGGCGGTGCGCAAGTCCTGAAATGCGGCCCGGATGCCGGGCAGATAGTCGGTGGCCTCGGGTGTCAGCGCGAGCGAGCGGCTTTGCCGGATGAACAGCTTGATGCCGAGTTCTTCCTCCAGTCGCCGGATCTGGTGGCTGATCGCGGTCTGGGTGACGTTCAACTCCTGCGCGGCAAGGGTGAAACTGAGATGTCGCGCGGCGGCCTCGAAAGCACGCAAACCGTTGAGTGAGGGCAATCTGGCGGTCATGAGTCTCTCTAATATATGAGATTATCTCATATTACGAGGGACAACGTGTCGTTTGTCAATGGGGGTTTGCGAGCAGATATTCCCTCGATCAAGTTTGTTTCAGGAGGCTACAATGTCTGCTTGCACAACCAATGTTATGACAAATCATCATCATGATTTCATCAACCACCCGATTTCATCGGTTTCCGATGTGCTGCACACGTGGCAGCAGCGGTCCACGCGCCGGGCGGAACTGGCCCGTCTGACCGATCGCGATTTCCACGACGTCGGTGCGAGCTGGAGCGACTTCGCCTACGAGGCCAGCAAGCCCTTCTGGCGCGCGTAAGGCGCCAGCCCGCGAGTCTGATCCGTTCGCGTCGTCCTCCCCGGATCAGGCTCGCTCTTTCTCCTGCACAGAAGCCGATGGAGTGCGCCATGCTGGCCGAATCCGATCGCAGATTTGTTCTGGGCAATCTCGGCCGTTACACCGATGTTGTCCGGCTGAAAGACGGCAGGTCGCTGACGGTTCGCTTCGTCGAGCCGAAGGACGCGGATGCGCTGTTGTTCTATTTCCGGTCGTTGTCGCGTCAGTCGCGCTACAATCGCCTGATGGGCGCCGCCAGCGAGTTGCCGCCGTCGGAGCTGGACAAGGTGCTTCACATCGGCGAGGGCAGCCGTTTTGCCGTGATTGCGGAAATGAAAATCGATGGTGTCGACACGATCGTCGGCGAGTCCCGCTACAGCTACGATGCTCAAACGCAGAACAGCGAATTCGGACTGTCCATCGGCGATCCATGGCACGGCCAGGGGATCGGCTCCGCGATGCTGTCGAACCTCGAGTGCCGCTCGGCGGCGCTGGGCTCGCTGCGGCTGTTCGGCGAAACCTTCCGCAACAACGAACAGATGATCGCGCTCGCCCGCAAGGCCGGATATACTTTCGGGGTCGCGCCGAGCGACTGGCGGCTGACGCGTTTTGAGAAGCCGCTGTATCGCGCCACGGAGATTCCCTGCGAAAGCTGGAAGCAGGCCGCGATAGCGGGCTGGATGCCGCACGAAGCGTTACTGGCCCGATGATCGCTTCATGACAGCCCGGCGGGCCGCCGGCTTGTATGCCCTCTGCTGGATCGCTTAGTGTTCCGGAAGCGCCAACCAAGGCGTGCGATCCGGGAGTATCCGATGGCCCAATCTATAAAGGCCGATATCTGGCTAGCAGCGGGCGTCCGCACGCCGTTTGCGAAGGTTGACGGCCCGCTGTCGGGTGTCGATGCCATCGCGCTGTCGGTTCCGGTGGTCAAGCACATGATCGAACGCCTCGACGGAAACAAGCCGGATTTCGCGATCTGGGGCAATGTGGTGCCCAACCTGACCTGGAGCAACATCGCGCGCGAGATTCTCATGGATGCCGGCGTCGATGCGACAGTGCCGGCCACGTCCACCGTCATGGCGTGCTCGACCAGTATGATGGGCGTATTCGAAGCCGCCGGTATGATCGACGGCGAGGTGCGCAATCTCGCTTTGGTGGGCGGCGTCGATAGTCTCAGCCAGGTCCAGCTCGGACTCGGCATGTCCCTGTCGAACTGGGTGCGCCAGTTCCAGACCGCGCGATCGCTGGGACAAAAGCTCACCCACGCCATCGATCTCAAGCTCAGCGATGTCCGTCTCTACATTCCGGCGGTCAGCAACCGCACCACCGGCATGAGCATGGGTGAGCACACCGAAATCACCGCCAAGGTCTGGAACATCTCACGCGAGTCGCAGGATCAGATCGCGCTCGACAGTCATCAGCGCGCGGTGGCCGCGTGGAATCGCGGATTCTTCGACGACCTCGTGATTCCGTTCGATGGCGTGAAACGCGACACCATCCCGCGTAAGGACACCTCGCTCGAGAAGTTGGCGCGGCTGCCGCCGTCATTCGATCGCACCAGCGGCAAGGGCACCCTGACCGCGGGCAATTCCTCGCCGCTCACCGACGGCGCATCGAGCATCTGGGTGGCCTCGCAAAAGGGACTGGAGAAGCTGCCCGCCAATACACCGCGTGTGAAACTGATCGACTGGGAGATTGCGTCGGTGGATTTCCGCACCGAAGGCCTGTTGATGGCGCCGCCATACGCGATCCCGCGGCTGCTCGCGCGCCATTCGCTAACCTATGCGGACATCCATCTGTGGGAGATTCATGAAGCCTTTGCGGCGCAGGTACTGGCGCATATCAAGGCGCTGGAAAGCCCGGAGTTCATCCGCGACAAGGCCGGCGTGAATGCCGAGTTCGGAAAATTTCCGCGCGAGCGCATGAACCCGAACGGCGGCTCGACCGCACTGGGTCATCCGTTCGGCGCGACCGGCGCGCGTATCCTCAGCCAAGCGGTCAAGGCGCTGGCGGCGATGCCGAAAGGCCAGCGCGCTATCGTCAGCATTTGCGCTGACGGCGGGCAGGGCACCGTGGCGTTGCTGGAAGCGGCGTGAGGCGAAAAGTTGTGCTTTTTGTTTTCCTCTCCCCTTGTGGGAGAAGGTAACAGGTCGCTTACGGCTTCCACGCCATGCCGTAGACTTGCCGTCCCGACACCGGATTGACGTCGTCATGCGTATGGACGAAGCCGTTACGCTCATAGAAGCGGATCGCGCGGGCGTTGTCAGTGTTGACCAGCAACGTGATGCCGCCGGGCGACATCGCCTTGGCCTCGGCGATCAGCAGGTTGCCGAGGTTCGATCCCCATGCCTCCGGTGCGACCACAAGCTGGTCGAGATAGCCGGACGTGTCGATGGTGACGAAGCCGGCCATTTTGCCGCTCTGTTCGGCGACGACGATTTGCGCGACAGGCACCAGTTCATCGCGCCAGCGCATGCGCCAACCTTCCAGCCGCTGCGCGAAATCAATCGACGGATAGGTCTGTTGCCACGTGCGATGCCACAGGTCGATCGCTGCGTTCTCGTCGCCGGCGGTGTAGGGCCGGAGCCTGAAGGGGGCGCTCATGGTTATGGCGCGGTCATCGCTCGGTCAGTTTCAGTTCGATGCGGCGATTGCGCTTGTAGGCCTCTTCGGTCTTCTCGGGGTCGAGTGGCTGGAATTCCGCGAAGCCCGCCGCGACCAGCCGCTGCGCCGGTACGCCGAGCGAAACCAGATACTGCACCACCGAGATCGCGCGGGCCGATGACAGTTCCCAGTTGGATTTGAATTGCGGGCTGTTAATCGGACGCACGTCGGTATGGCCATCGACGCGCAGCACCCAGGCGATTTCCGCCGGAATCTGCTTATCGAGGTCGATCAGGGCAGAGGCGAGTTTGTCGAGTTCGGTGCGGCCTTCCGGAAGCAGCAGCGCCTGCCCGGTATCAAAGAACACTTCGGACTGGAACACGAAGCGGTCGCCGACGATGCGGACATCGGGCCGGTTGCCGAGGATGGCGCGTAGCCGGCCGAAGAATTCGGAGCGATAGCGCGACAGCTCCTGCACCCGCTGCGCCAGCGCCACGTTCAGCCGCTGGCCGAGATCGGCGATCCGGGTCTGGGATTCCTTGTCGCGTTTCTCCGACGCGTCGAGTGCTTCCTCGAGGGCCGCCAGTTGCCGGCGCAGCGCGCTGATCTGCTGGTTGAGCACTTCGATCTGGGCGAGCGCGCGGGCGGACACCTGCTTTTCCGAATCCAGCGCCTTGCCAAGTTCGGTGGCGCGGCCCGCCGCGCTAGCGCCGGCACCTGCGAGGCCGTCATAAAGGCCTTTGACGCGATCCCGCTCGGCCTCAGCGGAGGCAAGTCCGGCGCGCATCTGCGAAAGTTGCTCGTCGAGGTTCAGCTTGCCGAGTTTTTCGAGCGAGAGGAGATCGTTGAGCTGCGCGATCTGTGCGTTCAGCCGCTCGAGCGCCTTGTCCTTGCCGGTGACTTCCTGCGACAGGAAGAACTGCGCCACCAGAAATACCGACAGCAGGAACACGATGGCGAGAACCAGTGTCGACAGCGCATCGACGAATCCCGGCCAATAGTTGAAGCCGCTGTCATTGCGGCGTGAACGCGAAAGCGCCATAAGCCAAATCTCCGGTCAATTGGTCTCGGGCTGACGCGCGAGGCGCTCCAGAAGCTGCTTGATCTCCTTGTTCTGCTCGCCCTGGCCGTCGGCCCATTCGCGGATCAGTTGCTGCTCGGTGCGCATGTGATGCACGAGGCCCTGGATCGCTTCGGCGAGATTAGCCATCGCGGTGGTGGCGGTTCGGTTCGATCCCATTTCTTCCACGGCCAGCCGCAGCCTGTCGAGCGCGGGATTGAGATCGCCGGTGGCGCCGGCGCCATCGCCGGCATACTCCCGCACGGTTTCCGCCAGCCAGTCTTCGAGGTCGGTATAGAACCGGTTCTGCGCCTGGCTTGATTGCAGATCGAGAAAGCCGAGGATCAATGAGCCGGCCAGGCCGAACAGCGAAGATGAAAACGAGATGCCCATGCCACCGAGTGGCGCGGCGAGACCATCCTTCAGCGTGTCGAACACCGAGCCGGCATCGCCGCCGACTTTCAGGCCCTCGATCACCTTGCCGACCGAACCGACGGTTTCGATCAGGCCCCAGAACGTGCCGAGCAGGCCGAGAAACACCAGCAGGCCGGTCATGTAGCGCGACAGGTCGCGCGCTTCGTCGAGCCGGGTCGCGATGGAATCCAGCAGATGCCGCATGGTCTGCTGTGAAATGCTCATGCGGCCCGAACGATGACTCAGCATCGCGGCCATCGGCGCCAGCAACTTCGGCCGCCGGTCCACCGCAAGTCCGGGATCCGAAATGCGGAAGCTGTTGACCCACGAAATTTCAGGATAGAGCCGGATTACCTGCCGGAAGGCGAGAATAATGCCGATAGCCAGGACCCCGACGATCAATGCGTTGAGGCCGGGATTGGCGAGGAACGCCAACCAGATCTGCTTGTAGAGGACAACAAGCAGCAGGCTGCACAGAACGAGGAACACCAGCATCCGGACCAGAAAGATGCGCGGCGTCGACAGTTTTGTGACGGTGATGTCGGCCGCTGTTTTGGATACGGGGCTCTTTGCCATGGTGGATATTCAATCCTTGTCCGTGGAAACGTCTCTGGCATCAATATGGCACAGCGGGGGCGGGAGAAAAGGCACCATCGCCGATTTGACCCCAGCTACGGAACCTCGCATGAAACCCGAACTTCGTCCGAACGTATGTTCTCAATGAGTTGCTGAGGCGAGGATGTCCATGATCTGGTTTTTCCTGAGCGCATTGGCCGTCACGGCGGTTGCGCTCTCGATCCTGATGGCAGGCGCGTGGCTGGTGCAGCAACGCACCGGTAATTCGGGGTGGGTTGATACCGTCTGGACGTTTTCGCTCGGCCTCGTGGGGGCGGCCGGCGCGCTCTGGCCGATGTCCGGCGAGCCCATTGCGCCGCGGCAATGGCTGATCGCGGCCCTCGTCGTCATGTGGTCGCTGCGTCTTGGAACGCATATCGCCATCCGCAGTGCTGGCATCGCCGACGATCCTCGCTATGCGGCCTTCGCAAAGGAATGGGGTGTCGATTCACCACGCCGGATGTTTGTCTTTTTACAGAACCAGGCTTTGGGTTCGATCCCGCTGGTGTTCTCGATCTTCGTCGCGGCCCATGTTCCGCTCGCGGATTTGCGCCTGCAGGACTATCTCGGCGTGCTCATTCTGTTGACCGGCATCGCGGGCGAGGCGCTGGCCGATGCGCAGCTGAAGGCATTCCGCACCAATCCGGCGAACAGGGGCAAGGTTTGCGATACCGGCCTGTGGGCCTGGTCGCGGCATCCCAATTACTTTTTCCAATGGTTCGGCTGGCTGGCCTACCCGATGATCGCGATCTCGGCGGGTTATGGCTGGGGCTGGTTTGCGCTGCTCGGCCCGATCTTCATGTATTGGATTCTGGTGCATGTGACCGGCATACCCCCACTGGAAGATCAGATGCTGCGTTCGCGCGGCGACGCCTATCGCGCGTATCAATCCCGCACCCGAAAGTTCTTTCCGCTGCCGCGACAAGTTCTCTTTTGAAAGATTGAGCCATGAGCCTGATCTCACGCATGATCGGTACCGCGGAACGCACGCCGCTCCCGGATGTCATGATCCGCGCCGGCATCAATGCGCTTTGCTCGCGCACGGCGGCCAGACTTGCGACCGGAAACGCCGAGACCGATGCGGCCTTCGCGCGCGAAATGGCCGAACGCGCCATCGCCGAACACACTGCCGATGCCAATGCCCAGCACTATGAGGTGCCTGCAGCGTTTTTTGCGAAAGTGCTGGGACCGAACCGGAAATATTCGTCCTGTTTCTACAACGACGCGAATTCGTCGTTCCAGGAGGCCGAGGAGGAGGCGCTGCGACAGACAGTAGAGCATGCCGATCTCGCCGACGGACAATCCATCCTTGAATTGGGCTGCGGCTGGGGCTCGCTCTCGCTGTGGATGGCGCGGCAATTCCCAGACGCGACCATCGTGGCGGTCTCGAATTCGAATTCCCAGCGCGACTATATCGAGGGCGAAGCGAAGGCGCGCGGCCTGACCAATCTCAAGATTGTCACCTGCGATATGAACGTGTTCGATCCGGAGCGGACATTCGATCGTATTGTCTCGGTCGAGATGTTCGAGCACATGATGAACTGGCGCGAGTTGATGACGCGGATCCGGTCATGGCTGAAGCCCGACGGACAGTTTTTCATGCACATCTTCACCCATCGTTCCGGCGCTTACTTGTTCGACCGCGCCGACAAGGAAGACTGGATCGCGCAGTATTTTTTCACCGGCGGCGTGATGCCGAGCCATCATCTGATCCGGCAGTATGAGGATCTTTTCACGGTCGAAAAGGAATGGCGCTGGAGCGGCGTGCACTATCAGCGCACAGCGCTCGACTGGCTCGAGAATTTTGACCGCAACCGCGATGCCATAGAGGCGGTGCTGCAGCCGGTCTACGGCAAGGATACCGGGCTATGGATGCGGCGCTGGCGCTGGTTTTTTCTCGCGACCGCAGGTTTGTTCGGATATGCCGACGGCACCGAATGGGGCGTCAGTCATTACCGGATGAAGAAAGCCTAAGAATATCGATCGGTCGTTTCCTTCGTCATTGCGAGGAGCACTTGCGACGAAGCAATCCAGCCCTTCTTGCAGCGCTGGATTGCTTCGCTTCGCTCGCAATGACGAACGGGAGGTCTCTTGGCGGTCACAGCGGCTTGAGAATCTTCACCAGTTCGCGCTGGATCGTCTCATTGCCGCAAACCACATGGCCGGTCGCCATCGCGGTATCATCGCCGTCGATGCCGCTGATGACCCCGCCCGCTTCGCGCACCATGATCAGCCCGGCAGCGATGTCCCACGGCTGAAGATTGCGCTCCCAGTAGCCATCGAGGCGGCCAGCTGCGACGTAAGCGAGATCAAGAGACGCCGCGCCGAACCGGCGCAAACCTGCAACGCGTTGCTGGATTTCGGTCATCTCACGGCGGGAGAGTTCGTGGTCGCCGCGCCCGATATGCGGCAGGCCGCACGCGATCACGCATTCGTTGAGTTGTTTGCGGGCCGCGACGCGCAGGCGGGTGTCGTTGAGAAACGCGCCCTTGCCGCGCTCGGCCATGTAGAGTTCGTCGGTCGCCGGATTGTAGATCACGCCGGCGATGATCGTGCCTTCCCGCTGCAAGCCGATCGAGATCGCGAATTGCGGAATGCCGTGCAGAAAATTCGTCGTGCCGTCGAGCGGATCGACGATCCATGTGTTGGATTTGTCGGTGCCTTCGCGCGTGCCGCCTTCCTCGCCGAGAAATCCGTAACCCGGACGCGCCTTGGTCAGATCGTCATAGAGCATCTGCTCAGCGCGCTTGTCGGCGAGCGAGACGAAATTGGCGGGTCCCTTCAGGGAAACCTGAAGGTTCTCGATCTCGCCAAGATCGCGGCTGAGGCTGCGGCCTGCGCGACGCGCGGCCTTGACCATGACGTTGATGAGAGCTGAATGAATCATGCGTCCGGCTTGATAAGGATCCGTAGAAGGCCGGATCAGGATGAAGGATTGGGCCTTTTGATGCCGGATGCTTGGCGTCAAAGCGCAGGCGCGTCAAGGGCGTTCAGGGTGTTTTCGCGCGGCATCGGGCATCCGTTCGCGTCGGAAAATACGTCAAAAGTGAGCTTCGGTTCAAATCCAGCCGGGCCAGGGAAAATCCCGGCTCATTTCGTGCCGAACCACTTTTTGGCGAGGTCTTCGGCCTTGGCTTTCTCCAGCGGTGGGAGCTGTGCGAACCGGGCATCGAGGTCGGGATCGCCGTTGCCGGCGGTTTTCGCGATCAGATGCCATTTGAAACCCTGAGCCTTGTCCACCGGAACGCCGAGGCCGTCGACGAGAATGCGTGCCAGGCGATTTTGCGCGATCGGGCTGTTCTGGCGTGCCGCCCTGCTCAGCAGCGCGATGGCGGTGGGCACATCCTTGGGCGTGCCTGTGCCGTTGTAGAGCGCGATGGCATATTCCACCTCGGCGTCGATATTGTCGACCATTGCAGCGGCACGCATCAGCCTCGCGGCCTCGACAAGATTCTTCTCGACGCCGCGGCCTTCCTTGTAGAGCGTCGCGAGTGCGTATTGCGCCTCGGGATTGCCGGCGTTCGCGGCCTGGCTGAACAGTTCGGCGGCGCGTTTGACGTCCTGCGGGAAGATTTGGCCTTCCAGATAGAGCAGGCCGAGATTGTAGGCGGCTGCGGCTTTCCCTAGTTTGGCCGACGACGCCAGCAGCCGGGCGCCTTCCTCACGGTTCTTGGGGCCGCCGCGTCCGGCGATCCGCATCATCCCCAACGCGAACATCGCTTCGCGGTCGCCGCGATCGGCGGCCTGCTTGTACCATTCCGCCGCCTTGGCATCGTCGCGCTTGATTCCGAGCGCGTTGGAATAGAGTTCGCCCAACAGCGTCATCGATTTTGGATCGCCCATTTCCTGCGCGCGCTTCAGCGCGATGTTGAAGGCTGTGCGATAAAGTCCCTGCTGATATGCGCCGTAGGCGAGATCGGCGTTTGGATTGTCGGGAACGGCGGGCGGGGCCGCCGCTTTCGCAGGTTCGCTTTTCTGTTTCGGCGCACTCGCTTTCCGCGCGGCAGCTTTTGGCGGGGCGGATTTGGCCGCTGGAGGCTTCTCGGTGGGCTTGATCGGTTCCGGAAAGGGATTCGGTGAGCCCTGCGCCAGAGCACTTGCCGAAAACGCGACAACACCGGCCACCACCGATGCAAGCAATCTTGCATAAGCGGCTGCGAATGGCGTGGCCCGGCGAAGCGCGATCATCGCGATCTTACTCTCCCGTGACCGATGCATGAGCGAGGGAAGTCTCAAAACCGCGCGCGACGGCCTGACCCGCCTCGATCAGGGCGGTCTGCGCGCCGCGTGTATCCTGCCAGATGAAATCACCGACCAGCACGAAGTCCGCACCCGCCGCGGCGAACAGCTTCGCTTCGTCCAGCGTCGTGGCATAGCCGACGCAAGGCGGCTCGAACAGTTCGGCCCACCAGTCCAGCCGCTCGCAGATCGCCTCGGGCGATGGCCGTTCGCCATTCGCATCCGGTTCGCCGAACAGCACATAGTCCGCGCCGGCTTCTCCGGCCACCATCGCGTCGTGTCGCGTCATCAAGCCGCCGACGCCGAGAATACGATCAGGTTTCAGTGTCGGCAGGGCTTCCTGCATGGCGTCGATGCCGATGAGGTTGGCGCCGTCCGCGCCTCCGCGCGCGACCAATTCAAAATGTCCGTCGAGCAGCGCGGCAGCATCAGCTTTCTGAATGACAGGCGCCAAAACCTTGACGCGCTGGATCATGCTGCGCTCATCGGTCGGCGTCAGTCGCAGCAAGACCGCTGCGACATCGGCCGCGGCCAGCAGTGCCGGCAATTCGGACGCGAGCTGCGCGGGATCGGTTACCGGCGGCGTCGCCAGATAAAGCCGTGGCGCGGGGCGCGGCGGGGGAGGTTTTGTGGCCATGATGTCGGTGTGATGCCCCCGGACTGCGGCCAAAAAAGGGGCGGGATGTATGTCCCGCCATTCTAAAATAATCCAGTACCACGCCATCCTTCGAGGCTCGCCAAAAAAGTGGCTCGCACCTCAGGATGACGCGTCATTTCCGTCCGTCACCCTGAGGTGCCGTAGTGAAGCGAAGGCCTCGAAGAGCGACGATTTACGCGATCTTGGCTCGAAGCTCGCCCTTGGCGTAACGCTGCGCCATCTGGGCGGTGGTCAGCACCTTCTTGATCTTGCTGGCCTGGCCTGCGGTGTTGAATTCCTGCAGCCGCGCCTTGCACAGCTTGGTCATCGCTTCCATCGCAGGCTTCAGATACTTGCGCGGATCGAATTCGCTGGGGTTCTCGCTCAGGATCTTGCGGATCTGGCCGGTCATCGCCATGCGATTGTCGGTGTCGATGTTGATCTTGCGCACGCCGTGCTTGATGCCGCGCTGGATTTCTGACACCGGCACGCCCCAGGTCGGCTTCATCTGGCCGCCGAACGTGTTGATGATGTCCTGCAAATCCTGCGGCACCGACGACGAGCCGTGCATCACCAGATGGGTGTTCGGCAGCTTGCGGTGGATTTCCTCGATCACGTTCATGGCGAGGATGTCGCCGTCCGGCTTGCGGGTAAACTTGTAGGCGCCGTGCGAGGTGCCCATCGCGATTGCCAACGCATCGACCTGGGTTTCTTTGACGAACTTCACGGCCTCGTCGGGATTGGTCAGCAACTGGTCGTGCGACAGCTTACCCTCGAAACCGTGACCGTCTTCCTTCTCGCCTTCGCCGCTTTCCAACGAACCCAGCACGCCGAGTTCGCCTTCCACCGAAATGCCGCCGAGATGCGCCATGTCGGTAACGGTCTTGGTCACGCCGACATTGTAATCCCAGTCGCCGGGTGTCTTGCCGTCGGCCTTCAACGAGCCGTCCATCATCACCGAGGTGAAGCCGGCCTGAATCGCGGTCATGCAGGTGGCGGGTTCGTTGCCGTGATCGAGATGCACGCAAACGGGAATCTGCGGATAGATTTCCGTCACCGCGTCCATCATGTGCTTGAGCATGACGTCGTTGGCGTAGGAGCGCGCACCGCGCGAGGCCTGAATGATCACCGGCGCATCGACGGAACTGGCGGCTTCCATGATGGCCAGCGCCTGTTCCATGTTGTTGATGTTGAACGCCGGCACGCCGTAATCGTTCTCAGCAGCATGATCCAGCAATTGACGCAGCGTGATGCGAGCCATGTTGCTTGTTCTCCGTGGTCTTGAAGTCAGCGCCAAGGGCGCCAGATTCGTTGAAATTTAGCGTACTCTAAGAACTTCGACGCCGGGCAAAGGTTTCCCTTCCATCCACTCCAGAAAGGCGCCGCCGGCGGTCGAAACGTAAGTGAAATCACGGCCTACGCCAGCGTGGTTCAACGCCGCAACGGTGTCGCCGCCGCCCGCGACCGATACCAGCTTGCCGGCCTTGGTGCGGGCTGCCGCATATTTGGCGGCCTGAACCGTGCCGCGATCGAACGGCGACATCTCAAAGGCGCCCAGCGGTCCGTTCCAGACCAATGTTGCGGCCTCGTCGATGGCGGCATCGATCCGCTTGATCGATTGCGGCCCGACATCGAGGATCATGCCGCTGGCGGGAATGGCATCGAGGCCATAGGCCTGCGAGGGTGCGTTGGCCTCGAACTTTTCGGCGACCACCGCATCGACCGGCAGGATGATTGCGCAATTGGTGGAGTTGGCCTTGACGAGAATCCGCAGCGCGGTGGTTGCGAGATCTTTTTCGCAAAGCGATTTGCCGACATCGACGCCTTGCGCATGCAGGAACGTGTTGGCCATGCCGCCGCCGATTACCAGCGCATCGACCTTGCTGACAAGATTTTCCAGCAGTTCGATCTTGGTCGAGACTTTCGATCCGCCGACAATGGCGATCACCGGATGCACCGGCTCATCCAGCGCTTTGCCGAGCGCGTCCAGTTCGGCTTCCATGGTGCGTCCGGCATAGCCGGGCAGCACACGGCCGAGGCCTTCGGTGGAAGCGTGAGCGCGATGTGCGCAGGAGAACGCGTCGTTGACCCAGATGTCGCCGAGCTTTGCGAGTTGCGCGACGAAATCTGGATCGTTCTTTTCTTCGCCGGGATGGAAGCGGGTGTTCTCAAGACAGAGAATCTCGCCGTCCTTCAGGGCCGCGACGGCCTTCTCCGCAACGGGTCCGATGCAGTCGGGCGCGAACTCGACATGACGCAACAGCACGTAGCCGAGCGCGGTCGCGACAGGCTTGAGCGATTCCTTCGGGTCCGGCCCCTTGGGCCGGCCGAAATGGGCGAGGATCACGACTTTGCCGCCGGCTTCCGACAATTCGATGATGGTCTTGGCGATGCGCTGCAAACGCGTGGTGTCGGACACGCGTCCATTGTCCATCGGTACGTTGAGGTCAACGCGCAGCAGCACGCGTTGTCCCTTCACGTCGACATCATCGAGGGTGCGAAATCCGGACATTGCGATCTTGCGTTCTTCCCCATCCTCACCCTGAGGTGCGAGCACCGTAGATGCGAGCCTCGAAGAGTGGAATTTGTTCGATGTCATCCTATGAGGTGCGCAAGCGCGCACCTCGGGACGGCGTTTTCTCAGATCAGCTTGCTCATCGCAACGGCGGTATCGGCCATGCGATTGGAGAAGCCCCACTCGTTGTCGTACCACGACAGCACGCGCACCAGCGTTCCGTTCTGCACCTTGGTCTGGTCGAAGGCGAAGGTCGAGGAATGCGGGTCGTGGTTGAAGTCGATCGAGACGTTCGGATGGCTGGTGGTGCCGAGAATGCCCTTCAACTCCTGTGCCGCGGCGCGCTTCATCGCGTCATTGATCTCTTCCTTGGTGGTCGCGCGCTTGGCGACGATCTTGAGATCGATCACCGACACATTCGGCGTCGGCACGCGGATCGACACGCCGTCGAGCTTGCCAGCAAGCTCAGGCATCACCAGACCAATGGCCTTTGCCGCACCCGTCGAAGTCGGAATCATCGACAGGGCGGCCGCACGGCCGCGATAGAGATCGCTGTGCATGGTGTCCAGCGTCGGCTGGTCGCCGGTATAGGCATGGATCGTGGTCATGAAGCCGGTCTCGATGCCGACGGTGTCGTTCAGCACCTTGGCAACCGGCGCAAGGCAGTTCGTGGTGCACGAGCCGTTCGAGACGACCAGATGATCCTTGGTGAGCTTGTCGTGGTTGACGCCGTAAACGATGGTGGCGTCCGCGCCGTCCGACGGGGCAGAGACCAGCACGCGCTTGGCGCCTGCGGTCAGATGCGCGGTGGCCTTGGCCTTGGCGCTGAAGATGCCGGTGCATTCCATCGCGATGTCGATGCCGAGATCCTTCCACGGCAGCGTGGCCGGATCGCGAACCTGGGTGACCTTGATCTTGCCGTTGCCGAGATTGATGGAATCCCCATCGACCGTCACTTCGCCGGGGAACCGGCCATGCACCGAGTCGAAGCGGAGCAGGTGGGCATTGGTTTCCACCGGCCCGAGGTCGTTGATGGCGACGACTTCGATGTCCGTGCGCTTGGATTCATAAATGGCCCGCAGAATGTTGCGGCCGATACGGCCAAATCCATTGATCGCGACGCGGACTGCCATTCAAGTTCTCCTCATAGGTCGGAAATGACGGTTTTCGAGGCGGTTTTTGCCCCGAATGACGCCCCGATGCAATCACCTGAATCCCGAATGTTCAGGCAAGGTTATCGGGGCTGGCGCCCATCCAGCCCAGATAATCCTTTCGCGCATTCTTGCCATGCGAGCCGGTTCCGGCTCGCACCGGAATGTCTCAAATCCGGGCCTGCGCGGCTTCCGCCACAGCTTCAGCGGTGATGCCGAAATGCCGGTACAGTTCCTTATAGGGCGCGCTGGCGCCGAAGCCGTCCATGCCGACGAAAATGCCATCCGAGCCGATCACGGCATCCCAGCCCTGACGAATCGCGGCCTCAACCGCCACTTTCACCGGCGCGTTGCCGATGATCGCGTCCTTCTGGGCCTTCGGCAGTTCCAGCAGCAGGTCCATGCAGGGGACCGACACGACCCGCGTCGGAATGCCGCGCGCGGCCAACAGCTTCTGGGCTTCGACCGCCAGCGAGACCTCCGAGCCGGACGCGAAGATCGAAACCTTCGCCTCGCCGTCGGCCTTGGAGATTTCGTAAGCCCCAGTGGCGCATTTGTTGTCGGCGTCGTTCGCCAAGCGAAGCTGCGGCAGGTTCTGTCGTGTCAGCGCCAGAACGCTGGGGCGATCCTTGGCTTCGAGCGCAAGCTGCCAGCATTCGAGCGTCTCGACCGTGTCGCAAGGGCGGAACACGTTGAGATTGGGAATCGCGCGCAGTGCCGCTACATGCTCGACCGGTTGATGGGTCGGGCCGTCCTCGCCGAGGCCAATCGAATCGTGGGTCAGCACATGGATCGCACGCGTGCCCATCAGGGCGGCGAGCCGCAGCGCCGGGCGCAGGTAATCCGAGAACACGAGGAACGTGCCGGAATACGGAATCAGGCCGCCGTGCAGCGTCATGCCGTTCATCGCCGCCGCCATGCCGTGTTCGCGGATGCCGTAGTTGACGTAACGGCCGCCGTAGTTGTTGGCGGAGATCGCGACCATGCCCTTGACGCGGGTGTTGTTGGAGCCGGTGAGATCCGCTGAACCGCCGATCATTTCCGGCACGGCGGCGCAGAGCACTTCCAGCGCGTGCTCGGAAGCGGTGCGGGTGGCGATTTCTTTCGGGCTTGCTGCGAGCGAGGCCTTCATCGCGGCGACCGCGTCAGAGAGTGCCTTGGACGGAAGTTCGCCCTTCATGCGGCGCTCGAACTCGGCGCGCAGGCCTGCGTCCTTGGCGCCGATGGTTTTGGTCCATGCGGCGTGTGCGTCCTTGCCGCGCGATCCTGCTGCACGCCAGGCGTCGAGAATATCCTGCGGAATTTCGAACGGTGCGGAATCCCATTTCAGGTTCTTGCGGGCGCCGGCGATTTCATCCGCGCCAAGCGGCGAGCCGTGGGACTTTTCCGAGCCCGCCTTGTTCGGCGCACCGAAACCGATCGTGGTTTTGCACGCAATCAGGGTCGGGCGGTCGGATTTCTGCGCGCGCGTCAAGGCGTAGGCAATCGACTTGGGATCGTGGCCGTCGACACGTTCGGCAGCCCAGCCGGCGGACTCGAAGCGCTTCACCTGATCCACCGAGTCCGACAGCGAAATCGCGCCGTCGATGGAAATGCCGTTGTCGTCGAACAGCACGATCAGCTTGTTGAGCTTGAGGTGACCGGCGAAGGCGATGGCTTCCTGGCTGATGCCTTCCATCAGGTCGCCGTCGGAGGCGAGCACGTAGGTGTGGTGATCGACGATGTCGCCGCCGAACTCAGCCGCCATGCGGCGTTCCGCCAGCGCCATGCCCACAGCCGTGGCGATGCCCTGGCCGAGCGGACCGGTGGTGGTCTCGATGCCCGGCGTCACGAAATTTTCCGGATGGCCTGGGGTCAGCGACCCGAGCTGACGGAAATTCTTGATCTGCTCGATGGTCATCGAGGAATTGCCGGTCAGATACAGCAGCGCGTACAGCAGCATCGAGCCGTGGCCGGCGGAGAGCACGAAGCGGTCGCGGTCCGGCCAGGCGGGATCGCTGGCGTCGAATTTCAGGAACTGCGTGAACAGCACGGTGGCGACATCGGCCGCGCCCATGGGCAGGCCGGGATGGCCCGATTTCGCCTTTTCGACGGCATCCATGGCGAGGGCGCGAATCGCATTCGCCATACGGGAGGGATCGACACGCACAGTCATGGGAGGTCCGCCTGACAATTCGGTGTGGGAAGTGGCCGCATGTCTCAAAAATGCCACGGCCGGGGAAGCTTTCGCAGGGTGGATAGCATCGTGAAACCCTTGAGTCCAAGGGCATTACGGGCTTTCCGCCGCGAGTTTTCGCTTTGTGTGCATAGCTTGCGGCCAGCGTTGCGCGTGGCTCGTCCGGGTCGTAAATTTACCCGCCTAAATGCTTGCCGGTTCGCCGCTTTTCCAAGCCGGGCCAGAGTCAAAAAGGCTGCCGTTCCGTGATGACCGACCGCAGTGCCAACGGTTTTGCCAATCCCGAGCCCGCGCCGAGCGGTGCGAGCGACATCGAACTCGCCACCCGGCGGCTGGCGGCGGCGCTCGATGCGCTTGAAAGCGCTGTGGAGCGGCGCCGGGAATCCGACCGCGTTGACGATGATCTGGGCGCGCGGATCCAGTCGCTCGGTGCCGATCGTTCTCGCCTGGCCAACGAACTCGACGGAACGCTGGTGCGCTCGCGCGCGCTGGAGCGGACCAATCGCGAGATCGCGGAACGCCTCGACGTCGCCATCGATACCATCCGCTCGGTGATCGATTCGGGAGAATCTCCATGAGAGGATTGCGATGAGCCACATCAACGTCACCATCAATGGCCGGCAGTATCGCATGGCCTGCGAGGCCGGGCAGGAGAGCAGGCTGCTGCGGCTGGCGGAAAGCCTGGAGGCTCGCATCGCCAGCCTGCGTGGGAAGTTCGGCGAGATTGGCGACGGACGCCTGACCGTGATGGCTGCGTTGACGGTTGCTGACGAATTGGTGGACGCCGGGCAGCGGATCCGCGCCCTCGAGGAAGAACTCAACGCCCTGCGCGACGTCCGTGTCGTCGCGGCGGACCGCGCCCGGGCCACGCAATCAGCGGTCGCCAATGCGCTGAATTCGGCTTCCGACCGGATCGAGAAAATGACCCAGGCGCTGAATCGCCCGGCCCGCAACGGCATCGCGATTGGCTGACGATTGACGGCGGCACCGCTGGCGCTCCGCCGTGTTCGTGACTACATTGGTCCGGCGAGGCTGCGTCGCGCGTCAGAAGCCATAATATCCCCGGGGCCTTATCGATCCTTCAGGGAACTGTCCCTGGCCGGGTCCGTGGATCCGGTCACATGGTGCCCACCTACTTTCGTAGGTGCTCCGGGATCGAGTGCTTCAACGGCCATCGTGGCTTCGCACTTTCTTTTTCGCCTCCGCCTCCGCCTCCTCCTGCGCGGGAAAGGTGACAAGGACTTCCCGCAGTGGATGGAAATCAGTTCCTTGCAAATCTGAAAGACGATTTCCGGCGCGGCGCGCTGGCGCAGCGTGATGCGTTGAGCGTTGAAGCGCGTGCCGATGCCGCTGCGGCAATCGCGCAAGCCGCGCTGCCGGTGGAGTTGCCGCCCGGCGTCATCGTCGCGGGTTACGCGCCGATCAACAGCGAACTCGATCCGTTTCCGTTGATGCGCGCGCTCGCGGACAGAGGTGCGACGCTGGCGCTGCCGGTCGTTATCGCGCGCGATCACGCCTTGATTTTTCGCGTATGGGAGGCGGATGAGGGCCTCGTGCGCGGGCCGTTCGGGATTTTCCAGCCGTCGTCCGACGCGGACGAGGTCGAGCCGGACATCGTGCTGGTGCCGTTGGCGGCGTTCGATCGCGCCGGCCATCGCATTGGTTATGGCCGGGGCTATTACGACCGCACGCTGGAAAATCTCCGCGCCAAAAAGAAGATGTCCGTCATCGGGGTCGCGTTTGCAGTGCAGGAAATCGAAACCGTGCCGCGACTTCCCCACGACGAGCAACTCGATTGTGTGTTAACGGAGCGCGAACTGATCGATCTGCGGAGTTTATAAAAGTGCGCATTCTGTTTGTCGGCGATGTGGTGGGGCGCAGCGGCCGGGTCGCCGTGAACGAAACTCTTCCGGGTCTGATCCGCGACTGGAAACTCGATCTCGTCGTCGTGAACGGCGAGAATGCCGCGGGCGGCTTCGGCATCACCGAAGCAATTTATCATGAATTGCTGGAAGCCGGTGCCGACGCGATTACGCTCGGCAATCATTCATGGGATCAGCGCGAGGCGCTGGTGTTCATTGAGCGTGCGCCGCGTCTGATCCGTCCGGCGAATTTTCCGCCCGGCACGCCGGGCCGTGGCGCCGCGCTGATCGATACAAGAAGCGGCAAGCGCGCATTGGTCATCAACGGCATCGGCCGCGTTTTCATGCAGCCGTTCGACGATCCGTTCGCCATCATCGACCGTGAATTGAACGCCTGCCCGCTGCGCGAAGTCGCCGATGCGGTCGTTGTGGATTTTCACGGCGAGGCTTCGAGCGAGAAACAGGCGATCGGCTATTTCTGCGACGGTCGCGCCAGTCTGGTGGTCGGCACGCACACCCATGTACCGACCTCGGATCACCGCATTCTGCCCGCGGGCACCGCGTATATGACCGACGCGGGGATGACGGGAGACTATGAATCCGTCATCGGGATGCAGCGCGAGGAGCCGCTTGGGCGCTTTCAACGCGGCTATCCGGCGGGCCGCTTCGAGCCTGCGGACGGCGTTGCGACCTTGAGTGGTGTCGCGGTCGAGACCAATGACACGACAGGCCTTGCGACGCATGTTGCCGCTGTGCGGATCGGACCGCTGCTGGAACGCGCCGTGCCGGATTTCTGGTAACGCTCGTCATTGCGAGCGAAGCGAAGCAATCCAGTTGAAATGACTCAAGTTGGATTGCTTCGTCGCAAGTGCTCCTCGCAATGACGGTGGAGATTTGCGGGCTTTTGATCGAATCCAACCTAAATTTTATAAGCCGTTCTGAAGCCGCCCCAGTGCCGGCCCCTGACGCGGATCGGCACGTCGATCTCGCGCATCATGATGGTTTTGCCGTTGCCCATGTCGCGGGCATAGCTCTGGATCAGGTAGGAGCGGATGTTGCGGCCCGCGGCCAACCCGGCGGCGTCGTTGAAGATGCGCCGGTTGCGGCAGTTCGCGGTGTTCCAGGCCGCATCGCCGGCGCGTTGCGGATGCGAATACATCTTGTTGTGAACCGGCAGGTAACCGTTGCGGTCGATCGCGGCGCAGAAGGCCGCGCGCGCGTCGCGCGCCAGCATTGCCTCTTGGATCTCGGGCAGCGCCCGGTCTGCCCAGTGGAGAAACCGCGTGCGGTATTGCACCGGATCGGAGCCTTCAATCTTGATATAGTCTTCGTCGAACAGATCATCGAGTGTGATGTCGCCCTTCGCGACCGCGTTCTCGAAGATCTTTGTGATAGCGTCGCCGGTTTCCATCGCCCGCGTCACGAACTCGGTGTTATCGTCGTGAATGTTCCAGACCTTGTCTTCGATCCTGTCCTTGAGCGCGGCATCGTTCGACACGAACTCCGCCTGCGCGCCGCCCGCAGTGTGACCGGTCACGCGAATGCTGCATGCACCGATGTCTTCCAGCGTGGCTTTCAATACCTGATGTGATGGGATGGATGAGACCGCGCCGCCGATCAGGAGGCCGTTGATTGAAATCTCGAACACCTCGGCCTTGATCGGAGAGGGCTGGGTGCCGATCTCGATCTGAAGGCGGCAGGGCATGCGCTCTGCCTCGCGTTCCTCGTTTTCGTTCTGGCGCAGCAGGACCGCGCAGCGCGTTTTCAGCTTCTCTGCGAACATCGTCACGGCCTTGCCGGCCTGCGCGACGCTCTCGCCGTGGTTTTCGGCTTCCTTGGCGGCGTTGTCGATCTCGGCGCTGCTGGTGCCGACCGAGGCGATGAACTGCGAGGCAGACGCTGCGTTCTGCGTGATCTCGCCAGTGGTTTCGTTCTGTTCGGCCACCGCGCCGTTGACGTGCGCGAACACCGGCTTGATGGCGTCGATGGCCGCGGAGATACGATGCACCGCATCGAACGACGTCGCGGCATCCTGCTGCAGGGCGTCGATCTTGATCTTGATTTCTTCGGTTGCGTTCTGGGTCTGCACCGCGAGCGCCTTGACCTCGGAGGCGACAACGGCGAAGCCGCGGCCTGCCGAACCGGCACGCGCGGCTTCGATGGTGGAGTTCAGCGCGAGCAGCGTGGTCTGCTTGGCGATAGTCGCGATCAGATTAACGACATTGCCGATAGCGGCCGAGGATTCGCGCAAGCGGTCGACATTGAGACTGGCTTCGCGCGCTGCGGCGCTGGCTTCATCGGCAAGCTTGCTGGCGTCGCGCACCTGCGCGCCGATGCCGTGAGCCGACTGGGTGAATTTCTCCGCCGCCTGCGAAAACGTTTCCGCTGTGGCCTGCGCGTCGCTGGTGCGATCGGTCAGGGCGTCGGCGCGATGGCGAATGGCGGACAGGGTGGTCGCGGTAGACTGCGCGCCGCTGGCGACCGAATTCGCCGCGCGCTCGAGCTGGCGAATCATCGCGACCAGCTCAAGCTCCAGCAATTCGAGGATTTCGCGAGCCGAGTCGTGATTGTCGGCTGCAACAGGCTCAGGCGCCGTCACCGGCGCGAGGGAAATGTCCGGCATTGCCGCTTCTGGCAGCCGCTTCCGAAAAAGACCGAACGCCATAAGAGCTCTCTGAAAAATGAATATCAGGCAGGCATTATCGCACCCCGGCATGAACTCATGGTTAACTTTTGCCTGCGCAGGAGGCAGTGGGGCGTATCGCCATACCGAAAACTGGCCATTTCGCCTTTAATTTTGGCCGTTCCCGGACTATAACGCCGCCCCGTCGGGTCGTTTCGTTAACGATGCCCGGGAATCCAGACTTCATCGTTCAATCATCGCCGAACACCCGAGAGACTTCCGATGGCCGGTCATTCCCAATTCAAGAACATCATGCACCGCAAGGGCAAACAGGACGCCATGCGGTCCAAGATGTTCGGCAAGCTCGCGCGTGAAATCACGGTGGCGGCGAAACTGGGAACCCCGGACCCGGCGATGAACCCCCGCCTGCGGCTGGCGATCACGGCGGCGCGCGCGGAAAACGTGCCGAAGGACAATATCGAGCGTGCCATCAAGAAGGCCATCGGCAACGACGGCGAGAACTACGATGAGATCCGCTACGAGGGCTACGGTCCCGGCGGCGTCGCGGTGATCGTCGAGGCGTTGACCGATAACCGCAATCGCGCCGCGTCAGACATCCGGTCCTACTTCACCAAGTCCGGCGGCAATCTCGGTGAAACCGGCTCGGTGTCCTTCATGTTCGACCGGGTCGGCGTGATTGAATACGACGCCAAGGCCGGGTCCGACGACGCCATGCTGGAAGCCGCGATCGAGGCCGGTGCCGACGACGTGGCGTCGGGCGAAGACGGGCATGAAGTCTTCGCCTCGCAGGAGACGTTCCGCGACGTGGCCAAGGCGCTGGAGGCGAAGTTCGGCGAAGCGCGCAAGGCGGCGTTGATATGGAAGCCGCAGAACACCATCACCGTCGATGACGAGACCGGCGAGAAGCTGTTCAAGCTGCTCGATCTCCTGAACGAGCATGATGACGTCCAGAACGTCTATGCGAATTTCGAAGTGTCGGACGCCCTCGCCGCCAAGATGAGCGCGTAAAACCGAACGCCCTTCCCAAGATTTTTTCTTGACGCCGTCCTGCTGAAGGATCATGTCAGCCGCTGGGGTGCGTCCGCTCGCGTTCGGCGCCCATCACTGGAAACCAATCAACGATGCCAAGCGACAGTCCGCGTATTTCGCCGACAACGGTCCCGGTGGTCTAGAGCGCCTCAGCTCACCGGCCCTGCCGTTGCCGGCAGAACCCGAAGGTGAGCTATGACTGATACCCATGCAGCGCATGAAGGCGCTTTCAATGCGGCTGTTCTGGCCGCGAGTCTGACGGGCGAGCACGCCGCCGACACTGTCGAAATTCTCAATACGCTCCAGCCGCCGGAAGCCGCGGATGTGATACGGCTGCTGCCGCGTGATTTCGCGATCGAAATTCTCGACAAACCCGAGCTGGATTTCGGCGCCGAGATCATCGAAGCATTGCCGCGTCATGTCGCGGCGCCCTTGCTCGCAGGGATGTCCGCCGACATGGCGGCGGACATCGTGCAGCAACTCGAGGAGCCCGCCAAGACAGAGCTTATGGCGGAGCTCGATGACGTATCCCGCGGGGCGATCGTCGGCCTGCTGGACTATCCGGAAAACACCGCCGGTGCGATGATGACGACTGAGTTCGTCAGCGTGCCCAGCAACTGGACGGTCGAACAGACGCTTCAGCATATTCGCAAGGTCGAGCGGACCCGCGAAACAGTCTACGCGATCTATCTGCTCGATCCCGTCACCCGGCGTCTCGTCGGCGCGGTGACCCTGCGCAGGCTGATCTCGGGCGAACCATCGGCGGGCATTGTGACCCTCGCATCGACCCACGAGCCCGTCACCACATTCCCCCTGATCGATCGCGAGGACGTGGCCCGCCTGATCACGCGGCACGATCTGCTGGCGGTCCCGGTGATCGATAAGGCCGGGCATCTGCTCGGCATCGTCACAGTGGATGACATCATCGACGCCATCATCGAGGAAAGCACTGAGGACGTGCAGAAATTCGGCGGCATGTCCGCGACCGAAGAGCCCTACATGCAGATCGGGCTGCTCGAGATGATCCGCAAGCGCGGCGGCTGGCTATCCATATTGTTTGTCAGCGAGATGCTGACGGCGAGCGTCATGCAGCATTTCGAGGGCCAGCTTGAGAAGGCTCTGGTCCTGACGCTGTTCATTCCACTGATTATGAGTTCGGGCGGCAATTCAGGCTCGCAGGCGACCTCGCTGCTGATCCGGTCTCTTGCCCTGCACGATGTGAAACTGGCGGACTGGTGGCGGGTGATGCTGCGCGAACTGCCGACGGGGTTGATCCTCGGCGGATTGCTCGGTGCTATCGGCTTTGGGCGGGTCGTGATGTGGCAGAAGCTTGGGATTTACGACTACGGCGAGCACTGGATGCTGGTGGGACTGACGGTTGCTGTCGCACTGGTCGGAGTCGTCACCTTCGGTTCCGTAGCAGGATCGATGCTGCCCTTTGCATTGCAGAGGGTCGGGTTCGATCCGGCCAGCGCATCGGCGCCGTTTGTCGCCACCCTGGTAGATGTCACCGGGTTGATGATCTATTTTAGCGCGGCATTGCTGATCCTGCGCGGTACCCTCTTGTGACCCCGGACGCCTGAACGGGATTCGAGTAGAATGCCGTCATGACATCGAACGCGATTCGCATTCTCGGGATCGACCCTGGTCTTCGCCGGACCGGCTGGGGCGTGATCGACATCGACGGCAACCGGCTGATCTATGTCGGTTGCGGTTCGGTGGAATCCCGCGAGGCCGCGCCGCTGGCGGAGCGTCTATTGGCGATCCATGAAGGTCTTGCCCGGGTGCTTGGCGATTTCAGGCCGCTGGAGGCCGCGGTGGAGCAGACCTTCGTCAACAGGGACGGGGCGTCGACCCTCAAGCTTGGTCAGGCACGGGGCGTCGCCATGCTGGCGCCCGCGATATTCGGCATTTCGGTCGCGGAATACGCACCCAACCAGGTGAAGAAGACCGTGGTCGGGGCAGGGCATGCCGACAAGAACCAGATCCGCGTCATGCTCGGTGTGCTGCTGCCGAAAGCCGATCCACAAACGCCGGACGCGGCCGACGCGCTGGCGATCGCCATCACCCATGCCCATCACCGCCAGAGCGCGATGTTGAAGTTGAGAGTCGCCCGCGCATGATCGGAAAACTCAAAGGCCTGATCGATTCCTACGGCGAGGATTATGTGATCCTCGATGTGCAGGGCGTCGGCTATCAGGTGCACTGCTCGGCGCGCACCTTGCAGGCGCTGCCGCAGCCGGGCGAAGCAGCGGTGCTCTCCATCGAGACGTACGTTCGCGAGGACCAGATCAGGCTGTTCGGCTTTCGCAGCGACATGGAGCGCGAATGGTTTCGTCTGCTGCAAACGGTTCAGGGCGTCGGCGCGAAAGTGGCGCTCGCGGTGCTCTCCACCTTGCCGCCGTCCGATCTCGCCAATGCGATTGCGCTGCGCGACAAGGCGGCAGTGGCGCGCACACCGGGTGTCGGCCCGAAAGTCGCAGAGCGCATCGTTACCGAACTGAAAGACAAGACACCGGCTTTCGGCACGGTCGATCCGGCGGTGGTGCACCTGTCCGGCGCGCTCGACGACAACCGTGCGCCGCGTCCCGTCACCGACGCGATCTCCGCGCTGGTCAATCTCGGATACGGTCAGCCGCAGGCAGCTGCGGCGATTGCCGCGGCTTCGCGCAGCGCGGGCGAGAAAGCCGAGACCGCCCAACTGATCCGGCTGGGGCTGAAGGAACTGTCGAAGTGACCGGCGCGCAGGACGCAATTGCCGGGCGCGAAGGCCTCAAGCGTGCCTTACGCTTTCTCGGCATCGTCGCGATCTTCACGGTTGTCGGACCGCTGACGGTCGCGGCGATTGTGTCGCTGCTTGTGATTGCATTGGGCGCGCCGCTGCTGCAACTGCTGCTCGCGGTGGCCGATCTCGACGCGTTGCGCAGCGTTGCGTCGTTCGCGGCGTGGCTGCTGGCGGCGGTCGCGATTCTCGCATCGTTCCTGCCGTCTGTGGCCGCCGGAACCATCTTCGCATGGACCGCAGTTTATGCGGACATCAACGCGATCTGGATGGCGTGGCTTGCGGCGGGAGTAGCCGCCGCGGGTTTCGTGGTGTTCGGCATGTTCATCCACCCGAGCGAGTCATCCGCGCTGATCCTGCCGAGTGTGCAGTCGCCTGCGCAGGCGCTCTCGCTATTCTCTGTGCTGGGCGTGCTGGCATTTCTTGCGGCGAGCTTCTGCTGGTGGCTTGCCCGTCCGCTGCATCGGGTTAAACATACGCCATGACCTCGCCCCGCATCGTCACCCCCGAACGCCGCGCCGACGATATCGGCGACACCTCGTTGCGCCCGCAGAACCTGTCCGAGTTCGTCGGTCAGCAGCAGGCCCGCGCCAACCTTCAGATCTTCATCGATGCGGCGCGCAAGCGCAGCGAGGCGCTCGATCACGTATTGTTTGTAGGTCCACCGGGTCTCGGCAAGACCACGTTGGCGCAGATCGTGGCGCGCGAACTTGGCGTCGGATTTCGTGCCACCTCGGGTCCGGTGATCGCCAAGGCGGGCGATCTCGCGGCGCTTCTGACCAATCTCGAAGAGCGCGACGTCCTGTTCATCGACGAAATCCATCGGCTCAGTCCCGCTGTCGAAGAAGTGCTCTATCCGGCGATGGAGGATTTTCAGCTCGACCTCATTATCGGCGAGGGGCCGGCGGCAAGGTCGGTGAAAATCGATCTGGCGAAATTCACGCTGGTCGGCGCGACCACGCGCGCGGGGCTGCTCACCAATCCGCTGCGCGATCGCTTCGGCATTCCGATTCGTTTGAATTTCTATACTGAGGAAGAGCTTGAAAAGATCGTCACCCGTGGTGCGCGGGTACTCAACATAGGCATGACGCCGGACGGCGCCAACGAGATTGCCCGCCGCGCGCGCGGTACACCGCGCATTGCGGGGCGCTTGCTGCGGCGGGTGCGCGATTTTGCATCGGCTGCGGATGCAAGTGCCATCGACCGCAAGATCGCGGACAACGCGCTCGGCGCGCTGGAGGTGGACAAGGCGGGCCTCGATGCGATGGATCGCCGTTACCTGACAACCATCGCCATGAACTATGGCGGTGGACCGGTCGGCGTCGAGACCATGGCGGCGGCGCTGTCCGAGCCGCGCGACGCCATCGAGGACATCATCGAGCCGTTTTTGATTCAGTGTGGCTATCTGCAGCGCACGCCGCGCGGACGGCTGCTGACGTCGCATGCGTTCCGGCATCTCGGTCTGGCCGAACCGTCGCGCGATCCGTCGCAGTTCGGGCTGTTTGGTGGCGGGGAGAGCGACGGGGAACCGTAATTCCGCTTCAATTCATGGGCATGGATGGGGCGCATCACGATTAGCCATTCATGATTTCTCGCCGACATTTTCTCCGTTTCATCGCTGGCCTTGGCGCTTTCGGCGCTTCGACCACGGCCTATGGATTCGGTGTTGAGCCGGCCCGGCTGCGGGTCACCCGCTATGACATCGCGCCGCCGCAATGGCCGTCGGATTTCAATCTCAAGATTGCTGTCATTGCCGATCTCCATGCTTGCGATCCGTGGATGTCGCTGGAACGCATTCAGGGCATCGTCGATCGCACCAATCGTCTCAAGGCGGACGTCATAGTGCTGCTCGGCGATTACGTCGCCGGCCATCGCCAGGTGACGCGCTTTATTCCTGCGAATGAATGGGCAACTGTGTTGGGCGATCTAAAGGCGCCGCTGGGCGTGCATGCGATCCTCGGCAACCATGATTGGTGGGCAGACACGACGATCCAGCGCGAAGGCGAGGGCCACACGGTCGCGCGGCGTGCACTCGAGGCGGCAGGTATTCCCGTTTACGAGAATGATGCGCAGCGCCTGATCAAGGACGGTCGCCCGTTCTGGCTGGCGGGTCTTGGAGATCAACTGGCGTATCTGCCTGCGCGGCGCTTCCGGCCGGTTCGCCGCATCGGTGTCGACGATCTCTCCGCGACGCTGGCGAAGGTCAAGGACGATGCGCCGATGATCCTGCTGGCTCATGAGCCGGACGTTGCGGTGCGGGTGCCGGCCCGCGTGGCTCTGCAATTGAGCGGTCATACCCATGGCGGTCAGGTCAGACTGTTCGGCTGGTCACCGGTGGTGCCGACCCGTTACCGCGACAAGTTCGCCTATGGCCACAGCCGCGTGAAATGCGACGTGATCGTCTCCGGCGGACTCGGGTGCAGCATCATGCCCTTTCGCCTCGGCGTTCCTCCCGAAATCGTGCTGGTGACGCTGGGCGCGCCTGCGTCCGGCGCGGCATAGCGGCTTGCGCGGCCGGGTAATTTGCGCAAAACGGTGACCATGACCATTCATCTCGACGGATCGATCCGCGACGGCAAGCACGTCATGCAGGTGCGTGTCTATTACGAGGACACCGATTTCACCGGCATCGTCTATCACGCCAACTATCTGCGTTTCATGGAGCGCGGGCGCACCAACTATTTGCGGCTGCTCGGCGCCGATCAGCATGCGCTGTTCGCCGAAGCGCAAAACGAGGCGCCCGGTTTCGCCTTCGTGGTGCGTTCGATGCAAATCGACTATCTCAAGCCGGCACGAATGGACGACGTGCTCGATGTCGTGACAGTGCCTGCCGACATTCGGGGCGCATCGATCACGCTGGCGCAGGAAGTGCGGCGCGGCGACGAGGTGCTGGTCGAGGCACGGGTCAAGGTCGCCTTCGTGTCCGGCGGCCGTGCGCGACCTATTCCCAAAGCGCTCCGCATTGCCATGCAGGCCGATCAGGACGCGGCATAACGCAACGACGAATTCTTTAAATCGTCATTGCGAAGCAGCGACGACGCAATCCAGCTTTCGCCCGTGGATTTCTTCCCTACGCTCGCAATGAGGGCCAGACGTAAGGCGCTTGACGAGTTGTACTGATTGGTACAGTTTGTACCTATCAGTACAAGCAGGGAGTTTCCTATGTCCCGTCCGCCGCTGCCGCCGTTCACGAGAGAAACCGCTGCGCAGAAGGCGCGCATGGCGGAGGACGCCTGGAATTCGCGCGATCCCGTGAAAGTCTCGCTGGCCTACACAGAAGACAGCATCTGGCGCAATCGCTCGGAATTCTTTCAGGGCCGCGCCGCGATCGTCGAATTTCTCACGCGCAAATGGGCGAAGGAGCACGAGTACCGCCTGATCAAGGATCTGTGGGCGTTCGATCAGAATTTCATCTCGGTGCGCTTCCAGTACGAGTGGCATGACGATGCCGGAAATTGGTTCCGGTCCTATGGCAACGAAAACTGGGAATTCGACGAACATGGTTTGATGAAACGCCGCGAAGCCAGCATCAACGACGTCGTGATCAACGACAGCGAGCGCCGGTTTCACTGGGTAGCCCCCGGGCCGCGGCCTGCGGATACGCCGGGCCTTGCGCCCGTTCCGAAGTGACGACTTGAAATGGTAACGACTGACGTCGTGCGCGGAGACACTCTGGCGTCGCTGGCAGAGGTGTTTCGCGCGCACGGTTACGAGGGGGCGACACTGGCGCTGATTTCCGAAGCCACGGGACTCGGCAAGGGCAGCCTCTACAATTTCTTTCCCGGCGGGAAAGAGCAGATGGCGAACGAGGTGCTGGCCTCCATCGACCGCTGGTTTGTCGATAAGATTTACTCGCCGCTGCGCACGGCATCCGATCCCGTGCAAGGCATCGCGGACATGTACGCCGCGACGGACGACTATTTCCGTTCGGGTCAGCGGGTCTGTCTGGTCGGCGTCGTCGCGCTTGGCGCGTCGCGCGATCTGTTTGGGGAAAAAGTGAAAGTGTATTTCGCCGGCTGGGTCGATGCGCTGGCGGCCTCTCTGCGGAGATATGGCGACGACAAGACCGCTGCCCGCCGCAAGGCTGAACATGCCGTGCTGGAAATTCAGGGAGCGCTGGTGCTTGCGCGGGCGTTCGATGATGCGAAGGTGTTTTCGCGGGCGCTGAAGGAGTCCGAGCGGCGGTTATATTAAAAGTAACCCGTCATTGCGAGCGAAGCGAAGCAATCCACCTTTGAGGAGTATGGATTGCTTCGTCGCTAACGCTCCTCGCAATGACGGTGCTGGTTACGCCGCTGCCTTGTGACGGGCGATCTCGGCCTTGTAGAGTTCGAACTCTTCGGCAAGAGCTTTCGCGACACTCGGGCGCGTCTTGAAGCGATTCAGATAGTCGTTGATCTCGGGCCATTTCTTGAGGTCAATCGGCGGCGTTGCCATGCTCCAGTTCAGCACGGTGCCGAGATAGGCGTCGGCGACGCTGAAACGATCCAGCAGGAATTCGCGGCCTTCCAGATAGCTGTTGAGATAGTCGAGCCGTGAAATCCCCTTGGCCAGTGTATAGGCATGGACATCGGCTGGTGCTTTGCGGTCGAGCAGGGTGACGAACAATCCTTTATGCAATTCGGTGCCGATGAAGCACAACCACTGATGCAACCGGCTGCGCTCGATCCCTTCATCCGTGCCGATGCCGGCCTGCGGAAAACGATCGGCGACATATTGAAGAATGGCGGCATTCTCGGTGAGCACGAGGCCGTCGTCGGTGCTGATGGCCGGGACGAGACCGAGCGGATTCACGCTGCGGAAATCCGAATTGTCCTGGAGCACTTTCTTGGATTTCGGATCGACCTCGAGATAGCGGGCATCGGCGCCAGCTTCGTAGAGCGCGATGCGGGTTGCCATCGAACAGGCGAGGGGAGAGAAATAAAGGTCCATGGTGCGTCTCCTTGGCTGAAGCCGGGGCTATCCTTGATTTTTATACCGTTCCGCATAAATTAAACGCGATCAAGAGAATTATTTGCAATATGGTACAAAAAAAGAAAAATCCGCCACAGTCCACGCCCGATACGCCCAAAAAGCGCGGCCGTCCGCGCGCCTTTGAACCGGATGTGGCACTCGGCAAGGCGATGGACACATTCAGGGATGGTGGTTTCGCCGCCACTTCGCTGGATGACCTCAGCGAAGCGATGGGCATCAACCGGCCAAGCCTGTACGGGACATTCGGCGACAAGCGCGAGCTGTTTCTGAAGGCCTATGAACGCTATCGCGCTGAAATGGCGAAGGTGTTCGCGCATGCCTTCGAGCCCGGACTGACGCTGCGGCAGATGCTCGAAAGAATCTATGCAACCGCGCTCGATGTGTATCTCGCCGGCGAAAATGGCCCGCGCGGCTGCTTCACGGTGATGACCGCGACATCGGAGGCGATGGCCGATCCGGAGATTCGCCCCCTGGTGCAGAAGGCGCTTGGTTCGACACAGCGTACGCTTGCCAGGCGTTTTCAGATTGCGGTGGCGACTGGCGAGTTGCCGCCTGCGGCGAATGTGCAGGTCCTGTCGCAGATCGCGGCCTCCACCGTGGAGGCTCTGGCGATTCGTTCGCGGGCCCGCTTGCCGCGCGCGGAACTCGAAGCCATCGCCAAAGGCACAGTGGATCTGATCTGCGAACCTTCGCCAGCCGGGACAATGGTTGAGTGACGCCGGTACTCAAGTCATGTAAAAGAACGTTACATGAGTAGATACGCAAAATGAGCTGGCACAAAAGTCGTGGACGCCGTGAGGGCGGATATCATCACGGCAATCTGAAAGAAGCGCTGGTGCAGGCCGCGCTCGATCTGATTGCGAACAAGGGACCGGCAGGTTTCACCTTTGCCGAGGCCGCCCGCTCGGCCGGTGTCAGTCCGGCAGCACCATATCGCCATTTCCGTGATCGCGACGAATTGTTGGCCAGCGTGGCGCAGCAGGGCTTCGAGCAATTCGAGGCGCAACTCACCGCCGCGTGGGACGATGGCCAGCCCGATACGCCGACGGCGTTTCAACGCATTGGAAAAGCCTATCTCGCCTTCGCGCGTGAAAACCCCGCCTATTACTCGGCAATGTTCGAATCCGGCGTTCCGATCGAGACCAATCCCGCTTTGCTGCTGGCTGGCGAACGCGCTTTCGCGGTCATTCGGCTGGCGTCCGAACGGCTGGTGGCGATGGCGCCTCCAGGTGTGTCGCGTCCGCCCGCGATGATGATGGCGCTGCACATCTGGTCGATGTCACACGGTATCGCGTCGCTGTTCGGACGCGGCGATGCGGCGCGGCGCAAGCTGCCAATGTCACCCGAAGACCTGCTGGAAGCAGGCGTGCTGATCTATCTTAAAGGCCTGGGTTTCCCGACCGATCAGCACGGCCATACCGCGCCCCCAAAATAATTTCTGGAACCCCCGGGCGGCCCCGCTTGACAAAACCTCCGGATGTTTTATCTATGTAAATGTTATTTACATTCACGGAAGCGTGAAACTCAGGGAGGACGCCTATGGCGAACACCGCAAACGCCAACACTGCACGTCTCGACAGATGGGGCCGCCCTGATTGGGCCGGACCGCGTCACGACAGCTACGAATCTCGCCCCGATTGGCGTCCGGGTTTTCATCCCGGCCGGATTATTCTGATTGTGGCTGGTTTCATCATCTGGTGGCCGATCGGATTGGCCGCTCTCGCATACTCACTCTGGAGCAGAAACATGGGTTGCTGGTCTCACGATCGCCAAGGCCGCTGGGCCGACAAGATGGAGCGCATGCAGTGGAAGATGGAGCGGATGCGCAGCCGCATGGATGGCCGCGGATTCTACGCGCCGTCGAGCGGCAACCGCGCCTTTGACGACTACCGCGTGGAGACGCTGCGCCGTCTCGAGGAAGAGCAGACCGAGTTCAAGGACTTCCTCGACCGCCTGCGTCACGCCAAAGACAAGGAAGAGTTCGACGCCTTCATGGCGCAGCACAAGCAGCGCCCGACGCCGCCGAACGATCAGCCGCAAGGATAAGGCATGATCCCGAGAAGTGGATACCGGTTCTCGGACAATATCATGCCCTAAGAGACAAGCCCCCGTCTTCCTGCTGGCTAACGAAACCGCCCACCTGTTCGACAGGTGGGCGGTTTTGTTTTGCGGGTTAGTTCGACAGGGCATTCCGGATCGCGCGCTCGACCGGCGAGTAATCGCTGTCCGCCCGATCCACCGCCAGTGGCGAAGCAGGAGCAAGCGGCGGCTGGGCGATAAACCGCACCCGTGTGCCGTGATGCGGCTGGGCCGCATGAACGAGAAACGGGTGACAGAGATAGACGGTGCCGGCATCTCCTGTCGCCAGCGTTTCCGGCAAGCCTGCCGTTTCGGCAAAGCCGTTGGCGGCAAGCTCCCTGAGCGTCAAACCGTTCTCGCCCGCCGGCGCCAGCATCCGTGCAATATCAAGATGCGACCCGGAACGAATGCGCGTCGGTGCATCCTTTTCGCCGACATCCGAGAACAGGAACAGCATCAGCAGCGCCCTGTTTTTCGAAGTGACATTCGCGCGCCACTCCATGAAGTCGGGATTGTCGGTGCCGAAGCTGACGTCGATATGCCATCCCGCGTCCCCCGGATCGTCGGGCGAAGGAAATCTCACGGGAAAGGTGCCGAGGCTCATGCGAGGCTGCCAGCGATGCCTGCCGACAAGCTGGTCGAACGCATTGTGAAGGATCGGCGTATTTGCAGCCGCAACGAACGGTGGTTGCGCATACTGACCGAGCCGAACAACAGGTCTGGTCCAGGTCTTGGGATCATCCGGATTGCAGCCGGTGTCCCGCCAGAGGATTGCGCGGCATTTGTCCGCGAGTTCGCGCGGAAAGGCATTGTCGATTCTGACAAAACCATCGCGGACGAATTGTTCGATTTGCGCGTTTTCCAGCGCGCGAGTGGACGTGGTGTTGGGCATAAGATGACTCTCACGAGATCGGTCAGCCGCACGTGCCGGTGTTCGGAACGGGGCCGATCGGTGGATTTTCATTTTCAAGGCAGCCGGTGGCCCGCGACGCGGGCGAAGGTCAGCGTTGAAAGAAAACCGGGACGATGTTGAGAGTGATGAATTTCATCATGACGGATCGATTCTACTCGGGGATGTTGCTTTATTCAACCTTCGGCCGCGCAGATGGAACGCGTGCGCATCACTCGGCCGCAGGCGAGCGAATTGATGTTGTGGTCTCTTTGTTCCGCGCCTTCATCTGAAACCGGATTTCGATTGCGACCTTCAGCAGCACCAGCACGATCAGCGGTGCTATGGTTCCGATCGCCTGCGCGATGAACGCGCCGCCCATGATTGTAACGTGCATGATCACGATGCGCTTGTAGAAGCCGCCCATGATCTCGCCGGTGTCGGCGCCGGTCAGTTGTGCCTTCGCAAACACGAACCGGTTGACCGCGTCGTTGATGAAGATCGCGCCCTGACCCACGAACAGCGCCAGCAGCGGAATCCACAAATCCTTGCCGATCACGATCAGGTCGATGAAATCCCGCGCGTCGTGAATGCGGCCGGTCCACGGGCCCGCGAACAGCGTGTAGATGAAAAACATGTGCACGGTCATGAACAGCCCGGCATGCACCGTAAAAAATCCGGCGAGGGCAAGCGTGCCGGCGATGCTGCGTCCTGCGATCGATCCGGGATCGCGGGACATCGTCGCGACCCGCGCGATGGTCCAGAATCCGATCACCGCAGTCTCGAGGCAGTAGAGACACAGCAGCACGAACGTGTCCCAGCCCCAGAACAGGATTCCCAGGAGCGGCACCAGGTTCGACAGGATCAGGATGAGCGACATCAGCACTGGACGGATTTCCGGACGGGCAGAGATTCTGGCACGCAAGCAATGCAACTTTTAGTTGTAAATTTCCACAACTCGGATAAATACAACTTTACCGCGTATTTGCGGATTTTTTGATATTTGGAGATTTCATTATGCCTGTTTCCAAAAAGTACCTCGACGACCATAAGGCCACGCTCCATACGCCCGAGTCTTGGGCACGGGCGTTGGCTGAACAAGTGATGAATGCTGGAATTGCTAAGCTTGGCGAAAAAAGTGCCGAAAGCGTTTCGGTCGATGCTCAGTTTCATGTTTCGGCATACGAGCCCAAAGGTTGCATTCGAATCTGCGGTGTCATCAACGGCATCTACATTTGCTATCACGTGAACATCTGACCGGAACGGGAAGGGCCTACCGGCCCTTCCTTTTTTGGAATACGGCGGCTTCCGTCCGGGCGACCGTGAATTTTGCTTATGGCCTTTCCAGTTGTCATCAAGGGCTGGATACGTATGAATGAGGGATGATCACGCGCGTGACATCCCTCCGCCGCCGCTGGTGGCGATCTGTCTCATGCAACGGCACGTGGCGTTGAAAAGCTGACGCTCTGATGTCGTGCGCTGAGCGCAGCGTTGCGCTACGCGATGTGCATCGCCTCTCATTCCACCGTGATAGTTCCTCAGTTTCGGTCCTCCGGAGAGATCATGCCTGCAAACATGCAGCAGTCGCCTGCCTTGACGGTAGCGGCGTTGGCGTGGCTCGGCCGCCAGGGCACGCGCGCGATCGCGGCTCTGGTCTTCATCGGCATCGCGATCCCTCCGCTCGGTGCAGTGCTCAAGCCTTATGTCACCGAGGCGGTGTTTGTGCTGCTGGTGATCTCGTTCATGCGGGTCGATGTCGCGGCGATGCGCGGCTACCTTGCGCGGCCCGCGCTGGTGATCGGCGCGACGCTGTGGAGCACGATCGCCATTCCGTTGCTGTTCGGTCTCGGCGGTCTCGCAAGCGGCCTCGATAAATCCTCGCCCGATCTGTTTCTCGGCCTGATGCTTCAGGTGGTGGCGTCGCCAATGATGGCATCTCCGGCGCTGGTGGCGTTGATGGGGCTGGATTCGACGCTGGTGCTGATCACGTTGGTGACAAGCACGGCGCTGGTGCCGCTGACTGCGCCGTTGTTCGCCTATCTGTTCTTCGGAAGCGCGCTGACGCTGTCGCCGCTGGCGCTCGGGCTGAAACTGTTCGCGATGCTGGCCGGTGCGATTTTCGTTGCGGCCGTGATCCGTCGTCTGGCCGGCGCGGACGCCATCGTCCGTCACAGGCAGGCCATCGACGGGTTCAACATTCTTGTGCTGCTGGTGTTCGTCAGCGCCGTGATGGGCACGGTAGCGGCGAGCTTCTGGGCCGAACCCATCCGCGTGCTGCTGCTCACCGGGTTCGCCTTCGTGGTTTTCGCGGTGCTGCTCGGCGCAACCGCGCTGGTGTTCCGCGCGGCCGGCCCCGAGCGCGCGCTGGCGCTCGGGCTGATGGCGTCCCAGCGCAACATGGGCCTGATGCTGGCGGGGACCGACGGGGTGCTGCCGGGGCTGACCTGGTTGTATTTCGCACTGGCCCAGTTCCCGATTTACGTGTCTCCGCAACTGCTCAAACCGCTGGTCCAGAGCTTGCGAAGACTGCCCGTTTCCGCACCCTAAGTGACCGGGAACCGGTCGCCCTCCTGTCACAGGCCATGGTTTACAAAGCCATTTTCCGGCTCTATTCGGCCTGCGGTAACCCCGCCTTAACCCTGATTAGCGTTTTGTTAGTCGGGCAAAAGCGACGCCGACAGCCCTCGTTTTGACACGTTAGCAGGGGATTCAGAGCCCGGCCTTGGGACAGGCCATCCCACGCGACACGAGACCGGAACGGGGCGATCGGCAGCGTTAGCGTTTTCGCTGCGACGATCGCCGTTTGGCGGCGGCCATCGCCAGCCGCCCTTCGCGCGTGAAACAGGACCATCGCCTTGAGAGGATACCGATCATGAATCCAGCAGACGTCGCGCAGTCGGCCTTGCCGTTGGCATCCGCTGACGTGTCGCTGATCTCGCTGTTCTGGCATGCGCATTTCGTTGTTAAAACGATCATGCTCGGTTTGCTGGCCTGTTCGGTCTGGGTGTGGGCCATCGCGATCGACAAAATGCTGCTGTACTCGCGCACCAAGAAGGCTATGGACCGCTTCGAACAGGCGTTCTGGTCGGGTCAGTCCATTGACGAACTGTACCGCGCCCTGGCCGCCAAGCCGACGCAATCGATGGCCGCCCTGTTTGTGGCCGCGATGCGCGAGTGGAAGCGCTCGTTCGAAAGCCAGTCGCGCTCCTTTGCGGGTCTTCAGATGCGGATCGACAAGGTGATGAGTGTGTCGATCGCCCGCGAGGTCGAGCGGCTGGACCGGCGGTTGCTGGTGCTTGCCACGGTCGGTTCCGCGAGCCCGTTCGTCGGCCTGTTCGGCACCGTCTGGGGCATCATGTCGAGCTTCCAGTCCATTGCCGCCTCGAAGAACACATCCCTCGCGGTGGTCGCCCCCGGCATCGCAGAAGCGCTATTTGCCACCGCCATCGGCCTGATCGCCGCAATTCCGGCGACAATTTTCTACAATAAGTTCACCTCGGAAGTGAACCGGCAGGCCCAGCGGCTCGAAGGTTTCGCCGACGAGTTCTCGGCGATCCTGTCGCGCCAGATCGACGAGCGGGCGTGAAGGCGAACGGCTTGGACTAAGACTTGGACTACGGCTTGGGATATTCGTCATGAGGTTGAAGACATGGGCATGAACATGGGTGGCGGGTCGAGCGGCGGTGGACGCCGCCACTATCGCCGCGCCAACGTCATGGCCGAGATCAACGTCACGCCCATGGTGGACGTGATGCTGGTGCTGCTGATCATTTTCATGGTGTCGGCGCCTTTGCTGACGGTCGGTGTGCCGCTTGATCTGCCGCAGACGGCAGCCAAAAGTCTCGATCAGGACAAGGAGCCGCTGACGCTCTCGGTGCAACTCACCGGAAAGGTGTTTCTCAACAATACCGAGATCCCGATGAACGAACTGGTGCCGAAATTGACGGCGATTACCCAGGCGCGCGGCGGCCTCGATGAGCGCATCTTTGTTCGCGGCGACACAAAGGTGGATTACGGTACAGTGATGCGCGTGATGGGACGCCTGTCCGCCGCAGGCTTCAAGCGCGTGGCTCTGGTGACCGAGGTCGAGCAGGGAAACTGACGTGAAGATCGACAAGACCATTGCAGCGTCTGTCGCATTGCATGCCCTGGTGATCGGCTGGGGCATGGTCTCGTTCTCGACCAGAGCCTTCGAGTCGATGCCGGAGGATTCCGTGCCCGTCGATATCGTTTCCGCGGAGCAGTTCGCCAAGGCCATGGCCGGCATGAAAACCGGCAAGAAGGAAAATCCGAAGCCGATGGTGGAGAAGGTCGCCGAGGCCAAGCCACCGGTAGATGACGCAATCGGCAAGATCGACGACAAGAAGCCGCCGGTCGTCACCGAAGCCGCGCCGCCGCCCACACCCAAGCCCGAGGAAAAGCCGGTCGAGAAAAAGCCCGATCCGCCGAAGCCCGTGGCCGAGAACAAGCCGAAGGACGAGCAGAAGCCGGCCGAGAAAAAGCCGGACAATGCGAAGGTTGATCCGATCGCCGAGGCGCTGAAGAAGGAAGAGGCCAAGAAGCCTCCGAAGCCGAAACAGGTTAAAGCTACGCCGCCTCCACCGGACAAGCACAAGGCCGAACGCGTGTTCGACCAGTCGAAGATTGCGGCGCTGCTCGACAAGCGCGATCCGTCGCGCGAATCCATTACTGGCGCAGCGTTGAATTCACAGGCCGCGCTCGGCACGGCGCGGGGCAGGGCCGCCGACAATTCCGCAACGTGGGGTGCGATGTTCCGCCAGCAGGTGGAGCGATGCTGGAAGAAGCCTTATGGCGGCGTCGAAGCGCAGAAGGTCGAGGCGGTTTTCACGATCAAGTTGAAGCGCGACGGCACGCTGGAAGCCATGCCGGTGCCATTGCCGGGCGGGTCGAGCCCATATTTCCGTGTTTATCAGGAGAGCGCGCAGCGCGCGATCATCGAATGCCAGCCGTATAATCTGCCTGCGGCCTATTTCGACGAGTGGAAGTTCTTCGAACCGGCATTTACCGAAAAATTTTCGTGACCCGAAATCTACGGCATGATCCCGAAATGGGGATGCCCGTTTTCGGAACAGGTCATGCCAAAATCAGAAACGGCGACATCGCCAGAATAAAGTTTGGATAGCATGCGAGACTTGAACAACGAAGATCCGGACGAATTGCAGATCAGGTTGCAGGCGATGACCGCAGCATCTCCTATGAGACTTTCGCGCCGCCAGATGATGTCCGGAGCCGTCTCGGCCGGATTGCTGCTGGCGACCCCGGCCACCAAGGCGCTGGCGCAGGCGCGCGTCACGGTCACCGAAGGCAACTTCCAGCCGATCCCGATTGCGATTCCGAACTTCGTCCCCGGCGCGCAGGGCGACGGCGAAGTCGCCGCCGGCATTGCACAGGTCATCACCAATAACCTGAAGCGCAGCGGGTTGTTCGCGCCGATCGATCAGGCTGCGTTCATCGAGCGCATTTCAAACATCGATGTGCCGCCGCAATTCCAGAGCTGGCGCAGCATCAACGCCCAGGCGCTGGTGACCGGCCGCGCCACGCGTCAGGGCGATGGCCGCCTCAAGGCGGAATTCCGGCTGTGGGATGTTCCGCAGGCGCAGCAGCTCACCGGCCAGCAATATTTCACGTCGCCGGAATCCTGGCGCCGTATCGCGCACATCATCTCGGACCAGATTTACGAACGTCTCACCGGCGAAAAAGGCTACTTCGACAGCCGCGTGGTGTTCGTTGATGAGACCGGCCCGAAAGACCGCCGCATTAAACGCCTCGCGATGATGGATCAGGACGGCGCCAACGTGCGCTATCTCACGCGTGGCGCGGACCTCGTGCTGACGCCGCGGTTTTCTCCGTCCACGCAGGAAATCACCTACATGGAATTCGGCAAGGGCGATCCTCGGGTCTATCTCTTCAATGTCGAAACCGGCCAGCGCGAGATCGTCGGCAATTTCCCCGGCATGTCGTTTTCGCCGCGGTTTTCGCCGGACGGCCAGCGCATCGTCATGAGCCTGCAGCAGGGCGGCAACTCGAATCTGTTCGTGATGGACCTGCGCTCGAAATCGACCACGCGGCTCACCGACACGCCGGCCATCGATACGTCGCCGTCCTATTCGCCGGACGGCGCGCGCATTTCTTTCGAGTCCGATCGCGGCGGCAAGCCGCAGATTTATGTGATGGGCGCGGGCGGCGGCGCGGCGCAGCGCATTTCCTTCGGCGATGGCAGCTACTCGACCCCGGTATGGTCGCCGCGCGGCGACTACATCGCCTTCACCAAGCAGGGCGGCGGTCAGTTCTCCATCGGCATCATGAAGCCGGACGGTTCGGGCGAGCGTATTCTGACCTCGGGCTACCACAACGAAGGCCCGACCTTCGCGCCGAATGGCCGCGTTGTGATGTTCTTCCGTGAAGCGGGCGGCGGGCCGTCGCTCTACACGGTGGATATTTCCGGCCGCAACGAGCAGAAGGTGCCGACACCCGGCTTTGCATCCGATCCGGCATGGTCGCCGCTGCTATCGTAAATAGAATGTTAAGGGACGCCGGCGTTCGCGGTCACCGGTCGGCAACGCTTGCCTACTTTGATGAATTTGCAGGCAGATTTTGTTACTCGCTGATCGCGGCAACGGATCGGTAACGATGTTCGCTCAGAAAGACTTCATCAGCGGGGGGTAATGCTGTGCGCTCAAAGGACGTGCGCGCGCCCCTATGCAACTGATCAAACCACGACCGATCGATCGGGAAGAACTGCCACCGCGAATCTACGCGGCGCTGGTCGATTCGATGTGCCAGAATTCCTGGCCGATGCTGTTCGGGGCTATCTGTGCCGCCGCCGCGGCTTTGATGACGGTGCTCAAGACCGGCTACGCTCCGATCTGGCCGTGCGCACTGCTGATCATGACCATCGGCATCGCGCGCGCGATCCAGATGCGCAAATACGAGAAGCGCACAACGGTTCTTACCCCCGAACAGGCCGCCGATTTTGAACCGCGTTACATGGTCGGCGCGATGCTCTACGCCGGGGTGCTCGGACTTTGGTGCGCGGTGGTGCTGCTCGGCACCGATGATCCGATCGCCCACATGCTCTGCACGACGGTGACCATCGCTTATACCGGGGGCGGCGCTGCACGCAATTACGGCCGCCCGCGTATCGTCCAGCTTCACATACTGTTGTCCTGCGGGCCGATGTCCCTCGCGCTCGCCGTCCATGGCGATCTTTATCATATCGGGCTGGCGGGCCTGCTGGTGCTGTTTTTCCTCGGGTTGAAGGACATCAATCTCAGCCTGCATTCGATCTTTGTGAAGGCGCTGGAGGCCAGCGAGCGCGAAGCGGCGATTGCGGCGCAATTCGACACCGCGCTGAACAACATGCCGCATGGCCTTTGCATGTTTGATGCAAACGGCCGGCTCGCCGTCATGAACTATCGTTTCGGCGATATGATGGGCCTGAAAGACGATCTCATCGGGTCTGGCGCATCTGCGGCCGATGTCGTTGCGGCCTGTCTCAAGGCCGGTACCATCACTTCGGCGAGTGCCGATACAATCATTTCCCAGACCGGGAATAGACAAAAGGCGGAAGTCGTCACGCTCTACTCCAAGGATTCGGAGGAGCGTGCGCTGGCATGGACCTTCCAGCCGATGGTGGATGGCGGCACCGTTGTTCTGGTCGAAGACATTACCGCGCGCCGGAATGCCGAGGCCAGGATCGGTCACATGGCGCGTTTCGACGAATTGACGGGGCTGCCCAACCGCGTGCACTTCCGCGACGAGATCGGGCAGATGCTGGCGTCCGGCAATTCGCTGTCCGCGCTGCTGTTCATCGATCTCGATCAGTTCAAGCAGGTCAACGATACGCTCGGCCACCCGAGCGGCGACAAGCTGCTGTGTGCGGTGACGGCACGGCTTCGCCGGCTGTTGCGGCCCGAGGATTTTGTCGCCCGTTTCGGCGGTGATGAATTCGTTGTGTTTCAGCGCGGTCTTCAATCCACGGAGGATGCGGCGTCGCTGGCGCGCCGAATCGTCGAGCGTCTCAGCGAGCGCTACGAGATCGACCATCATCTGGTTGAAATCGGCGCCAGCATCGGCATCGCGATGACATCGCCCGACGCCAGCGTCGACGTGTTGTTGAAGAACGCCGATATGGCGCTTTACCGCGCCAAGGCCGATGGCCGCGGCACCTTCTGCTTCTTCCGGGATGAGATGGCGCACACGGTCGAAACCCGGCGCGTGCTCGAATTGGATCTGCGTCATGCGCTGGCGCATGAGGAGTTCGAGCTGTACTACCAGCCGCTGGTCAATCTCAAGTCGGGCCGCATTTCAACATGCGAAGCGCTGCTGCGCTGGAATCATCCGACGCGCGGCGCGGTTTCCCCGGCCGACATCATTCCGGTTGTCGAGGACATGGGCCTCGTCGTGGACCTCGGCCGATGGATTCTGCGCAAGGCCTGCATGGAATGCATGAAGTGGCCGGATCCGGTCAGTGTCGCGGTCAATTTCTCGCCGCAGCAATTCCATCAGCGCGATGTGATGACCGAAGTGCGGTATGCGCTCGAGGTGTCCGGCCTGCCGGCGCATCGGCTGGAAATCGAAATCACCGAGTCGTCGTTGTTGCGTAACACGCAGTGGACCCTCGACGTGCTGTCGCAATTGCGCGAGGCGGGAGTTCGCATTTCGCTTGACGACTTCGGCACCGGATATTCGAGCCTGAGCTATCTGCACAATTTCCCGCTTCAGAAGGTGAAGATCGACCGTTCGTTCCTCGAGGATATCGGCAATCATCGGCCGTTGACATTGCTGCGGGGGGTCGCGCGTCTGAGCGCAGACCTTGGCATGTCGGTTGTTGTCGAAGGCATCGAAACCAACGAGCAGCTCGAACTCATCAGTGCTGAAGGAACGGTCACCGAAGCGCAGGGCTTCCTGTTCAGCCGTCCGGTTCCTGCGCCCCGCGTGCGCGAGTTGTTAAAGGCATCGCATGGTGCCTCGACCAAGGGCGTCATTCCGCTGAGGCAGACGTTGCGCTGATAGTCGCCAGTACGAACTCCGCGATCCACATGCCTTCTTCATCCGACATGGCCGCAATGCAGGTAACCGCTTTGATCGTTGACGCTGGTTAAGGTTAACTCCTGCAACACTTTGCGGTTTTGTTAAGAAGGTATTAACCTCTTGTTCATGTGACGCGGTACTGTCGTATCGCTCGTCGGAGCATCGAAAATGGTCTCTGCTGTTCGAACGACCAGCCGTTCGTCTGAGCGGGTGAGCTATCCGCTTGAAGCCGTGGATTATAAGCTCGCCGAAACCCAGGCCGACAAGGAACAGATCTATCGTTTGCGTTATCGTGCCTACCTGCGCGAAGGGACGATCGAGCCAAACGTCCAGCAGATGGTTCAGGACCAGTACGACGAGTTGCCGAACTCCTGGAATTTCGGCGTGTACCGCGATGGCGTGCTGATGAGTTCGCTGCGGATCACCGTGTCCTCCCCGGAAATGCCGGTCTGTCCGTCGCTCGGGGTGTTTCCCGATTTGCTGGGACCGGAAATCGACAAGGGGCGCGTGCTGGTCGATCCGACGCGGTTCGTTGCGGACCCCGATCGTGAGGCCCGCTGCCCGGAGCTTCCGTACATCACGCTGCGCCTTGCCTACATGGCCTGCGAATACTTCGCGGCGGACATCGGACTGGCGAGCGTTCGCACCGAGCATCAGGCATTTTATCGCCGCGTGTTCCTGCACAAGTCGATCAGCGAACCGCGGGATTATCCCAGTCTCACCAAGCCGATCTGTCTCATGGCGGTCGATTATCCCGCGATGCGCGAACGGGTCTACGAGCGCTATCCCTATTTCCGCTCTAGCTTCTTCGAGCGTCGCAAGCTGTTCGAACGCAGCCAGTCGCCGGTGGAAGCCGCCCCGGTTCTCACCTTGCCGCAGTTTCCGTTTGCGCAGGCGACCATCGCCCCGCGATCCTGAGGCCGCACGGCCGGCCGGAACAGCCGGAATTCCCATGAAATGAAGGGCTCCAGCCGCTGCCGGGGCCCTTTTTGCTTGCTTATTCACCGTCGCGCCATATTCATCCCGCATTAACCATCGGAATCGGTTTTGCCGGATGTGAGGCATTTGAGTGTCTCCGGCAACGCCTCATCAAGGTTGACGGAACGTTCGCTTAACCAAGCCGCTGTAGACCGGACCCCTAGTCATCAGAACCAGAGCGTGGAGGCTCCGGAATGAAACATCAGATGCGTATCCTCCAGGGATTGAAGCTTGCCGCCGTCTTGGCCGTGGCGCTGTCGATGGGCGCCTGCGCCAACAAGACCGGAGTCGGCGGCGACGCCATGGCGAGCGCGGGCGTGCCGGGCAGCCAGCAGGATTTCGTGGTCAATGTCGGCGATCGCGTGTTCTTCGAAAGCGACCAGACCGAACTGTCGCCTCAGGCCATCGCGACCCTCGACAAGCAGGCGCAGTGGCTCCAGCAGTACAACCGCTATTCCTTCACCATTGAAGGTCACGCGGACGAGCGCGGCACCCGCGAGTATAACATCGCGCTTGGCGCGAAGCGCGCGCAGTCGGTGCGCAGCTTCCTTGCGTCGCGTGGCATCGATCCGGCACGCATGCGGACGATCTCCTACGGCAAGGAGCGCCCGGTCGCGGTCTGTAACGACATTTCGTGCTGGTCGCAGAACCGCCGCGCGGTGACCGTGCTGAACGCCAGTTCGTAAACACGGCGTCGAGACGTTTGAAAGCGGCGCCTGCGGGCGCCGTTTTCATTTTCGGTGCCATCACGAAGCAAGCCTCGAAGCGTGTCACCGGGCAGGATTTGGAGCGTGACATTGGACCGTTCGAGAAATCATGCGAAACGAAAACGCGCGGCTGTCGAAAGCCATATTTTTGGCGTACTGAAACAGTCAATCTTGGTCGCTTTGAAAAGCGATACGCTTCCTGTTTTTCGGGTCAAAATGTCATTCAGATTTCAAATTCTCGTCTGTGCGGTGCTGGCGTCTGCTCCCCTGTGGCTGTCTGCCGGCGCGTCTGCCCAGCAAGACATGGATCCCGAGCTCCGCATTGAGCGGCTGGAAAATCAGCTGCGCACGCTGACCGGACAGAACGAGGAATTGCAGTATCGCAATCGCCAGCTCGAAGAGCAGCTGCGGGCGCTCCAGGGCGGACAACCGGCGCAGCCCGGTCAGGCTGCCGCGCCTCGTCCCGCTGCGCCAAACGTTGCTGTCGCGCCGCAGTCTCAGCCCAATGCAGGATATCAGCCAAACCCCGGCTATCAGTCGCCGACCACCGCCGGTCCGGGCCCCGCGGTAATCGCTGCACCTGTCGCCAGCAGTGGCCGCCGCGGCGATGCGTTCGATCCGAGCCAGAATCCGAATGCGCCGGGCGTGCCACGTGCGCTCGGTGGGGGGCAGGCACCGCTGGCCGCGGGTCCGGTCGGTGCGCCGGGAGGCCGTGATGCCGGCGAGCCGCTCGATCTGTCGAATGTCGGCAATTCGCGCGATCCTTATCGTGCGCCGGTCCAGCAGCACCCGGTGCCGCAGGCGCCGAATACGACCGCGTCGCTGACCACGTTGCCGCCGTCGGCGACGCCACGCGATGAGTTCGATCTCGGTATCGGCTACATCCAGCGTAAGGATTACGCGCTGGCCGAAGAGACGCTGCGGAATTTTGCGCAGAAGTATCCGACAGATGCGCTTCTGCCGGACTCGCAATACTGGCTTGGCGAGAGCCTCTACCAGCGGCAGAAGTATCGCGACGCGGCGGAAGTGTTTCTGGGCGTGACCACGAAGTACGATACCTCGGCGAAAGCGCCGGACTCCCTGTTGCGTCTTGGTCAGTCGCTCGCCGCTCTGAAGGAGAAGGAAGCCGCCTGCGCTGCGTTCGGCGAAATCACCCGGAAATATCCCCGCGCATCGAACGGCGTGAAGCAGGGCGTCGGCCGCGAGCAGAAGCGCGCCGGCTGCTAGGCAGCGGCGCGAGAACGCGGGCAGATTTCTGTCGCCGATCCGGTTATGCTTGCTCCGGACGTCCGGACGACATCATGCCAAAGCCAGAAGAATCTCCCATCGTCAGCGTCGCCGAAGCGCGGAACCTGTTCGCCGACTGGCGGAGAGCGCCGGCGCTGGTGCTCGCAGTGTCCGGCGGGCCGGATTCGCTGGCCTTGATGTGGCTCGCCGCGCGCTGGCGGCGCGTGCTGAAAAAAGGCCCGCGTCTCGTTGCGGTCACGGTCGATCACGGCCTGCGCAAGGAGGCTGCGCGCGAGGCGCGCGACGTCAGGCAACTTGCGAGGGCGCTGGATGTCGAACACCGCACGCTGCGGTGGCGGGGCGAAAAGCCGACAACAGGATTGCCGTCGGCGGCGCGCGATGCGCGCTACAGGCTGCTGGCCCGTGCGGCGCGCAGTTGCGGGGCCTCGCATATTTTCACGGCTCATACACGGGACGATCAGGCCGAGACCGTCATCATGCGGCTGTCGCGCGGCAGCGGCATCGCGGGACTGGCGGCGATGGCGCGGCAATCGGATCGCGATGGCGTGGTTCTGGCACGGCCGTTTCTGGATGTCCCGAAGTCACGGCTGGTCGCCACGCTTGCGAAAGCCGGAATCGCGTTTGCCGACGATCCGACCAATCACGATCCGCGCTTCGCCCGGCCGCGGCTGCGGGCGCTGATGCCGGCGCTCGCGGCGGAAGGCGCCGATGCGCGCGGTCTGGCGCGCCTCGCGGCGCGCCTCGCGCGTGCCAATGCCGCGCTTGAGATCATGACCGATGGCGCGGAACGCTATCTGGCGAGCATCGATGGCGTGAGTTCCACAGCCGGGTTCGACCTCGCGGCATTCACTGCGTTGTCCGACGAAATCCGGGTCCGTCTGCTGATGCGCGCGATCAACCGTATCGGCCATGAGGGACCCGCCGAGCTTGGCAAGGTCGAGACGCTGCTGCAGACGATGGATCAGTCTGTAACCATGGGGAAGTCCAGGCCCGGTCGGAGTACCCGGCTGAAGCAAACGCTGGCGGGAGCCGTCATCAGCGTCCAGAATCACCGGATTCATATCGTCCCGGCGCCGCCGAGGGGCCGGCGAATGGCTGGTGTGCCTTAACCACTGTTGAATCAGCCCTGCCAAACCGCCCTTATTTCACCCGGAATGGCATTAAGATGCGTTAAATAGTCCCGAGAGGTTCCCTTGGCATCAGGGGGGGCCGCACCTAGATTGTAATGCAACCGGCACTGAAAAACGTGTTGCAGACCCAAGGACATCAGACCGCGATCCATGCGGTCACGAAGGAAGCCCAATGAACGCCAACCTGCGCAATTTCGCCCTCTGGGTCATTATCGTCTTGCTGCTGTTGGCATTATTCACGCTTTTCCAGAATCCGGGACAGCGGGCTGCTTCGCAGGACATCTCATTCTCCCAGTTGCTGACAGAGGTTGACCAGAACCGCGTCCGCGACGTGGTCATCCAGGGACCTGACATCAACGGCACCTTCACCAACGGCTCGACCTTCCACACCTATGCGCCGAACGATCCGTCGCTGATCAAGCGTCTGTACGACGGCAAGGTGTCGATCACCGCCAAGCCGCCGGGTGACAACGTACCATGGTTCGTGTCGCTGCTGGTGTCGTGGCTGCCGTTCATCGCGCTGATCGGCGTGTGGGTCTTCCTGTCGCGCCAGATGCAGGGCGGCGCCGGCAAGGCGATGGGCTTTGGCAAATCGCGCGCCAAGATGCTCACCGAGGCTCATGGCCGCGTGACGTTCGAGGATGTCGCGGGCGTTGATGAAGCCAAGCAGGATCTGCAGGAGATCGTCGAGTTCCTCCGCGACCCCGGCAAATTCCAGCGTCTCGGCGGACGGATTCCGCGGGGCGTTCTGCTGGTCGGACCTCCGGGCACCGGCAAGACGCTGATCGCGCGTGCGGTCGCCGGCGAAGCCAACGTGCCGTTCTTCACCATCTCCGGTTCGGACTTCGTCGAAATGTTCGTCGGCGTCGGCGCGTCGCGCGTGCGCGACATGTTCGAGCAGGCCAAGAAGAATGCACCGTGCATCATCTTCATCGACGAAATCGACGCGGTTGGCCGTCATCGCGGCGCCGGTCTCGGCGGCGGTAACGACGAGCGCGAACAGACCCTCAACCAGTTGCTGGTCGAGATGGATGGCTTCGAGGCCAATGAGGGCGTGATCCTTATTGCCGCGACCAACCGTCCCGACGTGCTCGATCCCGCGCTGCTGCGTCCCGGCCGCTTCGACCGTCAGGTCGTAGTGCCGAACCCGGACGTTGTCGGCCGCGAGCAGATCCTCAAGGTCCACGTCCGCAAGGTGCCGCTGGCGCCGGATATCAACCTCAAGACCATCGCACGCGGCACGCCCGGCTTCTCCGGCGCCGACCTGATGAACCTCGTCAACGAAGCTGCATTGACCGCCGCGCGCCGTAACAAGCGCATGGTGACGCAGTCCGAGTTCGAAGAGGCCAAGGACAAGGTGATGATGGGCGCGGAGCGCAAATCGCTCGTCATGACCGAGGAAGAGAAGATGCTGACGGCCTATCACGAGGGCGGTCACGCCATCGTCGGCCTCAACGTCGTCGCGACCGATCCGATCCACAAGGCGACGATCATTCCGCGCGGCCGTGCGCTGGGCATGGTGATGCAGCTGCCGGAGCGCGACAAGCTCTCGATGTCGCTCGAGCAGATGACCTCGCGTCTCGCCATCATGATGGGTGGCCGCGTGGCGGAAGAACTGATCTTCGGCAGGGAGAAGGTGACCTCGGGTGCGTCGTCCGACATCGAGCAGGCCACGCGCCTTGCCCGCATGATGGTGACGCGCTGGGGTCTGTCGGAAGAACTCGGCACCGTGTCTTACGGCGAGAATCAGGACGAGGTGTTCCTCGGCATGTCGGTGTCACGCACCCAGAACGCCTCCGAGGCGACCGTGCAGAAGATCGACAAGGAAATCCGCCGCTTCGTCGAAGAAGGTTATCGGGAGGCGACACGCATTCTGACCGAGAAGCGCGACGATCTCGAAACCCTCGCCAAGGGCCTGCTGGAGTTCGAAACGCTGTCGGGCGACGAGATCACCGATTTGCTCAACGGCAAGAAGCCGAACCGCGAATCGGTTCTGGAGCCGTCCGGTCCTCGCACCTCGGCGGTGCCTCCCGCCGGCAAACCGCGCCCGCGTCCGGATGCCGGCCTCGAGCCTCAGCCGCAGGCCTAAGGCGATACGATATGTTTTGGGAAAGGCCGGTTTCTGAACCGGCCTTTTTCTTTGGGCTGAGCATCAGATTTGGAATCGGAATATCTCAGTTGCCGTCACCCTGAGGTGCGTGGCGCTTGCCCCGCCTCGAAGGGCGAAGATCGCGTGCGAAGCCGCGCATCCTTCGAGGCTCGCCGAAACGGCTCGCACCTCAGGATGACGCGAGAACTTCCTAATCTGTCCGCGGCGCGTCCTGCTCTGAATGCCGATCTGGTCCGCAGCCGGACGGCTTGACCCGCTGTCACATTCACCGCACGCAGGGAAAATCATTCTCGCGGATGAATTCATGACAACCCCGATGCCACCTGACCATTTTCACGCGCCGGCCTACTGGTCGCGCAACGCCATCATGCCTGGCATCTACGCCATTGCGCCGATGTTGCCGGGGACGTTCGCGTTCGGCATGGCGTTCGGCGCGCTCTGCGCGCAGAAGAACTTCACGCTGACTGAAGTGCAGATGATGATGGCCTTCGTCTATGGCGGGCTGTCGCAGTTCGTTGCGGTCTCGTCCTGGCCGGACACGCTGACGGTCTCGTCGATCGCAACGCTGGCACTGCTGACCCTGACCGTTAACATCCGGTTCGCCTTGATGAGCGCCAGTCTACGTCCCTGGTTCGGCACGCTGCCGGCGTGGCAGTCCTACCCATCAATGCTGCTGGTCACCGACGGCGGTTGGCTCGCTGCCACGCGTTATCGCAATCACGGCGGGGCGGATGCGTCGTTCGTCGTCAGCGGCGGCGTCTTGCTCTACGTTCTTTGGTTCGTATCATCGTTGCCGGGATATCTGCTCGCGGGGCAATTGAGCGACCCGAAGAAATACGGCGTCGATCTGGTGGTGCCGGCGTTCTACGCTGCGATGCTGGTGCCGGCGTGGAAAGGTCCGCGCCGGGCGATCCCGTGGGCCGTGTCGGGGGTGGTCGCGCTCGCGGTACACTGGCTGGTGCCGGGCTGGTGGTTCATCATCGCGGGTGCGGTGTCGGGCGCAATTTGCGCCGGACTGATGGATGACGATCCGTCGGCCGATGACGCGCTTGCCAAACACGGAGATGCCGCATGAGCGAATTCATGCGCTCCGATGTGATGATCGCATTCGCCGTGATGACAGCGGTGACGGTCGCGTCGCGTCTCGGCGGCTACTGGCTGATGGGGTACGTCAATGTCACTCCGCGCGTGCGCAGAATGCTCGACGCGCTGCCGGGCTCGATCATCGTCGCGGCGTCGCTGCCGGTCGCGGTCAATGGCGGCGCGGTCGTGCTGTTCGCCATCGGTGCAGCGGTCGCGATCACCATCATCCGGCGCAACGAGTTCGTTGCGGTTATCACCGGCATGGCGGTGGCGGCACTTGCCCGCGCGCTGGGATTTAGCGGTTGAGGCATGATGCCAAAAAGCATGTCTCCGGACTTTTGACCCGAGGTGAGTTCCGGTTTCGGAGGAGATCCTGCCTGACTGTAAGGCCGGTTTTTGCTGCACTGCGAATTTGAATCCGGCCGTGCCGAATCGCTTGTTTCCGCTTTTGAACTGGTGTTCACTTCTTTTCGGGAGATAAACGCCATCAATGGTTTACAGGCGAACTCATCAGGTCGTGAAGCGCCTTGCGGCACGCCGCAATGCGATCCTTGCGGCGGCGCGCGATGCTGCTGCCGAGGGTGGAATGGCGGCGGTCCAAATCGCCCCGGTCGCCACCCGCGCCAACGTCGCGGCGGGCACGGTCTACCGCTATTTTCCGTCAAAAGCTGACCTGATTTCCGAGCTGATCGCCGACGTGTCGCGCGCCGAGTTGACGGCGATCCGCCGCGCGGCCGACGCCGCACCCGGGCCGTCGTCCGCCCTTGCAGCGGCCGTGACGACCATCGCAGTGCATGTGGTGTCGAATCGCAAATTAGCGTGGGGCATTCTCGCCGAGCCGGTCGATGTCGATGTCACCGAAACCCGGGTCGCCAGCCGCCGCGAGATTTCCGCCGAGGTCGAAGCGCGGATTGAAGCCGCGGTGCGGGCGGGGCACTTGCCGGCCCAGGATATCGCGCTGGCTGCCACAGCCCTGATCGGTGCGCTCCATGAATCGTTGGTCGGGCCGCTGGCGTCTGCCGAGATCGACGATCCGGTGAAATTGCGCGACTCGGTGCAGGCGATCACGCTGTTTGCCCTGCGAGCCGTCGGTGTCCTCGATGCCCGCGCCCGCGGTCTGGTGGTGCAGGCGGTGATGCCGGTGATGCCGATGCGCCGGGAACTGGGAGCGCTGGTCGGATAGCGCGAGTGGCCGGCACTGATCACGTCGAGTCACTTCGAGGCTAAACGTCGCTCAAGCAGGTGAAGCGCGGTCTCAACTTCCTATGCCGGTTTGGAACTGTTCAAATACCTCAAGACATGCTGATATATCAGAGCAACAAGGCGTGACACCACGCGCCGTTTTTGGAGTGCGCGTATGTCCATCATGATGCCTGAAGCGGATCAGGCGGTGCTTGGCCGCCGCGACGAGATCGTCGCCGCTTTGCGCAAGATCGTTCCCGGCGAAGGCGTCATCGCCACAACGCGGGAAATGCAGCCTTATGAGTCGGATGCGCTGACCGCCTACCGCCAGCCGCCGATGGTCGTGGTGCTGCCGGACACCACCGAACAGGTCTCGCAGGTTCTGAAATACTGCCATGACAACGGCATCAAGGTGGTGCCGCGAGGGTCTGGCACGTCGCTCTCCGGCGGATCGCTGCCGCTTGCGGATGGCGTGCTGCTCGGGCTCGGCAAGTTCAAGCGCGTCCGCGAAATCGATTTCGACAACCGGGTTGCTGTGGTCGAGCCGGGCGTCACCAACCTCGCCATCAGCCAGGCGGTCGCGCACGAGGGCTTCTACTACGCGCCCGATCCGTCATCGCAGATCGCCTGCTCGATCGGCGGCAATGTCGCGGAGAATTCCGGCGGCGTTCACAGCCTGAAATACGGCATGACCACCAACAACGTGCTCGGCTGCGAATTCGTGCTGATCACCGGCGAGATCCTGCGGATCGGGGGCAAGGCGCCCGAGACCGACGGCTATGACCTGATGGGCGTCATCAATGGCTCGGAAGGCCTGCTCGGCGTCGTCACCGAGGTCACGGTGCGCATCCTGCAGAAGCCGGAAACCGCGCGTGCGCTGATGGTGGGCTTTGCGGAAATCGAGGCCGCCGGTCAATGCGTTGCCAACATCATCGGCGCCGGGATTATTCCGGGCGGCATGGAGATGATGGACAAGAACGCCATCGTGGCCGCGGAAGCGTTCGTGCACGCGGGCTATCCGCTCGACGTCGAGGCGTTGCTGATCATCGAACTCGACGGCCCCAAGGTCGAGGTCGATGAACTGATCGAGCGGGTCGAGACGATCGCGCGCGCCTGCGGATCGACGACGTTGCAGATTTCGAACTCCGAACAGGAGCGGCTGCTGTTCTGGTCCGGCCGCAAAGCGGCGTTTCCCGCGGTCGGGCGGCTGTCGCCGGATTATCTCTGCATGGACGGCACCATCCCGCGCGGCAAGCTGCCGGAAGCGCTGGCCGGTATTCGCGACCTGTCCGAGAAATACGGCCTGCGGGTCGCCAATGTGTTCCACGCCGGCGACGGCAACCTTCATCCGCTCATTCTGTACGATGCCAATATCGCCGAGGAGATGGACAAGGCGGAGGCCTTCGGGGCGGATATTCTGCGCTTGTGCGTCAAGCTCGGCGGCGTGCTGACTGGCGAACATGGTGTCGGGGTCGAGAAACGCGACCTGATGCCGGAAATGTTCAGCGACATCGATCTCGCCCAGCAGCAGCGGCTGAAGTGCGCGTTCGATACCCAAGGGCTGCTCAATCCCGGGAAGGTTTTCCCGACGCTGCACCGCTGTGCCGAACTCGGACGGGTTCATGTCCACGGCGGCAAGCTGGCCTTCCCTGATATTCCGCGATTTTAAGGCGATGATCCGGGATTGCGAGAACCGCTTGCCGGGCCAAGTCTGCATGCAAACAAGACAGGATGTGGCGTGGATACGTTGAAAGTACGCGATGCAAAGGATGTAGAGCAGGCCGTGCGCGATGCGCTCGCCGCCGAGCAGCCGCTGGAGATTGTCGGGCACGGCAGTAAGCGGAACATTGGTCTGCCGATGGCGACCAATGCGGTGCTCGATCTGTCGGGGCTCAACGCCGTTGCGTCCTACGAACCCAACGAGTTGATCGTCACCGTTCAGGCCGGCGCGCCGATGGCCGATCTGCTGTCGCTGATCGATTCCAAGAACCAGCAATTCGCGTTCGATCCGATGGATACCTCGGTGCTGCTGGGGACGCCGCGAGATGCCGGGACGGTCGGCGGCATGATCGCGGCGGGTCTGGCAGGTCCGCGGCGGATCAAGGCCGGTGGCGTGCGCGATCATCTGCTCGGGGCGAATGCCGTGTCGGGGTTCGGGGAGTCCTTCAAGACCGGCGGCAAGGTGGTGAAGAATGTTACGGGGTACGACCTCTGCAAGCTCTTGGCGGGATCGTGGGGCACGCTGTCGGTGATGACCGAGGTGACACTGAAGGTGATGCCCAAAGCGGAAACCGAGCGCACACTGGTGCTACGCGGGCTCGATGACGTCGCGGCGAACGGAGCCATGACCATGGCGCTCGGATCGCCCTATGACGTATCGGGCGTCGCGCATATCCCGGCGTCGATCTTTCGGGCTGCGGGCGGGGTGCTGTCCGGTCTCGGCGAATCCCGTCAATCGGTGACGCTGATCCGGCTCGAAGGCATTGGCGCCTCCGTTCCTCATCGCGCCGGTTCGGTGAGCCAGGCGCTCACCGCATTCGGGGCGGCGGAGATAATCGAGGACGATGTATCGGGATCGCTCTGGGCCTCGATCCGGGACGTCACGCCGTTCGCGGCGTCCGGCTCGCTCGGCGCGTGGCCGGTCTGGCGCATCGTCTGCCCGCCGGCCTCCGGCGGTGCGTTCGGTCAGGCGCTGGCACGGGAGACCGGCGGCGACGTGATCTACGATTGGGGCGGCGGGCTGATCTGGGCGGCGCTGCCGCCGGCGGCCGATGCCCATGCAGCGCTGCTGCGGCAGCGCCTGAAATCCATCGGCGGCCACGCCACGCTGCTGCGCGCCACCGATCAGGTGCGCAACACGGTCGATGTTTTCCACCCGCAGGAGGCGGGCGTCGCGGCGCTGGGCCGGCGCGTCAAGGCCAGCTTCGACCCCCGCAATATTCTCAACCGCGGCCGGATGGTACGCGCATGATCCGGAACCGGTGACGTCATGAAGACCGAATTTTCTCTCGCCCAGCTCGCCTATCCCGACATTCGCGAAGCCGACAAGATCCTGCGTGCCTGCGTGCACTGCGGATTCTGCACCGCGACGTGTCCGACCTACGTCCTGCTCGGCGACGAACTCGACAGCCCGCGCGGTCGAATCTACCTGATCAAGGACATGCTCGAGAACGACCGCAAGCCGACGCAGGAGGTGGTCAAGCATATCGATCGCTGCCTGTCGTGCCTTGCCTGCATGACCACCTGCCCGTCGGGGGTGAACTACATGCACCTGGTCGATCAGGCCCGGGTGAAGGTCGAAGACGAGTACTCAAGACCGCTGTCCGAGCGCTTTCTGCGCGGGGTCCTTGCGTATGTTCTGCCGCGTCCCGGCCTGTTTCGCGCCAGCATGATCGCGGCCCGTGTGGCCCGGCCGTTCGCCGCGCTGCTGCCGGCCTCGCCCAATGGCCAAGCCGCACCGACGTTCTTCGACCGGCTTCGCGCCATGCTTGCGCTCGCGCCAGGGCGGCTGCCGGCGCCGGGGCCGTCCGGGGGCAAGGTCTTTCCCGCCGAGGATCAGAAGCGCGGCCGCGTCGCGCTGCTGCAGGGCTGCGCCCAGCAGGTGCTTTCTCCCGGGATCAATCAGGCGGCGATCCGGATGCTCACCCGCAACGGCATCGAGGTCGTGCTGGTGGCCGATGAGCAGTGCTGCGGCTCGCTGACGCATCACATGGGCCGCGACGGCGATGCGCTGGCGCGCGCGCGGGCGAACATTGAGGTGTGGACAAGCGAGATCGACAGGAACGGTCTCGACGCCGTCCTCGTGACCACATCGGGATGCGGGACGACCATCAAGGACTACGGCTACATGCTGCGGGAAGACGCCGCCTTTGCAGTAAAAGCCGCGCGTATTTCGGCCCTTGCGAAGGATGTCACCGAGTACGTCGCAGGCATCGAGATCGCCTGGCCGCAAACCAAAAACGATCTCGTCGTTGCGTATCACTCCGCATGTTCGTTGCAGCACGGACAGAAAATCACGCAGCTTCCGAAAGAATTGCTTTCCAAGAGTGGATTCGTGGTGAAAGATGTGCCTGAGAGTCATCTGTGTTGCGGTTCGGCGGGAACGTACAACATCCTCCAGCCCGACATTGCGAAGCGACTGCGCGGACGGAAGATCGCCAACATCGCATCGACGAAGCCGGACGTTATCTCCGCCGGCAACATCGGTTGCATGGTGCAGATAGGCTCGGTGGAAGGTGCCGACGGAACGTCAGTCCCTGTGGTGCATACGATTGAGCTGCTCGATTGGGCGACAGGCGGACCTCGGCCGGATTTGTTGATGAGATCAATGAAGGGCCCCCACGTTGGGAGTGCTTGAGCGCCGGTTCGACGTGAGGCTGGCGGTAACAGGAGGACCACAATGGCTAAGGCAAAGAAGAAGAAATCGAAGGCCAAAAAAGCTAAAAAGCTGATGGCGAAGAAGAGTGCCAAGAAAGTTTCCAAGAAGGCTTCCAAGAAGGCTTCCAAGAAATCAGCGAAGAAGTCGGCGAAGAAGGCCGTGAAAAAGTCTGCTAAAAAGGCTTCCAAGAAGGCCGCGAAAAAGTCCGCAAAGAAATCGGCGAAAAAATCATCGGCAAAAAAAGCTGCTCCGAAGAAGGCTGCTCCCAAAAAGGCCGCTCCCAAAAAGGCAGCCAAGAAGCGCGCTCCGAAGCCCGCTCCCGCCCCGGCACCCGAGCCGGCTCCGGCTGCATCCGAATCGAGCTGGTCCAGCCCGGCTCCGGCATCAACGAGCTGGACGTCCGGCTTCGGTTCCGGCAGCGACGACAGCAACAATTGAGGTCGGACGCCTGCTTCGGCAGGCGCGCAGTGTTCCTCTTACGGAGCCGCAGCGGATCGCTGCGGCTCTTGTCGTTTTGGGGGTGGGGAGCGCGAATCAGATCGCTCTCCACGGATGATGCGAGGTCTTGAGGGCTTGGCCGGCTGTCATGAGGGGTAGAAACCCGCCGCCGCTTCAATTGGGGCCAAAACTTGTTGTCAGAATGCAACACTGCGGCAGAACCGCATTCGCACAGCCCGGAACGCCTAAAAAGGCGGCAATTGCTTGGGTTTTTTGCTTCACGCACGCGAATTTGACCACCACTGTGGTGTCACGAAATTGAATTCCACGCAGTCGATTAACGCTTGTCATTCGGACCTTCGGCAATCGGACTGGATTTTTTAAACGATGATGGGGATCGTCATGAAGAAAGTAAGTTTGTCGATCGCGGCGGTTGCGGTTGCTGCGATGGGTCTGGGTTCGGCGTCGGCTGCCGACCTTGGCAAGGTCTACACCAAGGCGCCGCCGATCGTCGCCGTGTCGCCATGGGATGTCGCCTTCGGTGCGGCAATCACCAACAACTACGTGTTCCGCGGTATTTCGCAATCGAACCGCAATGCATCGGTCTCCGCTTACTTCGAGCCGCGCTACAACATCAACCCTGACCTGCAGCTCTATGTGGGTGTTGCGGGCAACAGCATTTCCTTCACCAACCGCGCTGCGGCTGAAATCGATGTCTACGGTGGTATCCGCCCGACCTTCGGCGCTCTCGCCCTCGACTTCGGTATCTGGGGCTACCTGTATCCGGGTGGACAGTGCATCGACTACATTGCCGGCGGCGGCGTGGTCTGCCCGCTCGGCGCCGATGCCCTGCTCAATGGCAACGCCATGAAGAAGGATGTTTCGTACTACGAAGCCTACGGCAAGGCGACCTACACCTTCAACGACATGTTCGCTCTCGGCGGCAGCGTCTGGTACTCGCCGAACTTCCTGAACTTCGGCTTTGACTCGACCTACGCGTCGATCAACGCCAAGTTCACCGCTCCGAGCAGCCTGTTCGGTTCGTCGGGTATCGGCTCTTACCTTTCCGGTGAATATGGTCATCAGTGGCTGGGCACCACCGATGCGTTCTATCTGAACACCGCTCTGCCGGACTACAACACCTGGAACGTCGGTGTCGGCTTCACCTACAAGGTCTTCACCCTTGATCTGCGCTACTCGGGCACCGACCTGTCCAAGGAAGCCTGTAACGCGATCACCAGCGACTTCAGTGCCGGCCTCAACCCGAACACCGGTACGTTCCAGTCCAAGTGGTGCGGCGATCAGTTCATCGCCAAGCTGTCGGCTGACGTGACCCTCGGCGCACTGAAGTAATCTTCTTCATCTGAAGACTGAAGGGCGGCGGAGAAATCTGCCGCCCTTTTCTTTTGGTTCTTGGGCGGGATCAGCTATGAGGGGTTGCTGCGTCATGAGGACGCGGTGTCTGCCGAACCCCTGCTGTCAATCGGCTGCGGCTCGGCATTTGCCGGGTAATCGCCATGAAATTTCGTCGCTACGCTACCCATATGGGCGTTCGCTCCCGAATCGCTGTGAAGCGATGGAGCCGACGGTTGCTGTTTTTGATCGGGGGTATTTCGGTGGGGCTCGCGGCGATCGCGATGGCCTATCTCGCCGATCACGCTCAGATTCTGTTCACGCGTGTAGTCGCGTTCTCCCCCTATGCGGCACTGATCGTGACGCCGGCCGGTTTCGCGCTGGCCATGCTGCTTGCTGTGAAGGTGTTTCCGAATTCTCAGGGCAGCGGCATCCCTCAAGTGGTGGCCGCTCTGCGTATGCCGGATCAGGCTGCCGCGGAACCGCTCGTGTCGTTACGCGCGGCGGTCGGCAAGGTCGTGGTGATGACGCTGGGCCTGCTGTGTGGTGCATCGACCGGGCGCGAGGGGCCGACCGTGCAGGTGGGTGGAGCGATCATGTTCGCGATCGGCCGTTTTGCGCCGTTCCGCCAGGCCGGATTTCTGATAGCGGGAGCCGCTGCCGGCGTCGCGGCCGCCTTCAATACCCCGCTTGCGGGAATCGTGTTCGGTATCGAGGAACTTGGCCGCTCGTTCGAGGCAAGGACGAGCGGGCTCATCATTGCGGCGGTCATAGCCGCCGGCCTCACCTCGCTGGCCATCATTGGCGACTATAATTATTTCGGCTCGACCGGCACGCTCCTGCCGCTTGGCCGCGCGTGGCTGGTGGTCCCGGTCTGTGCGGCGATCTGCGGACTGGCGGGTGGTCTGTTCAGCCGGATTTTGATTCAGTTTGCGCGCGGCGTTCCGGGACGTGTCGGTGCTTTCATCAGTCGCCGCCCGGTTGTTTTCGCAGCGGCTTGCGGTCTTGGCGTGGCTCTTTGCGGCCTGTTGAGCGGACAGCATGTTTACGGCACCGGTTACGAGCAGGCGCGCGCCATCATCCACGGAACGGAGACGGTCGGTCAGGGCTTCGGGCCCCTCAAATACTGCGCGACCCTGCTGTCGGCGATCAGCGGAATTCCAGGCGGTATTTTTGCGCCTTCGCTCGCCATTGGGGCAGGCATCGCCTCGGATCTTAGCGTGTTGTTTCCCCATTCGCCGATCGGCGCGCTGGTGCTGATTGGCATGGTGTCATATCTGACCGGGGTGGTGCAGGCGCCAATCACGTCCTTCGTCATCACAATGGAGATGACAAACGACCACGCCATGGTGATTCCGCTGATGGCGGCGGCGCTGATCGCCAATGCGGTATCGAAGATGGTGGTTTCGGAGGGGCTCTATCATGCGCTCGCGAAATCCTACATCAAGGCGGCGACAGAGCTTGAACGAACCTCCGGCAGCAAGCCGCAGGCAGGCGGTTGAACCCCACTAGGTTGCGCTGCTTACACCCGTTTCTGCGCCAAGCGTGAACTGCTCGCCGGATCGCACTAGCGAAACCTCGCGCTGATGGAACGCTTCGAGCGTACTGCGGTGTCCGATCGAGACGATGGTGGTGTCAGGCATCTTCTCCGCGATCAGGCGATAGAGCAGGGCCTCCGACGGCTCATCCAGCGATGCGGTGGCCTCATCGAGGAACAGATATTGCGGGGCATGCAGCAGCGCGCGCGCGATGCCGAGCCGCTGCTGTTCGCCGAGCGACAGCGTCCTGTTCCAGTGTCCTTCCTCGTCAAGCCGCGCCGCCAGTGCGGGCAGACCGACCAGCTTCAGCACATCGCCAAGCTGGGCTGCGCTGTAGGTGTTGTCCTTCGAGGGATAGGTAATCGCGGAGGCCAACGAGCCGACCGGGAAATAAGGACGCTGCGGCAGCATCATCAACGACGCACCTTTCGGAATCGAAATCGCGCCCTTGCCGAACGGCCAGATCCCGGCGATGGCGCGGAACAGGGTGGACTTGCCCGATCCGGACGGCCCGGTCACCAGCGTGCGCTCGCCGCTGCGCAGTTTGAAACCCGAGGTCTGCACCAGCGGCTTTCCATTCGGCAGGGTCAGGAGAAGGTCGTCGAGGGCGATGGCGCCTGAGTCCGGTGCCGCCACAGGTTGGATCGAACCGGAGCTTGTCGCGAGCGCCTTGGCGGCGTCGATTCCGGCCTCGAACCCGTTGAGGCGGGCGACCACGGCCTGCCATTCGGCGAGGGCACGATAGGTCGAAATGAAGAACGATAACGCGCCCTGCACGCTGCCGAAGGCCGAGGCGGTCTGCATCATGCCGCCGAGTTGCATCTTGTTGGCGAAATAGGCGGGCGCGACGAGAATGTAGGGAAAGATCACCGAGGCCTGCGAGTAGCTCGCGGTGAATGCCGTGATCTTCTTGGTGCGGCTCATGATGCCGAGCCAGTTCTCGACCACGAATCCGAACCGCGCCAGCAGGCGCTGGCGCTCGGCGGTGTCGCCGTCCAGCAGCGCGATCTGCTCGGAATTTTCGCGGACGCGCACCAGGTTGAAACGAAAATCCGCCTCGTATTTCTGCTGCCGGAAATCCAGTCCGACCAGAGGCCGGCCGATCAGATGCGTGAGCCACGTTCCGAGCGCCGCATAGATCAGCGCGCCCCAGACCATGTAACCCGGGATGTTGATGTCCTGGCCGAACAGATGCAGTGGTGCTGCGCTCGACAGCGTCCAGAGGATCACGACGAACGACACCAGCGTGACGACGGAATTCAACAGGCCGACGCCGATATTCAGCGTGCGATCGACGAACAGTTTGACGTCGTCGGTGATGCGCTGGTCAGGGTTGTCGGCGGCATCGCCCTGAAGCTGCATCCGGTAATGGTTGGCGTGGTTGAGCCATTCGCCCAGGTAGCGTTCGGTCATCCATTTGCGCCAGCGGATCTGCAGCCACTGGTTCAGATACAGCTGATAGACCGCGATGACGATGAAGATCGTGACGATAACCGTGAAGTAGATGATCTCGGACACGAAGCTGTCCCAGTTGCGCTCCTGAAGCGCGTTATAGAAGCGGTTGTTCCAGGAATTCAGCAACACGTTGATGCCGACGGTCGCGAGTTCGATCACGACCACGGCGGTCAGCAAGGCGAGGCCGGCCCATTTGTCTTCGGAGCGGAAATAGGGCGCAGCAATGCGCCACACCGTTTTGAGCGTCGAGCCGATGCCGTTCACAGATGATGCTCCTAGAATGGGCTAATACCCTGAGATATCTCGGGAAATTTCTATCGTAGATGAAGGCCGCTCAACCTGGCGGTTGCGGCATATCGTCCGGTTCCGGTTTGCACCCTAGCATGGGCCTGCGGCAAGGGCCGGTCGGCCGTCGTCGTTCGCGGCATTGTGACGTTACAGATGTTCAATGATCCGGGCCTTGTTTGAGGTGCGCCTTGCAGGCTCCATCACGATCGTTCGCGGCAATACCGTCGACGCGCGTCGGCGTAAAATTTTGCTCCGCGCGCGCACTGGAAAAATCAGGCTCAAACGTCTAGAACCGCGCGCGAAATGAAAATTGGTGAGGTGATCCGTGATGACTGTTCTGCGACACGCTGCATTCGGTCTTGCTGTCGTGACCGGCATTTTCGGGCATGTCGCGGTCACCGCCGCCAGTGAATTCCCGTTCGGGTTGGAAATGACCCTTGAGGCCAAACCACAACCCGGCTCGAAGAAAATTCCGACCCTCGAAATCGGCGACAATGGCGAGGCTGTACTCGATTTGTGGTGCAAGGGCGGCAAGGGGCAGTTCTCCGTCGCCAACAACACGGTCATTTTCGTGCCGGGTGCAATGGAAGATCGTGGCTGCTCGTCTGAGCGCGCGCAAGCTGACGATGCGCTGATCGCTGCACTCAGCGAAGCCGCGACATGGAAACGGCAGGGCGATTTTGTGTCGTTCGTCGGTGCGACGACGCTGCGGTTTCGGCTGAACACGAACTGAGCGCGCTCAGCGTTCGCCAAGGATCATGTCGGCGCACGCGCCGCCCGATCGGATGACATCGGTGTAGCCGCCGAATCCGGCATAGGCCGACGCAAGATAAAGTCCCGTGATTGGCGTCGCGGGTGATCGTTTCGGCGTGTCGAACAGCGAGCGCGGTGGCGTCGGCGCAAAACCATAGACAGCGCCCTGCGGCGCTCCGAGATATTGCTGCACGGAGAGCGCGGTGTTGAAGGTCGATGCCGTGATGGATTGCGCCAGCCCCGGATAGTGTCCATCGAGATAGGCCACGATCGCATCTTGCCAGCGCGCGCGTTTGGCGCGGTAGCTGTCCGGATCGCCGCCGGTCCAGTTCGACAGCAGGTCAGGCCCGACCACGGACAGCACGTAAGGCGGCGCGGGGACGCCTGATTCGATCGCGGCATAATCGACGATGGCCAGCGGCGGCATCCGCTCGCCCGGTTCACCCGCCATCAGCGCTGTCGCCCGGGCATAATCGTCGAGGCGCGTCATCCAGTCCGGCAGCAACTGTGTCGAGTAACTGCTGACGCCGACGTCGCGCGGCGGCTTCGACAGGCCGAGCGTGAGCGCAAACAGCGAGATCGCGTGCTGCCGAGGGCTGTAGGCGGCAATGAGTTTCGCGCCGCTGGCGTCAGGCAGCAGCGTAGCCAGTATTTCCGGCGCGGCGTTGCCGATGACGCGGGTGGTCTCCACGGTTTGCGGATCGCTGCCATCCTTTGCCGTATGCGTGACACTTGCGATGCCGCCACGTGAATTGAGTCCGATGGCGCTCGCTGTACGCCGCAGGACGACATCGCTTCCGGCGGTCTTGATGGCCCGCGCCAGTGCGCTTGAGAGACGTTGCGATCCGCCTTGCACATATCGCCCGCCGCTTAACAGGTAGCTGCCTTGGGCGGCGGCAAAGAACACCCACCAGATCGTGGCGGGATCGTCATGGTAATAGGACAGGTTGGCGGCCAGCGCGGCCTTGACCGCTTCATTGCCACCGAACACCCGGTCGAGCTTTTGCGACAGTGACAGCTTCCAGTCGCGGATCGCGGGCCAGAGATGGCGCAGCGCGCGGAAGGCTTGCGAAGGAGACTTGATCACGCGGGTTCCGCGCGTGAGCAGGTCCGCGGCCGCCGCAATCTGTTCCATTTCGCCGAGCAGACGCACGATGCCATCACGCGCGTCCGGAAACCTTTCGATCAATGCGCGCCGCGCCGCATCGAAATTGTCGGGCAGGGTGAGCGGCGCCCCGACGGGACCGCCACGGACTTCATAGAAAGTGCCTGATGGAATCCATGTCACGGCGTTGAGCACGCCGGCGCGGGTCAGCGGGTCATGCTTGGGATCGCGCGGATCGTTCGGGTCACTGGTTTCATGCAATGAGCCTTCGACGAACAGGTCCCCGACCTTGTAGCTCGAGGCCGCACCGCCCACGGAATTGCTGCGCTCGATGACAAGCACCTTGCGTCCTGCGCGCGCCAGGATCGCGCCCGTGGTCAGGCCGCCGAGGCCGGCGCCAATGATGACGGCATCGTAGCGCGCCATGCGCTACCGAATCCTGCGGCGAGCAGGCAAGGGGCGGCGGGCTATTTCCATGCTGCCTTGTCGGTGTCCCAGCGCTGACCTTTCAGTTCTGCGGCAACCGCCTTTATCATTCCGTCGTCATCATTGAACGTACTCTCTTCCTCGCCGCCGGAATTCTCCGAGAACTGCAACTGAGGGCCAGCGGTCTCGTCCGTGGTTTTGCTGGACGGCACGCCCAGCCAGACGATGAGGCGGTCTGATACGCCCGGCTTGTCGGGGCTGACGAGCGCGGTGATTTCCAGCGTTTCAGTCAGATCCAGCGTTGGCGCCAGTTGGCTCGGGCGCTTGATCGTGAAGGTGAGTTCGCCGGTGGCGTCGTTCCACGTCGATGTCGCCGGTTTAGCACCCATGACCTTTGCCGCGATGGCGGTCAGCGCCGCCGCGAACTTGTCCCGATTCAGTTTTCCAGCCTGGCTCCAGTCGCCGGTGGCAAAACGGATCGCCCGCTCCATGTCGTAGGTGCCCGAGGTCCAGCCTGCGGTGACTACGCCTGGCGCCGTCTTCAGGCTGGCGATCAGGTCGGGTGCGCGAGCCGGGTCGACGAAGAAACGCAGCACCTGTTGGCCCGAACGCAGGGCGTTGCAATCGGTCGCGATGCTGTCGAGCGCGATCTGCACGTTCTGGCCCTTGAGACCTTTGACCAGTTCGGTGAAATTCTCGCGCTTGACCCGTACCGCCACCGACTGCGGCGACACCAGGGTAAAATCCTTCGGTGCCTCGCTGAGATCGTCATCCACTACCTGCGACTGCTGGAATTCCTTTTCGTCGACGTCGGAGTTGTCCGGCGACGACACCGAGGTGAGGTTGTTGCCCAGCGTGATCCTGCCGTCGAACGAGACCGATTTGCCGCCCTTGCGGATCAGGCTGACCGTCACGGGAGTTTTGGCCTCGGCGCTCTGCCCGCTTCCGGAGAGCCTCTCGCCCTCCACTTTCAGATCGATGATGAAGCGATCCTTGCGATCCGAGTTGGCCGACACGGAGTAGCAGACGTCGAGAAGCGCGGAGACCACTTTGCCGCCCTGACGGGTTTCCTTGATGAAGGTGTCCACCGGCAGGTCGCCCAGAAGATCGCCCAGGGCATTGAAATAGCGCACCTCGCTCGCGGCCGGTCCGGCCTTCGCATCCTTGGCGATCTGGGCATGAACCGCTGACCACGATCCAGCCCCCACCAGTGCGAGGGTGCAGCCAATCATCAATGCGCGCATGGTCCTGATCCTGAATCGGTTGATTTGCAGCGGGCGGACAATCTCAAAACCGGACCGGATTGTCGCGGAAATTCGCGAGCTTAGGACAACAAAACGGCCGGTGCGGGGGCGCTCTTGCCCCCGAAACAGCGATGCCCGCTTGAAACGGCCACCGCGCCGCATGGCAGCGCAAACTTTCCGAATGCCGAACTTCGTTGCGAACTGCACGGGCTGTTGCCCAAAACCCGGGCAGGGGCCGCGCCGATCCGGCGATGCGCGGTAACGGGCTGGCATACAAGCTGGCCCGTGAATTGCAAACACTTAGGGGGGCAACTGGAACAAGGGGTGCGTGATGCGACGTCGTGATTTTACCAAACTGGCGGCCGGAGGAGCGCTCGGCGCGATGGCCATGCCTGCGATTGCCAAGGCGCAGACGACTTTCAACTGGAAGATGACCAGTTTCTACGGGCCCAATGCCTATTTTTATTCGACCGGTCCAGGCAGCGCGAAGGATCTCTGCAAACGCATCGAGGAGATGTCGGGCGGGCGGATCAAAATTCAGTTCTACGGCGCGGGCGAACTCATCCCGGCCAACGCGGGATTCGATGCGGTGTCGTCGGGTACCGTGGAGATGAACTACGCAAACTCGTATTTCTGGACGGGCAAGAGTTTCGCCGCGCAGTACTTTACCGCCGTCCCGTTCGGGATGAACTTCGTCGGATTCAACGGCTGGCTCTACGACGGCGGCGGGCTCGAACTGTGGCGCGAGACCTACGACAAATTCAATCTCGTACCCTTCGCCTGCGGCAATACCGGCGTGCAGATGACCGGCTGGTTTCGCAAGCCGATCGAGAAGGTCGAAGACCTCAAGGGCCTGAAAATGCGCATCCCCGGTCTGGCCGGCCGCGTCTACAAGGAACTGGGTGTTGAATCGGTGCTGCTGGCGCCCGGCGATATCTTTCCGTCGCTCGAACGCGGCGTGATCGACGCCGCGGAATTTGTCGGACCCTATCTCGACCGGCAACTCGGTCTGCACAAGGTCGCCAAATATTATTACACCACCGGCTGGCACGAGATGGCGACGACCAGCGAACTGATCGTCAACAAGACAGCATGGGCCTCGTTGCCGCCCGATCTGCAGGCGGTTGTCGAGAACGCGTGCATGGCCTGCAACACCCGCGGGGAAGCCTGGCTGCAGAAGGTCAACGCCGAGGCGATGGACGATCTGATCAAGAACCAGGGCGTCAAGGCGCAGCCGTTGCCCGATGCCGTGGTCGATGCCCTTCGCGCCGCCAACGACAGGATTCTCGCCGAGGCTGTCGCCAAGGACCCCATGACCAAGAAGGTCCATGAGTCCTACATGGCCTACATGGCGACCTACAAGCAGTGGGCGAAGTATTCCGAAAAGCCCTATTACGACAAGATTCTGGGCATCTGACGTGAATGCTGCACGTCAATTGGCTGACGGGATCGATAGCTTCATCGATCTCGTCGGCCGCATGATCTCATGGCTGGCGCTGGTGGTCGCCATCGTGATGGGCGCCAATGTGTTCCTGCGTTACGGGTTTTCGATTGGCGAAATCTGGGCTCAGGAACTGGAGTGGCACATTCTGGTGCCGCTGACCCTCGTCGGCATGTCGTATGCCCTGCGTCACGGTGAGCATGTGCGTGTCGATGTATTGTTTGCGAACCTCAGTGCGCGGAACAAACTCGCGGTCGATGCGGCCTCAGCCGTGATCTGTATGATCTTCTCAGCGCTGGTGGTCTATCTGTCGATCGCCTTCGTGAAACAGTCCTGGTCGATGGGTGAAGGATCGCCCAATCCCGGCGGCATCGGCGCACTTTACGTGATGAAAGCGATGGTGCCGGTCGGCTTTGCCCTGCTGTTCCTCCAGTCGCTGGCACAAGCCATCCAATACGGCCTTGGATGGGCCGACGCCGGCAAGGTTTCCCAATGACGCTTGAAGTGCTCGCGACCCTGATGCTGGTCGCATTCTTCGTTCTGTTGCTGATCGGGATTCCGGTCGGTCTGACGCTGGCCGCGACCGGCTTCGTGTTCGGCTATCTCGGCTTCGGCACATCGCTGTTCAACCTGTTGCCGCACCGCATCTTCGGCGTCGTGACCAACGGCACGCTGCTTGCCATTCCGCTGTTCGTGTTCATGGGCGTGATGCTGGAGAAATCCAAACTCGCCGAAGAACTGATGGACGTGATCGGACTTGCGGCCGGCTCGCTCAAGGGCGGGCTTGGCATCGGGATCGTTCTTGTCGGCGTGCTGATGGGCGCCACCACCGGCATTGTCGGCGCCACCGTGGTGACGCTCGGTCTGCTGACGTTGCCCGGCCTGCTTCGGCGGGGTTACGACAAGGGACTCGCCTGCGGCGTGATCTGCGCCTCGGGAACGCTGGGCCAGATCATCCCGCCGAGTTTGATCCTCATCCTGCTGGCCGACATTACCAACCAGTCGGTCGGGACGATCTTCGCCGCGGCGATGGTCCCCGGCTTGATGCTGTCGGGAATCTATATCATCTACATCCTCGTTCTGGGCATCCTCCGGCCGGAGATGGTTCCGGCGGTGCCGGTCGAAGAGCGCGCCCAGATCTCCGGTCTGCAACTGACCAGTAAGATCGTGCGCGTTGTCGCGCCGCCGATCGGCCTTGTCATTGCGGTTCTCGGTTCGATTATTGCCGGGATCGCGGCCCCCTCTGAGGCCGCAGCCATGGGCGCGCTCGGCTCGATTCTGGTCGCCGCTCTTGGCGGCCGTCTGAGCATTCGGGTTCTGCGCGAAACCTGTCAGGCCACCACGCGGATCAGCGCAATGGTCATGTTCATCCTGATCTGCGCACAGGTATTCTCGCTGGCCTTCCGCGGCCTGCACGGCGAGAAGCTGGTTCAGGATGCTTTCACATTATTGCCCGGCGGCACCAACGCGAGCATCTGGTTCCTGATGGCGCTGATCTTCGTCCTTGGTTTCTTCATCGAATGGATCGAGATTTCGTACATTGCGGTGCCGCTGTTCCTGCCGCTTTTCATCAACGCCAACGTCGATATGGTCTGGCTGGCGACGCTGATCTGCATCAACTTGCAGACGTCGTTCCTGACGCCGCCGTTCGGCTGGTCGCTGTTCTTCCTGCGCGGCGTGGCACCGCCGGAGGTGGCCACCGGCGATATCTATCGCGGCATTATTCCGTTTGTGCTGATGCAAATATCCGCGCTGGTGCTTGTGTTCATATTTCCCGGTCTCGCGACCTGGCTTCCGAAAGCAATCGGCTGGTGATCGCCAAAAGAAAAGGCCGCCCGCAGGCGGCCTTTGATGATGTCGTCGAGCCGAGGGCGCGGGCTTAGAAACCCATGCCGCCCATACCGCCCATGCCACCCATTCCGCCGCCGCCCGGCATTGCCGGTGCTGCTTCCTTCGGCAGTTCGGCAACCATGGCCTCGGTGGTGACGAGCAGACCGGCGACAGAGGCTGCGTCCTGCAGGGCGGTGCGAACCACCTTGGCCGGATCGATGATGCCCTTGGCGACCATGTCGACGTACTCTTCGTTCTGTGCGTCGAAGCCGAAGGTCTCGGTCTTGTTGTCGAGGATCTTGCCGACAACGATGGAGCCTTCGACACCGGCGTTCTCGGCGATCTGGCGGATCGGAGCTTCCAGCGCCTTCAGCACGATGTTGATGCCGGCCTGAACGTCGGAATTGTCGTTCTGGATGCGGCCGACGGCCTTCTTGGCGCGCAGCAGTGCACAGCCGCCACCGGGAACGATGCCTTCCTGAACGGCCGCGCGGGTCGCGTTGAGCGCGTCTTCGACGCGGTCTTTCTTTTCCTTCACCTCGATCTCGGTGGCGCCGCCGACGCGAATGATCGCGACGCCGCCGGCGAGCTTGGCCAGACGCTCCTGAAGCTTCTCACGGTCGTAGTCCGAGGTGGTTTCCTCGACCTGCGCCTTGATCTGGTTCACGCGCGCCTCGATGTCGGCCTTTTTGCCGGCGCCGTTGACGATGGTGGTGTTTTCCTTGTCGATCACGACCTTCTTGGCGCGGCCGAGCATCTTCAGGGTGACGCTTTCGAGCTTCATGCCGAGATCGTCGGAGATCAGCTGACCGCCGGTCAGGATCGCGATGTCTTCCAGCATCGCCTTGCGGCGATCGCCGAAGCCCGGCGCCTTCACGGCGGCGACCTTCAGGCCGCCGCGCAGGCGGTTGACGACGAGGGTCGCGAGAGCCTCGCCCTCGATGTCTTCGGCGACGATCAGCAGCGGCTTGCCGGTTTGAACCACGGCTTCAAGCACGGGCAGCATGGCCTGGAGGCCGGAGAGCTTCTTCTCGTGCAGCAGCACGTAAGCGTCTTCCAGTTCAGCGGTCATTTTCTCGGGATTGGTCACGAAGTACGGCGAGAGATAGCCGCGGTCGAACTGCATGCCCTCGACGATATCGACTTCGGTGTCGAGCGACTTGGCTTCTTCAACCGTGATGACGCCTTCGTTGCCGACCTTCTGCATCGCCTTGGCGATCATCGAGCCGATGGTGGAATCGCCGTTGGCCGAGATGGTGCCGACCTGCGCGATTTCAGCGGAGGAGGCGACTGGCTTGGCGCGTTTTTCGATGTCCTTGACCACGGCGGTCACCGCGATGTCGATACCGCGCTTCAGGTCCATCGGGTTCATACCGGCGGCAACCGACTTTGCGCCTTCGCGCACGATCGCTTGGGCCAGCACGGTGGCGGTGGTGGTGCCGTCGCCCGCGGTGTCGTTGGTCTTGGAGGCGACTTCGCGCAGCATCTGCGCGCCCATGTTCTCGAACTTGTCTTCGAGTTCGATTTCCTTGGCGACGGTAACGCCGTCCTTGGTGATGCGCGGCGCGCCGAAGCTCTTGTCGATGACGACGTTGCGGCCCTTGGGGCCGAGTGTCACCTTGACGGCGTTTGCGAGGGTATCGACGCCGCGCAGCATGCGGTCGCGTGCGTCTCCGGAAAATTTAACGTCCTTGGCAGCCATGGGCTTTACTCCTGGTGATGTGTGTTTTCGTCATTCTGAGGCTCGCCTCGAAGGATGACGATGGATGAAAACGGGGTGTGCTTAGTTCAGCACGCCCATGATGTCGGACTCTTTCATGATGAGAAGTTCCTCACCGTCGAGCTTCACTTCGGTGCCGGACCACTTGCCGAACAGCACGGTGTCGCCAGCCTTCAGATCGATCGGGATCAGCTTGCCGGCTTCGTCGCGGCCGCCGGGGCCGACGGCGACGACCTTGCCCTGCGAGGGCTTCTCTTTGGCGCTGTCTGGAATGATGATACCGCCCTTCGTCTTCTCGTCGGCGTCGATGCGCTTGACGACGACACGATCATGCAGCGGGCGAAAAGTTGTCTTGGCCATCGGGTGTCCTTTGGGCGTTGGTTAGGTAAGATTTGACGTGCGGTGGGGCGCGGGCCGTGGATAATGGGCTTAGCTAACCCCTTGAGGGGATGATGCCTTGCCCTTAGCAATCGCGCTCCAAGAGTGCTAATGACGGGGCCGGGAATATGTGTTGCGGCTGATCCTGTCAAGCAAGGCTCTTAAGGCCTTGGTGAGGCCAATATAGGATGATCTGGAAACCATAAAGGGAATGCTGCGTATTGACGGGGGTCAGCTCACGCAGCGTGACGGCGGGTCTGTCGGTCTGGCAGGCAGCCACGTGTTCTTGCCGGGAGACACCATGACCAAAGCGAGCGAACGAACCAACGCCTCCAAAATCGTGACTCTAGCGGCCGTTTCGCTGCTGTCCGGTTTTCTGGCTGCCTGCGGCGGCGGCGGATTCGGCGGTTTCGGAGGCGGCCAGGCCACGGTGCAGGAACCGGCCGTCGCTCCCGAAGTCCCCGCCACCATCAGGGCCGATGAAATCGTCGGTCGCTGGGGTCTCGCCTCGTTCCATAAGCCGGAAGATCGGGCCCGCACCGAAGCTGCCGCGCGCGGCCAGTGCAAGAATCCCTACGTCATTGGCCAGGGTGCCAGCGGCGGCGTCATCATGCATCTGCCCGACGAAGCCACCCCCCAGGAATTGCGCCTGAAGGGCAGCCAAAGCGGCAAGAATTACATCGGTCCGGCAGGGCCGGCCGGCGGCGAGAAAGATCGCGAGATCGTCTCGTTTGACGGGCGGGTGTTGATGACACGGTTCATCGACAAGGATGCCTCCAGCCGCTATGGAACCATGGTGTACGTCCGCTGCGCACCACGCGCCTGAGGCGCGGGTTGTAATCCCGCCGGACGGATAATTTTCGACGGCGGGGAAGTGCGAAAGTAATGTCCGGGCCGAGGTTGCTAAGCTCCGGCCCGAGCCGCGCGGTCGTTGTTCTTTCCATTACGCAGGTGCTGGGCTGGGGCGTTCTGTTCTATCCGCCCGCGCTCACCATGACGCATATCGCCGCCGCCCATGGCTGGTCGCTGGCGCAGGCGCTGGCGGGGTTCTCCATCGCGCTTGGTGTCTCGGGTGTCTTCGCACCGCTCGCGTGCGGGTTGATCGATCGGCATGGCGGAAATCTGGTGATGGCTTTCGGCGCGCTGATCGGCGCGCTGGGCCTGCTGATCCTGCCGCTCGCGGATCAATACTGGCTCTATGTTCTCGGCTGGATGCTGCTCGGCGTCGCGATGGCATCGATCCTCTACGATCCGGCATTCACCACCCTGACCCGCATCTTCGGGACAGCATCGCGGCGGCCGATCACGCTGGTGACGTTTGCCGGCGGCCTCGCCTCGACCGTGGCGTGGCCCGTGACCCATCTATTGATCGAATACGGCGGATGGCGCAGTGCCTATTTCGTTTTCGCCGGTGTGCTTGTTTTCATCGTCGCGCCTCTCCACGCATTCGCACTGCCGCGCCATGCGGTGCATGTCCCCCCAGTACCGGTCGCGGGGGCTCCGATAGTCGCTCCGGCCAAAATCATTCCGCCGAGCGGGTTGCCGTTCATTCTGATGGCGGCAGGATTTGCTGCCCACGCCTTCGTGCTGTCCGGCACGTCCACGCATCTGCTTGCAATCCTTCAACGCGGCGGTCTCGATGCCGGGACGGCTGTGTTTATTGGGGCGCTGTTCGGACCTGCTCAGGTGCTGACGCGGTTTGCCGATTTCATGACCGGCGGGCGATTGCATCCGCTCTGGCTGGCGCGCATCTCGATGGCGCTGATGGCCTGCGCCTTCATCCTGCTGGCAACGGCAGGGTTCTCCACCGGGATCGCGGCGCTGTTCGCCCTGATGTATGGCGCGGCCAATGGCGTGGTGACGATCGCGCGCGGTGCCTTGCCGCTGGCGATGTTTGGGGCCGTTGGGTATGGGCGCGTGGTGGGACGGATCTCCCGGCCGGCGCAAATCCTCCAGGCGCTGGCGCCCTTCGCGCTGGCCTATGTGATCGAACGCTGGTCCGATCAGGGCGTGCTCGAACTCTCGATTGCGGGCATTCTGCTGGCACTGGCGTGTTTCGCAGCACTTCGGCGGCCGTCATAAGCAAAACCCGGAGACGCGGTCTCCGGGTTCCTTTGTATCTGTTCCGAGAGGTCGCGGCGGTTAGCCGAACATCGCGTCGATATCGTCCTGCGATGCGTGACCTTCGTCGTCCGTACCCTTCGGGCCGTTCAAAAGCTTGGCATCACCGACGCGGGTGTCGATGATCGCAGGCGCGTGCTGCTTGATGGCATCGACGCCACCCCAGATTTCCATCATGACGTTGATGTGATGCTCGATGAACTTCATCGTCGTCATCACCTTGTTAATGCGCTGGCCGGTGAGGTCCTGGAAATTGCACGCCTCGAAGATGCTGACGACGCGTTCCTGGATGTCTTCACTGAGCTGCGCCTGCTGATCGGGGGGCATCGATTTGCCAAGTGCGCTGGCGGCCTGATCGATCGCTTCCGCGGCTTCGAGGATCTGCTGGGTGGCTTCCTCGGTTCCGCCGACGACAGCGCCCAGTTCGCCGGTGACCTTCGCCATCTCGTCGCCGCTGAAGCTCTTGCCGTGCAACACCGCGATTTCCTGCTTGGTGCGGTTGATGGCGTCGTGAATCAGGTCGAGTTCGACTTTCAGCTTTTCGCACTGCTCGATTTGCGCGCGATAGCTTCCAAGGAGCTGCTGGGCTTCCGTTATCTCCTGCAGGGAAGGGTCAGCGTCTTGCTCGGCGACCGGCCCGTTGTGGTGAGATGCCATTTGTGCGCGAATGGCGCGCAACTCGCTCATGATCTGATTGTGATGTGGTGCGGCATCGCCCTCGATGAGGTCGAGCACCGGCATATCGCCGGACTGAATTCTTTCAATACGAAATCGCTTACGCTGTACGGCCATGGTTTCCCCACTCCCTGATGAGGTGTTTGTACCCGCCGACTTTTAACGCGAGGTTTCAAACGGAACTGCGACCGTCACTATGCAGAAAGTGTTGCATACCAACGGTTAACCATGGGGCAGGCGTCTTCATCGAAAATAAACGCTACCGCGAGGAACACGCCGCAGTTGTTGACGTGGTGAATCCAAAAGCCGGTTTCGTTTACCAAACCGACGCGATTTAAAATCTAAATGGAGCGTGTTCAGGCGCGCTGTCCGCGCGTCAACGGCGAAACAGTGCAGAGTACGTCGATGACCAGAAAAATGTCCCTTGCGCTCCTGGCGGGCGCTGTGTGCCTTGCCGCCAGTTCAATGCAGGCTTTCGCATCTGACGACGACATGCCGGGCGAGCCCCGCGTGATCTACGCGCAACCTCCCTCGACGCCGCCGATGCCGATCCGTGTCGCTTATCAAGAGCGATCCAATATGGGCGGCGGATTGATCGAATTCCTTTTCAGCGGCGGTCAGTCCGGCGATCCGAATTATCAGGCGCCGCGTTATGAGCAACGCTACGAACAGGCGCCATCGCGTGATCCGCAATACTATCGTCAGGGCGATGTCGGGATTGAACCCGGACGTCCGGGGATGGACCCGAAATTCGAAAAGCAGATTGTCGAGTACAGCGGCCGGCATGCGCCGGGCACGCTGGTGATCGATACGCCGAACCGGTTTCTTTATCTGGTGCAGGGCGGCGGCAGGGCGTTGCGTTACGGCATCGGCGTCGGCAAGCCGGGCTTCGAATGGTCTGGCGTGAAGACGGTCTCCGCCAAGAAGGAATGGCCGGCGTGGACGCCGCCGCCGGAAATGCTCAAGCGCCGTCCCGACCTGCCGCGGCACATGGAAGGCGGGCCTGAAAATCCGCTCGGCGCGCGCGCCATGTATCTCGGTTCATCGCTATATCGCATCCACGGCTCCAACGAGCCATGGACCATCGGCACGGCGGTATCGTCGGGCTGCATCCGGATGCGCAACGAAGACGTGATCGATCTCTACGGCCGCGTTCCCGTCGGCGCCAGGGTCGTCGTAATCTGATCAGCAGTTTGTCCGCAAAAAAACGGCCGCTGAATCCAGCGGCCGTTGTCCTTTGTCCGTTATGACATCAATCAGGCGAAATCGCTGTCGCCGTCATCGAGGTCGTCGTCATCGTAATCGTCGCCGTCCTCGTCCTGACCGGTGTCGGCCTGCGCCTGATCGTAGGCGCTCTGGCGCTGGCTGTCGCCGCTACCGCTCTTGCCGATATCGTTGACGCCGGCATCGCGCGCGAGATTGCCTGACGACTGGTTGTTATCCCAAGGCAACTTGCTTCCGCCGGATTCCGCGGTGTTGCCGAGGCCTTGCTGCTGACCGCTGCCACCGCCCATCATGCCGCGGATGCTGTTCATCAGCATCGACCCGCCGATCACGCCGGCCGCTGTTGCCGCCGCCGTTCCGAGGAACGAACCGCCGCCGGCACCGGGATTGCCGCCGCCGAACAACCCGCCGCCCGGATTTCCGGACCTCGGATCACTCATGCGGGGATCCGCGTTCATGCGCGGATCGCCGCCCATGCGGGCGTCGGCTTGTTCCAGCGCCTGTCCGCTGTTCCAGACCGGACCGCGCTGCGCGCCGTCGCCGGGGCGCACACTCGGCACTGAGCCGCGTCCCTGACCGGGACCGAGAATCGTATCGCGCATCGAATCGAGAAAGCCGCCCGGAGGTTGCTGTGGCTCCGCGTCGCCTTCAAGTTCCTGAATGCGGGCATCGGCGCGCTTCAGCGCTTCGTCCTGCACCAGCACGGTCTGCACAAGCGCGTAGACCGCGTTAGGCGCGCGGCGCAAACCCTGCGCGATCGCGGCATCCGCATCCGGCTCGCGTGGCGACGTCTCCAGCCTCGCAAGGCGGTCAAACAGATCGTCAACGAGTTGGCGTTCCTGTGGCGTCATAACATCCTCCTGAAGCATCCGGCATGCGAATGCGCGTCATGATGTAGGGCCGCATTGTGTCGGGTTAAGTCCCGGACAGAATTAAATTTAGGAAAGCCGGTCGTCGCGGTGCGACAAAAAGTACTCTTCTCACCTCTCCCCGCGGGCGGGAGAGGGAGTGCATCAGATCCGGCCGAGCGTGACATTGTTCGCCGCAAGCAGGCGCGGAAAATCGTCACTGCTCAAAAACGCGAACTCGCGTTCGCGCTGATGGGTTACGTTATCGAGGCTGACAAGCGTCTCGTCGACGAATCCGGGATGGCACATCACAAGGCCGCCGTCGGGCAGGCCGTTGAGAAAACCCTGCATCGCATCGGCGAAGTCGCCGCCGCGCACCATATCATAGGCCCCCGCGAAGCCCGGATTGAATGCGATGCCGAGGCGCGCGCTTTTCTTGCGGAAGGTCTCGCTCAGCACATCGAGCAACAGCGCTTTCGGATTGTTCAGCCGCTGCGCCAGCGGCAGGCCGCGGCCGCACTGGCGCACCCATGCGCCGGGAGCGGCGTCTTTCACCGCAGCGAGAAACATGTCGCGGATCTGCGGAAACAACTGCACGTGCTGATGGCCGTCGATGTAATCGGGCGCGCGTCCGAACATCTGTCTGAAGGTGGCGATTTGAGCGAGCAGTTCGGCCTGCGCGATTTCCGGATCGAGCCGACGCAGCAGGCTGGCGCGCAACAATCTGCCCAGCGGCAAAAATTGGCCGCCGTCGAGCGGCTTGAAATGCAGGGTCAACGGTGAAAACGGCGCGGTCAGCGTCGCGTGCAGGCCGATGGCGCAATCCGGATTGGCGGCGACGGCTCGCATCAATCCATCGATCTCTGTGCGATCGATGGCCGCGCCGACCATCATCACCGAGGTCGCGTTGAGTCGCTTTTTCTCGATGAGTTCACGGATCGCGCGATTAACGCCGGGACTCATGCCGTAGTCGTCGGCACACAGCCAGATGCGGCGCAGCGGCGAATTCACGCTCATTCAGCCGCGGTCTGCGGTGTCTTGTCGGCGGCGCTCGAGGCGTCCGCGTTCTTCACGCTGTGCTCTGCGACGAAATAGATCGGGCGCGCCTTGATTTCGGACAGGATCTTGCCGATGTACTCGCCGACCACGCCGATCATGATGAGCTGCACACCGCCGATGGTCATCAGGCCGACCACCAGCGACGGATAGCCCGGCACGGACTTGCCGCTGACGACGGTCTCCCACAGGATCGACAGACCGAACAGAAACGCCACAAAGGCGAGCAGCAGCCCGAGCAGGCTGGCCACACGCAAGGGCGCGACCGAGAACGAGGTCAGTCCTTCGATCGACAGGCCGAGCAGGCGTCCTGGACTGAATGTGGTGACGCCATGGGCGCGGGCTTCCGGCTCGTAGTCGACGCGGATCTGCTTGAAGCCGATCCATGTCGCGAGTCCTTTAAAGAAGCGGTTGCGCTCCGGCAGTTGCCGCAAGGCGGCCGCGGCGCGTGGCGACAGCAGGCGGAAATCGCCGGCATCCTCGGGGATCTTCTGCCGCGCGCCCCAGTTGATTAGCGTGTAGAAGGTGCGCACCCCGAGCCGCCGCAGCGCCGACTCATTGTCGCGATGCGCCTTCGCGGTATAGACGACATCGTAGCCGTCCACGATCCAGTGCTTGACCAGCCGCTCCACCAGTTCGGGCGCATGCTGGCCGTCGCCGTCCATGAACAGCACCGCGCCGCGGCGGGCATGATCGAGCCCGGCCATCAACGCGGCTTCCTTGCCGAAATTGCGCGACAGCGACACCACCTGCACGTCGAGGGCGGTGGGCGGCAGCCCGCGCGCGATGCTCAACGTCGTATCGCTGGAGCCGTCATCGACATAAACCACTTCGCAGGCGAGGCCGTATGTCTGCTTGAGGGTGCCGGCCAGCGCGCAGAGGCGCTCATGCAGCCGCACGAGGCCGGTCGCCTCGTTGTAGACGGGCACGATGATCGACAGGCCCTGACTCGAGGAACCTTGCGTCACTGGAGCGCGGCTTCCGCCAGACAGGTTCGAAATCTCGGCACTCGGCGTCATCAATCGGTTTCCAATAACGATTTCTGTTCGAGCATGACGTTGTCCGAAAACCGCTTCACGCTGTTCAGCGTCATGTCCCTGATCATCATATGGTCATCGCCGCGCTGCCGCCAAGGTAGCGCAGCAGTTGCGGCGGCCGGTTGCACCGCCGCAAGCCTCGCATTCTATTGCCCCAGAAATGTCTGGAGTTTGGCGAAAAGCGGGTTGTCGCGGTCGAACACATAGTCCAGCGATGCGACTGAGACCGTCTCCGCGCCGTGATCGCGCAGGAAACTTCCCAGCGCATAGAGCTGCGCCGGCGGACAGTGCAGCGTCACCATGCCCGACGAGGTCGGGCCGCCGAACGGCGATACCACGCCGAACCGGTTGTGGGCCTCAGTCAGTAGCTTGTCGTTGCAGGCCGCGAAGCGGGCGCGGACTTCCTTGTATTTGCGGGCGCGGGCGCTGGCGGCGATGTGATCGAGAATGATCCGCGCCGTTTCCCGCGCGCTGTCCGACCAGTCGGCGTCGCGCGAGGCCACGAGATTGGCGTGGCTGCGCAGCATCACGCCGTCGTCCAGCACCTTCAGTCCGTTGGCCGCGAGCGTCGCGCCGGTGGTGGTGATGTCGACGATCAGTTCGGCCGTTCCCGCCGCGGGCGCGCCCTCGGTGGCACCGGCGCTTTCCACGATGCGGTAATCGACCACGCCTTGGGCTGCGAAGAAATTGCGCGTCAGGTTGATATACTTGGTCGCCACCCGCATCCGGTGATTATGCCGGGCGCGGAACGAGGTCGCGACGTCGTCGAGATCCGCCATGGTGCGCACATCGATCCATGCCTGCGGCACGGCCACCACGACATTGGCGCTGCCGAAGCCAAGGCTTTCGATCAGCATGACGCGTTTGTCGGCGTCGTGAATGCTTTCGCGGATCAGGTCCTCGCCGGTGATGCCGAGATGCACCGCGCCGCGCGCCAGCTGTGCGGCGATTTCGCTGGCCGAGAGATAGGCGATCTCGACATTGTCGAGACAGGTCATGGTGCCGCGATACTCGCGCGAGCCGCGGGGCTTGGCGAGCGTCAGGTTGGCCTGCGCGAAGAAGGCTTCGGCATTTTCCTGCAGGCGTCCCTTGGACGGAACGGCGACGACGAACGGAGTGCTCATGCGGCGCTCCCTTGCGAAAGCGCTTCGATCCAGATCGAGAAGCCGACCGCCGGAATGGGCGCGCGGGCGCCGAGCCGCGTCAGCAGCCCGTCATAGCGTCCGCCGCCGACCAGCGGCTCTGTGCCGCTGCCCTTGGCGTGCAGTTCGAATTCGAAGCCGGTGTAGTAATCGAGGCCGCGTCCGAAAGCAGTTGAGAAACGAATCGTCTTGGTGTCGATGCCGCGTGCAGCCATGAAGCCGGTACGGCTTTCGAACTGGTCGATGGCGGCGTTGAGATCGAGCTTCGCATCCGCTGCCAGGGTCCGCAGTTGACCTGCCGCATCGTCCGGATCGCCGGCGATCCCCAGGAAACGTTCGATCAGCTGCAGCGCGTCGCGCGGCAACGCGCCGCCCTTGAGCGTCGATTGCTCGAGGAAGCGGTCGGCGATTTCCGACACCGTGCGCCCGCCGACATTGCTGGTGCCGGCGATCGACATCAGGTCGGTGACCAGCGCCAGCGCCGCCTTGCGGTCGGACCCTGCAAGCGCGGCCAGTACACCTTCATACTCGTTGCGGGTCTTGCCGGTCTCCAGCGTCAGGCGCTGCAGATCCTGCGCGAGCGAAATCTTGCGGTTGAAATCCTTGATCAGCCGCCGCTTCCACACCGGATAGAGATCGAGCGCATCGATCAATGCTGCGAACAGCGCTACGTCGCCGGTGCGAATATCGAGGCTCGCGACGCCGAAGGCGGCTGTAGCCTCAACGCCGAGCGCCAGCATTTCGGCGTCGGCTGCTGCACGATCCTGTCGGCCGAAGGATTCCACGCCGGCCTGGTTGAATTCGCTGGCGGTGCTGCCGCGATAGCGAAACACCGGCCCGAGATAATAGAAACCCGCGGGCGCGCCTGCGCGCGGGGACGCGAGATACTCGCGCGCCACCGGGATGGTGAGATCCGGCCGCAGGCACAGTTCCTCGCCGGTGGCGTCGGTGGTCAGATAGAGGCTCTTGCGGATGTCCTCGCCGGACAGATCGAGAAAGGGTTCCGCCGGCTGCAGGATCGGGGGGTGCGCATGGGTGTAGCCAGCCCGCGCAAATGTCTGCAGCAAGGCTTCCGCCTGTGCGGCGGACCCGGTCGCGGTTGCGGCACTGGTCTGGCTCATTATTGGGTATCCAAAGGTACTAAAGGCTTGAATCGGCAGTCCCTTAACACGGGATGTCTAAGGTTTCGACGGCGATCCGGAAAAGGGCTTAATAAGAGATCGCCCGAAACACAACCTTAGCGTGCATCTGGTCTGCCCCAATCGCCAAGCGCGGCTTGGACCACGGCCAATGCGGCAACCGCAGCTGTATCTGCGCGCAGGATTCGCGGCCCGAGCGCCAGCCGCGCGACGTGCGGTTGCTTCAGCAGCAGCGCGCGTTCCTCCTCGGCGAATCCGCCCTCGGGACCGATCAGCACATCCATGCCCTTTGCGCCGTCCGCGCCGGCGAAGGCGGCCATGGGGTCGGCGATCGGGGCATCTTCGTCGCAGAAGACCAGCAGGCGCTCGCCATTGCGCTGGTTCAGATAACGCTCCAGCGGTTCGGGATCATGGACTTCGGCGAGACTCAGGATGCCGCATTGCTCGGCGGCCTCGATGACATTGGCGCGCATGCGCTCGACATTGATGCGGTTGGCCTGCGTAAATCGCGTCGTCACCGGCCGCAGCGCCGCAACCCCCATTTCAACGGCTTTTTGCATCATGTAGTCGAGCCGCGCATGTTTCAGCGGGGCGAACACGTAATGCAGATCGGGCAGGCGATCCTGCGGGCGGGTCTGGCTGATGATGTCCGCGCGGTCCGGCCGCTTGCGGCCTGCGAGATGGGCCTGCCATTCACCATCGCATCCGTTGAACACCAGCACGGTGTCGCCGGCGGCAAGCCGCAGCACGTTGCCGAGGTAATTGGACTGATCGCGATCGAGCGCGATGCCTGTCCCCGCCACAAGCGGTGCATCGACGAAAAGCCGGGGGCTGCGAAAATCGAGCTTGGGCACTGGTGTCCGAATCCGACGTTCGCTTGATTTTGCAGCGCGGTCCTTAGCGAACGTCGGATTCGATAGGACACTAGCAAGCCATGATTCTAGTGATCTTTTGGTTCTGACATTCGTGAAGGTGCCCGCAAAGAACATAGTACGAATGTCAGAACCAGATCACTAGGGCGATCCGTTCATTTTCCGACTTCTAGCCCAAATGACTACGGATTCGCAGCCGATTACGTGGCGAACCGCCGCGCTGCTGCCGGATTCATCGGGTTGTTAAGCAACGGCGAGAATCGTAAAAGTCACCCAAGTCACCCAGGGGATACTGGAACCCGCCGGAGGAGAATCCGTGATCGCCACCCGTCTTATCGTATCGCTGGCTGCCGCCACATTCGTCATGCACGCCGCGGATGTCCGCGCGCAGGGCGCATTTCCGGCGCCGCTGCCGGGGCAGGCCGCGCCGCCGCCTCCCAGCAATTCGTCGCCATTTCCGCCGGTGAACAACGCATCGCCGTTTCCGCCGGTCAACGGCGCGGCCGCAGCCCCTGTGAGGCAGCAGCCGTCATCCAACGCCTTCTCGACCGGCGCTCCGCCGGTCGGCGGCGGTGGCTTCGGCGCGCCGCAGCGGCAGGCCGGTCCGCCGCCCGGCGCCGAGGAATGCCAGAAGGGCTTTCTGCCGTTGCGTGCGGATGCCGAAGCCAAGGCCAAGCTGATTCAGGCTGCCGGCAAGCGCAAGGCACCGCCTCAGGAGGCCTGCAAGCTGATCGGAAATTTCGCGCAAGCCGAAACCAAGATGATCAAGTTCGTCGAAGCCAACGCGCAAAAATGCGGCATCCCTGCTCAGGTCAGTGACCAGATGAAGAAGGGGCACGCCAATACCTCTCAGCTGCAGCAGAGGGTATGCGCGGCCGCGTCGCAGGCTCGGGCCGCACCGGCTGGTCCCAGCCTGAGCGAAGCGCTCGGCTCCGCGTCGCTGCCCGAGGCCAAGCCGTTGAAGCGCGGCGGCAGCACCTTCGATACCCTGAACGGCAACGTCCTGACCCGCTGATTGGCTTTGAGGGAAAAGGTTGCGATGAGCAACGCCGCAGCCCCCGTCGCCGACTCAACCGCCAACTGGGTTGATACCCACGCACCGGTATGGATGCGGCCCTATCTGCGGCTGTCGCGGTTCGACCGACCGATCGGCTGGTGGCTGCTGCTGCTGCCGTGCTGGTGGTCGGCGGCGCTGGCGGCGGGCATTGCCCATGACGTCCGCGGCCTGCCGCTGGTCATCGTGCTGTTCTTCATCGGTGCCGTGGTGATGCGCGGCGCGGGATGCACCTGGAACGATATCACCGATCGCAATCTCGATTCGCGGGTCGAACGCACGCGTTCGCGGCCGATTCCTGCGGGGCAGGTCACGGTCACGCAGGCCGCGATCTTTCTCGTGCTGCAGGCGCTGATCGGGCTGGCGGTGCTGTTGCAGTTCAACGGCTTTGCGATTTTCACCGGCGTAGCCTCGCTGGCGGTGGTTGCGGTCTATCCCTTCATGAAGCGGATCACCTACTGGCCGCAGGTGACGCTCGGTCTTGCGTTCTCGTGGGGCGCGCTGATGGGATTTGCGGTGATCCTCGGCCGGATCGATGCCACCGCGCTCGTGCTTTACGCCGGATCGATTTCGTGGGTGATCGCCTATGACACGATCTACGCCCATCAGGATACCGAGGACGACATCCTGGTCGGCATCAAATCGACGGCGTTGCTGTTTGGCGAGCGGACTCAGATGGCGCTGACGATTTTCTACAGTCTGGCCGTGTTGCTGATCGGTGTCGCGTTGTGGCGCGGCGGGTCGCAATGGTTCGCATGGATCGGACTCGCGGCGTTCGCGGCGCATCTGGTCTGGCAGGTGCGGACGATCCGGATCGACAATTCCGCGCTGTGTCTGCGGTTGTTCAAGTCGAACCGCGACGCGGGGTTGCTGTTGTTCGCCGGCCTGCTTGCCGACGCCGTGCTGCGCAGTTCTTAAGTGCGCGCGATAATCTCGCGTTCGCCGCTATGAATGGATTGCACCATCGCAGCGCGACCGGCCTTGCGGCGCACCAGAAATTTCGGACGCCGATCCTTGATGATGTTGCGGCGGCGGCGGCGCGGAGCCGGTTCGCGCGTCGCTTCATTTTCATCCTCGATCTGCGGCAATGCGAACAGGTCGCCCCACATCTGCCAGGCCAGATCGAGTTGCAGTTCATCGGCGGTGACCAGCAGCGGCACCGACAGCGACGGATCGCTGTGAACCAGCACCAGCGCGCGTCCATCGTTTGTTTCGCGGCAGGCAATGCCGAGAAAATCGCGAACGCGAACGTTGATCGCCATGCGGATGCCGCCGACGGCACGACGCACGGTGACGCGCTCACGATTGATTTCGATGTGCCTGACGCCGCCATCGGCGCGGCCATCGCGCGCTTCAAAGCTGACAGGCAAGGTATGGGGGTCGAGCTGCAACATGCAGCTCGACCCG